>MAAC01011117.1_pt1 | contig 420471 bp, 364 predicted proteins | sample 1115981 | NCBI WGS metagenome assembly MAAC01 (sample SAMN04961126, study PRJNA320927) | seawater metagenome | isolation source: sample BD02T64 sea water enriched with oil for 64 days | place: USA:Gulf of Mexico | collected 2013-07-27 | reverse complement strand
GCGGTGTTATTATGTGACAAAGCCTGAATCCTTATAGCTATAACGTTTGTTCGCACTCACATTATATCTATTTAGATTCAGGCTTTCTTATTTAGTCACTCACTGTGGGACAGCAGTGCGTAATTAACGCCCTTTTTTGTGTCTGTTATTATTGTTGACTCATAGCCAATATACAAAGAAGTATAGTCCAAGCCATACAACATCGACAAAGTGCCAATACCAGGCGACGGCTTCGAACGCGAAGTGTTTTTCGTGGCTAAAATGGCCTTTTATACTACGAATTAATATCACAAGCAGCATAATGGTTCCTATAGTAACGTGCATACCATGGAAGCCCGTTAGCATATAGAAAGTGGAACCGTATACACCTGAATCTAGCCTTAGGTCCATTTCGTTGTACGCGTGATAATACTCGTAGGCTTGAAAGCCGAAGAAGATAAAGCCGAGTAGAACGGTAAGTGCTAATCCACCGACTAGCTGACTCTTACTATCTTTTTTCAATCCCCAGTGTGCCCATGTGAGCGTTGCACCACTCGATAATAGGATAATGGTATTGTATAGCGGTATGCCTCCCGCCCCCATGGCTTCTTTTCCTTGCACATACTCTCCACCAGCACCGGGAGTTGCAAGTAGTGGCCAAGTTGCTTGAAACCCGTCCCATAATAAGTTTGAACTGCCTAAGTGGCCTTCACCACCTAACCATGGGAGCGAAATGGCGCGGATGTAATACAGCGTTCCAAATAATGCAATAAAGAAAAATACTTCTGAGGTGATAAACCAAATCATTCCTTGGCGAAAGGACGTGTCTACTTGTGTGCTGTATTTACCAGACATGCTTTCATCGATTACATCGCCAAACCATCCAAAGAATAAATACGCGATGATGAGCGTACCGGTCAATGTTAAGTATGGTGCAAAGGTAATATCGTTTACCCAAAGCGCCATACCAAGAACCACAAAGAAAATACCTATTACACCAATGATGGGCCATCGGCTTCCTTCGGGTACATAATAATGTTCAGAACTTGCAGTTGCTGTCATGTTTCCCTAGTCCTTATCGTTAACTGTTTGTATTTTTGTTATTACTGGCTGTGCTATCGGAGCCTACAGTTGGGATGTTGTCTGTATTAGGCGTCAATGACTCAGACCGATTGGTATCCATTATAGTGTAGGACAAAGTAATGGTGCTGATATCGTCCGGCAGTTCTGGGTCGATCACAAATTGAAGCCCCATATCCTTTGCTTCACCTGCCTGCAATGTTTGAGTGTCAAAACAGAAACACTCGATTTTCTTCAAGTGCTTGGTGGCTTGCCATGGGGTTACACCTGGGATTGACTGCGTCACTACGGCCTCATCTGAATGGTTTTTTACGTAATAACTAATTGTCGTTTTTTCACCGGGTTTAACTACGATGGAACGAACGGACGGTCTAAATTCCCACGCTACGTTACCGTTTATCGTTGCATCAAACTGTACGGTGATGTTTCTTTCGCTGACCGTGTCTGTAGTTGTTACGATATTTTCAGCAAGAGTGCGGCCGCTATTGGTTGCGATGCTATTGATTCCGGTGACGGAACATACCAGCCGATATAATGGCACCATGGCAAACGCAAAACCAAACATTAGTATAGTGACCAATGCAAGTGTGGCTACTGTTCGCTTAGTACTACGTTTACCTGTTTCCTGCTGTGGATCTTGATTTAGCTCATTCATAGCAAATCCCCGCTAAACAGCCAAGCTTTTGCTTATGCCATAGGCAGCCAAGCATAAACTTGCAATGGCCATTGCACCAAAAAATAGCGCGACTCTGGTATTTGATTTTTGCAAATCGGTATCTTGCTGAGAATTATTCATAGTCTCTCCTGTAATCGGTTGCTGCGACAGATTGCCTATCAAGTGGGCAACCTGTCGCGACTGCAGTTAACGCTATTACTTTACAGTCGGTGGCGTTTCAAAGCTGTGAAACGGTGGAGGAGAGGAGAGTGTCCACTCTAATCCAGGGGTTCCAATTTGCGCGCCTTCCCACGGCTTATCTGCCGCTTTCTCTCCACCGCGTACTGTTTGGATAATGATATATACGAACAGTAAATGCGATAGGCCGAAGATAAAGGCACCGATACTCGAAATTTGATTGAACTCAACAAATTGCACGCTGTAATCTACTATCCGTCTTGGCATGCCAGCGAGGCCTGAAAAGTGCTGAGGGAAGAACGTGAGGTTAAATCCAATGGTTGTCCACCAAAAGAAGATCTTACCTAAGGTTTCGTTGTACATGTGACCTGTCCATTTGGGCAGCCAGAAGAATACACCAGCATATAGACCAAACAGTGCTCCAGGGATCAGTGCGTAATGGAAATGAGCAACAACAAAGTAGGTGTCGTGATATTGTAAATCGGCTGGAACAACCGCAAGCATTACGCCGGTGGTTCCCGCAAACGAGAACATGACGATAATAGCTATCGCAAATAGCATCGGTGTTTCAAACGTCATGGCGCCACGCCACATCGTTAGCATGAAGTTAAACAGCATTAACCCAACGGGAATGGATATCAGTATGGTACCAATCATAAAGTAATTGGTTGCGGCGACTGACATACCAATGGTGTATTGGTGGTGTGCCCAAACGACCATGCCGAGTAATAATAATACGCCCATACCCCATACTAAGGATTTGTATCCAAATAATGGCTTTCTCGAAAAGGTAGGAACGATAACGCCTAACACCCCGATAGAGGGAAGCAGCAATACATATACTTCTGGGTGACCAAAGAACCAGAATAGATGTTGAAACAACACTGGGTCTCCACCGCCAGCGGCATCAAAGAAGCTGGTGCCAAAATGGCGGTCGAACAGCAACATGGTTACGCCGCCAGCGAGTGCAGGCATGATCATGATTAATAATATGCCGGTAAACAACCATGCCCAAATGAAAAGTGGTAATTTCATCATGGTAAGGCCTGGAGCACGCATATTAATGATCGTGGTGACGATATTGATAGCTGCAAGAATGGACGAAATACCCAGGGTGTGCATAGTGAATATCAGTAAATCCATGCCCATGCCGGATTGAATTGACAGTGGAGGGTAGAGTGTCCAGCCTGTATTTACCGGTGTGCCGCCACCAAAAAATGGTACGATAACCGATAGCATAAGCAGTATAGCTGCCGCGGGTAAAAGCCAAAAGCTGAGGTTGTTTAACCTCGGCAAGGCCATGTCAGGGGCACCAATTTGTAATGGTACCATCCAGTTTGCCATGCCTGCTGCGGCAGGCATGACGACGCCAAATACCATAATAATTGCGTGCACGGTGACTAAGTTATTAAATAAATCAGGCTCCAAAAATTGTAGGCCAGGATAAAATAACTCTGCGCGGATAAGCATTGCCATGCCGCCGCCAATAAACAGCATGATGAGCGAAAAGATAAGATACATGGTACCGATATCTTTGTGGTTCGTGCTGAATAGCCAACGCCCAAATCCTGTCGGAGGAGCGTGGTGATGATCTTCGTGAGTGGTAGTTGTACTCATAGTTATCTCCTCTATTTTATCGAGCGGCTTTGACATCGGAAGGTTGGACTGCATCGCCAGTATTATTTTCCCATGCGTTTCTTTCATAGGTAATAATAGCTGCTAGCTCTAGGTCATCTAATTGGTTACCCCAGGCTGCCATTGCTGTTCCTGAAGCCCCTTTGATGACAACTTCTAGATGTTTACTAACATCACCTAACGCAATTGCGCTGCCCTTAAGTGGTGGGAATACTGGAGGTATGCCGGAACCATCAGGTTTGTGGCATGCGCTACAGTTCTTGTTGTAGAGTTCCTCACCTTTGGTCATTAGCTCATCCAGTGCCCATACTTTACCGGAAGCTGCTTCTGCCATTTTTGCGAGTTTGATTTCTTTTTGTTTGCTCATCCAGGTATCAAATTCTTCACCGGCAATGGCATTGACTTGAATTGGCATAAAGGCGTGTCCAGTGCCGCAGTTCTCAGCACACTGACCGTGATAATTGCCTTCTTTTTCAATGATGGTCCAGGTTTCATTTATATAACCTGGAATAGAGTCCTTCTTGACCGCAATGGCGGGTACCCACCAGGCGTGTAAAACGTCAGTGGCGGTATGTAGGAAACGCACCCGGCGATCGGTAGGGAGTACGAGGGGGTTATCTACGGTACGTAGGTATAGTTCACCGGCCTCTTCTTTGGGGAGTAATGTGCTGACGATTTTTACGTCGTCTTCCATGTACTCGTAAGTCCATTTCCATTGAGAGCCGGTAACCTTAACGGTGAGATCCGCAGGCGTTTTGTCTTCGATTAAATCAAATGTCGAACTTGCGCTACCAGCAATGGTCAAATCAATTCCCAGTACGATGGCGGGAACTAATGCCCACGACCAGGTTCCAAACCAGCCCTTATGAAATTCTTGGTCGGGTTCGTAGTTCTTGGATTTGCGGAATTTGTAAATAGAGTAGACAAAGAAGATGGTGACGAGCACCATGATGATCAAGGCAACTGCCGATGTCATCATGTGAAGATCGAATACTTCTTTGGTGACGGGTGATACGGGTTCTGGAAAATTAAATTTGTACTCGGCGAGTACAGCCCCAGATGTAAGTAACAAGCTAGGCAACGCAAACGCAGTGCACGGCTTGAGAAAGCGATTTGACATCCGTTGATCCTTATCAATAATGCGCCAAATCCTGTTAGGTGTAAGACACAGTGAAATACTGTCATCTACTGGCGTGCAGACTGGTTTTAACCAGACAGGCAGGCGCGCAGAAACAGACCCTGTAATCTTTCCTATCTCAACTCTTTATGTCTATCTAAGCTCAAAGGCTTCGTTAAACAATCTAGTTGGTAATATCAAACTGGCTTCCTACAAATGAAGCCGAATACATTGTAATACCGTGCCTAAATAATTTAAGCGGCCCAAGTTGGTTTAGTTAGACCTATTGGTCAAAAACAGAACTTGGTTACGGTCAATTGCAATTGGTTATTATTAATGAAACCCGGGCTAAATAATCACCCAGAAGCTTCAGTCTCTCTTATTGTCAAGAAGTTGAATCATTTTTGATCATGCCCCAATTTCCACGGCCGCAATTATTTACCGTTGTGGGGGCTTTATGCAAGCCTAAACTTGTTTAGATTTAATGTTTTAGCGGCTTTTTTGATATTGGGACGAGTTCGACCCCTAATTAACTTTTGTCAATGCGAAATTGTCGTCAAAGAGTTTTCTTTGGAGGGGGTGTTTCGGTTTATAATACCGGTTCTAGATTGTTAACCCTATTGATGATAAGCCTATGTTGGGTTCATTGAGGTAGTAAGTAGTTATGAGTGAAGCGCCGGTTTTTCGCGTGATTTTCCTAAATCAAAACGAAGTCTTTGAAATCTACGCGCGACAGATTTTTCAAAGCGAAATGTATGGTTTTATAGAAGTAGAGGAATTCGTGTTTGGTGAGCGGTCACAAATGGTGGTTGATCCGTCAGAAGAGCGCTTGAAGACGCAATTCAGCGATGTTAAGCGAACTTATATTCCGATGCATGCGATCATTCGCATTGATGAAGTGGAAAAAGAGGGTGTTGGAAAGGTAACTGACATTAAAGGTGGGAATGTCGCATCATTTCCTGGATTTAATTACGGTCCTGGTAGGAATCCGACTAAAGATTGATTATTATATGCACAGCATAGACCGTTTATCGATCAATTTACTTCGTTCAACCGGATTATCTTGATCAAATGGCGTTCTGCGACAACACTGTTACTACGCCTTATGGCCTAGTCAGTGTTGGTTTTGGTCATACAGTTAATTTGGGTATAAAAAGGAAGTTGGATGCATTCTATTATGGATACTAAAAAGCCGATTGCTTCGCAATATAGCCTAGATAAGCTAGAGACCTTGGTGCGCCGTGATATTGCACGTATAGAGGAGCAGCTTTCTCGGGTAGGGCGGATGCCTGTTGATCCTGTACGAGAATCGACGATCGAAACCTATAAGGTAATGATCAAAGATCGCCAAGTCTTGTTGGCGCAAATATTAGAGCAGTCACAGGAGTTTGCTGGGCAAGCGGCTGGCTGACTGTTGTTATAACCTATTCCAATAAAAAAGGCCTCCATATGGAGGCCTTTTTTATTGGCTCGCCTACGTGTGTTTGGCAACAATGATGATCTCCACATTATTGATCAATATAGGCCACCAAACATACGGGAGGGAAGGTCTGCTGATTTTTTGACGCGGAGGCTAACCTAATTTATGTTGTCATCGGTTTTTTATATTACTTTGCGAGCTATAACTATCGCACTGGTTCTGTTGGCTACGCCGAGTTTTGAATAGATGTTCTTCAAGTGCCATTTAGTGGTTGATAGGGCTATGCCGAGTTGCTCGCTTATTTTTGAGTTGCTCAAGCCTGATACCAAGAGGTCGTAGATTTGCCGTTCCTTTTTGGTTAATTGATTGACCAGGAGCTGTGAGCTTTCAGCTTCTTGAGGAAGGGAAAAAAGATCACTAAAGATTGATGTAAATATTTGCGGAGGGGTGAAGATTTTGATATCGCTGGCATGTGCAAAAACATCTTCTAATCGTGGTGCTTCGTCAAACACCGAGCGGCAAAAAAACTCAAGGCCATAAATATCTATTTGGTGCTTTAATGAGCTTACGGCTGTTTCACTATTGCCTCTCCGGAAATCGATAACAATGCGATTGCACTGTGCTATCAATGCTCTTGCTCTAACTTTGTGTGCGATGGCAACACGATGCAGTTCGGACAATAGATTATCAGCAAGATCAAACTTTCCCTGTAATTGGAATAAATAGCTTATGGCTAAACCAAAACGTTCTCTGGTCTCATTGTAAGAGGTGTTGTCTTGCCAATAGCCTTGTTCATATAGTTCGATGAGATCGTAGTTGTGAGAAATTTGCAGCGCTGAATGATGGGACCCTTCGATTAAACTCTGGCGCATAAACTCTTGTGCTATTTGGCTGCGATATCTCGGGTAGTTTCCTAGGATAAGAATTCGATCCAGTTTTGTCAGTAGCCTTGCTGGATCTCGGTTGGGTTCCTTTATATGTAATAGTCGAGAAAGAAGGAGGTATACTGTCGAAACCACTTCGGTGGCACAGGCATGGCTGATCTTAGGCAGTAATTGTTCACACATCTTATGTGCTGCTTCAAGCTGGTTTTGTTCGTAATGTGCAACGGCCATTCCTGTTGCTATATTGACCCATAAGGGAGCTTCAGTGTCATCCTTGATTGTTTGGTAGATGCTGTGAAGCGTATCTACCGCAGAGATTCCCCTTCCCATATATCGATCGCAGAGGGCTATAATAAGGTCTGCGTAGCTCGAAAAATAGGTTAGTCCTAAGTGAGATAGTACAGTCTTTGCTTGGGCGGCGGTTGAAACTGATTGTTCAATCCATCCACGCTGTAGTTGGTGATATGCAACAATGACAAGTGATATGGCTCGAATATTAGGCTGGCTGGAAAAAGATGAGTTCCAATATATTTTTTTTATTAATTTCGAATCGCTGTCACCTAAGAAAAAATGTAGGCAGGAGGATAGGAATTCGAGAAAGGGAGATAGAACAGTTTTGATTGTGGATGGAGAACTTATATCCGCTAGCACGTCTAAATAATATTGCGCTTGGTGAAATCGCCGAGAAAGCACTAAGGAAAATACCATAGATTCAATTAACGATTGATTAGAAAAAAGCTCTTCGTCGGTGAGGTCAGAAAGGTATTCGAAGACTTTTGATGCGTAGCCTTGTTCCATCCATTTTTCGCAGGCGATAGATAGCGTCTTCATATAGAATTCGTTGTCGCCTGATTGTTTTGCGTGGGTGATCGCTTGCTCCGTACGATTTCTTTTGATCCAGGCGTGGGATGCGAGTTTGTGTAATTCACGAATGTTGGCGTTGTTTTCGAGAGATGTCAGTCTCACGGATAGAAAGTCTCGAAGCAATCCATTGTAGCGAAAGAACCCTGGGTTCTCTGAGCAAGGAACAATGAACAATCCTTGCGATACTATTTTTTCGAATAAATTATATGCTGTTCGGTTAATTGGTGAGCCGTTTGTTATTTTTCTGTCAGGTATGAGTACTTCGCTCCAAAGAGCCGAATCGAATATGTCAAATACCGAGTTTCTTACTAGAATGTTTTGTATTTCTTCTGGGAACTCTTCGAGTACTACATATCCAAAATAGTCCATCATTTCTGGTATGTTTCCGGTGAAATCATCTAATGCGGTTTTACCAGATCGGATGTAGGCAATGAGTGCCATTCTGACGCCAACGGCCCAACCTTCGGTGATGGATAGAACGCTATGTAAATAGTCATCCGATAGCTCTGGGGCACCTGAGTTTTCGAGCATGCGACAGAGCTCTGTCTTGTCAATTTTTAGATCTGTACTATTTATGACTAAGAGAGCGTCGCCAAACCGTAGTCGGCTGAGTGAAAATTCTGGATAGTGGCGTGTTGAAATTATGATGTGAATATGGTCAGGGAGCTGGTCAATTAACGACGACATTACTTGATATACGATGGGCGAATTTGCAAATTGAAAATCGTCAAATACGATGACCAATTCATCATCAATCGTATCCAGTGCTAGCATCAAAGCGTCGGAGATTGAGCTTGCTGAAAGTTCATGTTGTTGATTGAATATATGTAGAGCGGTTATGTCAAAGAATGATGTTTGTATTTTTATAGTATCTAAGAACCGCCTAAAAAATACCGTTGGATTTTGATCTCTTACTTCTATGTTGAGACGTACTATTCGAGAATCAAATTGACTTTCTTGCCATTGATTAAGTAGAACTGATTTTCCCGATCCCGCCGGAGCTATTAATAGCGTAAGAGGGACGGATCGACAGCGACTCATTAATGTAAGGAGATGGGGTCGAGTAACGGGGCTAAACATTCTGCGCTCCAAAATTCCGATCTAAGGTTGTATAAAAGGACAGTTCTAATTTCCGTATTAGATCAGTATCCCTAGTGATTCTTGTTATTATGTTTTTGGATCTTTCTAGGGAGTTTGTGGCGAGTGTTTACACAATTCTCATTATGTCGTTATTCCTTTTCTCTGTGTGCGTTTCGTTGCGCCAGTACTCTGTCTTATTAAATAATAAATGAAAACTGTTGAATACATAAAATGTGAATCGTTTCGGTTTTTTTTGTTAAGGATCGTAATGCTGGCGTGTTGCAAGTTTATCGTAACGAACAGTAACTAAGAATCGATAGCTTTTTATTGCGGGTAAGCAATTCCCCCTCCTTGGGAGGGTAGGCTTTAGATTAGTTTGGCCATATTCTTACGTCGTAATAAAAATCCATATAAATATAAAAAGAGAGGGTAGCTATTATGGCTAATTCTGTTTGGGTGACATGGCCCGCGCTAACTAAGTTTGGGAGTTTGGGGGTTGTTGCCGGTTTGCTTGTTTTGGCTTCAGAAAGAGAGAGTCTATTCGAAAACAATCTTTTCGATTTCGAAAAATATGACGAATATAATACCCAGATTGTGTGTGATGAACGCAGTTTGACAGCGAGGATGGAGGACGGTACTTGTAATATTTTGGATAATCCGGCTGAGGGTTCTGTGTTTCGTCGGTTTGGTCGCAACGTTGAATTTCAATCGGGATTTCAAGAGACAGAAGATGATACTCTACTTTCCCCGAATCCCCGAGATGTCAGTAATTCTTTAATGGGGCGTGATGAATTTAAGCCAGCGACAAGTGTTAACTTTATCGCAGCATCGTGGATTCAATTCATGGTGCACGATTGGGTAAGTCACGGTGAAAATGATGCTGAGAATCCTATTGTTGTTCCTTTGCCTGCCGGAGATGAGTTGGGAAGTGGTACGTTGGAGATTCGACGAACGCAGAGTGACTCAACGAGAACTGCGGATGAGGACGGTTACCCTGTAAGTTACCGTAATGCTAATACTCACTGGTGGGACGGATCACAGATATATGGGAGTAATAAAGAAACGTCGGATAGCATTCGTTCCTTTGACGGCGGAAGGTTAAAATTAAACGATAATAATACGCTACCTACGGAGTTCATGAGTGGTGTGCCCATTACTGGTTTTAATGAAAATTGGTGGGTTGGGCTAAGCATGTTGCATAATGTTTTTGTCAATGAACATAACGCTATAGCTGATATGCTAGTAAATAACTATCCTAATCAATCTGATCAGTGGTTGTTTGATAAGGCTCGACTTATTAACGCAGCACTTATGGCGAAGATTCATACGGTTGAATGGACACCTGCTATTATTGCGAACCCGGTTACCGAAAAAGCGATGTATGCAAATTGGTGGGGGCTGTTAGGTGATCGAGAGGGGAGGGATCAGATTCAAGCGTTGGCTGAGAATCTGGCAGAAGATTTAGATAAGACAGATTCATTTGTTAAGCGGGTTCTTGGTTTTAGCCCTGAGTTCAAAGATAAACTGGATGATGCCGCGTTTATTGAGCACGCCTTGGGTGGTCTTGTTGGATCGAGAGAGCCGGATAATGCGGGAACTGCGTATTCGCTGACAGAAGAGTTTGTGTCTGTTTATCGGATGCATCCTCTACTTCGCGATAATATCGAAGTGTACGATATTGGTGCAAATATGCTTTCTGATTCTATCGCGATAGAAGATACCACAGAGGGCGATGCTGAGGATGTTATGGCGAGCGAGGGTGCTGATCGTTTATGGTATTCTTTTGGTATTACGCATCCAGGTTCATTGACGTTAAAAAATTATCCGCAATTTCTACGCAATCTGTCTGTTCCCTTGGTTGGCGATATTGATTTGGCGACAATCGATATTGTTCGTGATCGTGAGCGTGGCGTGCCTCGCTACAACGAATTTCGTCGGCAAATTGGTTTGAATCCTATTAATGCTTTTGAAGATCTGACGGCTGACGCAGTTCTACTTGCAGAGTTAAAGCGACTCTATGATAACGATGTAGAAAAAATTGATGCCTTGGTGGGACAGCTTGCAGAGACAGTACGTCCCGAAGGGTTTGCGTTTGGTGAAACTGCGTTTCAAATATTTATCATGAACGCATCGCGCCGACTTATTACTGATCGATTCTACACAACGGATTATACTGACGAGGTGTACACCGCAGAAGGTATTGATTGGGTGGAGAATAATACCATGGTCGATGTTATTCGTCGGCACAACCCCTCGTTGGCGGGTAGTTTAGTCGGCGTGGATAATGCGTTTAAACCATGGGGGTTGAATATGCCTGATGATTACGACTCGTGGGCGGGTTGTGAGAAGGAGCAGCACTTGTGGGTAAATGGGGCCATGCGTACTGAATTTGCAGTAGATGAACTTCCCTCACTCGAAAAAATCGATGTGCTGGGATTAATTAGTCGAGTCTTGTGGGACAAAGTTAACGATGAGAAGGATGTTACTCCCCCAGGTTATACTAAACCTCTACACGCTCATGGTGTGATGGCGAAAGTTGATTTTGTTGCAGAAGAAGGTAGCCCCTATACAGGGATGTTTGAAGGGGCTGGTTGTGGTCTACTTCGGTTGTCCGTGACGGGTAGTCCTGACGATCGCGGCTTTGCACCAGGTTTGGCCTGGAAGTTGTTTGTTGACGGCAAGCCATCCCAAAATGTTTCGGCGTTATATACGTTATCAGGGCAGGGTGATAACTATGACTTCTTTGCGAATGAAATGTCGCAATACGTTTCTCCAGAATTAAACGAAACACTGGGAACAAGTGCAATATTTTCTGCAGTGACAAGCAAGCCAACGCGGCTGATGGTGAACTCCATGTCCGAAGTGAAGCAGTCAGGTGATGTTGTTGCATCGGCAAAAGCACCGACTCAAATTTACTTTGTACCCAGTGAGGGTGTAACAGGGGAGTTTGCAACGTCTGCTCATGACTTTAGAGAGGATTTAATTTCTATTCCCTCTGGCACTAAGATCTATGATGTATATGCTACGACCAAGAAAATTAAGTACTCGATATTTAATTGGCTTAATTCTAGATATGCAAACGAGCGACGTAGTAGCGCAGAAAAAATAGGGGAGATACGATTAGATTCCGCCTTTACCGCGTCAGCATTTGGAGATTCTGGCGTGTTCTTTAAACATCAGCGATATGAAGATCGTTAATTAATAACGTTGTAAGAGTGGTTGCATCAATGTAAATCTCACTCATATCGCTTGATATGAGTGAGATTGTATTACTACAGCAGAGAGACGGCTAGGTCTGCTAGCGGTTTAACAAAGTTGCCAACGCTGAGTGCTTTTTCGTTTGATGCATTGCCATTCAAGGCACGTTTTTTTACGCCTTGTAAAATGGAGGCAAATCGAAAGAAGCTGAAAGCCAAATAGAAGTTCCAATTTGGGATGGAGTTAAGCCCCATTCGTTCACAATACTCAGCAACATATGCCTCTTCTGAGGGGATGCCAAGGCTTGTGCGGTCAACTCCTGCTAGACCTGGCATCATCCCGTCTTTTTCCATGCGCAACTGCATGCATTGGTATGCAAGGTCTGCAAAAGGGTGCCCTAGAGTCGACAGTTCCCAGTCAACTAATGCCAAAACGTTGGCTCGGTCATGCGAGAACATCATGTTGTCCAGTCGAAAATCTCCATGTACCAGGCTTACTCTGCCATCATCTTCGGGCATGTTTTGGGGGAGCCACTGGTAAAGTGTTTCCATGGATTCAATGGTTTCTGTTTCTGCGGAGCGATATTGGCTAGACCAGCGACTGATTTGGCGTTCGAAATAGTTACCGGGTTTTCCGTAATTATCCAGGCCAACTGAGGTTATGTCGACGGAATGTAGTGCCGCAAGTACGCGGTTCATCTCGGAGTAAATTGCGCTTCTTTCTTCGTTGCTAATCTCTGGTAATGCAGGGTCCCAACGAACGGTACCGTCAATGAATTCCATTACATAAAACATACTACCTATTACGCTATCGTCTTCGCACAAGTGGTACATTTTCGCAACTGGCACATTGGTGTCGGCAAGGGCTGACATCACCCGAAACTCCCGGTCAACAGCGTGCGCTGATTTAAGAAGTTTGCCGGGTGGCTTTCGACGTAAAACGTAGTTCTGTTTTTTGGTGGCAATTAAGAAGGTAGGGTTAGATTGTCCACCTTCGAATTTTTTTGCTGTTAGTGGCCCCTCAAACCCTTCGATATTTTTCTCGAGGTAGGTTGCCAGTACGGTAACGTCAAAATCGTAAGCTTGCTGACTCATTAGGGCTTCTCGCTATACATGTTGATGATTTGCTTACCAAGGGCCATTTGGTGGACCTGATCGGGCCCATCGGCCTGGCGACACCAGCGCGCGTAATTGAATGCTTCTGCCATAAAGTAGTCTTCAGTGAGTCCGCCGGCTCCGTGTAATTGCATACAGCGATCGATGATGGTTTGCACCATAAGAGGCACGCTGATTTTGGTTGCGGCAATCATATCCCTTGAAGCCTGAGCGCCAACAGCATCCATTTTTTGGCAAGTCTTTAGGATGAGTAAACGCGCCATTTCAATTTCAGCAAAACTTTTAGCAATGTCTTCACGAACGGATTGGTGTTGGCTTAGGGTTCGCCCGAATGTTGAGCGCGACTCGGATCGTTGGCAAGCGAGCTCTAGAGACCGTTGCGCTGCGCCAACTAATCGCATGCAGTGATGCATGCGACCGGGGCCCAGTCGACCCTGAGCGATTTCGAACCCTCTACCTTCACCGAGTAGGACGTTTTCAACAGGGACTCTAACGTTATCAAATACGATCTCCGCGTGCCCAATAGGGGCGTCGTCGTATCCGAGGGTGGTGAGTGGGCGAATGATATTGATGCCGGGTGTACTCTTGGGAACCAATACTTGAGTTTGTTGTTTGTGTCGGTTGGCATTGTTTGGGTCTGACTTGCCCATCACGATAAATATTTTTGTACGCTCGTACATGGCGCCGGTGATAAACCACTTGCGGCCATTGAGTACCCATTCATCACCTTCTTGGGTGATGCTGAGTTCCACATTTGTCGCGTCGCTAGAGGCAACTTGGGGTTCAGTCATGGCGTATGATGACTTGATCTCGCCGTTGAGCAGCGGGGTGAGCCACTCCTGCTGCTGCGCTTTGGTGGCGTAATTCATAAACACCTCCATATTCCCTGTGTCTGGTGCGTTGCAATTAAAAACTTCGGGGCACCAGATAACTTTGCCCATCTCTTCTGCTATCGGAGCGTAGTCAAAATTGGTCAAGCCCCCGTGGTCACAGTATTCACTATGGCTTTCGGGCACAAACAAGTTCCATAAGCCAGAGGCTTTGGCTTTCTCTTTTAGTTCGTCCATCAATGGAAGGGGGGCAAACCGGTTTTCAGCGGAGTGCAGCTGTTCAGCGTAGGCGGCTTCATTGGGGTAGATGTGTTCTTCCATGAAACCTTTTAATTTGGCCAGTATGTCTATGGATTTCTGACTATGTTGGTGCATTGCGCGTCTCTCTATTCGGTTTTGTGTGGGTCAGCAGCGGCTCTTAACAGCATAGAAGTATAAATAATCTGCGTTAATCACTAAAATTTATTATGATAATAGGCATGTATTCATATTAATGATAGCGGGGTGCGCAATTGAGGTTGGATAAGATTGACCTAAATCTATTTGTTGTTTTTGACGCCATATATCGCGAGAAGAGCGTGACGAAAGTGGCTGTTTTGTTGAATCTGACTCAGCCAGCAGTGAGTAACGCGCTAAATCGGCTTCGAGAGACCTTTGATGACCCTTTATTTGTGCGTTCGTCGGAAGGTATGTCCCCAACCCCTGTTGCCGACAATGTGGTGAGTGATGTGCGTCAGGCGCTAACGTTGTTAGGGGATAGTGTAGGTATCAACGCCAAGTTTGACCCGCTAATATCTGAGAAAGTATTTAAGGTGGGTATGAATGATCTTGCGGGGGCAATGCTGCTGCCGCGATTGTTGTTGTTGGCAAAAGAGGTGGCACCTAAGATTTCCATCACCAATTATTATGTTGATCGAGACACCGCTACTGAGGATTTGAAGGCGGGAATTATAGACGTTTTGCTGGACGCCCCGACGGTGAATGCTAAGTCCTTAAGTCATCGCGCGGTGGCTGCGATTCCTTATGTTATTGCAATGCGCTCAGGTCACCCGGCGGAGCAGTGTAAGTTAACGCTTGAGGAATATTTGTCCTGGGAGCATATGCATGTATCAAGCCGCAGGAAAGGGCGCGGACAGATGGATGTTGCCTTGCATGCGATAGGTAAGCAGCGGCGTATTGCAATGAAAGCGCAGAACTATTTGGTTGCTGCTAAAGTAGTAGAGGGTTCTGATTTGTTATGGGCTGTACCTGAGCTTCTAATAGGGACATTGTCGCTGGCTACCAAGCCATCACCTGTTGAGGTAGAGCCATTGCGGTGGAATATGTATTGGCACGAAACGGCTGAAAAGGATCCGGCCAATTGTTGGTTTCGCGAGCTTCTTGCGCAAGTTGTAGGCGAGATAGTTTAGGTCTACTAGATGTAGTAGGGCGGTTGGGCAAAAATACCCAGGGACTAATAATTAATAATCTCATGGGGTTAGGCGAAGTGTGAATATATCACCTTTAGGTGGGCACATGTTTGTAGTAATCTGCGCCCAATGCCTGCCTGTTTTGATGCTGATTGGTGAGTGATCGGTCAAAGCGGGAGAGGATCAATAGTTAACGTTGGGCGACAGGTTATGGTACGGATACAAAGCATGAGAAAACAACTTCTTTTCCCCCTTGTTATATTGGGATATATGTTCGCAGGTATGGCTCATGCAGCGACAGCAATCAATGATGTCTATACGTTTACAGAGTCTGCCAATACGCCATTTCAATTGCCGGTTGTTCAAGATAACGATGATTATGCCGGGTTTCCATCCCTGGAAATCACGGAAGTGTTTAGTGGAGATATTTCTTGGTTTTCGATTGTTGATCCCGGTGATGGAGTTCCCGAGTACGTTGCGTTGACGCCTGGGGCTGCGTTTACCACAGGGGTGATCGAATTTAATTACAAAGTGACCGACTCTAATGGTGCCAGTGAAGGTTTTGTGTCGGTGAACGTGATAGCTGATGCGGCCTTTAGTCTTGCCGATGATTCCTTTTTTGTCGGCGCCGGGCAGTCTATTACCTTTGATGTGACGGACAATGATACGTTGCCTACCGAGTATACATATGACGATGATACGTCTGGCGTGACACTTGGGGTGTTAATCGATGAGGCAGCAATAGGGAGGTACACATTCAATGCCGGTAGCGTGTCTGGTTCGACATCCTTTACTTATACGGCGGATGCGGTTCCCGCTCAAACGGGTACGGTCACGATTTTTGTTGATGCGGGGACAGACCCCAAATCAATAATAACGGCAGATACTACAACTTTTACTGTGAATGAGGGTGGGGCCCAGAGTGTGGTGCTTACTCGCTCGGGAAGCACTCAGTCTGCTATCAGTATTGATATCTCGTTAGCGGGTAGCTCAACTGGAGATTTGGGTGATTTTACTCTTTTACCGTCAACAGTGTCTTGGGCGGCAGGAGAGTCGGGTAGTAAGGCCGTGACATTGTCGATCCTTGTGGATACTGAGATTGAAGTAGCGGAGACCCTGGTGTTTGATTTCGTGAATGCAACCGGTGGTGCTGAGTATTCGGGGGCTTCGTTGGTTGCGACTATACCATCCACTGATGGCGTGAATTTCTCAGCAGCGACACAAACAGTTAATGAAAATGGAGCCAGTGCAACTGTGACGGTAAATCGTACGGGTACGGGGGCGGGTGCTGCTTCCATTGCTGTGCAGTTGAACACAGGTAGCACAACAGCTACGTTGGGAAGTGATTTTACATTCACAGACCCCACAACATTGAGCTGGACTAGTGGGGAAACGGGAAGCAAAACGGTGACCATTCCGATCACTTATGATTCTGATAATGCAGAGGCAACGGAAAAAATCAGTCTAGATCTGGTTAGCGCGAGTAACTTGATTGTCGGTGCAACAAGTGCCCATACAGTTGATATTGTTAATGTGGCACCAATCGATGTGGTGAGCTTTGTCTCTGCATCATACTCCGTTGCAGAAGGCGATGGCTCGGTGACGGTGCAGGCTCAGCGCGTTGGGGCGGGTAGCGGCGTGGCGTCAGTAAATGTGGCGTTATCGGCTACGGAAACGGCAGCCGAGGGTGTTGATTTTACCTATCCAGCGGTCGTCACTCTTAGTTGGGCTGATGGTGAAATGGGTACTAAGGATGTCGTAATCCCAATTGTCGCGGACTCTGAAACCGAGGGGGCAGAGACATTTTCTCTTGAGTTGCTTGATCCGCCAACTAATGCGACGACTGGTACCGTTAAGATAACTCAAGTGACGATTACCAATGTTGTGCCGCTCGATGAGGTGGGGCTCGTGTTGACTGAGCCCAATGTCACCGAAGGTGGGCAGATTACGGTTGAGGTGACTCGAACGGGGGGCGGATCTGGTGCTGCATCGGTCACGCTTGGTGTCGGTGCAGAATCCGTTGCTGAACTTGACGCGGATCTTTCGGTAGCGACCGGTTCGTCGCTTACTGTTAGTTGGGCTGATGGCGATACGGCTACTCAATCTGTTGTATTTGATGTGACCGCCGATAGCTTGCTTGAAGAGGTTGAGGCAGTGCTATTTGAATTGTCAGCGGAGTCTAATGTGACTTTGGGGGCAATAAGTACGATATCCGGAACAATTGCCGATGATGGGTCAATTACGGTCGATGACCTTGATGCGATTGGATTTGTCAGTGTGGCTATTCGGGCAGCAGAAGAGGTGGGTGAGGTTGTTGTTCAATTTGTTCGGACCGGGGCTGGTGTTGGTGTTGTGGAGGCAACGGTGGTATCCGTGCTGTCGGAAACGCTAAATGAAGAAGTGCTTGAGCCGACTATTGTTAAGACTGTACCTGCACAGGGGGACGACTTTACCTTACCGGCCAATGCGACTCTGCAATGGGCTGATGGTGAGGTTGGTGTAAAAACACTGGTGGTTCAGATATCACCAGATACTAATACTCAAATTGGTGGTATTGATACGGACCCTGATGGAGAGTACTTCTCGCTTAAAATAGACCCAGATTCATTGGTGGGAAATATTGCTGTTAATGAAGACTCTGCAGAGGCGGAGGTTGTTATTTATGCTCAGGCAAGGCTTGGCGACCTTGTTGAAGAGGGGAGTCCCGTAAGGGAGGTGGCGGATGCTATTGATGGGCTTTGTTCAGCCTCTTCAGCAGATGAGGAGCTGGATGAGGAATGCGATCAATTGAATGCGCTGGATGCTAGTGAAATTGAAACGGCATTGGAGCAGGTGCTACCTAAGACAGTTGAGGCACAAATTCGGAGCGCGGTAGAGTTGGCGGGGAATCAGTTGCAGAATATGAGGCGGCGATTGACCGAGTTGCGTTCGGGTCGTAATCAGGTGAGTGTCAATGGCCTAAATATGACCCTGTTCGATGAAAGCGTTCCACTGACGGCTGCAATGCAGTCCTTAATTGAGGAATCGAAAGGGGGCGCTGCTGGTGCAGATGAGGGCGGCTTGCTTAGCTCTCCTTGGGGTGTGTTTATTAACGGTACAATCACCGTGGGAGACCAGGATGATACCGATGGCTCTATTGGGTACGATGTGCGCAGTCGCGGCATTACAGCGGGCGTAGATTACCGGATAAGTCGTACCATGGTGTTGGGTGGTGCGCTGGGCTTTGGTGAGTCGGATACCGATTTTAATCAGAGCGCAGGCAGTCAGGGGGCGAGAAACTTAACGCTAACGGTATTTGGCAACCATTTTATCAATGACAAGATATATGCGGATTGGATTGTAAGTTATACCAAGAATGATTTTGATATTGAGCGCAGCTTTGAAGTGTTGTCGGGCTCTACCCATCAAGTTGAGGCGTCGCCTGAAGGGCATCAATACAGTATTGCTGTTGGTGGAGGTTATGATTACGTTCGGGGTGCATTGCAGGTTACAGGTTTTGGACGTATTGATTACATAATGTCAGTGATTGATAGCTACGAGGAGTCCGGGAGTATTTATGCGCTTATCTTGGATGAGCAGGAGGCTGATTCGCTTGAAACAGCATTTGGTGTTAAGACCTCTTACGTGTTCAGCACCAAGCGTAGCGTCTTGATTCCAACGGTGGAGTTGGAGTGGGTGCATCAATATGCTGGGGATGATCGTCAAATAGAAGCTGCGTTTGCCGTAGCACCTTCGGCAGGGTCTTTTTCCGTGGAAACCGAAAGCTCGGACGATGATTATTTGAATGCGGGTTTCTCGTTCACCGGAACTTTCTCTGGTGGAACGTCTGGCTACTTTCGTTACGATACATTAGTTAACGAGTCGGATCGCTCAAGAGAAAGTTATACGCTGGGTGGTCGCTACGAGTTCTAGGGTGACGCTTTGCTGTTAGATAAAAGAATGGTTGTTAGGCTTTGGTCTAGCAGCCATTTTTTTTGATCGCTAATCCGTATTGATAATACAGAGGCAATTGCAGGTGTTAATTCGAAGGTTTTTTTTGTGAGGGGTGCTGCTTTACAAATGAGGATATTCTTTAAGAAAGAATATGGTAGCAAGGGGCGGAATTGAACCGCCGACCCCATGATTATGAATCATGTGCTCTAACCATCTGAGCTACCTTGCCAATATACTGCGGGGTACTGCTTAAGAGGGCGCAAATTCTCGCAATCTTTGCCCTCTGTGTCAAGGGGTTACACGTTAAATCTGAAATGAATTACGTCACCGTCTGCAAGGATGTAGTCTTTTCCTTCCAATCGCCACTTTCCGGCTTCTTTGGCGCCTTGTTCTCCGTTGTTGCCAACGTAATCATCGTAGGCGGTAACTTCTGCGCGAATGAAGCCTTTTTCGAAGTCTGTGTGGATGACACCTGCTGCTTGTGGTGCAGTTGCACCTATCTTGACTGTCCAGGCGCGAACTTCTTTTACGCCGGCGGTGAAGTAGGTCTGAAGGCCTAGGAGTTGGTAGCCTGCTCGTATGACGCGATCAAGGCCTGGTTCTTCCATGCCTAGGTCATCCATGAATTCGTTGCGCTCTTCATCTTCAAGTTCGGCAATTTCAGATTCAATTTTGGCGCAAATTGCGACGACTTGAGAATTTTCTTCTTTTGCTAGATTCTCAACCAGCGTTAGAAGAGGGTTGTTTTCAAATCCGTCTTCTTCGACATTGGCAATGTACATAGTCGGCTTGATGGTCAGTAAATTAAGAGACTTTACTTCCAGCAGCTCGTCATCGCTTAGGTCGGCTGATCGAGCAGGTTTGCCCTCATCAAGTAATGGGAGAAGTTTCTCAAAAATACTTTTTCGTTTGATGGAGTCTTTGTCGCCGGATTTGGCTTGCTTTGATGCTTTTAGCAGTGCTTTTTCTACAGAATCAAGGTCAGCAAGAGCCAGTTCAGTGTTGATGATTTCTATATCGTCAAGCGGGCTCACTTTGCCTGATACGTGCACGATGTTTTCGTCATCGAAGCAGCGTACAACGTGGGCAATTGCATCGGTTTCTCGGATGTTTGCAAGAAACTGGTTGCCGAGGCCTTCACCCTTTGATGCGCCGGCAACGAGGCCAGCTATGTCGACGAACTCCATTGTCGTAGGGAGTATTCGTTCAGGCTTCACGATTTCTGCTAGCTTATCTTGTCGAGCATCGGGGATGCTTACAACGCCAGTGTTCGGTTCAATGGTGCAAAAAGGGAAGTTGGCCGCATCGATACCTGCTTTGGTGAGTGCGTTAAATAGTGTTGATTTGCCTACATTAGGAAGGCCAACGATACCGCATTGAATGCCCATTACTTGTGTCCCGAGGTTGTTTTCGTTGATTATGAAAATGCAGAGTTAGCTGGCTTTGAAGCTGTGAAGCTGGTTCATCGCCTTGTTTGCATTGCCAGTGACGAGCTCAGGTAAGACTCTGATGGCTTCGTCTATGATGTCTTCTATCAGTTGCTGTTCTTTGGCTGGAGCTTTTCCTAGCACAAAGCCGCTGACTTGGTCGCTGCTTCCGGGGTGGCCGATGCCGATGCGGAAGCGTGCAAAATTCTTGTTGTTGCCCAGTTGGCTGATGATGTCTCGTAGCCCGTTATGTCCGCCATGGCCGCCGCCTTGTTTGAATTTACCTATGCCGGGGGATAGGTCGAGCTCGTCGTGAGCGACAAGGATTTTTTCGGGCGGGATTTTGAAGAATTTAGCGAGTGGGGCAACGGATTGCCCACTTAAATTCATAAAAGTGGCGGGGACTAATAACCGAACATCTTTTCCGTTTATACGGATGCGGCCGGTGTGACCCTTGTATTTTGGGTCGTTCTTGAGGGTTTCGTTGTGCTGTCGTGCAATGCTTTCAACAAACCAGGCACCCGCATTGTGTCGAGTGTGTTCATATTGTTGGCCGGGGTTGCCCAGGCCAACAATGAGTTCTATCCCGTCTTTCAATTTGGGTGCCTACTTTTTATTCGCTTGCTTCTACTTCTGCTTCTGCTGCGTCTTCGTCTTCGTCGCTGCCTTTAGGCGCGATAACGGTAACGATCGGGTGGTTGTGGTCATCGCCATGTGTAAGTTCGATGATCTCAACGCCTTCAGGAGCGGTAACGTCAGAAAGGTGAAGTGTGGTGCCTGCTTCAATTTCTGCCATGTTCACTTCAAAGTACTCAGGTAGATCTTTTGCGTAACATGATACTTCGATGTCGGTCATTAGGTGGGTTATTTTTCCGCCTTGGGTCTTAACACCGACACATGCTTCCTCGTTAAGGAAATGTAGAGGAACGTGCATGTGAATCTTGTGTGTTGCATCAATACGTAAAAAGTCAGCGTGAACTGCGTGGCCTTTTGCGGGGTGACGCTGAAGGTCTTTAAGAACAACTTGCTCTTCGACACCGTCAAGAATTAGGGTGAGGATGTGAGAATAAAATGCTTCATTCTCTAGAGCTTTGCTTAGTTCATTGGCACGAAGTGATACTGACGTTGGGGTCTTGTCAGTTCCGTAAAGTACGGCTGGTACTTTGTTTTCGAGGCGACGTAGGCGGCGGCTCGCACCTTTCCCCAGATCGCTTCGGGCTTCAACGTTTAGTGTAAATTCATTTGACATTGTATGTCTCCAGTTTTGTTTAATGTAAAGGCTTTGCGACCAAGCCTTTGGTTTTTGTTGAGCGTTATGCCTCCTTGGGGGAGAACATCGCGCTCAAGGATTCTTCGTTGTTAATGCGGCGTACGGCTTCGGCTAGCATGGGTGCTAGGCTAAGTGTGCGGATTTTGCTGCATGCAGCGGCTGCCGCTGAAAGAGGAACTGTGTCGGTGACAATAAGTTCATCTAGTTGTGACCCATTGACGTTGTCAATTGCTGCACCAGATAATATGGGGTGCGTACAGTACGCAACAACTTTCTTTGCGCCGTGTTCTTTTAGTGCGTTAGCTGCCTTGCAGAGTGTGCCGGCGGTGTCGACCATGTCGTCAACTAATATGCAGGTCCTGTCAGCAACCTCACCAATGAGGTGCATGACCTGCGCGTCATTGGCTTTTTGGCGACGCTTGTCAATGATCGCTAGATCGGCATCGTCGAGTTGTTTGGCTACTGCTCTTGCTCTTACTACGCCGCCAACGTCAGGCGACACTATCATGAGGTCTTCGTAATCTTGCCCGATGATGTCATCAAGAATAACCGGGGAGCCATAAACGTTATCTACGGGAATGTCGAAAAAGCCCTGAATTTGGTCTGCGTGAAGGTCGACTGTAAGCAACCTATCTACACCAACGGTTGTTAGCATGTCTGCAACTACCTTGGCGCTAATGGGGACTCGTGCAGAGCGGACGCGTCGATCTTGGCGTGCATAACCAAAGTAGGGTACCACTGCAGTGATCCTGCCTGCTGAGGCTCGACGTAAAGCGTCGGTCATGACAACTAATTCCATCAGGTTGTCATTTGTTGGTGCGCAGGTAGATTGGATGATAAAGACATCTGCACCACGAACGTTCTCATTGATTTCTACGGCTATTTCGCCGTCACTAAAGGAGCCAACCTCAGCTTGTCCCATGGGGACGTGAAGGTTATCGACGATCTGTGCGGCTAGCTCAGGAGTTGCATTACCACTAAATACGATCAAATTAGACACGTGGAGGCACCTTTGTTCAAAACGGGGATTATTTACTAAATGAGGTGGCTGGGCCGGCAGGATTCGAACCTGCGCATGACGGGATCAAAACCCGTTGCCTTACCGCTTGGCGACGGCCCATTCTCGAGGAGCTGTTTGGCTAACTTCGAGCGGCGTGTATCATACCAGAAGTCATACCAAAAGTTCTGCGATTTTTTAACTTTTTTTAACCTAATTTAGGTTACGGAGCCTTTATTTGTGAGCAGGGCGCTCTCATACAAAGGTGACCCATTGCGACCCTTGGTCAGTATGACGTTCAGATCTCCAGTTTCAAGGTTGAGACTGGATAGTGCTTTCGGCAGCTCTTGTAATGCTAGCAGCCCTGATTCCTTGTTAGGAAGGGGGCAGAAGCAGCAAGCGCCGGTGCCGGTAAGTCTAGCATCTCCCCAGTTATTTAACAACTCTAACGTCTTGTTAATTAACGGGAAATTTTTCTTGGCTACAGCTTCAAAGTCATTGTGACCAGCTCCATCCAAGAAGGCGCGCATTGTGATGGGTTTTGTGTTTCTTGTCAATTGTTTGTCGCGAAAAAGTTGTGCTGTATCTACATGGCAATTCGGGGTGGCCAATAGATACCAATTTTCAGGGGGGGATATGGGGGATAATACTTCCCCGATACCTTCGGCCCACGCACTTTTTCCGTGAATAAATATGGGGACGTCCGCACCGAGTGTTAAGCCTAATGCTTTTAGCTCGTGAAGAGGGAGGTCAAGCTTCCATAGTTGGTTGAGTGCGACAAGTGTCGTTGCTGCGTTAGATGACCCCCCACCTAGCCCGCCCCCCATTGGCAGGCGTTTTTTGATGTTGATGTGTGCACCGAGGGGGCATTGTGTTTTCTTTTTGAGTAACTGGGCGGCACGGTAGATAAGGTTTTCGCTATCAGGAAGGCCTGGAATGGACGGTGATAGGGTGATATTGCCTTCGGACTCAGTATTTTCGAAGCTTAATAGGTCGTGAACATCTAAAAATTGAAAAACTGTTTGTAGGTTGTGGTACCCATCTTCACGCTGGCCTGTGATGTGGAGGAATAGGTTAAGTTTTGCTGGGGACTGAAACAGGGAAGGGGCTGGCATAGGTGTTGTTACTCTTGGTCTAGAAGGATCCACTGTTTTACAAGTACGGTTACCTTAAGGTCATCGGAATAGATTTTTATTTTGTGAGGCAATGGTTCGCCGAGAGCATTCTGGTAGCGCTCAAATTGAAGGTCCCAGCCGCCTTGGCTCAGGTTTTCTATTAGCCCTATATTGTTAAATTTGACTGCTTTTTCCATTCGGGGTTCTGGTAAACCCTTAATCCAATAGAGGAGGTTTGAAATTGGGAGATTCCAGCCGGTATGCACATAGAGGAGTTGTTCGGGGGTTTCAGCAATGTAGGTACCATCACTGTTTTCCAGTTTTGCGCCAGATTTGTTTCCAGAAATAATGGTGGCACCTTGCCCTAAAGGTCCCGAGAGCGTGATGTGAAAGCTATCGTGAGACTGAATCCAGTCCAGGTGTGCGCTGCCACCTTCTTTGCCTTGTTTGATGCCAACTTTGCCTTTGATGTGCCATTCACCCATCAGCGTCAGTGCTTTTACGTGCTCCACCCATTTAACTGGCTGGGTAATGGGGGGGGGTGGAGAGTGAAATAGTTCGCAGCCGCTCATGAATGTGAGGAGTGTGAGAAGTATAATGCGTCGAATGAACGAGCGGCATGGTTGAGGCACTGGATGTCCTGTTATTTAACGGTTATCTAGATATGCAAAGGCAATCAGGGGGCTATATATATCTATATAGTGATTTCCCTGAACCTTATCATGTAAATAGAAGTGCGACGAGCTATTGCGTCAAATGTTTAATGGCTTTTTGAATAACTTCGCTGTTAGGTGTTAGCTCTAATCCTTGTTTCCAAATTAGCTGTGCTTCTTCTTTGTTGCCGGTGACCCAGAGTAGCTCTCCCAAGTGCGCTGCAATTTCTTGATCCTTGAATAGAGCGTAGGCCTTTTTGAGTAATTCTAGTGCCTTGGTATTGTCCCCCATCCTATATTTCAGCCACCCGAGGCTGTCAATGATAGCGGGGTCATTGGGTGAAAGCGTATAGGCTTTTTCAATTAATGTGCTAGCTTCTTCGAGTCGATCATTCTTATCTGCAAGCGTGTAACCAAGGGCATTTAGGGCTGCGCTGTTTTCGGGTTCTAGGGACAGTACGCGCCTAAGGTCTGCTTCCATTGGTTTAAAGCGATCTAATTCAGCATATGCCATTGCACGCATATATAAGGCATTAACGGAATCGGCGTTGTTCTCGATGATTCCGTTCAGTAGACCAATTGCTGCCTGATACTGATTGTCCTTGGTGTGTAGCTCTGCCTGGGCTAGTAGAAACTTGGTGGATTCGCTAGGGGCTGTTTTGATTGCGTTATGCAGTGTGTTTAGCGCGATACTGCTGCGCCCCTGCTGGTGCTGGATGGAGGCTATTTGTATTTGTGCGGAGCTAAAGCCTGGGCCAGGTTTGATTTCTTGTAGGTATAGGATTGAGTCATCCAGGTTGTTCTCATGCTGTGCGATACGCGCAAGGAAAAAGTAAGCTTCTATGGGCCTGGACCCTGAGGCAATGAGTTGCTTGAGGTGGCTTTTGGCGATATCAAATAGTGCTGACGCTTGTGCGATCTGCGCAGTGGAGAGGAGTACGATCGCATTTTTTGGGAAATTATCCGCAAGCTCGTTTAATTGCTCTTTGAGTTTAGGGAAGTCCTTTCGTTGTGCGAGTCCCCTGGCGTATGCGAGGCCGAGCTTTTCATTGGTTGGCAGTGCTTTGCTCTGGGTTCCTAGGTAATTGAGAGACCCTTTGGCGTTGCCGAGCTTTAGCATTAGGTCGCTTTTTAATAGGATGGCAATGGTGTAATTCGGCTCGATGGCAAGTGCTTGGTTGACGCTAACTTTGGCGTCGGACATGAGGTTGCTAATATTTTCTAGTATTGCCTTCGATATTCTGATTTGCGCGTTTTGGGGATGCTTTTTGATAATGCTGTCGAGTCGGGCGATGATTGCCAAGCGTTGCTTGCTGTCGGCTCTGGCTGTATCTCTCAGTAAATGGTCATAGCGTATTGATGAGGTGAGGTCGAGCAGAGCCTCTAGCTGGTCCAGAGCCTTGTCATATTGTTTGTATTTCAATAGCTGTTGAGTGGCGCTGATTCTTGCTTGAATGTTGTGGGGGTCTATGTCTATCCACAGCATTGATGTGTCCAATATAGCTTGTTGAGCCCCGATCTGTTGTGCTAACTGGAGTGCTCGAGCGGCGACTTGAGCGTCCCGGGTGATGTGAGCTTGTTTTTGGTAATAGCCCAATGCTAGGTCTTTTCTGTCCCGTTTATTGGCGAATTCTGCGACGAGAAGGTCGTGTAACGTTTCTTTCTCAAAGGAGCTTGTGATTCGCTTTTCTGGGGGGGTGAGAGGGGGGATCGCTGAGGCGGTATTGTTGCTCTGCTGCGTGGGTGTCGACGCGCAGGATGCTACAAATATAGTTACAAAAATAAGTCCAAATCTAGCCAAGTGGGTCATTTGGTTGCCATTTAACGTTGGTCATCATGTTGATGAGAAAAAACCAGTCTTCCTTGTTCATAAGGATAGATCACAAACTGCTAATAAAGTGAATAAAAACAGGAATATAACGGTAGTGCAAGGCCTACTATGGTTTGTTTTTGGTAAAATAGTTCAATATTCTTAGTATATTGTCCACGAGGGCATATATTTCGGCTCAAGCGATTGGGTCAACTTTTCATTGCCCAATAATGGATATCAGCTTTAATTTACGGAGAAACGACAAAAGTATTACGTAAAGGGCTCATATCCTTGTGCGAAATACGTATAATAGAGAGTTAGTTGATCTATTCAGTGATATAAGGTTTAGGTATTTTCAGTGTTACTAGCGTTTGGAATAAACCACAAGACAGCATCGGTTGATATACGGGAGCGAGTTTCGTTTTCCCCAGACCGCGTGCATGATGCATTAAGCATGGCGAGGAAGAATGCTAAGCTTAATGAAGTAGCCATCCTGTCTACCTGTAACCGTACCGAGGTTTATTGCGCGACGAGCGTAGAGAATAGTCACCGTTTGGTTGACTGGTTAGGGCAATACCATCAACTAAATGTCGGCCAGATACAAAAAAGTGCTTACGAATTTTGGAATGGTGCAGCAGTAAAGCATATCTCTCGAGTGGCCAGTGGCCTGGACTCCATGGTGCTTGGCGAACCTCAGATTTTAGGTCAGCTGAAGACCGCATACTCGGTTGCTAAAGACGCCGATACGCTGGGTCCAGAATTAGGGCGGATGTTTCAACATAGTTTCTCTGTGGCCAAGCAGGTTCGCACGGATACAGATATAGGCACTAACCCTGTATCTGTGGCGTATGCAGCGGTTTCTCTAGCGAAACACATATTTGCTGACTTAAAGAGCACGACCGCACTATTAATTGGCGCGGGGGAAACTGTCGAACTTGTGGCTAGGCATTTGACGGAGCAAGGGGTTCGACATATTACTGTTGCTAACCGAACGCTCGAGCGAGCGACTAATCTTGCAGAAACCTTTGGCGGTAAAGCCATCACGTTGTCAGAAATTCCCTATGAACTCGCTAAAGCGGATATCGTTATTTCCTCCACGGCGAGCCAGCTTCCTATATTGGGTAAAGGGGCCGTTGAATTAGCCCTTAAGCAGCGAAAGCACAAGCCTATGTTTATGATGGATATCGCAGTTCCGCGCGATATTGAAGATGCGGTGGGGGAATTGGCTGATGTGTATTTGTATACCGTCGATGATTTACAGTCCGTTGTAGAAGAAAACCGTAAGCAGCGTCAGCATGCCGCGCAGCAGGCGGAGACTATTGTTGATAATAGTACCTCTCGATTTATGGAATCGCTTAGAGGTTTAGATGCGGTAGAGACGATTCGTAATTATCGAAAATCGGTTGATGATGTTCGGGAGCAAGAGTTAGAAAAAGCCCTAATGGCCATTCGAAATGGCGCTGACCCAGAAGCTGCGATGCAAAGAATGAGTCGAGCGCTAACCAATAAATTAATGCATGAACCTTGTTTGCAGTTAAAGAAGGCAGGAGAGGAAGGTCGGGATGACCGCCTTAAGTGGGCCCAGAAACTATTAGGCATTCGCCGACACGAGCATTAGCGACTTTATATTCTTTTTTGTTTCTCAATAATATGCTCTCTACGACGCTTCTTTTTATGACATATGCGGCGCTGTGGTGACAGCAGTATTTACTTGTTATCAATTTTTAAGATCCAGTTGGACACTACATTCTATGAAAGAATCACTCAAATTCAAGCTAGAAAACATTAGCGAGCGCTACGAGGAAATTGGGGTGCTACTTGGCGACCCCGGCGTTATCTCTGATCAAAATAAATTTCGTAAACTATCTCAAGAGTATGCAGAGGTTGAGCCTGTTGTTGAGGCGTTCTCAGAATATCTTCAAATAGTTGAGAATATTGATGAAGCAAAAGCGCTGATCGCAGATAGCGATCCTGAAATGCGAGAGATGGGCAAAGAGGAATTGAAATCCGGCGAGGCTCAGTTGGAGTTGATGGGGATGACGTTGCAGACGTTGATGTTGCCGAAAGACCCCAATGATGGTCGTAATGTGTTTTTGGAAATTCGAGCAGGAACCGGGGGGGACGAGGCATCTATCTTCTCAGGAGATTTGTATCGAATGTACTCGCGTTTTGCTGATAATCGCAATTGGCGTATTGAGGTGATTAACGAGAATACGGGTGATCACGGTGGCTACAAAGAAATAATTTGTCGTGTTATCGGACAAAATGTTTACTCGCAGCTAAAGTTTGAATCAGGCGCCCATCGAGTTCAGCGGGTTCCTGAGACTGAATCTCAAGGGCGTATACATACTTCTGCTTGTACTGTCGCTGTCATGCCTGAGCCTGATGAGGTGGGGACAATTAATATTCGCAGTGAAGACTTGCGTGTCGATACTTACCGCTCGTCGGGTGCGGGTGGGCAGCATGTTAACACCACAGACTCAGCGGTGCGAATTACCCATATACCCACGGGCGTGGTTGTTGAGTGTCAAGAAGAGCGCTCACAACACAAGAATAAAGCTAAGGCTATGTCTTGGCTGAGTGCAAAGCTGCAATCCGCCGCAGAAGATGCCCAGCATAAAGAAACCAGCGATCAACGTAGAGATTTGGTCGGTAGTGGTGATCGTTCAGAGAGAATTCGTACGTATAATTACCCTCAAGGAAGGGTGACGGATCATCGTATAAACTTAACGCTATATAAGCTGAATGAAGTGATGCAAGGACAGTTGGGCGAAGTGATTGAGCCATTGGTGACAGAGTATCAAGCAGACCTGCTAGCGGCATTGGCGGAATAATACACTCCTATGTTAACGGTAAAACAGGCTCAGCAGCAAAATACACAGAAGCTACTCCCTTTTAGCGATACTGCAAGAATGGATGTGGATATCTTGCTTGGTTTCTGCCTAGATAAGACGCGTGTTTGGTTGATCACTTGGCCTGAGGTGGCGTTGACTGCGCAACAGTTAGCGGATTTTATGCGATGTGTTGAGCGGCGTATTGAAGGTGAACCTATTGCGTATATTGTTGGTGAGCAAGAGTTTTGGTCGCTGCCATTTAAAGTTAACGCACATACGCTAATTCCGCGGCCAGAAACTGAGTTGCTTGTTGAGTTAGCGCTGGAGCGGAAGCTTTTGCCTGATGCGAGCGTGCTGGACTTGGGAACAGGGAGTGGGGCGATTCCACTGGCTCTAAAATCAGAGCGGCCTCTTTGGCAGGTGAAGGCGCTAGACTTGTCGCAAGAGGCAGTTGACGTGGCGAGAGCGAACGGTGTGGCATTGTCCCTTGATGTTGATTTTGTTGCGTCCGACTGGTTTTCGATGGTGCACAACGAGACTTTTGATCTGATCATCAGCAACCCTCCTTATATCGACCCCCAGGATGCCCATTTATCTCAAGGTGATGTGCGTTTTGAGCCCGATTCTGCTTTGGTTGCCGATGAGGGTGGTTATGGCGATATCCGGAGGATTTGTGAGGCTGCAATGGGGTATTTACGGCCTGATGGGGTGTTGATGTTTGAGCATGGCTTTGAGCAGGGTGAAGGTGTGAGAAGCATTTTGTCGAAAAATGGCTTTCAAGGAATAGAAACAATCAATGACCTGGCTGGATTAGAGCGGGTAACGTTGGGGTGTAGGGTAGTAAAGTGATGCATGATGCTGTGTTGAAGAAAGAGCTTTCCGATGACCAATTGTTACGTTATAGCCGACAAATAATGTTACCCGCTATCGATATTGCCGGTCAGGAAAGAATCCTAAACGCAACGGCTCTGGTTGTTGGGCTTGGAGGTTTAGGGTCGCCAGTGGCGATGTATCTTGCGAGTGCAGGTATAGGGCGTTTAATCCTGGTGGATCATGATGACGTTGAAGCTTCTAATCTGCAGCGACAAATCATCCATGGAGAAGATACGCTCGGTGAAGCTAAAGTTGTATCTGCGCGTCAGCGTATTGGATTGCTTAATCCCGCGTGTGAGGTTGATGCTCACCAAGAAAAATTGACAGTTGATAATGTGAGTGAATTTGTTGCGCTAGCTGATGTGGTGATTGATTGCTCTGACAATTTCAGTTCTCGCTTTGCGCTTAATCGTGCTTGCGTTGAATACAAGACGCCTTTGGTGTCTGGTGCGGCGATCAGAATGGAGGGGCAGTTGTCCGTTTTTGACTCACGAAAACCATCTAGCCCATGTTATCGATGCTTATATGATGAAAGTGGCTCGGAGGACTTGAATTGTGCGACGAATGGTGTGCTGGCTCCGGTGGTTGGCATCGTGGGTAGTATTCAGGCGCTTGAGGCGCTAAAGCTTATTAGTGAATGTGGGGAGCCAGCGGTTGGCAAGCTAATGATCTTTGATATGTCAGCGATGGACTGGCGAAAGATGACGCTGAAAAAAGACCCTTCATGTCCAGTATGTGGGTAGCTAATCAATGCATAACGTTAGCTAGGCGCTATTATGTTTTTTTTGTTTGGACTTTGTCGAGCTGACATTCTGTTTTTATATAATTGATACACAGCGCACGCAAGTTCTCGATGCTACGTTTGGCCCACTGAGCTCGTTTTTGGGCAGCGGCTAACTTTCTTTGTGTCACCATAAGCTCTTCATCAATTTTGTTCATTCTATCGATAGAAGTCTTTAGGTCAGCAAGAAGAAATCGTAAGTTATCCGTTTTTATTTTTTCGGAATCGAAAGTGCGTCGGGCACTCTCTATGTTGACAATCTTACTCACTCGGGCACCTCCAGGGTGTAGCAAAGTAAAATGTACTTTAGGATATTAGCTTACCGCATTCTTCTTGCTAAGTATCAAAGCGAACTAGGTTGCCGCTCTTAGAAAGAGGTTGCCCAGCGGCCGCCGTATGAGAGGGTGTTTAGAGTAGTGTCGTCATAACTTAGCATACTGTCGTAGTCCAAGTAGGCAGACAATCCATGTTGAAAGGTTGCTGCAATACCAACACCAGAGTGGTACCAGTTGTTATCAAATCCGTCTTTTTGCACAGAGAAATTTTCCTGCCCTTCGGTGGAAATAAAGGTGCCATTAACAGCATCGTTTTGATTGTTGAGTTCTTGTTTCCATTCAATTCTTAAGTAAGGTGAAATGACCCCCCATTTCACGCTGTAGGCGTAGGAAATGTTCCCGCCTAAAGAGAGCGTTTGAGAACCTATTTTTTGTTTGTCCAGCCCTAGCTCAAGACCACCTCCCCCCGTTTCTTTGTATGCATCGATATGCCCTGAAAGGTAGCTTATATTAATTGATGGTCCGTAAGATAACGCGCCTGTATTCCAATTATATCCTCCAGAAATACTGAGCAAGGTTTGCTTTGATTTGGTGTCACCTTCGGCAGTGCGAGCGCTTGGGATAATATATCTATCTGATTTTATGTTGCTGTGAGAAAATCCGATGAGCACGTCGACATTCGAATTGTTTTTGTACCACGTACCATAAAACATAAGATTTTTAGTATTGACTTTCATACCGTCATCATTGTCGTCGAAGTTGATGTCGCTAATGTTAATGCCATAGGCAATACCACCAATAAGTTCTCTTGAGAATCGATAGTCAGTGCCGAGAGTGACGGCGTTAGCAGTGTTTTTAAATCCACGTTCAAGATTATTGCCGTCTCTTTTACCATCCGTAATCGAACCGTTGATAAAGAATCCCCATTGGCTGATTGTTTGTGGTGTGTCCGCCCCTGCAGTACCGCCGATGCTATCGGCAATGGCGTGTAGCCAGTTTCCTGAGAATTCAGACCCTTCAATAGAATAGGATAATCCAGATAGGCTTATTCCTGAGGCCCCACTTCTTAGTGCGTTGATGCGTGAAGATACATTGGATTCTTGAGCGCTTGATTGTTGCTTTACTGCGGTTGAACCTGCGTTGACTTCTTCAGGGTTGACCGAGGATAGAGCATCGAGTTTGTCGGCATCAGAAAGTTGGGAGTAGGTGGTGCAGTACTCTGGCGTGTTTTCGGATTCGAATACTTCGGTGGAACAAACTTGTTCATCAAATACCGATGCCGCGGAACCTGTTATCGTGCTATCAGTGATGGTAAACGTTATATTGCCGTAATAGGCGCGTGTTTCGTCTTCATTTTCTAGACAGTCATTTTCTGTACGCGTACAAGCTTCAGCGCCGTACGCGACGGTAAATGTATCGCCGGCCTCTGCGTCTTCTGATGGCGTATAGGTAATGCGATTACTTGTTAGGAAGGGGCCAAAGGAGCCCGAAAGGTCGTAACTTTGGTTCTCAAGTTCACGGTTGGCCGTTTTGTCTACGCGGGTTGCGAATACTGAACTGTTAATCGCTAGGTCTGTTCCTATCTTTATTACGAACCCTTCTGTGTCTGCGTCTATATCTGCACCGAAAGTGGTTGTTGTTAATGTTACGACGGTTGCTTTTCCTAAAGGCGCGTTATAAGAGAGGTTGGCATAAGCGGGTAGAGGCAACATTAAACTCGAAAATAAGAGCAAGGCTGTTAGCTGATTGATTGATTGAAAGTGCTTTACGAAATTCATGGAAATCCCTGTGTTTTGTTTTATTCCAATGGAGATTTTTGTCGTTCGAACATTGTTTGGCTCCATCATATTTATTTGATGCTTTATGTGAAAGGGATACTTTTGGTATTTTTTATTCTTCGTTTTTTTATGTGTAAATGACCCGCTGGTTTTCTTGTAATCTCTTTCGTGAGGCTGATTTTTTAGTCGCAGCTGGCGATTAATTTATTTTAATGGACGGTCTATAACTTTTGATGGATGCTTTTTAAAAGGAGGGTTGATTATACTCGGAGGGTAGTTGCTAACGAGTGATTGCAAATTAATAATACTGAGGAACGTTTATGTTTTCGGCGGCACATCGTTATTTATGGTTAAGTATTGTGGGAGTGTTGATTTCTTTTGAGGCAGGCATCGTTCAGGCTGAATTACTTTCAAAAGCAACGGCGGATGGTTGTAGCATTGAGAGCTCGGCGCAGCAATTGTATCCGGGGGAGGAGTTTACGCTGACAATGACTGCTTTTGGTGATAAGGCGGATATGGATATCGTCGAGAATGCGGGGTTTCTTGGTACACTTCATAACTGGGTGGGAGACTTGCCAGCAACACTGACGTTATTGGCCCCGCTGGAAAGCAGCGATTATACCTTTTATGTTTGGCGTGAAAATGATGAAAAGGTTTATGGCGGATGCGAGATTAGCGTCGAGGTTATAGCGCCGGAATATCACGAAGAAGTATATAGCCCTTCGTGTCACTTATTTGTGGAGAAAAATACAGAGAAAAATTTTCCGCTAGAAAAAGGTGATGAATTATTATTGTCTTGGCGTACTGAAAATACATCATCCGCACAGCTATTTTTAGCGCCAACTCGAACCCTTAATGTTGTCGACAATAATAGGCTGCCTGAGGGTACGCAAATTGTTCGTAATTGGTATGAGGAAGAGTATCGCCTGCAGGTATGGAATAGAAATGGACATTCATCTACGTGTATCGCGAATATTAATGACATAACCGAAAGACCGGTGCCGATGGTAGAAGAGGCTGTGTATGTGCGTACTACGGGAGATGATAATGGTGTTGGAGATCAAACCGATCCTTTCAAAACAATTCAGCACGGAATTGATGTGGCAGTACAAGACGATGCCATCACGCAAGTTTGGGTGGCTGAGGGGCGCTATGAAGAGCAAATAGATATTGATGGAAAATCACAAAATATCAGTCTATTTGGTGGCTTTAACTTGGAGGATTGGAGCGATCGAAATGTTGATTCCTATGAGACGGTGGTGACCTCTAAAGGTTCATGGGCGCTGCATGTGTCCGTGCAGGGGCAGGGCATCGTTCATGGTGTATCTCATTTTGCTACCGGTGTAACCCAAGTCATGGTGCTGCCCAAGGCGGGAGCTGCAATTTATGTGAGTTCAGCTGGGAACGATGGTGCAGAAGGTACTAGAAGCGACCCGATTCCAACGATTCAGGGAGGTGTTGATGCTGTAATGGCATTGAATCAGGATGGTGATAGCACTAACGATAAATCTCAAGTGTGGGTTGCTGGCGGTGAGTACAAAGAAAGCGTTGTGATGACTGGCGTCGCCGGCAGTATCAGTTTATTCGGCGGTTATAACCCTAGGCCGGGGCCGGATCAGTGGTTTCGCTCCATTAAAGATCACAAAACAATGATTAAATCCCCACACTCCTGGGCGGTTCGAGTGTCAGACTATGATGCTGCGAGTACTATTCAAGGCTTTTTCATCGAAGCGCAGGATGCGGTTGGTGAATCGTTAAGTTCAATTGGTATTGTGCTTAATGATATATCAGCATCAATGACGTTAATGGATAATGAGGTTACTACCCTCGCTGGGCGACACGGTAATGAGGGTCTAGCGGGCAACGCTGGGGGGGTTGGGCTTTCCGGCGAAGAGGGTGGCGGTACTACCGGAGGGAAAGGCGGTGACGGCGCACCTGGTTGTGAAGGTGGTCATGGCGGAGGAGGAAATTTTCCAGGAATGGCTGGTAATAATGGTGGCACAATCGCAGTGCCCATCAATAGGGCGTTGGCCTATGATTGGCGCGCTTCAGATGGCAAGGATGGGGTGGGTGGGGGATGTGGCTCAAGAGGTACATCAGGTAATGGTGGCCTTTGCGTGAACCCTTTCTGGCCGCTTGGGCCGCCGCATTCACCCGGTGGTGGCGGTGGTGGTGGTGCAGGTCAGGGAGGCTCTGGCGCCAGTGGCGGTACTGGTGGTGGTGGATCGATTGGAATATTAATTATTAATTCCAATCGTGTATTTGTATCAGGCAGTATTTTTGAATCTGGTTATGCTGGCAACGGCGGTGATGGCAATGATAATGGTGGTACGGGAGGACCTGGAGGACCTGGTGGGCCTGGTGCTCTTTGTTGGGGAGCTTTTGTTGCAGGAGGAGGTTTGACTGGTGGATGGGGTGGTGACGGAGGCGACGGAAAGGGCAGTGCTGGCGGTGATGGTGGGCTTTCTGCGGGAATTATACGAGTGAATTCATCTATTACCTCATCATCGCTGGCGGCTAATAAACACACCCCTGTCGAATTGGGAGGTAAAGCTAACGGTACAGGAGGGGTTGGAAGTGCAGGAAATGGCTTGACCAGCTCGGACGTTCATCTTGATGTAAGGTTAGATTAAGTAAAAGCAAACGATAGTTAATATAGGCAATAGCTTGGAATGAGCTATTGCCTATATTGCTTCTTGCGTCTATTTTAATTTTTGCGCAAGCAGCTGATTCACTTGTTGCGGATTCGCTTTTCCTTTTGATGCTTTCATGATTTGACCGACAAAAAACCCTATAAAGCGTTTCTTTTTACTATCTTCAGCCTCAAGGAATTTTGCCACCTGATCAGGATTGGCAGCTATCACCTCATCTACTAGTGCTTCGATGGCTCCGCTGTCCTTCTCTTGTTCAAGGTCTTTAGCTTTAATTATTTCATCGGCACCCCCTTCACCATTTAACATGGCTTCAAAGACGGTTTTGGCGCTTTTTCCTGTGATCGTTTCGTCAGCTATACGTTTTAACAACCCCCCAAACTCTTCGGCAGAAACAGGGCTTTGTTGAATATCAGTATTGCTTTTGTTTAGTGCGCCTAATAACTCGCTGGTGACCCAGTTTGCCGCTAGTTTGGCTTTGGCTCCAGACGTCGTCACAACGGTTTCAAAATAATTTGCTAGAGTCTTGCTAGCGGTAAGTACGCGCGCATCATATTCCTTAAGCTCGTATTCCGTTTGGAAGCGTTCAAGTTTTTGCCAAGGTAATTCAGGCAGAGCATCTTTTATGCCCTGAATAAACTCATCAGTTGTTATCACCGGCAACAAGTCAGGGTCAGGGAAGTAGCGATAGTCATTGGCTTCTTCCTTGCTGCGCATTGGGCGTGTTTCATCTTTATTGGAGTCGTATAAGCGTGTTTCTTGGTTGATCTTGTTTCCGGCTTCTAGTTCATCCATTTGACGGATCACTTCACCACGAATGGCTTTTTCGATAAAGCGGAAAGAGTTAACATTTTTAGTTTCTGTGCGAGTACCGTATTCTTCTTGCCCTGTGGGTCGCAAAGAAATATTGATGTCGCAACGCATGGATCCTTCCGCCATGTTGCCGTCGGATATCCCTAGGTACTGAATCAAGGAATGGATAGTCTTAACATAGGCGATAGCCTCTTCGGCGGAGCGCATGTCAGGCTCAGAAACGATCTCTAGCAAGGGCGTGCCTGCTCGGTTTAAATCGATGCCAGTCATGCCGTGATAATCTTCGTGTAGGGATTTTCCTGCATCTTCTTCAAGGTGAGCACGAGTGACGCCAACACGTTTGACCGTACCGTCTTCTAGCGTGATGTCCAAATGGCCTTCACCCACAATGGGTAAATCAAGTTGGCTTATTTGGTAGCCTTTTGGAAGGTCAGGGTAGAAATAATTTTTGCGTGCAAAATCTGATTTCTGGTTGATGTTTGCATCGATAGCAACACCAAAGGTAATTGCTTTTTTGACCGCGTCAGCGTTTAACACGGGTAAAACACCGGGCATACCTAGATCTACCAAGCTTGCTTGGGTATTGGGTTCTGCCCCAAAGGTCGTAGCGCTTCCTGAAAATATTTTTGACTGTGTCGAGAGCTGAACGTGAATTTCAAGCCCGATAACTGTTTCCCATGCCATGGTAATAAACCTCGTAAGTGGCGTGTGCGATAGTGGCGTTATTTAGTGAAAGCGTCTGGCGTGTGTTTATGCCAATCGGTGGCTTGCTGAAATTGATGTGCAACATTCAGTAAGCGGTTTTCACTAAAGTGGCTACCGATCATTTGTAGCCCTACGGGTAATCCAGCAGAGAATCCTGCTGGTACCGAGAGTGCAGGCAGCCCTGCAAGGTTAACGGCGATGGTGTAAATGTCGGAGAGGTACATCGATACCGGGTCATCGGCTTTTTCGCCGAGCGTAAACCCGGCGGAAGGGGCGGTAGGGCCCATGATAATGTCCACATCAGAAAATGCGTTATCGAAATCATTTTTGATTAAGCGACGGGTTTTCTGTGCCTTCACATAGTAAGCGTCATAGTAGCCAGCCGATAAGGCGTAGGCACCAATGAGAATTCTGCGCTGTACCTCATCCCCAAACCCTTCGCTACGTGAGCGCTCATAGAGGTCGTCGAGGTTTTTAGGGTCTTCGCAGCGGTAGCCGTATCGCACACCGTCAAACCGAGATAGGTTTGATGACGCTTCGGCGGGGGCAATTACGTAATATGCCGGTACCGCAAGTTCGGTTGTGGTTAGGCTAATCTCCTTAACACTGGCACCTAATTTTTCGATTTCTTTAATAGCAGTTTCAACTACCTGCTGGACGCCGCTATCGAGACCTTCTTTGAAAAATTCTTTGGGTAAGCCAACCTTCAGACCTTCAAGGCTGTTGTTTAGATCGCTGGTGTAATCGGGGGTGGCACGGTCCAACGAGGTGGAGTCCTTACGATCAAAACCACCCATGGCATTCATTAGTAATGCCGCGTCTTCTGCGGTTTGTGTCATCGGGCCGGCCTGATCAAGGCTTGAGGCAAAGGCAATCATACCCCAGCGTGAAATACTACCGTAGGTCGGCTTCAGGCCGGTAATGCCACAGAGGCTGGCGGGTTGGCGGATTGATCCACCGGTATCTGTTCCCGTGGCAGCGGGTGCTAGGCGTGCGGCAACACTGGCGGCAGAACCACCGGATGAACCGCCAGGTACATAGTCTGTGTTCCATGGGTTCTTCACTGCACCATAGAAACTGGTTTCATTGGAAGACCCCATGGCAAACTCATCCATATTGGTCTTGCCAAGCGTTACGGTACCTGCAGCGTTTAACTTTTCGACCACGGTGGCGTCATAGGGGGATATAAAGTTATCCAGCATTTTTGAGCCTGCACTGGTACGCACGCCTTTGGTACAAAAGATATCTTTATGGGCGATCGGGATGCCAGTTAATGGTCCGGCAGTACCTGCAGCGATTATTGCGTCTGCTTGCTTCGCTTGTGCTAACGCTAATTCATCAGTCACACTGATAAAACTGTTCAATTGTGGGTCTAAGGTGTTAATTCTATCCAGGAAGTGCTGTGTGAGCTCAACACTGGACACTGAGCCACTTAAGAGTTGCTGAGAGAGCTCTACTAATGTTTTGTTATGCATGGGTTTGCAGTCCTTGATTATACCATCAGGCGCCGAATCAACATCGGGGTTGTGGTATTGGCCTATGCCTGCAGGCAATGGGCAAATAATTTAGTCGATAACTTTGGGTACCAGGTATAAGCCGTCTTCTGTCGCAGGGGCTATCTTCTGGTAATCATCCCGCTGATTAGTTTCTGTCACGGCATCTTCACGCAATCGTTGAGTGGCATCTAAAGGATGCGCCATTGGCTCAATATTATTGGTATCGACGGCTTGCAATTGCTCCACCAAGTCGAGGATGCTAGATAAACTAGCGGTATATTCAGGGATTTTTTCGTCATTGATCGTTAAACGAGCTAACTTTGCGATCTTGGTTATTTCGCCTTTGTCCAGGGCCATGGGTCTCTCCGAGAGGTCGTATCAATTTCTAGGCCGTATGTTACCAGAAAATCCATCAGAGTTTGTGGCCCTTTTCGATCTCAGAAAAAGGCCTAAAATTGTGGTCAAAAGGGGGATTATCCGCATGCCTCATATAAAGTGCTACTCCAGCCTTGCCCAAAGGCCGCCACACTGCTAGAGTTGCCGGAAAATAACATGTTTTCAGGGGCTTAATGCTCTGGCCGCTAGCACCGAAGTTGCTGGCCTGTTTCAGGTAGACAAATCGTATATGTTTAAACGCCTTCGCGGCATGTTCTCGACAGATTTATCCATTGATCTGGGAACAGCCAATACCCTTATTTATGTAAAAGACCGTGGCATCGTGCTTGATGAACCTTCAGTGGTTGCCATTCGCCAACAAAATGGACAGAAGAGCGTGGCTGCTGTCGGTGTTGATGCTAAGCGTATGCTAGGTCGAACGCCGGGCAACATTACTGCCATTCGTCCGCTTAAAGATGGCGTCATCGCTGACTTTCATGTTACTGAAAAAATGTTGCAGTACTTTATCTCAAAGGTACATGAAAATAGCTTTATCTCTCCGAGCCCTCGAGTACTGGTCTGCGTACCATGCCAGTCAACTCAGGTTGAAAGAAAGGCGATCAAAGAGTCTGCGATGGGGGCTGGAGCGAGAGAAGTGTACCTTATCGAAGAACCCATGGCGGCAGCTATTGGTGCAGGACTTCCAGTAGAGGAAGCCAGCGGTTCTATGGTCGTTGATATCGGTGGCGGTACGTCGGAAATTGCACTTATTTCTCTGAATGGCGTTGTATATTCGGATTCTGTGCGTATCGGCGGCGATACCTTCGATGAGTCAATTGTGACCTACGTACGCCGCAATTATGGCAGCTTGATCGGAGAAGCTACGGCTGAGCGCATAAAAGAGGAGATCGGCTGTGCATACCCCGGCAATGAGTTGTTAGAAATTGACGTTCGGGGTAGAAATCTTGCGGAAGGTGTACCTCGCAGCTTTACGCTAAATAGCAATGAAATCCTTGAAGCGTTACAAGAGCCATTATCGCAAATTGTGAGCGCGGTGAAGAGTGCGTTAGAGCAGTCGCCTCCTGAACTTGCCTCTGATATTGCAGAAAAAGGTTTAGTGCTGACCGGTGGTGGCGCATTGTTGAGAGATTTGGATCGTTTAGTCGCTGAAGAAACCGGTTTGCCGGTTATTGTGGCCGAAGATCCTTTGACCTGTGTGGCCCGTGGTGGCGGGCGGGCAATGGAAATGATGGATAAGCGTGGATTTGATATGTTTGCCCACGAGTAAATACTAGCGAGAATAGCGTTTAGAAACCGGCTTTTGAGTTCAATTGCCGGTTTTTCTGTATATAGAGAAGCGCTAAGTATTAGCCACCAGGAGGAAAGACCTTATCAAGCCGATATTTTCTCAAAATCAAGCCAATCGTTACCGTTTAGCATTTTGCGCGGTGCTGTCCATTATGCTGATTTTTGTTGACCATCGTACCGATATGCTAAAACCGGTGCGCTATAGCTTGTCATTTCTTCTTGTACCCATTCAATATATATCGGATACCCCGGCTCGTATTGCAAGTTGGTCTTCTGACAGCGTTAAGTCACGTGAAACGTTGGAGAAGGAGAATATAGCGTTAGCGAACCAGGTTCGGTTGTTAGAGCGCCGAGTGCAAAAATTAGCGTCGACAATAGCAGAAAATAAACGCTTAAAAGAATTGATGAACTCTTCTGCAATAGTTGACGATCGGGTGATTGTAGGGGAGATAATAGGTGTAGACCCTGATCCGTATCGACACGAAGTTATCATTAATAAAGGGGCTAGAGATGACCTTTATGAAGGGCAAGCGGTGCTTGATGCCGATGGTTTGATGGGGCAAATAGTGGAAGTTGGCCCTATTACAAGTCGTGTTCTGCTTATCAGTGATACTACTCATGGCCTACCGGTGCATGCGAACCGCAATGGCGTGAGGGCAATAGCCGTTGGGTCTGGAGTGCTGGATAAATTAAAACTCATCCATGTACCCGATACCGCAGATCTGAAGGAAGGCGATTTGCTTGTAAGTTCTGGTTTGGGAGGGCGCTTTCCAAAGGGTTATCCAGTGGGGGTTGTATCAATGGTTAGCCATGATCCTGGGCAACCGTTTGCGACAGTGGAGGCGAGACCAACGGCGCATTTAGATCGAAGTCGGTATGTGCTGCTAGTCTTTGCAGAAGATGAACAGGCCGTTGAGAGTGAGATGCTTTCTGGGGGTGAGGAATGAGCCGTTCAGAGGGAAGCTTGGCGATAGCGTTTACCTTTGTTGTTGCGTTTATATTTGCCATCATGAGCTTGCCAGGGGTGCTGGAGTATTTGCGTCCAGAGTGGGTTGCGTTGATTGTTATTTATTGGATTATTGCCATCCCCCATCGCGTTGGTGTCATCATCGCTTGGATTGTGGGTATTTTCCACGATGTATTAGTGGGTGCAGTGCTAGGACAGAGTGCTTTAGCGTTATCTGTGATAGCGTATATTACTTTTATCCTTCACATGAGGATTCGAGTGTTTCCAATATGGCAACAGTGCCTCTCGGTTTTATTGTTAGTGGGTGTTTACTTGCTTGTGATGCTTATGGTGGAAAGGACAGTGACAACCTCGCATTGGACGCTGTGGTATTGGTTGCCCGCGTTATCGTCAGCAATGGTTTGGCCGTGGATTGTTCTCCCGCTGCGTTGGTTACGTAAAAGCTACGCTATCAATTAACGAGGAAGTTCAATGATATGTCTTGGTGGGCAATTCAACTAAGCTCCTTATATTGTGCATAAAATGCCCCTAGTAATAATAGGAAAGAGGAATTAGTGTGGAGAGAAGTCCAGAGCTGTACTTGGCGTCAACGTCGCCGCGACGATCTGAATTGTTAGCTCAAATTGGTGTCCAAATAAGCATATTCTCGGTCGATACAGATGAGTCACCTATTGTGGGTGAGATACCTTCTGCCTATGTGTTGCGTTTGGCGGAAGCAAAGGCACAGGCTGGCTGGGAATACATGGTTGCGAACCGCTTGCCAGAGCTCCCTGTATTGGGTGCGGATACTACGGTGGTGCTTGGTGATCGAGCCTTGGGGAAACCCGTTAACCAAGAAGATTGTATACAATCTTTGATGTCTTTATCTGGTAGAACTCATCAGGTGTTAACTGCTGTGGCCATTAAGAAAGCAAATGTAGTGGTTAGCGAACTATCAGTGACTAACGTTACCTTTAAAGAGCTCACTCCAGACTTATTGGAGCAGTATTGGCTTACTGGTGAGCCGCAAGATAAAGCGGGTGGGTATGGGATTCAGGGGTTTGGTGCTGTGTTTGTCGATAAAATAGAGGGGAGCTACAGCGGCGTTGTTGGTTTGCCTATAGAAAAGACTGTGCTTTTGCTCAATCAATTCAACGTGGGTATGTGGCAAAATATAAGCAATAGATAATGATCTCATAGAGAGACAAATTACATGAGCGAAGAAATTCTAATAAACGTTACTCCAATGGAAACACGAGTAGCAATCATTGAAAACGGTGTAGTCCAAGAGATTTTCCTCGAACGCGAAGCAAAGCGAGGCCTGGTGGGGAGCATATTTCAAGGTAAAGTCGTTCGTGTTTTACCTGGTATGCAGGCTGCTTTTGTTGACGTTGGTTTGGAGAGGGCTGCATTTCTACACGCGAAAGATATCTGGGTTAAGAATAAGGCGCCTACCGGAGATGGGGTCGAAGTGGTGCCTAACATACGAGACCTGTTGCAAGAAGGGCAGCATGTTGTCGTACAAATCACCAAGGACATGATAGGTACAAAAGGGGCTCGTCTTACTACACACTTATCGATCCCATCTCGATATCTTGTATTTATGCCTTTTAGCGACCACTTAGGGATTTCTCAGCGAATTGAGGATGAAGGCGAGCGTGGCAGATTGCGGACTGCAATTGATGAAATCTTGGAAGAAGAGAGCATTGAGCAAGGGCTTGGGTTCATATTGCGAACGGCGGCCGATGGAGTTGACAAAGAGGCTTTACGCGGCGATGTTTTATTTTTATGGCGGATGTGGTGTGGTATTAGTGAGCGCGCAAAAGCCACACAGAAAGTAAGTAAAATACATGAAGATTTACCGTTGTACATGCGTACGCTGAGAGACGAAGTCAGGGATGGTGTTGAAAAAGTGCGTATTGACTCGCGAGAGACTTATGCAAAAATTATTGAATTTGCTCGAGAGTACACTCCGAGTAGCGAGGCTCTGTTAGATCATTATCCTGGCGAGCGGCCTATCTTTGATTTGTACGGTGTAGAACAAGAAATACAAAAAGCGTTGTCTAGAGAGGTTCAGCTAAAGTCTGGTGGTTATTTGGTGGTGGATCAAACGGAAGCAATGACAACGGTTGATGTAAACACGGGCGCTTTTGTGGGGCATCGTAATCTAGAAGAGACGATCTTCAAGACTAACCTGGAAGCCGCGCAAGCAATAGCGCGACAACTTCGGTTACGAAACCTTGGCGGGATTATTATCATTGATTTTATCGATATGGAAGATGCGGAGCATCGACGCCAGGTTTTGAGAATATTTGAAAAAGTACTTGAGCGTGACCGGGCAAAGACAAAGGTGACGCAAGTTTCTGAGCTTGGGCTCGTCGAGATGACACGTAAACGAACGCGAGAGAGCTTGCAAAGAACGTTATGTGAAGATTGTTCTACCTGTAATGGCCGTGGGTTTATTAAAACCGCTGAAACAGCATGTTTTGAGATATTTAGGGAAATATTACGCCAGCACAGGGCCTACGATGCTGAATCCTATCTAGTGATCGCTTCCCAGGATGTCGTTGATCGCTTGTTGGATGAAGAGTCCGCTAATGTTGCTGATGTAGAGGAGTTTATTGGAAAGACAATTAGATATCAGGTGGAAGCGTTGTACTGCCAAGAGCAATTTGATGTGGTATTGGTGTAGAGAAAAGTAATTAGCATGATAATGAAATTGTCGCGTGTATTTATTTGGCTGATGATAGCGGTGTTGCTGGTTTTCACCGTGGGCTTTTCTGTGGGTAAAGAACTTCTGGAAGATATTGGCGATTTTCAGAGCGATATTGAGCGTTTCGCAAGTGAACAAACCGGTATGCAGGTACGTGTCGGATCCCTTCGAGGGCGTTGGTTGGGGATGCGGCCAGAGCTTGAGTTGTATTCGCTGGAGGTCCGAAAGGAAGACGCGTTGCCTGCGTTGTTTACGGCCAATAAAATACAAGTGCAGTGGTTAATCTTCGCTTCTTTCTTTAATTTGGAACCGAGAATTAAGTTGTGGGTTGACGGCGCTACCCTGGAGCTAGTGTTTAACGATGGTTATCTGTTACCCGCGGGTATTGAACCGCCGGAGCCAAGCGATACCGCAACGACAAAAGATGCTGCTGCGAACCTTCGGTTAGTCGATTTTATCAATCGGCAACCATACCTTGAATTAACAAATAGTGAAGTGAGGGTAGAAGGATTGTGGGCCAAAAAGGCTGTGTTAAGCAACGCCGATATTTTGATGGTTAATCGATTTGGTTATCGAGAAATTGATGGTCGATTCGATTTGTCAGGTCCAAGCGACTCCAGTATGCAGATGTACGGCCGTGTTCAAGGAGCGTTGGCGAATTTGAATACGCTGCAAGGGCAATATTATCTAAAGATGGATAACTCGCAATTGGTTCCCTGGATACCGCCTGATCTACGCGTTTTTGAGCACCTTCAAATAGAAGATGCGGCAGGTTCTGTAGAGCTATGGGCGCGAGTTAAGCGAGGAGTTGTTCATAGGGTAACCGCAAATGTAGCGCTAGAGAACCTGGCGGTACAAAACCTCAAAGACGGAAAGCGTGAATCCCTTGATGTGGCGAAAGGTACGTTACTCTATCAGCAATTTGCCAAAGGAAAGTCCCAGATAGTGCTTAGCGATTTCCAGATGGAGCATGAGTTGTTTCAATGGACACCGAAGCTATTATCGCTTGGTGTAGAGCGGCTAGATAATGAAAGCTGGTCATTTGACTTGTTGACGGATGAGGTCGAAATTGCACCATGGGTTCAATATTATGTTGCGCTATCCGATCCAGAAACTACGGCTCATCGTATGCTATTCAATGTCTCTCCAAAGGGGACTTTTGAACACCTCAATGTCAAAGCCAAGCTACAGCAGGGGGTTGTCGCTGACATATACGCATCGGGAATATTGTCTGATTTTGAGACAACTGCTTATGAATATGTACCAGGTATTAATTACCTTGATGTTGATTTTGAACTAACAGACACGGAAGGTTTTGTTGCTATATCGTCGAAGACACTCGCGCTAAATTATCCGGCGATCTTAAGAGATCCCTTGGCCATCGATTGGGTTGATGGTGGGGTTCAGTTTAGACGAAATGAAAAAGGGGTCCTAATCGAAAGTGGATTGTTGGCAATTAATAATGATGACTTACGTACGACGACGCGGTTATCATTTCAGTTATTTAACGATGAGAATGTGTCACCTCGAATAAAGCTACAAAGCACGTTACGTGGGCTTGATGCGAGTCTGCTACCTCTTTATTTACCGGCGGGTGTACTCCCGGACTCTCTGACTAAGTTTCTTGATCGTAGTGTTCATAGTGGACATATTGTGCGCGGTGATATTGTTTTTAATGGGCCGTTAGATTGGAAGCACCAGGAAGAAGACCTGAATATGCAGCTTGGGTTTATGGCGGATGGTACCGAGTTTGGATACCTACCTGATTGGGAGCCCGTTGTGGGCGCTCAGGCGGATGTGCTTGTGGATAGAGTGTTTGTTGATGCATATATAACTGAGGGCGTTTGCTACGGCATGACGTTAGAGCAGGCTGTGGTAACCACTCGTAATGATGATGCAGGGTTGCCTGCGCGTCTAGCTGTGCAAGGATACCTTGAAGGTGCAGCAGAGAACGGGATGGGGGTGTTACAAAAGTCACCATTGCGATCTGTCACCGGTGATTTTGTTGACGCTATCGATGTTCGTGGGGATTTGGGTGTCGATCTAGGTGTATCGTTAACGTTAGGAAGAGAAGAGCCGGATATTAGTGTTGATGTTGGTTTGTCTTTAAATGATGGGCGTTTTTCGATCCCCAAACAAAATATCGCAGTAAGTGATATTGAGGGGGAGTTGACGTTCGATTTGGTTAATGGTCTTAGGGCTACGGATCTGAAGGGAAAGAGCTTTGGCGGTGATTTGCAGGTAGTTATTGCCCCGGAGTTTGAGAACGCTGATCGTCGCTCCACTAAGATCGGTTTGACAGGTGACGCAGCGTTAGCCCAAGTGGATGACTGGTTGAACTTACCGTTAGTCGGGCAGCTGGAGGGTGTACTGCCTTACACCGGTACAATAACCTTACCGGTAGAGAAACTAGTACAACCTGATATTGCATTGCAATCATCTATGGAAGGCGTATCTGTATCTCTACCTGCACCGTTTAACAAAGAGTCAGCCTCAAAACGAGAGCTTCATGTGCGTTCGACACTGGGGGGAGGCGATGTATCGATATTATCAGTCCACTACGGGGACCTCGTGTCCTTTGCAGCAGAGAAGGAACTCAGCCGTTTGACTAAAGTGGCCGTTGTTTTTGGTGATGAAGAGGCTGTTCTACCGAATGAAAACGGTTACCAGTTAAATGGGGATTTAACGACATTCAATCTAAAAGAATGGGTTGAGATTGTTGCGGCATCGGAAGACAAGCTTAACATGGTTGAAGGCGCTACAGATGGTGATTCTTCTGTAGTGCTTAGGCCTTCATTACTTATCGAAGAATCCATGTTGTCCAGTCAATTTAACGTGGGTGAGCTCGATATATATGGTCAAAAGTTCACTAACACTACTATTGCGTCTTTGCCGTCCTCTGACTCATGGGATATTCAAGCCAGTGGCGAGGATGTATCGGTAAGGTTTGAGTTACCTCGTTATCTGTTGAACTCAAAGAGAGCGCTACGCGAGCAAATAACGCCGATAGTGGCTTCATTTGCTACGCTAAAAATTACCCGCGAAGCATCTCTCGGGAGTGATAAGCAGACTCCAGCGGATAGTGATAGGGAATTAGCAATATTAGACCCCACCGTGTTGCCGCCCATTAAATTATCTATGGAAAATCTCATAGTTGATGGCGAGGACTTTGGTCTTTGGGAGTTGCAGTTTGCACCGATACAAAATGGAATGTTGATTCAGCCATTGAGCGCGTTAGTGAGGGCGACCAACTTTAGTGGAACAGGCCGTTGGATAAGAAACAATCAAAATCAAATCAAAACCATTATTGAAGGTAAAGCAAGTGCGACTGATGTCGCCGATATTTTACGTGGTTGGGGCGTTGAACCTACGCTAGATAGCAAGAGTGCTAGCGCATCAATCGAAGCCAGTTGGCCTGGAGCTCCATTCGAATTCGATTTACTTAATGCTGATGCTATTGTTGAGCTACATATCGAAGACGGTCACTTTCTTAAGGTTAATTCCGGTGCGGTAGATAAATTTTGGGGTGCACTCAATTTCCAGACCATTATGAAGCGATTGCAACTAAACTTTGCGGATCTTAATAGTAGCGATCTTACTTTTTCCGATATTGACGGTGACCTGAAGCTGGAAAATAAAGTGCTCGTTGTTGAACGTATGGTCGTCGATAGCCCTGCGGTGGATATCACTCTTGAGGGCGATGTATTGCTGGATAAAGAAGAGCTCGACATGTCGTTGGATGTTGCGATTCCAGTAACTCGTAACTTAATATTGCCTGCGGCAGCGGTAGGTGGGTTGCCCGCGGCGGCAACGGCATATGTGATTGAAAAGGTGTTGGGAGACCAGTTGAATAAACTGACGACAGTTAAATATAGCGTCACGGGTAGCTTTGATAAGCCTAGTATTCAAGCAAAAGACAGTTTTAATGTTATTCCCAAACCTGTACAAGAATCTATCTTGTCCACTGGCGGCGATGAGGCGTCGAACGCAAATGTGTCGGCAGTTGAGCAAGCAAAAGAAAGTGAGGAAGGTTTATGAATGCCGTTGCAGCAATACAAATGGTGAGCACGGACGATGTGGAGAGTAATCTTCGAACCGCGGAATATCTTATCGCTAGGGCGGCGGAGAGAGGTGCTAAGCTAATTGTTTTACCTGAGAATTTTGCAGTCTTTTCGGCAAAGAAAATGCGTTTTTGGGCTGAAAGGGAAGCAGCGGAGCAGGTTTTTAGCGGCTTTTTGAGTAAAATGTCAAAAAATAATGCCGTCTGGATTGTTGGTGGTACTGTGCCTATGTTACCGCCAGAAAATTTAATAGAGGCGAGTGTTAGCCCTCGGGTACGTACAACTTCCCTTGTGTTTGATGATGATGGAGAGCTTAAGGGGCGGTATGACAAAATTCATTTATTTGACGTGGATGTTGGGGATGCCCAAGGGGCGTACTTTGAATCAGAACAGATTGAGCCGGGCAGTCAGCCAGTTGTTATCCCTAGCCCCTACGGTAATATCGGATTAAGTGTTTGTTACGACCTACGTTTCCCTGAGCTTTATGTTCAATTGGTCGCCATGGGGGCTGACATCATTACTGTGCCCGCGGCGTTTACTTGGAAAACAGGAAAAGCCCATTGGGATATTCTATTGCGGGCAAGGGCTATCGAATGTCAATGTTATATTGTCGGCGCGAACCAGGGTGGTGTGCACTCGCCAGTGCGGCGAACTTGGGGGCATTCGAGCATCGTGGACCCTTGGGGGGAGCGACTGGGGCAGTTGAATGAAGGTGAGTCGATATTGGTGCGTAATATCGATAGGTCTTATGTGCAGCAGTTGAGGCAGAGTATGCCGGTACAGCAACACAAACGTTTTACGGTTACCGCTAATACCTCCAAGGCATTGGCCGATGTGACGAGACAATATATTGGAGATGTATCTGATGACTAGTTTTGAAACTGCCACCTCCCATTTGTTAACTCCGTCAGGCCTGTCGATCGGTGACTTGGATGGGCTACTCTCAGGAGCGATGGTAAAAGGTGTTGATTTTGCTGATCTATATTTTCAACGAATCTTTAGTGAGGGGTGGGTGCTAGAGGATGGGAAAGTCAAAGATGGCAGCCATAGCATAGGGGGGGGAGTGGGTGTGCGGTCGATCTGTGGCGATAAAACCGGCTTTTCCTACTCGGATGCAATCAACGCAGAAGCTATTCGTAAAGCATCGGCAGCAGCGGGTTCTATCGCAAAATACTTGTCGGCGGGCAGATCTGTCGGGGCTATTCCGGTAATAGGGAAGGCTAATGTTGAGCTGTACTCTTCCATCAACCCTCTTGATTCCTTGTCTAGGAAGGAAAAGATAGATTTATTGAGTCGAGTTGATGCAGAAGCTCGACAAGCCGACTCTAGAATAATTGAAGTGACAGTGAGCCTTGTTGGAAATTGGCAAGCAATCTTGGTGGCCGCTAGTGATGGTACTTTGGCGACGGACATCAGGCCGATGGTTAGATTGAACGTGTCTGTTATTCTGGAACAAGCGGGGCGAAGAGAGCGAGGGAGCAGTGGAGGAGGAGGGCGGTATGGTTATGAGTATTTTGATGACGAGCTGGCGAAAGGTTTTGCGCGTGAAGCGGTGAGGATGGCGCAGGTAAATATGGATGCGGTGGATGCTCCTGCAGGGACGATGCCGGTTGTATTGGGGCCTGGATGGCCAGGAGTGTTATTGCATGAAGCGGTTGGGCATGGGCTGGAGGGCGATTTTAACCGTAAGGGCAGCTCAACATTTAGCGGGAGAGTAGGGGAGCAAGTGGCTTCTCCTCTTTGCACTGTGGTTGATGACGGTACTATGCTAAATCGTAGAGGGTCATTGTCCGTCGACGACGAGGGGGTCGTAAGTCAAAAGACAGTGCTTATTGAAAACGGTATTTTGAATGGTTATATGCAGGATAAACTCAATGCAAAACTGATGGGAGAGGCGTCAACCGGTAACGGTAGGCGGGAGTCTTATGCTCACTTACCTATGCCTAGGATGACAAATACCTATATGTTGGCAGGTAAAGATGATCCCCAGGATATTATCTCCTCCGTCAAAAATGGTTTGTATGCGGTGAATTTTGGTGGTGGACAAGTTGATATTACGTCTGGAAAATTCGTGTTTTCCGCAAGTGAAGCGTATCTGATTGAAGATGGCAAAGTCACTCGTCCAGTAAAGGGGGCTACGCTAATTGGCAATGGGCCTGAGGCGATGAATCGGATTTCCGCTGTGGGCCATGATCTAGGGTTAGATAATGGTGTTGGGGTGTGTGGTAAAAATGGACAGTCGGTACCCGTGGGAGTCGGGCAGCCAACATTAAAAATTGATGAGCTTACTGTCGGCGGAACTGCGTAGAGTTACGTGGTTCCACCGATACGAGGTCATTCAATCAATTTCTGCGTCAGGAGCGTCTACAGTGCCTTCTAGCTCAGACTGCTCCTGTGTTCGTAAGAACCGAAAGAGTAAACGACCTTGCTTATTCGATGTGTCGGTAGGTTGTATGAGGTTGCGTTCATGTTCTTTCTTAGCATTCTTAACGAGTTGACGTAACTTCTGCTTATCAATTGTTGGGTATTCGCTAATGACATTTCCAATGATGTCTTTACCGCCAGCAATGAGTTCTTCACGAAGCTCTTCTAAGTGGTGAAACGTCTTGTTGAGCATTTGATGAGCCGATTCAAATAGGGCAAATTGCGCGAGAATTGGATCTGGATCAATGTCACGCATGAGTTTACCAATGAACTGCTTGTGGCGTTTTAGTGCTCCGCGGCTCTTGATTCTACCCGCTTCTTCAATCGCGTTACGCAGGTTGTCGTCAATGGGCATTTTTTCGAGCTGCTTAGGCGTGAGGTCCAATAATTTTTCCCCCAAAGCTTGTAGGTCGTGCATGACCTGTTTTTGGGCGGTTTTACTGGGTAGCTCTTCGAGGTCTTCTATCGGCGTATTCTTTGGCATATGGGCTATTCTATATTCTCATGAGTGACACTGGGTTATGATAGCACAATCTGGTCCTAGAGATTTCCTTTGATGAATGTAGAAGAAGAACAAAAGCAGTTACAGGATTGTATTGATCGTGCATTGACCGAAGCGAGTTTGCTTGGTGCGACTCAGGCTGAGGTTGCCGCGTCTAGTGGTGAGGGCCTTTCAGTGAGTGTGCGAAGCGCAGAGGTTGAGACGGTAGAGTTTACCAAGAATAGAGGCTTTGCCATTACAGTATATACCGGGCATTCAAAAGGTAGTTCAAGTACGTCGGATTTGTCGTTAGAGGCGATTCGTCGTGCCGTGGCCGCAGCGATTGATATTGCACACTATACGGCTGATGATGAGTGTTCAGGGCTAGCGGCGCCTGAGCTGCTAGCGAGTGATGCGCTGGATTTGGATCTATATCACCCCTGGGACTTGGACTCTACTGATGCTGTTCGGCTAGCGTTAGATTGTGAGCAAGCGGGGTTGTCTAATCATCCTAATATTAAAAAGTCTGATGGCGCAAGCGTGAGCTCTTCTGGGGGGGTACGTGTTTATGGTAATAGCCATGGTTTTTTTGGGGCGGCGACGGGTACGTCCCATAGTATAGGTTGTAGCATGATTGCAGAGAATGATTCTGGTATGGAGCGTTCGCACTGGTTTTCTGGAGGGCGTGTGGCTTCTGCACTTGATGAGGCTGCGTTCATTGGAGATAAAGCTGCATCTCGAGCGGTTAAGCGTCTCGGTGCTCGTAAGATCGTTACTTGTGATGTGCCTGTTTTGTATAGCGCTGAGGTGGCTGGCAGCTTAGTCGGACACCTTATTGGGGCTATCTCTGGTGGTAATTTATTCCGAAAGTCATCGTTTATGTTGGATTCACTTGGTACCGCAGTAATGCCTCCTATTGTTTCAATATATGAGTTGCCTCAGTTACTGCAGGGTAATGCCAGCGCGTCATTCGATGGGGACGGTTTGGCAACCTATGAAAAGAAGATAGTGAATCAGGGGACGCTAGAGAGTTATATTATGGGGGTGTACTCAGCTCGGCGTTTGGGTATGCAAAGTACCGCAAATGCTGGCGGGGTGAGGAATTTGCGAGCGGCTAGCACGGGGCAAAGTTTGGAGCAGTTGTTTTCTGAAATGGGGACAGGGCTTTATGTGACTAGTTTGATGGGGCAGGGCGTAAACATGGTGACAGGTGATTATTCCCGTGGCGCAGAGGGTTTTTGGATCGAGAATGGTGAATTACAATATCCAGTAAAGGAAGTTACTATTGCGGGTAATTTGGCTGACATGTTTTTGGATATAAGTGCGATAGGCACCGACACTGATACAAGGGGCAATGTACAGGTAGGTTCCATGTTAATAAGCAAGATGAAAGTTGCAGGGGCTTAAAAGTAATATAGGGTAGCTAGCCCCAAGAATGAGAGGAATCCAATTACGTCAGTAACTGTGGTCAGAATAACCCCTCCCGCGAGTGCTGGGTCGATACTGAGTCGTTGCAATATCATTGGCAAGGAGGCTCCAGCGATACCGGCAACAATCAAATTAATAACCATAGCTGCTGCGATGATCATTCCAAGGCTGGGGTTGGAAAACCAATACGCTGCAACGCAGCCTACTACGGAGGACCAAATGCAGCCATTGATGAAACCAACAATAGTTTCTCTCGACAATAACCAGCGAGCATTGCTGGCGCCTACTTGGCCAAGGGCCATGCCGCGTATTACCAATGTTAAGGTTTGATTGCCAGCAATCCCCCCCATACTGGCGACGATTGGCATAAGGACAGCTAAAGCGACTACCTTATTGATAGTATCTTGAAAAAGTCCGATTACTGCGGAGGCAAAAATAGCGGTAAGTAAGTTGATTCCAAGCCAAGTCGATCGTCGTTTAGCGGTTTTAAATACGGGGGCGAAAGTATCCTCGTCTTCATCGAGTCCTGCCATGCTCATCAATGAATGATCTGCATCTTCCCTGATAACATCAACGACGTCATCAATGGTAATCCGTCCGAGTAGGTGCCCCCTTTCATCGACGACTGGGGCAGAAACTAAGTCTTGTCTTTCAAAGATAGCGGCCACTTCGTTGTCAGGCATATCGGCAGGGATTGATTCGATATCGGTTAGCATCGCTTCTCGGACGCTAATGTTGGGGTCGCTTACTAAGAGTTTCGTCAGTGGTAAAATCCCCACAAACTTATCTGCACGATTGACCACTAGCACATTGTCTGTCATAGCGGGTATTCTATTGTGCCGTCGCAAATAGCGGAATAATACACGCAAGCTGATATTTGGTCGGACCGTAATGGTGTCCGTATTCATCAGGCCGCCTGCGGTATCCTCCGGGTAAGAAAGTACCGCTTCAACGCGCTGCCTTTGTCGCTCGTCCATTGATTCGAGCACGCGGCGGGCCACTGGCCGAGGTAATTCCTGAAGAAGATCTGCAAAATTATCGGGTTCGAAATCTTCAACCGCATCAATGATCTCAAGGGCGTGCCTGTTGCGTAAAAATTGCGCCGCAATTTCTTCTTGTAAGTGCTGAAGGACGTCGCCTTCATCCTCTTTACTTATAAGTTTCCAGAGTATGTTTCGTTCTCTTGGTGGGGATGATTCCAGCAGGTGAGCGGTGTCTGCTGCTGGCATACCGTGTAACATATGGCGAACCTCTGCCAAAGCACCGTTGTCGAGTGCTTCATTGAAAGCTTTCATTTGGGCTTGCAAATGGTTGGCTTGAGCGTTCTTCGGCATGCGTATAACCTGGGTTCGGACTGCTGGTTAGCGCAGAAAAGTTTGAAATAGGCGTTTTGTGGCACTTAGTATGCTAAGTAAGTTTAGTCGCATAATTACAGTTATCACAGATTTTAAAGCGCGGGTATTGTATAGATTTAGCGCGACAAATTCTATATTGAAGTGTTTTTTCTTGCTTATCCGCAGTTTGGGAGGGGGACACTTGATGTACTAAAGGCTACTCGTCTTCGTCAAAGCGATTGTTGATTAAAGTTTCAACTGCTGCAAAAGCATCTTCTGCATCCGCTCCGGAAATCTGAAACAATAACTCGGTACCTTTTCCTGCGGCAAGCATCAGGATTGACATAATGCTCTTGGCGTCTGCCTGTTGGCCTTCTTTGTCGATAAGGATTTGGCTTTCATATCGAGTCGCTTCCCCAACTAACTTCGAGGCTGCGCGGGCGTGTAATCCCAGCTTATTTATTATTGTGATTTTTTTTTCGATTTGCATTGTGGTATCGACTTTGGTGGCGCTTGAGTATGACAGCTTATAGATCTCTATGTCTAGTCTGGGTGTTTGCAAAGGTATTTTCGAAGTGTTTATGCAGTGCTTCCGTTAGATATACGGAACGGTGATGTCCGCCAGTGCATCCAATCGCAACAGTCATATAGCTTCTATTGTTGGCGGCAAACCGAGGTAGCCAGCGCTCCAAATAACTGACAATGTCGCTGTGCATCTCTTTTACAGGCGGCTCCTTACTTAAAAAATCGATTACGCCTTGGTCTAGACCTGATTGTGTTCGAAGTTCGGGAACCCAGTAAGGGTTGGGCAAGCAGCGGGCGTCGAAGACAAGGTCGGCATCGACGGGGATTCCATACTTAAAACCAAAAGACTTGAATAGTAACGACATTCCTTGGCGTTCAGAGTCAATCCTTTGGTGAATGAGATCCCTAAGGTCATGTAAGTTTAGTTGGCTTGTTTCTATTTTTAGATCGGCGGCTCGGGCTATAGGGTCAAGAAGCTGCTTTTCTTTCTCGATAGCCTCGGACAAGGATACGTTAGATTTTGTTCCGGGGTGCTTGCGTCGAGTTTCACTAAAGCGTTTTAGTAGCGTTTTACTGTCTGCATCCAGGTAGATGATGTCGACATCAATATCGATGGGTTTGAGTGCATCTAGGGCTTCATCGAATCGTTGAAGTTGGTTTTGATTGTTTCTCGCATCAATTCCCACGGCTATCTTGGTAACAGTGGAGGCCGCCTCAAGAGTGAGCTGAAGGGTGAGAGCTGGTAATAGTGGTGCAGGTAAATTGTCGACACAATAGTATCCAATATCTTCAAGCACATGCAATGCGGTAGTTTTACCGGAGCCAGATCTACCGCTAATAATGATCAGCCGCGTTTTCGGTTTTGATTTCTCCATTCCCTGTCCTTACTCGAGCTGGTCTAACTGGACACAAAACAATCGTATAACGATCGGTGTCCTTCTGCCGATCGCAACGATGATGTTAGCCTATCGTCGTTAAAACGTGTAGCTATTTGGCTTAGTGCTTGTAAATGTTCTTCTGTGGAATTTTCAGGTACTAATAACACGAAGAGTAGGTCAACAGGCTCATTATCGATAGCGTCAAAGTCTACCGCTTGATCGAGTCGGATTAATGACCCCAAAACTTTGTTGCAGTGGGTAATACGGCAGTGGGGAATGGCAACCCCTTTACCTATTGCAGTACTCCCTAGTTTTTCGCGAACAATGAGGTTGTCGAACAGTTCATTAGCATCGAGTTCAGGGGACTGCTGAGCGATAAACTCAGCAGCCTGTTCGAGAACACGTTTTTTGCTGGAGCCTTCAAGACCTATGTAGGTTCTTTCTGGCGTGATGATCTCGCTTACTTCCATGGTTTATTTTGGCCTACGTAGACTTAGCGACCGCTGCCGTGCTTGTGGGCTTGGGCCTTTTCTTTGTGCTTGATAACTTGGCGGTCGAGTTTATCAGAAAGTAGATCAATAGCAGCATACATATCTTCATGTTCTGCATTTGCAAAAAGGTCTGCTCCCCTAACATGTATTGTAGCTTCTGCTTTTTGGCGTGTTTTCTCAAGACTGAGAATCGCTTTTATACTAATAATATCTGCTGAATGGTTCTCTAACTTCTCTAGCTTACCTGATACATATTCCTTTAGTGCATCTGTCACTTCGACATGGTGTCCACTGATATTTAATTGCATGGGCCACTCCTTCGTGTGGTGGTAAATGTTGGTAAGTGGGCGGGATTGCCTCTTACCAGGGTTCCGCGTTATGCGGGGATTCATCTTTCGTACCGTAATTTTGATTAGGTAACGAAAATGGAATGTGTTAGGCCATATACTTTAATGCATGTCTCTTTTTAGCTTAGCAGTTTAAATTGATAAGGCTTTGATTTGCCGTAAGTCAATTAGTTCTATTTCGATGCAAAAATGCATCATACTAGTCGTTTTCGCTCATTCGACGGTGGGATATTCATTGCTTCTCTGTATTTTGCGATGGTTCTTCGGGCGACCTTAATCTCTTGCTCTGCCAACAGATTCGCGAGCTTGCTATCGCTTAGTGGTTTTCTCGGTTCCTCGCGGGCAATGAGTTTCTTTATGATGGCTCTTATCGCTGTCGAGGAGCATTCTCCGCCGGAGGCTGTGCTCACATGACTTGAGAAGAAATATTTTAGTTCGAATACCCCGCGAGGTGTGTGCATATATTTTTGAGTGGTGACCCTGGATATGGTCGATTCGTGCATTTCGACAGCTTCAGCGATGTCGTGTAGAACTAGGGGTTTCATTGCCTCTTCGCCCACTTCAAAAAACTCAATTTGGTATTCAACAATTTTGGTGGCTACTTTGAGAAGCGTTTCGTTACGGCTAAGCAGGCTCTTCAGAAACCATCTGGCTTCCTGTAAATTGTTCTTGAGGAACGTGTTGTCATTGCTGCTATCAGCTCGCTTGATAAGTGATGCGTAGTTAGCATTAATCTTGAGGCGGGGTGATGTTTCTGGGTTTAGCTCAACTTTCCAGCGCCCTTTGTCCTTGGTGACAATGACTTCAGGTACAACGTATTCTGTGCGTTCGGATTCAATATAGGAACCGGGGTGGGGATTGAGTGTTTGAATGAGTTCAATCACCTCTTTTAACTTAGCTTCGCTGAGTTTGGTTTTTCGCATTATCGTTGCGAAGTCGCGGCTTCCAAGAAGTTCTATGTGATGTTCGATAACCTTTATCGCGCTTTCGCGACAAGGTGTGTCCTCAGGCAGCAAGCGTAGCTGTATAAGGAGGCAGTCTCCAAGGTCCCTTGCTCCTACTCCTGGTGGGTCAAATTGTTGTATGCGGCGTAAAACAACCTGGACTTCATCCAACGATATGCTGCTTAAATTGTCTTCATCATCAATCGTAGCCTCGCTGTCATCATCGAGTAGACTTGCGGGGTCAATACCAAGGCTGGCAAGCTCTTCTTCTTTGAGTCGAAATAGGTCGTTGATAATGTCGCTTTGCGCAAGTAAGCCAACGCGAATGTCTTCTAGCGATGACGTGAGGTAACCTCGCTCGTCTATGGACTCAAGGATTGCTAAAGCAATGGCTTGGTCAATGTCGCTCATTGGAGACAGGTTAAGCTGCCAAATTAGGGAATCATAAAGGGTTTCATCGGCGCTGTTGCGGCTATCTAGGTCGTAGTCGTCATCGCTTGAGCCACTTGGGGCAGGCATTGAGCCGCCTTGGTATAAATCTTCCCAGGCACTGTCTACAGGCAGTTCCTGGCCAACCTCTCCAGACTCCAAATTGACTGGGGCATCTTCAGCCCCTTTAGTTTGGGAGTTGTCGTCGTTATGATTAGCTGAAGCAGAAAAATCGACAATGGGTTCGTTGGTGTTGGAGTCGGATTCTTTGGGTTGAGTATTATCGCTCTCAGTTTGAGATTCTTCGGATTCCAGCATCGGGTTAGAATCTAGCGCCTCTTGGATTTCGGCTTCTAGATCAAGAGAGGACAATTGCAAAAGCTTGATTGCTTGTTGCAATTGAGGTGTCATGGTCAGGCTTTGACCGATTTTAAGCTGTAGTGTGGGTTTCATTGATACCTAAATATTCCATCGTAGGGAATGGCGTTTATTCTGCTGCTCACTACGAAATGCTCGTTTCCTGTGCCCCGCTATCTTGTCATGCCGTAGGGCAAGAGGAATAGCAATATCTCTTGATAATTCAAGTTGTTAGCTGGCGTTTTTTTGAACGCCTTTGCCTTTATTGTATGTGGGGTTCAGGGTTAAAGCAATTAACGTGCCTAAATATTTTTTCGGAATGAAAAGGGCTATTCTTAGATGAACAAAGCCCAAGGAATATGTTGCAAACTGGGCTTTTATCGGAGAGGAAGTTGGTTTTGTTTTAGGCAAAACTAGAGCTGAAACTGTTTGCCAAGATAAACCTCTCGTACTTTTTGATTTTCGAGTACTAGGGAAGGGGGGCCTTCGGCGATGATGTGCCCTTCACTGACGATATAGGCTTTCTCGCAGATGTCGAGAGTGTCTCTAACACTATGGTCTGTGATAAGCACTCCCAATCCTCGTTCTTTCAGTTGAGTGATAATGCTTTTAATATCGCTGACAGAAATGGGGTCAACCCCGGCAAACGGTTCATCCAAAAGGATAAAGGCGGGGTCGGTAGCGAGTGCTCTGGCGATTTCAACCCGTCTACGCTCTCCGCCAGATAACGCCATGCCTACGGAATCTGCGATATGTTCGATATGAAACTCTCTAAGCAGGTCTTCTAACTTTGTTCTTCGTTGCGCTTTGTTGAGGTCTTTTCTGGTTTCGAGGATTGCCATGATATTGTCTTTCACTGACAGCTTTCTAAAAATGGAAGCTTCTTGGGGGAGATAGCCAATACCTTTGGCTGCGCGGCCGTGCATTGGGAGTCGAGTAATATCGTAGTCATCGATGGTAATGGTCCCTTTGTCTTGTGGGACTATACCAATGATCATATAGAAACACGTGGTTTTACCGGCGCCATTGGGCCCTAATAAACCGACTACTTGGCCGCTTTCAATGGATATGGAGACGTCTTCTACGACGCGCTTACTTTTGTAGCTTTTCGCTAGATGGGACGCTGTCAATCTGCTCATTCTTGCCTGCGTTGTTTTCTGTGTTTGGGGCGGGGGAAGCACTCGGAGGTGGCGTTAGAATGACCTTAACTCGACCGGTCGTATCTTTTTGGTCGCCAGATCTGTTGGTCGAGGGCCCTGATGCACTCAGCTTTTGTTGTTTGATATCATAAGTAATGACGTTGCCTTGAAACAGGTTGTTATTTTGAATGACGCTGGCCGAGCGAGTAAGAGTAATTTTCTCTTGTACCACTTGGTATAGGATGTGTTCCGCTTTGGCTTCTATAGGCTCTTTTTCGGGTTCTGGTGTCTGAGTGAATTCGGCAAATTTCCCTGTGGCGATAACCTCTTCAACGTTGCCGCTGTTAGAGGCTTTGATTGTGAGTTTGTCAGCTTTTATACGCAGGGTACCTTGCGTTAGCACGACGTCACCTTCATAGACGGCAAGGCTTTTTTTGTCATCTAGGGTCGCTTTGTTAGCATTGACCTCGATTGGCTGAGTGCGATCGCTTTCTAATGCGCCTGCAAGATGTGGGGTGCATAATAGTATGGCGGTAAGGACTAATTTCCGTATCATTGATCGTTGTGCCATTTGCTTAAGGTGTAGTTTCATATCGACTCTTAACTTTCGATAATAGGATGATTTCACCGTCACGAATATTGACTTGCATACCTGTTGCGCGCGTGATTCCTGTGCCCTGGTGAATAGTAACAGGCTCATGTGTTTCTGCGTACTCTTTCTTAGGTGATAAGCGCAGCGAGTTTGTTTTTAGGACCACAGGAACAGCGTAAGCGTCGGCATCTTGTTGGATTGTGACACTCCCTCTTAGTTCAATAATGTCGCCGTTATTGGCGGTAAGGCCATTGAGTGCGACCGCATGCCATGTGGGAGTGCCATCCTCGAATAATAAGAGGTTTGGGCTCTTTAGTTGTGTAATGCCCTTTTCTGAAAAGTGTGTGGCTTGATCGGCTGATAGGCTGTACGAGGGGAGGCCACTGCTGTCATAGTTTTGCTGCTGTAGCCCAGTGACAATTGCGTCGGGGAGTAGGCTGGCTGACATTGATGGGCTGTCTGACGACGGCCTGTAATCTGTAAACCACCTAAGCAATAACGCGGTTAGTAAGAGCATTAGTCCGCCAAGTATTACTAATTTACGTTGGTCCATAGCGTGTGCTTGTTTATCCCTGTGAGCCGAATATCATAATTAGTGGACTGTTCAAAGGTAGTTGTCATGAATCGTATTTAGTTTATTTTGGCAATTAAGTATAAACTCACAAAATTCCCTCACCGCACCTTCACCACCATTGTATTGTGATTGCCATTGGGCGTGCTCTGCGACTATGGGTAATGCATCCGCAACCGTTGCGCCTAGCCCCGCAAAGCGAATGGCGGCTAAGTCGGGCAGGTCGTCTCCCATGTAGGCGACTTCCTCGATCGAAATGGTCAGGGTGGATAATAATTCCTTAAGTGCGACTATCTTGTCTTCTCGTCCCTGTTGTATGTGGCGGATACCTAACCCTTTGGCGCGCCTTTCAACTAATTCTGAAGTGCGCCCGGTGATGATGGCTGTATCGATATTATAATCATGTAACCACTTTATACCGAGACCATCTTTAACGTTAAATGCCTTAATTTCATCCCCAAGACTGGTAAAATAGAGTCGGCCATCAGTCATTACACCGTCTACATCAAATACTACAAGCTTAATGTTTGATGCTAGGGTAGATGTGCATTCAGGGGGCGTGTTTGATCCGTTCGACATTACACAACACCTGCTTTTAATAGGTCATGCATACTTAGCGCCCCTATAGGTAAATTATTATTGTCGACGACAATTAATGCGGTAATTGAATTGTCTTCCATTAAGTTTAGTGCTTCTACAGCAAGGGTTTTTGCACCGATTACTTTGCAACGAGTGGACATGACTTTGGTTATTTTTGTGCTGGTGATTTCAAGCTCCTGGTCGAGTGTTCTGCGTAAATCACCATCAGTGTAGACGCCAACCAATGTACCTGCTTCGTCAACAATGCCAGTCATTCCCAAACCCTTGCCGCTCATTTCAAGTAGAGCGTCTTTAATCGTGGCTGATGCCGATACTAAAGGAATATTCTCACCCGTATGCATAATGGTTTCTACAAGTAACAATAGACGTCTGCCTAAGCTTCCCCCTGGGTGCGAAAGTGCAAAGTCATCAGAGGTAAAGCCTTTGGCTTCTAGTAGTGCTACGGCTAGAGCATCACCCATTACAAGGGTTACGGTTGTTGAAGAGGTTGGAGCCAACCCTAGTGAGCACGCTTCTTGGTCGACGCTGACGTCGAGTTGTGCATCTGCTAACTGTGCGAGTGGAGATGTTTTGTCGCCAGTCATGCTAATAAGTGGTACACCTTTACGTTTTATCAGGGGAAGAATTGATGTGAGCTCCTCAGTCTTCCCTGAATTTGAAATACCTATCACAATATCATCTTCTGTGATCATCCCCAGGTCGCCGTGGGAGGCCTCTCCTGGGTGCACAAAAAAGGAAGGGGTGCCTGTACTTGCAAGAGTTGCCGCGATTTTCTTGCCTATATGTCCTGATTTTCCCATGCCAGATACGATCACTCGACCTTTGCAAGCGAGGATAAGCTCGCATGCATGAGTAAAGCCGCTACATATCTTCTCTTTGAGTGCCAACGTAGCGTTTGCCTCGATATCTATGACGCGTTTTCCTGCGGCTTCAAAGTCGAAAGTTGGTGTCATGTAATGTGCCTCTTTGGAGCCTTCGGGTTATTTCGCAACGCAGCCAATACCTTCTCTAGTTTGTTGCTTCAACATAGAGCATTGTCATATAGGCGGCATAACAGAGCAAGAATAGAATGCCTTGAGGCTTCCCAAGAGTACGCTTTTTTTGTGGGAGAATGATAAAGAATGCTAGTAATAGAGTTAACGCGGTCATCAACCCATAATCCCTAAAGAGAACCTCTTGTGATATGGCGATTGGTTGGACAATTGCTGCTAGTGACAATACCGTTAGAATGTTGAGAACATTTGATCCAATGATATTGCCAAGAGCTATATCATGATGCCCTCGGCGAGCACTGGTTATGGAGGCGGCCAGTTCAGGGAGGCTAGTGCCGATCGCAACGATAGTGAGGCCGATGATGATTTGGCTGATACCCATGCTGGTGGCGATGTCGACAGCCCCCCAAACGAGTAATTTAGAACTTACCACTAAAACGACGAGTCCTAGTACAAAGGAAACTACGGACTCTTTTAATTCAAAGTCATCGATTTCTTCTTCGTTACTAGCTTCTTCTGGGTGCTCTTTTTTGTAGCGGAATAAGAGAATGAGCAAAGCAAATAACATGGCAATGAGAATTATACCGTCTAGGCGAGAGAGCGTGAGATCCCAAAGTAGTAAGCCTGTAATTAGTGTCACTATTAATAGCGCGGGCAAATCTTGTTTGAGTAGCCCACGTTTTATCGGAAGTACCGCTATAAGAGTGGTTGCACCTAATACTAACGCGACGTTTGCAATGTTTGATCCAATGGCATTACCAAAGGCAAGGGCAGAGTTTCCTCCTGTTGCAGCCATAACCGAAACAAAAATCTCTGGTGCAGATGTACCAAGAGAGACAATGGTAAGACCGATCATGGCCTTTGACATGCCCCAGTTCTCTGCCAAGCCCACCGCTCCATCGACGAATTTGTCGGCGCTCCAAACAAGAAGAGCCAACCCCGTAATAATTGCCCCTAAGGCTAATAGCATAATAAATTACCTGGTGATCTATCGAAAAGGAGGTGAACCTAGTGAGGTGCGCCTTTGTCTGCATAGAGAAGGGCGCTATTATACGGACAAAACAAGACAACCACACAATCAAATACCAGTTTTAATAGGGTCTTTAGTCGTATGGTCAGGTTGATTTAATACTATCCCAATATTTTTGGTATTAATTACACTGTATTCCACGCTATTTGGCACCTATCCCAGATTGCATTGTCCAATCAAACTGTTATAGTTCGGCGTTTATACCCCCCCTTTGTTATATAGATGTGTGACATACAAGGAACCCCATGTCTGACAGCAATAGTAATTTTATTGAAGTGCGTGATCTGACCTTTTATCGAGGGGAGCGCGTGATCTATCAAAACGTTAATCTTGATATACCACGCGGTAAAATCACTGCAATCATGGGGCCCAGCGGGACTGGGAAGACGACCTTGCTTCGCTTAATCGGTGGCCAGTTAAAGCCTGATTCGGGGACTATTACTGTCGATGGTGAAAATATCCCTGATTTGCCTCGAAAAGAGCTGTTTGAGTTGCGGAGCCGTATGGGAATGCTGTTTCAAAGCGGTGCGCTTTTTACCGATATATCGGTGTTTGATAATGTTGCGTTTCCTCTTCGTGTGCATAGCAATCTGCCCAAGGACATGATCCGTGATGTGGTCCTGATGAAATTGCATGCTGTAGGGTTAAGGGGGGCAAGGGATTTAATGCCAAGCGAATTGTCTGGTGGTATGGCTAGGCGAGTCGCGTTGGCTCGTGCTATTGCACTCGATCCAGATTTGGTGATGTATGATGAGCCGTTTGCGGGTCAGGATCCGGTGGCAATGGGGGTGGTAGTTCAGTTAATTCGATTGTTGAATGACGCTCTTGGGCATACCAGTATTATTGTTTCTCATGATGTGGAAGAGACAGCTAGTATTGCCGATTACATATATGTGGTTGCGGATGGTGAGGTGATTGGTCAGGGTGCACCTGACGAAGTTTTAAACTCAGAGCAGCCCCGTTTAAGACAGTTTATGAAGGGGCTTCCGGATGGTCCGGTCCCGTTTCATTTTCCGGCTCGGGACCTTACTGATGATCTTTTGGCAGGAGTAGATAAGTGATTATCCAGGCATTACGGCGGGTTGGATCTAAAGGTGTGTCGTTTTTGGATACCTTTGGTGCGTCCGGCATGTTTCTATTTCAGTCACTCATTGCCATGCCAAACTTGAGAAATAGCTTTCCTTTATTGGTCAAGCAAATTTATTCGGTTGGTGTGTTGTCTCTTATTATTATCATGGTGTCAGGGTTGTTCATTGGTATGGTGCTCGCGCTGCAGGGCTACAATATTTTGGCGCGATACGGTAGTGAGCAGGCGCTGGGACAGTTGGTATCGTTGACCTTGTTACGTGAACTGGGGCCTGTAGTTGCCGCTCTTTTGTTTGCTGGTCGTGCAGGGTCTGCATTGACAGCTGAGATAGGGTTAATGAAATCAACCGAGCAGTTGGCTAGTTTGGAAATGATTGGCGTTGACCCTTTACGTCGAGTTATCGCTCCGCGATTTTGGGCTGGTGTGATTTGTATGCCGATTCTAGCAATCTTATTTTCTACGGTTGGCATATGGGGTGCATCGCTTGTGGGAGTGGATTGGTTAGGAGTATACAGCGGATCGTTTTGGGCAAATATGCAAGACAGTGTGCAGTTTACCGATGATGTTCTTAACGGCATTATTAAAAGTGTTGCCTTTGGTTTTGTCGTGACATGGATCGCAGTGTTTCAAGGTTACGATGCGGTGCCAACATCGGAAGGCATTGGTAGGGCGACCACTAGAACCGTGGTCTATGCCTCGTTGGCGATTTTAGGATTGGATTTTATTTTAACAGCAGTAATGTTTGGAGATTTGTAGGCATGCGAATAAGGACTTTAGAGATATCCGTCGGGGCATTTATGATGGCGGGCTTTGCAGGGCTTATATTTTTGGCACTTAAAGTCAGCGGTTTAACCCTAGATTCCGCGAGCGAAAGTTATAAAGTGAGCGCGAGCTTTGAAAATATTGGCGGTCTTACTGTACGCGCTAAAGTGACTATGGCTGGTGTTGAAATCGGTCGGGTATCTGATATCTATCTAGACAAAGAGAATTTTGTCGGCGTCGTGAATATGGATATCTATCAACAGTTTGATAACCTGTCAATCGATTCAACGGCAGCAATCCTCACCGCGGGTGTGCTTGGGGAAAAGTATATTGGCATAGTCGTGGGTGCAGAGGACGAATATTTGGTGGATGGGGATGAAATCGAAGATACGCAGTCTGCGTTGGTTCTGGAAGACTTAATCAGCAAATTTTTGTTTAACAAAACCCAAGAAGATTAGTTGTTAGCTTCTGAGATAAAGGCATCGCAATGACGGCATCATTACAGCAAATAAACCCCAAACGAATGGCGTTAGAAGGTGTGCTTAACCGGCATACCGTAGGCCCGTTGCGAGCCGATTTCTCAAAGTATCTTAAGGGTGCTGATAGCTGTATCGAACTTGATCTAGAAAAAGTCGGGCAAAGCACCAGCGTCGGGTTGTCGCTATTGTTGTGTTATGTCCGTAAAGCGAAAAAAACCAACAAAACCCTAACGCTGGTTAATATGCCCCACAAGTTGTTCGAAATGGCACGGGTAAGTGGGTTGGATGATGTGTTGCCGTTGGGATAACTGACGTTATAGGCACTGATTTTTACTGTCAATTAGGCTATGATAGCCGGCTTATTCAAATCTGAACGGGCTGTTTTCATGTGAACCACAGGTCACACCCCGCTTCTATCGTTACAGGTTCCGCATATTATGGATGCACAAGACATTATTGCCTTGGTTGAGGCTGGTATTGAAAATGCCGAAGTAAACGCAAAATTAGACGGTAATAGCTGTCAAATTATGGTGGTTTCATCGGCATTTGAGGGTTTAAGAACCCTGAAAAAACAACAGCTTATCTATGCCTGTCTGAATGAAAAAATTGCCAGTGGCGAATTGCACGCAGTGACGATGCATACCTACACCCCTGAAGAGTGGGAGAAAAAGAAGGTGTTTGGCGCACCATTCTAATCGGCCACCCCTGTCATTTATTCTCATCGTGTTAACTTCAGAGGCTCTTGTCGGCTTTAGGAATACTTAATGGATAAACTTATTATCACCGGTGGCGCTCGCTTAGATGGCGAGATCCGTATTTCCGGCGCTAAAAATTCAGCGTTGCCAGTATTGGCTGCAACGTTACTGTCAAAAGGGCCAGTTAAGGTCTGTAACTTGCCACATTTGCAAGATATCACCACCATGATTACCTTGTTGGGGCAGATGGGGATCGAACTAACCATCGATGACAAGATGGGCGTGGAGATACCGGCAGGTACCATTAAGGACCTCACGGCGCCTTATGAGTTGGTGAAAACGATGCGGGCCTCTATTTTAGTGTTGGGCCCGATGCTAAGTCATTTCGGTGAGGCGCATGTGTCGTTGCCGGGTGGCTGTGCTATTGGTAGTCGACCGGTAGACATCCACCTAAAGGGCCTCGAAGCGATGGGGGCTCGGGTTACCGTTGAGGATGGCTATATTCATGCCTATACCGACGGCCGGCTGAAGGGCGCGCATATTGCGCTGGATATGGTAACAGTGACGGGTACCGAAAACCTTATGATGGCAGCATCGTTGGCAGACGGGACTACAATTCTTGAAAATGCCGCTCGTGAGCCTGAGGTGGTCGATCTAGCCGATTGCATCAATAAAATGGGTGGTGATGTGCAGGGTGCAGGTACAAGCACAATCACGATCAATGGTGTTAAAGAGCTTCTCCCGTGTGAGTACACGGTGATTGCTGATCGTATAGAAACCGGAACCTACTTGGTGGCAGGCGCTATTACTGGCGGGCGAGTGAAGCTAAAAGACACCGACCCAAAACTTTTGGAATCGGTGTTGCTGAAACTTGAAGAAGCTGGTGCTCATATCACTACCGGTGAAAACTGGATTGAGTTGGATATGAAAGGTAAGAGGCCGAAGGCGGTAAGCCTTAAAACGGCGCCATACCCTGCATTTCCAACCGATATGCAAGCGCAATTCACGGCATTAAATGCGGTTGCTGAAGGTACCGGTACGATCACAGAGAATATTTTTGAAAACCGCTTTATGCATGTATCGGAACTGAGTCGGATGGGTGCAGACATACATGTTGAAGGCAATACCGCGATTATTACCGGTACCGAAAAACTCAAAGCGGCGCCAGTGATGGCAACAGACTTGAGAGCTTCTGCTGGGTTGGTGTTGGCTGGTCTGGTTGCGGAAGGTGACACTTTGGTTGATCGAATTTACCATATTGACCGTGGCTACGAATGTATCGAAGAAAAACTATTGCTGCTGGGCGCAAAAATACGTCGAGTGCCTTCCTAACAGTATCAGCAGAATACAGAAGAGAAAGGTTTAATCATGAGTTCAGGTATTATCATCGCGCTGTCAAAGGGGCGTATCTTAAAAGAGACGTTGCCATTATTGGCAGATGCCGGTATTGAGTTGCTGGAAGATCCGGGTAAGAGCCGCAAACTGATATTTCCCACGACCAATGAGCATGTCAGCATCGTTATTATTCGTGCGACAGATGTACCGACATTTGTCGAGCATGGCGCTGCTGATATTGGTGTGGCGGGCAAAGACGTGCTGATGGAGCATGGTGCTAGTGGGGTTTATGAGCCACTGGACTTAAATATTGCACGCTGCAAGTTGATGGTGGCGGCAAAAGTGGGTGCAGTTCAGCCAGTGGGTCGAATAAAGGTGGCCACTAAATTTGTGAATATTGCTCGTAGCTATTTCGCAGAACAAGGTAAACAGGTTGATGTGATCAAGCTTTACGGTTCGATGGAATTGGCGCCGTTAGTTGGGTTGGCGGATTGTATTGTTGATGTGGTTGATACTGGCAACACGCTACGCGCAAATGGGTTGGAGCCCACTGAGCATATCTCTTATGTAAGCTCGAGACTCATCGTCAATAAGGCATCAATGAAAACCAAGAATGACATATTGGATGGTCTTATAAAATCTTTGGCGGACGCCGTAGAGCGACGTAAACAAGATTGTTCGTAAATAGAAAATAGAGAACTCCCATGGCGTTGGAAATAAATCGACTAAGCACAAACCAATCAGATTTTGATGAAAAGCTAACGAAGCTTTTGGCGTGGGAATCTGTGTCTGATGATGCAGTGCAAAGCACCGTGAAAGAGATCGTTAATGATGTTCGTCAGCATGGCGATACGGCGTTGGTGAAGTATAGTTGTCGATTTGATCGTCTCGACATTGCCGATGGGGATGCGTTGGTGGTATCTAAAGAGAAGCTGCAGCAATCCTTTGATCGGATTTCAGATGCGCAGCGGGATGCGCTAATTCTTGCTGCGGATCGTGTGCGAGATTATCACCAGCATCAGAAACAAGAGACTTGGACCTATACCGAGGCTGATGGTACGGTGTTGGGTCAGCAAGTGACTCCGCTTGATCGGGTGGGTATTTATGTGCCGGGCGGCAAGGCTTCCTATCCTTCATCAGTGCTCATGAATGCGATACCTGCAAAGGTAGCGGGGGTTAGCGAAATCATCATGACGGTACCGACACCAGGTGGCGAAGTGAATGATATGGTTTTTGCGGCAGCGTTAATCGCGGGCGTGGATAAAGTGATAACCGCCGGTGGGGCGCAAGCAATCGCGGCGTTAGCCTATGGCACGGAATCCGTTCCTCGTGTCGATAAGATTGTTGGCCCTGGAAATATCTATGTGGCGACCGCTAAGCGCATGGTGTTTGGGCAGGTAGGTATTGATATGATCGCAGGTCCCTCTGAAATCATGATTGTATGCGATGGTAAGACTGACCCTGATTGGATAGCGATGGATCTGTTTTCTCAGGCAGAGCATGACGAGGACGCTCAATCAATTTTGGTTAGCCCGGATAAAGCATTCTTGCACGCAGTGGAAGCAAGCATGGAGCGTTTGTTACCGACGCTTGATCGCCAGAGTATTGCTGGGCGCTCGCTTGCTGACCGAGGTGCGTTAATTCATGTGGCCGATATGGATGAAGCGGTGGATATGATTAACCGAATTGCGCCAGAGCATTTAGAGCTATCGGTAGATGATCCGGACGACATGCGTAAAAAGGTGCGTCATGCTGGCGCTATTTTTATGGGTCGCTACACAGCTGAGGCACTGGGAGATTATTGTGCTGGGCCAAACCACGTGTTGCCTACCTCAGGTACGGCTCGATTTTCTTCGCCACTCGGTGTTTATGATTTTCAGAAGCGCAGTTCGTTAATTATGTGCTCAGAAGCGTCGGCGAGTGCGTTAGGTAAAACGGCTTCTGTTTTGGCGAGAGGAGAGAGTCTGACTGCTCACGCCCGCTCTGCCGAGTATCGGATTAAAAAGTAGATTGGATTAAAAAGGTAGTCGCTTTCGCGCTTGCAATCATTATTTTGGTGAAGGGCGGGAGCCGACGGTGGCTACTAAGCGATGTTTTTTACCTTCTCTAATAAAGCCAATGGCGACTTTTTCGCCTGGCCTCATGTTGGTTACCAAGGTCATGGCTGCTTTGGGGTCATCAATTGCCTTATCGTTAATATAAGTGATTATGTCCCCTGGGCGAATGCCAGCTTGATGGGCGGGCCCATCCTTAAAAATGCCCGATACCAATAGTCCCGGTGTATCAGGTAAGTGAAAGGTTTCGGCTATTTGAGGAGTGAGAATAACGGGTTCGATACCTAACCAGCCACGCACAACCTCGCCATGTTGGACGAGCTCTATGAGTACTTTTTTTGCGATACTTATGGGGATTGCGAACCCAATGCCTTGAGATCCACCCGATTTGGAATAGATTGCGGTGTTAATACCAATTAACTGACCTAGGGCGTTAATGAGTGCGCCACCGGAGTTGCCTGGGTTGATAGCGGCGTCTGTTTGAATGAAATCAACAAACGCACTTAAATTATCTTGGCTGCGCCCAAGGGCACTGACGATACCTTTGGTGACGGTTTGCCCGACACCAAAGGGGTTGCCGATGGCAAGGGCGACGTCGCCAACTCTGATGTTGCTGGGTTGCGCTAGCGTGATTGCGGGAAGATTGGGCGCTTCAATAAAAAGTACCGCCAAATCTGTTTCTGGGTCAGTGCCCACTACTGATGCTGCGACTTGGCGGCCGTCATTTAGGGCAACGATGATTTCATCTGCTTCAGAGATGACGTGGTTGTTGGTTACCACGTACCCGGCTTCGCTCAGTATGACACCAGAACCAAGGCTTCGCTCCATGCGCTGTCGTTTGGGGGCAGAGTTGAGCCCGAAATATCGTCGAATGCGAGGGTCATCATAAAGTGGATTATAACGACGGGTAACAATTTTGCCGGTATATATGTTTACGACAGCTGGCTGGGCGATATCTACTGCGTCAGCATAGGATACGGGCTCGAGCTGGTTACGTTGAGGGTGTCTATTGAGTGTTGTCGGTGTTAGTGAAGCTTCTTCTATCTGCACGACTGGTTGCAATGACTGTGGCTGTGGTGATGCGTAAAAAAATATATATAACGCTGCGACCAAAGAGCCGACTACCGCAGGAATAATCAAAAAACGTGTCATAATACCGCTATCCAGTAGGCGTAGAAAATGTAGATATGGGAAAGTTAAGCATGGTATCACCATTAGAATTGGAACGTGAATTAAACCAGCTCCTGAGCCCTGAAAAGTTTAAGGATTATGCCCCGAATGGTCTTCAGGTGGCATCCGGGCGGCCAATTACCGATATTATTTCGGGTGTTTCAGCGACGCAGGCATTAATCGATGTGGCGATCGAAAAGGACGCTCAGGCAATATTGGTCCACCATGGCTATTTTTGGAAGGGTGAAGACCCGCGTATTATTGGTATGAAGTACCAACGTATTAAGCGCCTTTTAGATCATGATATTGGCTTGTTTGCCTACCACCTGCCGCTGGATGCACACCCGGTACTGGGTAATAACGCGGAGCTGGCAAGACTGCTTGGCATCTCTGTCACGGATGGGATGGATCGTGGGAATCCTTACAGTGTGGGTAATGTTGGCGAATTTGATGAGCCAATGACAGGGCAACAGTTAGCCGATCGGCTTAATGCGGTATTGGCTAGGCCCCCCATCCATATTGACGCGCCAGGCAGGCCCATACGTTCAGTCGCGTGGTGCACCGGTGGGGCGCAAGGCTATATTGAGCAGGCGATTGAATGCGGCGTGGACGCGTATATCACCGGGGAAGCTTCAGAGCAGACGACTCACGTGGCAAGGGAGTATGGGATTCACTTCTATGCGGCGGGTCATCATGCAACTGAACGTTACGGAATTCAGGCTGTTGGTCGCTATGTAGCGGATAAATTCAATATAAATCATCAGTTTATCGATATAGACAACCCTGTATAGATTGTTGACTAATCGTGTTGTTATAAATATATAGCGGTAGAATATAAACAGTCGACGTAAACAAGGGTATAATCGGCACCCTTTTTACCAGAATTCTTTTTAATAGAATTTATTCGTCCATAGAACGTTAAAGGTTGCAAAAAATCGATGTCAAAATTAGTTAATCCCCATGGAAGCAAGGCGCTAATACCATTGTTGCTTGAAGGCGACGCGTTAGCGGCTGAAAAGGCAAGGGCTGCAAGCCTTCCACAAGTTGAGCTTAGCTCCCGTGAAACCGGCGATTTGATCATGCTAGGTATTGGTGGTTTCACTCCTCTAGAAGGCTTTATGGGCAAGGCTGATTGGCAGAGTGTTTGTGATGATATGAAGATGGCTAATGGACTCTTTTGGCCTATTCCTATCACTAAGTCGGTATCTACAGATGTTGCAGAATCCATCGCAGATGGTTCTGATATAGCACTGGTTGATGGCGAAACTGGCGAAGTCATGGGTACTATGACTGTCACTGAGAAATACAGTATTGATAAAGCACATGAGTGTAATACTGTATTTAAGACGACTGACGAAGAGCACCCTGGCGTGCAGATGGTTTTGGCTCAAGGTGACATCAATATCGCTGGCCCAGTTAAGGTGTTCTCTCAGGGCGATTTCCCTGAGAAGTATCAAGGTGTGTATATGACACCGGCCGAAACAAGGGCGCTATTTGAAGCTAAGGGTTGGAGTACTGTTGCAGCGTTCCAGACGCGTAATCCGATGCACCGTTCTCACGAATATCTTGCAAAAATTGCTATCGAGATTTGTGATGGCGTTATGGTTCATTCATTATTGGGTAAGCTTAAGCCGGGGGATATTCCTGCTGAAGTACGTCAAGAAGCAATAGGTACGTTGATCGACAAATATTTCGTTGATAACACGGTTGTTCAGTCTGGTTATCCATTAGATATGCGTTATGCCGGACCTCGTGAAGCATTGTTGCACGCGCTATTCCGTCAAAACTATGGTTGCTCGCACCTTATTGTTGGTCGAGATCACGCTGGCGTGGGTGATTATTATGGGCCATTTGATGCGCATCACATCTTTGATGAGATCGAAAAAGATGCGCTAGAAACATTGCCGCTGCGTATTGATTGGACTTTCTGGTGTAATAGCTGTGGTACTATGGCATCAATGAAAACATGCCCTCATGAAGCTGAAGATCGCGTATTGGTATCGGGTACTAAGTTACGTAAAGCATTATCCGAAGGTGAAGAGGTTCAAGATAACTTCAGCCGCCCTGAGGTACTTGATATCTTGCGTGCATACTATGACAGCCTAAAAGATCATGAAAAAGTGGAAGTGAAACTTACTGGGCATTCTGCCAAGTAAAGTATCACCGGCACTAGAAAATACCCCTACTAGAAGGATTTCTTGCAGGGGTATTTTTTTGTTTAAAATTTGAGGTTGGTGTCCGCAAATATTGCAGATATCGCAACAAACCCTTAGAATGCACGAAATGAGTGCGCGCGCACCATAATAATTATAATAACGCACCAATGGGGTTGCTGTGTATGAAGATGATTACTGCCGTCATAAAACCTTTCAAACTTGATGATGTAAGGGAGGCGCTATCTGTTTTTGGTCTTTCCGGCATGACAGTGGAGGAGGTGAAGGGGTTTGGTCGACAAAAAGGCCACACCGAGCTTTATCGTGGTGCGGAATACGTTGTAGATTTTTTACCTAAGGTGAAAGTTCAAGTGGCGGTTGTAGAAACGCAGGTTGATGGGGTTGTTGAGGCGATCATCGGTGCTGCTAAGACCGGAAAAATTGGCGACGGCAAAATTTTTGTTTCTGCGTTGGAACAAGCCGTCCGCATCCGTACAGGTGAAACAGGTAGTGACGCCGTCTAATTTTTATTGTTGATTTTTCCGAGATAATTATGAAAATTCTTAAGTTTATGTTGGCGGCATCTATGTTGTTGCCGGGCTTTGCAGTTGCGGGTGAAATTAATGTAGGTGATACCGCTTGGATTCTAACTGCTACTGCGCTGGTGTTGTTTATGACAATTCCTGGCTTATCGATGTTCTACGCGGGATTGGTGCGGTCGAAAAATGTACTTTCTGTTTTTATGCAATGTTTCGCATTAACCTGCCTGATGTCGCTTTTATGGTTTGGGGCAGGTTACACCATTGCTTTTGGTAGCGCTGATGTTGAGCAGGGTAAGTGGATAGGGGATTTCGGTAATCTATTTTTGGCTAGTATTGATATCAACAGCGTTAACGGTACCATTCCATCTGTCTTGTTTGTCGCCTTTCAAATGACGTTTGCGGTGATTACGCCGGCCTTGATCGTTGGTGGTTTCGCTGAGCGCATGCGCTTTTCGGCCATGTTGGTGTTCTGTTCGCTATGGTTGTTGGTTGTGTATGCGCCGGTGTGCCACTGGGTCTGGGGTGGAGGTTGGTTAAGCCAGATGGGCTTGCAGGACTTTGCTGGTGGTACCGTTGTGCACATCACGGCAGCGGTTGCGGCGTTGGTTGCGGCTATGGTTATGGGGAATCGTCAGGGATATGGCAGTGTGGCTATGCCCCCGCACAACCTAACCATGACAGTGGCGGGTGCGGGCATGTTATGGGTGGGTTGGTTTGGTTTTAACGGTGGATCTGCGCTTGCGGCTGATGGTACGGCAGCCATGGCTTTATTTGTTACTCACTTGTCGGCGTCCGCTGGTGCTTTGGCTTGGATGGCGATGGAGTGGATCAAGCATGGCAAGCCTTCGGTCCTGGGAATGGTCACGGGAATGGTCGCGGGCCTTGGGACAATTACTCCAGCTGCAGGTTCTGTTGGTCCTGCGGCGGCGGTAGTGATTGGTTTAACGGCTGGCGTTGTCTGTTATTACGCAACCCATTTCCTTAAGCAAAAATTGAAAATTGATGACTCGTTGGATGTGTTCCCTGTGCATGGTGTCGGCGGAGTTTTGGGAACCTTGCTTGCGGGCGTTTTTTGTTCGCCCGCCTTAGGTGTGTTTAGTGGTAATGGTTTTTCTGAAGGTATCAGTAGTATCGGTGGCCAGCTTTCAGTGCAAGCTATTGGTGTGGCTTCTACATTTATATACACAGCAGTTGTTAGTTGGATCTTATTGAAGTTGGTGGATAAGCTTATTGGTCTTCGGGTGAGCGTTGATGAAGAGCGCGAAGGGCTAGATTTGGTTCTGCATGATGAGCGTGGCTACGACCTGTAAATATTTGGTAGAGACCCTAAAGCCCTCGGTTGAGGGCTGTTCTGTTTTGGGTTGCCTTATGGGTGGTTGTCTCGATACTTCTTTGTGCGGCTCCTAGTTTTTGACGTTGATAGTGACTTTTCGTGGCTTACTTTCCTCTTGTTTGTATATTTCTATTGCTAATACACCGGTTTCAAATGATGCGTTAACCTGTGTGGCGTCGGCATCTTTAGGTAGTTTGAAATGGCGTGAAAAAGACCCAGTGGCGCGCTCGCTGTGGTGGGTTTTTGCTCCCCCTTCTGATGCTCGTGTTCTTTTGCCGGCGATCTGAAGTTGATTGTTTTCAACTTTGATGGAAACGTTCTCTGCCTTGATTCCAGGTAAGTCCATTAATATGTGGTAACTGTCGTCAGTTTCGCTAATGTCTACGGCAGGGTGCCATCTGCGTGTCGTCGAGCAAGTGTTGTTCGTTGCCTTGTTCGCGGTGCTATGGTCGGCGTGGCGACGCCATGCGTCCTGTTGTAATTGATCTAACACCTGCCATGGGTTTAGGGCTGATATGCTCATGCTATTACTCCGTTTGGAAATCTCAAAGGGGCGTTATTGCCTCCGTTGCTTTAAGATCTTGGGGGGTAAATAGGCAATTCAAGGTGAAATAATAATAAAGTGACTTTAATTGGTGGGGCGCTTGAAAAGGCGGTTTGAGCCCCTATATATAGGGCCGCAAGGATGAAGAAAGGAGCCTAAGCTCCTTTCTTTTTATCACTAATACTCATTTAGTTTGGTGCGATTAATTTGCGCCTGGGTGAGGTTCTGCTGGTTCCTGTAAACGAAAACCTTCGTCAAGCGTACCTTGTTCTTTTGGGTCTTTTTTTGGCGCGTAATCCCTTGGTGGAGCGGCGGCTTCCCCTGCAAATGCCGCGTCCTCTTCTGTTTCGTCCTCTACCGGCGGCTGAATTTCAAGAGTGGTGAATTCAGTTTTTTCGGAGGGTAGGGCTTCCAAGTTGGCGTCTTCTATATCGAAGCTTTTTGGTGGCTCCGAGAAGGAAGTGGCGGCATTTTCTAAGTGTTTTTGTACTGAGATGTAGTTGTCCGTAAGATCGTTTACGAGGTTGGCAGTCTTGTTGAAATGTTGGTTTACATTCTCTCTGTATGCCGTAAATTCTTCTTGGAGTTCGCGCATTTGTTTTTCAACAGAGCTTTCTGCCCTCTGTTTAGATAGGCCAAAGTAACAAGCAATAGCGCCGGCTGCTGCACCTATGATAAAACAGGCTATTTCAATTAATCCCATGTGTCGCTCCTAATCGTTACAGGTGTGATCCGATGGTTCACTATTTTTTGCGATATCGTCCATTCGGATTTTAAGAATTCTCGCTTATTTTGATAATATAATCATATTCTTAAATAAGACAGCCATAAACCTGCTGCGCTCTACATTTAAAGATGCAGTATGTAACAATTTACTAGAAATCGGCCAAATTGGTCAGTGTTTGAATAATAAGGTGAGAATGATGTCGAATTTCCCAGTAGGCGAGAGCCGCTTTTTTATTTCCGGAGAGTGCGGTCAGCTGCAGGTGTCTACTATGTCGCCTGTTTCTGCACCTGAATTGGTCGAGGAGTCTGGTGTGGTGGTTATTGTGTGTCACCCTCACTCGCTTATGGGTGGGACGATGAATAACAAGGTGGTGCATACCATAGCGCGATGCCACCGAGATTTGGGGCATCGCGTGGTGCGGTTTAATTTTCGCGGTGTTGAAAAGAGCGAAGGTGAATATGCTGAAGGTATTGGGGAAGTTGGGGATGTTTTGGCAGTTATGGCCTGGGTAAAGGCTGCAAGGCCTAAAGACCGCATTGTGCTGGCTGGATTTTCTTTTGGTTCGTATGTTGCCTCGAGAGCGCTTGGGGAGGCGTTGGCGCAAGGTTATCCCGTGGTGTCGTTATTGTTGGTTGCGCCGGCGGTGGTTAATTATGATTTTGAAAACTATACCCATTTTGAGGTGCCCATGGGCATGATTGTGGGGGGCGACGATGAAGTGGTTGAGCCTGAGGCAATCTATCGATGGTTTGAATCAGTGACTTCTACAAAAGAGCAGCAGATTATTGATGGTGCAGGGCACTTCTTTCATGGCCGATTAACAGAGTTGAAGACGCTGGTTGAGCGATTGGCAGGCTAGGCCCTGCACCGGTTTAACCATAGACAATAGGACTTGGCTTCGTTAGAGTGTCGCGAAATTGGCCAGCTCCGTTATGGGCTTGGCCGTATTAATTTGCCTGTATTTAATGGTGACGATTATGAGCCCTTTAGAAATGTACCAACGTGATCTGGAGCGGCCAGATTTTAGTTACGATGAAGCCCAGGAACAGGCTGTAAAGCACCTTGATCGCCTGTATGTGGATTTGGTGGAGCGTCATGAGGCTAAGCCGGCGGGGCTTTTTTCGAAATTTAGAGGCAGATCGAAGGCGGCACAGAATACGCCGGCCATAGGGTTGTATTTTTGGGGAGGGGTAGGTCGGGGTAAAACCTATTTGGTCGATACTTTTTTCGAAAGCTTGCCCTTTGAGCAGAAGATGCGCATCCATTTTCACCGCTTCATGCAGAGGATACATCGTGACCTGACCGACCTCCAGGGGAGTAGCGATCCGTTGTCTATTGTGGCGGATAAGCTTGCAAAGGAGGCGAGAGTTATTTGCTTCGACGAGTTTTTTGTCTCTGACATTACTGATGCAATGATTTTAGCGGGAATGATGGAGCAGCTATTTGCCAGGGGCGTGACGTTGGTTGCGACCTCAAATATCGTACCTGATCGTCTTTACGAAAACGGGCTGCAGCGAGCACGATTTATGCCTGCGATCGAACTTATCAATAAATACACAGAAATTGTCAATGTCGATAGTGGGATAGACTATCGGTTGAGGGCTCTGGAGAAAGCGGAGATTTTTCATTCACCACTGGATGAGGCTGCAATAAGCAGTCTTCAGAAGAGCTTTGACTCGTTGGCACCTGAGCCTGGTCACCCCAAAGAAAGTATTGACATAGAAGGTCGTTCTATTGAAACCATTGCGGTGGCTGACGATGTGCTTTGGTGTGACTTTTATGCGTTGTGTGATGGTCCGAGAAGCCAGAATGACTATATTGAGCTGTCCCGAATCTATCACGCGGTATTGATCTCCAATGTGCCGGTGATGAACGGTGCGACGGATGACTTGGCGAGGCGCTTTATTAATCTTGTGGATGAATTTTATGATCGCAACGTGAAGCTAATCATGTCTGCTGAAGCGCCGATAGAGCACTTGTACCGGGGCGGGCGGCTGGAATTCGAGTTTGAGAGAACGCAGAGCCGCTTGCTTGAAATGCAATCGCACGAATACCTTGGTAGAGAGCACAAACCTTAATTTGCATAGACAGAAGCCTATTTATACGAAAAAGACAGGACAGATTTGATATAAGTGGCTGACGTGGCAGAAAGTCTTTGATACAATGCGCCGAAATCTGCAGCGGCCATCGTGTCGCGTACGTTAGCATGCAGTGCTAGTTGAGACGTATAGTCTACACTACGCTAAATATGTGAGTTTTATGAAATAGCGAGTCCCCCCGTAAGATTTTCCTCTCGTTCACTAGTAAACTCAGAAATCATTAGAAAATTACTTGTCAAATTATGGCAGGTTGGGTAGTATTCGCGCTCTTCATGAGTCAGTGAATCATGACCAAGTATTCTAGGGTAGAATAGATGAAAACTTATAGTGCTAAACCAGAGACAGTTGAACGTGACTGGTATGTAGTTGATGCGGAAGGCAAAACATTAGGCCGTCTTGCTACAGAAATCGCTTTGCGCTTGCGTGGCAAGCACAAGCCTGTATACACACCTCATGTTGATACTGGCGACTACATCATTGTTATTAACGCTGAGAAAGTTGCGGTAACCGGCAAAAAGCGTACTGATAAAATATACTACAGCCACACCGGGTATCCTGGTGGTCTGAAGTCAATGAGCTTCGAGAAGCTTAATGCGCATAAGCCTGAGTTGATCATTGAATCAGCAGTAAAAGGTATGCTTCCTCACAATCCTTTAGGTCGTGCGATGTTCCGCAAGCTTAAGGTATATGCAGGTAGCGAACATAATCATGCGGCTCAGCAGCCTAAAGAATTGAATATCTAAGAGACGGAAGCGAAATCGTGGAAACAAATTACGGTACAGGTCGACGCAAGAGCTCCACTGCACGGGTATTCCTACGTGCGGGCTCTGGTAGCATTAACGTCAATGGTCGTCCATTGGATGACTATTTTGGTCGTGAAACTTCTCGAATGGTTGTTCGTCAGCCATTAGAGCTTGTAGAGATGACTGAAAAATTTGATATTACAGTGACAGTGAAAGGTGGTGGTAACAACGGTCAAGCCGGTGCTATTCGTCACGGAATCACTCGTGCACTTATCGAGTTTGATGAGACATTACGTAGCCCTCTTCGTAAGGCTGGTTATGTGACTCGTGACGCTCGTGCAGTAGAACGTAAGAAAGTGGGTCTGCGTAAAGCACGTAAGAAGCCACAGTTCTCGAAGCGTTAATCAGTCTGCTCTGCTTGTTGGCAGAGCTGCTGGTACAAAAAGCCCAAAACAATGTTTTGGGCTTTTTTTTGCCTGATTTTTATGGGTGCGTCGACCTATGAGTCGTTCTAGGTGTTTTTTCTTTGAATTCCTTAGCTTATTTGTTCGTTACCTTGTAACTAATGTGTAATTTCATTACTATTGCGGCGTAAATTTTTTATGAGTATACAGGGGTTGTGCGCCTAAATTTTGGTGTGTGATGACTGTGAATTCCTTTGGAGAGAGGTCAATGAGTACTGACAGCGTAAATGAGGGGCGTCGCCGATTTTGGATTGGTGCTACCTCAGTGGTAGGCGCTGCTGGCGCGGTAGGTGTTGCGGTTCCATTCGTTAAGTCGTGGAACCCTAGTGCTAAAGCCAAATCAGCAGGGGCTCCTGTAGTGGTCGATATTAGTAAGCTTGAGGCAGGGCAAAAGATGACCGTTGAATGGCAGGGTAAACCTGTCTGGATCGTTCGACGTACTGTAGAGTCTATGAAGATGTTGGCTGAAGTGGAGGGTAACTTGAGAGACCCCGCTTCAAACGACAGCAATCAGCCTGAATATACGAAGAATCAGGGGCGTTCAATTGAATCCCATTCTGATATTGTAATATTGGTTGGTATTTGTACTCACCTTGGTTGCTCTCCGTTGTACCGTCCTGATGTGGGTGCAGCAGATTTAGGTGGTGATGAATGGAAGGGTGGTTTTTTCTGTCCTTGTCACGGTTCTAAATTCGATTTGTCAGGCCGGGTGTATCAAGGCGTTCCTGCGCCGCTAAACTTGGTTGTACCTTCTTATTATTACGTGTCTGAATCCGTAGTAAAGATTGGTGAAGATGGGGAGGCTACGTAATGAGTAAGTTTCAAAGTCTAATGACTTGGGTTGATGATCGCTTCCCTGCAACCAGAATGTTCGAAGATCACATGAGCAAGTATTATGCTCCTAAGAACTTCAATTTTTGGTATTTTTTCGGTGTTCTTTCGATGGTAATGCTGGTTAACCAGCTATTGACGGGTGTTTGGCTCACAATGCTATATGTCCCATCTGGAGAAGGCGCATTCGCATCAGTAGAAATGAATATGATGCGAGATGTTGAGTTCGGTTGGCTGTTGCGCTATATGCACTCCACGGGAGCCTCTGCATTTTTTGTTGTTGTCTACCTGCATATGTTCCGTGCGTTAATGTATGGTTCTTATCGTCAGCCGCGAGAGTTGGTGTGGATTTTTGGTATGGCGATTTACTTTATCCTAATGGGTGAAGCGTTCATGGGGTACCTATTGCCTTGGGGGCAGATGTCTTATTGGGGAGCTCAGGTTATCCTCTCCTTGCCAGGCGCTATACCTTTTGTTGGTGATGCATTGGTTGAGTGGATTCGTGGTGATTACCTGATTTCAGGTATTACGTTGAACCGGTTTTTTGCATTGCACGTGATTGCCTTCCCCATTGTATTGTTAGCGTTGGTTGTGTTGCATATTATTGCACTTCACGAAGTGGGTTCGAATAACCCTGACGGTATCGATATTAAAGCTAAAAAGGATGAGAATGGTAAGCCGCTAGATGGTATTCCTTTCCACCCTTATTATACTGTGCATGATTTAGTAGGTATTGTGGTCTTCCTAATCGTGTTCTGTATTGTCTTGTTCTTCTTTCCTGAAGGTGGCGGTTATTTGCTCGAAAAGCCTAACTTTGAACCAGCTAACCCATTGAAGACTCCCGATCATATTGCTCCAGTGTGGTATTTTACGCCATTCTATGCAGTATTACGTGCGGTTCCAGATAAGTTGTTTGGTGTAATTGCCATGGGTGCTGCGATTGCTGTGTTGTTTGTCTTGCCTTGGTTGGATCGTAGTCCTGTGCGGTCTATTCGTTATAAGGGCATGATCAGTAAGGTTGCGTTAGCTATCTTTGTGGTTGCTTTTGTTGTCTTGGGTGTCTGTGGTGTTAAGAATCCTGGAGAGCAAGTGATGGGGATGTCTTTCATTACCTATAGCGGTCTTGGCCAAATAGCCACTATTCTTTATTTTGGATTCTTTATTGCCATGCCATTTTGGACGGCGAAAGAAGCAACTAAGCCAGTTCCAGAACGGGTAACGGGGTCGCACTAATGAAAAAACTGATCGTATTATTGGTTGCTATTGGTCTGCCCGTGTCGGGTTATGCTGGTGGCGGAAGTAACGAGCATGTCGTGCACGCACCCATTAACATGGATGATAAGGCGTCTTTGCAAAAAGGCGCTCAAATCTTCGTGAATAATTGTCTTGGATGTCACTCTGCCCAGTATATGCGCTACGAGCGAGTCTCTGATGATTTGGAGATTCCTGCCGATATCATGTTGGATAACCTTGTGTTTACTACCGACAAGATTGGCGACGTAATGATATCGTCGATTCCAAAGGACCTGGCTAAGAAATGGTTCGGTACTGCGCCCCCTGACTTAACGTTGGAGGCACGGATACGTGGTGCTGATTGGTTGTATTCATACTTGATAAGCTTTTATGAAGATGAGTCTCGCCCTTGGGGTGTTAATAACCATGTCTTTAAAGATGTGGGTATGCCCCATGTGTTGCAAAACATGCAAGATAGCATGAGCGAGAAAGACTTTAATACCAATATGGCTGACTTGACCAATTATATGGTCTACATGGCTGAACCTATCCGCGCCGAACGAGAGCGTTTGGGATATTGGGTTATCGGTTTTTTGATTATCTTGCTGATCCCTGTTTATATGCTTAACAGGGAATATTGGAAGGATGTGCATTAATTTGGCATTACTACGTAGTGCCTAAGTGACAAAAAGGGTGTCTCAGTTGGGGGCACCCTTTTTGTCGTTCGATTACTATGAATTTTATAACACTTAACTCTAAGGAGTGACTTCATGGGTGTGGTTGCGAAACGCTCTTCGATGACATTTTATTCTGATGGCAATGATCATTACAGCCATCGAGTGCGTATAGTTTTGGCCGAAAAAGGGGTCGCAGTAGACGTATTGGATGTGGATTTAGCCGCCAAACCGGAAGATTTGGCAAGCCTTAATCCTTATAACGAACTACCCACGTTGGTGGATAGAGAGTTGACGTTATACGAGCCCAACGTAATGATGGAATACCTGGATGAGCGTTTTCCACATCCTCCATTGTTGCCTGTTTATCCCGTGGAACGAGCACGTAGCCGTTTATGGTTGTATCGGATTGAGCGTGATTGGGCACCGTTGGTTACTATCGCTCTAGATTCATCTTCTGATGAAGCTGATATTGAAAAAGCGGCTAAAGATTTTCAAGATAGCTTGGTTGCTATCGATCCAATCTTTGCTGAAAAGCCTTACTTCATGAGTGACGAGTACACGTTAGTCGATTGTTGTATGGCGGCTATTCTATGGCGCTTGCCTGTGATGGGGGTTACGCTCGATAAAGCTAAATCACCTAACTTGCTGGCATATATGGAGCGCTTGTTTGAGCGGGAGTCGTTTAAGGCTAGTTTGTCAGATTTAGAAAGTGATATGCAGCACCAATAGCGTAATGCTATTAACGACAAGCATGCGGCGTTGAGTTGCATGCTTGTCTATGTTTGATATGGATTATAGAGGGAAGAGGATGACAGATGATGTAATGTCTCCGACCCGACCTTATTTTGTTCGGGCGCTGTACGAGTGGATAGTGGATAACAATAGCACTCCTTACCTCTTGGTGGATGCTAATTATCCGAAGGTCTCCGTACCGGCTGAGTTTGTGGATGATGGAAAAATAGTCCTCAACCTTACTCCTTCTGCGATTCGTCATTTGCATATTGATAATGAATTTATCCAGTTTTCGGCTCGCTTTGGCGGTCGCTCTCAGGAAATTTATTTGCCGATAGGGTCGTTATTGGCGATATATGCAAAAGAAAATGGCAAGGGAATGTTCTTTGAGTCGGGTGAGATAGAGCCCCCGCCCGAACCTGAAGGTGGTGATGGGCAGGCTAAGCCTACGGCTGGTGGAAGACCTAGCTTAAAGGTAGTCAAATAAAGCGTACAACAAAAAAACCCTGAAATTTCAGGGTTTTTTTTGTTGTATCAAATATGCCTCCTTGGTGAAAGCCCCCTATACTGGGTAGGTTGATAGACCGTAGGTTGTTGGAGGATATATAGCTCGTATGCGAGAAAATGATACCGCTTCATTAAGTGAGGGTGCAGGTTCCTTATTGGGAGTTGAGCTCAATGGTGCTTATCGAATCGAACGTGAACTGGCCGATGGCGGGATGAGCCTAGTGTTTGTTGCCGAGCAAATTAGCTTGGGCAGAAAAGTCGTCGTCAAGGTGTTGCGCCCTGGGTTTGATGATGAAGATTTTATTCAGCTTTTCTTACGAGAAGCGAGAATAAACAGCCAAATAAACCATCCGGCGGTAGTAAGTGTTTTCGACTTTGGCCGTACGGAAGATGGCATTGTATTTATCGCCATGGAGCTGTTGGATGGCGTTACGTTGTCCGATATCTTATGTAGCGAAGGGCCGCTGCCGCTTGGTAATGTTGTGTGGCTAGTGGAGCAAATGTGCGCAGGGGTGCATGCTGCTCATAAGTTGGATGTGGTGCATCGGGATCTCAAGCCAAACAATATTATGGTCGTTCAGGTTACCGGTGGGGATACGCTGGTTAAAGTGTTGGATTTTGGAATTAGTAAGCCATTGGGCGAGGAAGATCTAAAGCACACTAAGCTCGGCATGGTAATGGGAACACCTGGATACTTGTCGCCAGAGCAAATACAGGGTGTAGCGGTGGACCAGCGGGCAGATATTTATGCGTTGGGTGGTTTGTTGTTTTTTGCGCTGACAGGGAAGAGGCCATTTTCTGGTGCTAGCCATGAGTCTATTATGGCGAAGCAATTGTCTGGGGTTATACCGTTACTTGCTGAGTCGGGAGTTAGCGATCCTGCAATCCTATCTCTTCAAGTCGTGCTTGACCGTGCGATGGCGTTGAATCGTGATGATCGTTATTCTGATATAAAAGTGTTTTGGCAGTCATTATTGGATCATACGAAACAATTCGGAAAAGTTGCGTTAGAGGGGGAAGCTGGAAAGCCTACTGATAGTGAGTCTTGTGAGGTACTTGCGTTGGGCAGTTTACGTGAGGGAGCTGAACCGGAAAGTGTTATCGCCGAGTTGAAGCGAGTCCTGAAAATGTCGGAGGTTCAAGCCAGACGGTTGGTTACGAGCCAAAAGCCGATGGTGATTCGAAAGAATCTCAATGCCAAAGATGCTGAGCGTTTTCAGACTGTATTTGCTCGATTGGGTGTTTCCGTGAGGGTGGTGGTGCGGGATGCACCGACCCGAGTTGTAGAAAGCGGTTCTGGAGTGATGCCCCCTTCATCCAGTGGGGTGTCCCTACCTACCGCTGGGATGATTCAACCCATGACAGTAACGCAGTTGGCGAGGGCTGGTGGGGCGAATGAGGAGCCGGTTTCATTGACTTTCGGTTCTCGGAAGTCGCAAGTATTACTTCGGCGCAGGAAATCAAGATTGAGGTTGAGGGTTGGCGGCGTTCTTTTGTTATGTGTTGGTTTGTTACTCGGTGTTGGCTTGTACGCCCCTTGGCGTTATGCGCTGAGCGATTTGTGGGCTGAAACCGTGGGCGGGCGCGAGGCTGCTCGGGGTGTATCTTCAGATAAGGTTACGCTGGGTATGTCGGCGGCTTTTCAAGGGGCAGCGAAAGAGTTGGGTCGATCAATGAGGTTGGGGGTTGAGACTTACTTGAAGCGGGTGAATGAGCGGGGGGGTATTCACGGTAGATCAATAGAATTAATGGCCCTTAATGATGGTTATGAACCGTCTATGGCGGGGGATAATATGGCGTCCTTTATCGATAAGCAAAGTGGGGCGTTTGCTATGTTGGGTAATGTGGGTACCCCGACGGCGCGGGTTATTCTGCCTGTGGCACTGGAAAATAAAATGCTGGTGATGGGCACCTTTTCGGGGGCGGAAATACTTCGGGGTGATCCACCTGATCGTTATGTGTTTAACTATCGCGCTAGTTATGCAGAAGAGACCGCGGCAATGATTCACTACTTTGTTAAGGTTAAGAAGTTGCGACCTGAGCGTATGGCGGTGTTTTATCAGAATGATGGCTACGGTAAAGATGGCCTCTCGGGGGTCATCGACGCATTACAAGAGTATGGGGTTGGGCGTGCAGATATTGCGAGTGCAAGCTACGAAAGAAATACTGTGCAGGTTGAGAGTGCGGTTGAGCGGTTCAGTAGAGAGGGTTTGGAGTTAGATGCTGTTGTGTTGGTTAGCACCTATTCTGCTAGTGCGGCTTTTACGCGTTTAATGAGGCAGCAAGGCTTTTCTGGAGATATTGGTAATGTGTCATTCGTCGGTTCAAGGGCCTTGGCTGAGTATTTTCAGGAAATCGGTGGTGAGGTAGGTGAGGGTGTGTTGGTTACTCAAGTTGTGCCTATGTATGACTCTTATGCCAGTGGTGTGTTGCAATATCGAGAGGATTTGGCGCGCTTTTATCCGAACGAGGAACCGGGGTTTGTTTCGTTGGAAGGGTATATCGTTGCAGCGTTATTGTGTGAGGCGTTAGAGGTGGTGGGGCGAGACTTTTCAGTGGAAGATGTCGTTGATGCGCTTGAGTCGCTTACCTTAATTGATTTGGGAGTTGGGCAGCCTTTGAGTTTTAGTGCCTCAGATCATCAGGCAAGTCATCAGGTATGGGGTAGTAAAATAACCAGCGGGGGTCAATTCGAAACAGTGGATTTGCAGAAAGTGAGATTGGATTAGAAGGTTGCCATCATTGAGTGGGTCGTGCTCAATGATGGCAACCTCTAATTGAAATGATCTAATCTATGTACTCAACAATTTTTACAATCTTCTGGACACCGTAGATTTGGCGGGTTATGGCTACTGCATCTTCTGCTTCTTTGTGTGTTAGAAGACCCATTAAATAGACGATTCCGTTTTCAGTGACAACCTTTACGCGGCCTGATGGATATTTAGAGGTAAATAGCATTTGATTCTTGATTTTGGTCGTTAGCCAGGCGTCATTCATGCCTGCCATATACGATACAGGACCAGAGACTGTCAGTTCATTGTGCACTTTTCTGACGGCTCTAACTTGCTGTGCGATAGTGGCGGCTTTCTCAAGTAGTTGTGCGGATTTAATTTGGCCTAATAGGAGTACGATGCCGTTGTAAGAAATGGCATTAACGTTACCTTGTTTATAGCCTATGTCCGCATTGTATAGGTTGGCTAACACCTTGGTTTCGATGCTCTCGTCTTCTATGTAGGCCCCAAGGGTTCTGGTGCCGGGTGCGTCATCAATTTGTTCTGGACCTGTGGTCGCAGATAAGATTGTTGCGCACCCAGATAGCAATAGTGAGAGGCTGATAAAGCAGCTAAGGGCCAAAAGGTTGTGTGAAATATTTTTTTGCATAGGGGGTAATTGCCTTGCCGGATGACTGGGTTATTCGGTGCCAAATAGCTGTCCATCAATGAGATCACAAAGAGCGTGAATGCAGAGGAGGTGAACCTCTTGGATTCGGGCTGTGGAGTCAGAAGGGACTCGAATTTCGATATCATCAGGGTGTAATAGATTGGCTACATCTCCACCATCTTTTCCTGTTAGCGCTATAACCTTTACGTCTCTGTCGTGTGCTGCCTGTACGGCTTGTAATATGTTGGCGGAATTACCGCTGGTGGTTACTGCAAGCAATACATCGCCTGCTTGACCTAAAGCCCTAATTTGTTTGGAGAAAATTTCATTGTAGCTGTAGTCATTGGCTATTGAGGTTAGCGTGGATGTGTCTGTTGAAAGGGCGATTGCAGGCAGTGCAGGGCGCTCCCTTTCAAAGCGGTTTAGCATTTCTGAAGAAAAATGTTGCGCGTCCCCAGCTGAGCCCCCGTTTCCGCAGGTAAGTACTTTACCGTTATTTAACAAGCTTTGCACAATCAGTTGTCCAGCAGCTACGATTGCTGTTGGAATCACTTCTCGAGCGTTTTGTTTGGTTTCTATACTGGCGTCAAATAATTCAAGAACTCGAGTCTCTAAAGTCATGTTGTTGTCTCTGTGTTTGGTCCATTAGCTCATGTGATTGGCGCATATTGTAAGCTTAAAATGCACTCTTTATCCAGGTCGTTTCCCTGGTGCGTGTCTTGGGGCAGTAATCTATACCGACCACATCAAACCTGCAGTCAATTTCTACAGTCTTGAATCGCTTTAGCATGTAGAGCTGGGCGGTCTTTCTTAGTTTTCGTTGTTTGTGGTAAGTGACCGTTTCGGCGGCACTACCAAATCCCAATTTCCTTCTGAAGCGCACCTCGATAAATACTAGTGTGCTGCTTTCTATCATTATTAGGTCGATCTCTCCAGTCTTCGCGCCAAAGTTACTTTCCTTGAAAGTCAGACCTCGTTGCTCAAGGTAGGTTCTTGCCTCAGATTCAGCCTGGTTGCCTATTTGGGTTTTTGGGCTGCTGTTTGTCATCGTCACGTCCTTGTGGCTTAGGGTTGTATATGTTTGTTTCTGGGGTGGCCTTAGAATAGGGGGAAATTTTGACCTGCGGGATCATCGTGGGCTTGCCTTTGGTGATCTTTGCCCAGTTTAAATCTCTTGTGATGTGGTTGTTGCTGGTAAGAGATAGTACGCCCGTCGCGCCAAAGAAGCGTGCATTGGGAACTGCGGTTAATAGTTGGATTCGAGCATGTAGGCGATAAGCGTCCACCCCTAAGGCGTTGAATCTCTTGTAACGAGGGGAGCTGTTGGGCCAAGCTTTATCCAGGTTTGCGTGTGTGTCAGATGGTGTTGATAGTAGCCATGGCATGTCACAAAACTCTATGCCATTAATGTCTCTGTCGTCCGACGGGCTGGGTACAGCACCATAAAGGTGTGAAGTGCCGTAAACAGGGATGTCGGCTGCGTAATGGAAGTCTAGCAAAGGCTTTATTTGTCGAGCCTGTTTGGGCGATGCGAGGACAAAGATAAAGTCGATATCTTGGCGACGGCGAGGTTGGAACTCGAAAGGTATGCCAAGCGTACGTTTGAGTTGGTTGGCTCGAGTTTTACTTTGTTGGATCATCAGCATTTGCTTGATGGAGCCTGAGTAGTCGCCTTTGTTGTTAAACGTAGCGCTAGTGCTTGCGGTGTTTTCCATTGCTTGCCACTGTTCGCTAAAGGCGTCAAATACGCGTTCTCCCCACGCAGAGTCAGGATATAAAACGGCCGCATTTTTGTGCTCTAGAGAGTATGCGCGGGTTGCAACTTGGCGTGCTTCGTCGTTAGGGGATAAACCGAATTGGTATAGGTTTTGGTTAGTCTTGTTCTCATTACTTCCTCGGTTGAGAGCAATGGTGGGTATTGGTAAGCCACCTTCATATTCTTGAAGGCTATCGACATTTCTTTTTTGTAACGCCCCTATGATTAACTCTGCCCCTTCAGATACCGCTCGGTTATAAGTTTCAATGAAGGTGTCAGGGCGGCTACTATCGTAAACCTTAATAGTAAGTAGCGGTTTTGGTTGGTCCGTTGCCTGTGTTTGAGTGTCGGTAAAATGAGCAGCAAGAAAGCCATTTTGAATAGCTCTAGCGGCAGGAAGGTAGGGCCCGTCTAAGGGAAGCAATAATGCTATGTTGCTTGGGCGTTGATTCACTAGCTGAGATAGTATCGCTAGGCTTTGTGGGAGCCGGGCAGACGCTGGGTGGTCTGGGTAGTGTTTTTGCCAAATGTCCAGTTCTCGAATCTGTGCGTCGAGGTTGTCCTGATTGGCGCGAAAGAGCCAAGCGAGTTGCAGCCAGCCTTTGGTTTCATCAAACGTGGCATTTTGAGTGAGTTGATGCAAGTCATCAACGGACAGTGCTGTGAGGTTTAGCCAAATTTGGTGAGCATTCTGCTGTTGAGTGCCGCTTAAGTTGAGTACGAAGGGTTCCTGTTCGACTAGTTGGAGCTCATTACTGGCTTCATTCCCTTCAGGGTTTGGAAGTAGTGACGCAATAAAAATTCTTTCGCGTGCGGCGGCTAGGTAGTTGCCAGACTCTTCCCAAGAAACGGCCCTTAGTAAGCTTGACTCAACTGTTTGATCCGCATCAAGGAGATTGACTATGTTGATGAAGTTCATTCTGTCTGTTGTGAGAATAGAGACTGCTAGCTCAGAATCCTGTTGTAGAAGCGCTTGATATGCGGTTTCAATGATAAAGCTGGCTTGAACTTGGGGCGGGAGACCTGTGTCGTCGATTGTTTCCAGTATGTTGGATGCTTCTATGAGCTTGCCGTTTTCACGAAGTAAACGAATAGCTTTAAGCATTAATCTTTCTGCTGCTGGAGAATCTGTCTCTTGGGCTTGCGCAAGAAGCGTTGCTACCGGTGATGCATTTGCGAGTGCAGATACATTATTATTCGTTTGCACTGTGGTGTTAGTACAGCCTATGAGAATAGAAATCATGAAAAAAGGAACAAAACGCGCGACTCGCTTTAACATATCTGTACAATCTACCCGGATACCCAGAGTTTATGTTAGAGCAGCAACCTTAGAGTAACAGCTGTGCTCGTTTGGTCGATATTTGACGCCGTTGTGCGTCTATCGAGGCCGACATTATAGACTGATAATAGATAAAAAAGTTGCGTAATTGATAGGAATAAAGACAGAACATTGATGAATATTGGCAATCTTTACATAGTAGCAACCCCCATCGGTAATTTGAGTGATATTACCCTGAGAGCTCTTGAGACGCTCAAATCAGTTGATATTGTGGCAGCGGAGGATACTCGGCATAGTCGAAAGTTGTTTAACGCGCACAATATAGAAACAGCACTCTGGGCGGTACATGAGCATAATGAGGATGCCAAGTCCAATGCATTGGTGGAAAAATTGCTTTCAGGGAAATCGGTTGCGCTTATATCGGATGCGGGAACGCCGCTGATTAGTGACCCTGGTTATCGAGTTGTTACTCGAGCACGTGAAGCCGGTATTCAAGTGTATACAATCCCAGGGCCTTGTGCTGCGATTGCCGCACTGAGTGTCTCAGGGCTGGGAACGGACCGTTTTCTCTTTGTTGGCTTTTTGGCGCCGAAGACAAGTGCTCGGCAAAAACAGTTACAAGAATTTGTTGATGAGAGAGCAACGCTTATTGTGTATGAGTCGCCACGAAGGGTATTGGGGTTGTTGGCGGATATATTGGAAGTCATGGGGGCGGATAAGGTTGTTTGTCTTGCCAAAGAGTTAACCAAAACGTATGAAACGGTTCTGTCTGGACCTGTGGACTCGTTGCTTGAGCAGGTTCATGCCAACCCTGATTTACAACGCGGGGAGTTTGTCGTATTGATTTCGGGAGTATCGAAAAAGCAACATGATGAGCAATTAGTGGATGGTAAAACGCTGGCCTGGGTGGGTATGGCACAACAGCACTTACCTCTCAAAAAAGCCTGTGCATTGGTGAGCGAGATGACGGGTGTTAAAAAGAACCTTCTTTACAAGGCCGCGCTTAAGGGAAAGGAACCCTCGGGTGATTCCTGAAGTTGTCAAAAATTATGCTAGTGCTTGCATCTATGGGGGATTAACGATACCTTTAACCCCGAAAAGTTGGTCAGGCAATCGCTCTTTAATGAACTATTTATAGTGACGTAAAGGGAGGAAAGTCCGGGCTCCAAAGGGTAGAGTGCCAGGTAACGCCTGGGGGGCGAGAGCCTACGGAAAGTGCAACAGAGAGTAAACCGCCAGAAGTAGCAATATTCCTGGTAAGGGTGAAAGGGTGCGGTAAGAGCGCACCGCGCAGCTGGTAACAGGTGTGGCGATGGTAAACCCCACTCGGAGCAAGACCAAATAGGAATCCAATAGGTGTGACCCGCACTGGATTCGGGTAGGTTGCTTGAGGCAGTTGGTGACAGCTGTCCCAGATGAATGATTGTCCGCGACAGAACCCGGCTTATCGACCAACTTTTCGTTTTTCCTTCCACGATTAGCGCATTTCACGGCCTAATCGGCTTAATTTGATGGAATTTGTCAAATTACTTCTATAAATATGTCTTTTTTATATCCAAATGTTCTGACTCTTAAGAGATTACTTTAAGTATGGTTAATTAAGCTATTGAATAGCAGGCTTTTTCCATTTCTGGATTCTCAATTTTTTTCATAGAGATTCACGTAAGTCATTGTTTTTACGTCCCAAACAGCGCTCTTGACATGCCTAAATTCTTGACAGTACACCTGTAAGCTCCCTATAGTGTGAAAAAGTGGTGAGAAGTGGGAATTTGTGGGTATATTTGGTGCCCAAGCCCTACAAAGTGGAAAATTTAGGATGCATCGTGTTTAGAGGCGTTAATGCAATCAATCTGGATCAAAAGGGGCGTATGGCTTTGCCAACTCGTTACCGTGATTCTGTGCAAGAACGTTGCTCCGGTCAACTAATCGCCACTATAGATACTGAAGAAAGGTGTTTGCTTCTTTATCCTTTGCCGGAATGGCTAGAAATAGAACGAAAAATTGAGGCGTTGCCAAGCTTTAATAAGGCGGCAAGAAGGGTCCAGCGATTATTAATTGGTCATGCAACTGATGTCGATATGGACAAAAACGGACGGCTTGTACTGCCTCCAGTACTTAGAAATTATGCGGGATTAGATAAAGAAATAATGCTAGTAGGTCAAGGTAAGAAGTTTGAAATATGGTCAGAATCACACTGGAACGAGAAGCGTGATGCCTGGTTGGAAGAGGAAAATCTTGGTGACGAACAGTTGCCAGAAGACATGATGTCTTTATCACTATGATTGATAATGCGTTTACTCATCATGCTGTACTTCTTAAAGAGACAGTGGAAGGCGTTATTACTAATGTTGACGGCTTCTATATCGACGGAACGTTTGGGCGGGGAGGCCACACACGCGAGCTCCTTAATCGTTTGGGGGAGGGCGCTCGCGTGCTGGCATTCGATAAAGATCCAGAAGCGATCAAAATAGGCAAACAGCTTGAGTCCGAGGATGATCGCTTTGAGATCTATCACGGATCTTTCGCTGAGCTGGAGTCGGTGATAACAGACAAAGGAATGGACGGCAAGGTTGACGGCATCCTATTAGATCTAGGTGTTTCGTCGCCTCAATTGGATGATGCAGAGCGGGGATTCAGTTTTATGCGTGAAGGCCCTCTCGATATGCGGATGAACAACGCGAGCGGGATGACGGCAGCGGATTGGTTGGCGAGCGCGGGAGAAGATGAAATTACTACCGTTCTGAAAACGTACGGTGAAGAGAAATTTGGACGACGAATTGCTCGAGCCATTATCGAGACAAGGGTTGAGAATCCGTTAGAGACAACATTAGAGCTAGCTGAGCTGATTGATAAAGCACGGCCGGTAAAAGAGAAGCACAAACATCCAGCGACTCGCTCTTTCCAGGGTATTAGAATTTATCTCAATAAGGAATTGGATGATCTAACCACTTGTTTGACCGACGGCTTGGAAGTGTTGGCAGTTGGTGGTCATTTTTCGGTTATTAGCTTTCATTCTTTGGAAGATCGCATCGTTAAGCGTTTTGTTCAGAAGCATGTTAAAGGTGATGATTTTCCTCCAGGTTTACCTGTACTTGAAAGCCAAATGAATAAGCGGTTAAAGAGCCTAGGTAAAGCAAAGAAGGCGACAGCTGACGAATTGAAAGTCAACGTACGAGCGCGTAGCGCTGTGCTGCGTATCGCAGAAAAAATAGCTTGAGATTAAACGATGGCAAAGCACATCAACAGCAGCGATAAATTCTTAGTCCGAGCATGGGTGTTTGTGACGATTGCGGCTGCATTAGTTGTTTTGACTGCCGTGTCTGTGAGCTATTCAGCCTATCAAACGCGACGATTGGTGGGTGAATTTCAGCAGTTGCAAAACTTACGAAACGAGATGGAAGTTGAGTGGGGACAGTTATTACTAGAACAAAGTACTTGGGGGTCATTTAATCGCGTTGAACAATTGGCGAGTAAACGACTAAAAATGATCGTGCCGGAACCCAATCAAATAGTGATGGTTAGCCAGTGAATGAGCAAGTAGCGGAAAGCACTTATGCTTGGCGTTTCTACATTGTGGTAGCAGTCATGCTGTGTGCGGCGTTCGGCGTGGCGGGGCGTGTTGTCTATTTGTATGTGGTTGATAAGGATTTTTTGCAACATCAGGGTGATAAAAGAGTGTTGCGAACAGCGTCGATTCCTGCTCATAGAGGGCTCATCAAAGATAGAAACAATGAACCCCTAGCGGTGAGTACACCGGTGACGACTATCTGGGCTAATCCGAAACAGCTCATAGGTACGCAGTCTCAATGGCCTGCGTTGGCGAAACGCTTGGGCACAAGTGAAACGCGTTTGCGAAATAGAATTCTAAGCAACCAAAGTAAGCAGTTTATTTATCTGCGACGGCATATGACCCCTCAGCGTGCAGGCGAAGTATTGAAGCTTGGGTTGGTAGGGGTGCATGGTTTAACCGAATACAGACGATATTATCCTGCGGGTGAGGTTGCTGCTCACCTTGTCGGGTTTACCAATATTGATGAGAAAGGGCAGGAAGGCATTGAGCTTGCGTACGATCAAGTTTTGCGGGGAACCCCCGGTAAAAAGCGAGTTGTAAAAGATTTACATGGTCGAGTAGTCAAGGACATCGGCCTGATTGAAGTTGCACAACCGGGGCAAGACATTCGGCTAAGCATCGATCTGCGTGCCCAATATTTGGCCTATAGAGAATTGTTGACGGCGGTGAAAGAGTATAAAGCTAGCGCGGGTACCGCAGTTGCGTTGGACATAGAAACGGGTGAGGTACTTGCGATGGTGAACCAGCCATCTTACAACCCCAATAACCGTAGCCGCAAAGATGTTGCAAACTTCAGAAATCGAGCGTTAACGGATTTATTTGAGCCGGGCTCAACAGTAAAGCCTTTTACGGTTGCTGCGGCGCTGGAAAGTGGTCGTTGGAAGCCTGAGAGCCTAGTAAATACAGCCCCAGGTTTTGTGAAAGTTGGGCGTAAAAGAATTCGGGACTTGGGCAATTACGGCGTGATTGATGTATCTACTATCCTCGCTAAATCGAGTAACGTTGGGGTAACAAAATTAGCGTTGTCTTTAGAGCCTGGTGCAGTAAGTGGCTTTTTCTCCCGGTTGGGCTTGGGGCAGCCAACGGGCGTAGGCTTTCCTGGGGAAAGTGCGGGCTTGCTGCCAGTACGTGAACGCTGGAAGCCAATTGAAGTTGCAACAATGTCTTATGGTTATGGGTTGTCTGTGACCGCGTTGCAGCTTGCGCAAGCGTACGCTGTGCTTGGTAGTGGGGGGATTAAGAAGCAAGTCTCTTTATTGGATATATCTCAAGACATAAACGACAACAAATTCATCGATCGTGTTGTTGATGAGGCAGTAGCAGCCAATGTTGTCGATATGCTTGAGAAAGTTACTGGAAATAAGGGCACTGCTAGGCGTGCTAGAGTACCTGGGTACCGGGTTGCAGGCAAGACGGGTACGGTGCACAAGACTAGCGCTGCCGGAGGTTATGAAGATCACAAATATACTGCGATTTTTGCGGGCTTGGCCCCTGTTGATAATCCTCGGATTGCCTTGGTTGTAATGGTAGATGATCCAAAAGGGGATCAATACTACGGCGGGCAGGTTGCTGCCCCAATTTTTTCTCGAATCATGGCTGGCTTGTTAAGAGTTAAGCAAGTGGTTCCTGACAATGTCCCTGCACAGTGGGTGAAGGTTACTCCGCAACGAGGGGGGAGTACATGAGCCACTTGTTGGGTGAGTTACTTGAAGGTATCGAGTTACCTATTGAGCAGCGGCATTGTGAAGTTAGCGGGGTCGCTTTAGATAGTCGAGAGGTAACAAAAGGGGATTTGTTTTTTGCATTATCTGGCGCAATCACTGATGGACGAAAATACATTCATTGTGCGGTAAAGAAGGGCGCAGTTGCAGTGATTGTAGATGTGTTAGATCAAATTGATGATGAAGAATTTTCCATCCCGGTGATAGCAGTCCCCAACTTGTCAGTGTTAACTGGGCAGATAGCGGCAAAGTTTTGGGGGGCACCGTCACAAAGCATGAACACTGTGGCGGTAACTGGAACAAATGGTAAGACCAGTATTACCCAAATGATAGCGCAGTCAACCATGATTCTTGGGCAAAAAAGCGCCCTTATTGGAACGTTGGGTAACGGTGTTTACGGGAAGCTACAAGAAACTATTAACACAACACCTGACGCATTAAGCGTTCAACGTTGTCTCGCCGCTTTCTTAAAAGATGATGTCGATATTGTTGCGATGGAGGCATCTTCTCATGGGTTGGTGCAGGGGAGGTTGTCGGGTACTGCGATTGATATTGCGGTAGTGACGAATATCAGTCGTGATCATCTTGATTATCACGGCACTATGTCAGCGTATTTAGATGCTAAAACTGAACTAGTAAAGTGGGATGGGTTGCAGTATGTCTTATTAAATGCGGATGATGCTGACGTGATGTCTTTATCTTCTCATGTCGCCGAGGGTGTTAAGCGAATAACCTTTTCCCATAAATCTCCTGATGCGGATGTGTTTGCCGAGGATATTCAATATACCAAACAAGGTTTGGTTTTTGAATTGGTGACTCCTGAGGGAAGGGGTAGCGTAAGAAATGGCATGATAGGCGGTTTTAACGTATCAAACCTTCTCGCAGTTGCCACTGTGTTGTACTGCTTGGAATATTCGACTTTGTCTATAGCGAATGCACTTTGTCAGATGTCGCAGGTACCAGGCAGAATGGAAGACGTAAGCGGCGATTTTAGACGAGATGAAATACCCACTGTGATTGTTGATTTTGCTCATACTCCAGATGCCTTGGATAATGCTCTGATGGCATTAAAGCCTCATTGTGCTGGGCAGCTGTGGTGTGTATTTGGTTGTGGCGGAGATAGAGATAAAGGCAAGCGTCCAGAGATGGGTGCTATAGCGGTAAAGCATGCGGATAAACTTATCATTACTGCGGATAACCCGCGAAGTGAAAGTACGAGCGATATTATTCGGGATATTGAAAAAGGTATTGATTTTGGTGCTGCTTACCTTGTGGAAACCGATCGTGCACAAGCGATCAAGAGTGCAATCATGAGTGCAGCCCAAGATGATGTGATTCTTTTGGCGGGCAAGGGTCATGAACTCTACCAAGAGATAAATGGTGTTAAACACTCTTATTCAGATAAGGGTGTTGCGGAGATAAACCTACAAGAACGTTTGCGACTATCTGGAACTGGAGATAAGCAATGTTGATTTCTGAGGCTGCCTCCAAAATTGGTGGAGAGCTTGTTGGTGCTGATGTGAGGTTTACTTCAGCAAGTATTGATACTCGAACTATCAAAAAGGGAGATCTCTTTATTGCACTGAGAGGACCTAATTTTGATGGTCACGAGTATTTGGATGTGGCTAAGGAACAAGGGGCAGTTGCTGCATTGGTCAGCAAGCCTGTTAAGAGTGACTTGCCAACTATTACTGTTAAAGATACTCGAGCTAGCTTGGGTATGTTAAGTGCAATATGGCGCGACCAGTTCAAGTTGTCCTCAGTAGCGATAACCGGTAGCTGTGGAAAAACAACGGTTAAAGAAATGGTTGCGTCGATATTGAGCTTGCAGGGCAATACACATTATACGAAGGGTAATTTTAATAATGATATAGGTGTCCCTCTTACGTTATTAGATTTGTCAGAGCAGCATCAATATGCGGTGATAGAATTGGGTGCTAATCACCTTGGTGAAATCGCTTACACAGTCGAATTAGCCCAACCGGATGTAGCGGTAATTACAAATGCAGGAGAGGCTCATATTGAAGGTTTTGGTTCAAAAGATAATGTAGCGAAGGCAAAGGGGGAGATCTTTCAAGGGCTCTCTGCACAGGGTGTTGCCGTGCTTAATAAAGATGATGATTACTACGAGTATTGGCAAACCCTAGTTACTGATAGTCAGCAAGCAAGCTTTTCTTTAGATGCAAAGAATGCCGATTACTTTGGTTCAGATTTTATTGTTAATGCTAAAGGGCAGTATTGTTTTGTTCTTAATGTTAATGGCGATAAGGAATCAAAAGAATCCAGCTCTATTGAAATTGCTTTGCCACTGTTGGGGCGCTTTAGCGTACTAAATGCGATTGCGTCTGCAGCCGTGGCCTATTCAGTTGGCGCCTCTTTAGAAAATATAAAAAAGGGGCTTGAGGGGATAAAGCCGATTCGAGGTCGCCTTTATCCTGAGAGTGTTAGCGGATACCACATTATTGATGACTCCTATAACGCCAATCCAATATCAATACGTGCCGCAATTGATTTGTTATCAGAAGTACCTGGGGCGAATTGCTTGGTATTAGGAGATATGGGGGAATTAGGTGTGCACTCACCTTCTTTGCATCGTGAAGTGGGTTCTTATGCTGCGGAGAGTGGTATAGAGCTATTACTTGTGAAGGGTAAGTACGCTTCGGATTATCTAGTGGGATTTACGACACATAAAAGTGAGGCGCAAAGGGGCGTCGGGCTTGATACACACGCAGAGATTGTACGTTTTATTATGGATGAAGTTAGTGATAGTACGATACTTATTAAGGGGTCTCGTAGTGCTTCGATGGAAAAAGTGATCGAAATCTTAAAACAGCATAATGATTCTGAGGGGCAAGGCTAATGTTATTGTGGCTTGCGGATTTTCTATCACAATACTTTTCGTTTTTTAACGTGTTTCAATATCTCACATTGCGCGGGATATTAGGCGTTCTGACGGCACTCACGATAGCGTTTGTTATCGGGCCAATAATGATCGAGAAATTAAGCTATCACCAGATCGGACAGTCGATTCGAGATGATGGACCACAATCTCACTTGAGTAAGGCTGGAACGCCGACAATGGGGGGGGCGCTTATCCTCGTTGCAATTTCTGTGAGCACTGTGCTATGGGCGGACTTGAGTAACCGTTATGTTTGGGTTGTTCTAATTGTCACTTTGGTATTCGGTGCGGTTGGTTGGGTGGATGATTATCGAAAAGTGGTACAGAAAAACTCTAAGGGGTTACCAGCTAAGTGGAAGTATTTTTGGCAGTCTGTTGCTGGGTTGGGGGCTGCGATATTCCTATTTGTTACTGCAGAAACGCCGGCAGAAACTCAACTTCTCGTACCTTTTTTCAAGAATGTACAAATTGATCTGGGGTGGGGGTATATCGTCCTTACCTATTTTGTGATTGTTGGGACATCTAACGCGGTAAATCTAACCGATGGATTGGATGGTCTAGCTATCATGCCGACGGTAATGGTTGGAGGGGCGCTTGGTATTTTTGCCTACGTTATTGGTCATTATCAATTTGCGGAGTATTTGAATTTCCCCTATTTGGAAGGGGCTGGTGAGTTAATCGTGATTTGCGGAGCCATTGTGGGTTCGGGTCTTGGCTTTTTATGGTTTAACACCTACCCCGCTCAAGTGTTCATGGGTGATGTAGGTGCTTTGTCATTGGGCGCAACACTAGGTGTGTTGGCGGTAATTACTCGGCAGGAAATAGTGTTGTTCATTATGGGTGGAGTATTTGTAATGGAAACCCTATCCGTTATTTTACAGGTGGGTTCATACAAACTTACTGGCCGTCGTATTTTTCGAATGGCTCCTATCCATCATCACTTCGAACTTAAAGGGTGGGCTGAGCCAAAAGTAATTGTACGTTTTTGGATTATTAGCTTTATTTTGGTACTGATAGGTCTGGCTACATTAAAATTGCGTTGATTGTCGAGTCGTCAACTGTAAATGGCAATGTTTAACTGAAATGGAACAAATGGAAAAAACAGCAATGTCTCAGGTGAATCAAAAAGTCGTCGTAGGGTTGGGTAAAACCGGTCTGTCGTGTGCGCGCTTTTTGCTTCAACAAGGTGAGAGTGTTGCTGTGACGGATAGCCGTAAAGAGCCACCTGGTCTGGCTGAACTTTGTACGGAGCACCCAGGTGTTAAAGTTTGCGTCGGCGGGTTTGATACTGCATTACTAAAATCCGCCAATGAATTGATCGTTAGTCCCGGTATATCGCTCCAGGAGCCTGCAATAAAATCGGCCGTGCAGAGCGGGGTTCCTGCCATAGGAGATATAGAGCTATTCTCCCGGTATATCTCTCGAGAAAATAGTCATATTATTGCGATTACTGGCTCAAACGGTAAGAGTACAGTGACCACGTTAGTCGGTGAAATGCTTCGAGATGCCGGTCATAGCGTCACCGTAGCGGGAAATATTGGATTGCCGGTGATGGATGTTCTCTTGTCGGGTGATCAAGCCGAATTCTATGTGCTTGAGTTGTCCAGCTTTCAATTAGAAACAACGTTCAACTTGGCGCCTGTGGTTGCAACTATCTTAAATATATCCCCTGATCACTTGGACCGATATGATGATATTGATGGTTATATAGAGGCCAAGCAACGTATTTATGATGGTTGTGAAATCGCAGTTGTAAATAATAACGACGCTAACACTATGCCTTCTGTCTCTGGTGATGCTCGTCTTGTTACGTTTGGGGGGGCTTCAGATGATGCGACTTATCGAATCCAAACGGTGAGCGGAGAGCAGACGATAGTGCGTGGTGATTCTGCGTTGATGCCCTTACATGAGATGGCCTTAGCGGACGGTCATAATGTATTGAATGCACTAGCTGGATTATCAATAGCTCATCAAGTCGGTGTGCCTGATGTATCTATGGTTGAAACATTACGAACCTTCAGCGGTTTAGCTCATCGATGTGAGTTTATACGGGCATTACATGGAGTGTCTTGGATCAATGATTCCAAGGGTACAAATGTTGGTGCAACAATTTCGGCTATTTCAGGTGTCAGTCAGGCGTATCCTGGTGGGCTGATTCTAATTGCCGGAGGCGATGGTAAAGGCGCTAGTTTTGACGATTTAGCGGCCGTTGTTAAACAACATGTTAATTGTGTGGTGCTAATTGGCGCTGACGCTCCATTGATAGAGTTAGCACTTGGTAAAAGCTGTAATTTATATCATGCAATCTCGATGGAAGATGCGGTCACGCAAAGCTACTGTTTAGCATCTGGCACAGGAGCAGTCCTGTTATCACCTGCATGCGCTAGTTTTGATATGTTTTCGGGTTATGAAGATAGAGGAAGGCAATTTGTCGAATCCATAAATCTTCTTACAGATAAGTTAAGTGAGACAGGGGAGTTGTTGAATGTTTAACTCCTCTAGTCGAAATATTATGATGTCGCAGCCGAATCTAGGGTTGTGGTTGCTACTTACCGCGGTGACGCTCGCGAGCGTAGGGCTTGTAATGGTGGCATCTGCGTCAATGGATGTATCAGAGCGGTTGGTAGGGAACCCATTTCATTTTTTACAGCGTCACCTGATTTACTTAACAATGGCGTTTTTGTGTGCAGGGCTTACGTATCAAATCTCTTTGAATGTGTGGCAGAAAACAGGCGGAATTTTGTTAGTTTTTGCTTATGTACTATTGATTGTCGTGTTAATTCCAGGTGTTGGGCGAAATGTGAATGGCAGTACTCGTTGGATTTCTTTCGGACTGATTACGATTCAAGTGTCGGAGATTGCCAAGGTTTGTGTGCTGGCGTATGTGGCGGGTTACTTGGTTCGTCGAAACACTGAGGTAAGAGAGAAGTTCTGGGGGTTTATTAAGCCTGTGCTGGTGTTATCGGGAATGATTGTTCTGCTATTAAAGGAACCCGATTTTGGTGCGGTTGTCGTCATTATGTCGGCGGTATTTGGGATGTTGTTCTTGGCAGGCGTTAAGTTTTCACAATATATGTTGGCTCTATCTCTCAGTATTTGTGCTGGAGCTGCAATGATCTTTTCTTCTGAGTACAGAATGCAGCGATTGATTGCTTATCTTGATCCGTGGTCAGATCAATTCGGGTCGGGGTACCAGCTAGTTCAAAGTCTTATTGCGTTTGGTCGGGGTGATCTGACGGGCGTTGGGTTGGGCAATAGTATTCAGAAGTTATATTATTTGCCTGAGGCGCATACTGATTTCGTCTTTGCTGTGTTAGCTGAGGAATTCGGCTTAATCGGTAATCTATTTGTTATTGGACTGTATTTATTTCTTGTGGTGGTGATTTTATGCATTGGGCGAGCAGCTGAGAAGGCAAAAGTGCTGTTCGGGGCTTATATGGCTTACGGTCTTGGAATAATGATAGGGCTTCAAGCGTTCGTGAATATAGGTGTGAGCAGTGGCTTGTTACCAACCAAAGGCCTTACTTTACCGCTGATGAGCTATGGCGGGAGTAGTTTGATAGTGAGTGCTGTGATAATTGCTATTTTATTACGAATAGACAAGGAAACACAGTGGGCCTTGTGCGTTGCAGAAGAATCCAAAACAAAGAAGAAAGCTAAGAAAAGGAAGTCGAGCAGCGAATTGAACGATCCAATTGATAGTAAAACGTCCCCCAACGAGCAGAGAAGTTGGTTTAGCCAATGGAAAAGAGGGAAGGCTGCATGAGTACAAGCGTAAAACGGGTACTCGTGATGGCGGGTGGAACGGGGGGGCATATATTTCCTGCGCTTGCCGCTGCACGTGCATTTCAAGAAAAAGGAATAGAAGTCAAATGGCTTGGTACAAGACAGGGCCTTGAGTCAGGTATTGTGCCAGACAATAAGTTGGATATTTATTATCTGGATGTGGCAGGTGTGCGCGGCCAAGGCACAAAGCGAATGTTATTGGCTCCGTTTAAAATAGCGGCGTCTGTATTACGGGTGATCTCAATTATTCGAAGCTACCGACCTGATTTAGTGTTGGGTATGGGAGGTTTTGTCACTGGCCCTGGGGGTATAGGCGCTTGGTTAAGCCGAACGCCACTATTTATCCATGAGCAGAATGCTGTGGCTGGGTTTACCAATAAGGTGCTGGCCCGCTTTGCTACGAAAGTATTCCAAGCTTTTCCCATGGCGTTTGTGGGTCATAAGAGTGTAGAGACAACTGGAAACCCCGTGCGTCAAGAAATCGTACAATCCGAGGGGCCTGAGTCTCGATTCGAAAATCGAGACGGTAATAAAATACGCTTATTGATTCTTGGTGGTAGCCAAGGCGCGGTGGCACTTAATAGCGTTGTCCCTAAGGCATTGGCGAAAATGGGCGGAAATAAATATGAAATACGACATCAAGCGGGGAGAAATAACGACGTAATGACCAAAGGCGCATACGTTGAAGAAGGGGTGGAGGCAGAGGTAACGGACTTTATTGATAATATGGCGGAAGCATATTGTTGGGCAGATATGGTGATTTGTCGTGCTGGCGCATTAACGGTCTCCGAAATTGCATCGGTAGGGGTTGCTGCTTTGTTTGTGCCTTACCCGCACGCAGTAGATGACCATCAGACAAAAAATGCTGAATTCCTAGTATCACAAGGCGCAGCCAAAATTACGCAGCAGTCGACCCTAAATAAAGATACGCTTGCTGAATTGCTGACTACTGATTTTTCAGATAGAGAGCGGTTGCTATCGATGGCGGTTATCGCCCGTAGAGCCGCAAAGAATAATGCGACGAATGATGTCGTGAATGGATGTTTGGAGGCAACTTGTGCCTAATACAAGAATGATTGATATACCTGAAATGCGCCGTATTCATAACATACACTTTGTGGGTATTGGCGGAGCTGGAATGTGCGGTATCGCTGAAGTACTGTTGAACCAGGGTTATACAATTACTGGTAGTGATCTTCAGCGTGGAGCGACGATAAAACGATTGGAGTCTCTAGGGGCAACAATTTTTATTGGTCATGATAGGGAAAATTGCAGTAATAGCGATGTTGTTGTGGTTTCTACGGCAGTGAAAGCTGATAACCCAGAAGTAATGGAAGCGAGAGAGCAGCGTATTCCTATTGTACCTCGCGCCGAAATGCTTGCAGAATTGATGCGTTATCGACACGGGATTGCCGTCGCTGGTACCCATGGGAAGACAACAACAACGAGTTTGATCGCTTCTATCATGGGTGAGGGGGAGTTTGATCCAACCTTTGTTATCGGTGGATTACTTAATAGCGCGGGTACTAACGCAAAGCTAGGTGCTAGTCGATTTTTTGTTGCAGAAGCAGATGAGAGTGATGCATCGTTCTTGCACTTGCAGCCGATGACGTCTGTTGTGACAAACATTGACGCAGATCACATGAGCACCTATGACGGTGATTTTAACAAGCTAAAAGATACCTTTATTCAGTTTCTACACAACCTGCCGTTCTACGGGTTGGCTGTAGTCTGTATAGATGATTCTGTGGTAAGGGACATCATGCCGTCAGTGACTCGTCCAGTCATTACTTATGGCGTGTCTGAGCAAGCGGATGTTAAGGCTGTTGATATAAAGCATGATGGTTTGAAGACGACGTTCACTGTGCTAAGAAAAGGAACGGACGGCGAGCTTAACATTACGTTGAACATGCCTGGGCATCATAATGTCTTGAACTCTTTGGCGGCAATTGCTGTTGCGACAGATGAAGGAATCGCTGACGAGGCGATAGTTGGTGCATTATCCAAATTTGAAGGCGTAGGGCGCCGGTTCGAGCTTCATGGTGATCAGCCAGTGGAAAATGGCTCCGTAACATTGGTCGATGATTATGGGCATCACCCTACGGAGGTAGCTGCAACGGTAGCCGCTGCTAGGGAAAGTTGGCCTGATCGCCGATTGGTTATGCTTAACCAGCCTCATCGATATTCGCGAACGCGAGATCTTTATGAGGATTTTGTCCATGTACTATCCAGCGTGGACGTTCTCTTGTTAATGGAAGTGTACAGTGCAGGGGAAGATAAAATTCCTGGGGCCGATAGTAGAAGTTTGTGCCGAAGTATTCGTCAACGCGGTGCGGTAGACCCAGTATTTATTGAAACGAAAGAAGAAATACCCGCAGTGCTAAAAGATATCTTGCGGCCAGGGGATATCTTGCTTACTCAGGGAGCAGGGAATGTCGGTGCGATAGCGACAGCATTAGCAAATAGTCAATTAACATCAATCTAAAGGCAAATTGAGCTTAGTAATGAATATGCAAGTTGAACGTTTCGGAAAAGTGGGTGTGCTATTTGGTGGAAATTCCGCAGAGCGCGCGATTTCATTGAGAAGTGGGCATGCCGTCCTTGAAGCGTTAGTTGCCGCTGGTGTTGATGCCATTGGAATCGATGTGAATTTTGACGATACGTTGTTTACGCAACTATCAGGTATCGATAGGGCATTTGTAGTTTTGCATGGGCGCGGCGGTGAAGATGGTGTTATTCAATCTGTATTGGAAGTAATGGGGATTCCTTACACGGGAAGTGGAGTGTTGGCGTCTGCGCTAGGTATGGATAAGTCTAGAACCAAGCGATTATGGTTGGGCGGAGGAATACCAACACCCGATTTCGTAGAAGTGAATGACGAATCTGACCTGCCGGGAGTATTTGAAAGGCTAAATGGAAATATCATGGTGAAGCCTGCGCGTGAGGGGTCAAGCATTGGTATGTCACATGTGACAACAGAAGACGATTTGTTACGGGCATTTAGTAAAGCTAAGGAACATGATGAGGCTGTATTATTAGAACGTTGGATAGAAGGACCTGAATTTACTTGTGCAATATTGGATGGTACAGCGTTACCCGTCATAGAACTGATTACAGAAAATGATTTCTATGATTTTGAAGCGAAGTACCAATCAGATGACACGCAGTATTTATGCCCATGTGCGCTTTCCGCTGAAAAAGAACGTGAACTTAAAGCACTATCTGTTTTAGCTTTTTCTGAGATAGGTTGCGAAGGTTGGGGGAGGGTAGACACAATGATGGATGAAGATGGTAAATTTTGGTTGTTAGAAGTCAACACTGTACCTGGCATGACGGATCACAGTTTGGTGCCGATGGCTGCAAAGGTATCAGGGTTAGATATGAAGGCATTAGTGGTTTCTATTTTGGACGCTACGATTACAAGTGGACAGGCGTAGGTTTTTACATGAACGAGAGTGATTCATTAAAGATGAAGAGCAAACAAACGCGAGATACTTTGGTAAAAGCGCCAAAGAAATTGCGTGAAAATGCACCTCGTTCGCGTAAAAAAAATGTCGTTGTTGGAGATGAAAGTGTAAAATCTGAATTTCCACTGTTTCATGTATTTGCTGCATTTTTTGTGTTTTGTTTAATGTCATTGGGTCTACTTTTCGGGAATAACTTAATAAATGGTTTATTTTCTAACTATCCGATAAAAACAGTGAAAGTAATTGGAGAATTTCGCTTTGTAGAGCGGCAAAAACTTGAAAAAGTGCTAAACATTTATCTAACAGATAATTTCTTTCAGGTTGATCTTGATAGCGTGAAAGAAAAGGCGGAAGCATTACCCTGGATTGAACAGGCTTGGGTAAAAAAATCCTGGCCTGATACTGTTGAACTAACATTGCAAGAACGTCGACCTTTGGCAAGCTGGGGCAAAGGACAGCTCATCAGCGAAAGGAAAGAGATCTTTGATGGAGAGCGTATTGGTCAGCTTGATAAATTACCAACGTTGTATGGTGCTGATGATTACGCTTCCCTAATAGTAGATAGATTTTTGGATATGGAATCATTGCTTAGTAGCATTGACCTATCTATTCAGACGATAGAATTAGAGGAACGTTTTTCATGGCGAGTGGTATTAAGAGAAGGAATCACTTTAGTCATTAGCGAAGAACGTTGCTTAGAGAAATTGAACGGTTTTGTTGGGCTCTATCAACGAATGCCAGAATTAGATAGAACTGATATAAAGCAAGTAGATTTACGTTATGACAACGGTCTCGCAATTAAGTGGAAGAAGAAAAATGGTAACTCAGACGCTGCGTAATATGTTTGGAAGTGAAGATGTACTCGATATCAAAGAAAATGATCGGTCTCGGTACCTGGATGGAGTTGGTGCGGGAAATATGATTGTTGGGCTGGATATTGGTACGTCGAAGGTGGTTGCTATTGTCGGCCAAATTAAGGTGGATGGAGCACTAGAGATAATAGGTATTGGATCTTGTCAATCTAGAGGCCTAAAAAAAGGGGTTGTAGTTGATATCGATTCTACTGTTCATTCAATTCAGCGCGCGATAGAAGAAGCTGAATTGATGGCTGGTTGTCAGATTCATTCAGTATACGTAGGTATTGCTGGTAGCCATATCCGTAGCCTAAATAGCCATGGAATTGTTGCAATCAGGGATCGTGAAGTATTAAGGCCTGATTTAGAGAGAGTCATCGATGCGGCTCAAGCAGTGCCTATTCCAGCGGATCAAAAAGTGCTGCATATATTGCCGCAGGAGTACTTGATCGACTCACAGGACGGAATAAAAGAGCCGCTAGGCATGTCAGGAGTGCGCTTGGAAGCCAAGGTGCATCTTGTGACTTGTGCGGTGAATGCTGCGCAGAATATTGAGCGCTGCGTTAAGCGATGCGGATTGGAAGTTGAGGATATCATTCTTGAGCAGTTGGCTTCTAGTTATGCGGTGTTAACCGATGATGAGAAAGAGCTTGGTGTATGTATGGTCGATATTGGTGGTGGTACTACTGATATTGCCGTCTTTACTGAAGGCTCGATTCGACATACAGCGGTAATCCCCATTGCTGGGGACCAAGTGACTAATGATATCGCGATGGCCCTGCGGACGCCGACAGAACATGCCAATGACATAAAAATGAAATATGCGTGTGCTTTGACACAGCTTGCGGGCCCGGAAGAAACGATCAAAGTCCCCAGTGTCGGTGATCGACCTGCGAGGGACTTATCCAGGCAAGCGTTGGCAGAAGTTGTTGAACCGCGCTACGACGAACTTTTCTCATTGGTCCAGGCTGAGCTGCGCCGCAGTGGGTTTGAAGATTTGGTGGCTGCGGGAATTGTGCTTACCGGTGGTTCTTCAAAAATTGAAGGGGCAGTGGAGTTGGCTGAAGAAATCTTTCATATGCCGGTGCGCCTAGCGACACCAAATGGCATTACTGGTTTGACGGAAATGGTAAAAAATCCAATTTACGCGACAGGGGTTGGCCTGTTGTTATATGGACAGAAGCAGCATGAAGCAGGAGTGACATCGGCGGCAACACGGCCGGTGGTTGAGCGTGAAGAGAGTTTTATGTCGAAGCTGAAGAATTGGGTTAAGGGAAATTTTTAAGTTTGGAGTGATCCTAACGATTTCCAAAGGAATAACGTAGGCGAAGCTAAGACTTACGTTGTCTGGTAGGAAAAAACAATAAAGGACGGGGAGATAGAAGAATGTTTGAATTAGTTGATAATGTTCCACAGAATGCAGTAATTAAAGTTGTTGGTGTTGGTGGTGGTGGCGGTAACGCCGTCGAACATATGCTCTCGAGCTCAGTTGAAGGGGTTGAGTTTATTTGTGCAAACACCGATGCCCAAGCTCTCAAGAATATGAATGCACGTACATTGCTTCAGTTGGGGGGGACGATTACAAAAGGGTTGGGTGCAGGTGCAAACCCTATGGTTGGTCGTGAATCAGCTCTAGAGGACCGTGAGCGTATCCAGGAAGTGTTACAGGGCACTGATATGGTATTTATCACCGCAGGTATGGGTGGTGGTACAGGTACCGGGGGTGCACCGATCGTTGCAGAAGTTGCTAAAGAGATGGGGATACTGACGGTTGCTGTTGTGACTAAGCCTTTCCCATTCGAAGGGCGTAAGCGAATGCAGATCGCTGATGCAGGAATGGAAGAGTTGAGTGAGAATGTTGATTCTTTAATCACTATTCCTAACGAAAAATTATTGGATGTACTTGGTTCGAAGACTAGTTTGTTGGATGCATTCAAGGCAGCTAACGATGTGTTGCTAGGTGCAGTCCAAGGCATCGCTGATCTTATCATCCGCCCAGGTATGATTAACGTGGATTTTGCAGACGTTAGAACTGTTATGTCAGAAATGGGCATGGCGATGATGGGAACTGGATCTGGGGTTGGCGAAGAAAGAGCAAGAGAGGCTGCCGAAGCCGCGATCAGAAGCCCATTGCTTGAAGATGTAGACCTTCAAGGAGCGAAAGGGATTTTGGTTAATATCACCGCAAGTGAGAGCTTGTCGTTAGGTGAATTCTCAGAAGTAGGCGATACTGTAGAGGAATTTGCATCAGACCAGGCCACGGTTGTTGTTGGCACGGTTATTGACGAGAGCCTAGGTGACGAATTAAGAGTAACTGTTGTTGCTACTGGCTTGGGTCAAAGCATCGCTACAGCTCCCAGCAAACGCCCGGTTGAGGTTGTGACTCGCCGTCCACCTGCTGAGCCTGTTCAGGATTACAAGCAATATGATGCGCCTGCCCGAGATAGAGTTCGAAACCAGGAACCTCGACGCAAACCGATGGTCGAAGCTAATGCAAATCGTGAATATTTAGATATCCCTACGTTTTTGAGACGCCAAGCTGATTAGCTTGGTTGAATAGTGCACAAAGTTGAAGTGTGATATTGGTCTCAATGAAGAACTCTGGTACTATGCGCGCAGTTCTTTGTATAGCTTCTTTATAGACATTGTGATTTAAAACATGATTAGACAGCGCACGCTGAAAAATACCATACGAGCAACGGGCATCGGTTTACACACTGGTGAAAAAGTATACTTAACATTGCGTCCAGCGCCGGTGAATACGGGTATCGTATTTTGCCGTACGGATTTGGATCCTGTGGTTAGCATACCGGCTAAAGCTCGAAATGTTGGAGATACGACGCTATCCACAGCGCTTGAAGCTGGGGATGTGAAGATATCGACTGTAGAACACTTGCTGTCTGCGATGGCTGGCTTAGGTATCGACAATGCTTTTGTTGACCTGAGTGCTCCAGAAGTACCCATAATGGATGGCAGTGCAGGGCCTTTTGTTTTTTTACTCCAATCGGCGGGTATAGAAGAGCAGAAGGCGCTGAAGCAATTTATCCGTATTAAACGCGAAGTGACGGTTACTGATGGAGACAAAAAGGCGACGTTCTTGCCTTTTGATGGCTTCAAAGTTTCTTTCACTATCGATTTTGATCATCCGGTGTTTCGTGGAAGAACACAGACAGCTAGTGTTGATTTTTCCAGTACTTCGTTTGTGCGTGAAGTCAGTCGCGCAAGAACTTTTGGCTTTATGCGTGATATAGAGTATCTACGTGATAATAACTTGGCTTTAGGTGGTAGTGTAGATAACGCTATTGTGGTTGATGATTATCGTATACTGAATGAAGACGGTCTGAGATATGAAGACGAATTCGTTAAGCATAAGGTGTTGGATGCTATTGGTGACCTATACTTGTTAGGAAAAAGCTTGATCGGAGAGTTTCAAGGCTATAAATCTGGTCACGCGCTTAATAATATTTTATTGCGTGAGTTGTTGGCCCAGGAAGATGCTTGGGACATCGTTACATTTGACGATGCGTCAACTGCTCCGATATCTTATATGAAACCGATACTCGCCGCTGATTAGCGAGATATAGGGCGTTAAGCTACTGAAAACCCTCGTATTTCCCCGGTACGTGGGTTTTTTTATGCCTTGTTTTTATCAAAATTTTGCAGGGTGCTTGCTAGGCTTCTCAATGATGTAGCCAGCTCGTCCGAGCTTATAGTATCGGCAGTATCATTGAGCATATGGTAGTTTTTGAGTGGCACTCGGTTGCCTTTTCTCTGTGGGGGGAGCCTCTCTTTAGGTTTTGCGATAACTTTTATATCGATGCGAGTTATTTCACTAAACACATTTAACCTTCTAAGCTTAGAGAGAATGTTTGGCGTGTTATACCGTAATTGTGTAGCCACTGCGTTACTGAAGGTTGTTAGGGTGAGAACTGTTTCAATATAGGAACGGGTTTCGCAATATTCAGATAACATGGATGGCAATGCAGTCATGACCGTGTTATCAATTTTGGCAAAAAGCTGAGATGTTTTTGCCATTGAGTGTAATCTAGACCCCTTGAAGATAAGATCTTTGACAGGTTTTGTGTTATTTTCGCGGCTCATGATATTAGCAGTGGTGGCCTGTTGATCAGTGTAGACTCGCCGTCACTCTATGCTTAACACCATAGATGTGCTTGCATCGGTAACGGTTAGACAAAATTATTAGGTCAATAATAACGTAGTTTGATATGAATATCATAAAGATCGACCCCAAAACGGGTCATACCAAGACAGTCCATTTGAACGCCTTCTTGATCATAATGGTGCTTATTTTCGCCATGATGCTGATGTTTGTTGGTGGAGTATTTGTTGGTGGCTGGGAGACATCCGCGGATGATTGGTTCATAGCCGATGGAATCAATCCGAATCTACGGGCCGACATTAAGGAACATAAAGATCACGTGGAGGCTGCAAGTCAGCTAGCAGAAGAAAGGTTGTCGGCCTTGTCTGTTAAGATGGCTGAGGTCCAAGCTAGAGTGATGCGATTGGATGCCTTGGGTGAGCGACTAATTAAGGTGGCGAAGCTACGCGGTGGCGAGTTTGATTTCTCTCAGGGGCCCGCCGTAGGGGGGCCTGAAGGTGGTGTGGAGGAGTCCCCCTATCAGAAACCAAATTATCTGTTGGCGCTAGAGCAACTGTCATCTGATGTTGCTTATAGGGAGCAGCAGCTGGAAGTCATGGAGAGTCTATTGGCAAACCGGCAGCTCCAAAATGAGGTGTATTTAGCAGGTAGACCGATCAAGTGGGGTTGGATGTCCTCTCGATTTGGCCGGCGCAATGACCCTTTTACCGGTCGCTTGGCTTGGCACAAAGGTGTCGATTTTGCTGGCAAAGAAGGCTCTGACATTATTTCTGTCGGGTCCGGTGTTGTTACTTGGGCTGGTGATCGATATGGATACGGGTTAATGGTTGAGGTGAGCCATGGTAGTGGCTTGGTGACTCGCTATGGTCATGCAAAAGAGATATTAGTCGCTCTTGGGGATATTGTTAAAAAGGGCGATACAATCGCGCACATGGGGAGCACTGGTAGGTCGACTGGGCCGCACGTGCACTTTGAAGTCAGAAAAAATGGCAAAGCGTTAGATCCAGCTCGATATGTTAATCGAAGAGCAAAGGGGTAGCGGGATATAGCGTATCGAGTGGTCAATAGAATCGTTAAGTTTATGTAATGTGTGATTGACTCCATGCTTTTTCTCTAGCTCGTTCTATTTCTTACATTTTTCTATGCGTTTGACGTGTCTTTACTTGTGACTCTAGTGGCTATATGCTCTGCCATGCTCTAATTTTTCTCAGTTGGAATGTATCCAATTGGTCGTGAGAATACATAATCATCGTGAATATGCTGATCGTATGAATACTCAGCATATTCTTGTGCATTACATGAAAGTAGGTTGATATGTTAGGAAGTGCTTTTCGTAAAATTTTCGGTAGTAAAAACGATCGCGAGCTAAAGCGGATGAACAAGCTTGTGGTGGCTGTGGGTGAGCGTGAGGAGGCAGCAAAAGCGCTTACTGATGACGATTTATCAGCAAAAACCGTTGAATTTCGAAAACGTCTTGATGACGGAGAGACGTTAGATACACTTCTTCCTGAAGCTTTTGCTGTGGTGAGAGAAGCTGGTGTTCGGGTGATGAAGATGCGTCACTTTGATGCGCAAATGGTGGGCGGCATAACGCTTCATGAAGGGCGTATAGCTGAAATGAGAACAGGCGAAGGTAAAACCTTAACGGCTACTCTGCCTGCTTACCTCAACGCCTTACCAGGCAAAGGTGTGCACATAGTTACCGTGAATGACTATTTGGCAAGTCGTGACGCCGAGTGGATGCGCCCCTTATATGAGTTCTTGGGATTGTCGGTAGGCGTCATCTTGTCAGGGCAAAGCCCTGAAGATAAGCGGGACGCCTATGGTTCAGATATTATTTATGGTACGAACAATGAATTCGGTTTTGATTATCTTCGAGACAATATGGCATTTAATCTTGAGGAGCGAGCTCAAGGACCACTGAATTTTGCAATTGTCGATGAGGTCGATTCGATCTTAATTGATGAGGCGCGGACGCCTTTAATCATATCTGGGCCTGCTGAAGATAGCTCAGAGTTATATAAACAAATTAATCTCTTGATTCCTAAGTTGAAGAAAGGGCCTGATGAGTCAGAAATCCCTGAAGATGCTGAGCCCGAAAGCCTTGGTCATTATACAGTTGACTTGAAAAATCGTCAGGTTGAATTGACCGAAGAAGGTCATGAAGTCATTGAAGGCATGCTACTCGAAATTGGCCTGCTGAAGGACGGCGATAGCCTGTATGCCGCGAATAATCTGAGCTTGCTTCATCATGTTCATGCAGGGTTAAAAGCTCATGTGCTGTTTCAGCGTGATGTGGATTATATCGTTCAGGGCGGCCAAATTGTTATCGTGGATGAGCATACGGGGCGTACAATGCCTGGTAGGCGCTGGTCAGATGGGTTGCACCAAGCGGTTGAGGCGAAAGAGCGGGTTAATGTGCAGTCTGAGAATCAGACGTTGGCGTCGACGACCTTTCAGAATTATTTCCGCATATATGGCAAGTTGTCGGGTATGACCGGAACCGCGGATACTGAAGCGTTCGAGTTTAATCAGATTTATGGCTTGGATGTAGTTGTAATTCCAACCAATAAGCCAATGGTAAGACAAGATTTGAATGATCTTATCTATATGACCTCCGAAGAAAAATACGAGGCGGTTATTGAGGATATTAAAGAAAGTGCCGCTGCCGGGCGTCCGGTGCTTGTGGGTACAGTCTCAATTGAGACTTCTGAACTTTTATCTAGCGTACTGAAGAAGAGCCGAATCAAACATAAGGTTCTTAATGCCAAATTTCATGAGCAAGAAGCTGAAATTATTGCTCAGGCAGGGCGAGCGGGAGCGGTCACTATTGCAACGAATATGGCTGGGCGTGGAACCGACATTGTGTTGGGTGGTAATTGGCAAGCTGAAATCGATAGCATTCATGATCCAAGTGCAGAAAAAGTAGCTCGTATTCAAGCCGAATGGGAAGAGAGTCATAAAAAAGTACTTGAAGCTGGTGGCTTGCATATCATTGGTACTGAGCGTCATGAATCTAGACGTATAGATAACCAGTTACGAGGTCGCTCTGGTCGGCAGGGTGACCCAGGGATAACGCGGTTTTATTTGTCACTTGAAGATAGCTTGATGCGGATTTTTGCTTCTGATCGAGTGAAAGGGTTAATGCAAACATTGGGTATGCAGCGTGGTGAGGCCATTGAACATAAATGGGTAACGCGCTCTATTGAAAATGCACAAAAGAAAGTTGAAGGACGTAACTTTGATATTCGTAAGTCACTCTTGGAATACGATGATGTGGCAAACGACCAGCGACGTGTCGTGTACGAGCAGCGAAATGACATTTTGGCCGCAGAAGAAATTGCTGAAAGCATTGTGGCGGTGCGTGAGGATGTAGTTGAAGAATTTATTGGCGGTTTTATTCCTCCCCAAAGTATGGCGGAGCAGTGGGATGTGGCTGGCCTGGAAAAGGCATTAGAGACTGATTTCCGAACGTCTATGCCTATTTCTGCATGGCTGGAGGAAGACAAGGCACTGCATGAAGAAACATTACGTCAAAAGATCTTAGATCGGCTTGTCGAAGCGTATAGTGAAAAGGAAAAGAAGATAGAAGATCCTTCTGTGATGCGTCAGCTAGAAAAACAAGTGATGCTAGCAACGTTAGATAGGCTCTGGAAGGAGCACTTGGCCCATATGGATTACCTGCGTCAAGGTATTCATTTGCGAGGGTATGCACAGAAGAACCCGAAACAAGAGTACAAGCGAGAGGCGTTTGAAATGTTTCAGAACTTCTTGCAGGAAGCAAAGTTTGAGGTTATACGAATATTATCAGGGGTAGAATTGCGCAGCCAAGATGAGGTTGAGGAGCTGGAGCGTCAGCGCCGTGAGGCTGCGGAACGCGAAATGAAATTGCAGCAAGAGAGCGGCGGCGGTTTGCCTGAATTGGAAAGTGATGATGGTGGGGAGCCATTTCATCGGGCCCAACCTAAAGTCGGAAGGAATGAGCCGTGCCCTTGTGGTTCCAATAAAAAATACAAGCATTGCCACGGTAAAATTGATTAGTGGTATGTGAATTTTCTAGATAAAAAAGGGCCTTTATGAAGGCCTTTTTTTTATCTAGAAAAAGATTTATTTAGAGGGCATATAGCAGCATAAATGCGCTGTATGCTAGAACAGACGTATTTATTGGGAGACTATTATGGCTGTTGGGCCTGCAATATTTCCTGAAATGTTACCGATTAAAGGCTTTAGGCTTGGTACCACTTCAGCGGAAATAAAATATAAAGAAAGAAAAGACCTAGTTGTAATGGAAGTGACCGAAGGTGCGGTGATTGCAGGTGTATTTACTCTGAATCGTTTCTGCGCTGCCCCCGTCCAAATTTGTAAAAAACACTTGGCTTCATTCGCGACCTCTACCGCTGCAAAGCGATATTTGGTGACAAATACAGGGTATGCCAATGCGGGTACTGGCCCAGATGGGTATCAAAATAGTTTGGCGGTATGTGAGCGATTGGCAACCATAAAGGGTGTTCCCGTTGAGAATGTACTGCCGTATTCAACAGGAGTGATAGGTGAACCTCTGCCAGTGACAATAATTAATGGTGGCTTGGACCGTTGCCTTGATACCCTTTCGGAGACGGGGTGGGTAGATGCGGCATCGGGGATAATGACGACAGATACTCGCCCGAAAGGAGCTTCTGTAGCGCTGGATATTAATGGTAATTCAGTATCTATTACAGGGATATCCAAGGGTTCTGGCATGATCATGCCAAACATGGCGACTATGCTTGCTTATGTTGCTACCGACGTGGGGTTGTCGCAGTCGTTGGCGCAAGCGTTATTGAAAGAAGCTGCCGATAAATCGTTTAATCAAGCTACAGTCGATGGTGATACATCGACCAACGACTCTTGTATGTTGATTGCTACCGGTGTGTCTGCAGTGACCTTTGAAACGTCAATGGATGCTGGGTATGCAGAATTCAAAGCGGCATTTATCGCCGTTTGTGTTGAGTTAGCGCAGGCAATTATTCGAGATGGCGAGGGGGCGACCAAGTTTGTTACTGTTAGGGTTGAGCAGGCAGAAAGTCGTGCTGAAGCCAGGGATGTCGCGTATACGGTAGCTCACTCACCCTTGGTGAAAACTGCGTTGTTCGCTGCGGACCCTAATTGGGGACGAATCCTTGCTGCAATTGGGCGTGCCCCGATTAATGATCTTGATGTTGATAAGGTGTCTGTCTTTTTAGATAACGTATTGTTAGCGGAGCAAGGTGGAGTGGCTAGGTCTTATAAAGAGGACGATGGCGCTCGGATCATGGCGCAGGAAGAATTTTCGATTGTTATACGGTTGGGGAGAGGGGATGTTGCAGCTGATGTATGGACGTGTGATTTTTCCTATGATTACGTCAAGATTAATGCGGATTATCGTTCCTAATCGCTTTGGTGTATTCAGTGTCTAAAAAAGTCATTCACGTGGTTGCCGCCGTTATTTCTGATTGTGATAACAATGTGCTACTGGCTAAACGTTTGAAAGGGGCTCATCAAGGAGGGTTGTGGGAGTTCCCTGGGGGAAAAGTTGAGGCTGGAGAGTTGCCTCGGGTAGCCTTGTCTCGGGAATTAAGGGAGGAGTTGGATATTGAGGCTGCCGAGTTCGCGCCATTGATCCAGGTTCATCATAATTACCCTGATAAGTCGGTGTTCTTGGATGTGTGGAGGGTGCTTGATTTTTCAGGTATTCCAAGAGGAGCGGAGGGTCAATCTATTGAATGGGTGCGAGTTGATCAATTGAGGGGGCGGGAATTTCCCAAAGCGAATGTGCCGATTGTTACTGCAGTAGAATTGCCGCAGGACTATGTCATTACAAGAGATGTAGGCTCGCAGTGTACGGTGGATGATGTGCTGGTAGATATTGATCGTAATTTACAGCGTGGGAGGCGTTTGATTCAACTGAGATTGAAAACAATGGCAGGTGACTTGGCAGGCCCCGTTATAACTAAGGCATTTGAAATGTGTGCCCAGGTAAATGCCACGTTAATGATAAACAGTGATATTGCTGGGGCTTGCTCTGAGCAATTTACATTACAGGACGGGCTAGTGGGTTTGCATTTAACCGGACGGGCTTTGATGCGTAGCAGCATCAGACCGAAGGGGTATCGATGGGTTGCTGCATCCTGTCATGATGAAGCCTCGCTGCGGCATGCTGAAGCTATAGGGGTCGACTTTGTGACGTTATCTTCGGTGTGTTCGACCGAGTCTCACCCTGGCGCTAGGGCGTTGGGGTGGGAGGCTTTCGAGGTGCTTGTAAAAGGCGCTACGGTGCCTGTGTTTGCGTTGGGCGGTGTAACGCTAAATAATAAGACGCGAGCGATATCCTGTGGGGCGCAAGGTATCGCTGCTATTCGGGCCTATTGTTAGTGCAAGCGATCTTCTGGGGCGATACCAGGGTCACCCCCTAAGTCTTCGATAGATTCAGCTGCTTCGAAGGAGGGTTGCCCTGGAATGGTTTTACTCTCGTTTGCCCATTCACCTAGGTCAATGAGCTTGCAGCGTTCGCAGCAGAATGGTCGAAAGCTATTGTCAGAGTTCCATTCTGATTCTTTTTGGCAAGTTGGGCAGGCTACTTTCATTGTGTGACTCTCGTTAGGGCGATGTAATCTTTATGCAATGTATCTACCTTGTTATATAGGTCGTCTAGCGTTTTGTCATTGATGATAATATCATCGGCCTTGGACAGGCGTAGTTCTCTTTCCATTTGAACCTTAATAATGGCTTTTACGCCGTCTTCTGTCGCCTTGTCGCGTATAACGGTTCGTTCGACTTGTACCTCGACAGGGGCGTCAACTACGAGTATACGTTGAGCCATTTTGTGTTGTGCGCTTTCTAGTAGTAGTGGTGATACAAGAATGGTGTAAGGTGATTGGCTAGCTTGGATTTGGGTAATAATCTCTTGGCCAATCAATGGATGAGTGAGTTTTTCAAGCCATTTGCGTTCATTAGGGTCGTTGAATACGATGTCACGTAATGCTCGTCTGTCTAAGGAACCATCATTTAACAAGGTGCCTTTTCCAAAGTGCTTTTCTATTTCGAGAAGGGCCGGGCGGCCAGGTTCAACGATGATCCTGGATGCTAAGTCTGCATCCACAACGGTGATTCCGTGGTGTTGAAATCGATTGGTGACAGCGGTTTTTCCGCTGCCAATGCCGCCAGTGATACCAATAACAAGCATTCTAAGCCCCTGTCATGAAAAATATGAGGGCTATATTTTACCGTGCAATGACAACCCGGTCTACGATATCCCAGGTTCAGCATAGTAAATAGGAAGATTAGAGGATTTGGTATTTATAATAATCAATTATCGCATCGCCCCAAAAGAATGTAATCCAACCAGCGATAGCGAGATAGGGCCCAAATGCAAAGGGGATATTTTTATCTCTACCTTTTATGACAATAAAGGAGATGCCGATGATTGAGCCTACGAGGGATGAAAGCAAAATGATAAGCGGCAGTACTTCCCAACCCATCCAGGCACCTAGCGCTGCGAGGAGTTTGAAATCCCCAAACCCCATGCCTTCTTTGCCTGTAACTAACTTAAAGACTTGGTAGATGCTCCAGAGGGAAAGGTAGCCTGCGGCGGCGCCGATAACGGCGCTTTCCAAGGGAACAAATGTGCTGTTGATGTTAAGGAGCAATCCCATCCAGAGGAGTGGCAAGGTGATCTGATCGGGTAATATATGGTGGTCGTAGTCGATCATGGTTAAACAAATAAATGACCATGTGAGCACTAAAATGGCGAGCATTTGTAGGCTGGCGCCCAGCTGATAAGCAACAAACGCAGATAATATGCCGGTTACTAATTCTACGGCAGGGTAGCGAATGGAGATGCTTGTGTTGCATGCGCTGCATTTACCTCGTAAGAACAGGTAACTTACAACAGGGATGTTTTCGTAGAATTTGATTTCGTGATTGCATTTTGGGCAGCTGGAGTTTGGAACGGCTAAGTTAAATGTGCCTGATTTAAACCCTTTGGGGTCAAGTTCGAGTTCTTTAGGAAGTTTGCCATAGAGCTCATTAATGAACTCACGGGTGTTTGCCAGCCAGTCCTTGTAGAGCATGATTGGCGTTCTGTAGATGACGACATTAAAGAAGCTCCCAAACATGAGGCCGAATAAAAAAACAACCCCAATTAAATACTCGGGGTTGTTCGTGAAATATAGGATTAAATTGTTGGAGGTTTGCATCCGGTACTTATACCACAGCTCCGAGCTGGAATATAGGTAGGTACATAGCGATAATGAGTCCGCCAATGATAACGCCCAAGAAAGACATGATAAGAGGTTCCATCATGCTTGTGAGCCCGTCTACAGCATTGTCAACTTCGTCTTCGTAGTAATTGGCGACTTTGTCAAGCATTGAGTCTAGTGCACCAGATTCTTCTCCGATTGAAACCATTTGTACAGCCATAGAGGGAAATACTCCTGTAGACCGCATCGAAAAGTTTAGTTGAGTCCCAGAGGATACATCTTCTTTTACGGTATTTACTGCTTTTCTGTAGACTACATTTCCGGTTGCGCCAGCAACAGAGTCAAGGGCCTCTACTAGTGGTACCCCGGCAGCGAACGTAGTTGAAAGGGTGCGGGCAAACCTTGCGATAGTTGCTTTGTATACAATGTCGCCGACAATGGGTAATTTTAAGACAGCCCTATCCAGTGCATTATTAAAAGGCTCTGATCGGGCCTTGGCCTGTTTTACAATAAAGATGGTCGCGATGATTAACCCAAGTACGATATACCACCATTCTTGCATCCACTCCGACATGCCAATCACAAGTTGCGTAAATGCCGGGAGCTCTGCACCAAACCCCTCAAATAGCTCTTGAAATGTAGGTACTACTTTAATTAGCAATATGGCAGTAACTACAGCCGCGACAAGAAGTACTGTAATTGGATATTTCATGGCTTTCTTGATTTTTTGCTTGAGAGCCTCAGACTTTTCCTTGTATATGGCTATTCTATCAAGCATTGTTTCCAACGCTCCTGATTGTTCTCCTGAATCTACTAGGCTGCAAAATAGGCTGTCGAAATAAAGAGGGTGTTTTTGTAACGCGGATGCAAGGCTGTTTCCAGCTTCAACCTCTTTTTTGATTTCTAGAACGAGCTTCGCCATAGACGGGTTGTCGAGACCGTCTGCTACGATCTCGAATGATTGTACTAAAGGGACCCCCGCTTTCATCATGGTGGCGAGCTGCCTTGAAAAGAGAGCGATATCTAAGGGTGTGATTTTTTTTTGGGATGAGCCAAAAAGATCTTTTGGTTTCTTTCTTACCTTTTTTGCACTAATTCCTTGTTTTCTTAGCGTGGCACGAACAACTGTCATGCTGGCGGCACTGGTTTCCCCTTTTACTTTGTTGCCTTTTTTATCCGTTCCTTCCCAAACAAAAGTGGCTGCACTAGGAGCTGACTTTTTGGGTTTTGTTTTTGTTGCAGTGGCCATCTTAATGTCCTGTTGTTACCCGGTTAACTTCTTCGAGACTGGTTACCCCTTGGCGAGCTTTTTCAAGCCCGCTTGCTCGAAGGTCGTTGAATCCTTCTTCTCTTGCCGCGTCGGCAATCTGAATCGCGTTGCCATCTTCCATTATAATACGCCCGATCTTGTCTGTAATCTTAACTACTTCGTATATTCCTACGCGTCCCTTATATCCAGATGAGCATTTGTCACACCCGACGGCTTTGAAAAGTGATAGGTTGTCGAATTCATCTTTTCTGAAGCCTTCGGCTAGCAATGCCTCATCTGGGACGTCCATGGGGGCTTTGCAATGCTTGCATAATCTTCGAGCCAGGCGTTGGGCTATGATGAGTGACACTGATGTTGCTATATTAAACGAAGGGACCCCCATATTTCTCAAACGGGTTAACGTTTCGGGTGCACTATTTGTGTGGAGGGTAGATAGCACTAAATGGCCCGTTTGAGCTGCCTTTATGGCTATTTCACCTGTTTCAAGGTCTCTGATTTCCCCTACCATTACAATATCTGGATCTTGGCGTAGGAAGGCCCTTAAGGCGGAGCCGAAATCTAAGCCAACCTTGGCGTGAACATTGACTTGGTTAATGCCTTCAAGGTTGATTTCTACCGGGTCTTCTGCCGTAGATATATTCCTTTCGGGAGTGTTGAGAATATTTAAGCCTGTGTAGAGAGATACGGTTTTTCCGCTCCCCGTAGGGCCTGTAACCAATATCATTCCTTGTGGTTGCTCTAGAGCGTTTAGGAAAAGTGTTTTTTGATCATCTTCATACCCTAGCGCATCGATACCTAGTTTTGCGCTATCGGGATCGAGTATACGTAATACGACCTTTTCACCAAATAGCGTTGGAAGCGTGTTGACACGAAAATCTATAGCCCGGGTCTTAGAGAGTTTGAGCTTTATTCTTCCATCTTGAGGGATTCGCCGCTCTGAAATGTCCATGCGGGACATGACTTTTAGTCTGGCTGCTAGTTTACCAGCCAGGTTGACGGGCGGGCGGGCGGCTTCCTTTAGAATGCCGTCGGTTCTAAATCGAATCCTATACGCTTTTTCATAAGGCTCGAAGTGGATGTCTGACGCCCCTAACTTGATGGCATCTAATAATATCTTGTTAACAAAGCGGACAATCGGAGCATCATCCCCGTCATTATCGCTATCTTCTTCTTTCTCTTGGCCACTTTCGATATCTAGGTCGTCTAGGTCGGTGTCGCCCATATCGTCGAAAGTAGTGTCTTGTTGGTCTAGGAAAGACTCTATCGCATCGTTTAGCTTGTTATCAGCAGTAACGACGGTTTCGACATTTAGACCCGTATTAAACTTGATCTCATCTACAGCATGTAGGTTTGTCGGGTCTGACATTGCAATGAAGAGTCGGGTGCCTCTCTTGTAGAGCGGAAGAGCTCTATGTTTCCTTATTAGCGAGTCGTCAACCAAGTCTTTGGGATAAAACTCGGGATCTAGAGAGGAAAGCTCAATGATAGGTGTGCCAAACTCGTCAGCGGCCGTTTGGGCTAGCTGATCAGCATGAATTAAGTTGTTTTGGACTAGGTAGGTCACCAATGGGATTTTTTTAGAGTGAGCAGACTCGGTAGCATCCTGAATTATGTTTTTTTCAATTAAATTGTCAGCGATTAGCCGTTTTGCCAGCCCGCTTAGCGAGATATTTTGGTTGCTCATCCTTTATCCTGTTTCAAACTGTATAATATGAATCCCAAGCATATCGTGTTTTGCCTGTATGATTAATAGTTTAGCGGCTAATCATTGAGTTGCTATAGGTATTTAAGGCTATTGGTTCGCTGATTGAGAAATGAAGTGCTTAGTGTCAGAAGAAAGAGCAGTAAGCTGTTTTTATTGAGTGTTGACGAAAATTGTCACTATGTGTCCATTTGACACCAGGGAGTTGAGAGGGCCAAACTTTTTGATTGAGGGGTTTTTTCGTAAGTTGTTGTTTTATGGGGGGTAACTTGTTTTTTCTGAGGGTGGCATAAGGGTTGCTTAGTAAAGGGTGTAGTATACCTCGCTCTCTTCGTTGGTTAGATGAAAGGGGTGATATTTCTTCCTAATAAACAATCAATGATAGTAGTGGAGTTGGACATTATGAAACGCAATACTCAAGGTTTTACATTAATAGAATTAATGATCGTTGTAGCAATTATTGGCATTTTGGCTGCAGTGGCTATTCCAGCATACCAAGATTACCTAACGCGATCGCAGGTGACTGAAGCCATGTCTCTTGCCGGAGGGTTGAAAGTAACAGTAGGTGATTTTTATGTAGATGAGGGTGCTCTAACTAATATCGCTAACGGCTATAAAGGTATCCCCGCAGCAGCTGGAACTAGTGGTAAATATGTAACTCAGGTTGCTCTTGCCGCCGGTATAATCTCAGCGACATTGGGAGGAGATGCATCTGCTGTAGTGACGGGTGATATTCTAATTCTGTCTCCAATTACTCACCCCGGATCAATTGAATGGGCTTGTAAGTCAACGACAATTGCAGATAAGTACTTGCCTGCTGCTTGTAAGTAATCTCATAAAGTAAGGTGAGGCCTTGATTCTAAGGCCTCACACTAAAATAAAAAAACCGCCTTTGTGCGGTTTTTTTATTTTAGTGTGAGGTTGTTAGTGTGACGTAAATAGTCAGTATTCGCCTTTATTTCGCATGCGTTTCTAATAAGCAACTATAGATTAGCGCTAACATGCTGATCTATTGGGGAATAATTAAGCGTAAAGATGGTGCACTTTTTGCTTGGATTAGAGATACGTCTCTTATGTTTTGCTTGTCTTTAGCTAGGAATGATGCAATGAACCCAAAAAATAAAGGTTTTACACTGATAGAGTTAATGATTGTGGTGGCAATAATTGGAATACTGGCCGCGGTTGCAATTCCAGCTTATCAGGATTACCTAACTCGAGCACAAGTGGCGGAAGCTTTCTCTTTATCGGATGGGTTTAAGGTTGTTGTTGGAGACTTTTATGTTGATGAAGGTGTATTAACCAATATATCTAATGGATATAAGGGGATCCCGGCATCGACAGGTACGGTTGGGAAGTATGTTGACCAAGTCGGCCTTAGTGGAGGAGTGATAAGTGCGAGAATGGGAAATGATGCTTCTGCAGTAGTGGCGGGAGATATTTTGGTCTTATCTCCAATTACACATTCGGGCTCTTTGGAGTGGGCGTGTAAGTCTACCACATTGGCTGATAAGTATTTACCGGCTGCTTGTAAGTAACCGGTAATTTGATGTTAGAGTTAAGCTGAGCGAAAGTTACTGCTTGTTCCTTTATCTGTTTGTCATCTGAGCCCGTCATTGTACGGGCTTTTTATTTTTGAATTGATGTCTTGGAAATGGAAAGATTGTGTCGCGATCTAGTTACGATAAAAAATTAATCGTGTTGTGGGGAGTTTGGTCATTATTGCTCGCGTTCTCTGTTTGGGTATTTTGGCCCGCATTAAGCGGACCTTTTATATTCGATGATTTTGGTAGTTTGTCACGCCTTGGTGATCTCGGCGGTGTCAGGGACTGGCGCACCTTTTACGAATTTGTGTTTACTGGAAAGACAGGACCTACAGGGCGCCCACTTTCATTGTTAACATTTTTGGTCGATGGTAGAAACTGGCCTGCGGACCCTTGGCCATTTAAGAGAACGAATCTAGTATTGCATTTACTATGTGCGACTCTCTTGTTAGTGGCTTCGCTAAAGGTTCTGAGCGTACATAACAAGCTGATACCGTTAACGTCAAGACATTACTGGGTTGCTTTCTTTGTCGGTGGTGTTTGGTTGCTCCATCCTTTTTTGATTTCCACAACGTTTTACGTTGTTCAGAGAATGGCACAGCTTGCTACGCTTTTTTGCCTTCTGGGAATTGTAGGGTATTTATATGGAAGACTGATGATTAGTAGTAAACCAATACAGGCATATATTGTGATGAGCCTTAGTATTGCTTGCTGTACGTTCTTGTCGATGATATCGAAGGAGAACGGGGTGCTATTACCAATCTTAATTTGGATGTTAGAGATTACGCTTTTTGCGAGCCGAATAAGTGAAAGCGGCCGGCTAAATAAAGTGTGGTATTTTTGCTTTTTTATTCTTCCGGCGATATTGGTTGTTGGGTATTTGTCTAAAGTATTTTGGTCAGGCTTGTTCTTCGAACAAATCTCTACTCGAGGGTTTAGTCCATACGAACGTCTGTTGACTGAAGCAAGGATATTGTTCGAGTATGTTGGCCACTGGATTTATCCGAAGCTGTATACGTCGGGGCTGTTCCATGATGGTTATAAGAAGTCGATTAGCATCATTGAGCCTTGGATTACAGTGGCAGCAATAACCGGGCATAGTGTGTTATTTTTCTCTGCATTGTGGAATCGAAGGAAGTGGCCTCTCATTTCCTTTCCTATTCTATTTTTCTATATTGCCCACCTTGTTGAATCGACAGTGGTGGGATTGGAGTTATACTTTGAACATAGGAATTATCTAGCAGTTTGTTTTCTTTTTTTGCCAGTTTTCTACTACCTTAGTTGTGCACTGAGCACTGTCGTTTTTCGAGCAGGCGCGATTTCTATAATTATTATCCTGTCTGTATTTAGTCAGTATAGCGCGTCAATTTGGTCTAGCTATCCATCAATGGTTTTGTCGTGGTCGCAAAAGGCGCTGTATTCGTCGCGGGCACAGCAGCAAGCATCGTTAGAGCTTTTTAATAAAGGACGCTACGATGCAGCTCTTACATTACTGACAGCATCTGTTGAGCGTATGCCTATGGATTTGGAGTTGAGAGTGTGGAAATTAGTGCTTTCGTGTCATTTAAGCCAAGTGAATAGTGAAGATTTGAAGGTTGCGAATAGATTGGCTGAGCGGTCTTTGTACGATTTGAGGTCTATAAAGCTGTATAGGCTTTTCGTCGAGACACTCGCCCGCAAAGAGTGTAATGAACTTTCGTTGAGCGATGGTGAAAATCTATTCAATTCGATGATGGAATACGGCAGTAATGCAGAAAGGAGCTCTGCACAGTACGCGCATATCCAATATTTGATGGGTGATATCTTAACTTATCAAGATAAACCAATAGAAGCGTTGAGACATTATCATAGATCTCTCGACGCTCGCTCGGGGGCTGGTGCGGCAATGAGTATGGCTGCATTTTTAGCGACCAAAGGTTTCGGTGAGCAAGCGTATGAACTCTCAGAAAGGGCACAAAAATATATTGGGGCTAAGGAGCAGCAAGGGGGGGGGATACTGCGAAGTGATATTGTCTCTTTTCAACAGCAACTCTTAAATGACGGGAGTTTACTGAGTAGACCCAAATAGTGCAGGGTGATCAAGCTTTTCTTTCGTTTGCTATAATGGTGGAGAATGGTCGAGAGTAAGATAATGCGAATAGGAAATAACACCACAATCCGATTGATAATCATGATCTTTTTTATTGCGCTAGGAGTGCGCGTAGCTTATTTCATTGAAATGAAAGCAGATCCAGAGTACTTGCAACCGAGTGTTGATGCTTATTACCATGACTATTGGGCCTGGGGATTAGCTTCCGGTGACTGGCGTTTGAAATATGGGCAGCGAGACCCTGAGATTCAATCAACGCCTTATTTTCGAGCGCCAGCGTATCCATACATGCTTTCCGTAGTGTATACAGTATTTGGACATGACCCACTTGCCCCTAGGTTATTGCAGCATGTATTTGGAGCGCTAAATTGTTTTCTTATTTTCTTCTTGGCGAGGAGATTGTTTGGAAATAAGACAGCCTTGCTAGCGAGTTTTATGTATGCAGTATATTGGCCGTTTGTGTACTTTGAAGGAGAGCTTAGAGAGGTTACATTGTTGTGTGTACTGTTGCCGATGTTTATTTTGCTGGTGATGCGGCTATGCGATGAAGGGAGTTTGAAATGGGCCCTTTTAGCGGGGTTAACGTTAGGGGTGATTAGCGTTACTCGAGCAAATTACATACTGTTCTTTCCTTTTTCTCTTGTTTGGTTGTATATGTTTTTGATCAAAAACAATGGGAAGAGTGGCGGGTGGAAAATAGTAGTGATGTTTTCTATTTTCGTATCATTGCCAATAAGTGTTGTGGCTGCAAGAAACTATGTGTATGGGAATGATTTTGTGTTGGTGAGTTCAAATATGGGGATAAACCTATATATCGGAAATAATAATTTGTCTGATGGCCATTCAGTTAGATTGCCAGGTGATATTCCAATATTCAGAAGTGCTTTCTCCTATTTAGACATTGTTGAGCATGTAGAGGAAATAGAACAACGGGATTTACAGCACTCAGAGGTCTCACAGTATTTTTCAAAATTAGCGGTTGAATATATTATCGAATATCCGTTTGAGACTTTTGTACTTGGCTGTAAAAAAATGGCTATGCTTTTTGGTGGTACAACGATTGAAAGTGAAAAAAATCAAGAAACATTTCGACGTCGGTCTGTTGTGTTAAGCGGTCTTCCTTTGAGTTTTTCAGTAGTGTTGTCATTTTCAATTGTTGGTGTCTTAGTTTTCTTTAGAAGGGTGTTTTTTGGTGGTAGGCTGCCCCCCCCCAGCTTGTTCAGCAACGATAGCTACAAATATGGGATTTTAGTATTACTGCTTATTGCGGTTTATTGCTCAAGCTACTTCTTGTTCTTTGTGACATCCAGGTTCAGGGTTCCATGTGTTGCCTTGATTATGGTTTTTTCGGCTTATGGGGCAAATTTCTTGTTGTCAGAGTTCGGCATGAGAAACTACAAACGTGCCATTGGTGCTTCTCTTCTTGTCGTATTGTTCTATTTTCTTAGTAATGCCAATTTGTTTGATATACACAGTGATCAAGCAAAGATAGAATCTGATAGAGGATTAGCTTATGCCAGAGAGAATAGATTTGATGATGCTATTGAAAGTTACCAAAAAGCGATTGAGATTAATCCGTCTTATGGCTCCGCGTATAACAACCTTGCTACTGCACTTGCGGCCCGGGGGGATTTGCAACAGGCGACGGTAAATTATATTCAAGCATCCCAGCTATTGCCTAATGAACGTTCTATTTGGATTAATTTAGGATTGATATCCCATAAAATGGAGATGTACGATACTGCCATTATCTATTACAAAGAGGCCGAATTACTACGTGAAGATGAAATGTTGTCGTTTAGAATTGCTTATAGTCTACTTAAAAAAGACGATAATTCTGGTGCAGAGGACCGCTTCAAAAAAACTATGGAGAGCTATGGTCGTAGCTCTTCCATATTGTTTCAGTTGGGTCGTATCTATCTAGATGCGGGGAAGTTGGAGGATGCAAAGCAAGTATTGTTAGAAGCATTACAAAAATCACCTAATAATTTACTTATATTGTGGGTGCTCACAGAATGTGCGGAAGCACTTCATGATATTGAGGGTCTTCACAAGTATATACAATCGATTTTGGCTTTAGAGCCTGGCAATGCCAAAGCCATTGTGTTGGCAGAGAAATATGGTCTTTCTGTAGGTGATTAAACACAAAGGTCTCCTTACTAATAGTAGATATGGGTTGAATAGAGTTGTTATATCAAATCAAAGAGGGTTGAAATTTTGAATGATACTGTGAGCATAATAATACCTGCCAAAAATGAAGGGAGCGCCTTAGAGAAACTTCTAGTAAAAATCCAGGCACTTACGGCTAACGATGGGTGGGAGATTATCGTTGTTAATGACGGGTCAACTGATGATACTTCGTCTATTTGTACCTCTGCTGGAGTGACAGAGGTCAAGCATCTCTATTCAAAAGGCAACGGTGCAGCAATTAAGTCTGGAGCTCGAGTTGCTAAAGGGGAAAATCTCGTATTTATGGATGGGGACGGGCAGCATCAACCTGAAGAAATAGCGGGATTATTGGAGAAGTTAAGGGGTGGATACCACATGGTGGTGGGAGCCAGAAATCGAACAGGCCAGGCTTCGCTTGGGCGATCGTGGGCTAATGGATTCTATAATTGGTTTGCATCAAAAATGGTAGGCCACGAAGTGGCTGATTTGACTTCTGGTTTTCGCGCAGTGAATGCAAAAAAGTTCAGGGAGTTTCTATATCTATTACCCAATGGTTTTTCGTATCCAACGACTTCGACAATGGCGTTTTTTAGAGCGGGTTATTCCGTTTCTTACATGCCCATAAATGTATTGAAACGTGAGGGTAAGAGCCATATTAATTTATTGAGGGATGGTGTTAGGTTCTTATTGATTATTTTCAAAATTGGTACGCTGTACTCTCCGTTGAAGTTGTTTTTTCCTGTGAGTGTTGGTTTTTTTGCCAGTGGTCTGGGCTATTATCTATATACATATATGTCTAAAGGACAGTTTACTAATATGGGGGCTCTATTGTTTGTTACATCCGTAATTATATTTTTTATGGGGCTGATCTCAGAGCAAATAGCAACGTTAATGTACGCTCGGTCGGATAGTTAATTTGATGGTATCGGAATATGAGCGAAATTAATCCTAGAAAAAAAATTGTCATACTAACTTCTACTTATCCTCGGTGGAAAGAGGATTCAGTACCTTCTTTTGTTTCCTATTTGAATCAAGAGTTGACTGAAGATTTCGAGGTTCATGTTTTGGCGCCGCATTACAGAGACGCTAGATTCAATGAGACGTTAGATGGCGTACAGGTGTTTAGGTTTCAATATGCCACAGCAAATTGGGAACGGTTAGCATATGGTGGGGGAGTGATGGAGAATTTAAAAAGAAATCGATTTCTATATGTATTGATCCCATTTTTCATTTTTTCTCAGTTGATCTTGCTGCGTCGACTTCATGCTATTCATAAGTATGATGTGATACATGCCCATTGGATAATTCCTCAAGGTGTAGTTGCTGGGATCTTTAGGAGGTTTTTTGATAAAAATGTTTCGTTGCTTCTGACCTCTCATGGAGCCGACCTATTTTCTATGAGTGGGCGAATTTTAACGACATTGAAACGATGGGCTTTGCGTGAGGCTGATTACGTCACCGTTGTAAGCCAAGTCATGAAGAAAATATGCGTTAAAAATAAGATTGATACGGATAAAGTCGGTGTCTTTCCCATGGGGGTCGATTTGAGAGAAAAATTCACCCCTGGAGAGATCCCCGCCAAGCAGCATAGTATTGTTTTTGTTGGTAGACTCGCGGAAAAAAAAGGTGTGGAACACCTGGTTTTGGCCATGTCTATATTGATAGTGAAATATCCAGGTGTCCATTTGTCTATCGTCGGTGATGGTCCGATGCGTAAAGATCTGGAGGACATTATGTATGCGAATAACATTGAGGATTTTGTATCGTTTGTTGGGAGTGTAGTTAATGAGGATGTGCCAACCTATTTGCGTTCTGCGTGTATTGCTGTAGTGCCATCTATTGTAGCTAAATCGGGAGATCAAGAAGGCCTTGGTTTAGTGGCTGTTGAGGCTATGGGATGTGGCTGTGCTGTCGTAGCTTCCGATCTTCCTGCAATTAGGGATGTTGTATCTGATGGGGTTACTGGTTTGTTGGTTCGTCCTGAGGATTCTGAGGCGTTGGCTGGAGCAATAGGTCGGTTAATAGAGAACCCTGTTTTACGAAGCAGTTTATCGAAGGCTGGCCGCGAATTTGTACTCGGGGAATTTGATTGGCTACGTGTTGGGAGGCAGTACAAAAGTATTATTACTAATAGGATGATAGAAAAGAGATGAATTGCAGTTCGTTTTTCCATTGCGTAGCCTTACATGAAACTTAAGGCTCTTAGGAATTTTTCATTCGGAGCTCTTGTCTCGGCAGTCTTGACGATAGCGATAATGCCTGTTCTTGCATTTTTTTTCTCGGTTGATGATATTGGTAGATTTTCTCTTTTTCAGTTAGTTTCTTCTCTTAGTGTCTTGTTGTTTTCTATGGGGTTGGATCAGTCCTATGTCAGGGAGTTTCATGAAAAAACAGATCAGGGACTGCTCCTCTACACCTGTCTAATGCCCGCGTTGGTATTCTTTTTGTTGTTTTTTCCTGTAGTGTTTTATTTCTCTACTGAGATCGAGGGGTGGTTGTTTGAAACACATTACCGCGGCGAGCTGATTATGGTTTTGTATTTTTGGGTAGTCATTATGTTGATTACCCGGTTTTTACAACTGAATTTGAGAATGCATCAGAGGTCGATTCTATATTCAATTAATCAGCCCTTGACGAAAATGGTTTTACTGGTCGGGTTGCTCTGCTTTGGGGCCTTTGATGTTTTGTTTGATTTTCTGTTTTTATCCAACCTGTACCTAGCGTCATCCTTAATTGCTTTGTTTGTTCTTATGTTTGTTGTGCGTGGTTATGTTGACAGCTTTAATGGTGTAGATGTAGGTCTTCTTCGCTCAATGCTGCGTTACAGTATCCCTCTGGCATGTTCAGGTATTGCTTATTGGGGGGTTGGGTCTTTGGATCGCTTCTTTATCAAGGAATATTCCACTTTAACCGACTTAGGTGTTTATTCGATGGCAATTAGTTTTGCTGGTGTTGGGATATTGATTCAACAAGTGTTTACGACGATTTGGCACCCATCTATTTTTGAGCGTGTATCGAAACAGCAGAACGCCGCAACAAGAGATGTAAGTGTTTTGCAAGAAGACCTATTTCTGTTTGTTCACAAAATACAGGGAGCGGTTCTCACTGTTGTATTATTATTACCCGCGGTGCTCGGTACGTGCTCGTGGGTACTCTTGTACGTGCTGCCAGTAGGGTATGGGGATGTCGTGTTTCTAGTAGTGCCATGTACCACCTTTCCTTTATTACTCATCCTGTCAGAGGTTACTGGAGTAGGCATTGCTGTTAAACGAAAAAGTAAGTATACAGTCTACGCTTCCGTTTCTGCTCTGCTTATGAATGGAGCATTAAATATGGTACTAGTGCCTCTTTATGGTGGAAAGGGGGCTGCAATTGCGACGCTATTTTCATATTTCGTCTATTTCTGCGTAAGAACAGAGGCCTCTATTCTTATTTGGAAGCCATTGCGACGTGTGCCTTTATATGGTCCTTTGGTATTTTTGGTGTTTTTGTCTACGGCCTTTCTCTTTTTTGGTGCGGAATATCATCGCGAATTTATTATTATTTGGCTGGCATATATGGTGTTTGTACTTGCTTTTTATCGGAAATCAATCTACATGGTTCTTAATTTGTATAGGAACTAACATTACAGGGGGTCTTTGATACCTTGTTGGAAAAGTCTAAATTACGGTAATCATTCTTTATGAAAAAAACGATAATCTACTATCATCCTAGGTCGATGCCCAAGAATGTTGATAGAGGGAGTTCTGTTAGGGTTCGGGCAATGTATGAGGCTTTTGAATCTCTTGATTATCACGTCATTCTGTTGGCTGGCAGCTTGACTGAAAGATTGGGTGTGATGCGGTCAATCAAAAGAAGGGTGTCCGAGGGCTTGTTGATTGATTTTGTCTATATTGAGAACACCAATGCACCAATATGTTTGGCTGAGGGAGGTGTCCCTTGCAATTCATTTAGAGATTACGTTTTCTTAGCTTGGCTGAGGTCAAATAATATACCGATCGGAGTATTCTACAGGGATGTATATTGGAAGTTTGATTTTTATTCAGAATTACTGCCGTGGCCCTTGTGTTATCTGACGCGACCTTTGTGTTATCTCGATTGGTATATGTACGATAGATTTAGTGATGTATTTTTCTTACCATCGTTATTGATGAATGAGTATTTACCGAAGCCAAGAGGCTCCGGTAAAGTGTTCGAGTTACCTCCAGGTTTTGGCGCTGGTTATGGAAAGGGTGAGGTTAGAGATGCATACGCTGGGCAAATGCTGAAACTGCTATATGTTGGTGGGGTGTCTCCCCATGTGTACGATTTGTCAGGGATGCTGAGTACAATTCTGCGTATTGATGGCGTGAAATTGACGATTTGTTGTCGAGAAGATGAATGGCGCGTAGATGGTGCTGAGTATCGATTACTTATGGAAGGCAGTGATAAAATTGATGTTGTTCATTTTCAAGGAGATCAGTTGGCAGAATTGTATTCCCAGAATGATGTTTTTATGATGGCAGTGAATTACTCTGAATATAGAGATTTCTCAATGCCTATAAAATTTTTTGAGGCGATTGGTTATGGTCTACCTATTGTTTCTCTGTATCAAAAGGCTATAGCTAGCCTGATTAATGAGTTCAAAATCGGCTGGGTGCTAGAGAGTGAGGATGAATTAATAGAACTCCTATCCGGCATGGTATGTGATAGATCTGAAGTTTCTGAGCGATCTGAGAATGTAGCGTTAGCTCAGTCTCAGTTCACTTGGAAGACGCGTGCCGCTACTGTACCGATATACCTTAATAGAAATAAGGTGAACGTTAGCTGAAATAATTGCTTATGTGGCTTGTGATGATCGAAGATGTATCCCCGTCTCCGTATAAATCATTCTCCCTTTGCTTGGGTATTTGAAAATTATTGACGATCTCGCGAAGGGATGCTGTGTTGCTATTTAATGGTGGGAATAAGGTATTCCAGCCGCATTCTACTAGTTCGGTCCACTCCGTTTCTGTTCGTAAAGTCACGCAATATTTGTTATGAAAAAACGCTTCTTTCTGTACGCCGCCAGAATCCGTAATAATAAGCTGAGAATTCATTTCTAGGCAAACCATGTCCAAGAAACCAAGTGGGGAAATTACGGTGATATCTCCTAAGTCTAGTTCAAGCTCGTTAATTTTGTTTTTTGTACGGGGGTGCAGAGGTAGAATGATCTTGTAGTTGTTAGTCAAAGAGCGGAGTTCATTTATGATTCGGCTGAGCCGTTGTGGATTATCAACATTTTCTGCACGGTGAACGGTAGCAAGAATGTAACTGCCGTCTTCTAATGTAAGTTGGGCGCGTATATTGCTTTTGCTTCTGGCTATGGAGCCATAGTATTTTGCGGCGTCAAACATTACGTCTCCACAGAAATGCACTCTATCTGCGGGTATCCCCTCATTGGATAGCTGTTCTAATGCATTGCGGGTGGGAGCGAAAAGAATGTCGGAGGCATGGTCGGTGAGTATCCTGTTGATTTCTTCTGGCATTTGCCTATTGTATGATCGTAGTCCTGCTTCAACATGAAAAATTGGAATTTTTAGCTTAGATGCAGCTAAGGCACCGGCTAGTGTTGAATTGGTATCTCCATAAACTAGGACTCCAGATGGTCTATGTGCTAACAAGTGTTTTTCTATACCGGTGAGCATACTGGCGGTTTGCTCGCCGTGATTGGTTGCACGGACATTCAAATTCGTACCTGGTTTTGGTATGTTTAGTTCATCGAAAAATACAGCAGACATATTGTCATCATAATGTTGTCCGGTATGAACTATATGTTCTGAAATATTTGAAGTGTTGCTGAATGATCGGGAAATCATGGCAGCCTTAATGAACTGGGGGCGAGCGCCAATGATAGTGGTTATGTTAATAGTCATGTCTTAACACCTAGCTCCGGATTCTGGGGGAATTGTTTCAATACATTCCTTACTTGTCTGATAATTAGTTGCTGTTCTTTTTCCTTTAAGTAAGGATGAATGGGTAAGCTTAGCACCGAAGATGAGAGCATTTTGGCGACGGGTAAGTCCTTTTCTAAGTATGTGTTACCAAACGCTGTTTGGCTGTGTATGCACGTTTGATAATAGATAGATGTTGGGATTCCTTTTTTGGAGAGTTCCGAGATGATAGCATTTCTATTATTTACTTTTAGTGTGTATTGAGCCCAGGAACTAAAGTACGCATTATCAAATGTTGGTGTTGAGGCTATGTCCTTAAATGCTGCGGTGTAGGATCGCGCTATTTCTTCGCGTGATTCGAGTTCGTTTGGGAAAACGCTAAACTTTTCCAACAAGATAGCTGCCTGGATTGTGTCTAAACGACTATTCATACCTATACGGATATTGTCATATTTATTTTCACCTTTGCCGTGTGATCTCAGTGAATTAAGTCGCTCTGCATATTTGTCATTATTGGTGAATATAGCGCCACCATCACCATAGCACCCAAGAGGTTTTGCAGGAAAGAAACTTGTTGTCGATAGGTCGCCAAAAGAGCAGGCTTGGTGTTTGTCTATCTTACCGCCAAACCCCTGGGCGGCATCCTCAATAAGTAAAAGGCCATGCTTTTGTGCGATTTTCTTAATTTGGGGATAGTTGGCAGGTAGGCCGAATAAGTTGACAGCGATAATTGCTTTGGGAGTGAGTATTCCTTCGCTAATGCATTCTTCGATTTGTTTCTCTAGGTTGCCGGGGTCGATATTAAAGGTGCCCGGGTCCACATCTACAAATTTAGGCGTTGAGCCCGTGAGAGGGATGACTTCCGCTGAAGCAAAAAAAGAGAAGGTTGGACAGAATACCGCGTCCCCCGAACTTACACCTAGAGCCATCAACGACAATTGAAGAGCATCTGTACCATTCCCACAACTTATGCAATGCTTGACGCCAACATATTCCGCCAATTTCAGTTCAAGGTCAAAGACCTCTGGGCCCATGATATATTGCCCATGATCGAGGACCTCCTGAATTCGATTGTCGATGCGTTTTTTTAGCGTTAAGTACTGGGCTCCAAGGTCTATAAAGTTCATGGCGAGATGCTTTTCTAGTTGTCGTTTCGGAAAGATTGTTGCTCTATCGTGAGTTTTCGATCGGTGAGAGAGTATGTTATACCGGTATGAGAGCAGGTGGCCTTTGCTGTTCCCTCAAGTGGTAAGTCTAACTGTTCTCCATATTCGCTCATCCACCCAATCTGTTTTGCAGGTACACCTACCATTAAAGCGTAATCGGAGACGTCCTTATTAATAACTGCTCCTGCACCAACAAAAGCATATTTCCCGATTATTACGCCACAAATAATTGTGCAATTAGCACCTAGGGTTGCGCCAGCTCTTACAGTTGTATTTTTATATTCCTCTTTGCGAGAAATAGTGGCCCTTGGATTGTACACATTTGTGAATACCATACTGGGGCCACAAAATACGTTGTCCTCTAACGTTACGTTATCGTATATGGACACATTATTTTGTACTTTGACATTGTTTCCTATGACTACTTTGCTTCCGACATAGACGTTTTGGCCGAATGAACAATCTTCGCCAATCTTGGCATTTTGGGATATATGAGTCCAGTGCCAGATTCTTGATCCTCGACCTATAATGGCACCCTCGTCGATTATTGCTGAGTCATGTTTGAAATATTCGCTCAAAGCGGCGCCCTCAGCTCGGTGAGATTTTGAGAAATGGGTGGTAGTCTCCCTGTAGACCAACGGGGGAGGCGTTCCTAATGTCTGCGACAGTTTCAATAGCGGTTCTATTATCTTCGAGCCCAAATCCTTTGTTGTCTAAGATTTTTTGATAACTTTGAGTGTGTAAGTCAGTGAAACCGTCTGAAAACTCAACTTCCTTTGTGTCTACAGTAATACTTCTGTAGGTGCGTTGACCTTTAGCCAGTATTTCATCGGGAATATATGCACTATCAATTGAAAGAAACCATCGAACGCGAGCATTTTCGTACTCAATTAAACCTGAGCTAGTGGACTCGGAACAAGAGTGGACAGTGCTTTTTTGGACTGAACCGAATATGTAGTGCAGCATATCAAAAAAATGAACGCCAATATTGGTGGCAATCCCGCCTGACTTGCGTACATCTCCTTTCCAGGAGTTCATATACCATCGCCCCCTTGAAGTAATGTAAGTCAGCTCTACATCATGCTTTTTATCTGCTTTGGCAAGAGCAACATCCTGTTTTAGACGAATGATTGAAGGGTGAAGGCGAAGTTGCAATATAGTATGTATCCGTTTCCCTGTGTCTGATTCAATTTCTTTCAGACCGTCAATATTCCATGGATTCAAAACCAAGGGTTTCTCACAAATAGCATCGGCCCCTGAACGTAAGGCGAACCTGACGTGGGAATCGTGCAAGTAGTTTGGAGAGCATATGGTGAAATAATCGATACTTTTAGAGTTTTTGTGACGCCTCAATTTGTCAATGTGGCGATCAAATCGCTCAAATTCAGTAAAAAAGTGTGCGCTTGGAAAGAAGCTGTCAATCACACCGACAGAATCATTTGGATCCAGTGCCGCTACCAATTCGTTTTCGGTGTCTTTTATCGCCCTCATATGGCGGGGTGCGACATAACCAGCGGCACCAATCAATGCAAAGGAACTCATAACAAGTAGTTTCGCCTATGTGTTAAATAAACAATGGGTATTTGGGGGTTGGACGATTTTTCTGTCGTTAATAAATAAGTATGTCGTTGTATTAACTGCATAATACATGCTGGTAATTATTTGAAGTTATAGGTAATTGTAGTGGTAATTGGTTGTTTCTCAACTATATAAGGTTGTAATCGTAAGAATTGAGATCGTGACCTCAATTCTTACGATTACAACCTTATAAACGGGGACTTTCGAACGGAACTACTAAAAAACGACGACTAGCGGGTGAAACGCATCGATAAATCCAAGGCTCGACAATCCTTCGTGAGCACACCGATTGAAATAAAGTCCACATTAGTCTCTGCAATTCCTCTAAGCGTTTCATCAGTAACGCCACCAGATGCTTCTAACTTAGCTTTACCTGCCGTGAGCGCAACGCCTTCACGCATCATATCTAAGGAAAAGTTATCCAGCATAATGGTATCCGCTCCTGCATTTAGCGCTTGGGATAGCTCATCCATACTTTCAACTTCTACTTCAACAGGCTTGCCGGGTTGTTGGCGTTTTGCTGTGGCAATTGCATTTTCGATCGAACCACAGGCAGCGATATGATTCTCTTTTATCAAGTAAGCATCATATAGCCCCATGCGGTGATTAAAGCACCCACCGCAGGTTACTGCATATTTTTGTGCGGAACGTAGCCCAGGAATTGTCTTGCGTGTGTCTAATAATTTAACGCCTGTGCCTTCTACTATGTCTGCGTACTTTCGACAGATGGTCGCGGTACCGGATAAGCTCTGAAGAAAGTTCAGCGCGCAACGTTCCCCAGTGAGAAGGCTTCTTGCTTTACCTTGCAGAGAAAACAATGCTTGATTGGGCTCTACGGTATCGCCATCCGCGACATGCCAACTAACGTTGACATCTAGATCAACCTGCTTAAATACCTCATTCACCCAAGCTACGCCGCATACAATGGCGTGTTCACGGGTAATGATGGTTGCTTTGGCAATTTCCTGTTCTGGAATGAGAGCTGCAGTAATGTCGCCATCACGTATATCTTCTTCAAGAGCCCAAGCTACAGTGCGAGTAATATCTTCTTGAAGGAACGGGTTATTCGACATGTGTATTCTCAATTCTATTTTTGGTTAGTAAAGTGTTCTTTCGTTAATGCAAACACGATTGGGCTGAGTGCCAATAGCGCAATCAAGTTGGGGATGGCCATCATTGCGTTTAAGGTATCGGCCAGTAGCCATACGTTTTCCAGCGATAGTACGGTCCCCAGTGGCACTACCACTACCCATACCACTCTAAAAGGGATGGTTGACTTGGGTCCAAAGAGATACGCAGTACAACGTTCACTGTAGTAGCTCCAACCTAATATAGTGGTGAAGGCAAAGATTGCTAGGCCGAAGCTCACAACGTATTCACCACCAGGTAGGCCTGTGCTGAAAGCCAAAGTCGATAGACTGGAACCGGTCTCTCCGCTGGTCCATGCGCCTGTGACGATAATCACAAGGCCAGTAATTGTACAGATGATCAAGGTATCAATAAAGGTACCGAGCATCGCAATTGTACCCTGACGTACAGGGCTGTCAGTTTTAGCCGCAGCATGCGCAATGGGGGCGCTGCCGAGACCGGCCTCGTTGGAAAATACACCTCTGGCCACACCAAACCGAATGGCGGCCATGACGGTGGCTCCAGCGAACCCTCCAGCAGCGCTGATTGGAGAGAAGGCATGGGTGAAAATCAGGCTAAATGCACTGGGGATTTGATCGACATAGAGGGCAAGCGTTATTAAGCCAGCAATGACATAGAGTGAAGCCATTATAGGTACTAGCTTGCCTGCAACCTTAGCCAGCCTTTCGATACCACCCAGCAACACAAGACCAACCAATACTGCCAGCGTAATACCAGTAACAATAGGGCTAACGCCTAAGGTGCTGTTAAGGGCATCTGCCACTGAATTGGCTTGTACTGTATTGCCGATACCAAACCCCGCAAGCATACCAAATACTGCAAATGTACCCCCAAGCCACTTCCAGTTATCCCCCATACCATTTTTGATGTAGTACATCGGCCCACCGAACGTGTTTCCATCACTGTCTTTTTCCCTAAAATGTACAGAGCATACGGCTTCTGCATATTTAGTCGCCATTCCTACAAGGGCGATTGCCCACATCCAAAATAAAGCACCAGGCCCACCTGCGAATATAGCAGTCGCTACTCCCGCGATATTTCCTGTGCCTACGGTGGCAGACAGTGATGTCATCAGCGCGTTAAAGGGGCTGATTTGGCCAGATCCTTTGCCTTCTCGGCCTGCCCATAATTGCTTGAAGGCGTAACCCACTTTACGCAGTGGTATGACTTTTAGGCCGATCATTAGATAAGTACCGGTCACCGCGAGGGCGATAAGCATGGGCCATCCCCAAACAATGCCATTGATGTCGGAGAGGAGTTTCACAAGGGTGTCCATGATGTAGGCCTTAATAGTCGATTTGTGAGGGAAGCAGGAGAAAAAGTCATTTAGTTTTGAAGTTTACGCCAAATCCCGTAAACCTGTATAGCATCAATTACTTACAAAACTGAATGATTTTATCAGCATATAAATGTCAATAATCTGTCTTTTTTTGATCAAAAAAGAGACGCTTTTTGTGTGAATAGAGTCACGCATCCGTGTTTTAGCCCTATTTTGTACAATTCATAAGCCTATACTGAAAATGTTGGGTGAAGAGTGACTATTTAATGCCCAAAGTGACGTGAAGTGTCATCAAGCCAGAGCATACTTTTAGACACAACTTTTTGAAGTGATAACTTAACGAAGGCGTGAATATGGCAACTAAGCCCAACCTTAAATGTGTAACCAATACAGCAGCAGCTAAAGGTGTGCATATGGAGAATAAGGATGCCTCGCAACATCTTCGATTGCCTTCCGCTTATGTGAAGCTGCGTAATATTGCTCTTGAAGATTTGCATGGGCTAATGGCTACCATGTTTGGCCAAGCGGATGATGTGTTTTTTGAGTGTGCTGAAAAGGCAGGAAGCAACCAAGATCAAGAAGCTGATTTAGCCGCGATGCGTGAGGTACGCCTTCAGCGAAAGAATATCGAGAGAAAATTCTACAGACACATTGCTAAACTATTTAAAGATTTCCCGGACCCTCTATCTGCGTTGAATACTCCAACGATGGAAGCTATTGCTAGTGTGGAAGAATTGTCCATTATGCAGGTGGATGAAGTCGAAGAGAATGTTGCTGTTGAGTCGATGGTGTCCCGCGCGGCCGATGAAAATACTCGTAGTTTGCAGCATTTGACCCAGCGTTTGGATCTTCTCGCAATTAATGTCACCGTTTCTAGCTCCACAATTCCTTTAGCTCCAAAGCATATTTGTGGAGCCTTCCGCGAATCATTGGACGAGTTAACCTGTGAAATAAAGCACAAACTTATTGTCTATAAGCTTTTTGAGCGACATGTATTAAATAACTACCAGCAGATATTGGAACGTTGCAATCAATTGCTTATTGGCGCAGGTGTGTTAACTGAGCTCAAAGATCATCAAGCCCCTGGCCGCAATCCAGCGCAACAAAGTGCGGCATCATCACAGCAAGCTCCGACGGTTGTTCCTGGTGTGCCAACCACTGAGAATGAAAGTCCAGCAGTGGGTTATGCACCTCAGGGTAATAATGTAGAGGTATTAGCGGGGCAGGTGCATGAATTGATGGCATCGATTCGAGGTTCGTCATTTTCGATGGGGGCAGCAAGCCTATCAAACCCCACAATCGGATCATTGCTGCCCAGCGCGAAAGCGGTCGAACTTTCCGACTTGATTAGTGTGCTTTCTCGTATAGAGAGTGCGCAGCCAACGCTAGCATCGGATATTAATAGTGATCATATTTCCTCGGTGCCGGTACCTGATGTACTTAATAAGTTTTATCAAAAGCGAGAAGTGAAGCGGGGGCCAGAGAAAGTCACCGATGCTAATTCAGATGTGATTAATCTCGTGTCGATGTTGTTTGATTTTATATTGGATGATCGAAGCTTGCCGGCGCCAGTCAAAGTATTGATTGGCCGTTTGCAGATACCTATGATCAAAGTGGCCATGTTAGATCAGTCATTTTTTACCCGTAGTACTCATCCAGCTCGCAAGTTACTTAATGGCTTGGCTCGTGCGGGGATCGGCTTGTCAGGTATTAAGGTAAAGTTAGCGAAGGATCCTGTATACGAGAAAATTCGTACAATTGTGCAGCAAATATTAAATGATTTTACCGATGATGTGACTGTCTTTGAGGCTCTTGAAAAGGACTTCTCGGAATTCATGGACGTAGATACTCGTCGAGCGGTACTCATCGAGCAACGGACGAAGACTGCAGAAGAAGGGCGAGCTAAATCGGACGTGGCAAAGTTGGCCACTGAGAAGGCCATTACCGATTGTATTGGCAATAATGCACTACCAGAAGCAGTGACTAAAATATTGTCGGGCCCTTGGAGCAAAGTGCTTTACTTGTCCCACCTCAAAGAGGGTAGCGGATCGAGGGATTTTCAGAAAAAAGTAATGGTGGTTAATCACCTAATTCGTAGCGTGACCACACCAGAAAATGAAAATGAACGTAAATACCTGTATGACATGGAGCCCATGTTATTAAAGCGTCTACGGGAAGGCTTCGATAGTATTTCGTTTAACCCATTTGAAGCTAATGAGTTGATTACAGCATTGGAGGCCGTTCAACGAGAGGTTCTTACTCAAAACGCCGCCTCGAATAATGGAGACGTGGCTGACGATACCGATGCTATCGATAGTTTGCTGGAGGCAATCTCTCAGGATATCCATAAAATAGGAAAGATCACCAAAAAGTCACCAGACCCAGAATTGAGTAAGCAAAGCGCTCCTGAGCCTAGAGTGACCTCACTGGATATTACGAGAAAGCCAAAGAGCCCTGCGAAGGCTGCGCCATCATTAGTGGAGTTACCTTCGGATGATGAGGACTGGTTACGAGCAGAATCCATGGTGGTAGGTAGCTGGGTCAATATTAATGAGACGCCAGAAAAAGGACCGGAGAGCGCGGTTAGGTGTAAGTTAGCGGCTTATATTAAGTCTGCTGACAGGATGATCTTTGTTAATCGCAGCGGTATCAAGGTGGCGGAGCATAGCCGATTGGCTCTTGCGTATGCATTTAAGGAAAAGAGTATTAGTGTAATCGATGATGCTTTGCTATTTGATAAGGCGTTAGAAAATGTTATCGGAGGTTTGCGTAAAGTAAGACAAACCGCATTATAAATATAAACGACAGATATTCATCATCTCCTGCTTTTGGGTCGCCTCGCGCGGCCTTTTCTTTTTGTGATAAAGTGTCTTACGGCTAATCTATAATCAACGAATATTCTAGAGGCATGGGAATTGTTACGCATTCACAATCATCGTTTACAATCAGCTCGACAAGTTGAATCGCCCAACCACGGACTGCGTCCGGTTGCGGAAGATATATCTCTTGTGGTGTTTCATTCGATAAGTCTGCCGCCAGGACAATATGGTGGCGGTGAAATCGAACGTTTTTTTACCAATTGTTTGGATGTGAATGAACATCCGTATTTTCAGGAAATTGAGGGGATGGAGGTCTCTGCCCATTTGTTAATTCGGCGAACCGGTGAAGTTGTTCAATTTGTGCCCTTTGATAGGCGGGCCTGGCATGCTGGAAAGTCTGAATATAAGGGAAGAAGTAACTGCAACGATTATTCAATTGGAATAGAGCTGGAAGGCACTGATACCGATAGTTTTGAGGAAGCTCAGTATCAACATTTGGTGACGGTTGTGAGAGCGCTGGTTGATTATTACCCTGGATTGGGCTTTGATAATATAACGGGCCATTCAGATATTGCCCCAGGACGAAAAAGCGATCCTGGTTCTGGTTTCGATTGGCAGTATTTTCGTAAAGTACTTGCAAGCTAGAATGGAACGGATTTAAATGGAGTCTCGTTATTTTTGGGCGTACTAATCCACATAATCTATAATTAAAACATGACCTTATTAGCCATATTGTTAGCTTTGTTCGCGACTCGCCAAGCCGTCGTTCCAGATTATTTAAAGGAAGAGTGGTGGGGAGTTCGCTATTTGTCAGCGTTCAGTCGTTGGGGGGTGTGGCAGCGTTTTCACCCGGCGGTGCATTATGGCGCCTTTGTGATCCCTCCTATGCTGATGTGTTGGTATATAGGTACTTTCCAAACATCTTGGTTTTATGACTTTGTAGATCTAGCGATTAGTGCCGTCTTATTGTCTTCTATTATTGGCGATAGGCAATTGGAAAGTGCCATGCAGCCATTCTTAAAACGTTGGCGTGCACAAGAATGGCAGGCCGCTTATGTGCACGGTGAAAAGCTGCTCCATCTTTCGAAAATAGTCAGCCCCTCAGAGATGCTTTCTCAAACTGTGACGCTTTTTTTACTTAGGATTAATCAATTACTCTTTGCCCCAATATTCTGGTTTGCAATTTTTGGTAGTGGTGGACTGGTGATGTATATCATGACGTATATTGCGGCCAACCCTTATATTGACTCAGGAAAGGAGAAAACCTCACTCCCTCCGTGGCGAAAAATTGCTCAAGAATTCCTGCAAGCTTTGGATGGTATTTCTGCAAGATTAATCGCTCTCAGTATTGCGTTAATGTGTTTTAGCCGAAAAGCACTGGCGGTGGCTTTTAGGCGATACCGAGTGACAGATCGAGAAGCGGAAATTGTGCTAAAGCTTGCTACAAAGGTGGGACTGGAATTTGATGAGTTGCCAGATGATCAGGAATTATTGGCTTCAGAAGGCTCTAGTCGTATCCACGCAGTTCAGGATTTGAAGAGTAATGTGCTGATATTTTGGGTGATTGCTATTGCAATACTCTCCCTTCTTGGACTTGGTCTGTAGCGATTGGTTGATCCTATTTGAGTCTAAATGCGTCGAATCTGAGTACAAATGAACGCAATTTCAGTCATTCCCCCTATACTTTAATCAGCTGTTAATAGTTTGTTGCAATAATGATGCTTGATATTTAATGTTTGGGTGTGACTGCGCGGTCTAATTCGGTACAATGCCGCGGATCATAAGAGTTCCACCTGGATTACGCTGTATACCTGTAGGCGTATGTAAGTCCTCATGCTAAATACATGGCATGACATAATTTTTGTTTGATGGGGAGTAAGAAAGCATGTCAACGGAACGTTTCTATGACGATATTGATGCAGCAGAAACAGCAGAATGGCTAGATGCCTTTGAGTCAGTGCTGTTATCGGAAGGCTCAGATAGAGCCCAATATTTGTTAGAACGACTATCAGAGCATGCACGACGTAGTGGTGTTCAGCTGTCCAACCTTAATACTCCATACCTAAATTCTATTGCTCCAACTGATGAGGCGGCATACGCGGGTGACCCGTACATAGAGCGGCGTGTGCGTTCATTAATTCGTTGGAATGCCTTGGCTATGGTGATGCGAGCGAATCTAACGGATGATGAACTGGGCGGTCATATATCCAGTTTTGCGTCATCAGCAACATTGCTAGATGTTGCTTTTAACCATTTCTTTAATGCACCCAGCGAGTATCACGGTGGTGACTTGGTCTTTTTCCAAGGGCACAGCTCCCCCGGAATATATGCGAGGGCATTTGTTGAAGGGCGCCTAACAGAAGAGCAATTAATTAACTATCGTCGGGAAGTGGATGGTAAGGGCTTATCTTCCTACCCGCACCCCTGGTTGATGCCGGACTTTTGGCAGTTCCCAACAGTATCAATGGGACTTGGGCCAATTCAGGCGATATACCAAGCCCATTTTATGAAGTACCTCCAAAATCGCGAATTAATCAAGAAGGATGATGATCGCAAGGTGTGGGCTTATCTTGGTGATGGTGAAACGGATGAGCCAGAATCCCTTGGTGTTATCTCACTTGCAGGTAGAGAAAAGCTGGATAATTTGGTGTTTGTGATTAACTGTAATTTGCAACGCCTAGATGGTCCTGTACGTGGTAATGGCAAAATTATTCAAGAACTGGAGGGCATCTTTAGGGGCGCAGGCTGGAACGTTATCAAAGTTATATGGGGGCGACGTTGGGATCCTCTGTTGGCAAAAGATAAGACCGGTGTGTTACGCAAGCGCATGGAAGAAGTTGTCGATGGTGAGTATCAAGCGTATAAAACCCATGGTGGCGCGTATACACGGGAGCATTTCTTCAACAAGTATCCTGAGCTGAAGGAAATGGTTGCGGATATGTCAGACGATGAAATTTATGACTTGAATCGCGGCGGCCATGATCCTTACAAGATGTATGCGGCATACAATAAAGCAGTAAAGCATAAAGGGCAGCCAACGGTTATTTTGGCGAAAACGATTAAAGGTTACGGTACAGGCACCGGTGAAGCTCAAAATAATACCCATGGTATAAAGAAGCTAGACATGGATAGTTTGAGAGCTTTCCGTGATCGTTTTGATATGCCATTTGATGATGAGGAATTGAAAAAAGTTCCGTTCTATCGGCCGGCGGAAGATAGTGTTGAGATGCGCTATATGCGAGAGCGACGCAAGGCGTTGGGAGGGCATATCCCTCAGCGACGTACCGATTGTGAAGCACTCGAAATACCAGAGTTAGGTGTGTTCGGTAATCTTATTGAAGGCTCCAACGGCCGCGAAATGTCGACTACGATGGCATTTGTAAGAATGATGTCATCGTTGATTAAGCAGAAAAGTATCGGTGAGCGTGTGGTACCCATTGTACCGGATGAAGCAAGAACTTTTGGTATGGAAGGTATGTTTAGGCAGCTAGGTATATATTCCTCAGTAGGGCAATTATATAAACCCGAAGATGCTGCACAGGTAATGTATTATCGAGAAGATAAAAAGGGGCGCATTCTCGAAGAGGGAATAAATGAAGCTGGAGCAATGTCTGCTTGGATAGCCGCAGCGACATCGTATTCTGTTAATAACTTTCCAATGATCCCGTTTTATATTTTTTACTCGATGTTTGGGTTTCAGCGCATCGGTGATTTGGCGTGGGCTGCGGGCGATTCTCAGGCGCGAGGCTTTTTGATTGGCGCGACAGCTGGCAGAACAACTCTCAACGGAGAGGGTTTGCAGCACCAAGATGGCCACGGTCATGTGTTGGCGTCAACCATTCCAAACTGCGTAGCTTATGATCCTGCCTATGCATATGAGTTGGCGGTAATCATGCACGATGGTTTACGTCGCATGTACCAAGAAAAAGAGAGTGTGTTTTATTATTTGTCGGTGATGAATGAAAACTATGTACACCCTGCGATGCCTGAAGGTGCTGAAGAAGGCATTCTTAAAGGTATGTACTTATTCAAAGAAACCACCAGCAGCAACAAACTTAAAGTGCAATTGCTCGGCAGCGGAACCATTTTGCGTGAAGTAGAGGCTGCAGCGGATTTATTGCATGATGTGTATGGTGTATCTTCAAATATTTGGAGTGTTACTAGCTTTACCGAGCTACGAAAAGAAGGATTGGAGGTGCAGCGTTGGAATATGCTTCATCCTGATGAAGACGCAAGGGCTCCGTATGTAACGCAACTTTTACGTTCACATAAATCACCTGTTATCGCCGCGACTGATTATATTAAGACTCATGCCGATCAAATTCGTCCTTTTGTTCGGAATCACTATACCTCGCTGGGTACTGATGGTTTCGGTAGGAGTGATTCCCGAGAAAGTTTGCGTCACTTTTTCGAAGTTGATCGATATTTTATCACTGTCGCGGCACTTAATGCCCTAGCAGATAAAGGCCTTATTGGTCGCAGTAAAGTCGCAGAGGCGATTGCGCGCTTTAATATAGATCCCGACAAAGCCAACCCGGCATTTTCATAAATGATGAAAAATACATTGCGGTGGCTGAAAGACAGTTATAAGGGGAATAAACGTGGCGGATAAAGATGTAGTCATTCCAGACCTGGGTGGCGCTGAAAGTGTTGACGTAATTGAGTTGTGCGTCAAAGTGGGAGATAGTTTTTCCCAAGAGGATTCGCTGATAGTCGTAGAATCCGATAAGGCAACCATTGAGATACCCGCACCTTTTGACGGTGAGGTTGCTAAGTTATCTATTGCAGTCGGTGATAGTGTTAAAGAAGGTGACCTGTTGTTAGTGGCGATGACTAAAGACGCGGTTAATGCTACTGAAGCAACTCAAGCTGCTGAGCAAGTTGATGTTGTTACAGCACCAGTGGAGGAGGTTGCGGTTGTGGCAGTTTCACCGGAAACGGTGACGACAACCACAAAAACGATCGTTGTGCCGGATATCGGGGGTAGTGATGATGTCGAGGTTATTGAGATCAGTGTTGCCGTAGGTGATACGTTAGCAGTCGAAGATACCATGGTGGTATTGGAATCTGATAAAGCAACAATGGAGATACCTTGTTCTGATGCTGGTGTCGTCAAAGAAATCTTACTGTCGGTTGGCGATAAATTATCTGAAGGTAGTGTGGTACTAACACTGGAAGTCAGTGCTAAAGTGCCGGCTCAGCAGGTAGTAGCCCCATCATCAGCGGATGTAGCGCCGGAGGTAGCAGCGCAGACACAGAAGCAGGATGTCGCCGCTAAATCTAAGCCAGTAGCGCCAGAAGCATCAAGTCCATCTAAGCAGGTTCATGCAGGGCCTGCTGTGCGACGATTGGCGCGAGAATTGGGTGTTGATTTAGCGTTAGTCTCTGCGACAGGGCCCAAAAAACGCATCCTAAAAGATGACGTACATGGCTTTGTAAAGCAGGCAATGACAGATAAGTCTCAGGCAGCAGCCCCGTCGACCGGCCTGCCACCGCTGCCGGTTATTGATTTTGCCAAGTTTGGTGATATTGATTCTCAGCCGTTATCGAGAATTAACAAGGTATCAGCAGCAAACTTGCATCGAAGTTGGGTAAACGTACCACACGTGACTCAGTTTGATGAGGCTGATGTATCAGAGCTTGAAACCTTCCGGAAGTCTGAGTCAGCCGCCTATAAAGAGCAGGGGATAAAATTAACCTTGCTGGCCTTTATGGTAAAAGCGTGTGCAAAAGCACTTCAAGCGTTTCCCAGATTTAACAGCTCATTATCACAAGACGGTGAGACACTGATCTTTAAGCAGTACGTCAACATTGGTATTGCGGTGGATACTCCCAATGGATTGGTTGTGCCGGTTATTCGAGATGCTGATAAGAAGACGGTGTTGGACATTGCTCAAGATATGCAGATGTTAAGTGCGAAGGCGCGAGACAAGAAATTGTCTCCCAATGATATGCAGGGAGGTTGCTTCTCGATTTCATCTTTGGGTGGTATTGGCGGTACAGCATTCACACCGATAGTGAACTGGCCTGAAGTTGCCATATTGGGGCTGTCTCGTTCACAAATGAAGCCGGTATATCAAGAGGGTGAATTTGTGCCGAGGTTAATGTTGCCGATGTCGCTGTCATACGACCATCGGGTAATTGATGGCGCTGATGCGGCAAGGTTTACCCGCTATTTATCAGATCAAATTACCGATATTCGACGTTTACTGCTCTAAATTGTCAGTTCGAAAGAGAATGTGACGCAACATGAGGCCACCTAAGCGGCTTCATGTTGTGCATTATGCAAACCATATTTGTGATAACTTTCAATAAAACGAGCGATGGATATTTCGTCCTTTCTACCGACAAAGCAATTTGCCCAGCATCGCGCTAATCCTTCGGTATCTTCAGAATCGGGCAGTTGAACATCCGCTTGTTGATAGACGAGCCACGCTATGGCAGTTGCATAAGGAAAGTTGCCAATAAGCTCAGAGTGCGGTTCGCGTAAAAATTCGTGTTGTGAGGCTAGCCCCCTAATATCGCTGGCGAGGTCCTCATTAAAGGCGAGGTAATTATCCCAGATATCACAGTGAACTCTTTGGGTCATGCAATACAAGCCAAGGCCGCTATTTTGCATAAGGTGAGCGCCAAAACTGGATTGAATCGCGGCAGTGCCCATCATCAAATTAATCGCACTCTCGCTATTGATGCCCATATGGGCAAGGGTCGGTTGCACGATATGGCGTTGTAATTCTCTTGCTGAAATTCCCATGTTACTGCTTCCTTACTGCATGCAATTATTGCCACGACGAGTGTCAATTTATTGCATTGTTGACTTCATGTCTTAATATCAAGCAATTAGGCTGCCAGCTTTGTTGAGGATCATTTCTAATAAGTAATCAATCTTATGAATGTGTTTTATAGGCTATCAATGGGCAGATGACCATGGTTCTTGGAAGTCGTCATCCACCATGCTATCTATCCTATTGTGGGTGCGAATATAGTAGTCCAGCTCCCTTTCAGCGTCTTGGTGGTTGTCAAATGGGCCCTCTTGAGTATTTTCTCGGGTAGTGAAGTACCAACCATCTCCCAAGTGGATAAATCGGTCACATCTGAACCAGGTTTTGTCAATTTCGCCAATTCTAACTTGCATTTTGCTTACCCTTTTGCGAAAACGTGATGGAACTCTCACAATAACATTTGTTTTGGTTAATTAATGACCTTTGAAAGATCAATTCGTATTAACAATATATCGTGTGGTTGTAAGGGGGGGGTGTTTTCAGCTAAATGAGTCGTATTTTGTGCTCAAGCTGTGAATTGCTATAGTGGTCACTAAAATTATTCAAATATGAAGGTGTGTAACCGTTGCGAATAATACCAACAGCTCAGCAGTGTATTCGATTCCTGGTTGTTCTATGTTCGTGTATTTGCATAATGGGTGTGGTGGAAAGGCATGGGTATTCAGCAAGTTATGTGAGTAAATCAAGGGTAGAGGGTTCTTATAATAGTGAATCTATTTTTTCCCTTAAGGAAAGCTCCGCGCTAATTACACCTCAGCAGGGAGTTGTATATTATTTCGACGACACCAAAAAACGTTCAGTTGATCAAATATTGACGTTGTATCAAACCTCTCGTTGGCGCTCCGTTACTCGAAACTCAATAAACTTCTTTTACTACGATGTGCCTGTGTGGCTATCGATGACATTTGATAACTTATCAGATCAAGATCGAGATACAATTTTGGAAATAGAATGGCCCTTTCTAGATATTGTAGAAGTTTACCTTGTTGATTCTAACGAAAAAATTACGAAAGTAGGTATGGAGGGGGATCATGCAGTGAACGGCGAGCACGGACCGTCTCACCGAGCATATTTGTTTCCAATACCACTTGCCGGTGACCAAAAAACACAGTTATTGGTGAAGGTTGAGACCTCAAGTCTATTATTACTTCCCATTAAACTGTGGGATCAACAAGCGTATTGGCAAAACGAAACTAAAAAACAAGCGCTATTGAGCCTGTTTTTTGGCTTTGTTGTCGTGATGGGGATTTATAATTTTGGTGTTTGGTTTTATACCAGGGATGTCGGATATTTTTACTATTCACTTTTTGTCGTTTGTGTATCACTTTATGAATTGGCAGTAACGGGTTATGGCCGTCATTACATCTGGAAAGATTCAATCTGGCTGAATGACCATGCTTTTGTGTTGTTTGCCGGGTTGAGTTATATGTCGGCGGCATTGTTTGTAAATGAGTTCTTAAGTCTTAAAAAGAATAATCCAGTGATGTATAAGGTTGTATGGGCTTTATTTGTCTTGTATGGCATTTTTGTGACAAGTGGTTTTTTTGTTGGTGAAACGTTTTTGGTTCCATTTGGGCAATATATCGGTTTGTTGTTGACTTTGGGTACGTTAGGTTTAGCAGCTTACGAGTGGTGTAAAGGAAACGAGGCGGCGCGTTATTTTACCTTGGCATGGTGTCTATTATTAATTGGTACATCTATATATACACTCATGCTGGCAGGGCACTTACCTCATAATGCTTTTACTGAATCGGTTCAACGAGTTGGGATTTCATTGGAGATATTGTTGTTATCGTTTGCTTTGGGGCAGCGCTATCACAAGCAGGTACAGGCCGCGAAACAAGCAACAGAAATGTCACTGCATTTAGCAACCGAACTCAATCAAAGCCACGAAGAAAAAATACGCATTCAAGCCAGGGCCCAGGAGAGATTGGAAGAACAGGTGATTCAACGAACGCAGCAGTTAGAGCAAGCGAAGCAACATCTACTCATCTTGAGTGAGACGGATCAATTAACAGGATTAAAGAATCGACGATATTTTGATGACTGCTATACTTCACAATATAAGCAAGCTTTCCGCAGCCAAGTCTCTATTTCAATTCAGGTTATTGATATCGATAACTTTAAGCAGGTGAATGATCGGTATGGACATGTGGCAGGTGATGAGTGTTTGAAGCAAGTCGCCCAAGTAATCTTGCACCATAGCCAGCGTCCTGGAGACGTTGCTTTTCGTTATGGTGGTGAGGAATTCGTGGTTCTGTTGCCTAGTACCGATATTAATGGAGCGGAGCAAGTCGGCCAAAGTATTCGACAGGCTGTGGAGGGTACTTCGGTGGAATTCGATGGAGTACTTATCAACCTGACGGTGAGTATTGGTGTTGCGGAAGAGGTCCCTGACAATGATGACGGTCAGAGGTGTTTGTTGCAACGTGCAGATGCCGCGCTATACGTGGCAAAAGAAAAGGGGCGCAATCGTGTTGAGTTAGCACGTTTGTAGCAAATAACGTATTGGGATTGTGACATGGCGTTAAATTGCTCGGTGGTTTTTGTATTACAGGAAGGGCAAGAGCCATTAATCGCACGCGAAGAGTTGCTTAGCACGGTTGCTGTTGACGCTCAGTTTCTTTCGCTTGAAGAAATAAAACACTATTCAGGAAATGCATTCTCTTTTGCGGTTTTTTCAATGGAGTCTGCAGAGGATACGGATCTACTGGTTTCCATTCAGCAGTTAGAAGAGAGTGGTCAAGCCCCTTTTAGTCGGTTTCTCTTAGTTTCGAATGAACCGGTCTATGTTGATCTAGCCGAATATTGGGCGCTCGGGATGATCGCGCATGTGGTATTGCATGGCAATATGGATAACCTAGTTTTTGCTCTTGATCGAGCTTCCCGTCCCGAAATTGAAATTAAGACACTTAATCAACAGCTTACAGAGGCCAGTGATATTGCCTTGCTGTCCATGTCTGCCAGTAGTCAGTTAGGCGAAATCATACGCTTCTTGGAAAAAAGTTATAGCTGCGTGGGCTATGATGAACTTGGCGTATTGTTGAATGAGTGTCTGGAATTAATGGGGGTGACTGGATGTGGAATTATCCGTGCAGAAGGAGAGAAAGTGTATTTCGGTGAGGAGGAAAAAAAGGAAGTCTGGACACGCTTATTAAGGCAAGAAAAAAACAACGGACGTTTTGTTGATATTGAAAGTAGAACGATTGTTAATTTTGATGCCATTTCCGTTATGGCGAGAAATATGCCTGAGCCAGGGTCTGAGGCTCATGGAAGAATGAAAGACCAGCTGTTTACTCTTGTTGAGGGAGTGGAGGCGAGGGTAAACGCTATTATTAATGAGCGTGCAGCGCTACAAGCAGACCAGGCTAAAGCTTCTTTTTTGTCCACGATGTCTCATGAGTTACGGACCCCGATGAACTCCATTTTAGGGTTTAGCGGAAGACTTAAAAAGAAAGAAATAGGGTATTCGCTGGTGGAAAGGGATATATCGGCGTTAGGTATACTTGATGATAGTGCTGTTAAATTGATGGGTATGATTACGGAATTATTAGAGCTTAGTGATTTGAATACTGATGTGATTCCGAATAATCGACGTACATTGGTGAGAGATCTACTGAATGAAGTGATTGTTGATAATGCGGAAAAAGCAAAGAGCAAAGGGATTGAATTTGCTGTGCATTGGCAGGATGATGCAATTACTGCAGATGTTGATCACAAGCGTATGCAGTTAATGATGAAACATGTACTGGGTAATGCGGTTCAGTATACTGATGAGGGAAAAGTTGATGTGTCCATCGAGTCGGAATTTAACCGAGGCAAGGGGGATACACTTAAAATTACCGTCGCTGATACAGGGCCAGGAATCGAAGCGGTGAAGCTGGCAAATATGATGCGGCCATTTTCACAAATCGGTAAAGGCTATCTTCATCGTGGTCATGAGTCTGGGTTGGGTATGCCTGTTGCATTAGAGTTCGTAAGTGAGATGGGAGGGGAGCTGGTCGCAGACAGTTGTGTTGGTAAGGGCAGTAATTTTATTTTTACCGTCGCTCAATATGACCACGTTAACCCTGATATAGAGTTATTCTAATATCAGGTCTACTTACGCTAGAGCGTGTTCCAAGTGTTGCCATTGTTGTTCGTTTCCTGGTAATCCGATGCGCAAACGGTTTTCGGTAGTAAATTCCCGAGTTAATATGGCTCTATTAGCTAGCTGTTGTTTGACGTTTGTCATGGCGTTATTTGATGTAAATACAATAGAACAGAAATAATCTGATGCGTCGCATCGTTTGATATCGGAATCCGATATTAATGTTGTCATTAGCGTATGCAACCTCTGACTTTCGGATTTCAATTTATTTGTTGTGTCGATATGCCAGTGTTTATCTAGTAGCGCATGTTTTGCAATCCACCGTGATGGATTCGCTACTGCCCAGGGGCCTGTCCATTTTCGTAATTCATCGATCAAATTTACGTGAGTAAATAGAAAGCCGCAGCGAATGCCTGCAAGCCCAAAGAATTTTCCTAATGAACGAAAGACAGCAATATGCGGACTTTTGCAGTGCTCTATCATGGATTGTTCTGGTTGAGTGTCTAGAAACGCTTCGTCAATTATGAGCCGTTTATTGTGTCGTGAAACTAATGAGAGAAGATCTTCTAGGATTTGTTTTGGGTGTGTCACTGTTGTTGGGTTATTGGGGTTTATGATAAGCAAGGTATCAAATGGCAGCATTGTGAGCGCGTTGCCTGCATCGAGTAGGGCGTCGAGGTCCTCTTGCTGATAAAAGAAAACGTCATGGTTAGAAAAATCCCACCAATAGGGGTGTTCTGCATAACCCTCTGAGGGCACCCACACTGTGCCTTTGGGGATGACTTTAGGCAACAGCTGAATGATTGATTGGCTACCTGCGGTGATCATAAAGTTTTCTGGGGGCTGCGAATAATATTGCGCGGCTGCCTGCTCTAGGCCATCGTTTTCTTCGGGTAACCGTTGCCACAGAGAGGCGGGAACTTCGGGAACGGGCCAGCCGTTTGGGTTGATGCCCGTTGATAGGTCAATCCATTGCGTTAGCGGTATATTCGAATGCCTGGCAGCTTCTAGCAGCCCGCCACCGTGGTGTAATGTGTCGGGAGCGATGTAGGGTGTAATCATATTAGAAGAGACCTGCGATGAGTACTATCAGCACCCCTGTGGAGGCGATACAGCCGAGCCAAAGATAGACTGTTTTGTTGACTAGCGAGATGGCCTTACCAATATCGTGATGTGTTGGATGATGCCCCTCACCGAAGAATGGTTTATCTACGTGATTTCCGTGATATACCGTTGGGCCCCCCAAAATAATCTGTAGGCTTCCTGCACCGCTACACATGACGGGGCCTCCATTAGGGGAGGACTGCGCCGAGGCTTGTGATTTCCAGCATGCTATTGCGCGGGAAGTGTTACCTAAGATTGCGTAACTGAGCGCACAGATGCGGGCGGGGATCCAATTGAGAGCATCATCTAATTTTGCCGATGCCCAGCCAAATGTTCGGTAGCGATAGGTGCGGTAACCCCACATTGCGTCCAGCGTATTGGCGAGTCGGTAAAGTACCGCTCCCGGCGCGCCAGCAACAAGAAACCAAAAAATACAGCCAAAAATCGCATCATTACCATTTTCCAGCAAAGACTCGATGCCAGAGCGACTGAGTTGTTGTTCCGACAAGGTGTTTGTATTGCGACTGACGATATACTGGGTTCGTTGCCGAGCTAGTGTTATATCGCTATTGGCTAGTGCGCTGCGTATAGCGTTTACATGTTCGATGAGACTTTTCCAGCCAATGCATAAATACAGCAATAGGCAATCCATCACCAATTTGAGCTGTATCAAGGTGGGAAATAGTTCTATATCTTGCGATAACCATGGCGACAGCCACCATGGTGCTGTGCTGACAATATAGGTTACATAAGTGATGGGCAAAATAAGCAGCGCCCAAGCCAATATACCGGTAAAATAGCCGCATTTTTGAGGAACGGCGGTGGCATTCAGTTTACGTTCCAATAATTGGGTGAGGTTTCCGAACCCTATTAGAGGGTGCCAGCGTTTAGGTTCGCCTAAACTGAAGTCCAGCAGTAACGCGAAGCCAACGATGAGCGCGGGGGTTAATGCGGTGAGCAGTAATGTGGGATCAAACAAGAGCATAAGCGATTGTGACAAATAGCACTGGTGTAGTAGACGTAAACGGTTAAGACAAATTGTGAATGCCTATGTTTAAGGTAGGCATATTACCATGAATATGATGAGCGCGATAAGAACAGCATGAATAGACATACCTTAATGGTACAAGGCACGACCTCAGATGCAGGGAAATCCACGATTGTCGCAGGGCTTTGCCGGATTGCAAAACGTAGGGGCTTGTCTGTAGCACCCTTTAAACCACAAAATATGGCCTTAAACAGCGCAGTTACTGTGGATGGTGGAGAGATTGGTCGAGCTCAAGCAGTGCAAGCGATGGCGTGTGGTTTGGCACCTGTCACCGATATGAACCCCGTATTGTTGAAGCCCAACAGTGACACGGGTTCTCAAGTTATTGTTCATGGCAAAGCTATAGGGAATATGGATGCTGTCAGCTACCATGCCTATAAACAGGTGGTTAGGGAGGCGGTGTTAGAAAGCTTTCATCGCTTATCCAGTCAATATGACCTGATTATTGTCGAAGGAGCGGGGTCTCCTGCAGAAATTAATCTACGGGAAAATGATATTGCGAATATGGGGTTTGCAGAAGCGGTGGACTGCCCAGTGGTGTTGGTGGCGGATATTGATCGTGGCGGAGTGTTCGCGCATATCGTTGGCACAATCGCGTTACTGTCCCCCTCAGAGCAAGCCAGAACTATCGGTAGTATCATCAACCGGTTCCGTGGGGATGTTGCATTGCTGCAACCGGGCATTGACTGGTTGGAAGATCATGTTAAGAAACCTAACTTTGGTGTCATCCCATATTTGATGGACCTTCATCTTGAATCAGAGGATTCACTATCGATGGGAGGAGACAGCACGGCAATGGCAGCGCAACTCACGGTGTGTGTCTTGGTGTTGGCGCGTACGAGTAATCACACTGACTTTGACCCGTTACGCTTACACCCCCAGATTGAGGTGAATTTTGTACGACCAGGGCAAGACATACCTCCATGCGATTTGCTTATTTTACCGGGTAGTAAGAGTGTCCGTAGTGATCTTAACCTTCTAAAACGGGGCGGTTGGGAAGAGGCTATATCTCGACATTTGCGCTGGGGTGGTAAGGTGATGGGTATTTGCGGGGGCTATCAAATGTTAGGTCATGCAGTACATGATCCACAAGGCATAGAAGGCGATGCCGGTAGTAGCGAAGGTCTTGGGCTTTTGTCGATAGAAACAACGTTAGCGCAAGAAAAGCAACTGACTCAAGTCTCTGGGCAATTATTGGTTGCGGGCAAGCCTGCCAAGGTTGAGGGTTATGAGATTCACTGTGGCGTGACTTCTGGTGAGGATTTAGTGAATCCACTGGTAGAACTCAGCGATGGGACAAAAGAGGGTGTGCTGTCAGATCAAGTGATAGGTACTTATCTGCACGGTATATTTGATCACGCTGCTAGTTGTACACAACTCTTGCGGTGGGCGGGTTTAAAAGAACCGGTAACCGTGGATTACCAAGCGTTTAGGGAGTCTGAAATTGACCGATTGGCAGATCTACTAGAGGAACATCTGGATATTGATAGTTTGCTACCGGCTAGTCGACCTGAAGAGTAACCGGTATATTTCACTTTTAGGGTATTAACAATATAAAAATAAATGAAAAGGCTTCAATAATTTCAATCGTCGCACCGGCAGTATCTCCTGTGGTGCCGTCAATTCGTCGGATCATCTGTCGTCGTAGTAAGGCTGTTAATATCGCTCCACCGAAAAGGAGGCTTAACCCTGTAATGCCGCCAGCTAACCATAAAATGATGGCCATCAGCCCGCATAATAGTCCAATCAATGGCAGGTTTAATCCAGATGCAAATGGACTACCAAGACCTTCTGATCGAGCGTAAGGGGTTGTCGCAAATAAGATGATGCTATTTAGCCTAGCAAAAGCCGGGACTAGAAGTAGCCAATAGGGAGCAGTGGATATAACCGCAGCTAGAGCAACAACTTTTAATAGCAAAACACTGGTAATCGCAATTACTGCTGCTGCACCACTGTGAGAGTCCTTCATTATTGCGAGAGTTCGATCTTTGTCTCCGTATCCTCCAAGCCAGCCATCAGCGGAATCACCTAATCCGTCGAGATGCAGTCCTCCGGTGATAAGAATCCAGAGCAGGAGGAGGAGGGCGGAGACAGGAAATATGTGATTTGCTAAGCCTGTAAGCTGTAATAGCTGATAACTTCCAAATAATATAGCGCCAATGATTGCTCCTATCACCGGGTGCCAATAGATGGATTGGGATTGGGTGTGGGAATCATAATGTTGCCATTTCTGCGGTACCGGTATCCGAGTAAGAAATAGCAATGCAAAACAAAAAGACTTACCCATTATGGGAGCATGCTGGGCGAATGCCATTAACAAAGGTTAGTGATAACGTATAAGGTTTTTCGTTTCCCTCTGCTTCCGGGTGACTAAAAACAACAACGCGAGTAATTGACGCAAAGGGTATTTCTATCTGGAATGTGGTGCTCGCCGGTATATTTAAGAAGCGATGTAGTATTGCGCGAATAACGCCACCATGTACAACGAGTAATGTATGTGGTGAGGCGATGGATGTTTGTGATAACTGGCGGTTAATGATGGTTTCTAGGCTATCTTCAATACGGTCGCAGAAATCGCCAAAGGCTTCACCATTAGGCGGTGTGTTGTTTTCAGGGTCTTTCCACATTGCGGTCAATAACTCGGGGTAATGTTGCCAAGCTTGCTTTGGCGTCATACCCTCAAGGTCACCGAACGCTAATTCACGTAGGTTATGATCTTGAGAGAGAGTTACTGATAATTGTGTGCTTAATTGCTTTGCAAAACGCTCACATCGCTTCATTGGAGAGCTAATGATTTCTTGCCATTGAACCCCTTGCGACAGCGCAACCTCGGTCGAGGATGTGAGTTGTTGCCAGCCCTTTTCAGATAACGGGTCATCCTGACTTCCGCGATAAAGCGTACCCCCCTCTGGTTCACCATGCCGGATAAAATCAAAGGTGATAGAGCGAGGTATTTGGGTTGATTCTGCTTTATGCATCAAGCTTTTCCGATACGCTGGCATCGCCAAAGGTTGCCATATTGTTGTGCAGTGCAACAGCATGTCGAAATAATGGAACGGCTAATGCTGCGCCACTGCCTTCTCCTAAGCGTAGCTGCAAATCAAACAATGGCTCAGCGTTAAGGGCCGATAATGCCACTTGGTGGCCCGGTTCAGCGGATTGATGGCAATAAAAAAGATACGGAGCGATACTAGGGTTGATGCGTGTTGCTGCCAAGGCTGCTGCAGTACAAATAAATCCATCGACTAATACGGCAATCCCTAATTGTGCGGCGCGAATATAACTTGCTGTCAGCGCGACTATTTCGAACCCTCCCAAACATATCAAAGCATCTTCAGCACATTCGATCGCGTCTTGGTGTAAGGCGACAGCTTGATCAACAATTTGCTGTTTGTGTTGGACGCCTGCGGTATCAAGCCCGGTTCCTGGTCCAACAATATCAGCAGCACAGCGCTGGGTGAAATGGCAAATAAGCGCTGAAGCGACGGAGGTATTACCTATCCCCATTTCACCACCCACAAATAAATGCTGATGATGAAACCGAGCATTTTCCGCCATTTCGCACCCAACTCCCATGGCGGTTTCAAATTGTTGCAGGGTCATCGCAGGTTCTTTGGCGATGTTGCCACTGATTTTTCTTACGATACGATGAACCACTGCAGGTAGCTCTTTGTCATTTGCTAGAGAGCCGACATTCACGACCACAAGATCGGCGTGTAGCTGTTGGGAAAGCACGCTAATTGCGGCTCCACCACTGACGAAATTCTTAAGCATTTCACCCGTCACGGCTTGAGGGAAAGCAGAAACCCCTTCATCCATAATGCCGTGATCTGCAGCGAACACATAGATTCCTACATTATCGATAGCGGGTTTGGCTTTTTGTTGAATTCCAGCCAAGCGAATGGCAAGGGACTCAATAGTACCGAGCGATCCTTGTGGTTTCGTTAGGTTATTTTGATGAGCGGTGGCTTGCTCCGTAATGTCGGGGTCGATCGGGAGTGCTGCTTCTTTCCACCAAGGGTTGCGATAGGCGGTATCATTTTCAAGCACGTTGTTTGAAGACATAAACAATTCTCGAGAATAGTAAAATCGTAAAAGTTAAGTTGCTGCGGATTTTAGCACATGCGGCAAGCCGGCTACGGATAATGTGACCTCGTCAGCTATGGCCGCTATTTCTTGATGTAGCCAGCCAGTTTCGTCGACAAAGCGACGGGTAATCTGTCCCATGGGAATTACTCCCATACCGGTTTCGTTACTTACCATGATTAGGTGTGCGTTAGTTGTCTCGATGGCATGAAGTAACTGTTTTTTTTGCTCTCGAAAAACCTTTTCATCGTCTTTCATTAATAGATTGGTGACCCATAATGTGAGGCAGTCGATCAATATACAGGTCGATGGGTTGCTATCTTCCGACAGTAATTGGATCGCATTGCCGAGAAAAATAGGCTCTTCAATCAATGCCCAGTGATCTGGCCGATCGTGTCGATGTTTGTTGATTCGCTGCTGCATTTCATCATCGTAAACGGTGGCGGTGGCAATATAAGTGACATCCAGTCCGCTGGCTTTGGCTTTGGTTTCGGCCATTCGACTCTTACCAGAGCGGGCACCGCCAAGAATTAATTCTCGCATGTTCTTGCTACGCTATCGTTGTTGTTATCGTTGCCGGTTCCACAATATTTCTGACCCATTGTCCAGACGAGAGATCGCACGTGCAGCGACAAACAACCAGTCAGAGAGGCGGTTTAGATATTTTAGCCCGATTGGATTGAGCTCAGCTTCTTTCGATAGGGAGTGGACCCTGCGCTCAGCACGCCGGCACACTGTTCGGGCAAGGTGACTTGTTGAGGCCGCAGGGTTTCCACCGGGCAGAATAAATTCTTTGAGCATTGGTAAGTGTTCGTTCATGGCTTCAATTTGTTCTTCCAGCAGGTCGATGAGGGCTGCTGTTAAGGTTTGGTGGCCTGGAATGCAAAGCTCTCCACCAAGGTCGAACAAGTCATGCTGTATGTTTGATAACCATTCAACGAGAGGGTGTTGAGAATCAGTCAATAAACTGGGTGTTAATTGTGAAATTATCATACCGATGCAGCTATTTAGCTCGTCAACGGTTCCATATGCTTCTACTCTTAAAGCATCTTTTTCAATTCGAGAGCCGTCACCCAAACCGGTGGTTCCGTCGTCTCCAGTGCGAGTATATATTTTCGAAAGGCGGTGACCCATGGTTGACTCCCTGTATAGAGTAAATGGATGTTGATGGCTGGCAACTTTACGGCTTAAGTGTACAAGGGTCAAATGAACAAACCCTAAATGTTTTTGTTTGTAAATTGCCCAATTAAGTTTTGGTTTGATATAAACAGTACGGTAGTATCACAGCACAAGGATCGAAAAGGGATGAGGTAATGGACAAATTAGAAGTGCACGAGGAGCAGCTTAAGGCATTAATGGATGCGTCGGTTCGTACCGCGATGGCGCACCGAGGGAAGCCTTATGAAGAGTATGTGCTAGGACAGCAGGAGGCGATTGCAAACATGATTTACGTATTATGCGTGGGTCAGCCAAATAGTTCAGACTTAGAAATTACGTGTCAGCAGCATGCATTATCTGCGATTGAGCGCCTCACCGAGATACATCCGCCGGATGAAAATCACGGTTTTGATATGTCGATTGATCGGCTGGGCTAACCGAGCAGAGGCTTGTAGTCTTGTCTCACCGTGTTGACAAGTTGACGGTTGTGTTCAATTGAAATGCCAAGCGCCTCACCATTGCTGACAACATAGCCATTGATATAGTCGATTTCTGTTGGACGGCCATTTTTGTGGTCTTGCAGCATTGATGAAATGTTGGTGCGGGTATTTAGTGCTACTTGTTTAGCGATTTGAAATAGATCGTTATTGTGAGGGATCTGTTTGGCCGTCATTAAGCACTGCAATTCCTCACACACATCCTCCATGATGCTGAGAGCATGTGGGTTCTGCAATAGCTCGCCATTCCTACATTGATACTTTACCGTGAGAGGGTTAATCGCGCAGTTAATGGCAAGTTTGGTCCATAGGCGGTGGTTAATCTGCGGGTCGTAACGCACCTTCATCGGTAAAGCCTGCCATTGCCCCGCAATTTGTTGCGCTAGTGCAAGCATTGGGAGTGGGGCGTTGATTGAAAAAGGGCCTATCCATGTTTCTCCAGAACCTGCGTGAATGAGGTAGTTGTCCGTAGGTCGATTGGCCCCCTCTGTCGTACTGGCTGCAATGATGCGGTATTGAGGGAATTTGGCCGTTAGTGTTTCGATAACCCCCATCCCATTTTGCATGACGATAATAATTGCCCCTTCACAGAGCCGTGATTGAATATCAATCATTGCTTGGTGACTCTGATGGGCTTTGGTAGTAAGCACTAATTGTGTGATAGGCAAGGAGGATTCATTGATAGCCTGTGTCGGCAGATCAATCATTTGATGGGAGCCGTCTAGCTCGACAAGGGTAAGATTGGGGTGATCAGCAAGTTGTGTACGTACTAGGAGTGTTGATTGAATGTTGGCTTTTTGAAACATGCAGGAGAGTAAGGTACCGATAGCGCCAGCGCCTAAAATGTACCAATGATTGTTTAACATAGAGTGCGCCTAGCGTGTGGCTGAGCTACTCGTTGTTATCGGGGTTCTCAGCGTTGTCTTTATCAGCTTTCTTACTTGCACGCCATTTTATCACCATTAAGCGTCCGGTGTTACGTGCTTGATTGATTTGGTGTTTGGTCACCGCAATCATTTTTTCAGGCTTTGGAAACGAGGTAGTGCTATCGGCTGCAGACATACACATGGCGGCGTTAATAGAAATAAACCCCTTGGAGGTTTTAATTGCTTTTACATTTAACGCGTCATAAATCCTACGGTAGGTGGCTGCGTTGCAATGCTGGATATCATCTTGGTGGGTTATAACCGCAAATTCATCTGTACCGGTACGAGACACGATATCTAGGGGTCTGACCAAATGGCGTAGACGTCGGCCCACCGCCACAATAATTTGGCGCAGAATTTGTTTGTCGTGCATTCTTTTTAATTCGTTGTAATTATCGATGGTAATTAAGAGAAAGCATGCGGCCCCGCCTCTGGATTCAGCATGTTGCATAGCGTCATCGAGCCTTCTGACGGCATACTGTAAATTACCAAGGCCAGTAAGAGGGTCCAACAGGTTATTTTTCTTGAGGCGATGATTGGATTCGATCAGTAGTTGGTTTTCTTTCAGAAGCCTGTTTTGAATGCCGGCGAGTCTATCAGCGGCATAAATTCGCGGGAGCAATTGTTGGTTCATGACTGACTTGTTTATAAAGTCGTCCACTCCGTTGTCGAAGGCGTGGGCCAATACTTTGGTACCTTCTTTTGCGGTTAACAAAACGATATAGGTAAAGTGATTAGTGGCTTCGTCCAGTTGGCGCACTCTACCCGCTAATTCTAAACCATCCATTTCGGGCATTAGCCAGTCGGCAATGAGGACACTAACCGCTCTATCTTCTAAGCCTTCCAAGGCATTAAGGGCACTGTTGGCAGTTCTGACATCTTTGTATCCTGCAGACTTTAACGTACGTGTAATAACGGCGCCACTAAATCGGGCGTCGTCAACAACCATAATCGGTAGGTCAGCGTTTGGCATAGGTTGGCTTCAGTTTGTCATCTTATTATTGTCAAAGCCGACATGATCACGGCATTTGTATATTTATTAGTGTGGTAGACGGAAGCGCATCTGTCTACCTCGATGATAGCAGTTGACCGAATTGTTAATAGGAAGTAGGTCACTGATTATCGGCATTATTTTGGTGATAACGTGATTTTCCTATAGGATGGACGTGGACCTAAAACCCTGATAGTGGAATCACTGGATGAGCGAACAAAAAATGAGTTGGCGGCAATCATTGCTGTCCTACCGGCACCCCCGCGTCATCGCGATGTTATTTTTCGGTTTCTCGGCCGGGTTACCGTATTTGTTGGTGTTTTCCACCTTATCTGCGTGGTTACGTGATGAAGGCGTGAGCAGGACGACTATCGGTTTCTTTAGTTGGGTCGGCATCCTTTTCTCTATCAAAGTATTTTGGGCACCTGTGATTGATAGCAAGGCAATACCTTGGTTGACGCGATCATTGGGGCAGCGCCGGAGTTGGATGCTGGTGGCGCAGGTGGGAATCGCGGCGTCATTGGTATCCATGGCAATGATAGAGCCAACGTCAAATATAGAAACCTTTGCTCGATTAGCAGTGCTTGTCGCTTTTTGTTCAGCGACACAGGACATCTGTATTGATGCCTATCGAATTGAAGCTGTACAGCCGGAGCTACAGGCGTCGATGGCGGCAACGTATATCTTTGGTTATCGACTTGCGATGTTGGTTGCTGGTGCTGGGGCTTTTTATATCGCCGACTGGGCCAGTTGGGGTATGGCCTACCTTACCATGGCCGGATTTATGGTTGTTGGTGTTATCACAACATTTGTCGTAAGTGAGCCCGAGGTCGTTAGGGCAACCGAAGCGGACCCGTTGCAATCATTGGTTATTCGGTGGGCGGATTATGTACCCCATATTCCCTGGATATTGCCGCGCCATCGCGTCGCGTGGTTTTTGGGTGCTGTTGTGACTCCTTTTGTTGAGTTTTTTAAGCGTAATGGTTGGTATGCTTTGACTATTCTGCTGTTTATTTCGGTGTTCAGAATTAGTGATATCACCATGGGGGTGATGGCCAACCCTTTCTATCTCGATATGGGGTATCAGAAAAAGGAAATTGCCTCAGTCGCTAAAATTTTCGGGTTTTTCATGACCATTGCTGGGTCATTTTTAGGTGGGGTTTTGGTTGCTCGGTTTGGATTGTTTAGACCGCTGGTCATAGGGTCGGTAATGGTAGCATTAACCAACCTGATATTTGCGTGGATGGCGGGGCAGCCTCACGATATTGCTTTACTCGCGACGGTGATTAGCGCTGATAACTTAGCCGGTGGCATTTCCAATGTGGTCTTTATTGCTTATCTTTCGAGCTTAACGAATACCAGCTACACGGCAACTCAATATGCGTTGTTTAGTTCTATCATGACGTTGCCTGGAAAGTTTATCGGCGGCTTTTCGGGAATAATGGTTGATGCGAATGGTTACGAATGGTTTTTTGTATATGCCTCGGTATTGGGGATTCCTGCGATAGGACTAGCAATCTATTTAATGTGGAGAGAGCGAGTTGGTTTGAGGGGAGTGCCACAGACGACGTGAATGTAACGGATTAGGGCTTCCATAGGTAAGTGTTTAAGTTGATTTTGCCATTGATAAACGCGACCTCTTCGTTTTCTAACCGCTCCTTTTGCTTAAGCCAAGGTTCTGACCCTTCGGGGAAAGAAAGCTTACCTTGGCTATTGAGGACTCGGTGCCAGGGAATCGTGGATCCCGTAGGGAGTTTCTTGAGAACGTTGCCCACTAACCTTGCGTGTCGTGGTAGGCCTGCTAAATCTGCCACTTTGCCATAGGTACAGACGAAGCCCTTGGGTATTGCGGCGACAGCCTGCAGGATTTTTTGTTGGTTGGATTCAGCTGAGGTAGGCATAGATAGCGGTTATATTGTGCGAAAGGTCGATGGGTTAACAAATTGTCAAAACACGTTAACCCACCTGGAACGCTAGATCTAGCGTAAACCACCATCAGTCTCGATAACACGGCCTGTGAAATAGTCATTTTCGAAAATAAACATCGCCGTTTTAGCTATGTGATCCGGCTCTCCAATGCGTTTGAGCGGAACGGCGGCTATAAGTCGATCGCGCGCTTCTGGCTTCATCGCCGCAATCATGTCGGTATTGATAGTGCCTGGGGCTACAGCACCGGTTCGAATGTTATAGCGGGCGAGTTCTTTGGCCCAGGTTTCAACCATAACGGCCACGCCAGCTTTGGCTGCGGCATAGTTGGTTTGTCCAAAGCTGCCGGATCGGGCGATGCTTGAAATATTGATAATGACACCTTCTTCCACCCCCAATTCGATCATTTTTGAGGCAGCTTCTCTACCACACAAGAACACACCAGTGAGATTGACATCAATTACCGATTGCCACTGTTGTAGGGTCATTTTCTTTTCGATTTTACCATCTTTCGCTTTGACTAGCAGGCCATCACGGGTGATACCTGCGTTATTGATGAGTCCGTCTAGTCGACCAAAATCAGCGGCAACGTTGTTAAAGAGTCCTTCAACATCTTCTTCTTTAGCCACATTGACGGCATACCCTTTAGCATCACTACCTGCGTCCTTACATAGCTGAACAGTGGTTGCGATGTCGTCTTCATTCAGATCAACAACGGCAATTTTAGCGCCTTTGGAGGCAAATGCGGTTGCCATGCCTCGGCCTAGGCCGCGACCGGAACCGGTGATAACAATAACTTTATCTTGTAAATCCATTGGGTGGACCTCGATGTTTACGTGACTGGTGAGTTGGCAGCATTATTACGTGGCTAGCACGATATTGCTAGTCACTCCCTTTTTCAATAACGTGTATTTGTAAGCGATCGATGCTCTGGATGTTGATATCAGGGGGTATTTGGCAAAGAATATAACCACCGTAAATAGAGTAAGGGTATAAACGTGACGGAAGGTAGTTCGATAGAGCAAGTAGGTGTAGAGGCAAAACGCGTACTGGCGGAAGAAAACAAAGCAGTATTGTCGACCTTTTCAAAAAAATACCCTGACTACCCCTTTGGTTCAATGGTACCGTTTATTCTGGATGAACAAGGGTATCCGATAATCCTAATCAGTCGATTGGCACAGCATACACAAAACATACTCAGTCATGGAAACATCTCCTTTCTTGTTATGGAGCAGCAAGCTGAGGATGCGCAACAAGATGCGCGTTTAACTATTCTAGGGGAGGCAGTGCTTGTAGAGGAGGGAGTTGATGCCATCGCGGCAGTATATTATCAGCGATTTCCTCATGCAGAGGGCTATCATACCGTATTGGATTTTCGATTTTTTAGAGTGATGCCCAGCCATATTCGGTGGGTGGGAGGTTTTGGCCAAGCCCGTTGGTTGTCCCCGTCGGTAATTATCTAGTGGGGTTTTAGATGGTCGAATGAGTGGATGATGCCCTTGAATTGTTCATCAATTTGGCTTGATTGCGAATACACTTGCATGAGCCGGTCTGTGCCTTCTTGGATTATGCCGTATAATTGTTGTTCTTGATTTTCAGTCAATGCTAGAGAAGCAAGAGATTCGTTCATTTTGGCAAGAGTTACATCCATTGAATCCAATGCCGTTGATTCCTGAGATTTCACAATTTGCCTAATTTTTAGTAGAGAGTGAACAGTGGACTTTAACGTAGAATGAATATCATTTTGGTAAGCCGCTTCTAGGTTGGTCGCGGTTTGTATGGCTGCCACTCTCGCGTCAGCAGATTCAATGAGGCGCGCTAACGAATCTTTTAACTGCCCGTATCGCACAGGGTCATCTATAGGCATGTTTTTGGCCAGAAGCGAGATATATTCAGCATTAAAAATACACCGATTGCCAAAGTCGACAATACGCCCAAGATGCTGGGCATGCTCTAAGAGTGCCGCTTCTAAAGGCCGTTGTAATCCTGTGTGATCAATACTAATGACACCAGAGGATGCGACGATATTGATGCTAGCGACAATGCCGAGTTGCTCGCAGGTTTGGAATAACCGTTTTGCTAAAAAATCGTAATCGGAGATTGAGGTGCTGTCATTCATAAAAGATAGAATGATGCCGGTTTCCGCATGCTCACGCATGGCATTCATGGCGGTCTGCATCGCGTCTTTCGCCGAGTTGGCGGCATCAATTTCTCGTGTGCGTGACTCAAGGTGCGCACGTATTTTGGAGACAAGCACTCCGCCCACTATAGGCTTCGTCATAAAATCGGTCCCACCAGAGTGATAGGCTTCCAATTTTTCTTCTAGGCTATTATTGGCGGAGATAAAGACAATAGGGGTGTGCTTATTCTCAGGCAAATTGCGTATGTGTTTGCAAGTCTCAAAGCCCGTAAGGGACGGCATTTCAATATCAAGTAGGATTAGATCGGCCGTTTGTTGATGAAGGAGCTCGATGCATTCATCCCCAGAATGGCTGGTGCATACGTCGAAGTGGGGGTCTAGGATGCCAGAGAGAAGCTCTCGAAACATTTCATCATCGTCAACAATCAACACTTTTTTGTCAGCGGTGTGGGGGATCATATAAATTACCTGCAATCTTTCGCGAGTTGTGGCGTCTATATAGTGATATCTACAAAGTGTAGCAGTACTCTAATAATGTGTAGTTGACTTGAAATTCAGTCAATTGACCATATATTGTGATTATTCGGATTCATTAAATGACTCGTTGTAGGGTCAAAATATAGGCGTAGCCATGTTCTTGTTTCGACACATTTTTTTGACGATTTTTGTCTTCGCGCTCACTGAGGTGGTCGTGCTCTCCCAGGTGAGTGATTTGATTGGATGGGGGTGGACCATACTCGGCGTCGTCTCTACCGCCATGCTGGGGTCTGCATTGCTGCGACATCAAGGCTTTGATACCTGGATGCGCATCAATAAAAAGCTGCAAAAAGGCGAAATGCCTGGGGCTGAAATGATTGAAGGGGTTTTGCTGTTGATTGGCGGAGCGTTACTCATAACCCCTGGATTTATCACCGATGCGGTGGGTTTTATGTTCCTGTTGCCGATGACTCGTCAGGGGCTGGCGCGTTGGGCTATTGGCCGAGGAATGATGGAGGCGATGGCTCAAAAAGGGTCGGCTAACGGTAATGTATGGGTATATCAGCAGACGAGTGGACAGACTCCCCCTGGTTTTGGTTCCCCCCCACCTTTTATGAATGATGTGCCTCGCTCTTCTGAGCGGGTTTCGAGTGGGGATATTATTGAAGGTGAAGTTGTTAGGAAAGATGACTAGTTCTTCAATTCCATATAAGAGGTAAGCTTTTTTCAGCTTTTTGTGAAAAATCTTACCTCTCAGCCTTGAAAACCTTATGCTACCCCCCCATAACTGATTTCAGCTTCGACCTTCCTAAGTAAATTCCCGGTTTATCGAGTATTTTCACTAAGAAGGAAGGCTCCTTATTATTGGCACTCTGCATGACAGAGTGCTAGAGACCAAAAACACCCAGTGGGAGATTACAAAACAATGAATATTCGTCCTTTACACGACCGTGTGGTTGTTCGTCGCCAGGAAGAAGAAACAAAGTCTGCAGGCGGTATCGTATTGCCTGGTTCAGCGACAGAAAAGCCTTCTCAAGGTGAAGTGCTGGCGGTTGGTGCTGGAAAAGTAACCGAAGCCGGTGAAGTGCGCCCATTAGATGTGAAAGCTGGCGATAGAGTACTTTTCGGTCAGTACTCTGGTAGCACAGTAAAAATTGACGGTGAAGAGCTGTTGATCATGAGTGAAAGCGAAATTTTCGGTGTTCTAGAAAGCTAAGCGCTACTAGAAGCCCCCCTACGAATATATAGAAATTACGAGAAGGAAAGAAAGCATGTGCGCAAAAGAGGTTAAGTTTGGTGATGACGCTCGCGTCAAAATGGTTGCTGGTGTAAATATTCTAGCGGACGCAGTAAAAGTAACATTGGGGCCTAAAGGTCGTAACGTTATTTTAGATAAGTCATTTGGCGCTCCAACCATCACTAAAGACGGTGTATCGGTTGCTAAAGAAATTGAGCTAGCTGACAAGTTTGAAAACATGGGCGCTCAAATGGTGAAAGAAGTTGCTTCTCAAGCCAACGATGCTGCTGGTGACGGAACCACAACAGCGACTGTTCTAGCTCAATCTATTTTGAACGAAGGCCTTCGTTCAGTGGCAGCTGGCATGAACCCAATGGATCTTAAGCGTGGAATCGACAAAGCGACTGCCGCTGTTGTTGAGCAACTTAAAGGTCTATCTGCCCCTTGTGTTGATAGCAAGTCTATCGCTCAGGTAGGTACTATCTCTGCAAACAGTGACACTCAAGTCGGTGACATCATTGCTGAGTCTATGGAAAAAGTAGGCAAAGAAGGTGTTATCACTGTTGAAGAAGGTAGTGGTCTAGAAAATGAACTAGACGTTGTTGAGGGGATGCAGTTTGATCGCGGTTACCTTTCTCCTTACTTCGTAAACAACCAAGACAGCATGACAGCTGACCAAGAAGCACCGCTAATTCTTTTGGTTGATAAGAAAATCTCTAACATCCGTGAATTGCTACCTGTATTGGAAGCGGTTGCTAAAGCAAGCAAGCCACTTCTAATTATTGCTGAAGATATCGAAGGCGAAGCACTTGCAACATTGGTTGTTAACAACATGCGCGGCATCGTTAAAGTTGCTGCAGTTAAAGCGCCTGGGTTTGGTGATCGTCGTAAAGCAATGCTACAAGATATCGCTATCTTGACTGGCGCTACTGTTATCTCTGAAGAAGTGGGTATGTCTCTTGAGACAGCAACACTAGATGACCTTGGTACTGCTAAGCGTGTAAACATCAGCAAAGAAAACACTGTTATCATTGACGGCGCTGGTGAAGTATCCGAAATCGAAGCTCGTGTTAATCAAATCCGTGCTCAGATCGAAGACTCTAGCTCTGATTATGATAAAGAGAAGCTTCAAGAGCGTGTTGCTAAGCTTGCAGGCGGCGTTGCCGTAATCAAGGTTGGTGCTGGTTCTGAAGTAGAAATGAAAGAGAAGAAAGCCCGTGTTGAAGATGCTCTTCACGCTACTCGTGCTGCAGTAGAAGAGGGTGTTGTTGCTGGCGGTGGTGTTGCGCTAGTACGTGCACTTGCGACTGTTGCTGAGCTAAAAGGCGACAACGAAGACCAAGATGCAGGTATTGCCCTTGCTCTACGCGCAATGGAAGGTCCTATTCGCCAAATCGCATCTAACGCTGGTGCAGAAGCATCGGTTGTTGTAGATAAGATCAAAGCAGGTGAAGGTAGCTTCGGTTTCAACGCGGCAACTGGCGAATACGGCGACATGATTGCTTTCGGTATTCTCGATCCAACTAAGGTAACTCGTTCAGCGCTACAAGCTGCCGCTTCAATTGCTGGTCTTATGATCACAACTGAAGCAATGGTTGCTGATTCACCTGAAGAAGGTGGTGCTCCAGGCATGCCTGATATGGGCGGAATGGGCGGAATGGGTGGAATGGGCGGTATGGGCGGTATGATGTAAGCCAGTCTTGACCCTTTTCCGATCTAGCTAATGCTAGATCACAAAAAAGCCTCGCTAATAGCGGGGCTTTTTTGTGGGTCAAGTACATGGACTATCTCTGTTAGCCAATATCAACTAAGCTAGGTAGAAAATAATAGACCAGTGATTCAGGGCATATCTTGATAAGGTTACCCTTCTATGAGTTCGGCTTCAGTTTCTGTACAAAAGCGTCAGATTGAGGATGCACAAAGTCCGATATTCTCCAATGTAAAAAGTGGATTGTATGGTTTGTGGGTTCTGGCTTTGTTCTGGAATATGGTTACTTGGCCAGTTCTGCTGGCGGCAAGGGAATTGCTACTGGAGCGATATTTACAGGGAGAGTGGGGTGTCTTGTTTGTACTGCTAGCCCCTCTGATTGGCGCTATTGTGTTATGTAAAGCGCTATGGCGTTGGTTGCACTGGCGTAAATTTGGTGCGACGCCTCTATTTTTGAATCCATTCCCTGGTTCTATCGGTGGGCATGTTGCTGGCAAGGTTAGGTTACCTGAAACAGCGCCGACAAACGTACGATATGATGTGTCCCTTGTGTGTGTTTATACCTATGAAACACGCGCGGTTGATAACAAAGTCAGCCAAGCTGAACGAATGCTTTGGCAAAATTCCGCCCCCGGTGAGTTGCGTCGTGGTATCGATGGCTTGGATGTCTTATTTTGTTTCGATGTGCCGGAGGGGTTAACGAGATCAGAAGCCATCGCGGGTAATTACCATCATTGGCGATTACATTTGCATGCTGAGTGTGATGGTGATGATTTAGATCGTCTTTTTGATATTCCTGTTCATCCAACATGCATGGCTACGACGTTGGATTTATCCAAAGGCCGTATGCCGGCGGCGGCAAAAGTACACAAGAAACTGATGGGGCAAATGCGGGCGGAAACCGTACCGGGGTTGTTACACATGTATTTCCCTCGAGGGCGCCAGCGATGGCTCGGTACAGGGCTAATACTTGGCGGTGGAGCATTATTGATATCAAGCTTCTTTTTCCTCAAAGTGGCGGGGGAAAGCATGCTTGGGTTGCCAATCACTTTCACCGGTTTGATCATGCTGTTTATTAGTGTGCCTATTATATTATTTGGCATATACGTACCAGCTCAGTCGTTGGATGTCAGGGTGGCCAGAGATGCAATTGCGATAAAACGAGCACTCTTTGGTGTCAGTGTGTATCAAAAACGTGTCGCCATCTCGCAGGTTCATAGCGTAGTATTGATAAGGTATCGAGGTTCAAGTTTTATTCCCTGGCGCAGGCATTCTTTCAAGGTGATTGCCAATATTGCGGGTGGGGGAAACCTCCTTTTAGCGGAAGAATTAAACGGCCAAGATGTTGCAGAAGAAGCGTTGAGATTTATTCGAGCCAACGGAAATTTGGTGGTGTAACGCAGTGTGAGAGAAGTCCTTGGCAAAGGCACTCGAGATGGCTATAGTGGCCCGATTGTAGGTGCCCCATTAGACCAAAAAGCTGAGAGGGTTATCAAAGCGTTATTAGCATGTAAGGCCTTGGAGACAGTATGAGTGCAAGAGATCAATTAGTCATTTTTGATACCACATTGAGGGACGGAGAGCAAAGCCCAGGCGCATCCATGACTCAGGATGAGAAGCTGCGAATAGCGAAAGCCTTAGAGCGTATGCGTGTGGATGTCATCGAGGCTGGTTTTGCTATTGCAAGCCAAGGGGATTTCGAATCCGTACAAGCGATAGCGAATACTATTAAAGACAGCACAATCTGTAGCTTGTCTCGGGCTATGGATGCGGATATAGACCGAGCGGCAGAAGCGTTAAAAAACGCAAACTCTGGTCGTATCCATACCTTTATCGCCACCTCACCTATTCATATGGAATATAAGCTTCGCATGACACCGGAGCAGGTGATCGAGCATGCAGTGAGGTCGGTTAAGCGGGCGAGAAATCAAGTCGCTGACGTTGAGTTCTCTTGTGAAGATGCGGGGCGGTCAGATATCGATTTTATGTGCCGAATTGTTGAAGCGGTGATTGATGCTGGTGCAACTACAATCAACGTACCGGATACGGTAGGTTATGCTGTTCCTTCTCAATATGGCAATACTATCCGTCAACTGATCGAACGAATCCCGAACTCAGATAAAGCGATTTTTTCTGTCCATTGCCATAATGACTTAGGGTTGGCGGTTGCTAATTCCTTAGATGCAGTAATGAATGGTGCCCGCCAAGTTGAATGTACCATTAATGGCTTGGGTGAGCGTGCAGGGAATGCCTCATTAGAAGAAGTGGTTATGGCGATAAAAACTCGTCCAGATTTCTTTAATGTTGACACAAACATTCGTACGGAAGAAATCGTATCGACATCTCGTCTAGTGTCTAGTGTGACAGGTTTTCCTGTGCAGCCAAACAAAGCGATCGTTGGCGCAAACGCATTTGCTCATGAGTCGGGTATTCATCAGGATGGTGTGATTAAGCACCGTGAAACCTATGAAATCATGAGAGCGGAAGATGTCGGTTGGAATGCAAACAAAATGGTCATGGGGAAGCACTCTGGTCGTTCGGCATTTCGCGCTCGATTGGAAGAGCTTGGCACTGTGTTTGATACCGAAAAAGAACTCAACGAAGCCTTTGCGCGATTTAAGTCGTTGGCGGATAAGAAACATGAAATCTTCGATGAAGATTTGCAGGCGCTGGTGAGCGATACAAAAAAGTTTGTTGCCAGCGAGCGCTATAGCTTTGTATCCCTTTCGGTATGTTCTAACACCGGAGATGTGCCTAATTGTGATATCAACATTAGTGTTGATGGTGTTGAGCAAAAGGCCAGCTCAGAAGGAGCAGGTCCGGTTGATGCAACCTTTAAAGCCATTGAGAAAGTTGCTAACAGCGGTACTGAGCTTGCTTTGTTTTCGGTAAATGCCATTACCGGCGGCACTGATTCTCAAGGAGAAGTGACAGTTCGATTGGAAAGTGGTGGGCGTGTGATTAATGGTCGCGGCGCCGATATAGATATTGTTGTTGCGTCAGCAAAAGCGTACCTTGATGCTTTGAACCATTTAGCGAGTGATGCGGGTTCAAAAGACCATCCGCAGAAAAGTGGAGTGTAACGAGTTTAATGTTAGAAGCCCGAAGACGAGCATACCTAAGCGCTATGGGGTTAGTACAATACACCCCCGTGGCCGCTATTGGTGGCGCTAAGGCATCGCATTTCCTTGAACCCGAGCAAGTCTACCCTGAATTGGCCGAAGTCGACGTATTTGTTGACCCGGTCCCCGCTGCTATCGATGTGGTTGTTACTCGACCCAATGAGGCGAAGCCAGACCTGCAAAACGGTAGGCCAATTACCGACGTCGTTAATACAGTCGGCAACGTAGGCGCTGTTGAAAAGGCTGTTGAGGGTGTTGTTGCAAGTACGGAAGCGGCGCGAACGCCAAGTGCAGCGCTGCCATCAATATCTGATGTGCCGCCCGAAACTCCCGATATCAAAATTACTCCGTTAGATGACCCTAGTGTAGCGACGGCTCAACCTGTCGTACCGGTGGTAAACGAGCAGTTGCGCTTTGCTTTAACGATGGTTGAAGTGCCTGGCAAATTGATGGTGTTGGCGGATCTCAGTAGCGCTGATGCGATGGGGTGTTCTGCTCTCGAATATCAGTTACTACAAGCGCTATTAAAGAGTATTCATATTGACGCTGAACCGAGCCAGCATTTGTTTCGTTGGCCGCTTATCAACAATAGAACAATGGTTCAAGGTCGGCAGGAAGCTGCCGATGGATTGCACGGATTTTTAATGGCTAAACTTGAAAAGCTCCAAGTGTCACAGTTACTGCTTATCGGCGAATTTGCCAGTGGTTTTATGCCCGAAAACTTAACTCATTCAGCCATACCCTTTGCAGGCCAAACTGTGCAGTGTTTCCGGGTACCGTCCATGCAGTCTATGTTGACGGATTGGAGCCAAAAGCCGATGGCGTGGAAAGCGCTCGTACAGCTTAAACAGTCGTTACGCTAGCGCGTATGTCCGCATTGTCGTTACGGGAAATCCTTCCTAATAGTACTATTGTCACTCTGTCGGAGGCGGACTTGCCGTCGATATTGGCGATTGAGCATCAATGTTACGATTTTCCGTGGTCTGGCGGTGTGTTTGTTGATTGTTTGAGCGGAGCTTATTTGTGTCGCGGGTTGTATGATGCGGATGTACTGGTGGCTTATGCGGTATTGTCTATTGCGGTAGGTGAGTGTCACATTCTCAATATTTGCGTTAGTCCTAAATATCAAGGCTCTGGTGTTGCCAGCGCTTTCTTATCAAGATTGCTCGTTGAGGCCCATGAATGGGAGGCTGACATTGTCTTTCTGGAGGTAAGAGCGAGTAATATTGCCGCACTAGGACTCTACAGTAAACTAGGGTTCTCAGAGATTGGTCGCCGCAAGGATTATTACCCTAATGGAGATAGTCGAGAAGATGCGATGGTTCTATCTCTGCCAATATCCCCCTCATTATCCGCTCCCAGCTGACCAAACCCGCAAATAGTAGGGTATAATGCCGCCCAATATTGTTTTGCGCCTAACTAGCTTGTGTATACGGTTTTAACGCGCAGTTTTTCATCATTTGTTCCTATTCAATGGCAAGCCATGGATAGTTGAGGTTTTTGGTATGTCATCTAGTTCTCATCTTGATGAAGTAAAGCGTAGACGCACCTTCGCTATTATTTCCCACCCCGACGCTGGTAAAACGACCATTACAGAAAAGTTGCTGCTTTATGGCAACCAAATTCAGGTGGCGGGTACCGTAAAAGGGCGAGGTTCAGATCGACATGCAACATCCGATTGGATGGAGATGGAAAAGCAGCGGGGTATCTCAGTAACAACCTCTGTAATGCAGTTCCCTTATAAGGACCGGGTCGTCAATTTGCTCGATACCCCGGGGCACGAAGATTTTTCCGAGGATACCTATCGTACATTAACAGCGGTGGATTCTGCGTTGATGGTGATTGATGGCGGTAAGGGTGTTGAGCCTCGTACCATCAAACTAATGGAAGTGTGTCGTTTGCGTGATACTCCCATCCTCACCTTTATCAATAAGATGGACCGTGACATTCGCGACGCCATCGATTTGTTGGATGAAGTTGAAGATATCCTTAATATCAAATGCGCTCCGATAACTTGGCCTATCGGCATGGGTAAATTGTTTAAAGGGGTATACCACCTGTATAACGATACTGTGCATTTGTATGCAACCGGTCAAGGTCATAAGATTCAAGAAGAGCGCATCATTAAAGGTATTGATAATCCTGAGGTGGATGAGGCCGTAGGGGATTTGGCACAGGATTTACGTGATGAGTTAGAGCTTGTGCTAGGAGCGAGTCACAAGTTTGATTTAGATGAATATCTTGAGGGTAAGCTAAGCCCTGTATTTTTCGGTACAGCATTGGGTAATTTTGGTGTTGACCATATGTTAGACGGCTTGGTTGAATGGTCACCAGCACCGTTGCCACGCAAAACCAACGAAGAGCCTATTCCTGCAGAAGATGAAACTTTTAGTGGTTTTGTGTTTAAGATTCAAGCAAACATGGACCCAAAACACCGTGACCGCATTGCGTTTATGCGGGTATGTTCTGGGCATTATGAGAAAGGCATGAAAATGCGCCACGTGCGCATTAAGAAGGATGTACGTATATCTGATGCGGTGACATTCTTGGCGGGAGAACGATCCCACCTTGAAGAGGCATGGCCGGGTGACATTATTGGTTTGCATAACCATGGCTCGATTCAGATCGGTGATACCTTTAGTGGTGGTAAGGAATTTAATTTCACCGGGATTCCGCATTTTGCTCCGGAACTGTTTCAGCGTGTAGCATTGCGTGACCCACTGAAAAGTAAGCAATTACAAAAAGGTATTCAGCAATTGTCGGAAGAAGGGGCCACTCAGGTATTTATGCCCTATCGCAATAATGACATTATTGTGGGTGCTGTGGGTGTATTGCAGTTTGATGTTGTTGCACAACGGTTAAAAACTGAATATAAAGTGGACTGTAGCTACGATAGTATCAGTGTGGCCACAGCTCGATGGGTCTATTGCGACGATGCCAAAATGTTAGAAGACTTTACCCGTAAATGTCATGATAATTTAGCGATTGACGGTGGTGGCTATCTTACCTATTTGGCGCCGACACGAGTGAACTTACAGCTAACGATAGAGCGCTGGCCTGATGTGCGTTTTATGGAAACGCGAGAACATTAATCGTCTGAGGAGATCCTCCAGCATGGTGGGTTTTTTAGTAGGAAGTGCACTGATTACGTGGATTCTATGCGGTGCCTTAAACGGGGTTATCGAATTTGCCGCGATCAACGGGTGGCTTGATCGTGCCAAAGCCTTTGTGGGTATGGTGGTCGGCGTGCTACTTATTGCGGCGGGTATGGTAAGCCTTGCCCTGTGGGGGTTTCCAGCGTCAACATTGGCGGCGGAGCATCTCACGCAGACAGAAATCCAATCGGTTGCTAAAGCCAGCTGTTTAGTGAACCTGCTTTTTGCGGTTGGCTATTGTGCCTTCCAGCTACGACGTTTTTGGGAAGAAGAATAGCGGTATTTGACGCGTTATTCAGAAAGAACAATGATTCGAGAAATTTCAAAGATAATTGCCAAGCCAATTACCAAAGCCATTAACAAACGGCTGGACTGGGTAAGAGGTGTGGTAGGAGATGAAACGTTAACCCAGTTGGCGGGAGATGAAAAAGTTTCCGTTAAGGATGCGGGGTTTCCTGCGCGAATTACCAAGATTCACCAAGAAAGTGGCAAAACGGTAACGATTACCTTTGAACTGATGGAGGGCTATCGATTTCGCTTTAAGTCAGGGCAGTTTGTTCGAGTGGCGGTGGACCTAGGCGGCAGTGTGTTCCGTCGTTGTTATTCGTTATCTTCGCCGTCAGAGCGCTCCATCCACACGCTAACGATAAAGCAGCATTTTCAGGGTAGGGTTTCAACGTACTTTAATGAGCATGCGAAGGTTGGTGATCTTTTTTATATAGACGAGCCTGGTGGTGAGTTTGTGTTGCCAAAGCAGTCGGCCTATGAACTTCGTTATGGGTTTATCGCGGCGGGGTCTGGTATTGTGCCGGTGTGGTCGCTCATTCAGGATCTGCTGGGTAAGTCGCCAGACATCGATATACACCTCGTGTACGTTAGTCCCTTCGCGAGTCACACGATCTTTAAGAAAAAACTGGATTCTCTGGCAAAGAAACACCCCAATTTTATTATTAGCTATGTTTTTACTCGTAAAGGCGGGGTTAAAAAGTCTAAATCAAAACGCCCATCGGGGTCCGCGCTGGTGGATAAGCTACAAGACCCTCGTCAACGAGAGTTATATGTATGTGGCCCTTCCGGCGTTGTTAGTGCCACTCTTGAAGCGTTTAATGCCGTTGGTGTCAAAGAAGATGACGTAAAAGTGGAGTTATACACTGCCAACTCGTCAGTTACCGATGACGCGGAACTTAAGCCAAGGGTGATCAGTTTTGTCGGGGCTGGATTGTTCTCTCGTCCCAAGCATGTGAGGCAGAGAAAAGTAGAAACTATTCTGGAGACGGCAAAACACGCTGGTGTTGTGGTTGATCAAAAATGTACCGTTGGTACCTGCCAGACATGTAAGGTGAAATTGGTTTCTGGTACAGTATTAATGGACGAGCCAAATACGCTGACACTACAGGATTCTGAAAAAGGGTATATCCTTGCCTGTGTAGCGTACCCCTGTGAATCGGTGTCGATAAAAATTCGTTAGATCAAAACCCTTTTAATGCGGGTGTTTCTGCTGGCCAGTGTTTGTTAGTTGAGGTTATATCGTTTGAGGTGGCAGCTGATGCTGCTTCTATCAGTGTAGCGGCGTTGCTGTTAAGCGATACCACTAACCACATTAAGATCAATGCACCAAACCAGCCAATAACTAACGAAGTCGTGTTTAATTTCATGGTGATCACCGAGCAAAATGAGTCCTGGGATACGCCCGCTTTCTGGGGGCGGGGCATAACGTTGTGTTGATACTGAGTGTGGACTTTTTGAGAGGATTTACTCGGTAATAGGTTGCAGGAAAAATAGGGAATATTCCCATTTTTTTACTAGCGAGAAGCGAGGTATCGATCTAACGCATTAGCGAACGCTTGCTTATCTTTGGAGCCCATTGCAGGTGGCCCTCCATGGACTTCGCCGGATGAGCGCATCGTGTCCATAAAGTCCCGCATATTGAGCTTTTCACGGATATTCTGCGGGGTGAATGTCTCACCGCGAGAGGTAATTACCTTAGCATCCTTTTCGATCAGTTCGGCCGCTAAAGGAATGTCGGAAGTGATCACCAAATCATCTTTGTCCACATGTTGTACGATATAGTTATCTGCTACATCAAAGCCGGCCGGTACCTGTATCATCTTAATCCAAGGAGACGGTGCGATCTTGAGCGCGTGATTAGCGACTAAAGTGAGGGGGATCTCAACGCGAATCGCCGCACGAAATAAGATCTCTTTGATGGGGTTTGGACAAGCGTCCGCATCGACCCAGATAGCCATGGCAGTTTCCGTTGGTTGGTTTTTATGTTGAAGCCATTTTACCCCAAATTTAGAGGTTGTAGTTATATATGCCATTTGAGGTGTGGGCCAAGTCAAACTTAAATTAGCATAAGAGAGGGGGGCTGACGTGTAGTGTGTAATGATAAGTTAGTTACACACTTATCTCCTAACCTCACTTCTTTGGAGCATTTTTACGGGTGGTTTTGGCTACTGAGTATAAAACTCCCTAATTATTCTAGATACTTTTTCAATCTTGTCTTCCGAGATTCCGTGCCATATAGGCAATCGAACAAGCCTTTCACTATCTGTACTCGTAAAGTTATCGGTACCAGAAAAGCGAGAAAATTTTCTTCCGGCGGGGGAACTATGCAATGGGACGTAATGAAAGACTGCGGCGATGTCTTCTAACTTGAGCCATTTGATAAGCGCAGTTCTCTGTTCTAGATCTTTAGTTTTCAAGTAAAATATATGCCCATTGTTTGTGCAGTCACTCGGTAATTTTGGTAGTTCGAGGCACTCGGGCTCTTCAAGTTCTTTTAATAGTTTAAAGTAGAGATCCCAACTGGAAATTCTATTTTCGCAAATTTCGGTTAGGACTTCCAGTTGTCCCCACAAATAGGCTGCTTGTAAATCAGAAGGTAAATAGCTGCTTCCAACGTCAACCCACGTGTATTTATCTATAGCTCCTCTGAAAAACTGACTCCTATTCGTTCCCTTTTCTCGGATGATCTCAGCTCTATCAACAAACTTACTTTCATTAATTATAAGTAAGCCACCTTCACCACCGCTGGTAATGTTTTTTGTTTCATGGAAGCTGTATGTTGCGAAATGCCCGATGGTTCCTAGTGTCCTCCCTTTGTGCTTATTCATTATTGCCTGAGCTGCATCTTCTATAACATAGAGGTCGTGACGTTGTGCTATTGCCATAATCTCATCCATTGCACAGGATACCCCTGCGTAATGAACAGCGACGATGGCTCTGGTCCTAGTTGTTATGGCTTGCTCAATTAGTTTCTCATCTATATTCATGGTATCGGGTCGAATATCAACGAATACAACCTTTGCACCCTTAACCATGAAAGCATTAGCGGTGCTTACAAAAGTAAAGCTTGGCATGATTATCTCATCCCCAGGCTTTAGCTCGAGTAGAATTGCTATCATTTCTAGAGCGTGGGTGCAGGAGGGGGTCAGTAATGCACGAGGGCAACCCAAAAACCTTTCGAACCATTCCTGGCAGCGTAGTGTAAATGGCCCATCTCCAGATATATGGTTACTACGCATTGCTTCAATTACGTATTGGTCTTCATTGCCTGTATAGCAGGGTTTATTGAACTCAATCATAATTTATCTCTCCAGGGGAGCCTACTACCAATCGTATGCGTTTAATTTGTAACCTAGCTAATTCTATCAGAGAATCTTGAGCGGAAATTTATTTTAGCCATATTCTCTAGCGAATGCTCAGTGCTGAAATGGGTGATTTTTAAAAGCCCTTCTCCGCAAACGACAATCGGGCACTCGTTTTTTATAAAAATCACTTTACCTATATGTTTTTCTCTGTTTTCAACGTTAACATCTTCGACTGTTTCGACATCAAATATCCTATAAATAATATCGTCTATGTAGGTTTTCGCGCCACGGAATGGATATCCAACGGCATCACAAAATCGCAATATCGACACTGAGCTATCTGACCAGTCAATAAGGTAGTCTTGTTCGTTTCTCCATAGGCTATAGCTTGCGTCAGTAGAGATCTGCTTTTTAGCTGGCAGTTCTTTATCTTTCAATATTGACGCATATATGGTGTTTAGCAATTCAGAGTATAGTGGGGCTATCTTATCTATGGCGTTAGAAATTTTTATCGGATAAATAATATTAACTGATGCTTGCGCTATAATGTCTCCAGCATCATATTCTGCCGACGCGTGGAGGGCCGTTACTCCAATTCTCGGTTCGCCCTGGATCAGCATGTTTACTAACGGAGAAAACCCTCTAAATTTAGGCAAAATAGAATCGTGAAAGATGATCAATTGACAGGGTTGGTCGATTATCCATCGCCAACCTATAGCAAATGATATGTCAACTTGCGTAGCAGGGAGGGGAGAATGTCTCTCAAGGAATGAAATGTTATGTTCGTTGCAGATAGATTGTGTTTTTTCGAAGTAATCATTCTTCACACCCTTGTCTCTCGATCCGATAACAAGAGTAATGTTTTCTGCACCATAAGTGTAAATGAAGTCCTTGAGGACGCTGAACCCTTTCTTTCCTAATAAATAGAATTGAACTGATTTACTCATGATTTAAAATACCGGACCATTGTTTAACTAGAGTTTCTCTGGAAAATTTATTCTTTATGATATTTATGTTCTTCAAACTAGTACTTTTTTCAATGCTAGTTAGCTCTATCTTTGAAGCTGGATAGACGGTGATGCCCATGGTGCGAAACATATTCCATGGAGTTATGCTATTTTTGAGGTGGACCTTTTTCCCTAATCCTATTAAAGTTATTATATTACCCATGGCTTGTTGTCGATCGTGATTAAATATTGCAATATCTATTTTTTCAAGAAATTCCAAATATCGGTTAAAATCCAATAATTCTATTTGGGGGATGAAGTTGTCACCAAATAAGGATGATCCTTTATCCATTACAAATTTTGCGTAGTCAGGATTTCCGTAAGATAGCGGAGCGTATATTTTTATATTCTCATTCTTGTAAGGCAATAGGCGCTCTAATATTTCTAGGTGGTTGTTTGAGGGGTCGGCCGAGTTCCCTAATTGTATATTTACGACATTGTCGAGCTCCCTTTCTTTCAAAGGATGTTCTTTATAAATATTACTATGGTACATCAAACAATTGTGATGTTTTCCTGTTGCAGAATACCACTTCCTGGCTAAATCTATGTCACCTTGGATATACGTTAACAAATTCCCCATTTTTCTAATTATAGGTCTTCGCAATATTTCGTAGACCCAGTTCTTAACGTTTTTCTTTGCTAATTTAAATCTATATAGATCTCCCCCCCAGATAACCCAATAGCATTTTTTCAAGAGCCCTTGTTGAAGAAATAAGAGCCCTATAATCCTTATGTCAAATAGACCGTGAATAACTATTTTCCTTGAAGAATGACTACAGCTCACTAAATCAAGATAGAATTTTATTCTTTCGAAAAATCCCGTAGGCCTTTTTGAAAGTCGTATATTATCTCGGTGAATTATTGTATGCCTTTCATCCCCGCCAAGTATAAAATATGTATTCTCTCCGATCCCTTCATCTTCTAACAGATCTATAAAGGAAGATGTGAACGTTGAAAATGTTAATAAATGCAAAACCATTGAAGAGGCCATTTAAATATATTAATCTCGCTTCAAATAGGGTAGCTAGTAGTAAATGGTATACAACCTATTTGACCTGTCGTGTACATTGATAATGTTGCTCATTTTATGGAGTTTAAGCCTATTAGCTTCAGAATACTGGATATATAAATGATACGAGCCTCATCTATATGTACATGGTATACTTAATTTAATCTATTTTAGAGCGCTGTCAACTTAACATATTGTACGTTTAACGCATGCTTTCTTCATATCCACTTGGCTCTATTTTGGTGTTTTCAAGGTAGTTCGCCCCATCTATTAAAATCTATGCAGCATTTATTTATACTTGTGTATTTTTCAACGGATATAGCGATATAGGGCCTATCTGATCGCTGTGTTGGGCATTATCTTGTAATGCTGCCCCCTATTTAGAGAAAAAGGTCAGAGACCTGTGAGTCAAAGGCCATGCTTAGCGTTATTCAAGGTTAAAATAGTCGAAGATTTTAATAGTCCATACTTAATTGGTGGGGATTCAACCCTTTGAGCAGAAGATGACATAAATGTATGAGTGATGGTTTTTAGAAGTACTACTCAAATGACGAAAACCGTATCTGGATAGATAACTTCAAATGTTGTGTCATATGGCTATTTTCAACCCTATGACGATTTCACCATAGGTGGTAGCATTTGCTCTTATTTATGGAGGATTATCGTGGTTAGAATCACTGTGCATGATGTTCATCGAGCGTTAATACGAATCTATGAGCAAGGTTATAGATTTGGTCAAAGGTTTGTTTATCTAAGGGGTACACCTATTCATGATAAAGCCGATGAGTCACAGAGTGGAATAGAGGAAAAGATCAATTATATACTCTTTGACAAGCCTAATGTGGGTGCAAATCACCCGACGGTAAACTCTGCGAAAGTACTTCAAGAAGGCCACCATAGCATGGTGGCATTAGCATATATTGAAATGAATAGATTAAGTAATACGCCACCGATTATTCCCCATAATGGTGGAACGTTCTTAGGCTCAGAAATCACTCACTTTGTGCAAATCATCGAGGGCTCGACAGCCTATAGGTTTGATACCAGGACCAAATTGTTGGGTCAGGCTCAGCATTTTTCAAATATAACGACGTTGTTAGCAATGAAATAGATACCACTAGGATGTCAGCGATCGTTTGTGTATGTTGCTTTTGTGTAAGCAAAGTTGACGTATATTTGAGGTGTTTACTGTTTAAAATAAGAATGCCGTCTGTATAATAAGCGACCTAATCTCAGCGGGCGGCACGGAAATCATTTAGGCGCATCAACGCTGCAGGAGCAATGTGTTTAGTCATCGATAGGTCAAGACCATGGAAGATAATACTCAGTATAACGTCGTAAGTAGTGGAAAAGTCATTGAAGAATTTGACCTATTGGAAGTTCAAGACTCTGTTGCCAAATTGTTTAAGATCTCCCCAGAGCAAGCGAGCAGCATTGTGGGTAAAAAGAAGGTCTTAAAAAAAGACCTTCAGCATAGAGATGCCCAGATCTATAAACGTAAACTTGAAAGCTTGGGGTTAGAGATCGTACTCAAGCCGAAGGAAGTTAAGGTTGTCGCACCCTTGTCTCTGTCTTTGGAACCCATTGAAGGCGAGAGCCCAGAAGCAGAGTACTCACCGAAAGCGATAGAAAGCAATCCAAATATTACCTGTGAAAAGTGCCAACTAGAGCAGCCGAAAGCTGAACAGTGTCACGGTTGTGGTGTGTTTTTCCACAAAATACAGAGTGAAGCTGCTAGCACTGCACCTAATACTTCGCGTCGCGAGTCAAAAGTGAAGGCTCAAGAAGCGCCGGTATTTTCGGGTGATGCGTTAAAACTCAGTGGTATTGTGGTTGGGGTAATCACGGCGGTTTTGGGAGCTCTGCTTTGGAAGGGCATAGTGATTGCTTTCGAATATGAACTTGGCCTTGTTGCGTGGGGAATCGGGGGGGCGATCGGCTTTGCGGTTGCTTTTACAGGTTCAAAAGGACAAGCGTCTGGAGTTATGTGTGGTGTGTTGGCGGTCATGGCGATTATGGGAGGAAAGTACCTGGTAATGGAGGGTTATCAAGAACAGCTTAAGAACATGCTGTCCACTTCAGCTGAAGAAATGCGATCGTTCTATGATGAGGAGCGTGAGCTAGCGCAGAATTATGAGCGTAGTGTTAAAGGCAATCAGTCACTGCGTCAGTTTATGGTGGACCATGATTACAGTGAATACTATGAAACGAATAGAGTGACGGATGAGGAGATTGCCTACTTTAAAGAATCAATCGAGCCTGATTTCGAAGCCTTGACCGAAAGTGATATGAGCTTCGAGAAATGGTATGGGAATACTATTCAGGTTGAGGTAGACAACTTCTCCACAATCGACATGATGAAAGAGGACTTTGGGTTGATCGACGCATTGTTTCTTTTCCTTGGCGTGGGTACGGCGTTTAGGCTGGGTAGAGGTGAGGATCGATTCGCGTAGTAGCGGCTACTGCGTCAGTACTTGATATAGTTCGCATAGTTCGGCTCGATTGTAATATCATTTAGCATTTATATTGATGAAAAATAACGACAGAAAAGGATAGCTGTATGCATATCATTATTGGTTTCTTAACGACATTAGCAGGGCTGATTTGGGCGCTGCATGCATTGCAAAATTCAGGTTTTGATCTTAATTCACTAAACCCATTTTACTACGCTAGGCGGAGGAAGTGGCAGAGCACCTATGGTGAAAGACCAATACTTAATATTGACGAGCCTATGACGCTAGGTGCAGTAATGGCTGTTGGGATTGCAGGTCGCGACGGTGCCATCACTCGTGAAACCAAAAATACCATATTGGACATGTTTCAAACGGAATTCGGTTTGCAGGAATCTGGAGCAAATGAGCTGTATATTTCTGCCTCTCACTTATTGAAAGGAGAGGACAACCTTGTTGGCCAGATGACGAATATTGTTAAAAGAAGTAAAAGTAGTGTTTCTGAAGAGCAGTACCTGTCGATCATGTCATTAATGAAGAAGGTAGGAAGCGCAGAAGGAATTTTTAGTGAGGATCAATCTGTATTGATGGACGCCTTCGCCAGTCAGTACACATTCAAGCGCTCACTCAACAGTAAGTGGAGTTAATGGTCGTAGGTGGCCTCAAAAGGACGGATAAGTAGTATGTCTTTAGTAGAAAAATATCAGGTATACATTACGGGGAATACGGTTGGAAACGTTGACCTTGGGAATGCACAGGAATCATTTGCAGAAAAATTCAAATTGAGTTCTGATAAAGCCAATAAAGTATTTCAATCACCGATGCCTTTTTCTATTAAGAAAGGTCTTGATGAGAAAACCGCGAATGCTTATAAGAAAGCGATTGTTGCCATGGGGCTAGAGGCTATAGTAGAGCCGTTGAAGAAGTCGATTGATGTGAAGAAACCTAAGATCGACGCTATGACACTAGTGCCGAGAGAAGAGCAAGCTGAAACGTCGGTTCCGTCTACAGGGGAAACTAAGTCTTATGCGACGGTTGTAGAAATGAAGGAGACCTCGGGTGTCAATTTGGAGGTTGTGTATGAAGCGCCAGAGTCTACGCTATCAGATGATGAATTGACGATTGGTGGTTGGTTGCGTTTTTTCCAAGTGTTGCATATTATTTCGATTACCTTCGGTGGCGTGGTATTTCTTGGTGTCTCGGCGATGGTGATATTAGGTGAAATTGAGCAACAAGAATTAATAGGGATCTTGTGGTTGTTGGCTGAGATGCTTCCTGCATTGGTATTATCGGTGTTAACCGTAAGAATTCTTAGCGCAAGAGAAGAGGACGTGCCTCATCGAGTGAGTGTGTATTTAAAAATTGGACTAGGTGTTGCCTCCGTAGCGTTTATTGGCGGTGGTGCTCTGTTTTATTATGATTTCGTTTCTGAAAAACCCACGTCCATACTGGGCAGTCTTATCTTTTACTATATTTGGACTTCCTATTTTAAGAAGTCCGTCAGAGTAAAAGAATATTATGGTGTGAATGCTACGTAAATTTATGAGGCTCGCTATTATATAGTGAGCCTCATAAATATTGAACTTGAAAAGTAGTGGGTTATGCCGCTACATGTGCGTCAATAAGCATATAAGACACCACAATATTCTTGAGTGTTTTGGTTGATGGTCCTCCTGACTTATATTCTTTATATGCTTGGGCCTGAGTGCCAGAAAGAAGGCTATGTTCAAGGGCTAAGAGCGTTCGATAATATTCGTGTGCTAAGGTCTCTTGGCCTGATGCTCCGGCGCTCCTTGCTGCCCATAAGTGAAGCATGCCTTTGCGGAAAACCCCCGGTTCCTGATTAGCACCTTCGACGAAGAACGGTAAAGCCTTATGCGGATTACCTTTTTCCAGCTCGATTGTCCCCATTAAAAAATTCAATGCTGGATCTTGCGGTGCTAGCGCAACGGCTGAAGTGATTTCGGATTCGATGATATCCAGCGGTGCCCCTTTAAAGTCATGGGTGCAGGCAGCCCTGTAGTGTTCATAGGCTTTATGTTTGATACTGTCGGTGAGGAATACAGTGTTTGATTGATTGCTTGCCCCTTTTGTATCAACAATGCTATATCCGACGTTACCGGACCAATCCATCGGGATTGTTATATACGGCCCCCAGCCAGTAGGTGCTTTTCCGACCGACATGCGAACTTCTGCTTTGGATGGGGCAATGACCATAGAGCTTACGGTGCAGTATTGTCCCAACACAGAACCCATCACTCGTTCTTCCTCTAAAGCCTCTGCCTCAGTCATATTACCGAGCATACTTTCCAAATCTGCACTATTGAGTCCACCCTTAACAATGCCTTGTTGAATAAACTGTTGCATCCGCTTCTGACGATTAAAGGAGTGTTCTAAAAAAGTTGCCGAGGTTTCGAGTTGACCTTGTTGAAGTTCAGGGTCGAAGTAGTGGTTGGTATTAACTAACCAATTTCCGCCTTGTGGTTTTACCACGCGGCTTCCTGTTGAGGTGGTTTCGATAAGTACTGCCGATTTTTCTTTGGCCGAGGAAATGGTGATTCCCCAGCTGGAAGCTATGCGGTGTTCTTTGACTACCGAGATAGCTTCTTTTAGTGTTCGTGATCTGCGGATAATATCGTGTCCAAGATCAACTACAGGGGTGCCATTAAAATCTACATCTCGGTGGAAGCGAGTGTGAAATGTGACATTGATTCCTTCTTGGTTGAAAGCAGACACGCCAGGAACGTCGGCCCCTCTTGTGGATATGAATCCATAAGGAATGCCTTTGTCGGGTGTACAAAATACTATCATCGGAGATTCGTCCCAAAACCCAACACCAGGAAAATCAAAATTTCTAGCATGAAGAATATCACCGTCTTGTGATGCTTCATCCCACACGACGGCTGATGAGCAGGCAGGGACGGGGGTAAGATGCGGTGCGGCAAGTTCTACCATTTTAAATTTTGATAAGAAACCGACGCTGTTTTGAAAGAGATCCATAATTGGAATACTCTTCGCCGTAGCTGGTGTTATGTCAGTAGATTCTACCGCCGCGTGGGTTCTGGCGGCATATTCGGGAATTCTCGCGTTATTTAATTTAGATAAACCGTATTGCAGTCCGGGTCTAATGATTGAGCGGGCCAGTTTATTGCGAATTTTTCTTGGCGCAGCGAGTATCAGGAGATCTTCAGCCATGCGAGGGTAGTAGGAGATAACATCTTGATAACCTCCTGCTTCATGTAACAGTTCGCCGAGTTGCTGCCCCATTGTTAATTGGGATCCTTTAAGTTGTAGTACCAAAGGAGGTTGTTTTGCGAGTCGATTAACCTGTAAATCTGTCATGGCGAAGTCCTGAAGTTACCCGTGTTAGGGTGAGCGTGAATCTTGCACGATCGTTCAAGACTACAACGAATTGATTCCTTAATACCAGAGCAGATTGAATAAATCGATGTTAAGTAAACACGAGGAATTCGCACGTTTACAAAATGAAGCTATGGCCAGTGATATCTGGCCATAGTGCGTGCTAAAGGGGAGAGGTGGCGTTGTGTTTACTGACTTATGACATGACCCAGTTGGCATTGTTGTTCGAGTTTCTGTAACTGATACCGGTCATTGCGTAATACTTTTTTCGCTTGATGACCGAACCATTCCAGTGATGCGTCCATTTCCCATAAGTCAGAATGATGGTGGTAGATAAGATGTTCTAAAAATGTTTCATAATTAACTGCACCTTCGAATACAGGAACCATGCCCTCGCGTGTGCCGGATGCTGCATAAACATTAGGGGGCAAAAATACATCGAGGAATTTTTCAGAACTGATGTTTTTCAAGTGAAAATGCTGAATATGGGGGGCAAGCTGATCTACTGCGACGATGGGGTCTGCTCCGGACTCCCATACATGTAGAACATCAAAATTGATTTTTAGATTATCATGAGCAACCTCCTTAATAAGTTGATGGGTTGAATCAACACTATCAGCCAAGGTATTAGGGTGGGTTTCAACTATCAACGTGATGCTATGCTGTTCTGCCCAAGTACAAATGTCGCTAAGTCGCTGAATGATCTGAGCACGTTCTTTGGGTGAGGTTTCTGCGCTACCTTTTTGTCCCGCAAATGTACGCAGCTTGCTAGCTCCCCAATGGTTAGCGAGCCTGCATAAATGATGTACCTTGCTAAATACTTCATGCTCTGGGCCTTGTAACGGCAAATAATCACTAATCATTGAGCAGTGCAAATTAAACCCTGATAACCAATCTTGTCCGTAGTTGGGTTGGTCTGCTAGGTTTAGGGCGTGGGCCCCCCATAACTCGATAGCTTGGAAATTGTTTGTCTTGGCCCAGTTAGCTAGTTGGTCTATGGAAATAAGTTCGTGTCTAAATGAAATAGTACAGATCGAGAGGTTCATTCATTCATCTCCAAGGTACGGTGGTTTTCTAGGGGAGTGTCAGGAAAGTGTTGAGATTGCCATAGTTGGAATACCTGCCAGAGGCGGGCCTTAATCCTAAACTCGCGCTCATTTTGCTGGGCCAGTAGTGTTGATATTTCATCGAAAGCGAGGTTTTTCTGTTCGTTTGTGGTCTCACTATTTGATATTTTAAGTCCACGATACTGAATGAGTTTATAGTTCTCCACGAGTTCTTCGATAACATCGCACCAAGCTTCAAACTCACTATCTTCTAAATCAAGAGCGCGCCAAAAATAGGCTAAGCCATGCTCATAGGCGTATTTTCGAATCGCTAATACGGGTAATTGAGCGAGGGCCTGTCCTAACATAGACGTATTTTGATTGGCCCGATGGCGGTTTTCATAGGCGGATACGATGTTCGCAACGACGTCTGTCATGGGATTGTTTTTGTTAAAGCAGGCAAGAAAATAGTCGCGAACCGATAAAATACTGGTCGGGCGAATGTCCTGGCTATCAAAGTAGTACCCACCATCGACAGCGGGTGATGCAATGGCTTGTAGTACCTGTGATTTTTCTTGATGTCCTTCCCAGCGAAAGTCTGGGTCGAACATAAGCCATGTTTCTGGGTTGCTAGTCTGTTCCAACATGACGTAGTGTGGAAACGGGTTTTGGTTAAATTTATTTTCTCTTTCGGGTAAACGATACATGTCTAGCATTACCATGATTTGACGGGTATCAGGTTTATTCGCGAGCAGGGATACAAGGCGCTTACTGTTTGCCTGTTTGCTTATTGTCTTGTCGTACCATGGAGTCACCGATACGTTGTATAATTTTTCGTACCAATGTCGGAAAAAATCGTGGTTAATATCCTCTGAGTGATAGGATATACACCCATTGCCATCCAAGACAACATCCGCATCCCATACCCCAAAATAAAACGGTCGGTGGTCCACGCGGTCGTCAGCTTTGATTATTTCGCACAAACAGCTGACAAAGCAGTGGACTTTAATATCTTCAAACTCTTCAGGAATAGGTGATACTTCTACGGTAGAGTCGATGTTTAATAGGAAGTCAACAAGTGATGCAACCGTGGTGAAATCATCTTTTGTTAGTGCGTTGTCTGGAACATTGAACCCCAGATCGGTTTCTAACTGAATAATAAGTTGTAATATCAATACAGAATCTAAATACAGATCCTGATTAAGTCGTGCGTTTGGGCTGAATGCAGATATCTGAGGAATGCACAGCTTGTTTTCTAATATCGAGTGTATTGCGTTGATTAGGTCGGGTTTATTCATAGGTCGTGTCTATTTAGGAGGGGCTTGTCAATTAAACCTGAGGTTGGGCTGACTTGTGCTTTGCGTTTTTCTGTTGAGTCAGTAATGCTTCATATTCTTGTGCGATCAGGCGGCGATTTATCTTTCCATTAGCAAGTCGATTGATCCGGTCCACGTGTTCCAATTGTTGTGGAACTTGATACGGAGCCATTTGATCTGCGCACCATTGACGTAGCTCGTTGGATGAAATGTTTGCGTTAGTAACGTAATGAAGACATACCCGCTGTCCTGCGTAAGCATCATCTCGCTTAAAGATGACGACATCAGCTATTGCAGGGTGAGTGAGAATTATGTCTTCAATCTCAGCGGGGTAAACATTGAGCCCCGCGACTATGATGGTGTCATCGAGTCGCGACACAAAGGAAAGCATGGGAGGATGTTGTTCGTTTGACTCTAAATAGCCTAGATCCCGAGTCCGGATCGATTGTGTTGGTCCATGGATGTCAGCATCGTATGAGGTAAAAGAGACAGTGATTTCACCGGCGTCTTTTACTGACGTTCCTGCTGCTACCTTAAGGTGGGGGAGTGGTGTACCAACATCCATGGTTTGGGTAAGATGTTGATTTACTGCGATACATCCTACTTCTGAACAACCGTATTGCTGAAATAGATGAGTCACTTTAGGGGCTAGCGTATCGAAAGTGAGTTTGCTCATTACGGTGCCAGAGGTCATTGCCGCGTGTATTTTTTTTTCGGCTGGCCACAGGCTGGCGATGGTTTGCAGCATGGTGGGTGAGGAATACAGTAGCGCGTTATCGTTGGCTTGTAGTACTTTGATCAGGTATTTCGGGTTTATGTTGGTGATTACCCTTGGTGTGACACCCCTTGCAAGAGCGACGAGTAAACCGCTAATTAAACCGTAGGAATGGGTAATCGGACAGGCGATAACGGGTGTCATGTTCTTGGCGATGGTTAGTGTTTCTACATAGCTTGATATCTCAATGTCGATGGAGCGCCAACTTCGCTCAATACATTTCGGGTCTCCGGTGGTGCCGGAACTCATTTGAATTATTCCATGTGAAGACCTTCCTTCGTTAGAGCCCCCATTGCATGCTTCAGCGTTAGTTTCAAGCGGGACTACTGTTTCCATATTTCCATAAAATAGATAATGGCACTTGGCTTTTTTTGATAGGCGTTTTGCTGCATCCAAAGGTGTACTGGGATGAATGGGCATTACTGAAATGTTGCTAGATTTACAAAAGAAGCAGATAGCTAACCAGAGAGAATAATCCTCTAGACATACCGCAATACGTACGCTGCTATTACCCAAGAAAATGGTGTGTTTTTCCAGCGCTCTCGTGTGTTCTAAAAAGTAATCGGTATCATAAAATTGGTCGTCTATATATAGCATGGTTTTACTGATTTCCTTTGGGTTTTACCATTATTTGGCAAGAGCATTGGGTATGTCATGAGAGACTATCGCATCTTGAGCTGGATTGAGTTTTAACGTGAGGAGGGACTCTGTTTGTATAACATCGTTAAAAGGGTCTACCTTTGCTATTCTGTCTAGGGCTGTACAGCCGTTTAGTGCATATTGTGACAGTTGGTCGATTACTTCGGACCAAGTATCCGATTCAGGGTGTTGGTATTCTCGTTCGAGTAGGTGTGCTATCTCTGAAATATTGAATACGAATAGTGTATCGATGACTAATTCCCTGAGTGCTTCTTCGGATGTCATCCAATAGTATTTATTGTCGGGAGCATCAATATAGGCGGTGTTAATCTCGTTAAAATGGGGCTCAAGATGTGGGGCAGCGAGGTAGTCTTTGACATACTCGACGCTGTCATGAAAATCTCGTAAAACGATGGTTTCTGGCCATCCCTCGTTGTGAACCAGAACGATGTTTTGTCCATGCGCTTCTATGGCGATCCCATGATGTACCAATAAGTGCCATACAGGCAGGACCACTACACGAATTAATTGGGTGAGCCATTTTTTGAGTCCGTATCGATCTATCCAAGGGTGAATAAAAGGCATCCCGTCATTTTCCATGACCGCTAGCGCCGAAAAGGGTACTGCTCTGTTTTCGTAGTCAGAAGGAGGACTTTTTCTAAACACGACGGCAAGTTGACCGTGCAAGTCGTGTACCCAAGCCGGTGAAGGGGCTTTGTCAAGAATGCTACTAGCCACTGTGATACCCGCATATTCTTCCAAAATGTGCATCGGCGCCTGGTAACTAAAATAGGGGTCGTCGTTAATGATTCTCGACAACCATTGGGAAATGAACGGAGCGCTGGTGACTGCATGAGGATCTAGGTTGCGAATGGACGATGTGTTCACCATATTCAGGGGGAGCTTAATATGGGCTTTTTCAGGACGTGATACGTTAAGCAATGTACGTACAGATATAGAGGCTTTATATAAGTCTCCCGCTGATCCTAACGCCAATATATCGGAATTGTTTAGCGCCGGTGTCAACGACGTATTCTTATAGTGATGCCATTGCCAGGGGTGTATTGGGAGTAGGCTATAGTCCTTCCAGTCCCCACCCTGTAGCGTTAGACGCTGTTCAAGATCATCGAACACTGAGTGACCGAGCTCTTGTTGCCAAAACCCCTTATCGGTAAGCGTCGTATCTTCTAACGGAAGGCTGTGTGTTAAGAAAATACGTTTGATGGCAAGCCAATGGAGCTGAAAGCTTTGTGCTGTTTCAGGGCCATACGCGGCATGATCTGCCTCACTAAAACCTGTGCGTGCTTTAAAACTAGGGTGGTATGGGTGGCCTTCGTCGATACTGGATTCCAATTCACTGTAACTTTGTAAACGGCGAGAGCTCTGGTTACTCAGTAAATCTTCAGCGTGATTTTTATTCCAATGGCATAGTTTTATTGTTTGGCGTAACTCTTCATGAAACGTTTTTTTCTTATTATCATCACAAGGTAGGGTCTCAATAATCGATTCTAGCGACAGCGTATTGCAAAATTCGGTATGTTGAGTGGAGGTAATACTGTTCTGTTCTAGTCGAACTCGCCCAAAACCTCCGATATAGCCGGTAGCTTTACACTGTGTTTTTCCAATGGAGAAATTAAACAACTGGTTTACATAGGTATACTCAACGAGTTTTTCAAAGAGTAACGCTTCTATAAGCTGTTTAATAACACGTTGTTCAATCGTGGAGTCACAAACGTGGGGAAAATTAGGCGTATTCAAGTTGCACCTCTCTTTTCGAGGGTGTTGGTAAATCTGTTTTGGGGGGCGTGGAGTTAAGAGCAGCGAGGGGGTTTTTAATCTGCGTGTAGATCGCGAGTTCCAGATCTGCCTGAAGCTCATCGACATCATCTATTCTGGTTAATAGATTGCCCTTGCAAGGTAGATCCTTACGGGTCAAAAGGGAATGAATAAACTGTTTGCCGACTCCCGTCATCTTGTGTTGTAGTGTATGCAGTTTTTGAATGCACAGAGCCAGCAAAGTTTTCTCATCGATAAGTTTATCGACGCCCATTCGATTGATAACGGAGAATAGCTGGTTAATGATCAGGTAATAACTAAACCGGTCGATGATCATATCGTCGTCGTAGAATAATTCTGGCGTTGTGTTAACAGCATTTTCTAATTCGATTAAGTGCTCTTGGTACGACTTGGAAAGATAAAATCCTTGGTTGTCTCGATAGTAATAGACGCTAGGATAACCTTTGCTGATATCTAATAACGAGTTTTGCTGATGGGCTTCAAGTGCGATACCGTGGCGATCAAATAGAGTGATGGCCGGTGCGATCGCGCATTGCCAATAGCAGTCAAACCAGCGCAGGCTAACTGCTTTGATCGTATTGTCTTCTTCGGTGGCGATGCCCTTAATAAGCTTAGCTAGCCGAGACTGTCCATCAAGCTCGACGGGAGATTGTGCGATTGCGGCGACGGAATGAATGTTGCTGTTTTCTTTGGTGTTACCATTAAGAATAAAGGGATTTTCTCGCATGATAAGCTCAAAACCACTTTCTTCTTTTCCAGGCAGTTCCAGTGTAATAAAAGCAGGGTCATCAATAGTTTGAAATTCTGTAAATTCGTGAGAAAATTCAGTTTTTCGTAATAAACTCGCAACCACAACTCCTGCATCTAATTCATGACGCATATTAATACGCAGCGAATTTGTGATCTTGACCGGGATAGATAGCTTAAACATATAGGGCAAGTCAGCACAAAACAACGTACGTACCGACGATGTTGGTGTGAATTTCGGTCCCAATAAACCGATGTCTAGAATCGACTGAGTTGTTAGTAGTTCTCGTATGTGGGATTGCAACAGCAACCAATGAGCCTGTAATGGGTGTGCTGGTATCAGTACGTATTTATTTAGGTCTACTTCACTGAGCTGAGGAGGCAAGGAGCTCTTGCCGGTACTTATACTGTCGAGAACAATATCCTCAGCACTTTTCAATAAAATTGATCCCTGTTTGACTAATGTCCTGTCAACAGCGAAGTAGTGTAATTGAAACTGGCCACCTAGCTCGGGTGCATAATCTTGATGTTGCCATTCATGGATACCCTGTCTTGATTTTGGTGTTGGGTGTAGCCAATGCCCAAATAGAATAGACTGTTCAGAGTCAATAAATTTGGCACTGTGTAACCTAGGGTCATCATACCTATTCTCCACATAGCGGCTCATTACTTGGTGACTTTCGATTAAGCGTGAAAGAAGTTCTAACTGTTGTGATTTTATCGCGGTGGATTGTTCGTAAATATTCCCCACTACGAGCATTTGTACTGAAAGGTAGTCGATAGGCTGCCAATCGAAATGTTTACCTTGTTGCTGAAAAACGTGAGTTAGCGTATGTCTTCCAACTAAGGATCTGTATTCCACACCAATGGCAAGGGTTATGTCGCTATTGGTCAGCCGTATTTCTAATACAAAGGGCTCATTGTTATTGAAGTAGACTCCTGTCTGCAACATCCAGTGAGAGGCGGGGTGCCACACGCCGGAATCAATTTCCCGAAGGTAGCAGTTCATAAAAGCTTGAAAGGACGCGTTATCTGCGACTTGCCTGGCGAGTTGACTCATACGTATCTCTTACTGGGGATATAGGAAGTATCCATAGTAAGTTAATGAGAATGAGTGTCATTAACAAATACTTTTACATTTGTTACTCGTGTTTTAGACGTGACGGACGATTATAGAAGGCCAAGATAACCGCCAGTAAGAAAGTACACCATTCCGCAATTGGAAGTGCGATTAAGAAATTATTGTCCTCAGTTATATCTATTGTAGGTTGTAACGTAGGTATGAGCCAAAAGAATAAGAGAAGCAATGATCCTGGTAAAACAAGGCTGCGGGAAGCCGCAATAATCGTTGAAGGTAACGGTTTATGAATAGCCGTAAGGTAGCAAGATAGAATAACGTTGATACCATTGACTAAAAATAGAGGCCATATAATGAGGGTGATCTGAGTCGCTAGTGATGCGACAGGCAAGGAATTCTTATCAAGAAATACAGTAATTATATGCTGGTTGAATGAGAGTAATATTATTACCAGCACTATTCCAATAAATAGCACGGTGGTTACCGCAGTGATAAGGAAGTGCCGGATACGTATTGGTTGTTGTGCACCTAAATTTTGGCTGATAACAAGATGTAAACCATCTGCGACACCGTAGGACAACATTAAACTAAGGAAAATTAGGTAGTTGATAATCGTAAATGCTGCGACCCCATCTACTCCATAACGTGATATTAATAGCCAGTTAAGTAACAGTAAAATAACCCCCGCAGAGATTTCATTTATAAATTCTGATAAGCCATTGTATGCAGTGGAAATAATCTCCTTCCATTGCGTTTGTCTTAGTGAAAATCGAAGCTTGCGTTGATGACTAGAAAATTTATCACTTAATAAGTAGCACGACAAAATCCCGATTTGAATTAATTGTGCAATCGCAGTTGCGTATGCTGCCCCTGATAGACCTTGTGACATATAACCCACGAAAATGATATCAAGAACTATATTTAATATGGCACCAGAAACTAATGCTATTGTGGCGAGGTAGGGGTGGCCGTCTAGTCGTACAAAATAATAAAATACCATTCCGATAAGCTGAATAACCAAGGCCCATCGTATAATTGAAAAATATTCGTGTAGTAACGGAAATAATTCTAGGGGCGCACCTAGCATTGTGAAAATATGTGTTTCAACAAAGCCGCTGAGGATAGCGCAGAGTATAGAAAATATCACAATGGTGATCATGGATTTACTGTATATCGACGACGCTGCATCGAGTTTGTTTTCTCCAATATAGCGTCCTGCCCGCACGGACCCGCCAATAGATAACATTAACCCAATGCCGAACATCAACGTGAAATAGGGGATGAGAATAGTAATGGAAGCTAAGCTGTTTGACCCAACATAGTTTCCGACAACGATACCATCAACCAAATTAGCTGTGGTGAGAGCGACCAAACCAACAATGGAGGGAAGCACATAATAGAAAAAGGTGGGAACGATTTTCCCGGTTAGAGCAGGGTTTGTAGAGGGTGTTGACATAATACGTGATCTATAGAGCGTGGATGGAAAAGGTGGATCGTATAAATAGGTCTTCTTGAAATCAATAGATTGTTACCTTTGTGACATTCTAAAGATTAGAAGAAGGCCTTGTTTACGAAATGTACATCATATTTTCGATAAATGTTGATATGTTTTTGAATAATATGTTTGAAATTGAGAACTATTCGCATTAAGGTATGCGCAAAGATTGATCTTGTTGGTGGGGGTATCGTAATGGCGACTGTAAATGATGTACGAATTTTAATTGTTGAAGATGATAGAACTTTGAATGATCAGCTCGCTGACTTATTGAAAGGACAAGGGTTTAGTATTTCCCAGTGCCACGACGGACAGCAGGGGTTGGTTGCGGCCATTAGCGAGAAGTTTGATCTTATTCTTCTCGATGTTCTACTGCCAACGCTAAATGGCTTTTCCGTGTTGGATAAACTACGCAAAGCGAGACAAACACCGGTCATGATGTTGACCGCTTGCGGTGCTGAAGAGGAGCGAATCGAGGGTTATAGTAAAGGCGCTGATGACTACGTTCCAAAGCCTTTCAATTTTACTGAATTATTATTACGTATTGATGCTGTATTACGCCGTTCTCTTGGTTCTGAGCCCCGCAATAAACATAATGAAATGCTGGTAGATAAACTCTATCTCTATCGCCCGAAGCAAACAGTAACCTATGATGGTCAACCTATTTCACTGACCCCCATTCAGTTTCGTCTCCTATGGGTGTTAGTCGAAAATCAGCGCGAAGTGATGTCTAAGCCTTATTTGTATCAGCTGGTACTGGAGAGAGCGTTTAGTCGCTATGATCGTAGCCTTGATATGCATTTAAGCCGTGTGCGGCGAAAGCTTATTGATGCGGGAATGGAGCCTGAGCGATTCTCCACTGTTCATGGCAAGGGTTATTGTTTTGTATGAATAAACGTTTGTTATGGCAGCTGTGCTTAACCATCGCTGCTGGAACGGTGTTATTATTTTGGGCTGTCGATATCTTAACGACTCGTACTGAACAGCATATGAGTTATATCTCTGAAGAGCATCAACAGGAGTTGCTGGAATTCGGGCAGAAAGCGGAAGAGATATTTTCTACTAAAGGTGAAGGCGCGTTAGAAGAATGGCTTGTAGAATTACAAGAAAAAGAAAATACTTGGGCCGCGGTGGTCACTTCTGAACTAACAGCCTTAGCGAAGGGGGATTTGTCTACTCAGTTTCAAGAAGGGTTTGCTCTTGGGCGAAATGTAGAATGGAAAATACATCTCTATTTTGAGCATAACCCTATTATGGGTATCCCTTTTTCACAACGCTATGAAGAGCAAGATTTTAGTATCAGTACATCGACTCATTTTCTGATTCAATTACCTCAGCGGATGCGGCCGGGTTCGTATCTAGAATATACCCATGTTTTACTGCAAATTGCATTGCCTCTTATATTACTTATTGTGGTATCGGTCGTGTTGTATCGACATGTGATGTCACCCCTCAAACGTTTAGAAAGGGCTACTCGATTGTTTAGTGAGGGCCAGTATGATGTCAGAGTTAAAGCGCTTTTAGGGAACAGAAATGATGAACTGACCGCGTTAGCCGAGACTTTTGACAGAATGGCTGCTAGAACAGGGAATCTTATTATCGACCAGAGACAGCTTATCGCTGATTTATCTCATGAGTTGCGAACCCCCATTGCGCGTTTGGATATGGCGGTTGATTGTGTTGAGCGTGGTATCAAGCCGGAAGAGTCGCTCGATAGACTGAAGTATGAATCAGCCACAATGAAGCAATTGGTCGAAGATGCGTTAACCCTTGCCTGGTTAACGAATGAAGAGCCAACCCTAAATCAAGAAGAAGTGGATTTGGCTGAATTGCTTGAAGTCATTGCAGATGATGCACGTTTTGAGTACCCGAACAAGCACGTATTATTGGATAGAATCTCCAGCGCTATGTTACCCAGAAGCAGCCATCGCGCATTAGGGCAGGTATTTGAGAATATTATACGCAATGCCCTTAAACATAGCCCCGTCGCAGGGGAGGTAAATATATCCGTAAGGCAAAAAGGCGTAGGGTTTGAAGTACGTATTTCTGATAACGGTCCTGGAGTACCGGAGAAATACATCAATGATATTTTTAAACCTTTTTTTCGCGTGGACAGGTCTAGAGATGTGAATGAGTCTCCTGGAGGCTATGGATTGGGGCTAGCGCTTGCGCAGCGACAGCTAACCGCTGTGGGCGGAAGTGTGCGTGCGGAAAACCGTAAGCAACGAGGAAGTAGTGTGTGCTCTGGTTTAGTTATGATTGTCGATTTATCCGAACCACCAAAAGGGTAACAGTTGTAAAAGTTGTTCACTTTTTTTACACGTTAACGATAATGACTCGCAATTGATAACCATTATCATCGAGGTGCAGTAATGAAAAAGCGTGTTTTAGCAGTGGCTGTGAGTACAATCTTGGGTGCCCAGCCTACCTTTGCAGAAGAGTCTAGCAAATCTCAAGATGTCGACATGATCGTCGTAAAAGGCCAGGCGACTGGTGGAATGGACAGCTTGATAACAAGTGAAGACCTCGACAATATTCAGGCTACTGACCTCGGTGATATATTTAGAAAAGACGCCTCTGTGAGTGTTGGTGGTTCAGTCGGCATGGGACAAAAAATATATGTACGTAACATCGGCGAGGATATGCTGAATATCACGATCGATGGTGCAGAGCAAGCGGGTGCGGTCTTTCATCACTCGGGTCGAATTGCGATTGAACCTGACCTGTTAAAGCAAGTTGAAGTTGAAGCGGGTGCAGGAAGTGCCACCGCTGGACCAGGAGCGCTTGGCGGGTCAATTCGATTTACTACAAAGGATCCAAGTGACTTATTAAAAGACGGTGAGTTAGTGGGAGCCCTGTTGAAGGAAACTAATTTTCGTAACAGTGATGGTAACAAGACAAGTGGTACCGTTTTCGCGCGTACAGAGTCGAATGCGGTAAGTGCCTTGATTAGTATTGTTAATTCGGATCATGAGAATTCAATCGATGCAGATGGCGATGAAATATTAGGAACTGAATCCAAACAAGAGTTGTATTACGGAAAAGTTGTTTTTAATATTCCCGGTAACAACCGCCTATCATTAAGCACGGAGTCATTAAAGGAAAAGGGTGATATTCTCTATAAACCTGAATTGGCTGCGGGTGCTAGGAACGTTCCAGAACCTACCATTGGTACGCGTGATACGACTATTGTTAACTATGAACTGTCTCCAGAGAATATTGATTTTATCGACTTCTCGGTGAATGCTTACCACACGAAACAAATGCAAGAAAGAGAATACAGCAGTATTGCTTACGATGGTGCGGTAGAAACACATGGTGCGACTATTCAGAATAAAAGCCGAATATTTAATCAACAATTGATAGTGGGTGTTAATTATCGCAGCGACGAAAGTACGCTGGATGATGTAGATTTTACGCCGTCAGAGTTTGAAGAAAAAGGCGAAGTATATGGAGTCTATGTGCAGGACATTATCGATGTCACCGATCAGCTGACGTTATCTGCTGGGCTGCGTTTTGATGATTATCATTTGGAAGATGTAGAAAATCAAGAATTTGATGAACAAGGTGCTAGCTCAAATGTTAGTGCCAACTTCGAGTTTATTCCTGGGGTAAGCATAAGCGCAGGGTACGCTGAAGCCTTGAGAGGACCAGAAGTTAAGGATTCATTCAAAATATCCACAGCAACAAATGATGCAGATCTTGAGGCAGAGAAATCGAAGAATTATGAAGTTGGATTCGATTTTAATGGTGATGGGTTTAATGTTGCGGTTGGCGGATACCAATCCGTAATCGAGAACCCCATCGGTGGCTCTACACCGTGGTCTAGAATCAGTGAGAATCTAAAGGATGACATTGAAACTCGGGGTTATTTTGTGAAAATGGATGGGTCATGGGACCGTTTTTATTCTTCAATTAGCTATAACAGCGCTAAGTCTGAATTAGACGGTGACCCAGTTACTCGCTATGTATATAGCTCTACAGCGGTATCGAAGGGCGATACGCTTGTGGTAGACCTATCTTATGAAGTATCCCAAAACTTGGTATTTGGATACTCCGCAGAACTAGTGAAAGATATCTCAGATTTTGAGATAGAAGTGGGCGGTGAAACTCTAGAAGTCGAAAAGCCAGGTTATGGCGTACATGATATTTATGCTAGCTGGATGCCTGCGGAAGACGATCGTTTAGTACTAACGGTTACCGTGAAAAACTTGTTTGATAAAAAGTACCTCGATCATGGAAGTGTAGAGAACTTTGAAGGCAACGCGGGTTATGGTGGAATTATAGGAAGTGAAGAAGCAGGGCGTGATGTGCGCGTTGCTGTCGCTATTCGTATCTAATCATATTTAGTCTTTTTGGGTATGTCAGCGTATAGCATTGCGTAGATATACCCATCTTTTACATGGAACAATCTATGAATGGCAAACTAGTTATGCTTCTACTGCTTGGCCTTTTTGGTGTCTTAGCTCATACAAAATCATTAGCGTCAACGCAGATCGTCGACCTTGCTGGACGGGAAGTAAAAATTGATTCGCCAATAAAACGTATTATCCTGGGTGAAAGTCGCTATTTGACCGCTCTTGCGATGTTGGATCGACATAACCCGATTGAGCGTATCGTCGGTATGTTAGCGGATTTCAAGCAAGTTGATTATGGAAGTTATCAACAGTATCAAGCGGTTTTTCCTGAAATTGATAATATCTCTTTGGTGGGGCACACCTCAGCAGATAGCTTCAGTGTAGAGCAGGTATTAACGCTAAACGCAGACCTTGCAATTTTTGGATTGGAAGGTCACGGCCCAACTGCTCGTCATGGTGCTCTAATCCAGCAGTTGGAGAAATCCGGCGTATCCGTTCTATTTGTGGATTTTCGTCACGACCCGCTAAGAAATACCGTAAAAAGTATGACATTGCTTGGTCAGGTGCTTGGCAGAGAGAAAGAAGCAAAAGAGTTTACTGATTTCTATCAGCGGGAATTGGATCGGGTGCTAGGTAGGATCGACGTACCGGCATTGATGGTTGAAGAAACCCCGAATGTGTTTTTGCATAGTCGCGTAGGATTAGAAGATCTATGTTGTGAAACTATGGTAAGAGGTATGATGGCCTCATTCTTGGATGCCGCGGGTGGTAGCAATATAGCCAAACCATTAATTCCCGGTGCAGCAGGTGTGATGAATCTGGAATATTTATTATCAATTCAGCCTGATATTTATATCGCGACAGGGATAGGGTCGACACAAAATAGTATGGATTCTGGAGCTGATATGCCGCCTTATATCGTACTTGGCGCAGGGGTCGATGAGGAGCTTGCAAGGCAATCTTTTATGCGTGCTATTGATATGACAGGTGTTAAAAACTTAACAGCAGTCAAACATAAGCGAGCATTTGCTATTTGGCATCATTTTTATAACACGCCACTCAATGTTGCGGCGGTCCAAGCATTTGCAAAATGGCTCTATCCACAGACATTTAAAGATGTCGACCCAAAACATACGTTGCAACAATTGTTCGATCGATTTCAGCCGGTGCCGTTGTCGGGTACTTATTGGGTTAGCTTGGATCAGGAGAGCAAGTAATGGATATGACGAACGCTGCAGTCAATGATCCGATACGTAATGCGAGCGAATCCATCGCGATGGATTACCGTCGTTTTGTGACAAAGCGAATACTTTTACTGGCAACGTTATTGATCATCGCATTGTGTTCATTACTAGTAGACTTAGCTACGGGGCCAGCCTTATTGAGTTTATGGGACGTATGTGTAGGCTTGTGGAATCCAGATGGAGTAAGCGCGACAACTCAGGTGATTATCTGGGATGTACGATTACCTTATGCGCTAATGGCGCTTGTCGTTGGGGCATGTTTGGGTTTAGGCGGGGCAGAAATGCAGACAGTGTTAAATAATCCGTTGGCTAGCCCTTTTACATTGGGAATAGGGTCGGCGGCAACATTGGGTGCGTCACTAGCAATTGTATTTGACTTGTCTTGGATTGGTTTGAGTTTTACTTATCTGTTACCCCTAACTGCATTTTTGTCCGCCTTGGCGGTATCTCTATTGATACTATTAGTGACAAGATCAATGGGCGCAACAGTTCACACTGTGGTGCTATTTGGTATTGCGCTCATGTTTGGCCTAAATGCCGTGGTTGGGCTGCTGCAATTTGTGGCGGATTCTGGTGCTTTGCAACAAATCGTGTTTTGGACCATGGGAAGTTTAGCAAGAGCTAACATGGAAAAAGTGACCATTGTCGGTGTGGTTTTTTTCGTGTGTTTCTTGTGGAGTTTAACTCAAGTGTGGGCAATGACTTCTTTACGAGCGGGGGAGGAACAAGCGCGAAGCTCAGGCATAAACGTTGAGCGGGTCCGATTGATTGTTCTTTTCAGAGTGAGTTTATTAACGGCGGTAGCCTTAGCGTTTGTGGGAGAAATCGGATTTATTGGTTTAATCGGGCCACATATCGCGCGGATGATGCTAGGAGAAGATCATCGTTTCTTTTTACCCGGTAGCGCGCTAGCGGGCGCAATACTATTGTCGTTATCTTCAATCGCGAGTAAAGCCCTTATACCTGGTGTGATTTTGCCAGTAGGAATTGTCACGGCTATCGTCGGTATTCCTCTTTTTATTAGTCTTATTATGACGCGAGGGCGGGAGTACAGTTCATGACATTACAGATTAACGATCTCAGCGTAAGCTATGGCTCTCGAAAGGTGATCAGTCATTTTACTTTGTCAGCGATCCCCGAGGGCTCTTTGGTGGCGGTGATTGGGCCTAATGCAGTGGGCAAGTCGACATTGCTTAAGTCTCTTGCTGGATTACTAAAGTACTCAGGAAACATATCGCTACATCAGCGAGTAATGCGTGATTTACCCCACAGGGAGGTCATAAAGCATGTGGGTTACTTACCTCAAACATTACCCCAGCCTACGACTTTGGTCGCCTATGAATTGGTATATAGCGCTTGTCGTGCCGTATGTGGCAATCAGACAAACGTGCAATTGGAGGCGTCCATTGAGCGTGTGTTCCGATTGTTAGGTATTCATGACCTCGCACTTCGGCGCTTATCAGAAATGTCTGGTGGACAGCGGCAGATGGTGGGGTTGGCACAAGTATTAGTACGACACCCCTCGTTATTGTTACTGGATGAGCCAACCAGTGCGTTAGATCTTCACTGGCAATTGAATGTGTTGGAGGCGATTCGTGAAGAAACCCATAAGACGAAAGCGATAGCCCTAATTGCCAGTCATGACCTTAATTTAGCGTTACGGTTTTGTGACCAATTAATCATGTTGGGACCCGGTGGGGTGCTTGCTATGGGTGAACCTATGAGCGTGTTAACCCCTGAGCACTTACGGACGGCCTACGGTATTGAGGGCAGAGTAGAGCGATGTTCAAGGGGGTACCCAATCGTATTAGCCGATTCTGCCTGTATATAAAAAGGAGAATGTAACATGGTAAACATTGAAAGTTCAGGTCACCAGATAGGTGTCCCTGATGAGTTTAGTAAGGTGGCTGTAGTATTGACGGGTAGGTCAGCCCATTATTTGAGCCGATTGTGTAAACATTTTTCTCACAAGGTACCGGCAAACTGGGATGATACGCAAGGCAAGGTTTTATTTGCCATGGGGTCTTGTTTGATGTCGGCAACTGACACAGAATTGCACGTTCGATGTATAGCCAGCAATATCGATGATTTAGGTGAAATTCTAGACACAATGAAAGGCCATTTCGATCGGTTTGCTAGCAAGGATCAGCTTATTTTACAATGGCAATAAGTTGGCGCTAGGTCGGAGAGTCGGTACTGCGCCCTCCTAATATAACGACCATATTAGCGGTGTAGATTGCCATAGTTGTGATGACAAGCTCGGAGAATTTCCTTATGAAATCGGATTCATATGAATCTTGGGATAAAAAAGCGGCGAAAGCGGCATTTGGCGTAGACAATTGGGGTAACAATTATTTTGATGTCTCCGATAATGGTGATGTGGTTATCCGTGTGCCGGGCAATGGAGAAGACAGCGTTGTTTCCCTAATAGAAATTGTCGAAGGGTTGAAGGATCGAGAACTGCATATGCCCGTACTCTTGAGAATTGAAAATATTCTCGATCAGAGCATCTCGAATCTTAATGAAACTTTTCGTAACGTGATTGAAAAAGAAGGCTATAACAATACCTACCGTGGCGTATATCCAATCAAAGTGAATCAGCAGGCCCAAGTGGTGGAAGAAGTTGCTGACTTTGGTGCTCGGTTCCAGCATGGTTTTGAAGTGGGAAGTAAGCCGGAGATGATCGCGGCCCTCTCAACACTGGAAGAGCCCAATAGCTTAATTATCTGTAATGGCTATAAAGACACTGAGTTTGTTGAGCTGGGATTACAAGCGGTTAAATTGGGTTTTATTTGTATTTTTGTTATAGAAACACCCGCTGAGCTACCCATTATTATTGAGCGAAGCAAGGCCCTTAATATAAGGCCGATTATTGGTGTTCGTGCCAAGATGACAACTAAAGTGGGAGGGCATTGGAATTCCACCAGTGGTGATCGTAGTGTTTTTGGGTTAACGACAAGCCAATTAATTCAAGTTGTTGACCGTTTAAAAGAAGAGGACATGCTAGATTGTCTTCAGTTGTTGCATTGCCATTTAGGTTCACAAATCCCTAATATTCGCGATATTCGAAGCGGGGTGGTGGAAGCCTGTCGTTACTATATTGATCTGTGTGGTGAAGGTGCTGCGTTATCTTATATTGATTTAGGTGGTGGTCTTGCGGTTGATTACACCGGAGCCAGCTCAAATGACGGACAGAGTCGTAACTATACATTAGAAGAATATTGTGAAGATATTGTAGATACCTTAAAGACAACATTAGATAAGCATGGTGTTGATCATCCAACAATTGTAACGGAGTCTGGACGCGCAACGGTTGCTTACTCTTCAATTTTGCTATTTAACATATTGGACGTTACCAAATTCGAACCCATTGAGTTACCGCCGATAGTTGGTGAAGAGCACGACCTGATTGGTAATATGCGAGAGATACAAGGTTATCTAAAACCGCAGCGGGTTCAGGAATGTTTTAACGATGCTCATTTCTATCGAGATGAAATTCGAGAGTTGTTTAAGCGTGGACAAATTGACTTGCGAACTCGCTCTTTATCTGAAAATCTATTCTTACAAGTATTACATGATATTAGTGCAATGCTTGATTCAATGGATCGAATACCTATTGAATTGAAAGACTTGAGAGACTCGCTTGCGGATATCTATTACGGTAATTTTAGCTTATTTCAATCGTTACCGGATATCTGGGCAATTGATCAATTGTTTCCCATCATGCCTATCCACCGCCTTGACGAAGAACCCACGAGAAGAGGTATGTTAGCGGATATAACCTGTGATTGTGATGGAAAAATTGATCAGTTTATTGGGGATCAACAGGTCGCTAAGACTATGCGGTTGCACGAGTTAAAGGAAAGCGAAGAGTACTATCTAGGCGTTTTTCTAGTGGGTGCTTACCAAGAAACGCTGGGAGATCTGCACAATCTATTCGGTGACACCAATGTTGTGAGTGTTAGGATCAACAGCGGAGGTAGTTTCGATTTTGTTAAAGAGATACACGGTGATACGATCGCGGATGTATTAAGTTATGTGGAGTATCATCCAAAAGAGTTGCAGCTGCGTTATCGAAACACTGTAGAGCGTGCCGTTAGAGAAGGGCGAATTACTGCAAGAGAGCGCCAGAAAATGATAAAAACTTTTAACGCGAGCATGCAGGGATATACCTATTACGAGAAAGACCATTGATAAGTTTGGTTTAGAATATTACTAAGGACGTAATGATGAAAAAAGTACTGATTATTGGTGCAGGTGGTGTTGGACAAGTCGTTACCCACAAATGTGCACAGTTACCTGAGGTATTTTCTGAGATAGTGCTAGCGAGTCGGACACAATCAAAGTGCATTGCTATTGCCAAACAGATTGAGGAAAGTCAGGGACGGATTATTGAAACAGCGCGAGTCGATGCAGATAACGTGCCCGAGCTTGTCGGTTTATTAAATGACGTACAACCCTTTATGGTAATCAATGTTGCATTGCCATATCAAGACCTGACTATAATGGACGCGTGTTTAGAAGCGGGTGTGCATTATCTCGATACTGCAAACTATGAACCTTTAGAAACCGCTAAATTTGAGTATAGTTGGCAGTGGGAGTATCAAGAGCGTTTTGAAAAGGCTGGGTTGATGGCATTGCTTGGATCAGGTTTTGATCCTGGTGCGACCAATATGTTTACGGCCTATATCGCTAAGCACTATTTTGATGAGATCCATTACTTGGATATTATCGACGTTAATGGAGGGGACCATGGTTATCCATTCGCGACTAATTTTAACCCCGAAATTAATATTCGTGAAGTTACTGCGGAGTGTCGTCATTGGGAAGATGGGGCGTTTGTAACAACACCTGCAATGTCTACTAAGCAGTCCTTCACTTGTCCAGACGAAGTGGGTACCTATAATATATATAGAATGTATCACGAAGAGCTTGAGTCACTGACGAAGCACTACCCAACCCTAAAGCGTGCTCAGTTTTGGATGAGTTTTGGTGAAAGCTATTTGAAGCACTTAGAGGTGCTAGGCAACGTGGGTATGACGGGTATTGAACCTATTGATTTTAAAGGCCAAAAGATCGTGCCGATTCAATTCTTGAAAGAACTTTTACCTGATCCTTCCACCTTAGGTCCACGCACTAAGGGTAAAACCTGTATTGGCTGTGTGGTTCGTGGCATCAAGGATGGTAAAGAGAAAACGGTTTATGTGTATAACATCAAGGATCACCAAGATTGCTATGGTGAGGTGCAATCCCAAGCGATCTCCTATACCACCGGTGTGCCAGCAATGATTGGTGCGAAGATGATGGTTGAAGGTAAGTGGTTAAAGGATGGTGTGTGGAATATGGAGCAGCTAGACCCAGATCCGTTTATGGAAGATATGAATCTTTATGGTTTGCCTTTTAAGGTGATCGAAGAGCCAGGGTTCGATTTAATCTAAATGCGATTAACGTAAGATATTTGGGGATTTGAGTGAGTATAAACAGTAAGACCTTTGTTGGGTTTGACCCTCGTCGGGTGCCGAGTCCGTGCTTTGTGGTGGATGAGGTTGCGGTGGAACGTAATTTGAAAATACTCAATCGCGTCCAGCAGGAATCAGGAGCAAAGGTGTTACTGGCACTTAAAGCGTTTTCAATGTTTAACCTAGCCCCGCTAGTGAATCGCTACCTGACAGGCACCTGTGCTAGTGGGTTGCATGAGGCTCGGTTGGGTTATGAAGAGTTTGGAGGCCAATTGACCGGGAAGGAGAAAAGGGAAGTCCATGTGTTCTCCGCGGCGTACACTCAGCAGGATTTGTCAGAGTTGCTCCGGTTTTCAGATCATGTGGTGTTTAACTCTGTGCAGCAATGGTTACGCTTTCAATCCCAAGCCCTGCAAATGAAATCTGAACGCTCCAGTTTGGCGTTTGGTTTGCGGATAAACCCGATGCACTCCGAGGGCGCGGCGGCGATTTATGACCCTTGTGCTCCTGGTTCTCGTTTGGGCATTACCGCGGAAGAGTTTGCGCGTCATACTGGTTCCTCTGACGCTCTTAACGGTATTTCTGGGCTGCACTTCCATACGCTTTGTGAGCAGGGCTTTGAGCCTCTAGATCGTACGTTGGCAGCAGTCGAAGATCAGTTTGCAGATTATCTCCCCGCTATGTCCTGGGTGAACTTTGGCGGCGGCCATCATATTACCCATCCAGAATATGATATAGACGGTTTGATACAGCGTATAAGGCGATTTCAAGATAAATATAATGTTCAAGTATACCTTGAACCTGGCGAGGCTATTGCGATTCATACGGGTGTATTGGTCAGTGAGGTGCTTGATCTTGTTCAGAACCAACGGTCCTTAGCGATTCTGGATACGTCCGCGACTTGTCATATGCCGGATACCATTGAAATGCCATATCGGGCAGATGTTTTTTTAGCGCCGAGCGAAGGCGGAGAGCTTGCTGGGGAGCATGCGGAGAAAAACAATAGTTATCGATTAGGTGGTCAAACCTGTCTTGCGGGGGATGTGATGGGTGATTATAGTTTTGACCAGCCATTGCAGATAGGTCAACGATTGATGTTTGATGATATGAGTCATTATACAATGGTAAAAACCAGTACCTTTAATGGCATTGGTTTACCTGCGATTGCGGTGTGGAACTCTATAACGGACGAAGTGAACATTGTTAAAGAATTTGGCTATGAAGAGTTTAAGAATCGCTTGTCTTAAGTGGACCTTTATCCGTACGTTTTGAGGTGTACTATCTACTGTAGTCTTGATCGAATGTGAACCGATAGTTATAGTGCTGGCATGTCGGCCAGCGATGTGGGTGAGAGTATTCTTATTTTCATTCTGGATAACTCGACAAGCTCGAGCTTTTCTAGTGATTTAAGGTGCCTAGAAACAACTTCACGAGCCGTTCCTAGCTGCCTAGCGATATCCTGATGGCCAACTCTTAAGATGCCATCTTCTGGGCAGGCCCGTACTAAATAGCTATTGATGCGTTGCCCAACATCCTGAGTGGTGACTTCTTCAATCGACGACATCAACTCAAAGATCCGGTGTGATAGAGAGTTGACCAAATAATCTCGTACCCATAATTCGTTCTCGTACAGCTCCTGAAAAGATTGAGTGGGTATGGAAATGATGTGAGTGTTCTCCGTTTCATTTCTTACCCATGCCGGATAGAGCATTTTGTTAAAAATACAATTAACGGAGAAGATACAAAGTTCTCCAGAGGACACGGTGTAAATGGGTTTTTCGTTGCCATTCAAGTCCAGCGTATAGACTTTGAGTGTGCCAGAGCCGATAAGATATGCCCCACCAATTTTGTCACCTTTATGGATGATGGTTGCACCTTGGTTAGGGTGTAAAGAGGTAGCGCTTACCTCCAATTTGTTCATCGCTTCATCTGACAAACCATCCAAAAATGTGGATGATTTGTTGTTGGGGTTGGCCATAGTATTAGATTCGCTGTATACCATTTAGTACGGTTATCATTCTAGCCATTTATCTTCTTTCATCCAGCATTCATCGTCAACCGCAGACTGTACTGCATGGCCCATTCCCCAAAATAATAAAAGAATGGGCCAATAACACCGCGGTGGATATTCGCGAACTATGCCGCTATCTGTTTAATGAACGAATCATGAGTCATCGGCTTGGAAAACAGCGGAAAGTTGTCTTCCACGCTACTAATGTGGGCCGTCTGATTTATAGATGCCATGCAGTCTACCAATGAGATTGCCTCATAGCCAAAGTCATAGGCGGAGCGTATCGATGTCTCCAGACAGAGATCCGTGACTAGCCCGCCAAAGATAAGACGGTTGATACCCTGTTCGTCGAGGTTTTTTTTCAGATGGGTTTGCTTAAATGCACACATCGTATTTTTTTGAATGACTAAGTCTTCTTCACTCGCATTAATTCCTTCGGCAATCGCTGCGCCCCAGCTATCGCGCACGAATGCGCCGGATTGTTTGACCGTGGCAAGAATACCGTAGGGGTTTTCACCCATTTCTGAGTAACTTTCCGTAAAGCTCATCGAAGTAAAGATAATAGGTATTCCTTGTTCGCGAGCGCTTGCAATACTCCGGTTGATATTTCGCACGACATCATTGGCGTTTAGACTATCAACAACGGCAGAGTATAATGCACCTTTCTCAGCCAAAAAGTCATTTTGGCAATCGACAAGTATTAGCGCGGATTTAGTCGTATTCATAGAGTAGCTATCCTTCAAGGTTTGGTTCTAATGGGTAAGTGAAGTAGCACTATAGAACGCTACTGAACCGTCGTAAGTGACTTGAGTCACTTACGACGGTTCAGACTTTGTAATGCTTATCCAAATAAAAAGGGTTGCCAATTTCTCAGCAACCCTTTTGCACTTCCCTTTGTTATTTGTTAGCTTTTACCCATCAACCCCTTAATCGCGTGTGGTACGTCTGCGGGGAATACAATGGATTTTGCATTATCTGAGTTAGATAACGCTTGTAGTGAGTTGATGTATTTTTCCCCCAGCAAATAGGTAACCGGTAACTCTTTATCTCCGATGGCATCTGTCACAAGTTCAATTGCCCGTTGACTGGCTTTTGCAAGCACGACTTGCGCTTCAGCTTCACGTTTTGAGGCTTCCAGCTTACCTTCGGCCTCCAAGATAGTGGCTTGTTTGTCACCATCAGCACGGGTAACGGTTGCTCGACGCTGACGCTCTGCTGCGGCCTGTTCTTCCATGGCTTGTTGCATGGTGGGAGAGGGGTTGATGTCTTGGATTTCCACGGTCTTTAGCGTAATCCCCCAATCAGCAATGTCATCAGAGATAGCGCCTTTCAGTTTTGATTTAATATGTTCTCTGGAAGATAGCGCGTCATCTAAACTCATTTCACCTAGAATGGAGCGTAATGATGTTTGTACAAGAGTTTGAATAGCAAGAATGTAACTTTCTACTCCATATACCGCTTTTTCTGGCGAGACGATGTTGATATAGGCAACGGCGTTAGTGACGAGTACCGCATTATCTTTGGAGATAACTTCTTGAGAGGGAATGTCTAGTACGATATCTTTGGTGGTGACTTTATAGGCTACAGTGTCGATAAAGGGGATAAGGATATTTAGGCCTGGGCCAAGTGTGGAGCTGTATTTTCCCAACCGTTGAACGACCCACTTGTTACCTTGTGGCACCAGTCTGACACCTTTATAAAACGTTACGATGGCAAATATAGCCAGTCCTACAACAATAATAAGTCCTGCGGTCATAATAATTTTCCTTGTGTTAATGTTGCTATTAAAGCGAAGTGTGTCGTTATACTTTTTTAACGATAAGGCTGTTGCCAGATACGTCGATTACGCTAACTCGATCGCCTATTGCAAGCGGCTCTTGAGAGATAATTAGCCATTCGTCGGCACCTAGGATTGGGGCCGGAAAACGCAGTTTACCTCGAATATCATCGTGTGGTGGGCTAAGTACTTGGCCTATTTCACCGACAATAGCTTCTCGGGATAATCCCGCTTTTGTTTTGTCTATTGCGAGAGGTTTAAGAAATTTAAACCATCCCCATGCTAATAGAGTAGACAACAGGGTCCAGAGAAATACTTGCCAGGTGAGTGAAAGTGCAGGAAAGAAGTACAGGACTCCACCAACAATAATTGCCGCAGCGCCAAACCAGAGCACAAAAAACGATAAGATAAAAATTTCGCTGAGCATTAACAGCATACCGAAGATAACCCAATGCCAATAAAGAGGTTCAAATTCCATCACATACTCCTTTGTTAGTTGGATCTATTATTTACCCCATTACCGGGCTTTTCAAATAACAATTGGGGTGATTTTGCTGGAATTCAATGGATTTCATATTACATGGACGATTGTTGATCACGTGTTTAACTGAAATACCCATGTTCTTCGGGTAGTGGGTATATATTTACTACAAGAGACAGTAACAACGGAGACGTTAAAGACGATTGAATATCGGGAGAGGTTAGGTAAAAAATAGGGGTGTACTCATATGTGATACACCCCTGGGTTGTCACTAGCTGTGTAATTGTCCGGGTAGATTGTGTGGCACATAATCAGGTAATTTACCTCCCAATATATGTTCTACATGGCGGTGCACCGCGCGCTTGCCTGCATAGGTCGCTAACTTAGTCCCACCTGGGGTGAGTATTCTTAATACTTCGGTGGTAAAAATAAGTGGGGTGGTGAATAACACGGTGAATTTTAGTGGGTTATTGGGAAGTTCTAGCTGATTGGCAGAATGATTACCCATAAATAAGCGTGATAACCCAGAGCGCAGTTGCATTTCTACTTTGCCTAGCCAACGAGACATACCCTCTTTGTCTTGATAGGGCACTTCCATGAGAGCGATGGCGAGGTCTCGCGAATCATTGTCCGCTTTACCTTGGGAGGCTCCAATCACATAGGCCGTTTGCATACCTTGTTTTACCGTTACGGGTAATAGCTCAAGGTCCACTCCCATTAAATAACCTACATAACGCCAAAACATCATAGTAGAGTGGGTTTCTTTTTTATTATAGATAAAGCCCATGGAGCGAAGTCCTAATAAGCTGGCGACTGAAAATAATAGATTGGTTCCTAGCATATCGGCTTGGTTGATTGGACTTCCCCATGCATCGGTGTCCCAATTTGGATTGTTGTTTAGGCGGTGGCGAACAAGAGCATGCATTAACCTGACTCTGATCGCACTCTTAAAACCAGGGGAATAACGCGACAAAGTAGGTGAGTTATACAGGTCAACAACGAACTTGCTGGTTTCTGCCAAGCGGCGTTTGGCCATGCTAGTGAGGGCACCGGTCATCACTAATGGTTTGACGGCTGCGCCGGATCGATAACCCCCCATTAACGCCATGCAACTTAGCACAACTTGTCCACCTAAGCCGGCGCGAAGCCCTGTCTGGCAAGCCAGAGAGAGCATGTCATCGTCGAGCCATTGTGGTCGATCATCTATTTGCTGGAAAAGCTCAATTAAAGGCTGAGGAGGCTCTGCGATGGTTTCGATGCCTGATTCAAGCGCCTGTTCAAATAACTTTCTCCCAGCCCCGGCGGGTTGAGAGTTCATCCAAGTAACTACGTTGTCAGCCAATGGGTCTCCTTGGGTAAGAGCAGCCTGTATGTTGGATTCCATATCTGAGCTTTGGGTTTTGGATTTCCCCACCAGTTTGAGTAGCATCTTCATTGTTGGGTCTTGAGTTGTACTGGGTGAACGCCAGCGACTAGGTGTTGATGTATCCGCGGTTGAATGTGGTGCTTGGCCAAAGGTTTGCGCTTGATTCATAGTGATTGCCTTAGCTAATACTGTTTAATAAAGAACCTTATTAATACTAAACCGAGTAATTGTTCGGGTATACTCGGGTAGATATCAATATGTTTAGTAGGCGAAAAACATGTCAAAGGATACGCAAGTTATTGATTTTTCTATGAGAAAGGAACCTGTGCAGCAGCGCTCAAAAGTCTTGGTTGATGCGCTCCTGGATGCAACTGCTCGGCTTTTAGTCGAGATCGGGTATACGGAACTTACCACTAACAAAGTTGCTGAAACTGCGGGGGTAGGGATTGGTTCGCTCTATGAATACTTTCCGAACAAGGAATCCTTGGTGGCGAAATTGATTGAGCGTAATGGTTTGGAAATTGCGGCTACCATTCAGTCGAGTATGCTGGTCGCTTTGGAAAAAGACCATGAAGAGGCGTTACGATTCTGGTTGGAAAAAATGCTTGAAGCGCTTGAAGTGAGAAGGGAGGAGGTGAGAGCGGTGATTACCGGCGTTCCTTTTTTGCGTGAGTTGCCACTGATGCGAACAATGCCAAAAGTGCTGATGGATATGGCGCTAACGGCTAGGGATGGGGCAGATAAGCGAGTGTCTTTTATGCATACAGAGGCAGCTGTTTATCATTTAACAACCATGGTGTTCGCGGCAATACTTAACATGGTTATTCATCCATCCAAGCACATCCCAAGGGATGTGCTGTTGAATGAGCTATCTGAATTGATATTAAGAGCAATTGATGGAGGAGCTTGAATGTTACGGTGCAGAAGGGCTAAATTGCAGCATAACGGCATCAGCGATGACGGTGCTATCTGCATTTAAGTTAGATAGTTCAATAACTTGTTCGCCTTCAGTGAACCAATATCGACCCAATAATTTCCATTGGCCTGGCAGTTGCGTTTGATCGACACTATGGGATGTACTGATTGTATTGGTATTACCTTCTGTCTGGTGATGCACAGTGACGTTGGCGTTGGTGGCAAAGTTACCGTGAGCGGGGTTACGGGTGTAGACATTGTAATAGCCCACGGTAGGGACTTCTGGTTTCCATTTGTAGGTTCTTTCTGACGAGCTACTCTTCGGTGCGTATCGGTAGTTATGGGCATAATAATCGTTGCGGTAGGTACTGGGCCACCACCACCCCTTGCGTTGGGTATTGGAGTCAGCATTGTCTACGATGATTTTTGCAGAGATATCGATAATATCTAGAGCTTGGGTGGCAGAATCTACTCCCAGTGATAATTGGTAATCCTGAATTTCGGAGGGTACAACCCATTCCCCGCTATAAATTCCATCATTGGCTAGTGCGTCGGGTGCGAGGCCATCATCAAAGAGGTCTATTTGTTCCCCGGTAGGACTGACAGACACAGTGAGTGTTGAGTCATTACTGGGTTCTGAACAGTTATATTTGTGTACTTCTATATAAATCACCTCTCCTGGAATTCTAAACAAATTGTCGTATTGTGGGTGCTGACGGCGTTGATAAATGCGATTGTCACAGGTCATCACCCCTTGGCCCTGCTCCCCTGCAAGTTGCACCAGTTGTCCTGAGCGAGTGATCTGCTTTAAGCTTTCCAAGGTTTTTCCGCTAGATAATAGCAACCGTTTGATTTGTGCTGTGGTGAGCTCATGGGTGTCGTTGTTTGCTCTAAGCAAGCCAACGATTCCCGAGACATAGGCTGTTGCTTGTGATGAACCACTGGATACGACATAGTCGGCGGTCGATACATTGCCGGTAATCTCTACTCGTGGACTGGTGCTTGCTATGCGTGACCCAGGTGCTGCTACATCCACTGTCCAGCGTCCAAAGCTACTATTGCTCCATAGGGCTCCCTGGTTGTCGATAGCGGCAACGCTGATGATATTAGGCAGGTCGAACGATGCAGGGTAGTAAGCTGTCTCCGGGTCATGGTCTAGGCTCCACTGATGATTACCCGCAGCGACAATAACGGGGATATCGAGGGCGCCTAAACGTTGGATTGCTTGACTGACTTCAGGGGTGTTCAGCAAATAGTCTTCCCGTACTTTAGCGCGAGTGATAATAAAATTATCGAAGGCGGATGCGCCGCCTGAGCCATTAATGGCGGCGATATTGATACCGTTGTCTTTGAGGTCCGCGAAATAATCCAGACAGGCAGTCACAGCTTCTGCAGTAGACACAAAGCCTTGCGCTCCAGGAATTGTGACATACACGTCGTTGACGACTTTTGCGGCCGAACAGGTTGCGATTTTTACGTTACTGGCGAGCCCTGCGATTCCAACAACACCGCCATGAAAGTCTTCGGTTTGGTTGTTGCCCGTGGCGGCGATAACACCCGCCATATTAGTTCCATGTCCGGCATTAGTATCCAGCGGGTCACCCGCGAGGGGGTTGGGTTGTCCATTGATGTCTTTTTCGACGTTGGCGTTAATACCGTGACAATCATCGATATAGCCGTTGTTATCATTGTCTATCGCGTCTTCACAGGTATCGATAATGCCGTTGCTATCGAGGTCGTTGAGATTACCCATCGTTTCCCCGGGATTTATCCAAATATGATCGGCAAGATCAGGGTGCAAGTAATCGATTCCGGAATCAATTAACCCAATAACAACATCAGGTAACTCATTACCCACTAGAGGCAGCGGCTGAAACAAACCCCAACCTAATTCTGCATTAAGATGAATACCCTCGATATTGGGAGAGGTGTATTCAGTACAAAAATAACCAAATTCACCGGTGAGTATATCTTGATAAATGTCAGGTTTACTTTCGCAGGTTGCGGTGGAAGCAGGAAAGTTTCGGATTGCCCATTGTTCGTCAAGAAGTAAATCGTTGGGAGTGGAATTTGAAAATGCAGTTGGAATAAAAACGAAAAATGATAGATAAAAAAATACTAACTTACTTCTCTTAGATAAAACGTACTTCATATTTTGCGCCTTGAAATGCGAGCAGGATTACTATCAAGGCTAGAGAGATTGGACGAAATATCTATGGGCAATGTCGGCGTTGATTTTTTGACAGCAGTGATTTAATTGTAACTCTTTTGGCAGCGTCAAAAACTATGCAAAAATGCCTATTTTTTGAGTCAGACATCAACAACTTAGAACCAATTAAATAGCACTGGATTGCAAAATTCAATTCATTGACGCAAAAAGCGCTTTGTTAGTTTTTGTTAAGAATTGTGATGCTGTGTGTTTGACGCTTGCAATGCCTCGATAGTGTATTTTCTTGACAATAAAGTGCTGCTTTTTTGTCTAACTCTTTTTCTTTCCAAAAAACATAGGCGTATTCTCTTCCTCCTCACTCTCATCCACAATCGGTTCTAAAGAGAGCCCACTTAATGAACTGGATTCTGCCGACGGAGCGGGAGCGGGTTTGGGAGTTTGACCTGGTGTGGCTTGTGGTGCTTTTCCTGGCGCTTCTTTTGTGGCGGCGGGGGCAGCAGGACTATTCCCCCCTTTTTCTGCCAAAGTGATTTTTAACCGAAGGTTATTTTTTGAGTCGGCATTACGTAACGCTTCATCTAACGAAATTCGGTTGTCGTTATAGAGTTGTAATAACGCGCCGTCGAACGTTTGCATACCTTGTGCTTGAGATTTTTCCATCACTTCTTTTATTTCATCGGGTTTTCCCTGCTTGATTAAGTCGCAGACTCGAGGAGTACCCAGCAATATTTCGATAGCTGCGGCTCGCTTGCCGTCTGTGGTCGGCACTAATCGTTGAGAAATAATGCCGCGCATATTCAGCGAGACATCCAAGAATAATTGTTTATGACGTTCCTCGGGGAAGAAGTTAACAATGCGATCTAAGGCTTGGTTTGCATTGTTTGCATGGAGCGTGGATATACATAGGTGTCCAGTTTCCGCAAAGGCGATGGCTTGTTCCATTTGCTCTTGGGTTCGAATTTCACCAATAAGAATCACATCTGGGGCTTGGCGTAATGCGTTCTCTAATGCGTCATCGTAGGAGAGTGTATCGACGCCAACTTCCCTCTGATTCACAATGGATTTTTTGTGGCGGTGTACAAATTCAACAGGATCTTCAATGGTAATGATATGCCCCGCGCTATTGGTATTTCTAAAATCAATTAACGATGCTAATGATGTCGATTTACCAGAACCGGTGCCGCCAACGAATAGAATCAACCCACGTTTTTGCATAATGAGTTTGGTTAGTATTTCTGGCAGGCGTAAGAGTTTGTAGTGAGGGATTTCTGTTTTGATGGCCCGGATAACCATTGATACTTGGTTTCGCTGTTTAAATATATTGACGCGAAATCGACCAATGCCAGGTTCAGAAATAGCCAAATTCATTTCTAAGCGAGTTTCGAAATCTCTTTTTTGTTCCTCGGTCATTAATGAGTTTGCTATTTCTTGTACTTTTCCCACTGGAAGCGGCTCTGAGGTCATAGGCTCTAGGGCACCAAAAAATTTAGCGCTGATGGGGGCTCCTGTACTCAAGTAGAGGTCAGATCCGTCTTTTTCTGCAAAGGCTTTTAGGTAATCCATGAATTCCATAGGGGTCTCAATCGCTTTTAGAAGAACATATCGCTCAGTATAGACAAACCATCCACAGTGACAGGGTGGATTTACCCTGATTGTGATAGGCGTATTTGTAGGTATGACTGGTCAGGCATCAATTTGTTAGGGGGAGGGGGTTATAGGATCAAAGGTTGACGGTATAATGGCCAGACATAATACTTATAACCCTCTCATTGGGGACATCAGGGCCATTTAGCACGGTTTGTAGACGTTTGGCTCCTTGACTTGAAAGCAAATATTGGCCTTTTTATGGATAAGACACTCCCAGATCTCATCGCAGATGAATTGATAGCTCGAATTTACATTGGCGAATTTAAAGCTGGTCATCGCTTGCCCGCAGAACGAGGGTTTGCCGAAACGTTAGGGGTTGATAGAACCTCACTGAGGATGGCGTTACGAACCTTGAATCGCATGCGATTGGTACAGTCTGTAAGGGGTTCCGGCATTACCGTGATGGATTATCGTAAGACAGCAGGGCTTGATTTTTTGGTCGCACTGTTCGATATTCCGCAGTTGGAATTGGGCACAAAAATCAAATTAGAAGGGCTGGAAGCGTTTAATGGGATTGTTCCTGGCATGCTATATGAGCTTGTGAAGGATAGCTTCGATGCATCCATAGCAGTGACTGTAAGAGATATTTTACAGAGCCAGTTGCAAATACTTGATGAAGGCGAGCTGACAGAAGAAAGACTAGATCGTTTAGCTATTTATCAGATGACATTGCAGGATTTTCTGTTGTATCACAAGGGATCTTCGATCGTCGGGTTGATGGCCAATAGTTCCAGTGCATTGAGAGCAGGTGTCATTCGAGAGCTACTTGAGCACATTAATATTAGAGAACATGTTGAGTTTAACCAGCAGATGTTTATTAACATAGGTAACGGGGATCTACCGGTAAAAGAGGTGGTGAGCTACTATCACCACTACTCAGAAGAGTATACCCAACCTCTTGTTGAACATTATAAGAAGAATCCACTGCAACCACGTTTACTTTCTTCACCACTAAAATCGACGTTGGCTAAGTGCTCTTAGTGTGAGGTGATGAGTGTGGCCTGATGAGAATCAAGTCATGGGGTTGTCCCTTAGGTATTTATGCTTCGCTATTGGTATTTAGCATTAGCGACCTAAGGGACATTCTATCTATTCCTTAGCGAACACTTCCTCGTAGTTCTCTCACTGCTTTTTCTAAGGCCACCGCACTCGCTTCAACCGCGGGAATAGGAGTGGCAGCCGTTAGTTCAACCCGAGACCAAAAACGAGAGGGTAAACTCGTTAATGCATTTCCGTCCTTATGACTAAAAAAGCTTCCCCATAAGCCTTTAAGTGCCATCGGTATAACCGGTACGGGGTTTTGCTTGAGTATTTTTTCAATACCATTTTTAAATTCATCGATCTCGCCATCCGTTGTGAGTTTTCCTTCTGGGAAAATACACACAACTTCTTCTTCAGAAAGCTCAACGGATATTTGTTTAAACGCCGCTTCGTAGGTTTCTGGGTCGGCTGATCGGGAGTGAATAGGTATGGCCTTCGCAGTACGAAATACAAAATTCAGTACCGGTAAGTGGTAGATGGGTTTAAACATTACAAATCGTACAGGGCGACGACATGCTCCTGCGATAATCATGGCGTCCATATAACTGACGTGGTTGCATACCAGAACGGCGGCACCTTCATCAGGAATATTATTCAGTTCTGAGTGCTTAACGCGATACATGGTATGAGTGATGATCCATATAATAAAGCGCATAAAAAACTCAGGTATCGTTCGATAAATATAGAGCGCTACCACGGCATTCATAATCGCAATAACCATAAAGAACTGGGGAATGGACAGTTCCATATAGGATAAGAAGAACACCGCAAAGAGTGCCGATACTACAATAAATACTGCATTGAGAATGTTCACTGCGGCAATGGTACGGGAGCGTTTTTCTTCAGGGGTACGTTCTTGAATCATTGCGTATAGAGGCACAATATACAGTCCGCCGGAGACACCAATCATGATGAAATCGAAGATTAGGCGATAATTGGCCGGTACACTGACAAACTCCATTACGCCTATCGTGTTAACACTGAGGGTATGAGAGAAAGACAAATCCATTCCGAAAAGGGTGAGGCCAATGGAACCGAGTGGCACTAATCCCAATTCAACTTTGTGGGATGAAAGCTTTTCACACAGCAAGGAGCCGGTGGCTATCCCTATGGAGAATAATGCAAGTAATAGGGTTACCACTGTTTGGTCACCGTTAAGAACCGTTTTTGTATAGTTGGGGAGTTGGGTGAGGTAAGACGCGCCAAGACACCAAAACCACGAGATAGACATACTGGCCAATTGCACCGAGCGAATTTCTCGGCCTATCTTAAGGGTCTTCCAGGTTTCAGTTAGAGGGTTGAACTTAATATTGAGATCTGGACTGGAGGGTGCAGCATAGGGGATTTTGGTACTGGAAAGCCAGCCAAGAACGGCAACCAAAATGATTGCGAAGGAAATAAAGAGAGGGCCGTCGTCTAATTTGCTGAGCAGCCCGCCAAGTATTGTGCCAAACAGTATGGCGAGAAATGTGCCGGATTCGATCAGTGCATTACCACCGATCAGTTCTTCTGATTTTAGATGTTGTGGAATAATACTGTATTTGATGGGGGCAAAAAATGCAGATTGAACACCGGTACAAAAGAGTAGAATCAGCAGACCCACAACGTGGTTAAAATAGAATGCGATGCTGGCGCCTATCATAATAACAATTTCAAAAAGCTTGATACGACGAATAAGCATGTCTTTTTCATATTTATCCGCTAGCTCTCCGGCGAGCGCGGAGAACAAAAAGAACGGCAATATAAATAGCATGGAGGCGATATTGTTAATGGTGTTGGTTTCAACGGACACCGTATAACTGGCACTAAACGCTACCAATATCATGAGCGCGCTCTTAAATACGTTATCGTTAAATGCCCCAAGAAATTGGGTATAGAAGAGCGGAGCGAAGCGCCGTTGTTTAAAGAGGTAAAACTGAGAACGTTCCTGGTGTTCGTTTGACATGCTGTCCCTTAACGATAGATAAGCCGTAGCGTTGGTAAAAAGTGATGAATGAATGCTACGTGAGTTCTTATCGAAAGAGAAGAGCCCCCAATTATGGAGGCTCTGTGTATGGCTACTGTTGGCTCACCTTCGCGATACCGCTGAGTGTGCCAGTCCAAATCCCACCAAATGGGCCGACTTGAGTGGCAGCGTAAAAGCTGTTGTAAAAGAACCACGTAGACATGGGCTTATGGAAAATGGATTCGCCGGTATCCCAGTCGAGGCCCTCTACGTTCCAGCGGCGATCTCGCTGACCAATGCAATAGAATAGATTGGTCTCAGCACTCATGGTAGGGATGCCATTGGGGCAGCTAATATCAGTGTTTGACCACGCAACGTCGAGGGTTCGCGCATCAGGGTTCCACTGAAATTTCTCTACGCCGTAAGGAGCATACTTGGGGGTGTTGCTGAAAAATACCACAAAGGCATTGATGATGTTGGAGATGACCGAATTAGACGACTGAGCTATATCTGATCCGTAATCATTGCTTACCACCACTGCACCATAGCCACGCACCAGCACTGATTGCTCGGACATGGCAATTTCACGGGATTCGTCGCCATAGTTAACGGGTACTTCAGCGGCGATACGTCGACTTTTCCCTGGCGCAATCGGCTCCCAATCGGCAGGAATTTCATTTCGCCAAAACAGTACTAAATTGGTGATTTGTTGACCGTCTGTAATGACGACGAATTTGTCTTGATCTCGAGCCCCCATTAGAGACGGGGTCGACCCTGAGCCGCTGCCCAGTCGACCTGGAACTTGCACATCGGCACCGTTCTCATAAGTCGATTGCCATGCGCCAGCAGATTCATCCATGGTGAGTTCTGTTCCTGTCCACTGTACTCGATACATTTGCTCGCTGGTAACGACATAAATGCCACCATCTTCATCTACCGCGATGGAGTTTGATACCTCTTCACCTTCTTCTGCATCTCCTAATTGAATGTAATGAATTTCTTCAAAGTCCCGGGATATGGTGGCGACTGTGCCGCGTTTGGTGGCAATAGCCAAGTAGCCATCATAGGTCATGTTGATACCAACAATAGGGTCCTCGGCGTTGCTACCTCGAAGAATGTTAGCGGGGATATCAAGGCTTCTTAGTAAGGCAATATCGGAATCAGCCGTATCTGCTACCGCATCGCCATAAGCATATAACTTGCCTTGGCCGGGTACGTAGAAGTTATTGTCTTTATCCAGAACGGTATAAGCTCCAGTTGTCCCGTTAGCAAGGTTAATGGCTTCGGTTTTGCGTACTTTATCGATCACATCGGTGCGGTCTTTATCGACGCTGATTTTGTACACGTGGGTGGCACCAGAGCCCCAGGCAACAATGTCGCCATTAGAGTAAGGCTCAGACATTGCCAGAGTAATGTTAAGTAGGTTGGTTGCCTTATAGTTGGCTTTTTGTAGCTCCTCTGCTGATGTTGGCCCTGCAAGAGGGGAGGAGCCCTGCACATAGGACGTACGGTGGCTCATGGGCCATGCAGAATCGGCCAAAAAAGTATTTTGTGGGGGCTCATTGCCATCAGGGTTAGGCGGCGCTGCGAACGCTGGAGTAAGGACCAGGGCTGCGCAAGTAGTAAGTGCAGAGCGTATCAGTAACGTGCGCAGCGGAGAGCGCCGGCTTTGGGTGTGATTGGTCATGGGTAGTGCCTTTGTTGTTATTGGGTGTGTCAATTTACTTATCTAGACTATCGCTGCTGGGACCGGTTGTGTCCCCGAATTCTGTCAAGTTTTTACCATTTTGCGTCAAATGCTGATAGGGTGGTGAAAAGTTACCCTTATAAAAATAAGAAAGAGTGTGTCAGTGGAATCAGTAACTCATCAACAAACCACTATTGCGACATGGGCGGCTGCGGTAGAGCGAGCGCTAAATTCCTACACCTGTTCTGTTGAAGAGGTTAACCAGTTATTCTCCAATTCAGCGATTGATCAGACGCGATTGATGGATGCAAATTATCGCATTCCAGTGGTTGCCATGACAAAGCTGTGGCGATCATCAGTGCTGTTAACAGGCGACGAGGCATTTGGTTTGCGCGTAGCGGAGTTTGTGTCGCCAACAACGTTCCATGCCTTGGGGTATGCGGCAATGGCTTCGAAGAACTTTTCTGAGGCCGTGCAGCGCATCATTCGTAACGCGCGTCTTGTTAGCGATATTGCTGAGATGAAGTTAGAGATGAATAGTGATGGTATTTGTCTTTGCTTCGATTTAAGTGAAGGCAGCCCCGATGTCGCGGATGAAGCGATAGATGCATTTACGGGGGCTCTTATCTATATGTCCCGTCACTATATGCATGCCGAGGTGCCATTGCTTTCCGTTGAATTTGTTCGTCAACTGCCAGAAAACCCCGATCGGTTCCACACATTTTTTGGTGTGACGGTGGCCTTTGGCTGTGAGGCCAACCGTTTTGTGGTGGACCCTTCCGTAGCGACTGCGCTTATACCAACCTATAACTCGACGCTGTTGGAAGCCAACGAAAAAGTGATGGAGGAATATCTGCAACAAACAGGCCTTTCCTCAATTACAGAAGTAGTACGAGGGCATATTGCAGCGGTATTGCCAGAAGACCCTGTGTTAGATCGCATTGCCGAAAAAATGCATATGAGTGGGCGAAAACTACAGCGAAAATTACAATCGGAAGCGACCTCTTATCAAAAAGTACTCGACAGCTATCGACAAGAAAAAGCCGAGGCATGGCTTAGTGATAACCAAAAAAGTATCAAGCAAGTGTCCGATTTATTAGGGTTTGCGAATCAAAGTGCGTTTACTCGAGCGTTTAAACGATGGACTGGATATACCCCTAAGAAAACCATGCGTTAGCGTTTTTCGACTATGCTAAAACTGCTTAGCTGCACGATGGTCCATGCGACAATTTTTACCTATGTGCAACGCGTGAACCACTGGTCACTTATTTTTTACAGTGTTAGCATGAGTTCTCGTTACATACACATTTATAGATTCCTAACGTGGAGGTACAACCATGGGACCACTGAGTGGGTTGAAAATCATCGAACTTGCGGGCATTGGGCCGGGTCCATTCTGCGGCATGATGCTCTCCGATATGGGAGCTGAGGTGATTAGAGTTGAACGCCCTGGTGCCTTGGATGTGTCAAAAGATGTTCTTTGTCGCGGGCGAAGATCTATTGCCGTGGACCTTAAATCAGACGACGGTCGGGAAATAGTGATGGACCTGATTGGCCAAGCTGATGCTGTGTTTGAAGGGTTTCGTCCTGGGGTAATGGAACGTTTAGGATTAGGGCCTGATGCATGCTTGGCGAAGAATCCCAAGCTTGTCTTTGGTCGTATGACAGGGTGGGGGCAAGAAGGCCCATTGGCGAAAGTGGCAGGGCACGATATTAATTATATTTCGCTCACAGGCGCATTGCACTCGATCGGTAGAAAAGGAGAGAAACCTGTTGCCCCGCTCAATTTGGTTGGGGATTTTGGCGGCGGCGGCATGTATTTAGCATTCGGTATGGTGTGTGCGTTATTGGAGGCAAAAACCTCGGGCAAAGGGCAGGTTGTTGATGCTGCCATGGTGGATGGCTCGGCGTCATTAATGGCGATGTTTTCTACCTTCCAAGGCATGGGGCAGTTTTCCGAGGAACGCGAGGATCATATGTTGGACGGCGGCGCGCATTTCTACGACACCTATGAGACCAAAGATGGAAAGTATGTCTCTATTGGTTCAATTGAGCCTCAATTTTATCAGTTGTTGATTGAGAAAGCAGAGCTGTCTGCTGAACAGTTTGCACCGCAAATGAACCCTGGAAAATGGGGAGAACTAAAGACTGTACTCACCGAGGTATTTAAAGCGAAAACGCGAGATGAGTGGTGTGAAATTATGGAAGGCACTGATGTGTGCTTTGCGCCAATTCTGTCGATGAAAGAGGCTCCAGAGCATGAGCACCTTAAGGCGAGAAATACGTATATAACACTGGATGGAATTGTTCAGCCGGCCCCCGCTCCACGATTTAGCCGTTCTCAGGCTGAGATGCCTTCCAAGGGTAAAGTTCCTGGAGAGGATACCCGAGAGGTGTTAAGTGATTTTGGTTTGACCGAACAACAAATTGTTGGGCTGATAGACGCTGGTGTTGTGACAGAGCGTTAGGTCTGTATTGGAATGAATACCACCCACCGTCATCCGATGGTGGTGGGGGTAAAACGAATCTGTAGAGAGGGGTTTATGAATACATCAATTGACGTGCGAGCACAATCCACAATAGAAGAACGTTGGGCCTTATTTGGAAATCCTATTACCAATGGTGATGAGTACATTGATAGTTTGAGGGGAAGGGATCTTGATCTGTATCTCTTTGGAGAGCGTGTTGTTGAGCCGGTAGATCATCCGATGATTCGCCCCTCGATGAATGCTCTTAAGGCTACTTACGATTTAGCTCTAGCTGATCCAGAGTTGGCAACGATGGAGTCTCCCATTGCTAAGCAGCGGGTTAATCGCTTTTTACATATTCCACAAAGCCCGCAAGATCTTGTGATGAAAAATAAGATGCAGCGTAAACTTGGCCAACTAACAGGAACTTGTTTTCAGCGTTGCGCAGGACTGGATTGCGTGAGTGTTTTGCATTCTATTACTTTCGACATTGATGAAAAATACGGTACCGAATATCACCAACGTTTTTTGGTGTTCTTGGAAGCATTACAAAAACAGAATCAGATTATCGCTGCCGGGATGACTGACCCAAAAGGTGATCGGAGTAAGGCCCCTCATGAACAGGCAGACAAAGATCTATTCTTGCGAGTAACAGCCCGCAATGAGCACGGTATTTATGTGTCGGGAGCAAAGGCCCATATGACAGGAGGGTTAAATTCTCACTGGATGATGGTACTGCCAACCATGCGTTTGTCTGAGCAAGACAAAGAGTATGCGGTAGTTGGAGCTGTTCCGTTACAAGCTGAGGGGTTGCAGTACATATACGGTCGTCAATCTTGTGATACACGATCAATGGAAGGTGGGACCATTGACCAGGGTAATGCCCAGTTTGCAGGGCAGGAAGTGCTGGTGATTTTTGATAATGTGTTTATTCCTAATGGTCACGTATTTATGGATGGCGAAGTGGAATTCGCAGCACCAATGGTGGAACGTTTCACCAATTATCACCGTGCAAGTTATGTATGTAAAACCGGTCTAGGAGATGTGATGGTGGGCGCGGCCGCCACTATCGCGGAATATAATGGCGTTGAGAATGTATCTCATATAAAGGACAAATTGGTGGAAATGGTTCATCTTAATGAAACCATTTATTCCTCTAGTATTGCCTCTTCCTATGAAGCTGAACCTTTGCCTTCTGGGGCTTGGATCAATAACGGTATGCTGGCGAATGTGTGTAAACACAATGTTACCAGGTTCCCCTATGAGATCTCTCGTTTAGCTCAAGATCTGGCGGGTGGATTGATGGTGACGCTTCCCTCTGAACAGGATTTCTCCTCAGAGCATACGTCTGAAGTATTGGAGCGTTTCTTCAAAGGGCGAGAGGATATTTCGACAGAAGATAGGGTAAAGATACTGCGACTTATTGAAAATATGACCCTGGGTCGTAATGCCGTGGGCTATTTGACAGAATCTCTACATGGAGCGGGTTCGCCTCAAGCCCAGCGTATTCAGATTCAGCGGAGCATGGATGTAGACAGCAAAAAGTGGTATGCCCGCAAACTAGCGGGAATCGCCACAGTAGACTAAATTAGGGGAACTTCATCGCTGGCAGAGCTAGTCTTTACATTTGTTACGTATTTTCATTGGTTAAGTGCCTGTCTGTCTTATCTTTTTGTTGATAAGGTGATTTGCTCTAGATTACACTAGAGTATCGATAATAGGTGTGCCAGGGTTTTGCTGTGCTGAGATGGTTTTCATTGCCCCTTATGTTGGGGGTGTTACATTGTTCCATACCCGTTGCATTTGGTTGTGATGATGGTGTTGCCACGGTGGCGGGAAAGCCTGATTTTCCGCCATTGTCATGGCAAAAAGACAAGAAGTTGCAAGGTATTGCCTACTCTGTAATCGAGCAGGTATTAAGTGAGCTCAATATTAAGGTCGAGGTCAAACCCGCGGTGCCTTGGAAACGGGTGCTGCAGGAAAGCCGTATTGGGGACGTTGACTTCGTTGTTGCGGTGAGAGAAACACAAGAGCGTAAGGAGTATCTCGAATTTGTGCCGACACCGATGATGGAATCGGCACAAAATGTGTTCTATCGGAGCAATGAGTCTTTTGAAACGCTGAATGATCTAAAGGGTAAAATTGGTGGCGTTACCCTAGGTTTACGGTTCAATGATGAATTTACGAAGTTCGCGAATGAGAACTTAGACCTAAAAAAAGTCCCCAAACTAAAACAAAATATCCTAAAGTTAAGATCAAATAGAATCGATTATTTCATATCACCACTATTGCCAACATTACATTTCATTCATCAGAATAATATCAAAGCAGATATCAATTTTATGCTTAATCCGTTATTCGTTATTGAAGAGAAGGTTGCGGTTTCGAAGAAAAGCAGTTGTATTAAATATATTGCTGAAATTGATAAGAGGCTTCGATTGTTAACGGAAAGTGGCAAGATAGACAGCTTGTTGGAAGCAAATCTCCAGCAATGGGATGTTATGTCTTCAGTGATGGAAAAGGTTAATAGCAGCCCAGACAACATATAGATCAGCGACTGGGTCAGGGAACATTGGGATGTTTCATGGTTAGAACAGTATCAGGGTTTGGTTGGGGGTTGTTGTTTGCGTTTGTTTTTCTTCGGCCAGCGTTTGCACTGGATGTCCGTATAGACGGTTTTGCGTCAGTGGTTGGCGGGGCTGTTTTGGATAAGGGTGAAGGAGATATCTACTACTACGACGAAGAGGACGTAGTATTTAAGCCTGATTCTACCTATGGAATCCAGTTACGGGCTGATTTAGAACCCAATATGTCTATTACTACCCAAATCGTCGGTGCGGGTGAGAAGGATTATGAGGCCGAGTTTAAATGGGCTTTTATGTCTTATCAAATCAATGATGAATGGCGTATCAGCGTAGGCAAGACCCGCGTTCCGCTGTATATGTATTCTGACTTTCTGGATGTTGGTTATGCGTATCATTGGATACGCCCACCCAGGACGGTTTATGAACTGCCTTTTAGTACTCTCGAGGGGATTAATGTCGAGTATCTGACCGATGTAGGGGATTGGACGTCCAGATTAACCCTGGTTGCCGGTGCTACTGACGATGAGGTAGTAGAGTTGGATTCCGAATTGGCGACACGAAATGCGCTCGGTGTTGCATGGTCAATGAACTACGATTGGTTTACTGTGCGAGCGGTATTTCTATCGGCTAAGACTAGTGTTCCGTTTGTTGATGACCCAGATGCTGAAGACCTGGCAGACCTGATGGCAACACTCAGTAACGCCGGAACATTATTAAGCTCCTCAGCTGTTGCGACGTTGTTTCCGGCAGGTGTGTTTGATACCTATATCGGTGTTGAGGATGATCCCAATTTATCCGCACTGGTTGACGATATTGAATGGGTGGATGACAGAGGGTTATATCGGGGAGTGGCGATTGCCATTGATTATGACGGTTATCTGTTTAGCGCGGAATATACTCAAGCGGATATTAAAGATACCTTTATTCCAACGCTAAGGTCCTATTACGTCTCTGTGGGGCGAAGAATTGGAGACTGGACAGCGTATTTTACCTTCGAAGTGGATGATGATCGCCAAGTGGATTCATTGGTGAGAGATATCGAAGGATCGTTACCCACCTACCAAAGAACAGGAAGTGTTGATGGAGGAGCGGTAGATGCCGCGCTCGATGCTGCTGCTGCTGGATTAAATGCTGGACGACAACAAATGATTGATGGGGTTGCGGCTGCGGTAGCCTCTCTTGATCTTAAAAAGGAGACACGATCCATTGGTGTTCGATGGGATTTTCACCCCCAAGCAGCAGTTAAAGCCGAATTTAAAGCGAAATATGACGATACCAATGATGTGAATCCCCGATTAATTAACGTTGGCTTAGATCTAATATTCTAGAAGGAGGTAGAGATATGAAAATCAAAAAATATACATGTTTGTACCTTCTAGTGAGTTTGCTATGGGTTGTATCTGTTTATGCGAGGGCCGATATTGCCATTGTGGTACACCCAGAGAATAACAGTCGCTTTTCTGATAATGATTTGAAAAAAATATTCTTGGCGAAAACAAAGCGTTTTCCTTCTGGAAAGTCAGCCAGTGTACTGGATCAGATGGCGGGGTCGGCCATTCGAAAAACGTTTAGCCGGAAGATGCTGAATCGGTCAGAGAAAAAGCTGACGGCGTATTGGTCGCGACTAATATTCACAGGTAAAGCGTTGCCTCCTAAAGCGGTCCATGACGATCGGGAAATGATGCGCTTGGTAGGGCGGAATCCTAAGTTGATTGGTTATATTGATGCGAGCTCAGTTGATAGTACCGTGAGAGTGATTAAAGTGTTTTGATGTTGGCCGTCCGTGGCCGTGTCTTTACGTTTAGCCAAAACGCTTAATCATCCTTGTGTTTATCTTCTGATTGTTCTTTCTTATCTTCACCATATTGTTTTAACTTCTCTACGAGTTGTTCTAGCAGGCTTTTGGTTTCTTCTGATGCAGTCACCGATGAGACTTCGTCATATTTCGCTAGCACTTCATCAGAGGCCTGTTTTGTTAATACCGTTGCTTGGCTAAGAGTTAACATAGGGGGGCTTTGTGCGCTAGTCGAAATGCCTAGGGATTCTGGAATTTCTAATGCGTTCATAGAAAGTAGAGTGAACGGTGGGGGCTCAAATAGCTCCTTGGTGGCTTGTTCCTGATCGAGATTTCGATCTGATAAATCGACTTGTTGAGCGAAACCAGCCCGTCCATTTTCCATAAGAAAGTAACCTGAGCGTTGAATGCTACCTAGCGAATTATTGTATTCATCCTTGAGCTCAAATTGCGTGTCTTCATACTCAAGTCCAATCGCTCCAACTCCGGTTTCCCTTAGCGTAGAAAGGTGGTCGTTGCCCGCGCCATCTTTAGTCCATACCGATAGCTTATCGTAAATAGCATCGTTCTCGTCAATCACTCCATTACCATCATCGTCGTACTGTCGTAGATCTTTGAAACCGTTGCCGGATTGTGTGCCAAACATTTCGTTGCCATCATTAATCTTGCCATCTTCGTTTTTGTCATAAACTATAAAACCGCTACCTTTTGATACGAATGATATTGTCTCGTTATCACCATCAGCATTAAGATCAAATTCAAACGCGGAGTCTCGAAGCGTGACAATGCCCCCTTCAAGATTGATTGCTAGCGGATCAGTCTGTCGAATATTCTGAAGGAAGACGCCTGATCGTTCTTCGATGGATATATTTCTATCAAGTTGAGCGGAAAGGGTAAAATCAATATGTTTACCATCTTCAGTAGTGACTTTTCCCTTTATACTGAAATTGGTATGTTCTTCTTCCTGATACAGGTTGTATTCACCGTAGGCAAGCTCTGCGGTAGTGGAAGTCGAGTTTTGCGGGGTAGAGGTGTCTTCCGATGGTGGTGGTTCTAGAATTGTTAATTGTGAAATGTCGGCACGAACCGAATGTGTATAGGTCTTGTTAAGGGTCTTTTCTATGATCTGTTCGTTGGTAAATAATGCATGGTGATCCACCGTTTTATCGTTGCTAATGGCTTCATTGTTGGAACTGTTGATTTGATTCGCGATGTTGGTGACATAGGTTTGTGATGTCGCTTGGTAACGTTGGCTGCTGTTGAGCGACACGCGTTCCCTTACGTTTATATGTTGTTGGTCAAGTATTCTCCTTGTGTTTGGGTTTTCCGTTGATGTTGTGGACTGTGAACTTTGAAGGGTTTCTTCGTGTTCTTGTCGAATCTGCAAAGTGCGTCCGCCAGAAAAGCTAAGCTGAGATGAGGCTACTTTCATGGTGAATTCCAATGGTGTTGACCACGCGACATCGCCTTCACTCGCTGGAGTAAAGATATGTGGGGTGGTGTCCTTGAGGATGAGGTGAAATCCCTGTCTATCTGTATATATCGGCTTATGGGTAATAAACTTAATGCAAATTACTCTGGATTACGAAATGTAGACCTAACTCGATAAAGCTAATGTTTCTGTTTTTCCTCTTCTATGGATGTTCGTAGTTGTTCTGCGAGTTCAATAAAATAGGTAGATAAAAAGTCAATAAAGCGTCGAGTTTTGTGCGGCATATAACGGGTTTTGGGGAATACCATATGGACCATTGCACCAGGGGTTTCAAAGTCCCGTAATAAGTGTATAAGAGATCCTTTTTTTAATGAACGTTGAATGAGGTAATACGGTAACGCGGAAATTCCCAGTCCGGCGTGGGTGCTGTGGTAAGCCAAGTCGAGGTCGTTTGTGTTGAGTTTAGCTGAGCGTTCAAGAAGTTTTGCGGGTTCGGCTAATCGACTGACTTTACGAATATCAATATATTCATTACCGGTGACTACCAGTATAGGGTGCTCGGCAAGATCCTCAAGGGCGGAAGGCTCACCATGTTTCTCGATATATTCAGGCGACGCACATAACACAAGGCTTAAGGGGCCAATGGCCTTTGCTACCAGTCGAGAGTCCGGCAGTTCACCGAGGTAAATGCCCATATCAAAGCCACCCCCAATTAAGTCCATAGGGGCGTCGCTCAGAAATAATTCAATATCAATGTTGGGGAATTCGTGGCTGAAATCAGCAATGACCCTCGCCAGTAACGAGCGGCCAAACACCGATGGAACCCACATTCTTAAGGTGCCGCCAAGAGAGGATTCTAGGTCTTTGACCATCGCGTTGGTTTCCCGGATGGCTTCCAGAATCATCTTGCAGCGATTGTAATAGAGTGTGCCGGCTTCTGTTGGGCTGATGGAGCGTGTTGTTCGGTTGAGCAGCAGAACCCCGAGGTGGTTTTCTAACTGGCTGATTTGCTTACTGACAGCTGACGGTGTGATATCTAATTTCTTGGCGGCCAAGGAGAAGTTAGCAGTCTCTACCGCAGCGGTATATACCTTCATTGGGTCCATCGTTCACCTCAGCGATCGTGATTTTATCTGTGAGATAAATTCACAAATGTTATGAGTTTATCTTTGTTTGGTTCCTATTTTATAGTTAATAGCACGAATATTCGGTAATGCATAGCGGTGCCAAGGGAATGTGCTGTCGTGCTATCACTTTGGAAGAGGAATAAAAGTAATGACAATCAACACGGTTGATCAGGCCCCAAGAGATATGCGCTATTTTCCCGAAGCCGATGATATTGCATCTGCAATGGCTCCAGCAGATCTTGAAACGATTAATGAAATTTTTCATACCCCATTGACCGGTTCCTATAACTGGGATTACTTCAGTGCTGACGGTCGTATTAGGAAATTATATGAATTAGGAAAACAGCTAAATTGGAATGTGGAAATGGATTTGGATTGGAGCCAAACCATTAGCAAATCAGAGTACTGTACGGATCAAGATTTTAATTTATTTAAAGGCTATGAACCTTACGAGGCATTATCTGAGAGCCGAAAGATCGAATTTGATTGGCATTATTTGGCGTCTAACACCAGCCAGTTTTTACATGGTGAGCAAGGCGCATTATTGGTGGCATCGCAGTTAGTTAGTTGTGCCCCCTCCTATGATGCGAAGCTATACGCGGCGTCGCAGGCATTTGATGAAGCGCGTCATGTGGAAGTATTTAATAAATTTATTCAAACTCAATTGGGCATGATGTATCCGGTTAATACAAAATTAAAATCACTCTTGGATAAGATTTTGTCAGATGAGCGCTGGGATCTAAAATTTATTGGTATGCAGATTATTTTAGAAGGTTTGGCTTTGGCGGCATTTAAAGGCGCTCGTGCAACTACTCGTATACCTGTTTTTGCAGAATTACTGCGATTGGTGATTCGAGATGAAGCTCGGCATGTGACGTTTGGTGTGAATTACCTGGAGGAGTTTTGTAAGACGCTTTCTGAGAAAGAAAAAGAAGAGCGTGCAATTTTTGCTTTGGAAGCTTGCGTTGTCATGAGGGATCGATTAATCAGTGAGGAAGTCTTTATCGCGTTTGGTTGGGACCCTGCGGATGCAAGAGGTAGGGTGTTGGAAAGCACAGTGCTAAGTGAGTTTAGGAACTTGTTGTTTAGTCGGATTATGCCGAATCTCAAACGTATTGGTTTGTTGACCGATACTGTTAGGCCGCAGTTTGAAGCGCTAGGATTGTTGAGTTACGAGGATTTTGTTCATGACGGCGAAATTGACTGGGATAAGTTGAGTCGTCCGCTATTTGATTCGAACGTGGCCTGATAAGTTCCTAAAATACATGAACGTAGCAAGTTCTCAATTTGTATGGGGGTTACAAACTAACTACTGACATGCACTAAGGCCCTATGATACTTTGCCCTAGCTATATCTAAAAATAATAAACAAAGATAATAAAAATTCTACATTTATTGGGTGATTATCATGGGGTTGTTTGGAAAAAAACCTTCTTTTACAGCGATTTGTAGTTCTCTTCTCGTCAGTTCTTCTCTTGTTGTGTCCAGTTTTGCGATGGCCGTTTCTGACCCGTCTGCAGCGCCAGTGACGCGGCTCATTGTTAAATTCAAACCGACAACAGGCGCTACGGCTCAGGCGCGGGGTGTCATGAAACGTAGTGTTCTTGATATTGTGGCCGAGAAATCAGGTGCGAACCTTCAGCCGCTACGAAATATGGCTAATGGGGCACAGGTGATAAGCCTGGGTCGTGAAAGAACCCTTTCTGAGGCGCAGCAGGTGATCAAGCACTTGGTAACTGACCCCTCGATTGAATATGCCGAGCCTGATTTGTTAATGGTCCCTATGGCGGTACCTAACGACCCACAGTATGCCAATCAATGGCACTATTACGAGGCAACTGGCGGCCTTAATGTGGAATCAGCATGGGAGGTAGAAGACGGTGATGATGTGGTGGTTGCTGTGTTGGATACAGGGTATCGGCCCCATGAAGATCTGATGGGTAATATACTACCTGGCTATGATTTTGTATCCACAACCGATATGTCTAATGATGGTGATGGTAGAGATGCTGACGCCTCTGATCCAGGTGACGCGATGGTTATCGGCGAGTGTGGTGGTGGCTTTCCAGAAGAGGATATCGCGAGTAGTTGGCATGGAACGCATGTTGCTGGCACTATTGCGGCGATCGCAAACAACGGCATTGGGGTGTCAGGTGTGGCTCCGAAGGCAAAAGTGGTACCGGTTCGGGTTCTTGGTGTCTGTGGAGGGTATACGTCAGACATAACCGATGCAGTGCTATGGGCAGCGGGGATCTCGGTGGATGGCGTACCTGATAACCAAAACCCTGCACAAGTTATCAATATGAGCTTAGGTAGTTCTTCCCCTGCTGGTTGTGGTCAGTCCTATGCGGATACGATTGCTGCGGCGCGAGCCGCGGGTGCGATAGTTGTTGTTGCCGCAGGTAATAGCAATGCTAATGCGGATACCTACCCCCCAGGAAATTGCTCTGGTGCCTTTACCGTTGCAGCGAACAACCGATCTGGAGGAAGGGCATACTATTCTAATTACGGTTCTCTTGTGGACGTGACGGCACCAGGTGGCGCGCAGTTTTTTGCGAACGATGATAATGGAGTTCTGTCTACGTCTAATGGCGGAGCTAGTGCACCAGGGGAAGATGTTTATTCTTATTATCAAGGTACCAGTATGGCAACGCCCCATGTGGCTGGTGTTGCGGCGTTGCTATTTGGCGCTAACGGAAATTTGACCGTGTCTGAAGTAGAAGATGCTTTGCGCAATACTGCACGGGCATTTCCTGCGAGCTGTACCGGGTGCGGGACGGGAATCGTGGATGCAAACCAGGCCGTGCAGTTTGCATTAGGAAATGTAGCGCTGGTGGATAGGGCTAATTTGGCGCTTACCTTGACGGGAGATAACGGCAAATTCAAGAAATCCGAAGAAGATAGTAGCATCGGTACCATTCGTTATATTGCGGATATTGTGAATAACGGTGTCGATGTAGCGACAAATATAGTGTTAGAGAGTGTATACCCAGAAGAAGTTACTGCGGTTACAACTATGTCAGACGATGCGGTATGCGATAGCGGTGGGTTAATCTGCGAGGTCGCTAGCTTGGACGTTGGTGAGTCTGCATCGGTTATTATCGAGGTCACCACTGGGAACTCAAAGTCCATGAGTTTTAATGCCAGTGTTTCGAGTGACCTATTGGACCCTGACACTAGCGATAATATTGTTATCAAGAAATTCGGCGGCAGTTTTGGTATCTTCGTGTTGATAATGTTGTCCATTTCGCTTGGGGTGCGGCGTAAAGCCTTGGCTTAAGCGTTGATGTAGCTGTTGGCATTAGTCGGGTTTACTGGCTGATAAGGCACAAAAAAACCTTCATATTTATGGAGGTTTTTTTGTGCCTTATCAGCCATGTGGTGTTCTGTGAATTGGAATGTTGGTCGATAGCAAACTACGCTGATAGTAACGAATAGGCGTTGCTCGGGATGAAAGTGTAGATGAAAAAGATTCTAGTTGTTGATGACTCGCCTTCTATGAGGCAAATGATATCGTTCACATTGGGGAGTGCAGGCTTTGCTGTCGAAGAGGTGGATGATGGCGCTGCTGCATTGATTGCGGCTAAAAAGCAGCAATTCGATTTGGTTATTTCTGATGTGAATATGCCGAAAATGAACGGTATCGAAATGGTTAAGGCTTTGCGTGGAGAATCTAATTATCGGTTTGTGCCGATCTTAATGTTAACCACGGAGTCTGCGGGTAATAAAAAAGGAGAGGGTAAAGATGCGGGGGCAACCGGGTGGATAGTGAAACCTTTTAATCCTGAACAATTGGTAGGGGCGGTGAATAAAGTTCTAAGGTGATTTTGTGTGTTAAAAGCTGAAACTTAATTGGGCGTTTGATTTTATAGGTTCTTCAAATCGCACGCCGACTCCTAGTAGCCGCACCGGTTTGTTTCCCCTTTCAAAGGCTTCCTTGCATAGGGCTTGATATATTTCTATATCAGGCTCTTTAATACAGCGCTCTATTGTGGTTTGTGTAAAGTCATTGAATTTTATCTTCACGAACGCTTTTTTAATGGGTGATGCTTTCGATTGTTTATCCAATCGTTGCTGCATCTCGATCTCAAGTTCTGGCAGTTTATTAATACATTGCTCTAACAGCGTTAGATCTTTGGCATAGGTGTGTTCAACACTTAGGGATTTTCTACGATCTCTGGCTTTTACGGGGCGTTCATCGATACCGTAAGAAAGCTGGTGCAGGCGTTCGCCAAATGCACCTAGTACTTTGCTGAGTTCAAAAATACTGTAGTTTCGGATGTCGCTACAGGTGTGAATGCCCAGGTTTTCTAATTTCTTTTGTGTGGCTTTGCCAACGCCAAATAGTTTGCTCACCGGGAGAACACTGACAAACTCATCAATATACTCCGGTACTATGACGAAGAGCCCGTTGGGTTTGTTCCAATCACTGGCAATTTTGGCTAGAAACTTATTAGGAGCGATACCGGCAGATACCGTTATGCCAATCTCCTTGAATACTTGTGCTTGGATCGCCTGGGCCATCAATGTGGCACTTCCCTGGTATTCCCGTTTACTCGTAACGTCCAAGTAGGCCTCATCTAAGGACAAAGGCTCAATGACGGAGGTGAAGCGTTTAAATATCTGATGAATCTGTTTGGAGGCTTCTTTGTAGCGCTCCATGCGCGGTGGCACAATAATCAGGTCTGGGCAGAGGCGCTTAGCGGTGGATGACGCCATGGCTGAATGGACGCCAAAAGCCCTAGCCTCATAGTTACAGGTTGCTATGACCCCCCGCCGATCGGAAGCACCCCCTACCGCCATGGGTTTACCGCGTAACGAGGGGTTGTCTAGAGTTTCTAGTGACGCGTAAAAACAGTCGCAATCAACATGAATGATTTTGCGAGAACGGGAGGAGACTGATGTTGCTTGGGTAGAATAGGTATCCATAGAGAATACCTATTCTAAGTTATGGCTGGATGTTTGTACAGTTAATGCTGGTCGGTAGCGTCTTGCTTCTCAGCCTGTATTTTTTCGATTAAGAAGCTGGCGATATCCAGTAGTTCTTCTAGGGTCTTGATGCTCTGGTTGTTAACTGCATATTGGCCGTTCACCACAACTAACGGTGTGCCCTTGAGTTTTGCCTGTTTCATACGTTTTTCTGCTTGGCTGACTTGCCCTTTTATCTTAAAAGAACCAAGTTGCTGGGCGAATGTTTCTTTGGTCAACCCGTGGGTTTCGAACAAGGATGCAATCGTCTCTTTTTGAACCTCCAGGTCTTTCTTCGCCTTGATGGAGGTGATTGTATTGAACAATTGAGCGTGAAGTTTGTCTGAAGTCTCTAGCGTTTGGCTTAGGTAGTATATGCTGGCGTGCAATTTCATTTGCGCGTTCCACATAGCAGGGGATTTTTCAACGGTAATACCGGCAGGCAGCTTGGCTTCCCAGGCTTCTAGGACGGGCTCAAACTTTGCGCAATGAGAGCAGCCATACCAAAAGAACTCGGTGATAACGATATCGTCGGAGGGGTGGATAATGGGGTTAGCTAATGTTCGATAGTGCTTGCCTTCGATATACTTATCATTGACGGTCGATGAATTATCTGAACAGGCGAGCAAGGCGGTGCATAAGAGAATGCATCCAAAGATCTTTATTGAGTTGATCATAGTAAATACGCTACCACTTAGTGGATGAACAAAAGCGTAGCTTACCAGAGATTGTGATTGAATAAATAACTCTGGGTAAAATTAGATAAAGGGCAATATCATGCCCTTTATCTGCTGTGTGACCGTAGTCTTATTTTCCAGTTACGGTTACACAGGTTTCACCGAAGAAAGGGTAGAATCCTTTGGTGTGGTAATCAGCAGAAGCGACAACAGAGATGCTTCCAGCAGCTTTAGCTGCTTCGATAGACGCATCACCCTTATTGATCAAACCAATAATTGTGTTGGCACATGCTGTACCGGTTTTGCTGCCTTTCTCACCTGTGGCTAGAATAGGACCTTTTACATCGGTAATTAGACCAACACCTACAGGTGAAGGACCGGTGGCACAACCGGTGAGAAGTAGGGCGGTAGATGTCGCTGCAGCGATTGCTAATTTCTTAAACATAATATGCTCCGTAATATGTGAGGCCGAGATAAAAATTCAGCCGGGTTGCATTGCTATCCTAAGCAAGTTGGCTGGCAGTATATGTAGGAAACTGGTGAGCGCAAGGAAATAATGGTGATTTGAGAAAGGTTCGCGAATTTAGGAAATAACTTCGAATTTTTTGAGAAAATATTTATGACACGCCTGTCTCTGTAATATTTGATGTGCAGAATACAAGGGTTATGCCGTCGTCGCGGAAAATAATTAACGCTTTTTTCCGAACTTGATCAGATGATTTGCAATAGTGAATTTTAGTTTTAAAAATAGGCGTTTAGTTTCGTCTATAAGCCCGCGCACAGACGCTTTATTTACCGCTAGCGCAAGGGATAAAAGTAGAGTGGTAATGATTAATAGTAGATGACTTGGGAGGTCATCAGGTCGTTCTAAAAAAGATTGAATAGAAGCCATCACAAATAAACAGAAGGTAATGCCTAGGAATAACGGTTTGGCAGTGTTAAGCATGCCGTTATTTTTGAGTATCGCGTAGGCCTCTTTTAGTTGGTTGGTAATGTACCAACTAAGAACACCGACAAATACAATAAAGCACATGATTGAAAATAATCTAATCATAACCAGTTTACCCGTGGCATCGCTTAAATTTCTTGTCGCTACCGCACCAGCAGGGTTCATTTCTGCCTAAGGTAACCGGTTTAGCGGAGTCATAATCGCCGTCTACGTAATACCATTGCTGACCTTCTCGTATAAAACGAGAAGTCTCTGTGAGTATGCCATGCTTGCCCTGTTCAAGGTAGTGGGCTTCAAACGTCACTGTTCCGTTTTTATCCGCAGCTTTTCCTTGTGCGCAATGGGTAATAGATAACTTTGTCCACTGCGTACGCTGGATGCTTTGCTGTAATGATCCAACGCTATCTAAGTGACGAGTGCTTTTATGGCGAGTGGACAGCAAGTAATTTATATGCCCTTTTGCGTACGCGCTATAGCGGGAACGCATAAGGGTTTCTGCACTATCCGCCACTTGGGAGCCGAGGTGGTAGGGTTGGCAGCAGGTTGCATAAGACTGGCTGCTTCCGCAAGGGCAAAAAGCTTGAGAGGTCATGGGATGTCCTAATGAATGCCCGATAGAAAGCTACCGATTGTTTGAGCGAGTTGTTCCGAGCGTTCAGTTGAACGGAATGCCTGGCGAATGATTTTCCCTGTAGTGGGCATGAACAATACGTCTGTGAGTACGTGATTAAAGCCTGATTGGCCTGCATCACTGAGGGCAAGGGCTTCTAAGAAGGCGAGGGCTATTTTCTCTTCTAGCAGCGCATCCCAAGCTCTGCCGCTAATGGCAACTAACACCTCAATCGATAACGCAGCACTAGTGGATTCAGTAAGTACCTTATAAATAAACGCGTCTCTTGTTTGGTTATCTTGAGTACCTGACATTGCCCGGATAATGGCTGCTAGCAACGTAACATTATTGGTGGTGGAACCATCTACCGTGGCGCAAGCGATAATGGCTTGAGTCAGCTTGTGGTCGATGGTTTCATTTTCCAGCCCTAATAGAATGGGAATTAGCACATCATTAGGTAGCAGCGTTAGATTCTTGGCGAGTAAAGTCGAAACATTACCAGTATCACTTCGGGCACAGAGATCGGCGATCCCTTGAACACCTATATGTTGCCATTGGGAGAATTGATTGGGTTGCTGAAGGTAGTTCAGTACGTCATGAAGGTATTGGCTTCCCGGTTGCTTGAGCTCTACGAGGGCTTTTGCGTGAAATGCGGCCATTTTGTCCTGCCGAGGTGTGTAGCTCCAGGGGTTATCCTTGAGCTCTCGGTCTTCGTTCTTACTCTTGCCGTCTTTGCTCTCGATGATTGCTTGCCCTAATTGCTCTAGTGCTCTGCGTAGAAAATCATTTCGGGCAGGTAGATCAAGAAAGCCCTGTTCATCCAATGGGAATTTAAGGAACCAAATGTGATGTTGCTCCTTATCCTTCGGGTTCCAGAAAAGGATGCCGAACCAAGCATGGCGTTGCAATGGGTATGGATAAGGGGCTTGGGTGTGTTCTATTTTTTCAAATAGATCCTTACTGATCTTGATTACTCGTCTGCCGAGGTCATAAATTCGATATTGAGCGCCTGAAGCGTCCAAAAACGCTTGCAATGTTTGGATGTTTTGCATAATTATTAAACAGTATGGTGGAGGTTCGGGGGTAACTCTGCCTGGTATTGGTGTTGTCGCTTGCTACACTTCCGGTACAGAAGGTACATTTAGGAAGGTTGATGGGCATTATATCAAAGGTAAGGACAGCTCCACCATGGTTTCTGGAAGTTAAGGAGAGTAATGATGGCTGGACTCGGAGTGGAAATGCTAAATGTTGATAGACCTGGTTATTTGAGTCTTCATACTCTTTTGACGCAAGTCACCTCTCTTTCAGAGTGCTGGAGCGTTGCGTGCGCGAACGCGTTTTCCGCAGAAACCTTAACCCGATTTGGTAGAGTGCTGCATGACGTAGCTAAGTTGAGTGAAGAGCACCGTTACTCGCAAGTTTATGAATTGGTCTGTGAGATGGAAAGTGCCGCAATAGCGTTGGGTCGGCGCAAGCAAGGAGAGCTGAATGAGCAGGTGGTCAAATATATGGGGTCCTGTGTTTCAATGTTGGATACCTTATGCCGTCGCTTGATGGATGATGCCCAGCACCAATCAGATGAACTTAGTGGTGACGTTGTGCCGTTGGTGACTAAGGCCGCCAAAAGGGTCTATTTTCTAGATGAGCGCCAGCAATCAAGCCAAGGGATTTCGGTGGATCTCAAGAACCATGGTTATCAGGTGCTATCTTTTCGTAGTACGGATGATCTTAGTCATGCGGTGAAATTTAGAGAGCCTACGGCGATCGCAGTGTTTCTGCCTAGCGTTGAGTTGGAGGGCAATGATGAAAAGCGCCGAGAAAGGGTATTGGTTGAGCAGCAAGAGTTATTGCAATCGGTAATATCCTATAGCCAAGGTCGAGTTCCCTGCATTGCTATTGGAGAATCTGCAGATGGTGGGGTTTCACGTATAGCAGCGGCAGAAGCAGGTGCGAATAGCTATTATGCTGCCCCGGTTGATATAGCAGAGCTTGGGTGTGAACTGTTTAGTTTGCAGCATGCGGCTTTACCTCGGAAGTTAAAAACCCTGCTGATGACAGATACCTATTGCGCGGCGAGTAAGCAGATTAGCCAAGTATTGCAGCGTGCGGAGTTTAATGTTGAGCTAGCCCATAGTGGTGGAGAGCTTGTAAGTAAACTTGTTGAAGGTATGGAACAGCCAGAGCCAGTTGATGCGGTTGTTATTTATGATGGCGGGAACGAAGGTATGTTGAGGCAATCTTTTGCGCTGCTTCGCCAGGATCCTGTGCTGGAATCAGTGCCCCTATTTGTAATAACTGCCTCTAAAGTACGTCACTCAGAGCACTTTCATCGGTTGATTCAGGTCGGGTCCATGGGGCACTTCAACATAGATAACTTCCTTCATAAGGATGTTAGTGCCCAGTTGCTGCTAAAAATTCAATCAAATACGCTACGTTATCGAAGACAACAGGCCAAGGTGGCTTATGCTGGTAAAGTCGAGAGGGGCACTGGAATGTTGACCCGTGCTGGGTTTGATTGGCATTGCAAAGATGTGCTGTCCTTGATTGAACCATTAGATCAGGCACCTCCCCATGTGATTGCGTTAAAGCTCGTAAATACTGAACGCTTTGCTGAAGCGGTCGGTATTAGTGACGATAATTTACGGAGTGTTGTTTGTCACGGACTCCTGGGTTTGCTGAGTTCTATGGACCGAGTGATATCATCGTCGGCTGATCTGCATACTTTATTTCTGGCACAAGTAGATAAGCCGCGTCTAGATGCACTGCTGACTAGGTTCAGTGAGTGGTTTGCTCACTTTTCGGCTCAGTATTCAGCGGGTGAGGATCTAACTGCAGAGCCTGGTTGGAGTGCTGTGTCTGATGCGGATCTTCAGGGAGCGATACGTAATGCTCGTGCGGCTCTGGATTGGCAGCTTTCTCATCGAAAGCAGTCTCACTCCAGCAGCGAGGTTGCCGTTGTTGAAAAGGCGCATTCCCCAGAAGAGGGTGCTTCGGTCGTTCGGCTTAACAATATCCACTCTATTAATGCAGGCACAGAAAAAGATACTACAGAACAAGAGGCGGATAATTGGTCGTCGCGCGTTAAAAACGCAATTAAGAAACGGTGTTTGAACTTGGTTTTTCAACCGATTGTGAGCTTAGATGTTGATGATAGGGAGCGATACGAGGTGCTGTTGAGGTTGAATGAGTCCGGCGAGGAAATTTTGCCAGGGTTGTTCATGAAAGGTATTCAGGATGCGGCGTTGATAAATTATATCGACCGTTGGGTGATTACCATGGCGCTAAAGGAATTGAGACAAGCAAATAGAAATAGAGACAGAATCTGTGTGTTCTTTATTAAGCTCACCGGGCATACCATTGCTAACCGGAGCTTTGTTCCCTGGTTAAAGAAAGCACTGGAGGGGAGTGGGGTACAACCTAGCCAATGTGTTTTTGAATTACCTGAAGGGGTTCTGCTGGAAACGTTTGCGATTGCCAAGGATGCTATTCGTCGTATAAGGGATCTTGGCGCTGAGATTAGTATCTCTCGTTTTGGGAATAGTCCTCGTTCTTTGGGGCTATTGGAGTACTTTGACGTGGATTTCGTCAAGCTTGATCAACATATCACAAACCCAGAGGGACATGCTGATCGTGCGCAGGTTGATGCTTTGATAGAAAAAGCAAAGGCCAGAAATGTGATGGTATTAGCGGGCTTTGTTGAGGATACGAAGTCGTTAATGTCTGTTATTCAAACCGGAGTAGGTCTTGTGTTGGGTGACTTTCTGCAGCCACCTGATGCGCTGCGTCAATTTGACTTTACTATTGACCTTTAAGCGATCGACGGACTCTCGTTGAGTGTAAATTAAACACTACTGGATCACCTTTACATCACCGAATTTTGTTCTAAGGTTATAATCTTTTGAGCATTTTTGTGGGTGACTTGCGGGTCAGTTAACATTGACTTACCGGTTCTTCACCATAAAGCACAACCTGGGTCTCCAAAAACGTAAAATGCTTGCTAAAGTGATTTGATTGTCGCAGTATTTCTCGGCTCTCCACTGGCAGTTCTAAAACTGACCGGTTTTAAATATCACCTTCGTCAACCCTATGCGGGAGAAATAGTTGATGATCTATGAAGGCAAAGCGATAACGGTTAAGCCGTTAGAAGACGGAATCGTCGAACTCAACTTTGATTTGCAAGGCGAATCTGTAAACAAATTTGATCGTCTCACTCTTGAAGACTTAAAAGCAGCGGCTGAAGCCCTTGCTAGCGACAGCTCTATTAAGGGCATGATCGTGACGAGCGCGAAAAGCGTTTTTATCGTCGGTGCAGATATCACTGAATTCACTCAAATGTTCAAATTACCAGAAGCCGAGCTTGCTGGTTGGGCATTAGAAGCAAACAAAGCATTTATTGCGATTGAAGATCTACCTTTCCCTACAGTATCTGCGATTAATGGTATTGCTTTGGGTGGCGGTCTAGAAATGTGTTTGTCTACTGACTATCGTGTGATGTCTACGGCAGCACAGGTTGGTCTACCTGAAACCAAATTGGGTATTTATCCTGGTTTTGGTGGTACGGTACGTCTTCCGCGCATCATTGGTGTGGATAACGCGGTTGAATGGATTGCCGCTGGCGGACAGCATAAGCCAGAAAAGGCGCTAAAAGACGGTGTTGTTGATGCTGTTGTTGCTCCTGAATTACTGCAAGATGCAGCGATTGCATTGGTTAAGCAGTGTATCGAAGGCAAAATCGATTACAAAGTAAAGCGCCAAGAAAAGTTGGACCCGTTAACTCTTCCTCCAATGGAAAATATGATGGCGTTCCAATCTTGCATGGGTATGGTTGCTCAGCAAGCAGGTAGAAACTACCCAGCGCCGATTGCAGCGGTTAAGACCATGCAAGCAGCCTCAGGTATGAAGCGTGAGCAAGCACTAGAAATTGAAGCCAAGGGATTTGCTAAATTAGCAAAAACGTCTGTTGCTGAATCTTTAGTTGGCCTATTTTTGAACGATCAAGCGTTGAAGAAAACCGCGTCTGATTGGGAAAAGAAAGCCGTTGAGATCAAGCAAGCTGCGGTACTTGGTGCGGGTATCATGGGTGGTGGTATTGCATACCAGTCAGCCAGTAAAGGTACGCCAATTATTATGAAAGACATCGCCGATCCTGCCTTGGATCTTGGTATGTCTGAAGCCACTAAATTGCTTTCTAAGCGTGTTGATCGTAAGAAAATGAAAGCAGCGAAGATGGGTGCAGTACTTTCTTCAATTCGTCCTACTCTTAACTACGGCGATTTCGCCAGCGTTGATATCGTAGTGGAAGCGGTTGTAGAGAACGAAAAAATCAAGAAATCGGTATTAAAAGAGACTGAAGGACACATCGGTGAAAACACCGTGCTTGCGTCTAACACGTCAACCATCTCTATCACTCGTCTAGCTGAAGGCCTTGAGCGTCCAGAAAATGTTGTGGGTATGCACTTCTTTAACCCAGTACATATGATGCCTCTTGTTGAAGTTATTCGTGGTGAAAAGTCTTCTGATCAAGCCGTTGCAACGACCGTTGCTTTCGCGAAGAAGATGGGTAAAACCCCTGTCGTTGTAAACGATTGTCCTGGGTTCCTTGTTAACCGTGTACTGTTTCCATATTTTGGTGGATTTGGCATGTTGATGCGCGATGGCGTTGACTTCCAAAAAGCCGATAAGGTTATGGAGAAGTTCGGTTGGCCGATGGGTCCTGCATACTTAATGGACGTTGTTGGTATTGACACTGGTGTTCACGCAGCAGAAGTTATGGCGCAGGGTTTCCCTGAGCGTATGCAATATGACTTTAAAGATGCCACCACTGTTATGTATGAAAATGAGCGTTACGGCCAGAAGAACGGCGTAGGCTTTTACAAGTACGAAACCGACAAGAAGGGCAAGCCAAAGAAAGTTGTTGATCAAGCGGCTTACGATCTTATCAAGCCCGTGGTTGGTGAACCTAAAGAATTCGAAGACCAGGAAATCATTGATCGTTTGATGATTCCAATGTGTTTGGAAGTGGTTCGTTGTCTAGAAGAGAACATTGTTGACTCTGTGGCTGACGCAGATATGGCATTGATCTTTGGTGTTGGTTTCCCTCCATTCCGTGGCGGTGCGCTACGTTACATTGACGCTGTTGGCGTTGCCGCTTTTGTTGAAGCGTGTGACAAGTACGCAGATCTTGGTGGTCTTTATACACCCACAGATAAATTGCGTGAAATGGCGAAGAACGGCGAAAGCTTTTACGGCTAAGTCACGGATAGCATAGGAGAATAATGATGAGTTTAAATCCAAGAGACGTAGTAATTGTTGATGCTGTCCGAACACCTATGGGTAAGTCCCGTAACGGTCAATTTCGCAATGTACGTGCTGAGAAATTATCAGCCAATTTGATTATCGCCCTTCGCGAGCGTAACCCAAATTGGAATATTGCAGAAACTGAAGATGTTATCTGGGGTTGTGTGAACCAAACCTTAGAGCAAGGTATGAACGTTGCGCGTGCAGTGTCTATCCTTGGCGGCATTCCTCGTACAGCAGCTGCACAGACGGTTAACCGTTTATGTGGTTCTTCCATGCAAGCAATTCACATGGCTGCACAGAGCATTCAAACTGGAAACGGTGATGTGTTTGTTGTTGGTGGTGTTGAGCACATGGGCCATGTTGGCATGATGCACGGTATTGATCTAAATCCTGAGAATTCTAAGCATATCGCTAAGGCTTCTAACATGATGGGTCTAACCGCTGAAATGCTGGGTAAAATGCACGGTATTTCACGTCAGCAAATGGATGAGTTTGGTGCTCGTTCACATCGCTTAGCGTGGGAAGCCACTCAAGAAGGCCGTTGGAAGAATGAAATCGTTCCTGTTGAAGGTCACGATGCCAATGGTTTTAAAGTACTGTGCGAAATCGATGAAGTTATTCGTCCCGACACTACTGTAGAATCGTTATCTGGCCTACGTCCAGTGTTTGATCCTAAAGGCGGCTCTGTAACAGCGGGTACTTCCTCTGCATTGTCAGATGGAGCGTCAGCAATGTTGCTTATGTCTGCTGAGCGAGCTCAGGCTCTCGGACTAACACCTCGTGCCAAGATTCGTTCGATGGCAGTTGCGGGTTGTGATGCTGCAATTATGGGTTACGGGCCAGTGCCTGCAACTCAGAAAGCGCTTAAGCGTGCCGGACTTTCTATTGAGGACATGGACTATGTCGAGCTAAACGAAGCGTTTGCAGCACAGAGTCTACCTTGTGCTAAAGACCTTAAGCTTACCGACAAGTTTGAAGAAAAAGTGAACCTTAACGGTGGCGCGATTGCACTTGGTCATCCTTTAGGTTGCTCCGGTGCACGTATTACCGGAACATTACTTAATGTAATGGAATCAAAGGGCGGAACACTAGGTCTTGCGACTATGTGTATCGGTCTTGGTCAAGGTATCGCGACAGTTATTGAGCGCGTGTAATCCTCGGCTAGCCTTTTAGGCATAAAAAACCCGGCTTCAACGCCGGGTTTTTTTATGCCTGGATTTTTATCGTCTACGCTTAATAATAAGTCTTTCTTATTGTTATTCAGTGGCCTATCAATCTTATGGAATTACCCTTAACCAGTCGACTTGCGGTTCGACAGGCGATATTGGCGGTAGTTGTCGCCATTGTGTTAGGTGTTGTGTTTAGCGCTATTCAGGTGGGCATTGATTACGTTGCTGAACGAAATGCCGTGGAAGAAGAAATCAAGCAGGTTACCCGCGCGTTTTACGAGCCTAGCAGTCATGCGTCATTCAATTATAGCGAGAAGCTGGCAGACCAAGTTGTTGGTGGTGTGTTCGAATTTTTGCCTATCTATCTCGCGAGTATTCAAGATGAAAATGGGTATGTTATTGCCGGTAAAGAAAGGCCACTCGTTAATAGTCGGTTGCGCTGGTTGGCAGAGGCTATGTTTGGCGATCTTTGTCATATCCGCAGTGAGTTGGTTCATCCGTCACGTAAAACAAACATTGGTCTTCTTGAGATCAAGATGGACCCTGTTGTTATTACTCAGCGTTTCTTGTTGAGAAGCGCAGTAACATTTCTTTCTGGTTTTGCACGTAATGTCATGTTGGCGATTGCCTTGTCATTTCTGTTCTTTTATACCCTTAGTCGCCCGTTAAATCGAATTATTGAACATGTGGTGGCGCTGGATACGGATGTATTAGACCCGGATAGTCTTCGCACAGTGATGACGAAGAAAAAAGACGAGCTTAACCTGTTGGTTGTGAGTATACAGGGGTTCCTTCGGCGCTTAATGGAGTACCGACAGCATAAGAGAGATCTGGCTGATCAAGTGCAGTCTCAGGCGGATTTGCTGTGCATGACAGAAGAATTAACGCGAACAGGCAGTTGGTCTTTCAATTACGATACGGGCGAAGGACGTTTTTCTCAGAATCAGTATCAAGTGCTGGGCATTGACGTTACTGCGAGTGCAAATTTTGACACTTACTTATCGAGAGTGCATGAAGATGATAGGGAAAATATTAGATTACGCTTTTCTTTGCTCGTTGAATCAGGGGAAGCCAGTTTACGGCATGAATATCGTTTGCAAATGGATGACAGGCAAATTAAAAACATTGTCGCGACTGTTCGGGTCTCTAGGGATAATCACACAGGGACGATCAAACTAATTGGTGCGGATCAAGATGTGACGGAGTCACGAGTGATCGAAAACGCCCTTAATCGAACGCAGCGGTTAAATGCAATTGGGAAAATGGCTGGTGGATTGGCTCATGATTTTAATAATTTGTTAGGAATTATTATTGGTAATTTGGATTTTCTAAAAAGTCTAATGCCGGACGATGACAAACGCTTAAAGCAAGTCGATGCATCTTTTCGGGCTGCGAAGAGAGGAGAAGACCTCGTGAATAAATTATTGTCTTTTTCTCGTAATGAAACTCAAATACGGCAGCCGTTGGGGGTGAATGATCTTGTGTTAGGGTTGCAGGAACTGGTCGAGCGTAGTGTTCCACAGAATATTAACGTTAGGTATGTATTAGGGATGGATTTATGGTTTACCAATATTGATGGTGGCGACCTGGGAGATGCACTTTATAACTTGGTGAGTAATGCATGTGATGCGCTGCCTCTTGGTGGCGATATTTCCGTTGTGACGAACAACAAAGTGCTAGGTGAGCGGTATAGGCAAGAACATCCAGATGTGATTCCCGGTGAATATGTTGAGATAAAAGTGAGTGATAACGGAGAGGGGATATCGCAATTAGCCCAGGAGAGAATGTTTGAACCCTTCTATACCACTAAACCCGCTGGTAAGGGGACAGGGCTTGGTTTAAGTATGGTGTATGGTTTTGTGCAGCGCTCAGAGGGCTATATTAACGTAAAGAGTGTTGATCGCGCTGGCGTGGAAGTGTTGAAAGCTCGGGAAACGGGGACTACTTTCTATATTTATTTACCTCGATGCGAAGCGCCAACCTGTGTGCCTGTTATAGAAGAGCAGGTTGGTGACTTGAGTGGCCACGGGCGTATTCTACTGATAGATGATGAGGATGAGTTGCTGGAGACGGCACAGGCGATATTGGAACATGCCGGTTACGAGGTAATGACACTTGCAGATGCCGATAGACTGAGTGTCATCTTGCAATGTGTGGATCCTTTTGATCTTGTGATCAGTGATATCGTGATGCCTGGGTGCATGAGTGGTTATGATGTTCATGCAGCGATAAAGGAACATTGTTCGGAGACCCAGGTTATGCTGACTTCAGGTTACGATGAGGACGCATTGGCTTGGGCGCAGCAAGATGGCAGTGATTTTTTGCCCAAACCTTATACTCAAAAAGATATTTTGACCAAAGTCAAAAAACTGATTCCTTCGGTGGATGAGTCATCGTAAATAGTGTGCACCTTTTCTATCTATTAACGGCTAGCGATTTTGCGAGGTGAGCAATTTGCTCAAGTTCGTGTTCTATTGTTTTTCCGTGGTCGCAAACATCTACAAGCTCAATCATCGCTTTTTGCACCAACTCGATAAAAAAACCTTCTTGATCTTCTGTGAGATCCAATATATGTAGAGAGGACCCCATTTCCAACAGTAAGTTGTCCATAACGGCAACGCTTCTCCGTTCATGCTCCTTAAATTGGGTTTTTACCAAAGGAATTGTTTTACTCAATGATTTCAATACAGACTGGATACCGCTTTGACGCTCAAGATCCATTAGTCTAGCTTCAAACCCTTCAATCACTACCGCCAGGATATCTTTAAGTCTTCCAACTTCGGCGCTGTCTTCGCAAGGCATATTTTTAATGAGTATGGATGCGTGTAAGTCGTTGACCATCAGACGATTGCTAAATTCGAATAACCTACCTTTATTTCGCAGCATATCAAAGAGTTCATCTTCCATAGGGCTGCAGCTGCGATTGTGAGGCCGCATGGAAATGTCCTGGTCGGGAAGCCGTATTTGTATGCAGCAGTTAAGCTGAAAATGTCCGAGAGTTTCGAATACTGAATTGCACAGTGTGAATACGTTATTGCAGCTAAACGATACCTTTAAGAATTGAAGAACTTGGCCATATTGTGACGCCTCTTTCATTGATTCAAAGGCTACACTTTTGGCGTATTCCTGTTGATGGGTGAGGTTTTTCTTGGCTTGTTGATAGCGGCCAATTTTTGCGATTTTACTTTGGAATTCGCCGAGCTGGAAGGGTTTGCTAATATAGTCGTCACCGCCAGCATCATAGCCGGTAATTCTCTCTTCGATGGTGTTCATCCCAGAGACAAATACAATTGAGGTATTGTCTTGGCTGTCGAGCTGCTTAATCGCGCTACACACGTCAAATCCGCTTTTGTCTGGTAGGTTGACGTCAAGCAAGACTAAATCGTGCTCTTTTTCTTTGAAATGTTGGATGGCACTCGCGCCGTCGTATGCAGTGGTGATGTCCCAATCGTTTTCGAGGATATCCCGTACAAACTCAGCGTAATCTTGCTCATCATCCACGATTAATACCGTAGGTTGGTCCATCGTACAGCCTATAACAAATGAGGGTGAGATAAAGGGTTGTTTTTAAGCATAGATCAAACCTATAGGGATAGTTTGCTAGTTTGATTAGGTTTTAGGTTTGTTTGGCGACATTGGGGGAGGGGAGGTATACTTGCTCGCCCAAGGGGTGAGGCGCGAGAATGAGAATTACCAATGAGTAGCCGTTTTTTTTCCACAACTGAATCAGAATTACTGGCGGATATTATTGCCAATCGACGCGATGTTCGAGGCAATCGCTTTGTGTCGGCACCTGTTTCTGAAGAGATCATTGATAAATTGCTTATGGCAGCATTACATTCCCCGTCTGTGGGGTTTTCACAGCCCTGGGAGTTTGTTGTTGTTAGAGATGAAACCATACGGAGTCGTATTTCTGAGAGCTTTCACGAAGAAAATATGAAGGCTTTAGAGCAGTTCCAAGGGGAGAAAGCTGCGCAGTATCAGCGTATGCGGTTAGAAGGGATTAAGGATACTCCGGTTAATATTGCCGTGTTTTATAAGCCTTCTACCGGCCCAGTGTTAGGACAGACGACCATGGACGAGATGGGGCGTTATAGTGTTGTTTGTGCGATCCAGAACTTGTGGTTGATGGCGCGGGCACTTAATGTCGGGGTTGGCTGGGTCAGCATTGTTGACCCTGAAAAAGTGAGAAAAACCCTCGAAATGCCCAAAAATCGCCAGCTTATCGCATATTTGTGTGTTGGCCATGTGGAAGAATTCTTATCACAGCCGGAACTCGAGCAGGTTAAATGGGAAAAGCGAAAACTTCGTCAGGAAGTCGTATTTGACGACAAATACGTGGCCCCTAAACATGATTGATGTGATAGTACTAGGAGGTGGGGCGGCAGGTCTTATGTGCGCCTTAACTGCAGGTCAGCAAGGCCGAAGGGCTGTGGTGCTTGATCATGCCAATAAGGTTGGCAAAAAGATCCTTATGTCAGGCGGAGGGCGGTGTAATTTCACCAATATGTATACCACCCCGGATGACTATTTATCCCAAAACCCTCATTTCTGTAAGTCCGCACTCAGTCGTTATACTCCGTGGGATTTTATCGCGTTGGTAGAAAAGCACAATGTGGCGTATCACGAAAAGAAGCTAGGGCAATTATTTTGTGACAATAAAGCCAGCGATATCCTCGATTTGTTGCTTCTAGAGTGTGAGGACGCAGGGGTAGAAGTGTTGACTCGTTGTAATGTAAAAGGCGTGGAGCGACAGGAGGGGAGCTTTGTCGTAGAAAGTTCGCTGGGCACTATGAAGGCGGAGAGTTTGGTCGTTGCCACAGGAGGGCTATCCATTCCAACCATGGGGGCGACGGGCTTTGGTTATGAGTTAGCAGAGCAGTTTGGCCATAGCCTGCTTGATACTGAAGCGGCTTTGGTGCCGTTCACGCTAAGCAAGCAGCAGTTGCAAGGTTATGATGGACTGTCTGGTATTAGCGCTGACGTGTTAGTTTCTTGTGGTAGTCAATCCTTCAGGGAAAACCTACTGTTTACTCATCGAGGCTTAAGTGGCCCCGCTATTCTACAGATATCGACGTATTGGAAGCCAGGGCAAGCGGTTACGATTAATTGGTTACCCGATATAGATGCGCTTGATTATTTACAGTCGATGCAGGTTGAGCGACCTAAGACAGAGTTAAAAACATTGTTATCTGAGTTTCTTTCCAAGCGTTTGGCGCATCGGTTCTGTGAGTTATATTGTGAGAGTAAGTCAATGCAGCAATATTCGCCTGCTGTTCTTGAAAGTATCGCCAAAAGCCTTTCTGAATTTAGCATTCTTCCCGCAGGAACAGAGGGTTATCGCACAGCAGAAGTGACAATTGGAGGGGTTGATACGAACCAAGTGTCATCAAAAACAATGGAAAGTAAATTGGTGCCCAACCTGTATTTTGTGGGTGAAGTGTTAGATGTAACGGGTCATTTGGGCGGCTTTAATTTTCAATGGGCGTGGGCATCGGGTGTAGCGGCAGGCTTAGTGGCTTAGTCATAGGAAATGGAATGCGCTACAATAACGGTATGTCGTATTGTTTTTTCGTGTAGGGAGTAATAATGAATACTGAAAAAGTGGTCTTTGCATTTTTTATCGTATTAGCACTGACTTTAAATTTTGGTTTTTTCCTTGGGGAAATGACGGTTCCTGACCATCATAATGTGTACGAACTGTTTGCGGCATTAGTGGTTAGTCTTATCGCCACAGTGATGAAATTTGGTGATCGTACGCATATGGGGGCTATTTTACTCGCGACCAGCCTAGTGGCTGATTTGCAGTTAATTATTGCCGCACTGATATGGGGATATGCATCATTGGTGTCTGATCTGGGGATGGATAGTGCTGCTATCGCAAGTGTGGTGTCCTTATCTGGAGGGGCATTGTTGGCGAATCTCCTTTCCGCAGTGTTATTGGCTATTGAAACTGTGATGATCCGTCGATAACTCCTGATGAATTATGTCGCTTTTCTTATTCTGCGGCGTTTACGAACGCCACTTATTGCTTTAATTACGATTTATTCAATCTTGATTCTAGGCTACGTGCTTATCCCAGGGCAGGACGCAGAGGGTAATGTATACCGCATGAGCTTTTTTCATGCTTTCTATTTTGTGAGTTTTATGGGATCCACCATTGGTTTTGGTGAGTTGCCATATGAATTTACGACAGCACAGCGTTTCTGGACTCTCATCGCCATTTACTCTTCAGTTATTGCCTGGATTTACAGCATCGGGGCAGTGGTGGCAATTTTGCGGGATGAAACTTTTCTGCGTTTATTGCAGCGTGGGAGTTTCAGGATACGGATTAGCCGGCAGAAGGATCCTTTTTATATTGTATGTGGGTATGGTCTTACAGGACGTAGCGTCGTTGAAAAGATGATCAATCGTGGGATGCATTGTGTCGTGGTGGATAATGAACCTACTCGGCTTGAAGCGATGGAGCTGGATAGCTTACCTTTTGATGTGCTTGCATTATGTGCAAACGCCTCTGACCCAGATGTGCTGAATGATGCCGGCATAGAGCACCCTTGTTGTGTTGGTGTGGTGTGCTTAACCAATGATGATCACGTTAATCTTTCTATCGCGATCACCAGTAAACTACTAAGACCAGACCGGGTTGTTATCAGTCGTGTCGCTACACAGGATTATGCCAAAAACTTAGCCTCTTTTGGTACTGACCATATCCTGGATCCATTTGAAATATTTGCTGATTATTTGGAAAGTGCGATTCATCAACCCTACCGCCATTTAATCTATGATTGGCTGATTAGCCCGACCCACCGTGAAGTCGCATCGGCCTATACGCAAAAGCAGGGAATGTGGATTATCTGTGGTTATGGTCGGTTTGGAAAGGCGTTAAAAAAGCGCTTTGATACACATGACATGCCTGTAACTATTGTTGAGCCTAATTTGGTGCTTCGACAGTTGGCGAAGGCAGATAATGTGATTGAAGGCGTCGGAACAGAAGCTGATACCTTAGTGGAAGCGGGTGTTAACAAAGCCGTTGGATTGATCGCAGGTACTGCTGACGATGCGAATAACTTGTCTATTGTGATGACCGCCCGTGAGCTTAACCCCTCTTTGGTGATGGTCGCTAGGCAAAATCACCGACTAAATAGTGGGGTTTTTGGTGCGGCGGGTATTGATATGTTAATGGATCCTAGCAATATCGTTTCCAATCATATTACGGCACTACTCAAAACCCCTTTGTTGATTGAATTTTTGGATGCGGCGGCGTTAGAGCAGGAAGCTTGGAGCCAGGCCTTAATTGAACGAATGGAAGGCATTGTCGGAGACATAGAGCTTGATAGTTGGTCGGTAGAGATTACTCAGCAAGGTGCCCTGGCAATTTATAACGAATTGCGTGTGGGTCATGAAGTGAGAATAGAGCATCTTATGATGCATCCTTTTGAGCAGAATAGGTATTTGCAGTGTTTGCCGTTGCTGATTAAGAGGGATGGAAAGTTAATGATGACGCCGGATGGACAGCATGCTCTACGCATTGGTGATCAAATCCTCTTTGGCGGCCTCTCGCGCGCTAAGCCCTGGGTGTATTGGCTGTTGGATAGTGAGACATCATTACGCTATGTGGTATTTGGTGAGCAGGGTGGCGGATACGTCTGGAAGAAGTGGTTTCGCCAATACTTAGGTAGGTAGTCCATAATAGTGAGGTTGAAAGTAGGAAATTGGCCTAAACTGTTCAGATGGGAAAAATAACCGCTTATCAAGTGATTGCCTACAGAATGGAGTTCAGAATTTGGAACAATGCAAGGCGCCAACAATGGAGTTAAGCCGTGCCTTATTGGATCAAATTATCAATGTCTCTCTTGATGGTGTAGTTGTACTTAATCCAACAGCGAAAACCGTGGTGCTTGTAAATAAAGCGGCTCAGGAGCTACTTAATCATCGCTTCTCTAATGATCAGTCAACGCCTTGGCATGAGCTTCCCGACATACTTCGCGAGATGTTTTTGCAATGTTGCGAAGGCGCTACCGGCAGCGCATTCCATGTTAAGACTACGCAATTCCAGGTCGGGAAGAAACATCCTGGTGATGGCGCCATTGAAGCCAGAACACATAACCTGACGGCAGAAGGTCGTACTTACGTGATTGTTGGTTTACGTGTGATTACTGATACTATTGTAATTGGTAACCGTTTAGCGCGCCTTAACCAGATTTATTCGGTGCTCAGTGAAACTAATAAAGTTGTCGCGAACAGTAAAACTCGAACAGATCTATTTGTCTCTATTTCAAAAATAGCGGTCAGTATTGGCGGGTTTTCCTTAGCTTGGATGGGTATTAAGCATGGTGAGCATATTATTCCAATGGCATCGGAAGGAAACGATGACGGCTATGTGAAATCCATCAAAATATGCCTTGATGACAGTGAACGATCCCGCGGGCCGATAGGTATGTCCGTGAAAAATAACCGTGTGTGTTATGTCAATAGTATCGCTCGAGATCCTAGCTTTGAGCCTTGGCGGGAGGCGGCATTAGCTCGTAATTATCGCTCAATGGCTGCATTGCCAATCCGATTGAATGACTATGTTATTGGCTGTTTTAGTCTGTACTCAAACATCGAAAACTATTTTGACCCTCCAATGTTGGATTTGTTGGAGGATATGTGCCAAGACATTAGTGTTGGGTTGCGACAAATTGATGAGGAGACCAAAAGGGTTGAAATCGAAGATAAGCTACAGCAATTATATCAAGCGATGGAGCACAGCGCGTCAGCAGTAACGATTACGGATAAGCATGGTGTGATTGAATATATCAATCCGCAATTTACCATGCTAACGGGCTATAAAACTGAAGATATTATTGGGTTGACGCCAGAGGAAATGGCAAGCTACAAAGTGACTCAAATGAATTATGTTGATATGCAACAGCACTTAAAACGGGGAAAGGCATGGCGTGGCGAACTTCAAAATATTACCAAATCTGGTGAGGTGTTATGGACCTTGCAGCACGTTGCTCCAATCAAGAACGAGCAAGATGAAATAACACATTTTGTAAGCACTGCGTATGATATTACTGAGCTTAGAGCAGCACAAGAAACCATAGAAAAACTGGCTTATTACGACGAATTGACCGGCTTACCGAATCGACGATTATTTTACGATCGCTTGAATCAAGCACTGAAGAATGCGGAGCGTGAAAAGGGAAAGTTTGCTGTTTGCTACTTGGATTTGGATGGCTTTAAGAATATCAATGATTCTCTCGGTCATGCTAACGGGGATATATTGTTGAAATCTGTGGCACAGAGGATTCGATCGCATGTGCGAGGAAAAGATACTGTAGCGCGTTTAGGTGGCGATGAATTTACCGTTATTGTAGAGAGAATCAATAGTCCGAATGACGTGTCAATGGTGGCCAGACATATTATCGAAGCCTTAGGATTACCCGTAGATATTGCGGAAACCCAGGTAGTGGTGACAACGAGTATTGGTGTTGCGATTTACCCTGACGACGGCGTTGAATTAAATGATTTAACACGTAACGCGGATATGGCGATGTATCACGCCAAAGATAACGGACGAAATAATTGTCAATTCTTTGCGGAGGAAATGAATCGAAAAATACATGATCGTCTGGAACTCGAGTCGCAACTCCGACATGCTATAAAACATGGTGAGTTCGTGCTTCACTATCAACCTCAAATGGATGCAGTAGATGGATCTGTTGTAGGCGTTGAAGCCATCTTGTTGTGGCAAAAAGAACCGGGAAAACTTGTGCCAGCAACGGAATTTATGCCGTTAGCGGAAGAGACGGGGCTGGTTGCGGATATTGGTGAGTGGATGTTGGGTCAGTTATGTATTGATGGCAAAAAGCTTATGGATGGCGCGTATGATAGACTAAAAATAGGTATTGATTTACCTGATTATCAATTTCGCAATTGTGATACCGTACTTGCTCGATTAGAAGAAAGTTGTGCCCGTGAGAATTTTTCGATGTCATCACTACAATTTGAAATCAACGAGAATATTCTAAGCACCGATGTTAAAGACAGCATCGTAAAGTTGCGAAAAATAAGGCGTAAAGGGATAACGATCGCTATTGATAATTTTGGTATGGGCTATTCTTCACTCAGATACTTAAAGCGTTTTCCAGTCGATATTGTAAAGATTGACCAAGCTTTTGTCAGGGATGCGGCAGATGATGAGAATGATGCATCAATTACCTCTGCCATTATTACTATGGCCCACCAGCTGAATTTGCGGGTTGTTGCAGAGGGTGTGGAAAGCCGAAAACACCTGCAATTTTTAGAGCGTTATTGGTGTGACTATTTTCAAGGTGGATATTACTCGGATGTTGCTCCCCTTGATGAGTGTATCGTTTTTATCAATCGTTGGATGGAACAAATTCCTTAAAAAAGTCTACCTTTTCTGTCATATACTCGTTACCTACTGAAACGTTTAAAACCTAGTGGTTTCCCTATCACTGTTTTATGATTTAACTCACCTTATAAAAGTAAAAATAATAAAACTGTCGCTAAAACAATAACTTATATTCGACTGCATGCTGGTTTGCATGATAGGTAGCACCATGACTACATATTTTTCACCTGATATCGCCGATACCTCTGTTAGCTATGTATTGAAAGGGCTGACGATCCTTGATGAGGTTGGTATTAATAGGAATATGGTACTAGAAAATACAGGCATTACCCAAGATGATCTAGGGTGCCCCAATGGACTGATTGCTTCTCGAAAAATTGGGCGTCTTATCAATAACATTGAATCGATGACAGGGTTGCAAGGGGTTGGGTTGTTTTTCGGTTGTCGGTTGGGTATTGCATCCCATGGCATGTTGGGAGTCGCAGCAATCTCCCAAAAGAACTGGAAAGACATTGTTACGTTATTATCAGAATTCTGTCGAAGCCGTTACCACTTACTTCATGTAGAACCCTGTGCGAGAGAGGGGGTGATTGGGGTTCGTTATCGTGTTGATACTGAAGATACAGATTATGCAAAATATATTTCGGAATTGTTTAGTGCAACGTTGTTTCGGAATATTTTGCACTTTTCTGGAATGCAGATGGATGAAATCCAGTTAACTCTAAAGTTTGTTCATTCCGCTCCTGACTATTCGTTGCTCTATGATAATCTATTTGGCATGCGACCAGAATTTGATCAGGAGCATAATGAACTATTGATCAAACAGGAGATGATGTGGACCCACCTCGAATATGAAAATCCCGAAACGTCGATAGTTGCCAAAAAAATATGTAAAGATAGTTTGCCTCCGGAGAATTTGACAACGTATATCACTAAGGTAGATAAGATCATCGAAGAGGGTAATGTAGGTGTGAGCTTTTCTGAAGTGGCGAGGATACTCTGTGTTGGAGAGCGCACGTTGCGTAGAAAATTATCCGATGAAGGGAGTAATTTTAGAGAGATTACCGAGAAAAAGAAACAGTCTTGGGCGAGTGATTATTTACAGGATGGTCGTCTAAGTGTATCTGACGTGGCTAAGAAATTAGGTTTTTATGATACGGCTTCTTTCTGTAAAGCCTTCAAAAAATGGAATGGAATAACCCCAAAAGTCTATCGGGATAATATTCTTAGTCGTTAAGCAGAGAAGATTTCGAATTTTTCTGATTGTGTACGAGAGATAGCCCTGAATGTCGAAGGTGACATTCCTTTCCAGCTTTTGAACGCTTTAGTGAAGTGCGAGGAATCATTAAATTCGAGTAGTGCTGAAATATCTGCAATGGATGTGTCAGTATTTATTAGGTAGTCTGTCGCTTTCTTGTTTTTTATAATATTGATTAGCTCTTGGAATGTGCAGTCAGCTTCTTTGAATTTTCGTCGAAGTGTGCGGGGACTAACAGCTAATAATGTCGATATCATCTGTTGGTCCGCAAGAAATCCTTCTGGTGACTCGAGTAGTAGTTTTACGCGTTTAAATAAGTTGTCTCTGTTGACATCGGGTATTTCATTTAGAAAGTCAGTGAGAAGTGTTTTTGAATTTACGGGGTCGTACTGCGTTAGTGCACAGTTTTTTTCGGATAAAGGTAGGAGTATCTCACAGAACTGGCTGTTGAATGTCGTACTTATCGAATAGTTTTTTGTATAGAGCTGGTGATAATCTGGCTTGGAGTAACTTAAGTTTAGATGAGATTTTTTGTGGCCGAGAGGAAATAGTAAGTCGATTATTCTCAATACCGCTAAACATACAATCTCTATCATCATCGGGAAGTCTTTTCCCAATGGGATAACTTCTTCGAATCGTAAACCAAAGTGTGAATCTGAAAGAATAAGGTCCGCGTGTAGCGCGGGGATTCTGAAGGTCATCAGTTGACTACAAACACGCAGACACTCATATAGGTTCTTTTGTGAAATTGCCGCGATGCCAGCTAAGCCATGGGATGTTATGTTGTACCCTTGCCCCAGAACTAAGCCTAGTTCTGGTAGCGGAGTAAGTTCTTTGATAGCCCGAAAATAAGCCCGAACTTGTTGTAGAGGTAGAAATGAGCTGGACTGAAGCAGCTGCTGCTTGTTAATTCCGTGTGTTTGCATGTGCTCATCGCAGTTTATGCCGAATTGAGTAAGGTGAGCATTGGCATGCAAAACATAGCTGGAAGAAATAAGAAGTACATGGTCACATCGCATGATTTTCTACCTATGATTTGTTATTTTTGTTTTCTATAGGACGTTTTTTATTATACGTCCTACAGGTAGGGAACGGTGTTTTTATATGTTGCTAGATAGTTGAGATATTTTGTGTGTAAGGCAGCTGTTTTGGCTATGTTGATTAGGCAATGGTACTTGTTTTTTGTCTATGGGTTGGACGATTGAAAGGTCTAGGGGCGCTTTCGGGCTCATATAACGCAAAAGACTCAACAACGTGTGATTTCTATTCTTGTTGGTTTGCATAGGCGTCAAAGTCACAAAAATAAGTGTGTATTTCCATACGATCGAAAAAACTTTGTTGTTGGATTTCTATTTTTTCTAGGAGTGTTCCTATTTCTGATATCTCACAGTCAAGTTCGATGATGACGTTACTGTGTTTGATGGTGAGTTTATCATTAACTAATTTTTCGCTGAAAAATTTATCGGAAATATATTTTGCTTGTAGATTGTCCATGCTCTCTCGTTAATCAGGAATAATTAGTTGCTACTTCGCCTATCGGATAGGTAGTAGAAAGTAAGTTGGCGATTATTGAGGGGTACAATATCTAATTGAATCAATAGGGTCTGGCCAAAATGGGCCGAAATATACGGCTAAATTGGACAATGTGAGGTGGGTGGTTTTTTGAGAATAAAAACTGTGGAAGAAGCGGGGGATGGATAAATTATTGATAGTCAAAGTAGATGACTGCATCGGCATTATTTTTGGCCGGACAACCTAAACTTAATATTCCGCTATTTGGAAGAGGGAATTCCTCCATATGTACAAATATTTCGTCGGAGACGGATGCATTGTTTTCTGTGATTGTGATGTATGTCCCGTTCGTGCTTTTATCCCTCAATACTGCTTTTCCCCATCGAGAGGAAATGACAGCGTGGGTTCGTGAAGCTTGTTGGCTATTAATGATTGCATCACAGCTTTTGCTGCGACCGATGGATATGGAGGGTCTTTTTTTATTGATGAGATAGGATGCCCCGTCGTGTTGAAGGCGTAATGCCCATTCTGTCTTCTGTGACATGACTTTTTGTGCAGAAAAGAAACTTGTGAGCTCGCTATCCTCTCCTCTCCAAAGGATTTCATATATATCGGTGAGAGTGTTTTTTCCCTTGATGAGCAGGGGGTCTAATTGTCTAAAATCAAATAGATCTGGGTTCTTTATGGCTTGGTGAAAGGCTCCAGTGCTGATGATTTGCTCTTCTTTTGCTAGGGCGACCATTCTGGCGGCAATATTAACGGTGTCACCAAATACATCATTCTGTTTTATTATGGTGGGGCCGAAGTTTAGTCCAATTCTTACTTGAAGGTCACTGTCCGCTTGCATCAATGATTCTTGGATTGAGCAAGCAGCAGTTGCTGCTAGGTTGGCAAATGGGAAGCAGCATAGGATCTCGTCACCAATATTCTTAACGATAACACCGTGATTTTTTTTAACTAATTGGATCATGCTAGATAGACAGCCTGATATCTGAGACTCCGCTTGATGATCACCGAGTTTGTCATAGAGCAGAGTGCTACCTGCCACATCGGCAAAAAGCACGGCGATACTTGTGTGAGGTGATGAATTCATAACTACCGGCTTTGCGTTGGGTACGTTTTTCACTGTCTGGCTGTGGATTTTTAGCGCTATTGATTCTTGGTTATAAACAGAATCATCGTTATCACGTTATCGACTAGCAGTGATATTTGTTCGTCTGTTAGTCGTCTATTCTTTAACTATATACGAACTATAGCTAAGTATAAGCTTGGGTTCTATTTTGACGCCTTGTTGCTTAGAATATTTAAGTTTGTTCTTGGATAGAAAATAGGAATAGAAAATGCACGAACTGTTGTCTGAAAAAATAAATCAATATTTGTCAGATACTAAAGCTGGAGAGATCGCTGAATTTTTGACTGCGCTAAGTCAAGACTACGAGTCGACAGATTCAGAGCTACGGATGTTAAAGCTAGCGCTAGACGATCAGCAAACAGAGGGGAAGGATTCTCGTCAGCACTTTAATGATCGAATTCATCTGTTAGAGCAAAACGAGAAAGCTTTAAAGAAGACAGTGTCTTTAATTAGTGCGACGTTGGAGGCTTCACAAGAGGGGGTGTTGGTTATTGGTAGTGATAACCAACCTGTTGTATTTAATGATAATTTTATTCAAATGTGGAACCTGAATATTGAATGGATAAATAGTAGCTCCGGCAGAGATATCTACGAAATAGTGAGGGTGCAGTTGAAGAAACCCTCGTTGTTAATCGAACATCTAAAAGAAGTAGAAATACCGGGAAGTGCGGTGCTGAAGGAGTATTTACTCAAGGATGGACGAATTATCGAGAGTTATGTGACTCATCACGAAGATGCTGGAATGGTATGGCGTTTTCGGGATATTACTGAAGCGAAGAAACAAGAGGAAGTTATTCGTTTTCAGGCACATCACGATGCACTGACTAACTTACCGAATCGAACGTTATTTGGGGATCGTTTATCACACGCATTGAGCAAAATACTGCGTACTGATGGAAAGCTGGCGGTGTTTTATTTAGACCTGGATGGGTTTAAGACGATTAATGATAGCCTTGGTCACTTGGTTGGTGATGAATTGTTGATTCAAGTTGCAAAGCGTTTGTCAGATGTTTTGAGGGATGATGACACGGTTGGACGAATGGGGGGGGATGAATTCACCGTACTCTTGGAGGATATTGAGGGGCATGCTGGTGTGGTGCGCCTTGCGGAAAGGGTGATTGAAGTGTTTCGGGCGCCTTTTATGCTTGAAGGTCAGGAGCTGTACATTACGACAAGTATCGGTGTTGCTGTTTATCCAGGTGATGGGAATACAGAGGAGTTACTGCTGCGTAATGCAGACATAGCGATGTACAAAGCTAAAGACCAGGGTAGGAATAACTACCATTTCTTTACCTCCTCTCTGGAGAGATTAGCAAAACACAGACTTTCCTTAGAGACTCAGCTAAGAAATGCCGTGAAGAATGACGAGTTTGAGTTGTATTATCAGCCTGTACTTCATCTTAATAACCGTAAATTGAGTGGGTTTGAAGCATTACTGAGATGGGAGACAGAGGATCAGGGTTTTATTGGCCCAGATATCTTTGTGCCAGTGGCAGAGTCCACGGGTATGATCCTGCCATTAGGTGAGTGGGTCTTGAATACGGCCTGCAGGCAGGCTCGAGTATGGGTTGATATGGGGTTTGACGATATTCGAATTGCTATTAATCTGTCTGCCAAACAATTTCAGCAGGCAAATCTCTTTGATTTAATTATTGCAGCAATAAAAAATGCGGGCATTGGGTTTCACAATGTAGCCTTAGAAATTACAGAGAGCATGGTAATGCAAAACGTCCATGGTTCGATAGGTATTCTTACTCGCTTAAGAGAGGAGGGTATTCGAATATGTATGGATGATTTTGGTACGGGTTATTCTTCGTTGAATTATCTCAAGACGTTACCGGTAGATGTACTTAAGATAGACCGTACTTTTGTGAAAGATGTGACGGAGTCAAAGGATGATCGTGCGATTGCATCGTCAATCATAACGTTGGGGCATAATTTGGATATGAAAATTGTTGCAGAAGGTGTGGAGACTATTGAACAAAGTGATTTCTTGCAGTCCCAGGATTGCGATATGGTGCAAGGCTACTATTTTGGTAAACCGATGCCACCTATTGAGGCAATAAAGCCATATAAAGAGTAGGTGGCATATGAACAGGTTTTTATGCCGAAAAGTGTTTTCTATATTCGGTCGGAGAAAGGTCTACTTCTCGTTTAAATAAGCGTCTAAATGAACTGACGTCGGCATAGCCTACACGGTTTGTAATGTCGTCGATACTCAGGTCTGAGTTTTCCAATAAACGTTTTGCTTCATTGATCCGTAATTTCTGAAGGTATTGTTTTGGTGGTTTGCCTGTGGACTGATTAAAGCGTCGGATGAAGGTTCTTGGACTAACGGCGAGATGGGATGCGAGTTGGTCTAGGTTGATATCTTGATTTAAATTGTCGCTCATCCAAACAATGGCTTGGTGAACGACATCATCCATTTTGTCAATTCGAGTACTTAACGGAATATAGGGTGCCTGCGAAGCTTCCTGTGTGTGAAGTAACAGGGTTTTTGCACACATGTTGGCTATTTCGATGCCTGTATATTTCTCAATGATACTGATGCTTTGATGTAAGTACGAGGTTACTGCGCCGGAACAGAATAAATTTTCATCTTCAGTGACGAGTTTGTTGAGTTTGAGTTTCACCGCCGGGTAATTATTTTTGAAATGATGTGCGAGCCACCAGCTTGTTGTTGCCTCTTTACGATCAAGTAGGCCTGCTTCTGCTAGGATAAACGCTCCACTACAATTAGCCGCGAGGGTTGTATTTTCTTGATGGAGTTGACGCAACCAAGGCCCGATGCTCTTATTGAGTTCGCGTGCACAATCTACAACTTCGCTACCATAAACATGATCCACACCTGGGATGATGCAAATGTCGCTACCATGAACTTCGTTCATGTTGCCATCAACGGGTATGAGTAGACCTGCTGACGTTCTCACTGGTTTGCCATCCTGAGAATACAATTTCCAGCTAAATAATGGCGTGCAGCCTTCACCATTGAGGACACGATTATGTGTGTTGGCTATGTTGTATACGTCCAAAGGGCCGGAAATACCGGATATAAAACAACCATCATAGGCGAAAATAGCCACTGTATAAGTCATAATTACTCTCGTTGCTGGCAATAAAAGCCCGTATATGTCAAAAGTGACGCTTTGTGGCGCAAGAGTCAAGCCCCAATTATCCCAATGAGTGAGAATCAATGTTTCACACCGTGGATTCTTCAATAGATTAATGGAAACAGGGTTGTATGGGACTGGTCACGGAGCATACTTGGCGGGCCCAGCGGTCTATAGAGGAGTGGTTGGGTGAGTTTTCGCAGGGTCAAAGCAGTGAAAGGCGGTAAATAACAGCTAAACTAATATGACCAGTAAATACCTAGAGATGTGAGTGGTGCGGAGTTATTTGCTTAGGTTTAATGTTGGGTTATTGATGGCGGAGACGCGATGTAGTTATCTTGGTGGCTTACTCTGTGCCCTGTTGGTGTGTTTTTTCAATGGAGCGCCTCCAGCGGTAGCGGGCGTTGGTGCTGATGTCGTGTCGTTGACCGCTGAAAGGGTGCCGCTTTCTCTTCGTATTGGTTATTTCGAGGATAAGGAGGGGGGACTCTCGTTAGAGGATGTTCAGCGCAAATTGCCAGAATTTATTGGCGGGCAAGCTAAAGCATTAAATTTTGGATTTTCCTCATCTGCCTATTGGTTCCATGTGCGACTGGTTAATCATCGAAAGCAAAACGCTGATTGGATTCTAGAAACATTATATCCAATCATGGATCGTATTGATGCTTACTGGGTTTATGATGATGGCCGAGTCATACATCAAGTTGCAGGTGACTCTGTTCTTTTTGCACAACGAACAAAGGCGCACTACAACATTAATTTCGGTCTTAAAATGGCGCCTTTGGAAGTGGTGGATATTTATCTGAGAGGACAGACATCTGGCGCTGTTCAAATGCCGTTGGTGTTGTGGGAGGAAGAGGCGTTTAATCGAAAGGCACTGAATGAACAAATTGTTTTTGGTATTTATTATGGGCTTTTGATTGCGATGTTACTGTATAGCGGGTTGATGTATGTTTCTATTCGAGATAATAACTATTTACTGTATATGGGATATATTGCTGGATACGGTTTGTTTCAGTTTTCCTTAAATGGTTTGGCTTTTGAATACTTATGGCCGGAGTTTCCATGGTGGAATAATCGTTCGATTGGTTTTACCATGAGTTTTGGAATGGTGTGGATTTTATTGTTCTCCAGGAGTTTCTTGCTACTCACTGAAAATCTGCCTAGGTTGGAAAAGTTCCTTCGAGGTTTGGTGGGTTTCTTTTGCCTGACGTGCGTTGGTTCCTTATTCCTACCGTATAAATATATTATCCCAGCTGCAACATTTGGTGCATTGGTATTGGCTATATCCTTATTTATCTCTGGGCTGTTGTGTTGGAAAGGCGGCTACAAACCTGCGCGTTATTTTTTTGTGGCTTGGACGATATTTTTATGTGGCATGGCGATGTATGGTCTGAAAACGTTTGGGATTTTCCCTTCTCTATTTATTACTGAGTATGCTATTCAAATTGGCTCAGCATTAGAAGTTATTTTGCTTTCGTTGGCACTGGCCGATCGTTTTCGTCTTATTATGATCGAAAATGATGAGATGCATCTGGAAATTAATCAGCAGTTGCAGGAAAGCGTTTATGAGCGCACTAAGGAGTTGGAACGAAAAACCAGTGAGGCGTTGGAAGCGAAGGAAAGTGCGCTTTGTCATCAGCAAGAAGCAGAGAAAGCTTCAATGGCAAAAAGTGAGTTTTTAGCGACGATGAGCCATGAAATTCGTACCCCAATGAACGGCGTATTAGGTATGCTCGAGTTACTTAGGGGGACGCCGTTAGCGCATGATCAAACGGAATACGTGAATACCATATTTCATTCAGGTGAAGCGTTGTTACGGGTAATTAATGACATATTGGATTATTCCAAAATAGAAGCAGGGCATTTGGAAGTAGAAAAAGTGGGGTTTAATGTACAGAGCGTGATTGATGATTGTGTCTCTGTGTTTGCTTTTCGATCCACTGAAACCGGGGTTGATTTATTTACCCTTGTCGCCGAGGACTTTCCTGAAGTTGTGAAAGGAGACCCGACACGGATTAAACAGATCATTATCAATTTCTTAAGCAATGCCTTCAAATTCACTGAGAAAGGTGAAATTGTGTTGAATGCGATGGTTGAAGAGCAGTTTGACGATGGGAGGTCCCTTATACGAATTGAAGTGGTTGATACGGGTGTTGGCCTTTCTGATAAACAAAAAAGTAAGTTATTTAGGTCTTTTTCACAAGCAGACTCATCGATTACACGTAAATATGGTGGTACTGGCCTGGGGTTGGCAATATGCAAGAAACTCTCTGAGTTGATGGGAGGAGAGGTTGGGGTCGATAGTGAAGAAGGTGAGGGAGCTTGTTTTTGGGCGACGGTTATGTTGGAGCCCGCGTCAGCGCAAGACAACGAATCCCTCGCGGACCATTTTCCATCGATAGCAGGGCGGTCGGTATTAATTATTGACGATTGCCCAACTTTTAATAGAGTCACTAAGAGTATTGTTGAGCGATGGGGAATGGATGTGTGCGTTACAACGACAGCGGCAGGGGCAAGAAAGGAGCTGTCAGGGTTGGAGGATACAGAGAGGAACAAAGGGCTGTTTGATATTGTATTGGTGGATCTTAATTTGCCTGATGCGAATGGCATCGAACTCATTAAGGAATTGAACGGACATCCAGGGTTACAGCGAGCCCGTTTTATGTTGATTTCGGCGGCTCGAGCCGTATCAGCGAAAGACTTGGTTCAAGATAGGTTAGTGCAATTAGTGCTCGAAAAGCCGGTGACGACTCACCATCTGCATAAAAGTTTTGTTACTAGTCTTGGTGTATCTTGGAGTGAGGCGCAGAAGGGTGCTCATCGGGAAGGTGATAATGCACTTATCGATTTAAGGGTGCTAGTGGCTGAGGATAACCCTGTTAATCAAGTGGTCATACGAGGCTTGCTAAAGAAAATTGGGATCATGGCTTCAATGGTTGGGGACGGCTTGGAGGCGGTGAAAGCAGTGCAGGAAGGTCAACAGGCTTTTAATGTGATCCTGATGGACTGTGAGATGCCGGTCATGGATGGCTATACTGCCACTGAGGAGATTCGACGGTTGCAGCGCGAGGGCAAAACCGCCACCTATACTCGCATCGTTGCCCTTAGCGCTCATGCATTAAAAGAATATGAAGCGAAGGGGTTGGCATCAGGCATGGATGAGTATTTAGCGAAGCCAATAGATATGGCGCGACTTACCGGTTTGCTGTCCAATATTGCCGATGAGCATCGAGCGCAGGGTGTTCTGTGAATATACCCCCTTATTTTTTGCATGCCGAATAGGTATCCTTGCCTACCCTAATGTATTCGGTGAGTGGATGTATAATGAGCGATTCTCGCGGTTTTAAAATGCTTAAACGCTTCTTTGTTGGTGTGCTAACGGTCGCTGCTGTGATCACAATGTTATTGCTAATACTACCTGAGCTTATCAAGGCTGGGGCTATTTATGGGCTGAAAAAAGCCGGAGCTGATGAAGTCACTATCGAGGATGTAGACCTTAACCTTTTTGCTGGAACCGCCAGTATTGTCGGAGTAGAGGTAGGTTCTGAGGGGGTGCCAGAGTTTGAATTGTCATCATTAATGGTTGAAGTTCAATTACTACCCTTACTGGATAGAAGAGTCGAGTTGGATTCTATTATTCTTTCAGGCATGAATATTCATGTGAAAGAAAGTCATGGGGGTTGGCATGTGGTGGTACCTATTCCGCCAGCGGAATCTAGTGGTGAGGAGACTGCGGACGATGTTGTTGAAACTCCCTGGGGTATAGGCCTTCATCGCGTGATTTTGGAACGTGTGGATGTAAGTGTTGATGCCGTTGGTGTGGTGTCTAGCGCATCAATTGAGAAGCTTGAGCTTTCGGATCTGCAAAGCTGGGCGCCGTCGAGTACAAGTGCAATCTCGGTTATTGGTAGCATCAATGGCTCGCCAATTGATATCAATGTGAATGCACAGCCATTTGCGAAAATACCGACTGCCAAAACGCATATTATTATGGATAGGCTTAGCTTGGCGCCATTAGCTCCCTTTGTTAAGGAGTTTATTCCTGGTTATAAGGGTGCTATTAGTATGGATACCTATATTCACGTCGCGGTGAGTGATAATGGCGATATGGAGCTTACCCAAACAGGGAAAGTGAGCGTGGACCTGGATGGGCTAGAGCATCCCGCGATAAGCATTGGGAAGGCTGATGTGGCATGGGATGGAACTGTGCGAGTAGAAGTTCCGCTAGGCGAGGAGCCGTTAATTAAGGCGAGTGGGAAGCTAACGAGTACGACGTTAAGCGCAGAATTGGTGCAAGCCCAATTAGCGTTAAGCCATCGGGGTATTGCTTGGGAGGGGGAGTCAAGTATCGACCTTGATGATGTGGAGCAGAGCTTACAGGTTTCAGGTTCATTGAGTATAGAAGACGTAATGGTTGAAGATAGAGAGCTTGCTCTGTCGCCATTGCAGTTTACACAGTTTCAGCTTCAAGGACTCACAGTGCAAGGGGGGGCTGATCTGGCAATAGGTAGTGTGAGCCTTAAGCAGGCACAGTTGTTAGTCTCTGGAGCAGAAGAAAAGAAAGAGTCAGTGTTAGCTTTTGCTGAAATTCAGGTATCGAATAGTTCTCTTAAAAATCAGGATACACTTTTTATTGGTGATGTATTGGTTAGCGGCGTTAACGCTAAATTGACGCTGCTTGAGGGCGGAAAGCTTGAAAAGGTGAATGACTATATCGATACTCTGACCGCACGTTTTAGTGTTGAGTCATCTGGTAGTGAGGTTGCAGGGGGTAATGCTGATGTTGAGCAAGCTCTTCAATATGCGGTGAATAGAATTCGGTTAGACAGCAATAATCGGATCTATGTTACCGATACTACGATTGCCCCCCATTATCGAGAGCAGGTATTTATTGATGCCTTAGAGGTGGGTCGGTTGGATTCCAATGCACCTAACGAGTTGACTGCTGTTGATGCCGTGGTGCGAATAGGGGAGTTTTCGACAATTGATGTTAAGGGGCAGTTAACGCCGCTTGCTGGGGTGGAAACGATAGACGGAGAGATAACGCTCAAGGTAACAGGGTTGGATCTTACTGCGTTCTCCGCTTATGTGGAGAGTGCATCGGGCTACGCAATTGGTACTGGCCAGTTTAATCTTGATACTGTGGCAACGGTTAAATCTGGCGAAGTGCATGCGGACAATAAGGTGTTGCTCAAGCAGCTGATTTTGACGCCACAAGATGAGGCGTTAATCGCAAGTGTGTCGAAGCAATTAACAATGCCAGTTGGGGTTTCGTTGGGGCTGTTGAAAGACTCTGATGGCAATATAGAGCTCTCTATTCCACTTGATGGAGACTTGAATGATCCAAGTGTCAGTATTTCGAGTGTTGTCCAGTTGGCGTTTGTGCAAGCGATGAAGAAGGGCTCGTTGAGTTATTTGAAATATGCCATTCAGCCATATGGAGCGATCCTGTTGGTGGGGGAGCAGGTTGGTGAAATGGTAATGGAAATTAAGCTTGCGCCCTTGCGGTTTGAGGAAGGGCTGCTTGTAATTACGGCAGAAGATCAGCAATATTTGCCCAAATTGGTGACATTCCTTAATAACAGGCCTGCAGTGTCATTGAAAGTGTGTCCTATCGTTACCCCTGCGGATCTATTGGAGGGGGAAAGAAACGAGATGAATGATAGATTAATAGCGTTGGCGTCAGGTCGGTTATCGGCGATAAAGCAAAAGCTTGTGGCGGAGCATCATATTGCCCCCGAGCGCGTTCTCCTGTGTCGAGCCGTCTTTGGTGAGGGAACGCCAAGAGTCGAGCTTGAGTTGTGATCAATGCCTTCTTGCGATCTAGCTTGTGCCATCTATGCTTTGGGATAGGTGGTAAATTAAGGGGAGTCACTGTTGAAGGTATTGTTGCTTGCTTCTGCTGCGTCAAGGCAGCAGATAGAGCCCATTTTTAGTGAACTGGAAACATTTTGTAAGTTAAAAATGGATTGGTTAACTCCGGCTAGGCAACAAAAGCTGGCTTCGGTCGTTGATGGAGTACCACTCGCGCGCTATGACCGTATACTCATGTGGCTACCGTTTGATTGCCTCTATTCTCAAATTAACACCCTTAGAAAGATCCCTCAGTTGATTGTTTTTGATTACACCTATCATGAGTATCATGCTAGAGATAGAGAGGTGGCTTCTCGTAGGGATAAGCTCACAAAGGCTCTTCCATGGGCTCGCTTTGTGGTGTTTGGGTTAGACAGAAAAGAGCGTCTAAGCAAAAGTGGGGTGGATGTCGAAAGCATTCCGCCTTTTTTAGGGTTGTCATTGGCTTCGAAAGAGGGCAGCTCTTTACTGCCTGTTAGTGAATTTAAATGTAAAACAATCGGTGTTTGTTTGCTGGGTGATATGGAGCAGACCACCAATAAGCGGCATCGAGAAATTCTATTTGAAATTCGTCGAGAGTTAAAGATTCATGTTATTGGAGGTGACGAGTCGGTTAACCAGAAGCGACAAGTGCTAGATAAAAGCGTGATGTGTGTGGTGGACGACCTTCCGTATGGAGGGCTGCGGGGGCAGTCCCTGGATGCTTTTGCGGCAGGGTGCGTAGTATTGCTATGGCCACCAAATGCGCTTGAATGTGGCGAGCTTGGTTTGGTTGATATGGAGAATGTGGCGTTGGTGGATTCGAAAGAGTCGTTAGTAGCGAAGGTGAATTTTCTAAAGCGCCATAAAGACCAAGCTCAAGCGATTGCGATTGCCGGTCAGGCCTGGGTTGCTGCTCTGGATGCAAAGGTTATTGGAGCGCTAATGAATTGTATTGAGGCGAAGCTGGGGAAATATACTGGCGATAACGCATGGAGCAGTTTGAAGTATTTGTTCTATCGTTGACTTTTGAACACAGTTTACTAATATTGGCGCCAAATTGACTTTTGAGCACGTAGTTCTATGGTAAATATTGCCAGTACAGAGAAGATCGCACGCCGCCGTGAGGATATCTTGCAGGCCGCGATTACTGTGTTTGCAGATAAAGGTTACCATTCCGCGAGTATCGCTGATATGGCTGCAATACTGCAGATAGGGCATGGGACCATATACCGTTATTATAAGAATAAAAAAGCGCTGTTTGATGCAGTGATCAACAGTATTTTGCAAAATTTGGCGACCGTGGTTCAAGATGAGCCACCCACCACTGATAGTTTGTTGGAGTACAAAGGGCAGATTGTTCGGATTTCTGATCGGCTGATCGCAATTTTTCAAACTGATCGCCGTATTGCCCGGATCGCGCTATATGAAACAATCGATGGTAACAATGATGCGGCAGATCGAGTGACCGCGTCTTTTTCTTTGTTTGCGCGATTTATTCAGGAATATATGCGAAACGGTGTGGAGAAGGGTTTTTTGCGCAAAAATATGGACCAGGAAATTGCAGCACGCATAGTGACATCAATGATTTTTGAAACTGTTAAGGCTGCAACTGTCGAGGAGAGCTCGGAATTATTGATTGCGCGTTGGCGCGATGAAATTATTCAAATCATGATTGGTGGATTGGGTGCCTAATACGGCTGACATTAGCTGATTGAGTTGATCTGAATCTGTTTTTTTCCAAGAGTCGTGGTGTGATGTTGTATCGGTGAGGTACTTGATTTTTTCGTAGTCTGTAGCTGACGATGTATGTAGTACGCTTAAGTGGGGCTGTGACGTGAGTTCGAGCGGTCCGCGATCCAACCATAAGGCTAGCAAGTCTATAAGTGGGGCTTTAGCAAAGATGTTGGCGCTTAGCGCTAGAGTCACACCTGCTTCCAAAACCTGTGCTCTTATCCTGGGGTGAAATTTCTCTATTTTTTCAGGAGAGCTTTCCCAGAAACTAATTTCGCAGCGTTTTGCAAGGGTGTGGATGCATAGAGGGGGTAGGTTTGTGTGGCTCAGTGTTTTTATAAGGTTGTGTTCGCGTGCAGGAGTATTTACAGCCCTCGTATTTTTCTGCTTTATCCATTGTTTGTTCGTTGTTTGAAAATACAGTGTGCTGCAAGGAGCTAAGGCGGTGTTGAATTCACTGAGTTCTTGGTTGTTGATCAGTGCCTCAAAGACAGAGGTTTCATAAAAGCGAAGCATAAAGTGCTGGTCTGTATTGTCTTGGGTTTGATGGAAAAGTAATTTTTGCCAGTGTGAAAGAGATGCTTCTATTGTCAGAGGTGAAAAGTAGAAAAAACCTAAACCTAATCCCGCGGTATAAAACCATTCGATAAATGCCAGTGAAGTTAAGTTTATGCAAACAATGTAAGGGGAGCATTGGAGCTCATCTTCTAGGTGGGTATTGATAAATAACGGCAAATACTCAGGGGCATCATCGAGAAGAAAGTAGGTGGAAACTATTTCCGGTAAGCCATCAAAAATAAGATAGAGGTGGTGCTTAGGGAAAAGCTGCTGATCGCGTGCAAGTTGGTAGTGCAGCTTTTCCAGGGAGTCGACAACCACAATGCTATCGACGGCGTATGCAGTGCTGGATGTCTTGCTGTAAATGATTTGGGACCAAGTCCATCATGACCTTGCGTGCGTTAAGTAGCATGATGCGAACGTTAGTTGCGCTGTGCCCTGTTTTTTCTGCGATCTCACTTGTTGTTAGGCCATCACAAATAGTATATCGCAAGTGTTTGTACTGAAGAGGAGTCAAGTAGGAGCGAATAACTTCCATTTTGAGGGACAGTTGATTGTCAAAATGATTTTGCTCTTCTTCTTGCTCGTTCCAAAATGGAGTGCTGCTTTCTGCCGCATAAAATGCGGTGGCTTGTGGCTCGCTACTGGATGAGTGCGTGAGATCTTCTGGGCAGTCTGTCCATTCATCCCCGTCTACAGGGTCTGTGGCTGCATTCAGTGTTACATAGCTAGGGTATTCTTTAATAAGAGCTTCTACCATGCGAGTGGCAGATATCATCTTTAGAGTACCAAGCATTATCTGGTTTCTGCGTTCCCCAATAGCATTCTTGTTCTTCTCATGAATAGAAAGAAGTGGGCGGTAACCTACATCACAAAACAATCCCATAAGTGAATCGCGGGTATCAGATGGAAGGTGTTGAATACCAATTTTCTTGATCAAACCAGAACAGTAGCGATTAAAGTTTGCAGCTATGAAGGTGTAAATATCGAGTTCTTCCCATTCCTGCTGGGTAAGCGTGGAAAGGTCTCTATAGCGATTAATGTTCTGGTTCATTGTTAGTTCCCTTTGTCGGCATCACAATCAAAAACGCCCGTGTTTTTGATTCTGCTGAGTAGTACTCGGTGATGCGTTTAAACAAAAATAATGTATTGAATTAGCATTAAATGTTTATTCCATTTAGTTACTAACTTGGGGCGTACGATAACAGTCTGATAGATCTATATCAATACGGATTTACACAATTGAGCAATATCTCACACGATTTTGGATAGATTGAGGGCAATGTCTTACAAACAATCTAAATGAACCGATAATATTAAAAATTATCGTTATTTTTTATATTTTTTTTAAAAATACTTTTGTCATTAGTGTCTTAATATTTGTTAGTACCATCATTAATTTTTGGTTGTGCAGAAAGTTGCGCACTTTTGAGGTGTTGTACCGTTTGTCGGTAGGATGGAACCGCTGAGTAGAGTTAGGCTTTTGAGAAGCGACGAAAAGCTCGGACAAGTGAGGTCCTGGCCTGGACGCTTTTTGTGGCCTGTGTCTCATTTAAGAAACGTTGTAGGAAAAAATCACTCGTTGCGGAGCAGGAATTAAGATAGCTAATAATACTTCCAGTGATGAGAAAATCATTCGGTGTCTTGAGCGTAAGATTCTCTAGCATTTGTATTAAAGGCTTATGTTCTTCGTGAAAAAATAGAGAGATGGAGTTTCCTGTGGTTGTTATAGGGCTTTGGCAGTCGTTTTTTTTCAAGCCAATGTGGTTGTTATAAAATCGAGTAAATCGCTGATAGAAAATAACCCTTTGGTTTAAATGGTTTAAGTCCGGTGGGCTAAATGCACTGATGCGAGATGTTTTTCGCGTGGAATCTCCTAACCTTAGTGCACCACCAATTGTTTCCATAAGGGATAATGATAGGTTAATGGCTTTGTGTTCTTCTCTGGGTGCTAAGGAAAGCCAATGAATGAGTTTTGTTCTTAATTCTTTTGACTTCTTTAGTTCAACTTCTCTTATGAGGGTAAGGTAGTAGTAATTGCTTATGGGCCATCTAAGACTATCGTTAAATTTTCGATTGCTTTCATCTAAAATTTCTAAATTGATGAATGTTTTGTTGTTGATAGAATGTAAAATAATTTCTTCTTCGGCTAATGATTTGGTTTCTGGCGTTGGAAAGTTAACGGCGTTGCCTAACGTCGGTTTGTGACCTTTTGCGAGTAAGGGTTTAAGGTCTCTGATGGCGTTGCGGAAATTGGTGCTGTGTTTCTTGTTTATAGTGGCAAGTAGGGAAAGGGCGCTTTCGAAAATTGAGTCGTTGTCGGTCAAGTAGGCTTCGAACGCTATTTCCATGAGAAGCGCAGTGTTTTCGGATGAAGCGTTCGGTTGTATCGCTCCCAAGGTTTCAGAAAGTATACATTCGACACTGGCAACTTGATCACACTTTTGCGAGCTCGCCAGTGATAGAGGGCTCGCAAATAATGTTAGCAATATGGGTAATAGAAGCGTGTTCCGTAAACTCAAAATAAAGATCCAGGGGGTGGCTATTATTGCAATGGGGCTGGAAGTGGGGCTTGGGCGCTATGCAATGTGGGAAAACCTTCCTTATCCAGCCAAAGTAGGGCCTTGTCTCTGAAGGGGGCTTTGAGTTCGTATTCCATAAATTCAGGTGGGTGCGGGATCGCTTCCGTGGAATTGATCATCTGGTGGCAGCACTCATGATAAATCAAGTAACGTAATACGAACATCGGCACTTCGCGCTCATGTAAGTGCGGGTGGATGGCAATCACTCTTGACTCTGGGTAGTAACACGCTGCTGGGGACATCATTTCAGTCACAAAATGCTGGTTGTAAGCTCTAGCGTAGACTTGCCAATCAGTGTTCTGATTGCGCTTTAGCATATGGCATACGAGAAGCTCTGAGTCACCATGACCTTTATCCGCTAAGGGGGTTAATAGCGCGAGAGCTTTTTGAATGTGACCGCTTTCAATGGCTTTGGTGGCTTGCTCAAACTCAATTTGTTCTGTGGCGTTGAGTTCTAGGCTGGGCGTGCCCTTGTTAATGGATACTAAGCCTTTAGGGACCTGCCAAATAATTGAGGCAGAAATGGCATTTCCAAAGTAGCGCTGATTGATGACATCAAATGAATTGTGCAATCTTGAAAGGTCTAGCGAATCGCTAGATGTGACATTGGCCCCTACGGGGGAGTTGTCTACGAGTGTGCAAATGGTGTCGTTCATGAAAACCTATCCATTGGTTTACTAGTCTGTTGCTAATTGCCTTATAAATAACTTGCAGGGATTCTAATGGATGTAGAGTGCGAAACAAGTGACTTATTACCACTTTTTATATCGATTTGAGTCTTGCAAAAAAGAATGGTCAATGTCTCACAGTGGAATTGGGTTATATCCACCACTGAAAGCTAACCGAGATAGGTTTTGGGGGGAGGAGGGATTAGCGGCGGTAATTGCCGGGGGTTGTGCCTGTCCATTTTTTAAACGCTCGGTGAAAGGTGCTAGGCTCAGAAAAGCCTAAACGTAGGGCAATATCATTAATAGGTAAATTGCTATTGCATAGAAAATTAATGGCGCTGTCCTGTCGTAATTGATCTTTTATTTCTTGGTAGGACGTGTTTTCTTTCTTTAGCTTTCGGCGGACTGTTTGAGTCGTTGTATTCAGGGCGTTAGCAATCTGCTCCAAAGAGGGGGGAGTAGTATATAAAGATTCGGCCAATACAACCCGGATTTGCGAGGTAAGGCTGTTCCCGTTGCTGGGGATTACCATCAGGTTGCTGGGAGCTCCTTTTAAGAAATGAGATAGGGTCTCCTTAGTTTGAACAACGGGCTTGTTCAGTAGTGCGTTTGAGAATGCGATAGCATCAATATCACCAGAATAGTGAATGGGGCAGCGATAGAGCCTGTTATGCTCTTCGTGATGATCTGGTTTGGTGAAGGTGTAGGTTACGTGATGTAGAGGGATGTGTTGATTGATGAGCCAACTGAAAAAACGATGCAATAAGACCAAGCCGCAGTCTTTAGTGATGTGTAATGGGTCCGTGCTGGGGTTGTCGAAGTGTATGGAAAGGTAGGCAAGATCTTCGTCTGAGGAGAGCTGGTAGTATATGTCACCCCATAGCAACTTGTAGAATTGCAGGGATCGTAATATGCCTTGGCGTAAGGTTTGTTCGTGAATAGCTAGATGGCACATGAGGTTAAAGCACCCAACTCTAGAGCGAGCAATACCACCTTGCATTAGAAGCTCGTCATCTAGTTGCTCAGCGATGTAACGGGTGAGCTTTTCGTAACGTAACGCTGATATGCGGGCCTGTGGTTTTTTCAGTAAATTTAGCTGTAATCCCGCTTGTTCTAAGCAGTCTTCGACGTTAAGCCCGGCGGCTTCAGCGTTTTGACAGGCAGCGTGGACATAGTGCATGCATACGGTGTTAGGTGATTTACTTTGCTGAAGGTCGTTTTTATCTGTCGTCGTCATAATAATGGTCAACTAAAATGAAAGCTTTGGTCATTGGTCTCGTTACACTACTTGATTAATCTTGGCTGATAAACAACATGGGAGTACAAATCGTAAACCCAATACATGAGGATTGACTATGGCTGGACCACTTACATCATTGAAAGTACTGGATTTTTCGACTTTACTACCCGGGCCATTTGGCACAATGGTGTTGGCTGATATGGGAGCTGAAGTGGTTCGTGTTGAGTCTCCAACGCGCCCAGATATGGTGAGAATGTTACCCCCCCAAGATAAAGGGGTTTCGGCTGCTCATGCGTATTTAAATCGGTCGAAAAAATCAATAGCATTAGACTTAAAGAAGGCCGAAGCCGTCGACGCTGTGAAATCACTAATTAAGGAATTTGATATTGTTGTTGAGCAATTTCGCCCGGGTGTAATGGACCGTTTGGGGGTGGGGTATGAGGCGCTAAAGGAAGTGAATCCCGATATTATATATTGCTCTATTACAGGGTATGGTCAGACAGGCCCATATAAGAATCGAGCCGGTCATGACATGAATTATTTGTCGATCGCAGGGGTAACGGGGTACAACGGTCGTAAGTCCACGGGACCAGCGCCAATGGGAGTGCAGGTGGCAGATGTTGCGGGCGGGTCATATCATGGCGTCATGGGCATATTGGCGGCGGTAATCCATCGGCAGCAAGGTGGAGGAGGTCAATATATTGATATCAGTATGACGGATGCAGCGTTTTCTATGCATGCGCTTACCGCACCCCCTGCGTTGGTTGGTGATATGGAACCAGCGTTAGAGGCAACGCAGCTTAATGGTGGGACGTTTTATGATTGCTATGAGACGAGTGATGGGCGTTATTTTTCTGCTGGAGGCTTAGAGCCTCAATTTTTTGCGCAGTTTTGTACGGGATTAGGCCATCCAGAGTGGTCGGGGCGAGGCCTAGTGATGGTTCCTGATATGGTGGCGGAGCTGAAAGCCGACATAGCCGGTGTGATGAAAACCAAAACCTATGATGAATGGTCTGAGGTGTTCGCTGCCCTGGATTCTTGTACGGAACCTGTATTGAGCTTTTCTGAAGCCTGTGAGCACCCTCAAATAGTGGCAAGAGAGTTGTTGGTTGATGTGCCAACCGGTGATGGCGAGAGTCAGCGCCAAATAGCTTCACCGATAAAATTCTCAGAAACCCCGGCACAATATCGAGGTATTGGTGCCAAGCTTGGTGAGCATACCGGTGAAGTGCTGCGAAGTGTCGGGTTTACTGAGCAGGACGTCGAGGTCTTGAAAAAATTGGGTGCGGCGATGTAGTTTGTTATCTTCAATGCACGTTATTTTTGATGGTTGGCCTGATTTACCCAGTTATTTTCAGTGCCCTTATGGAAAAATCAGGCTAGCATAGATCTCAGTGATTGGAAAAACACTGAGATCTATGTCGAGGGGAGTTATGAGCACAGTAAGCGTAAGGGGAGTGGTGGGGTTTTTGTTGAGTTTTTCGCTGATTGCTTGCCAATCAGGCAATGTGGGAGGGGGGGCAAATAACGCCGGGGTCAAATCGCCAAAGACTTTGCAAAGTAAGGTTGTTATTGCGACAAGCGAGGCGGGGGTACAGTCTGCAATGGATAGTAGCCAGGAAGATGAGCTTCTTACGCAGGGAGAGTTGGATGCACAATCGGCCTTTGATCGAGGTGATAAACGATTGATTGGTGTACAGACTAGAGGGGTGTCTATACCTGGTGTCCAAGAGTCTGTGATTTCAAAAGTAAGAGTGCTCTATGGGATATCATTACGCCCAGTTACGGATGTTATTAAGAGCGAGGATGATAGGAATACCTTAACCGAGGTTTTCCAGTATGTAAGGCAGTACAACGGTAAAATGGCAGAATTACTCGCGGACGAATTATGAAAAAGCCCCTTTGACCACGAGTCAAAGGGGCTTTTTTTCTTTTTCAAAAACGTAGATTTAAAACGCGATGCCAGAAGCAGGGATGAGGCCTTCTATAACCACCGTAAATACACCAGTTGTTTCGGTGATGGTGACATCCAGTTTGTTGTCAGTGAAACCTGAGAGTAGTGGGAGTTGATTTATCTCCTTAGCTACATTGCTAGCATCAGTGATATTCGCTTGTAGATCACAGCCGTTGGTTCGCTCGAGTTGGATGCGAGTATCGCTAATAATGTCAGTTCGTATTTCATCAGCAGCGTTGAGGCTATCGATATCGAAGGGTAAGTCATTGATCGTTATGTCGATACAGCTTGTAGAGCCTTCAGATTCTAGTAGTGCGAGATTAAATATGCTGTCGTCATAAAATGTTAGGGAAACATCATCTGTCGAAACGCTGTAGGTGGTTAGTCCGTTGGATGCGGTTTCAGTAGAGGTGAACTCATTGTTGCTTTCCCAGTTGATGGGGGTGGTTGAGTTGCTGGTGACTGTTGCTGAGTATATGTTCGCTTCATTTGGGCCGGTGATATTGACGGTTGAAGGGGCAACAATAGTGATGGAGGCAGTTGCATTGTTTGAGTCAAACTCTCCATCGTTAGCTTTTATTATGAAGCTGTCTACGCCGGTTTCGTTATTGTCTGCTGTGTATGTATAGTTTTCACCGTCTAAAGATAGTGCTCCGAGGCTTGGAGAAGTGACGACAATAAAGCTCAACTCATCTCCGTTGACATCACTGGACGAGAAGGTACCAGTCGCGGATGCTCCGCTTGTTATTAGAAAGCTAAAGTCCTCCACCGTTGGCGCTGTTGTTTCCGTTATGGATATTGCGCCTTCATTGATGCTAAAGAATATGTTGTCGGAGCATTTTATTTTTATACGTCCTGTATTTATTGTTGTGTTGGGGAAGGTTATTGACTCAGAACCATCATTGGGCGTGGCTGTTAAAATAGTAATGCCAAACGAATTTCCGTTGTCTGACGAAAGTAATATATCAACATTAGCACAACTTACGGGGCTAATCGTTGTGTCGGCAACATTCCATGTCACAGTATCTGTATCATTTCCGTTCCAGTTACTGTTTGATATTTGAGATGTGATAGCAAAGGGGCCTGAATTTGTGGTTACGTTCAACTCTGTGTCAGCAGAGGTAACACCGCCGTTATCATCTCTGACAGTGAGTCGAAACGTTAAAGTTCTATCAGTTGAAGGGAGTGTTTCTCCCTTGGGTACGCTTTCATTGGCAATTAGGCTACTCAGCGAAGGGAATGTACGAGTAGGGTTAGTGCTGGGTGAATATGCTCGAAATATTGGACTAGACCCGTTGTCAGTGCCTAATGTGATACTATCGCCTAGATCATACTGTTCCCAATTATAGGTTAGGGTGTCGCCATCATCGTCAGCGCCCGATGCTGTAAGTTCGAATGGAGTTTGTTGGGGGATTGTATAGCCGTTACCAGCGTTAGCTGTGGGCAGTTGGTTGTTACTGTTTGTATGCGTACCACAACTACTTCCAAAACTACCGACAAAATTAGCTATTTCTTCTAAGCTCTTTGCATGAAAATTGTCATGGCTGTTTTCGTCAATATTATCTATTCCACAGATGCCAGCATAGCTCATGATGGTGGTTCCGCTGCCTGGTTCGTACGCCGCGGATGAGGCCCTGTTGCCGCCGCAGGAACCGTTGCTACTATTAAAAGTGTGGTTCGCACCAAGTTGATGCCCAATTTCATGGGCGACATAATCTACCCAAAATGCGTCGGCCGTTGGGCTGCTGCTCCCTGTTACACCTTCTGCTTTGTCCGAAGAGCAGGGTGCTTGTAGCTGCGCGATTCCACCACCGCCTGTGCTGAATACATGTCCTAGGTCATAATTCGCATTACCAATAACTGAATCGATATTAGACTGATTCTCGCGAAGCATGGCTTCGCCATCATTATTACTGTATGGGTCGGTATTGCCATTTGTGTAGACCAATAAGTTGTTGTTTCCAATAAGGGTAAATTGGAGCGCAATCTCATGGTCAAAAATTTCATTGATTCTGTTTATCGCAGTAACAATAGCTGCTTGTCCATCGGAAACTGAACCGCCATGGAATTCGGTGTATTCGCCAGTAGCAGCGACGGCTAAACGGTAGACGTGTGATTGGCTTCCAGAGATACTGGCCGCTTCGAAGTGTGGAATGGAGAGTTTATTTGCGGTTGGGGTATCAGGGGCAGTTCGGCATACAAAGGGCTGGGCTTCAGGTCTTACTTCTTGATATTTACTTTTTGAATAGGCCTGATAGCTACTGGCGCTATTGTTTGTATCGATGGGGTCAAAATAATACGTTTCATCCACTGTGCGGATAATGCCTCGAAAACCGTGGCTTGTGTAATCGAACCGCCCAGAGACCAAGGAGTTTGTTTTGCCTACGGCTTTAAAAGTTTTAAAGTCTGGGAATCTAGCTGCGAGTTCAGGTTCCATCATCGAGTATTCGAATAAGGAAAGTTCCAAGAGTTCACCAGTGGGCAGTGGGATAGTGATGTCATACCCGGCTGACGTGCTGCCTTCCATGGGTGTGTATTGCAAAATAGCTGTGAGTGCTTGTTGATCAAGGGTCAATGAAATAAGGGGAGTGTGACTTGCCTTGTTCGCTACGTTATTCAAGAGCCAGGGGGAAGTGCTAGCGTAACTGATAGGTGCTATTACTATTGTTGCTATGGTCATGATGATCGAGAAAGTAATGTTTTTCATTGTGCAAGTAACCTACTACTAGTTGGGAGCGTTAACCACGAACTATGTGTGCGGAGCCAGTAATGAGTATTACAGAGCTAGTACTTTTGTCGCTGTCCTTGCTTATTCGGATTCGAGCATCACTGGAGTCAGGGAGGACAGTATCACCTTCCGAAACCGTGTATTCGGTTCCAATAGTCATGCTTGGATTGGTTGTGTTTTCGCCACCGTCACTCCCCCCGCCCCCGCAGGCGACCAGTACTATAGGTGAGAGTAATAAAGCAGTTTTTATCGGTTGGAAAATACTCATATGAACAACCCAAAAGTGATTATGTTATAAGCGAAGGTGGGATTTTATCCCTCGTTATTGTAGCTATATTCAGCCTAGTGTAAGGTGAGGCGTCTCACATTTTCATATACTTAGAAAGATGAAACAAGCTTTATTCGGTTCGCACCGTGTTGTCAAATGGGTCCGGCTCAGTCTTCTTAGGGGCATAGGGCTGTGTAGTGAAATGGTAATATTCACACCTAAAATAGAGGACAATTACGCTGGGTTATGGGTTATGGATTAGGATTAGGATTAGGGGTAATTATATTGGCTGATATAGATATGATCGGTATTGGAGCTTATGGGTGTAAATTGGCCGTATACATTGCTAACAGACCTCCACTAGAAAGTTACGTGTCGCGTGAAAAACTCGTACCGGCAACTGTGGGTGAGCTTGCTCATATAGGGAAAGAAGTAGGGAACCATTGGCGAAAAATAATAAATATTTATGGGAAATTGGGTTTTATGCTTGCGACGGAAGGTTTTTCAACGTGGCAAGAATATAGAGATCACTTCTTGCTTACTGGTGGTGCGAAGCAGGCTCTACTATTTAATGAGTGTATTGCGAGTGATATTGAGGGCTGCCTTCACATTGTTATGGGTAAGGCGCATTCCCTCAAGTTATTGGGCGATGATGAGCTAATTTGGGTAGATTCTGATTTTGCTATCAGTAGGGAGAGGAGGATTATTGTCACTCCATATTTTGATTATCGTCAGTTATCCAATATGAAGCTCGAAAAACTCGTGGGAATATTGAAAGGGTTCGATTGATTTTTTCAAGAATTTAAGAAAGGGGTTACGTTAAAATACGATTTTTCAATCACTATTGATATGCCGTTGATATAGAATCAATTCGTAATGAATTACATCTTTATATGTATGTCGATATGTTCTCAGGGTTTTTCTGTATTTATTAGGAGTTGGAAATGAATAGTCTGAAGTTATTAGTGTTGACCGTTGCGTGCTTTTTTACCGGTTGCGCTACGTTACCCCCTCCGCTAGAAATGAAAGCCCAGGTGGAAAACTTCACCCTTCCCAAGTTGCCCGCTTCCAATAAGGCATTGGTCTATGTGGTTCGACCTTCTCTAGTGGGATGGATCGTTCGTTTTAACGTGTTTGTTGATGACAAAGAGCCTCAATCTGAAGTGGGGTATACTAGAGGGGGGCAGTATATCTATTTCGAGTTGGAACCGGGGCAGCATCAGATATTGTCGAAGGCAGATAACTGGGCTGAGACTACGGTTGTCGCTGAAGCGGGTGATATTATTTTTGTTATGCAGGAGGTTTTCATGGGGATGCCGATGGCGCGTAACAAGTTATTCAGGTTGGATGATTATGAGGGCAAATACCATATCAAGACGTTAAGCACAGGTACTATGCTAAAGAGTAATAAGTAGTGTAGAGTTGACGGGGAAACTACTGACAATGGAGCGTTAATTATGAGTGAAGTTAGGGATTATTTGGAGATGTCTTTTCGTTCAATCGAATGTTTTTCGAATGATGGAAAATTAGATGCAAAAGAATTAGGGGATATTCTCGCGATAGCTGAAAAAGATGGGGTTATTGACCAAAATGAGATTCGAGTACTTCGAAATATCATTTCGAAGATTCGACCACACGAGGTGGATGACGCAATGAAAATTAAGCTCGAAGAAATATCTGAAAAAATCAATATTCGAGGCTAAATCTAAAATGGAGAGTCCATCAGCGGCTCTCTTTACTGCTCTTCTAGGCCAAATTATAAAGTGTTACAAATATAGCGACACAAAAAGTAGAAAAAGAAAAGAAGTTAACGACACGGTTCACGAGTATTGAACGCTTTTCTTGGTCGTTTACTTTGCTCACTATCTGGTGGCAGTGATTACACACCTGAAACCCATGGGGCACGTTATGGTGGCAATGAGAGCACTTAACTCCTAACTCTACCTCATTATTTACTGTACGGTTGCTGTGGATCATTCAGCTTACCTCTTCCTTGATTATCCAATTCAGCCCTATTTTAACTTATAGATTTGTCATTTGGCTAGGGAATAGACGGTTTTACCTAATTGATTCTGTTTAAAATTGATGACAATACTGGCATTATGCACTCGAATTTACTTAGTGATCAGAAGGATCTGCTCAAATGTCGACTTGTGTTCGTGATTTTTTATTGTTCCAGCTGAACTTTCGTTTATTGGTAACCCTATGTAGTTTGCTGATTTTTACTGGGTGTAGTCATGGCGTTTCTACAGATGACGCTCCACTGCGGGATAGGATATTGTTAGGCAGCCTGTCTTTTGATGATCGTGCTCTTGAAAGTTGCATTGCAGGGACTGCCATAAGTTCTGGCTGGTTGTATGTAGATGAAGTTACTCAGTTGCATTGTAGTGGGCGCCATATAACTTCTTTGGAAGGGATGCAGGTATTTGAACATTCACCTCTTTCAGCGCTATTTCTTCTTAAGAATGATATTACCGATCTGCGCCCCATTGCGAGACTAAACAATCTGACTGAACTCGCTTTGAGCGGTAACAAGATTACTGACACGAGTGCGTTACGAGATTTGACTAAGCTGGTCATGCTGGATCTAGGGGGGAATAACATTGAAGATATGTTCCCACTGGTCGGATTGGAAGTATTGTTGCTACAAAATAATCGAATCAGCAATGTTGCGATGTTATACCAGCTGTCTCAGTTGAGTTACGTAGATCTAGGTTCAAATGTAAGTATACCTTGCTGGCAATTGGAGGACTTGGCGGGTACGTTAACGACGACATCTGTTACTTATGGTCGGTGCTCTGGTTAGAGGAGTATGTGGGGAATCATCAGGGTAGTTACCGCCCCTGATGATTCTTGTTGTTTTTCTAGTTTATGTGTTATTCACCGGTCAAGCATGGCTCAAATTGACAAAGCGGAAATAGGTAGGGTCCGGGGTTGCTTAGTCCGAGGGTATGTAGTGTTAAGTCGGTAAATTGGTAGATAAATCCAGTGTCTTCAGGGATAGCAAGATAACCCCCATCTCCATAACCTAGACTGACAGAATTATTGGCTATAGTGGTAAGTCCTTTCATCATAACGATTTCACTTATGATTTTTCCAACAAATAGATTACGCTGCCCGAGAACGCCATTGAGTGCAAAATCGATTTTTGGCGTCGGTGGTGATTGGGAGAAGTTCATTCCAGAGATAAATGGGTCTGCATCGGGTGCAAGATTCCTCATTTCTAACAGCATCGTATGCACGGGTTCGCCATCTACGGTCATTTGTGAGTAGTCTCCGGCGGTATTTCTGATTTCAACGTTTTCGTTGAATTGTCTATGGCGTCCAACTTGGACCCCAAAAAAGCGTAGTGCTTTTGTTGTTTCCATATTCCAACGCTGTGCTTTTGCGTCGTTGTTGCCGATAAACTCAGCCATATCCCTGATGGAAATATTATTAATTTTAGATCCATCTATTGAGTCGCAGTTTGAATCATAAAGTAACCCGGGTACTACGGGGGTAATGCTACTCTCATCAATTAGACAGGTGACTTTGGGTATGTCGCCATGCATATCCAATACATAGTTGGGCTGAAAGGCTAAGATAGCTGCTACCATTGCCTGGCTTTCTACGGGACGAATGGGGCGATCGAGGTTTGATGTATGGTAGCGGTTAAGATTGTAGCCGACACCCAGTGCACCGCGAAATTCATCATCAGTCGGCAGTGTTCCCGCGCTTGGGTCGATATTAAATCGGTAAAATGCGCAATCATAATCGATGCTGTTGGGCGGTGGGAATGGTGTCTTCATTTGGCAGCGTTCTGGATCTGGTTCTCCACCGTCGGGATTGGCTCTAACAATCATGAGTAGAGAGATTTCATCCTGGAGGCGTTTGATTCGTGGATAAAAGGTTTTTCCGAGTTTTCTAAGAAACGAAAGCGCAGCTTCGGTTTCTATGAATTCGTTGCCATGTTGCTGGGTAATATAAACGACTTTTTTGGGCCCATGTCCAAATGTGGCTGCCATGATGTTTCTACCTAAATTTGACCGGCCGATATTATTGGGAGTTAAATTGCCTAGGCCTGGAACGTTATCATTTGCAACCGTGTCGATTACCGCATTACGGAGTGACCTGTTGTTAACTTGTGGTGTGTCGATATCGATTAAACCGTCATTGATTTCGCCGGAGTCGGTCATGTTTTTGATGAGTGGACCAACATTTACCGCACCATTAGATTGGTCCTCAATACGATAGAGTTCCTCGACTAATTCCTCATAAGTATGTAATGCACTGTAATTTACTGGGGAGTCTGTAAGTTGCTGGGCGATATGCAGAGCATCTATTTCTTCTGCGTATGCAGCCTCGACGGTCTGTTGCGTGTTTGTCGCCAGTGCTACGCTTGGCAAAATCGATAGGCAGATAATACCGGCGGCGATTTTTGAACGTAATGAGGGCGTCCTACCCTGGCGTATTAAGTAATGAGTGTTCACAATGAATCCTTTTACGATAACGTTTAAATAAAATGAATGGTTATAACGTGTGTTCGAACGGATTCATGCTAAAAGCGAAAGGGAAGGGCAGCTATCTCCCAAATGGTAGATTTACACTAAAAACTACGCAGATGGGTAGCGATTTAAAGCTTCTTGGATCTTGTCAACAGAATAGGGTTTTACAACGAATCCCTTGGCCCCTAAGCCGATGGATGTTTTAACGTTTGTGATTGAACTGTCACCGCTAACCATTACGACGTGAGCTTGTTCATTCAAGCGCATTAATTCCTGCAATAATTCTAATCCACTGACACCTGGCATGTTGATATCAAGGAAAACGATGTCGATAGCTGATTGTTGATATATCGCTAGAGCTTGGGCTCCATCGGCAGCTTCTTCTACTGCTTTTACGCCTAGATCTAATAGTGTCGTTCGTAGTAGTGATCGCATGTCTGATACATCATCTACGATCAGGGCTGTATTTGGGAGTGTCATGGTAGATTTGGAACCTTCTAATGTTCTTTGGGAACAATCACTTAGTTAACTATAGGTGCTAAACCTAGAATCATCCACTGCTAGCAGGCAGCTTCACTCAGTATTATATTTCTTGCTGACTTAGCTGTTCAACTAGGGCCCTGAGTTGGTTGAATGGGATGTCTATCTGGGTGTAAGCGCGTTGTTTTAATTGGCCTTCTAGCTCTCGCGCTAGAAGGCTTACGTCAGGGTACCCAAAACTACCTCCGCTCCCTTTTAATTGGTGTGATAAGTCGAGTAATTGATCCCAGTCTTCCATGGCTTTTGCGTGATCAAGTTCTCTCAGGGTCTGTTGCAACCCAAACAGAAATTGCTGAATGACCGGTGCAAACTGTGGGTCAGAAAGAAGTTGGTTGTCGGAGGGAGGGTGTTGAGCGGTATAATCGGTTGCTAAGTGTGTCTCAAGAACCTCAAAGAGTTTTGGTTTATCCATGGGTTTGGGGAGATAGCCGTTGAAACCATGAGAGAGATAACTCTCTATTTCTACTCTGCTATCTTCAGCAGTTAGTGCGTATATGGGGCGGCTGTACCCCGCGCTTCGTAGTAATTGAGTCGCGTCTTTCCCATCCATATATGGCATGTTGATATCCATCAATATGATATCGTAGCCATAGGTGAGCGCGAGCTCGGATGCTTCTTCACCGTTTGTTGCTGTGGTAACTGTTGCACCCGTTAATTCAAGTTGTAGGGAAAAAAGGCGGATGTTGTCGGGATTATCGTCTACGACAAGTACGGTCCCATTTACCAATAATTTGTTTGTTAATTCAGGCGTTGTTGTTTTTTGCGTCTCAGCGATGACTGTAAGATATTGCTTCAGCATTTCATAGAAACAATGCCGCTGAACAGGTTTGGAAAGGTATCCATCACAACCTGCATCTATGTACGATTTTATTTCGTGATCCATCAGGTTTGCTGTGATAGCAACGATGGGCTTAGGGTATCCATTGTTGCGCAGTAGTTTTGTCGCGGTAGTGCCACTCATGATTGGCATCTGAATATCCATTAGAACTAAGTCAAATTCAGCGCTGAGTGCTTTTGTCATCGCTTCTGCGCCATTTTCAGCAATTGTGAGTTCCGCGCCAGTTTGCGTGACTAACATACCAATAAGGCGTTGGTTGTCTAGGTTATCCTCCGCATAAAGTACGCGCCCTTTAAGTGTAGGGATGATGGCCTCACCAAGTGTCTTTTCTTGTGTGAGGCGGGCGGTGTGGTCATCGTTGATCCATTCTGTGTCATCGAGGTTGCCTGTTGCGACGCTAACGGTGAAACGGCTACCTATGTCTTCTACGCTCTGCAGGGTAATATCTCCACCCATAAGATTCGCCAATTTTTTTGCGATACTAAGTCCAAGGCCGGTACCGCCGTGGGTGCGGGTGGTGGAAGAGTCAGCTTGAGTGAAAGCACCAAAAACCTTGGCTTGTTGCTCTTTACTCATACCAATCCCAGAATCGATTACGGAAAAATATATCAATTCTTTGTCTGGGTGACAGGATACCTCAATATTAACGCCACCTTCGTCGGTAAACTTGAGCGCATTGCTGCATAAATTGAGCAATACTTGTTTTAGACGAGTCACGTCGGATAAGAAAGTTCGAGGTAGAGGAAAAGTATGGTGTACGAAAAAGGCCATTCCTTTTGCGCGTACTTTCATTTCAAAAAACGATTGTACTTCAAATAAGACCTTAAAAAGGTCAACCTGGATGTGTTCTACTTCTAGTTTGTTAGCCTCTATTTTTGATAGGTCGAGAATCTCGTTTATAACATGGAGAAGATGTTGTCCGCTACGTATTATAGTGTCGACAAAATTGTTTTGGGATTCTTGATCGAGGTCGTCGTCCCGGATCGATTCTGCGAAACCGATGATGGCCGTTAATGGTGTTCTAATTTCGTGGCTCATATTGGCGAGGAAGTCTGTTTTAGCCTGTGTGGCCGCAAAAGCTTCCCTTTGTGCTTCTTCGGCTTTTTCTTTTTCTTTGCGTTCTGATATTTCTCTAATTGAACCTTCATAGAGTCCGTCATTGGTAAGTGTGGGTATAATGCTAATAGAGACGCTGCCCCAGACCGGACTCCCATTCTTGGATTTTAGCTGCACTTCGTATTCTGTCGTTTTCTTTGCAATAAACAATTGTTCAAAAAGATTCTTACCAGTGTCGTGATCGAAAAATAATGATTCTCGAATGTCGAGAACTTCGTTGATCAGCTCTTCAGGTGATGTATACCCTAACATTTTGGCTAAAGCAGGGTTTGCGTGGGTAAAGCGATATTCTGATGAGCATTTGAAAATACCATCGACAGCGTTTTCGAATAGTGATTGGTATTTTAGAAGGTTGTCTACGGCTCTCGAATTTGCTTCCAGCGCATTCCTGGTCGCTTTTGTTTTTGCTTCTCGCTCATCATTGATGCGAGAGGCTAAGGCCATGGAAAGTAGCGTTGCTTGGATCAGTGAACCTATTTCCCAACCGCTTTCCGTAAAATAGTTAATGGGAATTATGCCGATTTTATTAAATGCTAGAATGACTCCCCCGAGCAATAGGGCAATCCATGCGAGCACAAACAACTTGGCAGCTTGATTACCTTTGTTCCATTGAGCAATTCCCAAGTAAAGCCAGCTCATTGATAAGCAGACAGTGAAGAGTATTAGAGGTTTAATTGTCATATTGTATGGAAGGCTGAGCGCAGGGATAAACAGGAGGGTGCAGACCGCGACGACATAGTTTAATGGGTGGAACTTTGCGTGTTTTGGTGTTTGCAGTTTTAGAAAGTGCTTGGCGCATAGGGAGCCAAAGAGTACCAAAATTACCATGGAAAGAATGATTGTTTTGTCTTGTAGCGCTGGTGATGATGGGAATAGGTATTGGTAGGCCATACCATTAATACCTGATTGTAATCCGAGCATGCCAATCACAAAAACGACATAGTAGATATAAACTCGCTCGCGGAGGAAAAAAAACAGCGCTAGATTATAGATAGAGATTAATAGCATGCCACCAAAAAACAACGCTTTGTAAGTGGACGAAGCCGCGTCTTGTTCCCAGAAGTGATTGTTTTCCCATAATGTAAGTGGTAATTGCACCGAGCTCGTGGTCTTGAGCTTGATGTAGATGGAGTAATGACTGTTGGCCTGAAGGGTTAATGGAAGGAGAAAGTTTCGGTGTTGTATTTCACGTTCAGCAAACGTCAGTTTGTCGCCAAGTGAGAGCTTCTTAATGAGACGATTATCCTGGTATACATAGAGGTTTAGATCGTCCAGTAGGGAGTACGCGATCTCTAGTAGCCAAGAAGTATAAAGCGGAGTCTGCGTGTTTAAGGTGAAATTCCACCAGTAGACTTGAGTACCGAAACCGAGGTTGGGAATATCTTGAGAGCTTTTCTGCCACTGCAATCGAGACTCCTGTTCTCTTACCTCGTTGATTGTTAGCGTGCCGGTATCATCAATAGTATAGCGAAGGTGCTTTCCGAGCACGTACGACTTGGTGGCACCAGACACGGTCTCAGATGCTTGAGACATTGGCACAAGTAGCAGTGCTAATGAGGTCAAGAAAATGGAGAGTGCATATTTAGCCATTGCAAAACCTTTTGTGTGTTCGCTCCCTTTAAGGTTAGCAATATTTGGCGATTGAGCACTCAGTACTCTCGAAGGTGATGATTATGTACAAGAATGGCGCGCAGCTTATTGAATTTTGGCGTGTTTGTGCCTTTTGTCTCGGGCGGGAAGTGTTAGTATTAGCTCAAAAATCGAAGATAGTGGGGATGTATATGATTAGCATGAGGTATAAGGCGATGCTTTTAGCGGGGGGGGCTTCTTGGCTGCTCGCGGGGTGTCAAATATTGGGGACTCAAGACGGTATCTATTGGGTGGGAAAGAATGACAATCAATATATTGTTGCGCGCGAATGCGAGCTGCTTGAGGAGGTTGTAGGGCAATCGGGTGATGACGATGCCTATCTAACTATCTTCTTATCCAATGATAATTTGCGGGAGAATGCTAGAGATGACCTGGAAGACAAAGCCATTGAACTTGGTGCAAATACGGTGCAGGTAACGGATAATCGGGAATATCAAAAGATGCTACGCACTCGGCTTGGCTTGTTCAAAGTTGAAATAGTCGCGAATGCTTATCAATGTGGCAAGGGGTAGAGCACCATTGCTAATGGCGCTCCTATGGCGATACTCTACCATTCGCTGCGGCGCTTTTGGGTAGACATCTTAGGGATAGTAAGTGTCAATATTGCACCAACAATCATTGCTATAATGCCCCAGATAATACCGTCTTCTAAATTGTCGCTGGCTAGGATTTTATTTTCTTCCTCTAGTTGTTCCAGTTTCACATTTAACAGTTCGGTTTGTTCTTGTAGGAGCTGATAGGAGCGAGAGGTATTGATGGCATTGCTGGCCGTCTTTTCAATGGAATCTAGTTTAGATTTTAATTTGCTATTGGATGCGTCTAAGCTAGATTGTAGCGTCTTGATTGACTTTAGCTCTGCCTGAGTCTCAGTTAACCGAGCAGCTAATGAGCTGTTTTCTTCTGAGAGCTTCACTTTTTCTTGCAGAGACTGCTTTAGGAGAGCTTTGGCAATAGGAGATTGGGTTGCATATTTTGTTTGGATCCAACCGGCGGTACCTTTTGCATCGACGTTGAGCCATTTTCCATCTTCAGAGCGCTTCTTAACGGACATTGCGTCGCCACTTTTTAGATAGCGAATAATTCTATACCCTGTGGTGGGGCCTGAATGCATCTCAATTCTAATTTCATCCCTGATGTATTGGGTTTCAGCTTGAGTAGACAAGGGGAGTAAATAGAGTCCTAAAAAGGCGGTAAATAGTAGGGTTGGGAGGCTTTTCACGTGCTATTCCTTTTGTTCAGTTCCTAATGTGAGCGTCTCACTATGGGGTCTTAGGGTAGTACTTTCTTGTATGGCTTTACAGTAACATTTGCATATACACCAGCAGCAATGTAAGGATCATTATCAGCCCATTGCTGTGCGCAGTCTAAGCTGTCAAATTCTGCAATGACTAAACTGCCAGTAAAACCTGCGTCGCCAGGGTTCTCGGTATCAAGTGCGGGAAATGGACCGGCAACAAATAAGCGGCCTTCGGATTTCAGATTGTCAAGGCGCGCCAAATGATCTGGGCGTGCGGCTAGGCGTTTTTCAAGGCTATTTTCAACGTCTTCTGATATAACGGCGTAAAGCATGTAGTTATTCCTGTTCTTGTGACTTGTTAGGGGTCACGTCTAGTTCTGTCGCGGATGTCATTGCGGCATTATCCTCTGTCGTTTCAGAAGTTTCTGGGAGTTCACTCATAAAACGAGATAGATAAGCAAATTGAGCTGCAAAAAACACTAAATTGAAGAGTGTCATTCCGATGAGTTTAAAGGTAACCCAGGTGCTCTCTTCGTAGTTCTTCGCCACATAGATATTCACGGCGCCTAAAAAGATAAAAAAGAATACCCAAGTAATATTCAGTAATCTCCATTTATCCTGGGGGACATCCAATGATATATCGGGGGCCTGTTTTAATAGGCCTTCAATAAGCCTTTGGACTATGGGGCGGTCTCCGATGAATTGGCTGCCTAAGATAACCATCGAAAATGTCCAGTTGATGACTGTAGGTTTCCACATGATAAATATGGGGTCTTTGAGTGCAATGGTTAACCCGCCCATCACAGCCAATACCAAGAATGTGTACAAGTGCATTTTCTCGACTTTCTTAAAGACAAGTAACCCAATCGCAAGTTGGACACCACTAGCGCCCACCAAAAATTTGGTGGATAAAATGATGTCATTTGTATAGAAGTAGATGCCGACGAAAATGGCGACAGGGAAAAAATCAAAAAATTGTTTCATAGTGATTAATACAGTTTTCCAATGAAGAGCGCGAATAGGAACTAATATCAGTGGGTGCCGTTACATAAAAGGCTTCCAATGATAGAATATTTGACAACGATAAGCACGAAAAGCAGCCTTTATGAGTTCAAAAATCTACGATCTTCACAGTCATACCACGGCATCAGATGGGGAGTTAGCCCCTGCAACCCTAGTGCAGGCCGCAAAAGACGCGGGGGTTACGGTGTTAGCAGTTACCGATCATGATACCACTGCCGGCATTCGGGAGGCGAAAGCCGAGGGTGAATTGGTTGGCGTCAATGTCATGGCCGGGGTTGAGATATCCTCCCGCTGGTCCAACCAGGATATCCATATTGTTGGCCTCAATGTGGATACTGAAGCACCTGCATTAGTTGCACTGCTTCAGCAGCAAGAAGCTTTCCGTGTTGAGCGTGCGGTGGGGATGGGGGAGAAACTATCGAAATTGGGTTTTCCCGAGATATACGATCTTGCTGTATCTAATGCGAATGGTCATGTGCCTGGTCGACCGCATTTTGCGAAAGCGATGGTAGATCAGGGCCATTGTAAGGATATGGACAAAGTTTTTAGCAAATTTCTAGGTAATGGTAAAAAGGCCTTTGTGAAAACGGAGTGGGTTTCAGTTGCCGGTGCTGTGTCGGTGATCAAGGAGTCTGGCGGTGTCGCCGTACTTGCCCACCCAGGCAAATACAAGCTTACTCGAATGAAACTCTCTCGACTGGTTGCCGCGTTCAGTGAGGCTGGTGGAGAGGGTATTGAGGTCTCTACCGGCACTCAAAATAAAGAGCAATCACAAACCGCAGCTGCCTTGGCAAAGGAATTTGGTCTATATTGCTCAACAGGCAGTGATTATCATGGGCCTACAGGTCGCTGGGTAAGTTTAGGTAAATTTCCTCCGCTACCTTCTGATTGCAAACCCATTTGGGAGTTGTTTGCGTAATGTCGCAAATTTTTCGTGTTCATCCAGTATCACCTCAGCAACGGTTGATTAAACAGGCTGCCGAGATTATTCGTAAGGGTGGGGTGGCTATCTACCCGACAGATGCAGCATATGCCATTGGCTGTGCAATGGGTAACAAGAGTGCTCTAGACCGTATCGTGGCGATAAGGCGGCTAGATTCAAAGCATGACTTTACCTTGTTATGTCGCGACCTATCTGAGCTTGCGACCTACGCTCGAGTAGACAATGTAGCTTACCGGTTGCTCAAGCATAATACTCCAGGCTGTTATACATTCCTTCTCCGCGCAACGGCGGAGGTCCCTAGAAGGCTGATGCACCCCAAGAAAAAAACTATTGGATTGCGTGTGCCGGAGTGCCCAATTGTACTGGCTTTATTGGAAGAGCTAGATGAGCCAATGATGACAGCTACATTGCAGATGCCGGATGATGAATACCCAATGACGGACCCAGAAGAGATATTTCTGTCTATGGGTAAGCAAGTTGACTTGGTGATAGATGGTGGCTGGGGAGAAATGGAGTGCACCACGGTAGTGAATATGACTGACGATTATCCAGAAGTGATTCGTGAAGGGAAAGGGGACCCCTCTCCCTTTATGTCGTAGATACCGCTATAATCCCCAATCATAAGAGACCTTCGGCAGCTATGAGTGAATGCTTTTTGCTGCTACTTCATAAAATAATGTTAAAAATCAGGAGATTGCATTGAGTTCCGTAATATCTGATCAGCGGGTATTATCCGGTATGAGACCCACTGGTAGTTTACATCTAGGCCATTACCATGGGGTGCTTAAGAACTGGGTAGAGTTGCAGCACGAGTTTGAGTGTTTCTTCTTTGTCGCTGATTGGCATGCGTTAACGACGCACTATGAAGACCCCCGGGTGATTGAAGAATCTGTGTGGGATATGGTGATTGATTGGCTTGCCGCGGGTGTAAATCCTGGGGCAGTGACACTGTTCATCCAATCACGCGTGCCTGAGCATGCCGAATTACATTTGTTGCTATCAATGATGACCCCTTTGGGTTGGTTAGAGAGAGTGCCGTCCTATAAGGATCAGCAGGAGCAATTAAAAGAAAAGGACCTTGCCACCTATGGGTTTCTTGGTTATCCATTGCTGCAAAGCGCAGATATTTTGATGTATCGGGCTGGGAGAGTTCCTGTAGGGGCTGACCAGGTGGCTCACGTGGAGCTAACTCGTGAGGTTGCTCGTCGCTTTAATCATATGTATGGCAAAGAGCCGGGCTTTGAGCAATTGGTTGATCAAGCTATTGGTAAAATGGGTAAGAAAAATGCCAAGCTTTATCGAAATCTTCTAAGAAAGTTTCAAGAGCAGGGTGATGATGAGGCTTTGCAGACGGCTCATGCGCTAGTGAGTGCTCAGCAAAATATTGCGTTGGTGGACAAAGATCGATTGCATGGCTTTATCGAAGGGAGTGGTAAAGTAATTTTGCCAGAGCCGCAGGCGTTGCTGACGGCAGCATCTAAAATGCCGGGGCTTGATGGACGCAAAATGTCAAAGTCCTATTTTAATACGATAAAAATGCGTGAAGCGCCTGATGATGTGAATTCCAAGATTCGCACTATGCCTACCGATCCAGCGCGGGCGCGGCGAACCGATCCAGGTGACCCAGAGAAATGCCCTGTTTGGCAGTGGCATCTAGTGTATACCGATGCAGGTGTTCATGACTGGATACAAGAGGGTTGCAAGAGCGCTGGTATTGGTTGTGTCGACTGTAAGAAACCCTTGATTGAAGCAGTACAGGCAGAATTAGAGCCAATTCGTCAGAGAGCGAGTCAGTATATTGCCGACCCAGATTTGGTTAAGAGTATTATTGCAGATGGTAATGAGAAGGCGCGTGATGCTGCGCGTCAAACATTAGAAGAAGTACGGGAGTCCATGGGACTCGCCTACCGGTAGATAAGCATGTCAGATGAGTTGGAGCTACAGTCGCCTGATATGGCGTTATCGGAATCTACGTCAGCGCTGCCAAGTGACGCGCCAACGGGCGAGGCTTCCGATAATGTTGCCGCGGTGATTACAGGTAATGCTGACCCGGCACCAAAACAGGAAGAGATGCCTTTTGCTATTGTTTACGGTGAAGCCGTAACAAAGCTGCCAGAGGATCTCTATATTCCACCTGATGCACTGGAGGTCTTTCTTGAAGCGTTTGAGGGGCCTTTGGATCTATTGCTCTATCTCATTAAACGTCAGAATCTTGATATTTTAAGTATCTCTGTCGCTGAGATTACCGCTCAATATATGCAATATGTTGAGCTAATGAAGTCCTTGAACTTTGAATTGGCTGCTGAATATCTCGTCATGGCTGCTCTGTTGGGGGAGATAAAATCCCGCAGTTTATTACCAAGGCAAAATGAAGAAGAAGAGGATGAGAGTGATCCGCGCGCTGAATTAATCCGTCGTTTACAGGAGTATGAGCGGTATAAGCAAGCGGCAGAAGACATAGAAGATATGCCTCGTGTGGGTCGCGATGTCTTCATTGCGGATGCAGCGCCACCAGGGTTTAGAAAGGAAGTCCCACCACCAGAGGTTGATTTGAAAGATGTGTTGCTTGCTTTGCAAGATGTATTGCAGCGCGCAGATATGTTTGAGAGCCATCAGGTGGAGAGGGAGAAATTGTCAACGCGAGAGCGGATGTCTCAAGTACTTGAGAGTCTTGATGATACGCGATTTGTACCTTTTGAACGCCTGTTTACGGTGGAAGAGGGACGCTTGGGCGTGGTAGTGACTTTCTTAGCGATCTTGGAGTTGGTGAAGGAATCCTTGATAGAGCTGATACAACATGAACCACTAGGTTCAATTCATGTGAAAGCAAAGACTTCCGCAACAGAAGAAGTTGAACCGGCAGAGGCTTAATGAATGCCCTTAGACAAAGAAAAAATTAAGAAAATAGTAGAGGGCGCTTTATTTTCGGCTGGGCAGCCGATGAATCTTGAGCGACTCGCTGGACTGTTTTTCGATGAGGAACGCCCGACAAAAGATGATTTTAAAGAGGCACTGTCTGCGTTGCAGGAGGATTATGCAGGGCGTGGCGTTGAGCTTAAGGAAGTTGCTTCAGGGTACCGGTTTCAGGCAAGCGAGGGTGTAGGAGAGTGGGTCAGTCGGCTATGGGAAGAGAAACCCGCGCGTTATTCGCGAGCGTTACTTGAAACGTTGGCGCTTGTTGCATACCGCCAGCCCATTACTCGTGGTGAGATTGAAGAAATTCGTGGTGTAAGTGTTAGCTCCCATATTATGAAAACGCTATTGGAGCGGGAGTGGGTTCGCGTTGTTGGTCATCGCGATGTGCCAGGCAGGCCTGCGATGTTCGCAACGACGCGTATTTTTTTGGATTATTTTGATCTCAAGAGTTTGGTTGAATTACCGCCGCTCTCCGAAATTAGAGATTTCGATAAGATAAATGAAGAGCTTGAGCTAGAAGATGTGGTGCCGGGGGATAGTGGTGTGGGTGACGAGAGTTGCGATGCTGACAGCGGTAACGAGGTGATAGATGAAGGTGCGCTAGAAGAGGGCCTTTCCGAGTCAGCTACTGATAGCGCGATAGTGATGAGCAGTGCTGAGGAAATAGAGGCTTCTGTAGAAGATTCTATTGCTGAAGTAACTCGTGGCGAAACCCATGATAAAGTCGATAATGTTATTATCGAAGCTGTCCAGGTCGAAAGTGTGGAAACGTCAGAGGAACCTGGGTCTGCCCCCGAGTCTGAAGCCGAAACTGAATCTTCTACTCAGAGCCAAGGTTTGGCTGATGTATTGCGAAAGTTCGAAGCGCAAAAAGAACTAGAGCAAGAAGTGGATGAGAGTGATGCTGCGGTGGCTTCTGAAGCACAAATTGAAGAAGATTTAATGATAGATGAGGCGGTTGAGCGGCATATTGAGCAGGATGGAACCCCTGTCGGTGATGTCGAGGATTAACTTGCCGCTGTTCGTAATTCTTAATAGCAGCATTGTGTCGGTATACAAAGCGTATGTGTATCTTTGTTACAGCGCTATGACAAAGCTGCTAATCCTTTACATATGATGGTACTCTAGCCCTGATTGAATAGTGGGCACTTCTCTAGCTATTGCCGTGAGGCTGATGGCTTATTGACTCTTTTGCCCTGGCAGAAGGGGATACAGGTAATGACTGAAAAAATACAAAAAGTAATGGCTCGAGTTGGCTTAGGCTCTCGTCGAGGAATGGAAAAGTGGATCAGCGATGGTCGTGTGAGCGTGAATGGTAAAATATCCACCCTTGGTGACCGTTTAGGCGCTGAAGACACGCTGCGTGTAGATGGTAAAGTGGTTAGATTCGAAGAAGAGTCAGAAACCTCCAGAAGGGTGATTTTATACAACAAGCCTGAAGGGCAGGTATGTACACGAACCGACCCTGAAGGACGCCCAACTGTTTTTTCTAGGCTGCCTAAACTAGAGGGTGAGCGCTGGGTTGCTGTGGGGCGTTTGGATATTAATACACAAGGTCTGATCTTGTTTACTACCGACGGCGAATTAGCTAATCGATTGATGCACCCCTCTTCAGAAATTGAGCGTGAATATGCCGTGCGAGTCCGCGGCGAAGTAAGCAACGAGGCGTTAAGTAATTTGCGTAACGGGGTGATGCTTGAGGATGGCGAGGCTCGATTTGATGATATCGTGGATAGCGGTGGTGAAGGTTATAATCATTGGTACCATGTACTTATCGGGGAAGGTAGAAAGCGTGAAGTTCGACGCTTATGGGAATCCCAGGATATTCAGGTGAGCCGATTGATTCGTGTACGCTACGGGAGTGCTGTATTACCTCGTGGTTTGCAGATCGGGCGTTCGGTTGAGCTTCAGAAAGATGAGATTGATGCGTTAGCCAATTTGTGCGGTGCTGGCCTTAAAAAACGTACAGGGCTTTATGGCAGGGCTAAAATGCGTGCGGATAGAGCAACGGAAAAAGCCACTAAGCCTCGTGGCGGTTATTTAAGAAGAACACGAAGCTAATTACGACAAGTGCAGGCTAGTAATCTTTGCAGAAAGGCACTGTCCAAAAAAGGATGGTGCCTTTTTTGTTGGGGTCAGACTTCGGCTACCAATAGTTGGTTAGCGTGGGTGATGCGATTCCTGCCCGTTTCTTTGGAGTGGTACAAGGCTTTGTCAGCTTTATCCAATAGTGTTTCTTTACTCTCACCGGGTACAAGGGTTGCTGCACCTATGCTGAGAGTGACGGGGATTTCTTGGTTTTCAAAATTAAACGATAGATTCGCAATAGTTGTTCTTAATCGTTCTGCGGTGATTAGTGATCCCGCGATATCTGTTTTGTTTAGTAAAACAACAAATTCTTCACCGCCATAACGAAATGTCATATCTGCGCAACGGCTTGCAGCCTGAAGGCTGTGGACGACGGACTTTAGCACATAATCCCCCGCAGCATGGCCGTATTGATCATTGACGTGTTTGAAGTGGTCGAGGTCGATCATCAATATGGAGAGTGATTGGTGGTAGCGTGATGCAAGATCAAACTCTCTGGTCATCACGTTTTCCATGCTGATGCGGTTTCCCGCGCCAGTAAGGGCGTCGGTGAGTGCAGATTTGACGGCCTCTTGGTAGCGAAGTCCATTCCTTAGTGGGTAGATTAGAGATACGATCAGGCGCTCTAATGTCTCTAGCTCTGCTTCAGTAAAGCGAGCTTTTTTTCTGTGGAAGCTTAATTCGCCAAGGTGGTCATCAGGGGTCTGTAAGCGATAGCTGCTAGAATGCCCATTGGTTTTACCGATAGCGTTTTCATATCGATTCGCTTGGTGTTGATAAGCTAAACCATCGAAAGGCACAATTTGCCTGACTTCTTCATTAAAAATATGCAATATTTCAGCAAGTTCAATACTGGTTTGTAGTACTGAGCTCAAGCGTGTGATGAGCTGACTCACGCTGCGTTGAGTATTTTGTTTTTTTAATGAACTACGACCATAAACACTGTTTAGTTTATTGGTGTCAAAATCCAAAATTCTTGCTGTCATCGGTGTAGCCATTTGCAACAACCCCTGTTGATATATATGTGCTTTCCACGTTATGTGCAGAGGTGGTTGTGGGAAACTCTGCGGTTCGTGTTGGCTGCTTTTCATGCAAAGCTGCGAAGTTCGTGCCAATCTTGGGATGACGATCTGATAACTTCTTGCCAGTAGCGATAAAGTTAACTGTATTCAGTATGTTAGATAATTTTATGAATGCTAGTTTTTTTTTGGCAATATTTTGTCGCGACTGGTTGCTGACGCGTTGCTGACCTTTTTAACTCAGCGGTGCGTCAACTTTTTGGAGGGAATGCTATTGGGTTCTTAATATATCCGAGGGCCACAGGCGTATTTTTTTGAAAATATCAGTAATTACAGTGGGTTACCTTTGTTGTTACTTAGGTTGCGCGTCCAGCGATTGGCCCTTGGTGTCTAGGCTCTCGTTACCCATGAGAAAATGATAGAGGCCCATAATGTCCTTGGGGTGGCAAACGGTTGCCGGATCCTCCGCTGGGTATGCGTTGGCCCGCATAGCCGTACGGGTGGCGCCTGGGTTGATGCAGTTAACTCTGACCGCGCAGGTGTTTTCTAGTTCGTCTGTCAGCGTTTGCATTAACCCTTCAGTTGCAAACTTGGAAACGCCGTAGGCTCCCCAGTGAGCACGCCCCTTGCGACCCACTGAGGATGTTGTAAATATGATGGAGCCTGCGTTGGATTGTTTAAGCAAAGGGAGTAGAGCTTTGGTAATGGCAAACTGAGAGTTAACATTGATTTGCATAACACGAGCCCACTGCTCTACTGGGTAACTCTCTATCGGGGTGATATCCCCCAAGATGGAAGCATTTAGCAATAGCCCATCTAGACGGCCAAATTCCTGTTCAATTGTGTCTGCCAGCTGCTTGTAATCTTGCTCTACTGCAGATTCTAAATTCAGTGGCACGATAGCGGGTTGGGGGCCGCCTGCGGATTCAATGAGGTCGTAAACATCTTCTAGTTTTTCCTGACTGCGCCCTAAGAGGACGACGGTAGCCCCTAAGCGGGCGTAGCTTATAGCGGCTTCTTTACCAATGCCATCGCTAGCCCCGGTGACTAAAATAATTTTGTCGCTAAGTAGGTCGTTTGGCGCTTGATAGTTGTGCATGGATAAGTCTCAGGTATTAGGTCGTTGGTAGTAAGTGGTTCTGATTAGTTGAGCAATTGATAAGTATTGATTAGCAGCGCTCTAAACTCGGCTGTAGTATCGACAACATGATTGGCTTTCCATTGTTGTGGGTCGTCGTCTTCTTCTATATATCCCCAAGATACCGCAATAGTGTGGTTATTTGCACTATTTCCTGACTCTATGTCGCGTAGGTGATCGCCCACATAAATGGTGTGCCTGGGGTCTACATTAATTTCGCGACATGCTTTCAATATGGGTTCCGGGTGGGGTTTTTTTTGAATTACGTCATCAGGGCAGACAATGCTAGCGCAGCGATCGGTCAACCCTAGGTGCTGCAGTAGTGGTACGGTAAAGCGGCGAGGTTTATTGGTAACAATTCCCCAGGGGATGTGTGCTTCTTCTAATGCTGACAATACGGAGTCAAGACCTTCGAACAGTGAAGAGGCGGAAGCAAGGTTTGCCAGGTATAGGTCTAATAATTCTTCTAGCCTGCTGCTGAAGCCAGGGCTACCCTCGGTGAGACCGAATGCCAGAGTGATTAACGCACGGGCTCCGTTTGACACCTGGGATCTAATGCTTGAATCATCTAGCGGAGGGAGTGAGTGCTGTCCCCGAAGTAAATTGATGACCACGACAAAGTCTGGGGCTGTGTCTATTAGCGTCCCATCTAGATCAAAAAGTACTGCTTCTATTTTACTCATTATGAATAGCCTAGTGGGACTCAAGTTGTGTGTGCATGAAGTAGTTTACCGCAGAGTCGTCACCTATTTTTGCTGTGTTGGTGACAGGGTTGTAAGTCATGCCACTAACGTCCTGAACATGCAGGGCGGCATCTCTAGCCCATCGACCTAGCTCTGATGGCTTGATAAATCGCATGTACTCATGAGTGCCGCGAGGCACCAAATTGAGGATGTACTCGGCCCCAACGATTGCCAGCATATAAGATTTTGGATTGCGATTGATGGTAGAAAAAAACACATGTCCACCAGGTTTTACCAGTTTGGCGCAGGCGCTGATTATTGAGCCAGGGTCTGGAACGTGTTCGAGCATTTCTAGGCAGGTGACGACATCGAAACTCGCGGGTTGTGCTTCAGCTAGCTCTTCAACGGGAACGTTACGGTATTGAATGCGTAGATTATTGGCTTCCGCATGTTGTCGTGCAGTGTGTAAATTAGCTTCAGCGAGATCAATGCCTGTGACTATTGCTCCTCGCTGCGCTAAGCCTTCGCTTAATATGCCGCCGCCACAGCCGACATCGAGTATCTCTTTCCCTGTGAGATCAGCCCTATCATTTATATAATCTAAGCGTAATGGATTGATCTTATGTAAAGGCTTAAATTCACCACTGGTGTCCCACCATTTGTCTGCAATGGATTCGAATTTGGCTAGTTCAGAAGGGTCAACATTAATACTCATTACGAATCTCTCAGTAGAAGAACGTTATTTATGTGAGGCGGCAGGTGCTAATCCGCTTATTTTTGTTTTCCATGCCTTTGCTCGGGCGACGATGTCGTCTCGATCTAGCGTGGTTAGTTCCCTATGCCTCAGAACCTGTTTGCCGTTAATCCAGCTGTCGGACACTTTATCTGCTGTGGTTGCGTATACCAGTTGTGATATGGGATCGTAGTATGGTTGTGTCTCGGGAGCGGACATATCAATGGCAATTAGGTCGGCGGCTTTACCTTTTTCTAAGCTACCCGTGAGGTCGTCTATGCCTAATGCGCGAGCACCATTAAACGTGGCCATTGCGATCGCTTCGCTAGCTGGAATGGCTGAAGGGTCGCCTGATACGCCCTTAGCCAACAGTGCTGCGGTTCGCATTTCGCTGAACATATCTAAATCGTTGTTACTGGCGGCGCCATCGGTCCCCAGTGCGACGTTTACCCCGGCAGCGGAAAGCTTTGCGATAGGGCAGAAGCCACTGGCAAGTTTGAGGTTGCTTTCGGGGCAGTGAATTACGTTGACACCATGCTTGGCGAGAAGTTGAATCTCATCATCATTGAGTTGCGTCATGTGCGCCGCTTGCAGCTGGGGGGTGAGTAGTTTTAGCTGTTCTAAGCGCGCTATCGGTCGCTGACCATGTTGTGCTAAGGATTCAGAAATTTCGTGAGCAGTTTCATGCAGGTGAATTTGCACGCCCATACCGGTCTCGACTGATAATGTCGCGACCTTGGTGAGAGGTTCATCCGATACAGTGTAAGGTGCGTGAGGACCAAAGTGGATGTCAATGAGCTCGTGGTTGCGATAAGTATCGTATAGGGCTAAACCTTTGGATAAATACTCGTCCGCATTTTGTGCCCAGCTGCTGGGAAAGTCCAAAATGGGAAATGCGAAGGATGCGCGCATCTGCGCATCTTTTGCAGTTTGTGCTCCTACGCTGGGGTAAAAATACATGTCGCAGAAACAAGTGGTGCCGCCACGTATCATTTCGGCGATGGCGAGCTGAGTGCCGTCACGAACAAAATCTTCGTTGACCCATTGGCCCTCTGCCGGCCAAATGTGATCGTTAAGCCAAGTCATTAGTGGCATATCATCAGCAAGGCCACGAAATAAACTCATAGCGGCATGAGTATGAGCGTTAATCATTCCTGGCATGAGTATGTGATGCGGGCGGTGAATCACGTTGTCGGATTGATAAGGGCAGTCGTTTGTGGGGGTGATATCAACAATTTTGCCTTGATTGATCACTACTGCGTGTTGCTCTAATGGCGTTGGCTGACCGTTGCGGTGATTCTCATCAACGGTAATTATCCATTGCGCATGAATGATTGAGTCTACTTTTGAGGTTACCTTCGAATCTGTGTTACCAATATCCATTATGGGTCCTATTGTAGGTCTTAACATTATTCCTGCGTGATACGCGCTGTTTTAACCAGAAAAATTAGGGCAATCTTACCTCAGCCAGAATATAATTCATCTTTTCCGCCATTGTTAGGATAAAAATAATTTTATGATGAGTCATGTTAGTGGTGTTGCCGAGAGCAATGTGATTGCAATCGAATGGAAGAATGATCAGCTTTATTTGCTCGATCAGCGAGTGTTACCTCAGGATGTCACATGGATTTCACATGCAACGGTGGGCGAGGTTGTAGGTTCAATCAAAAATATGGTGGTAAGGGGGGCTCCGGCAATAGGTATTGCTGCAGCGTATGGTGTTGTGCTTTCGGCGAGAGCGCGCTACCAGGCTGATCCAATGGAGTGGCGAAAAGGGTTTGAAGAAGATATGGATACGCTGGCAAATTCTAGACCGACAGCGGTTAATCTGTGTTGGGCAATTGACCGGCTTAGTGACGTGTGTGCTTTGGTTGAGGATGGGGAGAACCCTGAGTCAGCACTGTTAGCGGCGGCCATTGAAATTCATCAGTCAGATTTGGCTGCCAATCATGCCATGGGGCAGATAGGGGCAGAAGTGATTAAGGGTGAAAGCGAGGCGGGAATATGTGTGATGACGCACTGTAACGCGGGTGCGCTTGCAACAGGGGGATATGGTACTGCTTTGGGGGTCATACGTTCTGCTCATGCTCTGGGAATGATTAAGGGCGTTTATGCAGATGAAACGCGGCCCTGGCTTCAAGGTGCTAGGCTAACATGTTGGGAGTTGCAGCAGGATAATGTGCCGGTGGCGCTAAACATCGATGGCGCTGCTGCCCAACTTATGGCAACTGGCCAAATTGGATGGGTTATTGTGGGGGCGGATAGAATAACCGCTAATGGAGATGTGGCGAATAAAATAGGGACTTATGGCTTGGCGGTATTAGCTCAATATCACGGGGTTAAGGTTATGGTGGTAGCACCGACAACCACTATTGATATGGCGCTTTTTGATGGTGAAGATATTCCGATTGAGGAGCGTGACGCCAGTGAAGTTACTGAGCTAATGGGGGCGCAGATAGCACCTCAGGGAACGGACGCTATTAACCCTGTATTTGATGTGACACCAGCTAATTTGATCGATGTGATTGTTACTGAAAGGGGAGCTGTTAGGGCGCCATTCGAGGTCGGTATCGCTGCAATTATGAGCAAACAGAACCTACATTAAGGAAGAAAACCCCACCTGTGCCAAATACCCTTCTGAAAACCTATTTTTTGTACAAAAAATAGGGTCTTGGGATAGGGCAATGGGGTGGAATTGTGATAGTATTTTGCCCTTTAGTTTAGCGCTTGTATGCGAATTGAGAGAATAATAATTAAGGCTCCGCCGGGGCTGACGTTAACACCGTAGCCCAATAGACAATACCTGCGCAGCAGGCCTAGGAATCAGATGTCAGATTTAGCCAAAGAAATCCTCCCGATCAATATCGAAGAAGAAATGAAGAATTCCTATTTGGACTACGCGATGAGCGTTATTGTCGGTCGGGCGCTGCCGGATGTTCGCGATGGTCTGAAACCGGTACATCGGCGGGTATTGTTTGCCATGAACGAGCTGAGTAACGATTGGAATAAGGGTTATAAAAAATCCGCTCGTATTGTCGGTGATGTTATTGGTAAATATCACCCTCACGGCGATAGTGCAGTGTATGACACGATTGTACGGATGGCGCAGCCTTTTTCCTTGCGTTATACGTTGGTCGATGGTCAGGGTAATTTTGGTTCTATTGACGGTGATAACGCGGCGGCGATGCGTTATACGGAAGTGCGCATGCAGCGCATGGCGCATGATTTATTGATCGATCTTGAGAAAGAGACTGTTGATTTTGTTCCTAACTACGATGGCTCTGAACAGATGCCGTCTGTTCTTCCTACTCGTGTGCCTAACCTGCTTGTCAATGGCTCATCAGGTATTGCGGTGGGAATGGCCACGAATATTCCGCCTCATAACCTAGGAGAGGTGGTTGATGGTTGCCTAGCGATGATAGATAACCCTGAAATAGATATTGATGGGTTAATGCAGTATATCCTGGGGCCAGATTTACCCACGTCAGGCATCATTAATGGTCGAGCGGGTATTATTCAAGCCTATCGAACCGGTAGGGGGCGCATATACATGCGAGCGCGCACCCACATCGAGACAAGTGCAAAGGGAAAGGACTCGATTATTGTTACTGAGATCCCGTACCAGCTGAACAAGACCCGGTTAGTTGAAAAAATAGCCTCTTTGGTAAAAGAAAAGCGAATTGAAGGTATTACTGAGTTACGAGATGAGTCCGATAAAGACGGTATTCGTGTCGTTATGGAAGTGCGAAAAGGTGAAAATACGGATGTATTGCTTAACAACCTTTACAGCCAAACTCAGATGGAGAGTGTATTTGGGATCAATATGGTTGCCTTGGTTGATGGCCAGCCCAAGCTGCTTAATTTACGCGAGATAATCGATTGTTTTGTTAAGCATCGACGTGAAGTCGTCACTCGCCGTACAGTGTTTGATTTACGTAAAGCCCGTGAGCGTGGTCATATCCTAGAGGGCTTGGCGGTTGCGCTAGAGAGTATTGATCCAGTAATAGAGCTGATTAAATCTTGTTCTAATCGTTCGGAAGCAGAGCAGAAGTTGATTGAGCAAGGCTGGAAGCCTGGCAATGTTCTAGAAATGCTGGAGCGAGCGGGAAGCCAGGATGTGTGTCGCCCAGATGATTTACCAGAGCAATTTGGTTTTAGGGAGGGTCAGTACTTCCTTTCTCCTATTCAGGCGAAAGCCATTTTGGATATGCAATTGCATCGCTTGACCGGTTTAGAAAGCGATAAGATCATTGCAGAATATCAAGAAAAATTAGATCTGATTAAAGAATTGGTCGCAATATTGGCGGATGCTGCGTTGTTGATGGCGGTTATTCGTGAGGAACTTGTTGCAATTCGAGCGCAATATGCTGATGAGCGACGTACTGAGATTACTGCCTCTCGTCTTGATTTAGAGCATGAAGACCTTATTCCAGAAGAGACCTTGGTGGTTACCATTTCTCATGGTGGTTATGCGAAAACTCAGCCAGTTGATACTTATCAAGCACAGAGAAGGGGTGGTAAAGGAAAGGCTGCCACTCAGATGAAGGATGAAGATTACATCGAACATCTATTGGTGACGAGTAGTCATGACACCATTTTATGTTTTACCAATGTGGGTAAAGTGTATTGGTTGAGAGTGTTCCAATTACCGCAAGGAAGTCGACAGTCTAGAGGGCGACCGATTGTTAATATTTTGCCATTAGTGGATGGCGAGAAAGTGACATCTATATTGCCATTGCGGGAATATGAAGAAGGTAAGTTTGTCTTTATGGCAACCAGTAACGGTACAGTGAAGAAAGTGGGCTTAGAGAACTTCTCTCGCCCGCGATCTAGCGGTTTGATCGCGATTGAATTGGATGAAGGCAACTGTTTAGTGGGTGTGTCCATTACCGATGGCGAACAGGATATTATGCTGTTTACCAGTGAAGGAAAAGCCAATCGATTTAATGAAACGGCAGTAAGAGCGATGGGAAGGACCGCGCGAGGCGTAAGGGGCATGAACCTGCCGGAGGGTGTTGATCTGATATCTCTCATTGTTCCAGAAGACGGCGGCCAAATATTGACCGCAAGTGCCAACGGGTATGGAAAGCGCACCTTAGTGACGGAGTACTCCACTAAGGGGCGGGGCGGTAAAGGCATGATTGCGATGCGTACCAGCGAGAGAAATGGCGCGTTGATTGGTGCGGTGCAGGTGAGTGAGAATGATGAAATCATGCTGATCAGTGATAAAGGAACGCTAGTAAGAACGCGCGTTTCTGAGATTGGTTTGCAGGGCAGGGATACTCAAGGTGTGAAATTGATCCGTGTTGGTGATAGTGAGCAGCTAGTAGGTGTTGAGCGGATAGAAGAGCTAGAAGAAGATGCAGTAGGTGATGGTGAGGTTATAGAAGGTGAAGCAGTTGAGGCTTCATCTGATGATTCTCAGGCACCTTCTGGAAGTGAAGTCAGTGATGACTCGGGTGATGATGTTCCTGGTGATAAACAGGATGACGAAGAGTAAAAATAGGCACTGTCGTTTGATAGTAGGGCGCTCAATGGCGCCCTTTGTGACTTAATAATTTTATTCAAAGGTTGGAATCGGAAGCTATGTCTAGGGCGTATAATTTTTGTGCAGGGCCAGCAGCACTACCAGAAAGTGTGTTAAAGCAGGCTCAAGAAGAGTTGGTTGACTTTCAGGGGCTCGGTTTGTCCTTGATGGAAATGAGTCATCGAGCTCCAGAAGTAGTGGCGGTGGCAAAGCAGGCAGAAGTTGATTTGCGCGAGCTTATGGCTATACCTGAAAACTACAAAGTGCTTTTTCTTCAGGGCGGTGCTAGCTCTCAGTTTTCAATGATTCCAATGAACCTGCTTGGCGATAAGAAGACTGCTGATTACGTCAATACTGGGCAGTGGTCAAAAAAAGCTATCAAAGAGGCGCAGCGTTTCTGTGATGTTAATGTCGTTGCGACAGATGAAGCGAATAATTTCACCCGCGTACCGGCTTTCGATAGTTGGAATCTGAACAGTGATGCGGCTTATTTGCATTACACACCCAACGAAACCATTGGTGGTGTTGAGTTTGACTTTATTCCCGATGTTGATGTGCCATTGGTTGCCGATTTATCCTCAACGATTCTTTCCCGGCCGATTGATGTATCCAAGTTTGCGTTGATCTACGCAGGGGCTCAGAAAAATATTGGCCCTGCGGGCATTACTGTTGTTATTGTGCGAGAAGATTTTATTGGCAATACATTGCCTGGTACACCTGCGATGTTTGACTACAAAATCCATGCGGATAATGATTCTATGTATAACACGCCGCCTACCTACGGGTGGTATTTGGCTGGCCTCGTGTTCGCTTGGCTAAAAGGGCAGGGTGGTGTCGAGGCAATGGAGGCGTTGAATCGCGCAAAGCAAGAGAAGCTGTATAGCTTTATCGATAATAGTGGCTTCTATAGTAACCCTGTAGCGGTAAATAATCGCTCGTGGATGAACGTGCCATTTACATTGGCTGATGCGTCATTGGATGCGTTGTTTTTGCAAAAAGCAGAAGATGCGCGTTTACTGAATTTGAAAGGGCATCGTTCTGTGGGTGGTATGCGTGCAAGCATCTACAATGCTGTGCCAATGGATGCGATTGATACGTTGATCGCTTTTATGAGTGACTTTGAAAAAGAACAAGGGTAATCACATGTCTGAGGACGGCGCATCAGAGAATTCAATATCTCTAGACTCGTTGAGACAAGAAATTGATCGGTTGGATGGTGATATTCAGCGCCTTTTGAATAATAGGGCACGTTGTGCCCAGAAAGTTGCGGATGTCAAAAATAAGCACGCTAACGGTGAGCCTGTTGTTTATTACCGACCGGAGCGCGAAGCGCAAGTGTTGCGACGGGTAATGGATCGAAATGAAGGGCCGCTAGGTGATGAGACGGTTGCGGGTTTGTTTCGCGAAATCATGTCTGCATGCTTGGCGCTTGAGGAGCCTATGAAGGTTGCCTTTTTGGGGCCTGCGGGAACCTTTACTCAGGCTGCAGCGATAAAGCATTTTGGTCATGCAGTAAATACTTCAGCGCAAAATACGATTGATGAAGTATTTCGGGAAGTAGCCTCGGGTCAGGCTCATTATGGTGTTGTGCCTGTGGAAAATACCACTGAGGGCATGGTGAACACGACCCTGGATAGCTTTATTGAATCAGACCTTGTGATTTGTGGAGAAGTAGAGCTGCGTATACACCATCATCTACTCGTGGGCAGTGCGACTAAGGCTGAGTCAATTAGTCGGATTTATTCCCACCAGCAATCTTTTGCCCAATGCCGAAAGTGGCTAGATGCTAATTACCCTAATGCAGAGAGAATACCGGTAAATAGTAATGCTGACGCTGCTCGTCGTTTAAATGATGAGTGGCATGCTGCGGCGATTGCAGGTAGTACCGCAGCAGAAATCTATGGATTGGAGATGTGTGCGTCGAACATCGAGGATAATCCTGATAATACTACGCGTTTTTTAATTGTGTCTAAGGATATCATTCCGCCATCGGGAGCTGATAAGACATCGATTATCGTGTCAACGAAAGATAGGCCTGGTGCGCTATTGGAGTTGCTTGAGCCGTTCCATCGCTCCGGTATTAGTTTGACCCGCATCGAGACGCGACCAGCTCCAGGCGGCACCTGGGCATATTTGTTTTTTATCGACTTTGAAGGTCATCATCACGATCCGGCAACGAAGGCAGTATTAGATGAGTTGCAAGAAAAAGCGGTAAATATAAAAATGCTTGGTTCGTACCCCTGCGCCGTACTTTAGGCGTGTCCAATAGCTTGAGTTTGCAAGCGTAAGTTCTGTGAGAGCGTAATATGAGTTGTGATTTTATTGCCTTGGCAACGGCAGGGGTTAGGGGGTTAACTCCCTATCAGCCAGGTAAACCGGTCGACGAGTTGGAGAGAGAGCTTGGTATTAGCAATATTATCAAGCTTGCCAGCAATGAAAACCCTATGGGACCAAGTGAGGCTGCATTACAGGCAATACGTGACGGGGTGAAAGAGCTTACTCGCTACCCAGATGGTAATGGTTTTGTATTAAAGCAGGCGCTCTCGAGTTCCTTGGCAGTTGACCTTGAGCAAATCACCTTAGGCAATGGATCAAATGATGTGTTGGATTTGATCGCTCGTGCTTATCTTGCTCCAGGCGATGAGGCGATTTTTTCTCAATATGCCTTTGCTGTGTACCCGATTTCAACACAAGCGGTTGGGGCCACTGCTGTCGTCACTCCCGCAAAAGAGTATGGGCATGACCTGGATGCAATGGCCGAGGCGATCACATCCAAGACGCGTGTTATTTTTATTGCTAACCCTAATAACCCTACGGGCACCTGGTTGACCAAAGAGCAAGTTGATGGTTTTTTGGTGAAGGTGCCAGAATCAGTTCTCGTTGTGCTTGATGAGGCCTATTTTGAATATGTGGGCGAGGCAGAGTACCCTGATGGGATTGGCTATTTAGAGAAATACCCCAATCTTATTGTTACTCGTACGTTCTCAAAGGCCTACGGTCTAGCCTCGTTGCGTGTTGGGTATAGCGTTTCAAGCCCTGATATTGCGAATATTCTTAATCGTGTTCGACAGCCATTTAACGTAAACAGTTTGGCTCTTGCGGCGGCGGCGGCGGCGGTAACGGATGAAGAGTATCTGCAGGAAAGTCGGAGCCATAATAGAGAGGGGATGGCCCAGCTCGTAGAAGGGCTAAGTGGGTTGGACCTATCCTTTGTTCCTTCTGTTGGGAATTTTATCTTGGTAAATTTTGACAAGGATGCGTTGCCGATCTTCGAGAGCCTGTTAAAAAAAGGCGTCATTGTTCGTCCCGTAGGTAATTATGGTTTGCCTAATGCGTTGCGAGTCAGCGTGGGAACGAAGAGTGAGAATGCCCGGTTTTTAGATAGTCTAGCTGAGGTGTTGTGACGATGGCAGATACTCAGGAATTTGACTTTATACTGGATAAGGTTGTTATCGTTGGATTGGGCCTAATTGGGGGGTCATTTGCCAGTGCGCTAAAGCAAGCTGGTGTTGTTAGGCATGTAGTAGGTTGTGCTCGCAGTAATGAAACTTTGCGTAAAGGTCTGCAAATGGGGGTGATTGACGAGGGTCAGTCGGATATAGCGGAAGCTGTAAAGGGCGCTGACTTAGTGATGTTGGCTGCTCCTATTGGTTTAACAGAAGTATTGTTGGAGCAAATGAAACCGGGTTTGAATGGCCATACCGTGGTGACGGATGCCGGCAGTGTTAAAGGTAATGTCGTTGAGGCCGCAAAGCGTGTGTTTGGTGTAATGCCTGATTGGTTTGTTGCAGGGCATCCGATTGCAGGTTCAGAACAAAGTGGTGTCGCTGCATCAAATCCAAACTTGTATACAAATCATAAAGTTATATTAACGCCAACAGAAGAGTGTAGCCCTCGAGCATTACAGATGGTGACCAAAGCTTGGCAGGTTGCAGGTGCTGAAGTGCTGGAGATGGATGTAGAGCGCCATGACGAAGTTCTGGCGGCGACGAGTCATCTGCCGCATCTATTGGCATTTTCGTTGGTGGACACATTAGCGAAAGAAGATGAGAATCAAGAGATTTTCCGTTATGCTGCCGGCGGTTTTCGAGACTTCACACGTATCGCGTCCAGTGATGCCTCTATGTGGCATGACATCTTTGTCGCCAATAAATCGGCAATAGCAACGATGTTAGACCACTTTGAGCGTGGTTTACATGCCCTGCGGGAAGCCGTGGAAAGCGACGATAGTGAAACCATGCTGGGTGTTATGACCCGTGCTAAAGTCGCAAGAGATCATTTTACAACCATGTTGGCTAAGCAAGCCTACAGCAAAGAAAGTAATCAGATGACTGAAAAGAATGTAAAGTTTGTCGCTCGACCAGGCGGCAAAGTATCTGGGGCCATTCGGGTGCCTGGAGATAAGTCTATATCTCACCGATCCATCATGCTGGGAGCCTTGGCTGACGGCACGACTGAAGTGGAAGGGTTTCTCGAAGGAGAGGATGCGCTTGCAACGTTGCAGGCCTTTCGGGATATGGGGGTTGTGATCGAAGGGCCAACCAACGGACACGTCAAAGTGTTTGGCGTTGGTGTGAATGGACTTAAGGCTCCCCCTGGACCCTTGTATGTGGGTAATAGTGGAACCTCGATGCGCTTATTGTCCGGATTGTTAGCCGCGCAAGCGTTTGATTCTGAACTGACTGGTGACGAGTCATTGTCTGGCAGACCTATGGGGCGAGTAGCAAATCCGCTTCGAGAGATGGGAGCCAAAATCGAGACATGTGACGATGGCACTCCACCAGTGAAGATTACTGGTGGCCAGGTGTTAACGCCGCTGCGGTATGATATGCCGATGGCGAGTGCTCAGGTCAAATCTTGTGTGTTGTTGGCTGGTTTGTATGCAAATGGAGAAACCAGTGTTGTTGAACCTGCACCGACAAGGGATCATACCGAGAGAATGTTGCGCGGATTTGGCTATGCTGTGCGTACCGAAGGTAGTCGGGCTACGTTAGTGGGCGGTGGAAGTCTTGAGGCGACTGATATCGATGTGCCTGCAGATATATCTTCGGCGGCATTTTTTATGGTGGCGGCGAGTATTACACCGGGTGCTGACTTGCTCCTGAAGCATGTGGGTATCAACCCAACGCGCATTGGTATCATTAACATACTGCGCCTTATGGGGGCTGATATTACGCTTGAGAATGAAGCGGAAGCGGGTGGCGAGCCGGTGGCGGATATTCGGGTTCGTTACGCTCCATTGAAAGGTATTGATATCCCAGAAGATCAAGTGCCTTTAGCTATTGATGAGTTTCCGGTGCTGTTTGTTGCGGCTGCTTGTGCGGAAGGGCGAACCACGTTAACGGGGGCGGAAGAGCTTCGGGTTAAAGAAAGTGACCGTATTCAGGTGATGGCGGACGGGTTGTTGGCGTTAGGCGTCGATATCCAACCGACCGAAGATGGGGCAGTGATTAATGGTGGTGTTATTGGTGGTGGGTCTGTAGAGAGCCATGGCGATCATCGAATTGCGATGTCATTTGTGGTTGCATCCTTGCGAGCTGCGGCGGACATTACCATTGGCAACTGTGCTAATGTGGCGACGTCATTCCCTAACTTCATTGAGTTGGCTTCTCAGGTTGGTATTAATGTCAGTGTTTCTGATTAGTTGTTTAGCGCTAAATGCGTCAAAAGGTTTAAATCAATGAACGATTTAGGTTCTATAGGCCCTGTTATTACAATTGATGGTCCTGGTGGTTCGGGTAAGGGCACAATCGCGCAAATGCTAGCCTCTACGCTTGGCTGGAATCTGTTGGATAGCGGCGCCCTTTATCGATTAACTGCTCTTGCTGCGCGAAACCATGGGGTGGATATGGAAAATCCGCAGGCATTAGGCGTGCTTGCGCAGCACCTGGATGTTCAGTTTCTGGCTCAAGACTCAGGGACGGCTCAGGTTGTGTTGGAAGGCGAAGATGTGACTAACGATATTCGAACGGAAGAAATCGGATTGATGGCATCTCGAGTGGCCACGTTACCGGCGGTAAGAGATGGCTTGTTCCAGCGACAGCAATCATTCAAAGACTACCCTGGTTTGGTGGCTGATGGCCGTGATATGGGTACAGTTGTGTTTCCAGAAGCGGAATTAAAGGTGTATCTTACTGCGAGTGCAGAAGAACGTGCGCAAAGGCGATATAAGCAGTTGCAAGCAAAGGGAATGAATGCTAAGTTACCCGAGCTTTTAGATGCTATTGAAGCCCGCGATTGGCAGGATATGAATCGAGCAATTGCTCCTTTACGGCCTGCAGATGATGCGCTTGAAATAGATAGCACTGCGATGAGTATTGATGACGTGTTTAACACCATCATGAATGCCGCCGAAAAGCGACACTTAGTGAAACGATGAGCGTGTGAATAGATCCCATCATTAGGTGTTTGGAAATATGAAATTCTGGAGATAAGGAGAAGCCTTAGGCTGTCTCCTATCTCCGTTTTGTGTTTGAAGAGTCAGAAACATCAGCAAAACTTTTCAAATATTTATCAACAACCCCGCATGATGCTGATGGTATGCGGTGTATTGGGTGACCTTTGTAGGCCAAATTTCCGGTCAAGCCGGTGATTACAAATAGTGCTTATTATCGAAGGAAACCAATAACTTACAGGTATTAACATGAGCGAAAGCTTCGCGGAACTCTTTGAAGAGAGTTTAAAAGAACTTGATATGAAACCCGGTTCAATCGTTAAAGGCATAGTTGTGTCTATTGATGATGATTGGGTTACCGTACACGCTGGCCTAAAATCTGAAGGTGTTATTCCTCGCGTACAGTTCCACAGCCTTGAAGGTGTGATTGAAGTAGCTGTTGGTGACGAAGTAGACGTAGCACTAGAAGCGATCGAAGATGGTTGGGGTGAAACCCGTCTTTCTCGTGAGAAAGCGAAGCGTGCAGAGGCGTGGAAACGTCTTGAAGCAGCATTCGACGAGCAAGAAATTGTTAAGGGTGTTATTAACGGTAAGGTTAAGGGTGGTTTCACTGTTGATGTTGAAACAGTACGCGCATTCTTACCTGGTTCTTTGGTAGATATCCGTCCAGTACGTGACACTACCCACCTAGAAGGCAAAGAGCTAGATTTTAAAGTTATCAAATTAGACGCTAAGCGTAACAACGTTGTTGTTTCTCGTCGCGCGGTTCTTGAAGCTGAAAACAGTGCAGAGCGTGAGCAGTTGCTGTCTAACCTTCAGGAAGGTATGGAAGTTAAGGGTATCGTTAAGAACCTTACTGACTACGGTGCGTTCGTTGACCTTGGCGGAATTGATGGCTTGCTACACATCACCGATATGGCTTGGAAGCGTATTAAGCATCCTGGCGAAATCGTTAATGTTGGTGACGAAATCAACGTTAAAGTATTGAAATTTGATCGTGAGCGTAACCGCGTATCCTTAGGATTGAAGCAATTGGGTGAAGATCCATGGGTAGCGTTGACTAAGCGTTATCCTGAAGGTAGCCGTGTTACTGCACGTGTTACTAACCTTACGGATTACGGTTGTTTCGCAGAAATCGAAGAAGGCGTTGAAGGTCTTGTTCACGTTTCTGAGATGGATTGGACGAACAAGAACATCCATCCTTCTAAAGTTGTTTCTATTGGCGACGAAATTGAAGTGGTTATTCTTGATATCGACGAAGAGCGTCGTCGTATCTCTCTTGGTGTTAAGCAGTGTAAGCCTAATCCATGGGAAGAGTTCGGTACCAAGTTCGATAAGAACGATAAAGTTAGCGGTAAGATCAAGTCTATCACTGACTTCGGTATCTTCATCGGTCTTGACGGTGGAATCGACGGCCTAGTTCACTTGTCTGATATCTCTTGGGAAGTTGCAGGAGAAGAAGCGGTTCGTGAATATAAGAAGGGTGACGAAATCGATACTGTTATTCTTTCTGTTGATCCAGAGCGTGAGCGTATCTCTCTAGGTATCAAGCAGCTAGAAAACGATCCGTTTGCCGCTTACGTTCAAGATAACGACAAGGGTAAAGTGGTTACTGGTAAGGTAATTTCTGTTGATGCTAAGGGTGCTGTTGTACTACTTGCTGAAGGCGTTGAAGCGTCTTTGAAAGCGTCAGAAATTAGCCGTGATCGTGTTGAAGATGCTCGTAATCACCTCAATGAAGGTGATGATGTTGAAGCGCGTATCATCAATGTTGATCGCAAGAACCGCGGTATCAACCTGTCTGTGAAGGCGAAAGACGTTGCTGATGAGAAAGAAGCAATGAAGAGCCTGAGCCAAGAGCAGGAAGCACCTAAGACAATTGGTGATCTGATCAAAGCACAGATGGAAAACAAGTAAGCATTTAGTACTTGTAAAAAAGGGAAGGCTTTATGCCTTCCCTTTTTTTTGCCTGGAATTTGGTGTGTATGTTTACTTGGTGTTCAGCCAGCTATTGATGTCGTGTATATCCTTCTCGGTGAGTACACCAGCAGTTTGTTTTAGCTGTAAGCTATCAAATATGTAGTCAAAACGTGCATTGGCATAGTCTTGTTTAGCGCCGTAAAGCGTCTTTTGTGCGTTTAGCACGTCAACGACGGTGCGAGTGCCGGCATCATATCCTGCCTCGGTAGCTCCGAGTGCGGCTTGGGCAGAGCGAATGCTTTGTTTTTGGGCTTTCACTCTGGATACGTCGGTATTAACCACTCTAAATAGATTGCTAGTATTTTGAATGACTTCTCGCTTTTGTAGGTTGTAATCGTCCAGGGCTTTCAGCTCTAGCTCTTTGGATTGCCTGCGATATGCGCTTGTTGCTCCTCCCGAATACAAGGGGAGTGTTATAGCCACGGATACTTGATTGGTCCTATAGTCTAGCGAGTTATCCGCATCGCTGTGGTTGTCACTATAGCTACCTTCTAGGCTAATAACGGGCAGGTGACCCGAGCGTTTGGATTTATAGTCTTGTTGTGCGGCAGCTTTTGCGTGTAGAGACGCAAGCAAGTCAGGATTGTTGTTTAAAGCGGTGCTAGTCCATTCTGAGATATTGTTTGGTGTAGGGTGGCTAATGGGAGCATCAGCTTTAAGCCCGCTGACTGTGTTAATTGGAGCTCCGGTGAGCGTTTCAAGGTTTTGCAATGATAGAGCAAGATCCTGTTCGGCGATAATGTGCTGTACCGAGCTAATATCGAAAGCCGCTTGAGCTTCTTGTACGTCGGTGTTGGCAATGAGTCCAACATTAAAACGTTGCTCTGTTTGTTCTAATTGACGCTTGATCGCTGATTTTTCTGCGTCGCGAAATTGTAGGCTTTCTTCCGCCCTTAATACATCAAGATACGCTTTTACGACGCGCATATAGAACGCTTGCTGGCTGGACTCAAACGTAGCGTCATATTGGCTGTCCGAGGCTTTGCCTTGTTGGTGTGTGTGCCACTTGGATAAGTCGAACAATGGCTGCGATAGTGTGGCGCTATATGTTCGATTCCTGTCGTCTGAATCTTGTTGTCCTGCTTGTGCTTCCGTGGAGACGGAGTCCTCATTGAGGTAGTTCACATCTTGACTGGCTGTCTGAGCTTTGAGCGCAATTGTTGGTTTTAACCCAGAAGAGGCTATATGTTTAAGCTCTTTGTTGGCCTTATAAGCGTGAACAGTTGACGCCCATTGAGGGTCGTTGTTTTTGGCTTGGTTCAGTGTGGATGAAAGGTCTTGTGCAAAGGCAAGGGGAGTTGCAAGGCTACTTAAAATGACTCCGATTGCTAGCGAACGCTGTTTGCTCTGGGTTGATTTCATTGGTGCAGAGTTATCCTGTCTGTGGATGAGAAGCTTGCGAGGCCCCTTTAATAAAAATCTAGATGGTATGGACTGCTAACTTAGCATAAAATTCCAGTCTTTTAACATTCACTCGTGGGATAGTAATGTCCAGAAATAATCAGCAGTTATTAGTGGCACTAGAAAAAATTGAAGAGGAAATGGTTAGCGCTTGTTTGTGGGGGAAGGAGTGCCCTGATGAAGGGGCTTTTGCTAGTTCGCTACCCTTTTGCATGGATACAATGGCTTTTGAACAGTGGCTTCAATGGTTGTTTGTTCCGCGTTTCAGAGACATGATATTGGCGGAATTGGTACTGCCAGCGGAATCAAATATTGCCCCGATGGCAGAGGAGAGCTATAAGGCAAGCTCAACGGATGCGTCAGCGTTAATTGTTGCCCTGCGAGCCTTTGATCGCTTGGTTAGCGAAAGTTAAATAACTCGGTTAAATGGGGGTGGGCAATTTGCCGGGTGGTTTCGGTTTTTTGTTTTACGGAATAGGCCTTCGCAGCGGAGTGCCCCCAGACAGGGTTGGGCCAGGCATCGTCTGTGGTTGTTCTTCCGACATGATGAATGTGCAGTTGGCTGACAACGTTGCCCAGGGCGCCAATATTCATTTTATCGAGAATAAATTCATCCATCAGCGTTTCTGCCAGCAGGCTTGACTCTGTAAGGAGTTGGATTTGCTCTGCACGGGGCAGCTGATAAATTTCTTGGGTATTTGCTCGCTTGGGTACAAGAATGCACCACGGGTAGCGAACGTCATTCATAAGGAGGAGCAGGTTACATTCCGATTCTGCAATCGTAAATGTATCTGCTTCTAATTTCGGATCCAGTGCGAATGTAGTCATCAGTATTTCTTTTAACGCTTTAAGCGTGAGGCGACTTGTGTTTTGTTTCGTATGGCTATGGCATCCTCTAAGATGTAGCCTGCTTCAGTAAGAACATGGTCAATGGTAATCGTTCTCTCATGAAGACTTGAGTCTGTATCGTTAGCGCTGGTGAGTTCTTCGAAGTCCTTATAGGGTTCCTCTCCTTTCGCGACGCGTTTTTTGTTTTCCATATCTAGCCGTCGGGTTTTTGCGTCGGACTGTTCTTTTACTCGTAGCTTTTCGTTTAGCGAGACGATAGTTTTACCTTGCTCCTCGCTTTCACGGTTGCTTATCTGTTCCTTTGTAAATATGAAGTCAGGGTCGCTAGAAATACGATCTTGATGTGCTGCAGTCAAGTAATTGAGGTATTCATCATAATTCCCCCATCGCTTAAAGCGAGCAGGAGGGATGTTGTCTGAAGGGAGGGCGTTAGCCAGTGAGCTTTCCCCGATTTCATCTAAATTAAATATACTCGGAAATAGAATGTCAGGGATAATACCTTTGTGTTGATTGCTCTCTCCTGAAATGCGGTAGAACTTTGCCGAGGTTACCTTCAGCTGACTGCTATCAATTGGCTGTAAGGATTGGACGGTACCTTTACCAAAGCTGCGACCACCAACCACTAACCCTCGACCGTAATCTTGGATGGCGCCGGCAAATATCTCTGACGCAGACGCGCTAAGTCGGTTAATGACAACCGTAAGAGGCCCGTCATAGATGATTCTCTCATCGGTATCTTCCCAGGGCATGATGTGCCCACTGGAGTTCTTAACTTGGACAGTGGGGCCCGTATCGATGAACAATCCAACCAGTGAATTGACTTCGCTAAGTGAGCCGCCGCCATTATCTCTAAGGTCAATGATGATGCCATCAACCCCTTCTTTTTCTAAACCTTTTATTAGATGAACGACGTCCCGAGTCGTTGACTTATAGTTAGGGTCCCCATTCTGCATTGCTTGAAAATTAGAGTAGAACGTTGGGATATCGATAACGCCAAGTTTTTTCTTTTTGTTGTCATGGGTAATTTCGAGAATACTGGATTGGGCAGCTCTATCTTCTAGCTTGACAGTGTCCCTGGTAAGGCTGACGATTTTGGTTTCGCTTTCATTCTTAGCGTCAGCAGGGATGACCTTAAGCCGAACAACGCTGCCTTTATTACCTCGAATGCGAGAGACTACTTCGTCAAGGCGCCAGCCAATGACATCATTCATTTCTGAATTTCCCTGTGCGACACCGATAATTTTATCTGAGGGCTTTAGCTGTTTAGATTTTGCGGCAGGTCCGCCTGCAACTAATCGAACGATTTTTGTGTATTGATCTTCTGCCTGCAGTACGGCGCCGATACCTTGTAATTGCAGGCTCATATTAATGTTAAAGTTCTCTGACACGCGAGGAGAAAAGTATTGTGTGTGGGGATCATAAGTTTGCGTTAACGCATTAATATAGATTTGAAATGCGTCTTCACTTGCCGTTTGTTCTACGCGTTTTAGCTGGTTTTCAAATCGCTTGATGAGGGTCTTTTTTATCTCATCTAATGCGTTGCCTGAAAGCTTTTGGTTAAGCACCATGTATTTTAGGCGTTTATCCCATAGGACATTGAGGGCTTTATTGTCCTTTGGCCATTCGACATTCTCACGATCAGTGTTGTAGGTTGTGTTGTCGGTGAAAGTGAGCTCATCAAGGTCATTTTTAAGTGCTTTTAGTACATAAGATAATCGATTGATAAGGCGAACCTGGTATCGATTAAAGATATGGTATGCAGGGGCCAGATTGCCACTCTTCAACGCATCATCCATTTCGTAACGGTAGGCTTCAAACTCTTTGATGTCAGTCTGGAGAAAATAGCTGCGATTGGCGTCGAGGTCTTTTATATATCGATCATAAATTTGAGACGACAAGCCGTTATCAAGGTAAATGTGATTGTAATGGTATCGCTCTAGTAATTTGACGATTTTTTGGCTGGTAGTTATCTGCGATCGTGTAGGTGATAGCAAATTAGGGGCGCCGTAAGCACTTGTTATAACTAAGGAAAAAGATAAAAGCAGTGCAACGGATGTTCGATGAGTCATATGTAGCCAACCTAAAGGTTATCTCAAAAGTGCGCAGTATGCGACCGTGTGTATTCAGCTAACACAAGCTAACAAAACTAACTTTGTTAAGCAAATTAAGGGATTAGCGACGAATCTCATTAAATACACAATAGGCCGATTGATGCGCTTATACCAGTATTCATTATGCCGTAACCAACCTGTGTAAAGTGTGATCGTTTATTCATTATTGGGCAGGCAGGTTTGACAACACAAAGTGACAAAAGCTCCTCGTGTGACAATTGATAAGACGTCAAGGGGGTGTACACTCGCAAGAACTGCTCGGTTCTCTGTTGTAATGAAGTCCAGGGATAGGAAGTGGGACAGCAATAACAATAACAAAATATTACAACAACAATAATGAAAGCTGAGTATAGGGAAGAAGAGTCATGCGTTATGCGTGGGTAGTGGGTTTGTGCGTGTGTGTGGGGTTTTGGACGGGCCATTGTTATGGTGCTATTGTTGAAAATTTGACCATCGGTAATGCTAAAGCACTTGCGCTGGCAAATGCGGTGACGGCTGATCCGCCAGGAGTAGATTCAATTCACTTTAATCCAGCGGGCCTTGCGTTAATGAAAGGTCGACAAAGGAATCTCAAATTATTGGCGGCTCGCTTAACATTTGAGGTGGAGTTTGGTGAATATACACAGGAGTATCAAGATACCCTGGACGCATTAGAACTGGAAGATGATGTACCCAACTCATCAAGTAGTACATCAATACTGGCTATCAAGATTCCGGGGCAGGATAAACCGGAGAAGTGGCCGCTACCATTTCTTATTGCCCCTTTGGGCGGGGCAATCTATAACCCACCTGGGACTAACGTGACCTTTGGGACGGCGGTTTACACTCCCTTGGCAGCTGGCTACGTAAGAGATGAAGATGATCCGGCTACTTATATGGGAGAAGTGTTAGCAATATCGAGGATTACCTATTTATCTCCATCCATTGGCGTTGCCTTGTCGGATGAGTGGTTGGTTGGAGCCTCGCTCGGTCTTTCTTATTTTGGTCTTGGTGGTAATACACGGTTGCGGGTCCCCCATAGCTTGGTTGGCTTGGCATACTTGTTATCTAAACAATTTACGGAACAAAACCTCTGTGTTCCCGGTGTAATCGAATTATGCGACGGTGAGCTTACTCCAGTAACGGAAGCGGCACGGTTGGAGTTTTATGCAGAAGATACGCTGAGCTTTAGTGTCAACTTTGGTGTGCTTTGGAAGCCGACCCCATGGTTTAGCTGGGGGGCGGTGTATCAGTCTGAGAGTGAGAACGATATGAAAGGTAGTTATCAAATTACCTATAGTGATGCTTGGTCTTCATTCTTTGGCGATGTTTATAATTCTTCATTGGGGCAGGGAGTGAATTTTCTTCTGCCTTTACCAACAGGTCGCCAAGTTGAGAAAGGTGTTGCTAAAATCTCACTTAAAACCCCTGCACATTTTGCAACAGGCGTTAGCGTTCAGTTAACGCCGCGTTGGAAGGTGAATGTGGATGCGAAGTGGACTGACTGGGCTGTATGGGGTGGGATTGTTATTGAGTTTGATCGCCCCTTGGATTTTTTGAAAATAGCGGGTCCCATATCGGATTATGCTACTGAGGATGTGCTAACCATTCCTCGTCATTATGAGAGTACTTGGAATTGGGCGTATGGCGTTGAGTATCAATGGAATGATGCGTTAGCGCTTCGATTTGGGTATGAGCCAAGAACATCGTCCATTCCAGAGGATAAGCGGGATGTGCTGCTGCCGGTTGGGGATGCTGACTTCTATACTGCCGGTTGGGGATGCTGACTTCTATACTGCGGGTTTTGCTTATCGGGCATCTGAGGGTAGCCTGTGGGAGGTTGGCTTTGGCTACTTGGTGTCTACTATTGATGTGCCTGGAGGGGCGAGTACGAATGCAAACAGCACAGATGAAAGTGTGAATATACTTTACAACCCTTATGCGGGCATCGATTTTAAGGGGCGGGTCGAAGGAATTCTTGTTGAGCTAAGTTATACCTCTGATTTTTAGATAACTTATCATTCTCTTATATGCAAAAGCATGCGTAGATTAGTTGTTTAGTAATCAATAGGTTATAAGTAAGGTGGGACGATTGTTTTGCTTTTATAGGTCTAAAAAACGCTCTAAACTGTTGTGAAATAAGCATTTTTGGGGTGTTTAGTATGTTTATTCTAACTTTAGTTGATAATCTAGCCTTCATTGAGAGAGAGGGATTGAATAGACGAGTAAGCCTGTCAACTCCTTCGTACTTGTTTAGACGGTTAGTTGTGATTGTGTGGGAGCTTTCGTTATCTGACCGTAAAAACAAGAAAAGCCCACTAGGGGCTTATATGAATTACGTTGTGTGCCGACGCAACTTATTTATTGTTATTAGCGTTATTGTTATTTTTGAGGCGTTGATTAAGCGCCAAATCTTATTATTGTTATATCGACTTTCTCGCCCGATCCTCATCGGGCATTCCCTTAGCCCGCTACCCAAGCGGGCTTTTTTTTGCCTTTCTATCAGTGCCAAAAAGCAAGGTGCCATACTTGACTAATTCGTATCAAAAAGCAAGGCCTGACGATATGAATTGTGATGCCAACCAGCGAATTGTTATCGGTCAAAAGTAGTGGTTGTTTCTTGTACTTGGATGGTTGATTGTGTTGCATAGCGATGGGTGAGAGCGCACTAATTGTTTGATAAATGGAAATTAATGACTGTTGGTATTGCTCATTGAGCGAATAATCGAATTTTACCTGCGTAAAGAAAAAGGCGTATTTTTACCAAAACATTTTCAAATGTTGAATAAAAAGTATTCGAATTTATGTTTCTGTTCGTAAAAATGTGAAATAGTTCCGATTTTTTTACCCAAAACAATCTATCCCACGCTTCCGCCTCTCGAAATATTTCGTCAATGTGTCAGAATCTTGCACAGACTTCGATTAGATAGCTGAGGTCTACCTAAGTGTTTCTGCTTGTTTGAATTTTAGACAGCTGTAGCAACATAGAAACGAGCATTGCATGATCTCACTCGCAATGAGGTAATGCTCACTATAAAAATTAGAAGGATTGCACTCATGGTAAAGCCGAACGCTAAATTGGCCTTGCTTCCCTTAGCAGTTTGTCTCGCTAGTACTCCCGCATTTGCCGCAAGCAATGCAGAGTTGGAACAGCGACTGCTAGAGCAAGAGAAAAAAATTAAAAAGATGGAGCGACGAGTCAAAAGTACTCGTAATGCGGTAAAACAAAACCGTAGTCGGCTTTCTGATATGTCCAGCCGTTTGAAGATCAATGGATTCTTCTCTGCCGGGTCGACGTTGTTAGACAGCAAAGATTTAGAACTAAGCACCTTTAACATAGATGACGAGTACAGTACTTCTCCGGTTACTAAGCTCGGTATTCAGATGACCTTTAAGGTATCTGACGATATTGATGTTACCGGTCAGTTAGTATCCAAGGGTACTGATAACTATGACGTGACTGCTGAGTGGGCTTATTTAAGCTGGCAGATGACTGAAAATTTCACGACACGTATTGGACGTCAACGTACGCCATACTATATGTTGTCTGAATATTTGGATGTAGGTTATGCCTACCCATGGACACGTCCACCGATCGAAATGTACAGCTTGCCTTTGAATAACACTGATGGCATCGCGTTCTTGCATGATTTTAACGCAGGTGATTGGACTTTTGGCACCCATGTGTATGCAGGCGAAGGTTTTGGGGAAGTGGACCAGTTGGAAGGAAGCTTCCGGTTACAGAACCGGGGTATATCTTTCACTGTTGAGACAGGTCCTTGGGCTATGCGTTTAGCGTATAGTAACTCTGAGGTTAAGGTAGACAGTAAGGTTGAAGGTGGAGCGGGCGACTTATTACTTGATGGTATTAATGATCTATTAGTGCCTACGGCTGGTATTCTAAACTCGGGTCACCCTTTAGTTACGTCCACCACAGATATAGAAGAATTGCCTGAATCTGGAATAGAAACGAATTATCTTTCTGCTGCATTTACCTATGATGACGGTAGTCTTTTGGTTATTGGTGAGTTATCAAATCTTGAAGTAAAAGATTTTGTTCAGCCTGCTGGTGATGGTGGTTACCTGATGGTTGGGTATCGATTTGGGAAATGGATGCCTCATGTAACCTTCTCTCGTTTCTATACTGATGCTAAGAATGACGAACAGGTTCAAGAATATATTGAGGTTGCTCTTGATGCAGCGGAGCAATCTAGTGCGATTGAGACTCTATCTGGTGGGTTGCTACCTGCTGCCGTGGTAGTGCCCAATGCAATAGGTTTGGCGAATAGCTTGGAGACTCTAGTCCAAGAGCAAGAGTCTGTAACCGTAGGTGTGGTATATGACATAAGCTCTCGTGTTAAAGCTAAATTTGATGTTACTCAGTATAGCTCTTTCGGAGAGTACAATCAGTACTCGATCGATGGCGGTGGTGACCTTGTGACAACCGAACTCGACGGTTACGGACGCTTTGGCTTAAGCGATGATGCTGATGCGACCGATATCGATTCTAGCACCACAATTTATACCTTTGCTATCGACGCAGTATTCTAAGGGGGCGTTAATCATATGAAAATAATAAAACGGTTGATACCGTCTGCTGTGGCTGCGTGTTTGGTGACTGGTGCTTCACTTTCTGTTGCGGATACCGCAATTATCGTGAGCGCTGAGTCGAGTATTTCGAGTGTTGATGTGGATCGTGTTGCGGCTGTCTTTTTAGGCAAACGTAATAAGATCGATGGTGTGTCAGTAACACCGATAGATCAGGAAGAAGGCCAGGATTCCCGTGAGGAGTTTTATTCAACGGTTGTGCATAAATCTGCATCACAATTGAATGCTTACTGGTCAAGACTCATATTCACCGGTAGAGGTCTGCCGCCTGATCAAGTATCAGGGGACGCTGAAGTGGTTGAAGTGGTTGCTGATGATCCAGATTTGATCGGCTACGTTAGCCCTGGCGCTGTTGATGACAGCGTAAAGGTGATATTGGTCGTTCAGTAATAACCGACCCGTATCCATCAAAAGCCAAACCTTAGGGTTTGGCTTTTTTGTACCTACACGCTTCTTAGCGGGGAGGTGTTATCGTTGGGTGCTGATTTTTTTCGCCCTTTTACAGGGAATACACTATCTTCAAGCCAGTCAGTGAAGCGGTCAATGCTAAGCGGTGGTGTGAGTAGATAGCCTTGTATGATGTCACAGCCCATTTCGGTTAAGGCCTCCATTATTTCCTCAGTTTCCACGCCTTCAGCCACTACTCGCATATTCATATTGTGGCTGATATCTAAGGTTGAGCGAACAATCATGATATCATCATTATTTTCAAGCATGTCTGTGATAAATGATCGGTCAATCTTGAGCTCGCTCATTGGCAGTCGTTTTAAGTGCGACAGACTGGAGTAGCCAGTGCCGAAGTCATCAATTGACGTCGAGAGCCCCGCGTCTTTCCAACCGACAAGAACGTCGTGGGCGAGGTCTGGATTAGTAACCATCGCTGTTTCGGTGATTTCTAGCGTGATAAATTCTGGTGTAATCCCATACCGAGCCATTTGTTCCGCAATAAAATCGGTTAAGTCAGGTTCTTCTAAGTTATGTGCGGACAAGTTGATGGATACGGAGAGCATATAGCTCTGAGTGTGTAGTTTTTGTAATAGGATCATGGACTGGGAAATCACCCAGCGGGTAAGTGGTTTAATGGCGCCTGAAGATTCTGCAAGGGCAACGAATTCATCGGGAGGGATAAACCCGTATTGGTCGTGATTCCAGCGTAGGAGAGCTTCTGCACTGACAATCTCCATATCATGCGTGTCTAGTTGAGGGTGAAGATAAAGCTCAAGCTCGTTCGCGGCAATTGCTCGCCTTAAATCTCCCATCAATGATAGTCGTCGTTCGCTGTAAGGGTTTACGTCATCATTGTAGACACAACATATTTGGCCATGGGTTTGTGATTCTTCGACAGCAACAAAGGCGTTGCGCAGCAAAGATTCGGAGTCGTTGCCATGATCCGGTGCGTAGCACAGGCCACAGGAGGTACTGATATCCAGTGAAATGCTTTCAAATTGAAACTGTTGAGGCAGTTGGTTGAGCATACCGATGATGGTCGCAGTCCCTTTACCATTCTTTGGTTGTTTTAATACGAATGCAAGATTGACCCCTTGAATGGCGGCTAGATATTCCCCTTTTTCTCGGTTAAAAGGAACGCTGACATGATCGGGTAGCTTTCGTAACAAGTTATTGAGGGCTTGGGCGGTGGTTTTTGCCACCATATCCCCTACGTAATGCCCAAGTGTGTGATTTATTTCTCGAAGACGTTTTATCTTTAAAATAACGACAAAGATATTTTTAAGTGTGCCCTGTTGCTGTTGAGTCGCTAATTCGGTATCAATAATTTCGATCAGTTTGTCTCTGTTCGGGAGGCCAGTAATCTTGTCGTGATAGGCTCTGTACGTGAGCGCAGATTCGGCCTCTTTAAGCGCTTCTATTGCTTTTTGTTGTTTTTGTATAGCGATGCGTTTTTCTTGTTGGTGTTGCTGAATCCTATCGCCGATAGCGATTGTGATAATGAGGATCTCTGTCACGGTACCGATTTGTGATGCATGCAAGGTAAAGGTATTTGGTGCAAGCAGACCTCGCAAGGTTAATATGTAGACAAGTGTGCAGACGAGCAGTGTTCCCCAGCCTAATAGGAAAAAGCGTGCCGTTTTTCTTCCGGCGTGAAGGCATACGATACTACTTACGATCATTAACATGGTGAGTGTCGCTAATGATATGTCGGTGAAGGTAATGATGGTTTGGTAGGGCAGAGAAATTGAGCCTACCGAAATCAATGTGCCGACAGGAATCATTAGCAATAGTGCTTTATCTAGCTTGGGGGCAAGTTGTGGCGTATCGAGAAACGGGCGTGCGAACAAGACGCCGAAAATAACCGCGAAACCAATAAAGAATAAGTGTGTGATTTGACTCCATTCTGATGTGCTTCCCCACAGGTAATACGCACCATGGGTTGAGAGGCTGGCTTGAGTAAGGGCGATTGATATTACAAAGCCAATGTAATACAAATACAAATTTTCTCGTAAAGAGACATAAATAAGGAGATTAAAGACAGCCGCGATCAAGAATATGCCGTAATAAATACCCCATGTAAATTCTGTTTCCTTGATGGATTTATAATATTGGCTGGGGTCCATCAAATGCAGTGCAATGGATTGTTGAGCTCGACTCTTAATAACTAAACTGATGGTGTAGGTCTTGTTGGGTTTAAGCGTGATAGGGAAAGCCATTAAACGTGACGGGGTATCATCGCCCTCAGCCGTGACCCTGTCGTTTTGTGTGAAATGAACCGGGGGGCTCCATTCCGTAGATACATAGAGGTCGATATTGTCGAATTGCGGGTACTGACGATCGATTACTAAGTGCCAAGGACGAGGAGATGTTTGGTCGCGTGTGGTAATGGTTTGCTGTATCCAATGGTAGCGCTGGGTGTTTTCAATATGTAAATAATCACTGCTGGAAATTTTAGCAATTCGATTAAATTGGCTGCTCGCCTGGGAGTAGGGGAGTGATTGCGCAGTGCTAAACCAGCGTGCCCCCAATAACATGGATTGGTTTTGTGCTGGTGTATCAGCGTAAGCGAGTGAAATCTGTAGTGTGCATAAACAAATAAGAAGGGCACGCCAAGAATGAACTATGGCATGGCGATCATGTTGCTTTGTTCGATACCTTATGGTGGCCAAAAACAGGCGCCTCCCAACTGCGGTTTATAGGGGCTATTCAATTGATCTATAAGAAAAGTGTAGTTTAAAAAGTCAGCTTTTCTATTGGGGGTCTCAAATAGGGAGATATGCAAAAAAATACTATAGATAGTGGTTAATTCATTACTATTTTGAATATTAGATTTTATACTGCATGCCCATTATGTAATGAATTGATAGAGGAGTAAGAACTATGTATGCAGCCCTGAAGCACCCTCATATGCTATTAGCGTTAACGAGTGGTGTGCTGTTTGTATTGAGAGGTGTGTGGATGTTGCTGGATTCTCCCCAGCTACAAAAGCGATGGGTGAAAATCCTACCCCACGTGGTTGACACGTTATTGTTGGTTTTTGCCGTAGGGTTGATGGTTCAAATCAGCCAGTATCCCTTTGTAGATCATTGGCTTACTGCCAAAGTGTTTGCCTTGCTAGGGTATATTTTTGCTGGCGTAGTGGCATTAAAACTGGGTAAGACAAAGAGAGTGCGAGGTACCGCGTTTGCTGTCGGTCTATTGCTATATGTGTATATCCTAGGAGTGGCAATTAAACATAACCCGTTGAGTTTTTTTGCGTGATTTGATGATCGTGGGGTTGATGGGTTCGCGGGTTGCTGTAACACGCGAATCCACCAATTCTACTGCCGGGGGCTTGGCTATCCTAAAATATTTCGGTCCTCTCTATGTGGGTTAGTCTTTTCTGTACATTGTTACTATACAAGCGCCACCAATGCCCACGTTGTGTTGCAGGGCAACCTTGGCGCCTTCCACCTGCCGCTTTTCAGCCTGTCCTCTTAGTTGCCAGACGAGCTCTGTACATTGGGCTAAGCCTGTTGCGCCTAAAGGGTGCCCCTTGGAAAGTAGGCCGCCTGATGGGTTGACTACAACATTGCCACCATAGGTGTTATTTTCCTCAAGAATGAACTTTTCCGCGGTGCCTTCAGGGGTTAAGCCAAGGGATTCATAGGAGATTAATTCATTTGCAGTAAAGCAATCATGGAGTTCAACAACATCAATATCTTCCGCTCCGATTCCTGCTTGTTCGTAAACCGACGCTGCTGCTCGCTGGGCCATGCCGTAGCCGACCATGTCCATCATGCTGTCTTTGAAACTGCTTGGTTGATCGGTTTCTAGTGCCTGTCCAGCGATATAGACAGGGTTTACGATGCCTTTTTTACGGGCAAACTCATCGGAACAAAGCACTGTTGCGCCAGCGCCACAAGTGGGTGGACAACATTGAAATCGTGTTAATGGGCCGTGTTGATGGGGCGAAGCCATTACCTGTTCAAGCGTGAGTAAATCTCCAAATAGAGCGTAGGGGTTTACGTTGGCATGTTTTCGGGCCTTGACGGCGATCCGCCCAAATACATCATCCGCAATGCCATATTTATTTTGATACTCGACACCTGCGCCGCCAAACATCTGTGCCGCAGGTGGTGCCGCAGTGAACTGCTGTAGGCGTAATTGCGTTTCTAAGTGCTTGCCTAGCGAGGGAACTCTATCCCCCCACTTAGCCTGTAACGCCCCTTTCTCCATCTTCTCGAAACCTAGCACCAGTGCGACCTCTACTGCCCCTGATGCTACGGCTTGGCGAGCGGCGAATAAGGCGCTGGACCCAGTTGAGCAGTTGCTATTCACATTAAAAATTGGAATGCCGGTTTGACCAACTTCATACAGTGCACGCATACCACTACAGCTATCCCCATAGACGTAACCCGTCCATGCTTGTTCGATTTCACTGTATTCGACAGCGGCATCTTGCAAGGCCAATTTGGCGGCGGTAGCCCCCATCTCGTGATAATCCTGGCCCGCAGGATCACCAGGCTTAGTGAATTTTGTCATGCCAACGCCAATCACATTAACTCGTCTAGACATTACTCTCTCCTAAGTGACGTGTTTATTTATTAGACAGGTTAGCCATAACTGACATCATTGCTTCTTGGGTGTTACCTGGGTGATCGGCGTCGGTAAAATCGTTAATAGTATCCCAGTGCTCGTTGACGTCCTCAGCGTTAAAACCGTTAGCTAGATTGAATCCATGGCCTTTGCTGCGTTCCCAACGTAGTTTTCCTATCCAGCCTGCACCGACTTCGTATAAATTTCCTGTGTCGGTATTGTTTTCATCGCAGAGTTTTATGACTAAGGGCGTAACGTATTCAGGTTTGAGTTGGGCGATTAGCGGTGGCGGGAGAATGGTTTCAGTCATTCTAGAGCCCGCAATGGGGGCAATTGAGTTGACGACTATGTTACTTTTTTTGCCCTCTATCGATAGTGTTTGTCCCAGGCTGTATAGCCCTAGTTTGGCCATGCTGTAATTGGCTTGTCCAAAATTACCGTAAATCCCTGCGGCAGAAGCGGTGAAGATAATGCGACCGTATTCGTTATCTTTCATATAGGGCCAAGCGGCATGGGTGACTTTGTAAGCACCTTCCACATGGACCTGATAAACCAGGTTCCAGTCGGCATCGGTCATTTTAGAGAAGCTTTTATCGCGAAGAATGCCTGCATTATTAACCACGATATCAATACGGCCGAAATTGTCGATTGCTGTTTGAACGATTTTGTCGCCATCTGTCACTGAGTCGTAATTGGCGACGGCTTCTCCGCCAGAGGCAATAATCTCGTCGACAACAAGGTCGGCTGCATTCTTGCTTGCACCTTCTCCAAAAGCGCTGCCGCCTAAGTCATTAACGACCACTTTAGCGCCACGTTTAGCGAACTCGATGGCATGGCTTTTTCCTAAGCCGTTGCCTGCCCCTGTAATTATGACAACACGATCATCAAAACGAACTTCTGACATGGTATTTCTCCCGGACTTTGTTTTTTGTGCAAAAAAAAGGCGGAGAAGTCCGAAACTATGTTTCGAAAGACTACACCGCCAAAATTTTTAAGCGCAAGGTCTCGGTAGAAGAGGTCGCTTGCGTTATAACCCTAATCCGCGTCCAATAATCTCTTTCATTATCTCATTGGTACCCGCGAATATAGGGGTGATTCTTGCGTCCACATATGCTCGGGCAATGGGGTATTCCCACATATATCCTGCGCCACCGTGGAATTGTACGCATTGATCAACAACGCGCCCTTGAAGGTCGGTACACCACCATTTTGCGGCAGCAGCATCATCGGCAGTTAACGTACCTTCGTTAAGCTTAACGACTAGGGAGTCCAAGAAGGTTTGCCCAATCATTATTTCGGTATGCATCTCCGCCATTTTGAAGCGGGTATTTTGGAATTTGCCAATTTGAGTACCAAATGCACTACGTTCCTTGACAAAATCCAGGGTTTCTTCGAATGCGAAGTGGCAGCTTCCCATTGCTCCAGCGGCACAGACAATACGTTCTTGCGCGAGCTTTTGCATGAGATAGACAAAGCCTTGGCCTAGTTCGCCGAGTAAGTTGTTTTTCGGCACTTTTACATTCTCGAAAAACAGCTCGGCAGTATCCTGTGACTTCAATCCCATTTTTTGTAGGTTGCGGCCGCGAACAAAGCCTTCCATACCTCGTTCTACGACAATAAGGTTAATACCTTCGTCACTCTTAGCAGCGACGATCACGATATCCGCTAATATACCGTTGGAAATATAGACCTTTGAGCCGTTTAGAAGGTAGTGATCCCCTTTGTCTTCTATACGTGTTTTGATGGCTTGAAGATCACTGCCTGCATCAGGCTCTGTCATCGCAACGGCGAGTATGGCTTCACCGGAGCATACTTTGGGAAGCCAGCGCCTTTTTTGTTCGTCCGTTGCGTAGGAGTCCAAATAGGGTGCAATAACATCGTTATGCAAGCCTATTGCAAACCCGCTTTCGCCGACCATCGCTAATTCTTCGATCATTATCATGGAGTAGCGAAAATCTTTTAGCCCCAGTCCACCGTATTCTTCATCAACAAACGGCGCTAAAAAGCCATTTTCACCGGCCTTAAGCCAGGCCTCTCTAGATACAATGCCATCTTCGATCCAATCTTCGGTATAGGGGGTGACTTCCTCATCACAGAAGCGGCGAAAGCTGTCGCGAAATACGTGATGCTCTTCTTCGAAAATGGAACGATTTTCGATACTCATATTATTACCTTGTCCTGTATCTCTAGCAGTTAACCCCAGAGCGGGTAAGGGTCATAGGCCTGACTGCATGGTTCTAATTATTGTTTTTTGAGTCCGTTTTCAGCAATGACGTAATATGCCAAATTTCCTGACATATTCGTTCATGAGGGTAGATCTTCTGTGTTGTAGGCAGTAAAGTGGACGAACTCTATAGGGGTATAAGCTGTGTTTACCTTTGTTTTTGTTATGCAAATACGGCTGTTAGAACGATCTTAAGGTATCGTGGGAACACTGTCGAGGTGTTCGCGATAGTGAATGAAAAGAAGATAGAGGAACGTGTGGCTAAAGATCTAATTCCGATAAAACAGGTACTGGTATTGCTGGAAGCGGCAAAACGCAGCGGCGTAAGTTCACACGAGCTGTTGGAAGAGGTTGGCATCGAACCTAGTTTGCTTGAGCAGCCCAATGCCGCTATCGAAAAACGTACACTAATTCAACTTATGCTGATTGTTATGCATCGAACTCAAGATGAGTTTATGGGGTTTGGTGAAGGGCGTGTATCCCGACCGGGTACTTTCAGCATGATGGCTCATGCACTGATTAATTGCGCTACCTTAGAGAAAGCGATTACTCGTAGTATTAAGTTTTACGAATTGTTTGAAATATATATGTCTGCAGAATTGAAGCGTAGTGATGATGACTCTCGTGTGCAGTTCAATTCGTTCAAGAATGTTGAGTTTCGTGAGCATATATTAGAAGCGACGGTCTTTTTAGCGGTACGTTTTTTTGGTTGGTTGGTTGGACAAACGTTGGTGCCCAAAAAGATATGTTTTGATTTTGAAATGATAGATGATGGCGGTTATGCCGATCAATTTTCTTGTCCTGTTTTGTATAACCAGGCAGCAACAGTCTTGGTGTTGGAAAATCGATACTTGGATATGCCGTTAATACAAAATCCGCTTTCATTGTCTAAATTTCTTAAGTCTTCGTTACGGGAGTTGATGGAAGGCGATATCAAAAATGCTAGCCTGAACGCACAGATTCGAAGTATTATCAGTAAAGAATATGGGAATAACTTCCCTGATTTTTCTGTGGTGTGCGAGAAGCTTAATATGACACCGCAAACATTACGCCGACGCTTAAAAGATGAGAATACGAGTTATCAGGAGATAAAGGATAGTATTCGTAAAGATGGCTCCATTTATTATTTGTCCCAACCCGAACTCACCATTGATGAAATTGCTATGCTGATGGGTTTTTCTGAAGCTAGCTCGTTTCACCGAGCGTTCAAAAAGTGGACGGGTAAGACCCCCGCCGTTTATCGGCAGGGTATGTTAGAGGGGGAAGTGTAAAAATAATAAGACCAATAAACTATAGGTTTAGATAGTTTTTCCCAAGGTATATGTGACGGTAACTGACGTTCCAGTATCGTTGTATTCTACGCTGTCACATAACGTGTCGATGAGTGATACGCCACGACCAAATGAATCATCTTCATCAGACTTTCTAAGGTTGTTTACATCAAAACCTTTCCCCGAATCACTGAATTGAACGGTAAGTTGTCCATGCTTCTCGTCAACTTCAAAAGAAACATTAATGGTAACATTACCTTCTTTTAGTTCATTTAGCCTTTCTTCCCTCTGGGTGTAGTAATCCAGATAGCCATCTTCGGTAAGTTTTAATTGGGACGATAAGCCTAGTACTCCATGCTCAAGTGCGTTAGAGAACAGCTCTGACATGACTGTGTGGAGGTAGTCTTTGTGCTCTGAAACACCGGGTGATGCCCCCATCATATCGATCACTTGGGATACCGGTGATGTGCCTAGTAACGCTTCTGGTCCCAAGCTCATATTCAAAGTCCAAGGGAGTTTACCTTGCTTAGGCGCTTCTGTGTGTTCTTCTGCTTCCAATTCAACAGGGGAGCAGATGAGTTCTATGACAGTAATATCGTCGTTCTGATCCAGGTCGCCACGGAAGGTTTTGATGTCATAAATTAGCTTTGTGAAAGGATCGCTTTGCGTACCGTCAAATAGGGCTTGCATGCGGTCGTCTCCGTACATATCGCCTTTAGGATTGAGGGACTCCGTGATACCGTCGGTGTAGACATAGAAGCGATCGCCGGGTTCTGGATGGCGAATAGTCACTTCTCGCTCAAACTCACTGTCCTCAAGTACACCAAGAGGCATATGTGACGAAATGATGGTTTCTTTGAGCTTGCCTTCGGAATCAGTGATTAGGATGTCAGGCAGGCCGCCCGCCCAGAACGTAACGCGACTACCGTCGCCATTCATTTCTAATACGGCGGCGGCAGCAAACATAAAATCAGGCAAGAAACCTTCCAGTGACCGATTGAGTTTGCGAGCGATATCGCTGACGGAATCGCCCGCAACGGTGCAGTCATAGAATGTCTGTGACAACGGTAGAGCACCGATAGCGGCAGGTAAGCCATGGCCAGTAAAATCGGCCAGTATTACATACAGTCCGCCAGAAGGAGAGGGCGCCGATAGTAAAATATCACCATTAAATGTTGTTGCTGGTGAAATATAGTGTCGGGTATTCGTGCAGTCTCTTAGGCTGGCACCCATCGCTTTCTCAAATACTGATTTAGCGATTTCGTGCTCACGCTCAGTCAGTAAATGCAGTTTTTCAAGCTCAACCTTTTGGTTGTTTAGCTCTTCGTTGAGATCACGGATACGCGAATGGGCTTTGATTTTAGCTTGCAGAACCTGCTCGTTAATAGGTTTGCTCAGAAAATCATCACCGCCAATGGAGAGGCATTTAGCTAGAGATGCGTCATCGGATAGCGCTGTAAGAAAGATAATAGGGACGTGGGTGTCACCCAAATACTCTCGAATAGTTTTGGTCGCTTCAAACCCATCCATGATGGGCATCATTACATCCATCAGAACTAAGTCAGGTGATTCTGACTTGAAAATATCGACACCTTCCTGCCCATTAACCGCTTCTATTACGGTATGGCCATCATCCTCTAGAATCCAAGATAATAGCTTTCGATTGGCTTCAGTATCATCGACGATCAAGATATTCATAAATCTACGCCTACTTACTCAATATTGAATTTCTTATCGAAGCGAGAGATTGTGAGAATTTTCTTTATCTGAGGGCGACAATTAACGATGGAGATCTTCGCGCTCTCACCAAGGGTTTTTCGCATATTAAGCAGCATGCCTAACGCCGAACTATCCATGTGTTCGGTGGCCCGCATGTCTATTGTGTAAATCACGTCCTTTTTTTCTGCGTAGGCTGAGCGAAATTCTTGTACAAGCTCAAAATCAAACCTACCGACGATACTGATGGTGAGTTCCTTGTTATCGCTGGATAATGCACTTTCTACCGGCATAGTCTTGCTCCACGTTGGTTTACAATATTATTTAGCTAAGCTGCTTTCTTTAGAATAGATCTAAATCGCCACCTGATCCTGCTTCTTCACCAGTTTCTACAGTTTTTTGATGTTTTTGTTCAACTAGGACTGCCAATTCATCGATGGCGCCTTTCGCGTGCTGAGTAAAGTGACTCTCTTCTGCAAGTGCATCCCACTGTTTATTGATCTGCTCTAATTGATTCAGTTTAGCTGTTATTTGAGAAACTACCTGACCAGTGACATCACCAAATTGTAGAGCCATAATTGCCTTGTTGACGTCTTGGTTTACATGTTGGTTGAGGCCATTGAGATCGTCCATGGTGCTTGAAATGGATTGGTTCATATCTTCGAGGCTGACAAGCATTGTGTCGACGTGTCCTTTGGCATCGATGGCATTATTAAGATCCATCGAGGCTATTTCTCCAACGATTCTTTTAACTTCCGTCACTGTAGTCTGCGCGGCTTCGGCTCTGTTTCTTATCTGGTCACTTAAGTTATTGGTGTGTTGAGATAGGTTCCGGACTTCATCAGCAACAACGGCGAAGCCACGGCCTGCTTCACCTGCTCTAGCCGCTTCGATCGCAGCATTGAGCGCGAGAAGGTTGGTCTGCTCAGCGATATTACGAATTTCGTTGAGCAAGCCGAACATTTGCTCCAACTCCGTAACCATGTCGCCAATATGATGCACCGCTTGTACGCTCTTATCGCTGACATCAATCAGTAATTCAACATACTCAGAGAGGGTATCACTTACCTCGCGAGCAAACTTTTCTACGGTGACTGACTCCTCTTGGTTTTTATCGTCGGCTTCGGAGCTCTTGGTCTGACCTGTCACAAGAGACATGACGTGATTGATGAGCTTGTTGGTTTCGTTGGAGGTCGCTGACATACCAGAAAAACTGCCGGTCAACTGAGTGGTGCTGTCATCTATGGCGCTTTTAAGGAAGCTCAAGTCTGACTGGATCTCTGAATGACCTTCGTGCATGATCGTCATCGAGTCATTGAGTGGTGTGGTTTCGTTGGATGATAAAAACTCAGGTACTGACTCTTGTTCGTCTGCTTTTGGTGGTAATAAGAGCTCTTTATGGACTATCGCATAGGATATTGCGATAACACCGAATACGCTCAGTGTTATCCAGAGTTGAGGTGCCAGAGCAGAAAGGGTTCCGCCGGCAATGATAAAAAGCAAAAACAGCTGGGACTTATTCAAATTTTGCCAATTTCCAGAAAAAGTGAGCACGTCGAGTTGTAACTGATTGTTTTATAATCAGTTTAGACTAAAAGTGCTTTTTTTCCAGTTAGCTAGCAAATAAGTTTTCATTGAACGAAAGTAAGACGTGCGGGTTACCCTGCATTTTCTTGTTTGGCTTCGAGAAACTCCCATCGCTCAAACGCAATCTCTAGTGACTTCTCTACGGATGCTAATTCTGCTTGTAGTTTGTTAACGTTATCTGGGCTGTCTTGATAGATTTTTGGGTCTGCTAAGAGGCTATGAATTTCTTCGGTACGAATTTCATGCTGCTCTATCTCTTTTGGGAGGGACTCAAGTTCTCTATTTTCCTTGTAGCTTAGTTTTGTGGTGCTGGGTGCTTTGGCTTCCTTTTTTTTGACTGTTTTTACCGCAGCGCTTTGGTTGCCCTTTGGTCGTTGACGAATCCAATCATCGTAGCTTCCGAGGTATTCGCCAATTTTGCCATTCCCTTCAAACACCAGTGTGCTGGTAACGACATTATTAATAAAGGTTCGATCGTGGCTTACGAGTAGCAGGGTGCCAGTGTAACTGGACACTAACTCTTCCAGCAGCTCTAGCGTTTCGATATCCAGGTCGTTGGTGGGTTCATCCATAATAAGTAAATTGGATGGTTTGGAGAAAATCTTAGCCAGCAGGAGGCGGTTCTTCTCCCCGCCAGAGAGTGCTTTTACCGGTGTGTTGGCTCTGTCAGGAGTAAACAAGAAATCTTGCAGGTAGCCGATTACATGTTTAGTTTGACCGTTGACGTCTATCGAATCACTGCCTTCCCCAATATTCTGGCGTACCGTTTGCGACTCATCTAACTGATCCCTTAGTTGGTCGAAAAATGCTATTTGCAAATTAGTGCCAAGCTCTACGGTCCCGGACTGCGGCGCTAGTTTAGCTAATAGCAAGTTAAGCAGCGTGGATTTACCCACACCGTTAGGCCCTATAAGCCCTATCTTGTCGCCGCGTAATATAAGGGTCGACAGGTCTTGTACAATCGGATTGTTTTCGTAGGTAAAATTGATGTTCTTGGCTTCGATGACCTTTTGACCACTGCGATCGGCGACTTGGGTTACAAATGATGCCTTGCCTTGTACATTGCGTCTTTCCGAGCGTTCTTGGCGCATGGTTTTGAGCGCGCGTACACGCCCTTCATTTCTTGTACGACGTGCTTTTATACCTTGGCGAATCCACACTTCTTCTTGCGAAAGGCGCTTATCAAAAAGGGCATTTTGTTTTTCTTCCGCTTCTAGCTGTTCTTGTTTTCGGCGTAGGTAATTTTGGTAACTGCCTGGCCAATCAGATAACTGCCCCCGGTCTAAATCGATAACACGATTCGCCAGCTTTTCTAAAAATGATCTATCGTGACTGATAAATAGTAGGCTACCTTGGTAGCTCGCGAGAAATTCTTCTAACCATTGTATAGATTCAATATCCAGATGGTTGGTCGGCTCGTCGAGCAATAATAGGTCAGGCTCTTGAACTAGGGCTTTAGCAAGCAAGGTGCGTCGTTTGACACCCCCCGATAAGTCAGAAAACTGCATGTCCCCATCAAGGCTCAGTTTTGACAGCGTGGTGTCTACCCGTTGTTGTAGTTCCCAGCCATTTTGCGCTTCTAATTTTCTTTGAATAGATTCCAATAGATTGAGGTTGGATTCGCTAGGATCTTCTGCGACATCGTGGGTAATCTTATTGTATTCATCTAATAAAGGCCCTATGTCACCTAGTCCTGAGGCAACAACGTGAAAAACCGACCCTGCACCAGTATCGGGGACATCCTGCTCAAGGCGCGCGATTTTTATATTGCCGCTACTTTCTATAAGGCCTTCATCTGGCTTGATTTCACCGGTAATGGTTTTGAGCAGCGTGGACTTCCCAGAACCATTTCGACCTACAAGGCATAACTTATCGCCTTTCTCGATGGTCAGGTTGAGATGGTCGAGTAGCATCGGACCACCGAAGCTAACGGTAATATCTCGTAAACGTAGCAATGACATGGGAACTTCCTTCATACAATGAGCAATAATGTGCGGCGGGAAGTATACCCGAACTGGGTCTGGCTTGCAGGAACAATGGAAGGGAGGGAGTGACTGGCCATTAATCAGCTAAGTTAATTAGTGGCCAGTTAGGTAGATGGATTATTCCCTGGATAGTAAATCTCTTGCGATATGAGTAATTTGTATTTCGTCGGTACCACCGTAGATCTGTAAGATCTTTGCGTCTCTGGCAAGTTGTTCTACATGGTATTCTGCCATATATCCATTGCCTCCGTGGATCTGGACGGCTTCCAATGCAACGTCAACGGCGGCTTGTGCTGCATATAATTTCATTGCAGATGCTTCTGCGAGAGTCGGTTTGTGGCCTTTTGCGGATAATTCGATATAGCGGAATACCATATTTTGTAAATTAACCCGAGCAACTTCCATCTTGGCTAGTTTTGCCTGTATCAACTGAAACTGTCCAATTGGCTGCCCAAATTGCACTCTTTCCTTCGAATATTGTACAGACAGCGCTAAACAACGTTCAACGATACCAAGTGCCATTGCCGCAACACCGGATCGTTCAGAGGAAAAGGTATCTTTGGCCCCCGAGCGAGCGGACACGTCTTCGGTTTCTCCCAGTAGTCGGTCTGCTCCTACCTTTACGTCTTGCAAGAATAGCTCGCCGGTAGGTGAGGAGTGAATTCCCATCTTTCTAAACGGCTTGCTTTGTTCTAGGCCTGGCATGCCGGAATCAAGGATAAAACTCAGTACCTTCCGCTGTTTTGGTTCGATGCCTTCTTCGTCTAGCTTACAGATGAAGATGATTGTGTCTGCGTAAGGGCCGTTGGTAATAAATGTCTTGTTCCCGTTAAGAATATAACCGCCATCTTCAGTTCGTTTGCAGCTAGCTTTCATCGAACCAAAAGCATCGGAGCCAGAATTTGGTTCGGTGATTGCCCACGCGCCGACTTTTTCTAATGTGAGTAATTCGGGGGCCCAACGCTCTTTTTGGGCAATTGAGCCTTTTGACATAATAGCTCCGCCAGTCAGCCCCATGCTTACTCCCATTGCGGTCACCATTCCTGGGCAGTATTTGCACAGCTCTATCACGGGGATCATGGTCATTGCAGTTTCATCCGCTCGCATCATTTCTTTTGCGGCGTCATCTTTTTTCGCGGGTGTTTTGGCTTCGTAGGTACCGGCGGCAATCGCTTTTTCTTTTGCGATTGTCTTTTCGAAATTAGTGCGAGCCATAGCGTCTATGCCGAACGTTTTGATCATTTTTCGTAAGACGTCGTAGGGCGGGGTATCCCCATGCTCAAGCTCTTCTACGTTGGGGGCAATCTCGGACTCAATAAAGCTGCGCACTGCATCGCGCATCATGCGCTGCGTGTCACTCCAGTCGATCATAAAGGGCTCCTTCAGAAAAAGTCGTTATAAAATCGGCGAATAGGTGGTGGGCTCAACGTAAGAACAATTCTCCGGAGCCGTTATTGAGGTTATCTAAATCTATAGTGAGAGGTAATGACCAAAAGGTTTGCAATCGCGCTAATTTTAGTACGTTTTGGTCAGGTTGAAGGGGGTTGTGTTGTAGATTGAAGCTTTTTGGCCATATTTTCGTATCGATAGGCCTCGTCACTTAACCCTTGTCGTTCTAAAGCTTTACTTAAACTATAAAGAGCCTTTGCCAACATTGCGTCATCGTTTGGCTCCGTCATCAACTGTTTTACGATCTTTTTTGCGGTATCTAATTGTTTTAGTTGAATAAATACAAGGAGTAATTTGATGTTGAGATCAAAGGGGATAACGGCACTGTGCTCTTGAGATAAGTAATCGCAATAGAGGTCATGAACGGACTCTAAGTATTGATGGTGATGAACGCCGTGTTGGAAAATATCGAGTACTAGTGTATCTATGGTTGTTTGGTTTTTGTGCATCTTTTCTACATGGTAGCGCTGGATTTTCAGCTGGATGTGCTTTGGATGTGCTTTTGATAAGGATTCAAGTTGAACTCGGGCTGCAGAAAAATTGAATATTGAGATTTGTTTAAGGGCATCGTTTAGTTGAGTACGGTAGGCCTGATCGGCATCGGAGGCTTCCAGTGATGGACTATCTTTTACCAAGATCCATCGTCTAAAGGCATAAATATACGCAACCCCAGCGCTTAAGCCCCCTACGATTGCGCTATAGCCAGTGTTTGCTTCAGGGTTAATGATAAGTTGCAGTACCTCTATGAGAATCCATGCTGGAGCGATTACAAGCGCTGGTGCAGTAAAATAACCCCAATAAAATATAACAAAATAGAAAAAGCGAATCTTGTGTAGTTCATAAATTGCGATATACATGCCTAATATGGCAGAAATTGCCCCAGAGGCACCGACTAGAGGAATGGGGCTTGCACCATTGAACGCAAGATAGGTAAGGCTTGCGAGTAGTGCGCACAGAATATAAGCGACTAGAAAATGAAACGATCCAATTGCAGCTTCAACGCCTATTCCTACGATAGCGAGAAAAATCATGTTGCCAACAAGCTGGCTCCAGTCATGGTGTAAAAATTGGTAGGTAAATAAAGTGAGGGGCCGGCTTTCGGCAGGAGTAAGCCCGTACTTGATGTAACTTATTTCGCGTATTTGCGCTTCAACTTTCTTATGTTCGCGTAACCATGGGCCATACTCTTTCTCCCCCCAAAATGAGAGGTCAGTTTGGTTGAGCCAGAGAATATACCCTAGGTCGACTAATATATGGGGGTATATGGCATTCTTATCGCCGTCGTTCCATTGTTGCTCGATGGCCTGGGCGAGAGGTATTTGATCTGATTGGTATAGATAGTTGATGAAGTTGTCATACTCCATCTTGGGCAGGATACTGTCTTTATGTTGTTCCGTGAGGGATGCAACTTTACGTTCATCCTGGGTTTGCCAAACGATGAACGTAAGTACGTTAAGAAAAATAAGTACGGCGGTGACAATAGGAGCTTGTTTCCAGCTAATCTTTTTTTCTATCGGAACAATGATCATTGATGTTCTCTAAGTGCTAGAAATTATAAACAAAAACACCAACTTAAGGTGTTTTTAGATAATCTGGTTATTAATATGGCACAAATGACAGCCTTTCGCGGTGTAAATGTGAAAATTGTTGACAATTTATACCTTTTTCCGGTGATAGTTTGCTATATTTGAAACTTAGGTTATCTTAATAAATACAAGGTTCTCAATTGGTTAAGAACAAAAGAGGGTTGGGTTTTGACTAAATCAGAGTTGATCGAACGTGTTTCGATAAGGCAGCAACAGCTTTCTCAGAAAGACGTCGAATTAGCAATAAAGACTATGATTGAGGAAATGTCTCAAACATTAGCCACGGGTGGAAGAATAGAGATTCGTGGGTTTGGTAGCTTTTCTTTACATTATCGATCTCCCCGAGTTGGGCGAAATCCCAAAACTGGGCAGTCTGTCGATCTTACCGGAAAATTTGTCCCGCACTTTAAGCCGGGCAAGGAATTGCGGGAACGGGTGAATGAGCATTCGGTACCACCGCTGGCAAATTAGTTAACCTATTTGTTCCAATGGTTTGAAATAACACTTGAATTTCGCTTTCAAAAAGCGGCATGATTGCGCAATTGTGTCGCTTTTTTTATGTTCGGAAATCAACGAATTGGAATGGCTTGCGAGGAATCACCCTTGAGAGCCAAATATTATATTATGGGTAAACTTAAGTTCTTATTAATTATCTTATCAATCATTGCTATTGCTTGGGTTTGTGTTGTTTTTTTGGGTAGTAATGATGGTGTACCAGTTGCCATAGATCTCTTGTTTTCAACTTTCTTCCCTGTATCTGTCGGCAGCCTCGTTCTGGGTAGTTTCTTTCTTGGATTGGTATTTGGAGCGACGCTTTGTTTGGCGTATGTCTTTGTACAATCATTAGAGTTGCGTAGAGCCAGAAAGGATGCAAACGAATTCAAGAAGCAGTTGGATCAACTGCGTTCCCTGTCGCTAAAAGACGCCCTATAAAATGATGGATCTTTTGGTCGGTACATTACTGTTTTTTGCCATTGTTGTTGGCTGGTTTTTGGGTAAGGCTGAGCGAAAGAAAAAACCTGCATATTTGGGTGCTGACCCCGTCACTCGAGAGTATTACCTCGGGCTGAATCTATTACTGAATGACAAGCAAGATGAAGCGATGGAAGTGTTTATGCGAACCATCGAGGTCAGCCCAGATACAGTAGAGACTTATCTGGTCATGGGCAGCTTATTCCGACGTAGAGGGGAGGTTGATCGGGCTATTCGAATACATCAGGATTTGTTAGCAAGGCCTTCTATTTCCAAAATGCAGCAAACGACGGTTCGGTATGAGCTTGCCAGAGACTATCTTAAAGCCGGGGTGCTGGATCGATCGGAGAGGATCCTCAAGGAATTGGTTGAAGAGGATAGTGTTTATGTATCAAGCAGCCTTGAGTCTTTGATGTCTATTTATGAGCAGGAAAAGTCTTGGGAAGAGGCTATTGAGGCCGCGGGATTGTTAAGTAGCAAAGGCGTTGCTGGTACAGCTGAGAGGGTTGCGCATTACCATTGTGAGATTGCAGAGCAATCGATCTCAGTGAGTGATTTTGTTGATGCTAGGAGGCAGCTAAAAAAAGCCTTACAGAAAGATAAAGGTTGTGTGAGAGCGAGTTTATTGCAGGGAAAGCTTGAATGCGACGCGGGGGAATACAAAGATTCTATTAAGGTTCTGCGTCGAATTAGGCATCAAAATGAAGATTTTTTGCCTGAGGCGCTTCCGCTGCTTGATAAGAGTTATCATGCCCTTGATCAGGGAGGGGAATATATCCAGTATCTGTTTACCCTATTGGAGCAGCACCCCGCAATTTCTATTGTGATCGCTTTGTCAGATAGGCTGCGGGAGTTAAAAGGCGATGCAGAAGGTGCATTTGTGTTATCTGAATATCTCAAACAGCGTCCATCGGTACGTGGGTTACACCGATTGATTGATTTTCATATGGCCCATTCAGAGGGTGCGGCGCGGGATAATCTGGCATTATTGCAGGCATTTACCCAGCAAATGATACACAATAAACCCATATATCAATGTAATGCATGTGGTTTTAATGGTAAAACGCTGCATTGGCATTGCCCTACTTGCCAAGAATGGGGAACGGTAAAACCGATCCATGGGCTAGAGGGCGAATAGTCTACTTACTTAGCGCAAATTCAATATCAATTTACAGAAGTGATGAAAATAATGACGTCTTCTACTAATAACGCCACCGTTAGTTCTCCTATTGTTGTCGCATTGGATTATCCCTATCTTTCCAATGCGCTAGAACTGGTTGATCAGTTAGATCCGAGTACATGCCGAGTGAAGGTGGGGAAAGAGTTATTTACTCGTGAAGGTCCGGCAGTGTTATATGCGTTGCATGAACGTAAGTTTGACGTGTTCTTGGATCTCAAATATCACGACATTCCGAATACCGTTGCGAAAGCCTGTAGTGTGGCTGCTGATATGGGGGTTTGGATGATGAATGTGCATGCTTCTGGTGGTGCGAGAATGATGGAGGCCGCTAAGACGGCGGTAGAGCAATCTGGCTCCGGTGCCTTATTGATTGCCGTGACTGTTCTAACCAGTATGGATGCAGGTGACCTGCAAGGGATTGGTATTTCACGGTCTCCCGAACAACAAGTGGCCCATCTTGCAAAACTAGCCAAGGACAGTGGTTTGCATGGCGTAGTTTGCTCGGCTCAGGAGTCAGAAATGCTAAAATCACAATTGGGTGCCGGCTTTTCTCTTGTTACACCTGGTATTCGCCCTGAGGGCTGCGATGCGGGAGATCAACGACGAGTGATGACGCCACCACAAGCACAAGCGGCGGGTGTTGATTATATGGTGATCGGTCGTCCTATTACTCAGGCTGAGCATCCTCAGCAGGCGCTAGATAGTATTTTGGCATCGTTGGCGTAGAAACGTCAGTAAGATTTTCTAAAATCCCTATATCATTTATGTTTATTCAGTCTCTGTTCATGTGCATGTGCACATAATTCAACAACTTAAGACAAATCAGAATGGAGATCGACATGAAAAATATAAGGATAGTAGCAGCGTCTTTTGTAATGCTTTTGGGCCTAATGTTCCACTCGGGAGCAGGAGTGGCTGAAGAGGGTAAGCCTGATACTCAGCGTTTAATGAATATCAATACTGCGGATGCGCAATCAATTTCCAAGGTATTGAGCGGAGTTGGCCTTAAAAAAGCGCAAGCTATAGTGGCTTACCGAGAGCAGTATGGCGAGTTTAAGACTCTTAATGAACTTACTGATGTGAAGGGAATTGGAGCAGGAACTGTGGCCAAAAATGAGCATGTAATCGTATTTGAGTAGTCGTTAGTGGTTTATAGGCCTAGCCCCGTCGTATTGCGGGGCTTTGCTATTATCGAACCATATGGGAATAATACCGTTTCACTTTAGATATTCGAAACATTTGGTTGTGTTGTGTACAATGCGTCACCAGGAAAATAGGGAGTTAAGTATGAAAATTGATAGTTTGGTAAAACACTGTGCACAGATGGTCGTTGCGATCTTATGGGTCTGTTCGAGTATCTCTGTGAATGCGGGGGAACATGACGTACCTAGCGACTTGGTGGCGGCATTATTTGTTGAGATGAACACAAAGCTTCAGGATGATCAGAAGCTCATCGAGGAAAATCGGGAACATCTATTAGTCCTGGGTGAGGAGGTGTTAGGTCCCTACGTTGCTTTCCAAAAGATGGCAAAACAAGTGTTAGGTAAGAACTGGAAAAAGATTACTGAGGATCAGCAGCAGCGTTATTCTGAGGCATTTAAAAACCGAGTGAGTTTGGCGATGGTGTCTCAATATGACCCGACAAAAAAGTACTCGTTGAAAATCACGGGCGAGCGAAAGAACAAGAAAGGAAACCGTGCGGTCGTAAAAAGCATTGTGAATCAAATCGGCGGTGCAAGCAGTTATGCTATTGATTATAAATTATACATGAATAAGAAGGTCAAAAACTGGCAAGTGTATGACGTTATCGTGGAAGGGATTAGCGTATTGCAGAGTTTTAAGTCTGCTAGTGCAGATGAAATAAAGAAAAATGGAATTGAGAAGCTTATTGAGCAGCTAGAGGTTAAGCCTAAAGAGAAGGAAGAGGTTGCTGAGGGTAAGAATGAGACAGTAGTAGCAGTAATCAAAGAGAAAGAGTAATCAGAGTGTAAGAACGAAATAGGACTGGTTCCCTGTTTCGTTCTTACACTGTAGAGTTTAGATGGCCTGTAGGTGCGTGTGTTTTGTGCCTCAGTCAAGGATGTATATTTGTTCATCTAGTTAGTTTAAGAAACTCCCTGCGTTGTTGTATCTATCTGAATTGTCGATAAAAAACTTGCGTGAATAGGTAATCGGGTCGATACTTCCTTGTAAAAAGTGATGGTCTTGGGTGGTTGATTGCTATTCAAGCTAAACTATCTCGTTAATTCCTATGATAATTACATTTGTCACGTGTATCCGGTGTAAATGGAGTGGTTTGTCGCGACTTCTACACGGATTTCCTTGTATTCTCATAAATGGACCAAGCTAAAAACCTTATATGATGACCTATTTTTTAAATTTCTTGTTGGATGGTAATGCTCGCAGAAAGTTAGCAATGCTGTTTCTGATGTTTTCGGTTTCTCACTCTTCGATAGGCAGCGTTATTTCTCCAACGCCTCAACAGGTAGCGGCCTTTAAAAGTATGCCTGTGTCTGAGCAAAAGCGGTTGGCTAAACAGTTGGGTGTGAGTTGGAACGCGGGCATTGAGAGTGCCACTTCGCGCCCTGTGGAAATCAGAGATACCATTGAACCTAGAGAAATATACGACGAAACGGCGAATAAGCCCAGTATGGGTGTCAGTTCTAATATTAACCGGCTCCCTGCGTTGGGAGGAGAGGGGGGAGTGGAAGAAAAGGATGCCTTGGATAGAGAGGGAGGCAGCGACAATTTTAAAAAAGAACCTCTTAAGCGCTATGGTTATGATCTATTCGCCGGTACACCTACAACGTTTGCCCCGGCAACTGATATACCTGTTTCGTCCGATTATGTGGTCGGTCCAGGGGATACAGTGGTTGTACAGCTGTATGGGAAGGATAACGCAACCCATGAATTGAGCGTCAATCGAGAAGGCGTGATTGCATTTCCTCAACTGGGACCAATGAACGTATCAGGAATGATGTTTAGCGAGTTGAAGGCGCATGTAAAGAATTCAGTGTCACAACAAATGATCGGGGTAAGAGCAACGGTTACGATGGGAGCGTTGCGCTCGATACGAGTATTTGTATTAGGAGAAGCGTTTCGGCCCGGTTCATATACGATCAGTGCGCTATCTACCATTACTAATGCGCTGCTTTCAAGTGGCGGCATAAATAAAGTAGGGTCTTTGAGGAATATCCAGTTAAAGCGTAAAGGAAAGTTGGTAGGTAAGTTTGATCTTTATGATCTATTGCTAAAAGGCGATACGAGCAAGGATCAGCGATTACAACCGGGTGATGTGATATTTATCCCGCCAATTGGACAAACTGTTGGTATTGGTGGCGAGGTAAAGCGACCTGCTATATATGAGCTAAATGCGAGGGCAGATCAGGTTACTAAATCGACAGTGGAAGACTTAGTGAAATTAGCGGGTGGTTTGTTGCCGACTGCATATCTGAAGGCATCTAGCATTAACCGTATCAATGAGCAGGGTATACGTACTATTGTTGATGTGGATCTCACTCAATTCTCAGGAAAAAGCCGTACCGTAAGAGATGCTGATGTTATTCACGTGTCGTCAGTTCTTGATACGTTGGAGAATGTTATTGTGCTAAAGGGGCATGTAAAACGTCCAGGCACCTTTGCTTGGAAGAAGGGAGCTAGAGTGTCAGATTTGCTACCTTCGATGCATAGCTTGCTGCCTAATGCTGATCTTACTTACGCGCTAATCAGGCGTGAAAAGCAACCAAATCACGAAATTGAAATTCTCAAAGTGAGCGTCGGGGCAGTCATAAATGCACCAGGATCTGTTGCTGATATTTTGTTAGACCCGCAAGACCTGTTGTGGGTGTTTGATGTTGGTATTCAGCGTATAGATATCCTCGAAAATATAAATAATCAGATTGAGTTTCAGGCGAGGTCGGATCGGTATGCTAGCACTGCAACTATTTCTGGTAACGTAAACCTTCCAGGTAAATATCCTATTCATATGGGAATGACTGTGGGTGGATTATTACAGGCTGCGCGATCATTTATGCCAGGAACTGACCTCGATAAAGCGATTTTTGTTCATCACCTGCCAGTCACAGGGAAAATTAATGTTGAGTTGATTTCTCTAACGGGGGATTCTCTGGCGAAGATGGTTTCGGCTAAAGATGAGCTTATTGTCTTTAGTATCGAGCAAAGTAGGGCTGAGTTGATGGAGCCAGTGATTGCTCAATTACAGTTTCAGGCAGATAAGGAGGATGAGCTAAAGGTTGTAAACGTTTCTGGCTATGTTCGGTCTCCTGGTACGTACCCCCTTTCAGCAGGGATGACGGTAGGTGATTTAATAGGCCTTGCAGGTGGTTTTAAAGAGCAGGCATTTGGTCTAGGGGCTGAAATAACCCGGCTAGATACTGATGATAAACAATACCAGGTGTTTCAACGATTGACATTGGACCTTACTGCCCAACAGAATGGCATGAGTACAATTCTTGGGTCGAGAGATCAGCTGTATATCAAGCGAATTCCAAATTGGAACGAGAAAGAAACGGTTTCTATTAAAGGGGAGGTGAATTTTCCTGGCGTGTATCCTATTTACAAAGGGGATACGGTTTCTGATTTGGTATCTCGAGCAGGGGGACTTACGGATTATGCTGAACCTTATGCAGCAGTATTTTTGAGAGACAGTCTAAAAAAGCGAGAGCAGGAGCAATTGCAGCGCTTCAAGAAGCAACTGGAGCGTGATGTAGCTGAATTGAAGCTTGAAGCTGCGCAGGATATAACTGGCCCAAAAGAAAGCGCTGCGGTCGGCGGAACCTTGTTGTCGCAATTATCTGACGCTGAGGCAATGGGACGGTTGGTTATCGATTTACCCAGAATATTAGCGGAAAGTAATAATACGCTTAGGGCCTTTAATATTGAACTGAAAAATAAAGACCAACTCATAATTCCACCGAAAAACCCTGAGGTCTCGGTGCTTGGTGAAATTCAGTTTCCGACCTCTCACTTATATAATAGGAGTAGCGACGTCTTTGATTATATAGAAATCAGCGGGGGTTATTCATCTAGGGCGGACGAAAGCCGTATTTATATCATAAGGGCCAATGGTCAGGTTGCTGCGGTTGATAATGGCTGGTTCATTAAGAATAATACGGAGGTTGGTCCTGGAGATACAGTTATTGTACCCTACGATGTTTATTCTGTTAGCCCTATGGTCTATTGGTCTGGTGTGAGTCAGATATTGTTTCAGTTGGCGACTACCGTCGCAGCTTTGAATACCGTTGGTGTGTTTTGATTGGTTAACAAACCATTACAATACGACTAGATACTTGATATTAATTGCAAGAGGTAAAAAATGACCTTGGTTGAAAATAATCTAACCTGGCATGAGCAGCGAATTAGTAAGGCCCAGCGAGCCGAGTTGAAGAATCAGCGCCCTTTTTTATTGTGGTTGACTGGTCTAAGCGGTGCTGGAAAATCTACTATTGCAAACGAATTGGAATGCGAAATGTATAGGGGGGGGCATCATTCGTATATTTTGGATGGTGATAATGTTCGTCAGCATTTGAATGGCGACCTGGGCTTTAGTAATGGTGATAGGGTTGAGAATATTCGCCGTATTGCCGAAGTCAGTAAGCTATTTGTTGATTCAGGTATGATTATCATAGCGGCATTCATATCGCCTTTTAGAGCAGAGAGGGAGTTAGCTAAGAGGTTGCTTGAAGAGGGAGAGTTTGTTGAGGTTTATGTCAAAGCGTCATTGGACATTTGTGAAAAAAGAGATTCGAAAGGGTTGTACAAAAAGGCGAGGTTGGGTGAAATTAAGAATTTCACTGGCATAGATTCACCATATGAGGAGCCAGTTTCTCCAGATATTGTAATTGATAATGCACTTAACTCAGTTGAGGATAATGTCCAAATAATCTTGGCCTACCTAAGGGGGCAGGGGCTTATCAATTGATCCTGGAAACCTATGGGGTTATATGAAATATGGGCGCTAATATATCTAATAACTTTACAGGTTATCCGTAGGTGAATTTACCGGAGCTAAAAAATGCAACAGGAAATTACTGTGTCGCATGATGATGATATGCTGCAGAAAGGTGATATTAGTTTACGAGAATTGTGGGCGGTGATTCTTGGAGGCGGGTGGTTGATAATCGGTCTGACCTCTATTTTCACAATAGCTTTTATCTTTTATGCGATGTCTGTGCCTGATGAATATAGATCAACGGCATTGCTTTCCCCCGCATCAGCTTCAGATAATTCGTCGCTTGCTAAGCTAGCAGGCCAGTTTGGTGGTCTAGCTTCATTAGCCGGAGTAGGGCTTAGCTCTGGAGGTAGTGACAAAACGACAATTGCAATAGAGTTGCTAAAGACGTGGGGTTTCTTGGAAGAGTTTATTCGGAGTAATCAACTAGAGAAAGAAGTGTATGCGGTCAAAGGGTGGGATAGTAAAACTAATACCTTGCTCATAAATGAAGAGTTATATGATGTTGAATCGAACAAATGGGTCGCTGGGGGGCCAAGTAGTTGGGACTTGTTTAATAAGCTAAACGGGAGGGTTAGTGTCAGTCAGAATAAAAATACTGGATTGATATCAATGTCCGTAGAGCATTACTCGCCCACAATAGCGAGAGAGTGGGTTGATAAATTGGTGGTGTCTATTAATCGATATATTCAGTCTCAGGATCGCAAAGATGCGCAATCACGAATTCGCTATTTAAAAGAGCAAATAGATAAAACAAATGTGGCTGAGATGCAGGCTGTGTTTTATCAATTGATTGAAGAGCAAACCAAAACTTTGATGTTGGCAGAAATAAGCGATGAGTATGTCTTCAAGACACTGAGTCCAGCAATGATACCGGCTAAGAAATTTAAGCCAAAACGAACTCTTGTTGTAATATTTGGCGGTTTAGTTGGGTTGGGTATGGGGGTATGTCTTACATTGCTATTATGGTTCATAAGACAAGGGAAGGCGGAAGGAAGTGAGGTTTTGTAACACGGTTTTTGAAAAGTGGTACTCAAATGGATAATACAGAGTAATCACTAGAAGGGTGAGTGACGATATATTTTGAGTAGATAAGGCGTCGATACCTCATTGCCTTTCTTGCCGATCGTAAATTAGTTTTTAACAAAAGAGTTAGATAAACCGAAATGATTTCTACATTGTCTTTAATCGGCCGAAAAAAAGAGTTGTTTACTATTGATATGGCCAATCATGAAACCGACCTATGTAATATTGTGTCAGCATCTACGTTTTTGGTGTTAGGTGGGGCGGGAACAATAGGGCAGGCCGTAACCAAGGAAATATTTAAGAGGAACCCTAAAAAACTCCATGTTGTTGATATTAGTGAGAACAATATGGTTGAGTTAGTTCGAGATCTTCGTAGTTCGGTTGGCTACATGTCGGGGGAATTCAAAACGTTCGCGTTAGATATTGGTTCGGTGGAATACGATGCTTTTATCATGGCTGACGGAAAGTATGATTACGTACTAAATTTGTCGGCCTTGAAGCATGTGCGCAGTGAAAAGGATCCCTTTACTTTGATGCGTATGATTGATGTGAATATATTCAATACCGAAAAAACAATGGTTCATGCAGCGGCGAATAACGCAAAAAAATATTTCTGTGTTTCGACAGATAAAGCTGCAAACCCTGTCAATATGATGGGGGCATCCAAGCGAATAATGGAGATGTTTTTAATGCGGCGTAGTGCTGATTTGTCGATTTCAACAGCACGCTTTGCCAATGTCGCATTTTCTGATGGTTCCCTTTTACAGAGCTTTAATAACCGCATTCAAAAGCAGCAGCCGATTGTTGCTCCGCATGATATTAAGCGTTACTTCGTAACACCGAAGGAGTCAGGTGAGTTGTGCTTGATGTCGTGTATATTTGGTGAAAATAGGGATATATTTTTTCCTAAGTTGGACGAGTCGCTTCATTTGATCACTTTTGCTGATATCGCTGTAAAATATTTGGAGGGAATGGGCTACGAGCCTTTCTTGTGTGAGTCTGAAGTTGAAGCTAGAGCGCTCGCTAATACGTTACCTGCTGAAGGGAAGTGGCCGTGCTTATTTAGTAAAAGCGACACCACGGGAGAGAAGGGGTTCGAAGAGTTCTTCACCGAAAGTGAGGTTTTGGATATGAATCGTTTTGTGAATTTAGGCGTTATCAAGAATAAGAAATACTATAACGAAGAGCTAATAGAAACGTTTGAAGTCGCCATTAGTAGGTTGAAAGCTGATAGAGTCTGGACAAAAGCTGATGTCGTAAAACTTTTTTTAAAAATGATACCGGATTTTTCACACAGGGAAACTGGAAAGTACCTTGATGGCAAGATGTGATTTGAGAATACTATGTATAAAAAGTTAGTCAATTTTGTTCAAGATACTTATAAAACGAAGGATTTTATTCCTCTTCACGCACCTGTTTTTACTGGCAATGAACGAGATTATGTAAACGACACACTAGATAGTACGTTTGTATCTAGTGTCGGGAAGTACGTGGATGATTTTGAATCCCGAATCGAAACACTTACGGGGGCACCTCGAGCAATAGCAACTGTAAATGGGACGTCTGCGCTACATGTTGCATTGTATCTGGCTGGTGTCACTCCTGGAGATATTGTAATCACCCAAGCGCTTACGTTTGTGGCGACTTGTAATGTAATTCATCACTTGGGAGCTGAGCCGCTCTTTGTTGATGTGTCTGAAACCAGCTTGGGATTGTGCCCTGTAGCTCTAAGTTCCTATTTGGATGAGAATGCCTCCCTAAATGCAGCAGGAGAGTGTGTGCATAATGGTACCGAGCAAATAATTCGGTCGGTTGTCCCAATGCATACTTTTGGTCACCCAGTTGAAATAGACGAGATCGTAGGGATTTGTATCAAATGGAATATAACGTTAATCGAAGACTCGGCAGAGAGTTTAGGGTCGTATTATAAGGGAGGGCATACGGGTACATTTGGTAAATTTGGTGTTATTAGTTTTAATGGTAATAAAATTATCACCACCGGAGGAGGGGGGGTGGTACTTTGCGCTGATAGCGAGCTAGGCGCTTGGGCTAAACACGTAACGACGACAGCTAAAGCTCCTCATCCATTTGAGTTCTATCATGACGAACCTGGGTTTAATTTTAGGATGCCTAATTTGAATGCTGCTTTGGGTTGTGCTCAGCTAGAGGTGTTGCCCAAATTTCTAAAAAAGAAAAGGGAGTTGGCATTTTCTTACGAACGCTTTTTTGCCGATAGCGACTATAGGTTTGTATCTGAGCCTGAATATGCGACTTCCAATTATTGGTTGAATGCGGTGATTTGCCCCAGTTTAAAGGCTAGGAATGAATTGTTGGAAAAAACGAATGCATCAGGAGTAATGACAAGACCTGTATGGCAATTGATGAACCGTTTACCAATGTATCGAAAAGCAAGAACTGGATCACTTATCGTGTCAGAACAATTGGAACGATCTTTGGTGAATTTACCTAGCTCGGTTGTGTCAATGACGGGAGAGACTGATGCGTAAGATTGCAGTTTTTACAGGCACCAGAGCTGAATATGGTTTGCTTTACTGGATCATAAGAAGGCTTCATGAAAGTAATGATGTTGAGTTATGCCTTATGGTTGGGGGCGCGCATTTGTCACCCGAATTTGGATATACTGTAGAACAAATAGATCGTGATGGTTTTGAAATCACAGAGAGGTTGGAGTTTTTAATGTCTTCTGATTCGGCTGTGGGCGTATCTAAGTCAATGGGGCTTGCATTAATTTCTGCCAGCGAATCCTTTGAACGATGCAAGCCCGATTTGTTAGTAGTTTTGGGGGATCGGTTCGAGGCCATGGCTATTGTCCAAGCTGCAATGATAGCCTGTGTCCCTGTTGCACATATCCATGGTGGTGAAATTACTGAGGGGCTAATCGATGAAGCAGTTAGGCATTCGATTACAAAAATGTCTCATTTACATTTTGCGTCGACAGAAACTTATCGAAAAAGAATCATGCAGTTGGGAGAGGAGCCAAGTAACGTATTTAATAGCGGAGCCCCTGGCATTGATAGTATTTTTTCGTTAGAACTATTGGAGAGGTCCGAGGTTTCAGACGCCGTAGGGTTCTCATTGGAGACACCTTACTTCGTAGTAACATATCACCCCGTAACGTTGGAGTTAGACGGCGCTGTCTTTGCTCTAGAGAATTTATTGCAAGTGTTGTCCGGCTACCCTAATCATAAACTGATTATTACCTATCCAAATGCGGATACTCACGGTAGAAGGCTCATAAAAGTATTGGAAGCCTACCAGAGTCAGAACGCTAATAGGGTGCTACTTGTGCAATCATTAGGACAGTTGAGATACTTGAGCCTTTTGAAATATTGCGATTTAGTGATCGGTAATTCTTCAAGTGGCCTCATTGAAGCGCCAACCTTTGGGGTACCTACCATTAATATTGGAAGTAGACAGAAAGGAAGGGTTGCGGGAGAAACAGTTCTACACTGCGGGGAAAGTGTAGAGTCAATACGAGAGGCCATGAAAACGTCTTTGACGAAAGAATTTCGAGAGAATTGTAAAAGCGCGGAAAACCCCTATGGAGACGGAGGTGCGTCCCAGTTTATTGTTGAGGAGCTGATAGGTCATCCATTGGACAATATTTTGAGTAAACGGTTTTGTGATATGGAGCCGATAGAATGAAAATTGGCTTTATTGGCTGTGTGGAGTCAAGCTTTGTTGCTTTGGAGTGTTTGCTGACAGATAGTGCGTTAGTAGGCGAGATTGAGGTTGTGTCCGTGATCACCAAGCCAAATTCTAAGGGTAATTCTGACTTTGTAGATTTGACTGGTTTATGTAAGAAAAAGAACATACCTTATTATGAGTATAGTGGGGGAGGGCAAGATAAAAGTATTGCTTTTATGGAGACTTATTCTCCTGATGTTATCTATTGTGTAGGATGGAGTCATATACTCCCACGAGAATTTATTGAATTACCTGAATATGGAATCATAGGGTTTCATCCAGCTGAATTACCGAAGAATAGAGGGAGGCATCCCATAATATGGGCGCTAGCCTTAGGGTTAGAATCTACTGCTTCTACTTTTTTTAAGATGGATGAAAGCGCTGATTCAGGCCCAATTCTTAGCCAGGAGCCTGTTGGTATATCAACAGAAGATAACGCAAGGTCATTGTATGATAAAATACTTGCCCTAATACCTGCGCAGGTAAGAGGCTTTACATTGGCGCTTAGTGCTAAGTCAGCTGTTTTTAAAGAGCAGGACCATGAATTGTCGAATGAGTGGAGGAAAAGGTCGAGGAAAGATGGGATTATCGATTGGCGAATGCACGCAGAGGATATTAGGAATCTGATTCGAGCTTTATGTCCACCATACCCAGGAGCAGAGCTATATATTTGTGGCCAACCACACCAGGTATATTCTGCGAAAATACACAACGGCATTTTGGGTAAGAATATTGAGCCGGGCCGAGTGCTGTTTAAAGAAGGGGCCAATTTTTGTGTTAAATGTGGGGGCGGGTCAGCAATATGGATCACGAAATTTAAGGCTGATAAGCTTCCAGCCATAGGCGATTGTTTATGAATACTGTTTTGGTTGTAGCCCCACATGCTGACGATGAGACTTTAGGCGCGGGGGGGACGCTTCTTCGTCACATTGCGGAGGGCGATAAAGTCTATTGGCTGATTGTTTCTGGGATGAGCTGTTCGTTTGGGTTTTCTGAAGACAAAGTAGGTAAGCGTGCCGGGGAAATAGAAAAAGTGTCTGCTATGTACGGTTTTAGCGATTACTTTGAGCTTGGTTTCCCCCCGGCGGCTTTGGATACTTTAGCAAAAGCTGATATTATTGAGGCGGTTTCATCAGTAGTGAAAAGCGTTAAACCTAGCATAATTTATACGGTTTTTCGTAATGACGCCCATAGTGATCACGAAGTGGTGTTTGATGCGGTTATTTCTTCTACAAAATCATTTAGATATCCATTTGTGAAGCGAGTTTTGTCATATGAGACAATTTCAGAAACGGACTTCGGTCTTAAACCGGAAGATGGTGGGTTTAGGCCTAACGTATTTGTTGATGTGAGTTCCTACCTAGATCGAAAACTTCAGATTTTAAGTGTTTTCGAATCGGAGATGGGTGAGTTTCCTTTTCCTCGGAGTGTTAAAGCGGTTTCTTCCCTCGCCTGTATAAGGGGAATTCAAGCAAATAGTGAAGCTGCAGAGGCATTTATGTTAATTAAGGAGATAAGCTAATGGGAGTGTTGGTCATTGCCGAAGCGGGGGTGAATCATAATGGTGATGAGGCATTGGCCTTTGAGTTGGTTAATAAGGCTGCGGAAGCGGGCGCTGATATAGTTAAATTCCAAACCTTTAAAGCTTCTAAGTTAGTGACGCATTCAGCAGAGCAATGCGCGTACCAAATTTCAAATACGAAAAAGAAAGAATCTCAATTCGATATGTTACGTCGATTGGAACTGAGTTATGAAGCTCATTTTAGGCTGTTAGAGCATTGCCGGTGTCTAGGGATTGAATTTTTGTCCACGGCATTTGATTTGGATAGTTTGTCATTCTTGGTCGCTGAGCTGGGACTATCTCGACTGAAAATCCCTTCGGGCGAAATAACGAATGCCCCCTTAATTTTGGCATATGCTAGATCTAACTGTGATCTACTGATATCGACAGGAATGGCCACACTAGCTGAAGTCGAATTTGCATTGGGGGTTATAGCATTTGGATTCGTATCTTCTGATACTTGTGAGCCTACTCTTGAAGCCTTTCAAGAAGCTTATACATCCAAAACTGGACAGAGATTGCTTAAGGAAAAGGTCGTAATTTTGCACTGCACGACGGAGTATCCTGCGCCAATTGAAGATATTAATTTACGAGCTATGGATACCCTGAGTAGTGCATTTGGAATGAAGGTTGGCTATTCGGATCACAGCGAAGGACTAAATGTTCCAATTGCAGCAGTTGCAAGAGGAGCTACTGTTATTGAAAAGCACTTTACGTTGGATAGAGGTATGATTGGTCCTGATCATAAGGCATCTATTGAACCAGACGAATTGAAAAGCATGGTAAGAGACATTAGGTCCATTGAGTTGGCGCTAGGGGATGGAATAAAAGGGCCTCGGCTATCGGAAATAGAAAATAAAAAGGTAGCGAGAAAAAGTTTGGTCGCTATATCGAAGATAGCTGAGGGAGAAGAGTTTAGTATTTCTAATGTTGGAGTGAAGCGTCCAGGGACAGGGGTTAGCCCGACTAGATATTGGGAGTACTTAGGGCAGTCCTCGTCGCGTACTTATGCGGAAGGAGATTTGATAATTGACTAGCTCTTTGGTCATTCTCGGCGCTGGGGGGCACGCAGCTGTCCTGTTAGATACGCTACTAGAAGCATCAAATAAGATAGAAGCGATAGTCAGCCCCAATCCTGCTGCGAATGGCCAAATTTTTGAAGGGCTTTCTGTATACGATACAGATGATTATATTCTAAATAGCAAAGTGTCGGATTTCAAACTAATTAATGGAGTGGGTTCGATACCTGGATCGCATACACGGGTAAACTTGTATCGTAAGTTTAGGGCTCTGGGGTTTGAGTTTGAAAGAGTAATATCTCCTACAGCGACGATCTCTTCTTATGCGGTATTAGGTGTAGGGGTTCAGGTGATGCAAGGTGCTATTATTCAAGCTGGTGCGATCATAGGGGAAAATACAATTGTTAATACAGGGGCGATTGTTGAGCATGATTGTGTTATCGGTTCACATAATCATATCGCACCAGGAGTGGTCTTGAGTGGTCAAGTTACGACAGGAGACGAGGTTCACATTGGTACCGGTGCTTGTGTTATTCAATGTGTTTCTATCGGGAGTGGCTCTGTTGTGGGGGCAGGAGCAGCTGTTACCAAAGATTTACAGGCAAACGTCATTGCTTATGGACCTAAAACAACGGTCGTAAACCCAATGGATAAATAATATGGATACTAAGTGGGAAAACATTCTAATTCATTCAGATCAGACGATTCGAGAGGCTTTAGAGCTTATAAATGCTGAATCGCTACGGGTAGTGTTGGTTGTAGATGAAAACAGATCCTTATTAGGGACGGTAACAGATGGGGATATTCGCAGAGGGTTACTTAATAATCTGCAGTTAAGCGCTCCAGTATCAGATGTAATGAAAATCAGCCCGATTACAACAAGCTCCAGTACACCAAAGAGTGAGTTGGTTGAGCTAATGAAGCGAGAAGATATTTTGTCTATTCCTGTACTTGAAAATGGGATTGTTGTAGGGCTTGAAACCTTACAAAGTGCTCTTTCGTGTCCAAAATATGAAAACCCGATATTTCTGATGGCGGGCGGGTTTGGAACAAGGCTAAAACCGCTAACTGATTTTTGTCCAAAGCCCATGTTAGTTATTGGTGACAGACCGATGCTTGAAACTGTCTTGGAGAGTTTCATTAAAGCGGGTTTTGTCAATTTTTATGTTTCAACGCATTATATGGCGGACCAAGTAAGGGATCATTTTGGTGACGGTAGCCAGTGGAATGTAAATATTTCTTACGTTCATGAGGAGGCTCCATTGGGGACTGGGGGGGCATTGGGGTTGCTACCTGTAGATATGCCAGACTTGCCTATCATAATGATGAATGGAGACATTCTAACTAACGTCGATTTTCAGCGGTTGCTAGAATTCCATAACGAGAACGACGCTGATGCTACCATGTGTGTAAGGGAATACGAATATCAGGTACCTTACGGAGTGATTACTGGGGAGGGAAATAAAATCAAAAGCATGATTGAAAAGCCAATCCAGAGGTATTTCGTTAATGCAGGTATATATGTTGTAAGTCAAAGACTTGCGAGATCAGTGCCTTCTAACCATAAAGTAGATATGCCCACTATTTTAGAAAAGAGCCTTGATGTTAATGATTCAGTACTTATGTTCCCCATTCATGAATATTGGCTTGATATTGGTCGTATGGATGATTTTAATCGAGCTCAGGTTGATATTCGAACGTTAGGTTTGGCTACGTGATAAAGTTGGTTGGGGTTGTTGGTCTTGGTAATATTGCAGTAAGGCATCGAAGGAATGTTAAGGCTTTGTTTGATGGTGTACGAGTTATTGCAATGCCTGCTAGTGGTAGAATGCCTAAAGAAGGTATAGAACATGCGGATACGGTAGTTCCTAATATACAATCTATGATTGAGTTGAATCCAGATTTTGTTATTGTGGCGTCACCAGCCACAAAGCATTCCGAGCATAGCATTCCATTGTTGCTTTCTGCAATTCCCGTACTTATTGAAAAACCACTAGCAGGCTATAAAGATGATGCTCTTAAATTGGCTGCTGTAGCATCACAATGTGAAACTCCTGTTGCAGTGGGGTATTGCTTAAGGTATTTGCATTCTAGCTTATTAATTCGCGAAATGCTCAGTTCTGAAGTGATTGGGTCTATGTTTCATGCATCAGTTAATATGGGACAATATTTACCTCAATGGAGACCGAATAAACATTATACAGAAACGGTTTCAGCCCAAGCAGAGTTAGGTGGTGGAGTGTTACTAGAACTTAGTCATGAATTAGATTACATGCAGTGGTTATGTGGTGAAATGGAGCCTGTATATTCTCATTTACGGAACTCAAAAGCACTCAACTTGGGGGTAGAGGAGTCAGCAGATATTATGTTGGTTTCGAGAGGGGGGTGTGTATGCCATATGCATTTGGATTTTCTACAGCATGTGCCCAGTAGAAAATGTAGTTTTGTAGGAACCAAAGGGAGGTTGGATTGGGACTTGATAGGCAATTGCGTAACACTACAGTCAGAGGGGGGCGAGAAAGTACTGTATTGTGATCCAACGATTGACCGGAACGAGATGTATGTTTCTATGATCAAAGATTTTGTGGCTCTGATCCAAGGCCAAGAGAATAAGTGTGTGGATGTACACCAAGCTGCGAGAACAGTTGAATTGATTGATGAAATTAAGGCGGAGGCTATATGGGGAAAGGTGATCTGATATCTCATGGTTTTATTTTTGCTAGGGGAGGCTCGAAGGGGCTTCCAAGGAAGAATGTTAAGAGTTTAGCCGGTCGCCCTATGATTTGTTATTCAATAGATATAGCGAAGAAAGTAGACAAGTTAGATAGAGTGTTTGTTTCTACTGATGATGATGAGATTGCTAGAATAGCTGAGAGTCAAGGGGCAACAGTCATTGAGCGCCCTTCTCATTTGGCGGGTGATAGTTCTGCGGAGTGGGATTCCTGGCGGCATGCAGTTGAATGGGTAAGGGACCAGGTCGGTGATTTCCAGGAGATGGTAAGCCTTCCGGTAACGAGCCCTCTTAGAAGTGTTCAGGATGTTGAGGCCGCAATGTTCAAGAGAGAGCGTCTAAAAGCAGATATTTGTATTTCAATGACTGAGGCTTCTCGCAGTCCATATTTTAATATGGTTAGGGAAATAGACGGTGAGCAGATAAAGTTGGTAATTGACCCTCAGAACAGAGTGTATAGAAGGCAGGATTCTCCTAGAGTCTTCGATGTGTCCACCGTTGTATATGCAATGAGCGTTGATTTTATTATGACTCACGAGGGTATTTTTGAAGGAAAAGTGGTTGCAATTGAAGTTCCAAAAGAAAGAGCCGTGGATATTGATGATATATATGATTTCATGCTTGCGGAAGCTATCTTAAAACGTGTGGATGAAGTGAATGCTTGATAATGAAAAAATTGTTGTAGTAGGTGCTGGTGGGTTACTTGGTACGCGTGTTGTTGCTACTCTTTTAGCGCGTGGGGCTTCAGTAATAGCCCTTGATATCGATGTGGAGAATATGAGGACTAAGCTTTCTTCCAATGGCATTTCGTTTGATAATGCTAATTTATGTTGTGACCGGCTAGATGTTAATGACGAGGATGATGTAAAATCTTTCTTTTCTTCATTAGTTGGTATGACTGGAGCTGTAAATTGCTGTTACCCTCGTAATGAAAACTATGGAAAAGCGTTACTAGATGTTTCTCTCGATAGTTTTAATCAAAATTTGACTCTAAATATTGGCTCTACTTTTCTATTTTCCCAGCAGTGCTTAGTGTATTTTCTTGAAAATAAAGCACGAATCTCTCTAGTGAATATATCTTCCGTTTATGGTGTGGTAGCTCCAAGTTTTGATGTCTATGATAATACAAGTATGACTATGCCAGTGGAATATGCAGCCATTAAGGCGGCAGTTATACATTTGAATCGCTATTTTGCGGCTTATGCGAAGGATAGCAATTTTAGAATTAATAGTGTTAGTCCTGGCGGTGTGCTTGACAAACAGCCTACTGAGTTCTTAGAAAGATACAAAAGTAAGTGTTTAGGCAAGGGCATGCTGAACACTGAAGATGTTGTGGGTACGATTATGTTCCTACTTTCAGATGATTCTAAGTACATTAATGGGCAGAACATAATAGTTGATGATGGTTTTACTTTATAAATTTCCGAGGATTAATAATGAGTAGTTCTGTGTTTTGGTGTTCAAGTTGCTTAAATATGTCTACTAGGCCTCGCATTGCTTTTGATAGTAAGGGGAGGTGTAATGCTTGTGTTTGGATGGATGAAAAAAAGACACTAGATTGGGGGGGGCGGCAGAAGGAACTTGATAGACTCTTAGATAAATATCGCTCGAAGAATTCAGAGGGGTTCGATTGTGTTGTGCCAGTAAGTGGAGGTAAGGACGGCTCATATGTTGCCTATAAATTGAAGCATGAATATGGAATGAACCCGCTAACAGTGACCGTAAGGCCTGCATTATCCTTAGAGTTAGGCGAGCAGAATCTTACTAGCTTTATAGAGTCGGGTTACAATCATATACATGTTTCTCCTAATTCTAAGGTTATGCAAAAATTAAATAAGCATGGTTTTATTGAAAAAGGATTCCCATACTACGGTTGGTTGATTGCGATAAAAAGTGCCGTGATTCAGACAGCAATGAACTTTAACATCCCCCTAATCTTTTATGGTGAAGACGGTGAGGTAGAGTATGGCGGGTCTACTGAAAGTAAACATAAAGCGCTGTATAATATTGAATATATGAAGAGAATATATTTTGAGGGAGGCTACGATAAAGTCTTTGGGATAGTGGCATCTGAGGATGGCATGACTGCTGGTGATTTGGCATTTTGGCGTTTCCCTTCAGAGGCACAAGTTAAGGAAAATGAGCTGGCTTTTACTCATTGGTCTTATTATGAAAGTTGGGATTCTTATCGGAATTACGTCGTAGCAAAAGAGCATTGTGGACTCATGGAAAAAGAGGAGGGAACTGCCGGAACGTTCACGAATTTCTCTCAGAATGACCAAGCTCTATATTCTCTACATGCCTACCTTATGTATTTGAAATTTGGATTCGGTCGCGCAACTCAGGACGCTGGAATAGAAATAAGACGCGGAGCCATGACTAGAGAGCAAGCATTGAATTTGGTGATGGCCTACGATAACCAATACCCATATGATTTTATTGATCTCTATCTCGAGTATTATCAAATGACTAAGGAAGAGTTCGATCTCGTATTAGATAAATATGCGAATAGAGCTCTCTTTGAGAAAGTTGATGGGGTTTGGGAGCCTAAGTTCACCGTTGGCGAAGCGTTTGAATTGTGAAAATAGTAATTGTTGACTATGGCATGGGGAATGTTAGATCAATTGTTGGTGCGTTGAATTATATTGGTCAAGAGGACGTATTGGTATCTAACCAATTTGAGGATCTTAATAACGCAGATAGGTTAATACTGCCCGGGGTTGGAAATTTTTCGCAAGCAATGCGCAGGATTATAGACCTGGAACTGGATAAGAAATTGGTTGACCTAGTTGTTGGCAATAATAAATCAATACTTGGAATATGCCTGGGGATGCAACTGCTAGGGAGGGCAAGTACCGAAGGAGAGCTTAATTTTGGTCTGGGAATAATAGATGGGAGAGTTGAGCGCTTTGAGGTTGAAGGCCTAAAGGTCCCGCATGTTGGATATAATCAAGTCATATTCAATGAAATGAGTAGATTGTATAAGGGATTAAGTACTGGCCCTGATTTTTATTTTACTCATAGCTTTCGGATGTTGAGTGACTCAAGTATTGGGGCTTCCACCTGTCAATATGGAGGGGCGTTTGTTGCGAGCTTTGAGTTGGAAAATGTCGCTGGAGTACAGTTTCATCCAGAGCTAAGCCAGGACAACGGGCTTCAACTTTTGAGAAATTTTGTAGAGTTATTTGAATGTTAAGGGATAGATTGATTTTTGGCCTCATTTATAATAATGGCGCTTTCATGCAAAGCCGAAATTTTAGGTTGCAACGCGTTGGAGATATAAATTGGCTTGAGAAAAACTACAAGTTTCAAAAAATTTCCTTTTCTATAGATGAACTTGTAGTTGTTGACGCTTCAAGAAATGATAAAAACATAGAGGTTTTTGCGTCAACGGTTAGGAGACTTGTGGAGAAAGTATTTGTTCCAGTTGCTGCTGGTGGTGGAATAAAGAAGGTCTCTGATGCCGAAACGCTTTTTCTTAACGGGGCAGATAAGGTTGTTATTAATAGTGCACTTTACAGAGATCCTGATTTGGTAAAGCAAATCATCGATAGATATGGCTCTCAGAGTTTGGTTGCGAGCGTCGATTATAAAATGTCTGAGGGTGAATGTTGCGTGTATATTGACGATGGTAGTACGCTTATTGAGGCTTCACTCTTGGAGTACCTTTCCTATGTAGAAAGTTTGGGTGTAGGTGAAATTTTACTAAATTCAATTGATAAAGATGGTACTGGTTTTGGTTACGATTTAGATATAGTTAGTCAATACTGCTCGGGCTTAAATGTACCTCTAATATTGATGGGCGGGGCGGGTAAAGAGAGTCATTTATTGGATGGTATGAAATTGCCAGAAGTCTCTGCTGTGGCAACTGCAAATTTATTTAATTTTATTGGAAACGGCCTGCCGAATGCACGGGAATTTATGCTGAGTTCAGGTGCTAATTTGGCTAACTGGAATCCCGGTTGTAGATAGTTAGTAGCTTGCTGTAGTTGATTAGCTGAGTAGGAAGGCCAAAAAATCATACAACATATACTGGTAGAAAGATGAATTTAGAAATATCGAAAGAGGCGTATTCGAAAGTAAATGCTGCAGTGATTATTAGTGGCTCTGCTCGGAGTGGAACTACTATTTTAGGGAAGCTACTGCACAGCTTTGAAGGAGTGGAATATGCCTTTGAGCCCCCCACACTATTTACTCTTGTTTCTATGATTAACTCCATGACTTCCGCGAACTGGAAGGTGCTGTATGAAACTTACCTGTATGAGGAGTTCTTTTCTGGAGCACTGGCAGGCAGAGGCCTAAATTGCAATAGAGCCGATGACAGCTCAATTTATCGAGTTAAGTCGGAACGTTGTGTGAATGAGCGATTAAATGGGTCTGTTGGAAAAGTTGAAGCTCTTAGCAATGGCTCAAATCACCTACTTGCATATAAAATGCCTGATATAGTTCCTTTTTTACCAAAAATCACGTCCTATTATCCAGGTACAAGGGTTGTGATGATGCGTCGGGAAGCGGTAGGAACGCTTAACTCTTTAATTGCGAAAGGGTGGTTTTCGGACGAAAATGCAGCAAAGGGGATGATATTGCCTTGTTTTAACGTGAACGGGTATCCCGTACCTTTTTGGGTTGAAGAGCATGATCGTGAATCTTGGCAGGGTATGTCGGAAGTTGATAGGTGTGCGTATTATTATGTGAGAGTGAATGAGGGCGTGGATAGTATTGAAAATAAAATTGAGATTAAATATGGCGATCTATTGTCTGCACCCGAAGCTGTTATAGGTAAATTGCTGGACTATTTGGGGTTGGAGTCTGGCTGTAAGACAGAGGAAATCATATCGTCTATCAAGCCTACTTCTAGAGTTAGAAATATGGACGTATTAGACTCGATTTCTCCTAGCTTAAGGGAGCGGGTTGAATATTTTTCGAGCCAATCATGAAAGGCAGGCTAGTTTTTCTCAGCTGTGTTCCAATGACAACTATTTTTGCTCGGAAAGTTGCACCTGAATGGTTTGAGCAAAAAGGGTTTGATGTAGAAGTATGGGACGTTTCTAGCTTGTATTTCAGTGATGCCAGTGTCCGAGGGTATTTTTCGGGAAGTGCTAAGTTGCAATATCAGGCGGGGAATAGGATCGAATTTTCTACTAAAGCTCAGCTGGCACTTGCAATCGAAAAATTGTCTTCGAATGCAGTTGTTATCCATTTAAGTAGGCATAGTTCGCCGTGTGTGAATGATTACTGGATATTGCGTCTATTCAAAGTTTTTAGTATTAGGTATGCGATTCTTCAGTTCGAAAACGCTATGCCTGTCCCGGGAGGGGGAGCATTGACGGGGTGGCATTATTTATATCAAAGGATATCTAGCCTAGACAGGTTGTTTGCCGCTTTACCCAAACTTGGTAAGGTTATGTATTTCAAAGTAGCTGAACTAATACTTAGACATACGGGGTATTTTGCTCGACCGAGTATGGCGATTGGAGTTGGGCGAGCTGGGAGAAAGGCTTTTGATAGGCATCTGAAGCTCGGGACGGCATTTGTGAGCATTCCAAGCCCAGCCGTTAACTGGGAAATGCATGAGGTAAGTGAGTCAATCTGCTTATTCGTGGATGAGTCTATAGGGTATGCTCCTGATGCGAAATTGAGTGGTTACTCAACCACAACGGATCTTGATAAATACTATTCTAATATGAAGAACGTATTTGAGAGAGTAGAGAACGCTACTGGCAAAAAGGTAGTGGTGGGCGCTTCCGGTAAGGTTGAGTATGAAAATAACCCATATAATAGAGAAATTGTTTATGGGAAGACATTAGACCTGACTAGTAAGGCTTGTATTGTTATTGGACATTCTTCTAGTGCACTTTATCAAAGCGTGTGTTTTAACAAGCCAATTTTACTCTTGCATGATCATACTTTTACCAAGGAGAAAAAGTCTCATGTTGATACTTTTGGGAGCGGAGTTGGAATATCTAGCTTCGATACAGTAGCTATTAGTGATGAAACAATTAATCATATCTTAGATCAAGGTGTAGATCGAAATTTAATCTACGATCTGTTTCGTGAGCAGGAGGTGGAGGAGGGCTATCTCGAGATTATCCATAAAGCATTGATGCAAATCTTGGATATATCTAATAGGTCAAAAATTGCAAATATCTAATAAGGTTTTTAACCGGGTAGCCTACTCTGTTATTGGAAACGTTACTCGCGCATTACTCAGCTTTATCACTGGTATTTTACTTGCGAGAGGCCTGGGACCAGCTGAATATGGGGTCTTCGGTTTTCTTCTGGCAAGTTTTACAGCGTTGACTCAGCTCTTGGATATGGGGAGTTCAAACGCTTTCATTACTTTTATTTCCCAGAGGATAAGGTCTAAATCATACCTGCTCTACTATGGGCTATGGATATTGCTTCAGTTTCTATTCTCAATCATATTGATTGTTGCTGTTGTCCCCGATGATTTTCTACGAGAATTATGGCACGGGGAGTCAAGGGAAAGAGTGTTTGTTTCATTTGTGGCTGTATTCTTACAGAATAAAGTTTGGCAGGCTGCCGTTCAAATTGGAGAATCGCAACGGTTCACCCATATAGTTCAGGCAGTGAGTGTCTCGATAGCATGTGTCCACTTAATAATAATTGTCCTGTTGTTCTGGAGCGGTAGACCGTCAATTGAATTTGTCTATGGGATCGTAGCCGTCGAGTTTTTCCTGGGGAGTTGCGTAGCTATTTGGTTCTTTCCCCTTAGGTATTCAAAAGATAAGGAAGCTCCGTCTGCGGTTATAAGAGAGTATGGGAAATACTGTTACCCTCTGGTACCGACGGTTTGGGTTGCTGTTCTTACTGGTTTTGCAGATACATGGCTATTGCAGCGGTTTGGTGGGGCTATAGAGCAGGCTTATTATGTAGTCGCATTGCAGTTTTCTGTAGTAAGCCTTATCGCCACGAGGTCGGTTCTTAATATACTTTGGAAAGAAGTATCGGAAGCTTATCAGGCTAAGAAAGTAGAGGTTGTTCGTAAATTGTTTACAAGAACTACCAAGTCATTGTATTGCTTAGGCGCTATGATATCTGGAGCGCTAATACCCTGGGTAGATGAAATTATTTCAATATTTCTTGGTGATTCATACTTGGCCGGATCTCTGGTGATGATGATTATGTTCATTTACCCTATTGATCAAGCTAGGGGGCAGGTTGCAGGCACGATGTTATTGGCAATGGAAATGACAAAATCAACTCTTGTGTTGGGCGTTGTAAGTAACGTAATTGGGGTATTGCTTACATATTTTCTTCTAGCTCCTGCTGATGCAAATGTTCCTGGCCTAGGTTTGGGAGCTTCTGGTCTCGCTTTGAAAATGGTCGTGGTGCAGTTTTTTACAGTTAACGTTTCTTTGTGGTGGATTTCCCGCCGATTGGGTATGAAGGCAGAGTGGCTCTATCAGTTCTATGGCTTGTTCTTATTCCTATTTCTAGGCTATCTTACAAATCTCCTGGTAAACCTGAGTTTAGGTAGTTCAACTGCTATACTCTTACGCATGTTACTGAATGGATTAGGTTATTTAGTTTTGATTGGCGTTGCAATCTATAAATTTCCCAGTTTGATAGGGTTAAGCCATGCACAGGCTCGAGAGCTGTTTGCCAAGGTTAGGTCCGTATGCGGAATGTGAACAGAATATCGATCATAATAGAGATCCGTAAAGTAGGAACGGGTATTGATAAAGGTAATGACTGCCTAATTAGATTTTGACCTGTACGCATTTATGGAGTTTGCTTGAATAACGTTCAAATAGAAAATGGGGAAATAGAGTGAAGATTGCTATAATTGGGGGGGGCTTTTATGGGTGCTGTATGGCTAACTCTCTTAAGAGACTTCATGGAGCAAATATTCAAATTGATATTTTTGACAGGTCTGAAAGCCTTTTGAGTCGAGCAGCGACAAATAATCAAAGCCGACTACATCTAGGGTTTCACTATCCACGATCTACTGAGACTATTGCACAAACTATCGCGGGAGTTTCTTCGTTTGTGGAAGAGTTTGGTGCCTGCATAGATTACCCTAAAAATAATTTGTATGCAGTGCATAGAGATGGTTACGTTGATTTTAATGAGTATATGGTCGCAATGGATGATCACGATCTTAAATATGACGTATTACCCATTGAGAATGCTCCCTATTTTAGGAACCCGAGTCATATAGAGGGTATTATTCGTGTCGAGGAGGGAGTTATACGCCTAGCTGACATGGCCAGTCTGATTTTGTCAAAACTAGATGCCAAAGTTTATTGCAGCGCAATAGTCACTTCGGTTGATCCGGATCGCGGAGTAGTGACGACTGGAGGTAAAGCCTATGAGGGATACGATGCAATAGTGAACGCTACCTATACAGACAATAATATAGGCATGCCCCAAGAGAAGAGGTTTGAGCTGAAATTTGAGTTAGCTGCAATGGCTCTTGTCGAATCGCCTTATGGTGACGATACCGCGTTAACTATTATGGACGGCCCTTTTGTTTCCTTATACCCTGCTGGGTACGGACTCTCTACGCTTTCGAGTGTGACACACACTCCATTTACGAGCTGCTCGACTGTGGCCGAGTTAGAAACTCGGTTATTGAAAGTTAGAGAAAGTGGAGTTGATAATCAAGTAATAGAGAACATTTTGGCCCACGGAAACAATGTCCTAGATTTAGACTTGAGGTTCGACGATGTTAAAAGCGTTTGGGTTGCACCCAAAGCGAAATTTTTACATGATCTGTATGATCAGCGCTTGGCCGATATTAGAGTTCACAACAAGTTAATATCTGTGATGTGTGGTAAGCTTGACGCGGTTCACCAGACGGTAGATAAGGTTCTAAAAGTACTTGAAGATATTTCCAATACGTCTCTAGTAAAGGTATGAGATATTGAAAAAAAAATTAGTGATTACTGGATATACTTCTGCGATTGTCGAAAAATTGCTTTCGATTCTCAAAGCGGATGGAAGAGAGCTTGAAATTATTAGGTGTGGCCGCGATGATACTGCTGATATCAAGGTTGATTTTTCATCAGTAGCGCAAACTAGAGTGTTTTGCGATCAGCTATTCGAGCTTAACCCTGACTACTTTTTTATTAACCATGGTTTGTTAGTCGGTAAAAAAGTCAATGAGTGCAGGGAAGATGAAATCGCCGGTATGCTAAATGTGAATTTGATTAGTGTATTGATGATAATGGAGGTGCTCACAAAGATAGAGGATCTCCGAACGGTGACAATGTCTTCTATCAGTGGCAAAGCTGGTTCCTACGATACCCTTTATGCAGCAACGAAGGCTGGAGTTGACGTAGTGCTCAAATGTACGGTTCCTTCCTTACCAAGCTCCTCGCGATTAAATGCGATATCGCCCGGAATAATAGAGGACGCTAGAATGACCCTTGTCCGAAAGGATTTAGACGTTTTAGAGGGCAAAAAAAATGCTACTCCAAGTAAGGAGTTTACTACATCTAGTGAGGTTGCATCATTGGTGAGCTTCTTAATGTTCGACTCTGCAAACATTAATGGAGAGAATGTTAACATTAACGGTGGTTTATATGTCAAGTAGTGCTTCCTCCAGAATTCTTATGTATACAGGCCACAATGAACTAATTGGTGGAGATGCTCATTATGCTTTCGATCTCATAAACGAGTTATATTCGAAGGGATGTAAAGTTGAGTTGGTGACTGATCAAAATAAGTTATTTAAAGATCGAGCGGACGCTTGGTTAAAAGTAGATCTTGTTCCAGGGTACTTGGATACGAGCCCTAAATTATTTAAGCCACATTTTATAGAGAAGTTTTACTCAAACCTTTCGGATAACCAGTCAAGCCTAACCATCTTTCAGTTAGCCGTATTTAAGATTCTATCATATTCGATTGGTTCGAGAAATATAGCTGGTTATTTGAAGATATTTATGCGTGTAGTACTGTTGACTTATGTTCGTGCTCACACTTCCAATGCTTTGGTGTTCTATCGAGTGTTTAAGGAAAGGCGGGGAGCAGTTGATGTGTTTCATTTCAATAACGGCGGGTTTCCTGCGAAAGTGGCAGGTGTTTTCGGTATATTGATGGCTAAGTGCTTTAAGGTTGAACGCATTGTAATGACTGTTCATAATATTCCGCGAAAACGATGGCTACCTATTGACGTGTTGTGTGACCTTATTGTTAGAAAATGTTGTACCGATATTATAACGGCCTCAGATAGAGTGAGGGATGAGTTGTTAGCAAATAGGAAAATACCTGCAGAGCTATGTAGAACAATCAGGTGTGGCCTTGAAGATATTTCCCTGTTGGGCTCAGAGTTGTGCCTAAGAAAGAAGGGTGAGTTGGGGGTGGGTCATCATCAACCTATTCTTTTGATCTCTGGGAATTATGAAGAAGAAAGAAAAGGTCATGTGCCACTATTAAGGGCTATAGGGAAAGTTAAGAAAAAATTCCCTAATGTTCTTCTGCTAATAGTTGGGGGAGGGAGTGAGGAGAAAAAGTCGGATCTCGAGACGCTGATTGAAACTTTAGGCATATCTGAGAATGTTCGTATGTTGGGTTATCGAAGGGATATCTATGAATTGAACTCAGTTGCAGATGTGTGTTTGACACCGTCTGTCGGCGATGAGTCAATCCCCTATACAATTATTGAAGCTGCACGCTTGGGTAGGCCTGTAATTACGACAACAGTTGGTGGTTGTTCGGAGGCAGTTGATGATGGGCGGACTGGTTTTGTTGTTGAGCCTTATGATATCGATATGCTGTCAGAGAGAATTGAGATCTTATTGGGTAGCTCAGAGTTGCGGCATGAAATGGGCGAAAAATCTAGAGAGTTATTCCTTTCCCGCTTTTTGTTGTCGAGTCGGATCGAGGAGCATTTTCCCGCCTACGGCTTTGATTGAAACGTAGTTGCGGTGCATTGATGCGGGAATTATACGATATCTTTTTTAAAACGTTGTGGTGGTGTTCCAAATGAAAGCAGTAATACTGGCTGGTGGTCTCGGTACGCGGTTGAGCGAGGAAACGGTTGTAAAGCCTAAGCCAATGATTGAAGTGGGCGGTAAGCCTATTTTATGGCACATAATGAAAATATACTCTCATTACGGTATTAACGACTTTGTTATTTGCTGCGGCTATAAAGGTTATGTAATAAAAGAGTATTTTGCAAATTACTTTCTGCACACTTCGGATGTCACCTTTTGTATGCGCAATAACGAAATGGAAGTGCATCACAAGAGAGCTGAACCATGGCGAGTGACCCTGATTGATACGGGAGAAGGATCTCTTACTGGTGGTCGGTTAAAAAGAGTTCGGGACTATGTGAAGGATGATGAGGCATTTTGCTTTACCTATGGTGACGGTGTAGGGAATGTAAATATTCGTGAGTCTATTGAGTTTCATTTAGCGCATGGGAAATATGCGACGTTATCTTCTATGTTCCCTCCTGGAAGGTTTGGTGCCTTGGATATACAGGATAAGAGAGTGCGTAGCTTTACTGAAAAACCACAGGGTGACGGCGCTATGGTTAATGGCGGTTTCTTCGTTTTATCCCCAAAGGTAATTGATTATATTGATGGTGATCACACAACCTGGGAGCAGGAACCGTTGATAAATTTAGCCAGGGATAATCAATTAATGGCATTTGAACATAGTGGCTTTTGGCAGCCAATGGATACCCTTAGGGATAAAATTTACCTAGAGGAATTGTGGGCTAAAGGTGATGCACCTTGGGCGGTTTGGGAATAGTATGTTTGGAGCATGTTACCAAAATAAAAGAGTATTAGTTACAGGCCATACGGGGTTTAAAGGTAGTTGGCTTGTCACTTGGTTGCTTGAGTTGGGGGCGGAGGTGTCTGGGGTTTCTAGTGGTGTGCCAACCACCCCTTCTATTTTTGAAGAATTAGAGCTAGAAGGTAAGATTGAGCATCATATAGCAGATGTGAGAGACGTAAATAAATTGAGAGAAATCGTAGAGCTTTTTCAGCCCGATTTCGTTTTTCACCTCGCTGCTCAGGCTATTGTTTCAGTATCTTATGATAATCCTTTGGATACACTTTCTACCAACGTTATCGGAACTGCAAATGTTTTGGAGGCACTTAGGACGCTGAATAAGTCTTGTTATTCTGTGTTTATTACAAGTGATAAATGCTATGAAAATGTTGAGTGGATGTGGGGATATAGAGAGACAGATCATATGGGTGGGAAAGATATTTATAGTGCATCCAAAGGTGCTGCGGAATTGATTTTTCACGCATATCAGCAATCCTTTTTCAAGGAGTCTGACTCTGATATTAGACTTGCAACGGGAAGGGCTGGCAATGTAATCGGTGGCGGAGATTGGGCTGCAGACAGAATTGTTGCTGATTGTATGAGGGCTTGGAGTTCAGGTCAGAAAGTGGAGATAAGGAGCCCAAGCTCAACACGGCCTTGGCAGCATGTTTTAGAGCCTCTAAGTGGGTACTTACGATTGGGACAGTCCTTGGTTACCAACGACAAATTGCAGGGCGAGCAATTCAACTTTGGACCTAGAGCAGAGCAAAATCATACAGTGAAGCAGTTGTTAATTGATTTAGCTAAATATTGGGATTTTGAGGATGAAAAAGATGCATTTGCAGTGACCGCAGATATTCCATTTCATGAAGCGGGGTTACTGAAATTGAATTGCGATAAAGCGCTCTTTTCCTTGAAGTGGGAGTCTAATCTGACCTATGTGGAGTGTATCAAATTTGTTAGTGAATGGTATTATTCTTACTATGAAAAAGAAGTTGATATGTTTGAATACACAGTTGGACAAATAAGAGAATACGAAGGCAGGGCTATAGAGAAAAGCCTATGTTGGACATCTCATGATTGATGGGGTTGCTATTCAAGAATTGAAAATTTTGGAAAATCCTAAAGGCAATATTTATCATGCTTTAAAAGCGACGGAAGGTGCTTTTGCTGGTTTTGGAGAGGCATACTTCTCTTCTGTTAATTGCGGAATGACAAAGGGTTGGAAAAGTCACCAACGAATGGTTTTGAACCTTATTGTGCCTGTCGGAAATATTCGTTTCGTTATTTTTGACGATCGTGAGGGCAGTATTACGAAAAATCAATTTGTCGATATTATTCTTGGTAGTCGTAATTACCGCCGTCTGACGGTGCCACCTAAGGTATGGGTGGCCTTTCAAGGTGTGGGGGAAGGCGAGAATTTATTGTTGAATTTGGCGAGTATAGCGCATGACCCTTCTGAGGCGAAAGTTTGCGCGCTTGCTGATATCGATTTCCCTTGGTAGGTAGAAGTACCTATGGGGCGTGTTACTGTTGTTATGACTACGGCGGAGTGTCTTTTTGAAATTGCTTATTACAGGCGGAAATGGTTATCTTGGTCGGCGAATGGTGGATTATTTGCGACAGGTGCCAGGTATAGATGTTTCTATAGGCATCAGAGGGCGTTCTGTTGACTATGATAGATCGTATAACGAGATAGTTTATTTTGGTGCGTATTCTAGGAGTGAATTAGAGCGAGCATGCGAAGGGGTGGATGTGATAATCCACCTGGCAGGGTTAAATGCAGCTACTTGTCAGTCTGCTTCTAGAGAAGAGTTAGAGTTTGATGTGGATTTCGTTAATAACTTGCTATTGAGCGCTCGATGCGCGGGGGTTGAACGATTCGTCTATTTTTCCAGCGCTCATGTGTATGGAAATATTCAGGGCGGTATTATTGAAGAGTCGACAGTGCCAGCGCCGGTCCACCCTTACTCCGTAAATCACTTTAACAAAGAGAATTTAGTAAGGAAGGCGCACGAGGCCGGAGAAATCAAGGGCATAGTTGTTCGCTTATCCAATGCTTTTGGTGTACCAGCCAGTTTGAATTCAAATTGTTGGAACTTGGCAGTCAATGATTTTTGTTGTCAAGTCGCGGTTCATAGTAGGCTTGCCCTCCTAACTTCTGGGCTCCAGGAGAGGGATTTTGTTTCAATATTTGAGGTGTGTAAAGCAGTTGAGTTTTTAATATGCGTATCTCCACATTTATTGGGGGATGGGGTATTTAATCTGGGAGGTGAATGGAGCGTTTCTATCTTCGATATGGCTAAAATCGTTCAGTCCAGGTTTCACGCGGTAGCAGGTAAGATGATCCAATTAGAGCGACAGTCTTCAGCAAGCGAAGAGTTTCCTAGTGCTGTCTACGGAATTGAAAAAATAAAAGGTATTGGTTACGAGGTCGACGATAGTAAAAGGGTGGATGAAATTGATAATACCATTAAGCTCTGTGTAGATAATAGAGAGGTATTTCTATGAACCCTCAAGTATCAATTGTCATCCCTACGTATAATCGAGCCGTTGATCTTAAGAGAGCCATAGACTCAGTATTCAATCAAACCTTTTCGGAATGGGAAATTTTAGTAGTAGACAATAATTCCACAGATAGTACTGATGAGCTAATTAGCGGCTATGCAAGTCAACGAATTACGCTACTGAAAATAGAAAACCATGGAGTTATCGCAGCTTCAAGAAATCTTGGTATTAAACATGCTAGAGGCAAGTGGGTAGCTTTTCTGGATTCTGATGATTGGTGGTGCCCTGATAAATTAACGCAATCAGTTCAATATTTGGAAGGCGGTGCGGACCTGGTTTTTCACGATTTATTCTTGGTACGAAGCCTTGGGCAGCGAAATTACCGCAGGTCAGGTGTTTCTAGAGGTTTAGAGTTGCCGGTATTTAACGATCTACTCATGAGCGGAAATGCTATTGAGAATTCTAGCGTGGTAGTGCGCCGAAGCCTTTTGAATGAAATTGGTGGTCTCTTTGAAGATAAAGAGCTAATCGCCATGGAAGATTATGACGCATGGCTTAGGATTGCGAAGCTAACCGATAATTTTGTGCGTTTGGATCAAGTGTTAGGATATTATTGGCTTGGTGGTGGTAACGTAAGTAACCCAACATTGAAACTGAGAAACTTAACCTTGTTTGAAGAAAGGTATTCTGAGGAAATAGTAAGTTTGTGTGGCGGGGGGATGCCTTGGTGGTTCGACTACGGAAAAGGTCGTGCTCAATTTTTACTAGGAAAATTGCCTGATGCTAAGCTATCTCTTTCGAAAGTAAGTTTGTTGGCTTCTCCTTTGACAATCAAGCTTAAGACGGTCTACATGTTGGTGCGGATTAGGTTTTCTAAGTTGTCAAGGTAGGGGGTGTTAGATTCAGCAATTTATATCGGAAGGTGATTTGAGGCAGCCTATGAGTACTTTGAAAAAATATTTGCCGATGGTGTTTCTCGTCATTACTCTTTTGTTCCAATTGACAGCCTTGAAATTCATATGGCACATAGAATTAATATCAAGCATTTTGAATTTATTGATGCTGTTGGCTCTCAATATGGTTTTTCTTATAGGGCTTTTTCGATCGCGCTTTAGGTTAACCGTATGGTGCTTTTATATTATTCCTGGTCTCTTGGTTTTCTTGGGGATGTCGGCGAACATATTGTATAATATTAATAAGGATTTGGTGAATTTATCGTATATTGGCTTGCTAATACCTTGGGGCGCCTATCTGGCTGCTCCTGTTTTCTTAAAGCAAAGTAGATATTTTGATCGGCCCCTATGGTATGTTTTTTACTGTTTTATGCTCTTGGGGGTAACGCTTGCGCTTTGTGAGTATTTCAATGTGTTTGTATTGGGAGGGCTGTTAAAGCTCAGAGAGTTAGATACATCGGGGGGAGTGTTTTTAGCTGGGTTTTTCTCATTGTTTTATCCGCTGGAAAGTGGAGGAGTCCATTTTCGTATGTATGGCTGGTTTTTGGAACCTGGTACATTAGCGATGTACTTAATTCCAGCTACTGCTTACGCATATTACCAAAAGGCCTATCTTAGTGTGGTCGTCATGCTTATCGGTGTGTTTTTTGCTTTCTCAATAGGGGCTTTCATTAGCTTGCTGCTGATGCCTTTGTTTTTCTATATGTTTAATAAGAAACGATTCTTTTCATTTGCAAGCATTGTTATGATTTTAATGCTTATGGGTGGGATATCTCAGTTGGGGTTCTTAAAAGGTAAATATGACGCGAAGCAAGCATCTAGAATGACCAGATTGGATAATATAGAGCAGGGTATTTCTGAATTGCCAGGCTTGATATTGAGCCACCCTTTTGGATTCAGTTTTCAGGGGGAGAGTGGTACCGGTAATTCAGATTATTCTGCTAAAGCATTCGCCACATTTATGCCTATGTATAAGTTCGTTTTGGGTGGTTTTTTTGCGCTAATTGGTTACCTAATAGTGTTACTGTTGGCTGTCATCGTATCTTGTATTGCATCAACTAGAAATAACTTAACGTTAGAGGAAAAGGCTGTTTTTTCTACTTTGATTCCACTGTCCCTATTTGTTGTGCAAAGAACGACTATTTGGGAAAGTGCACTTTTTGCATTTCTATTTGCCCCATCAATTATTAGGCAATTAGATAAAAAGGAAATCACAAAATGAAGGACATTATCATATTAGGTAATGCACGTTGTTACCATACAATGGATTGGTATAGATTAATAAGACGCGCTGTTACTAATCGGAGAGTGATTTTTGCTACAGATCTTATTGATAGTGAAGGGCATACTAAAATCGTAGAGAGTGATGATTATATTGTTAACCTCTACAACGTAGATCGGTGGTTATTGAAAGGTCAGTCTAATGTTGGGAATATATGGCGAAACTTAGTCAAATTAGTAGCGGTACCTATACAAACACTAGCTGTTCGGAAATTGAGCAAAAAATATCCCGGTGCGTTGATTCATGCTCATACCATGTATTATATGTTCTTGTGTTGGTTGGCTGGAGTTAGTTATATAGGTACGCCACAGGGAAGTGAGGTTCTTGTAAGGCCCGATAGGTCTCGTTTATATCGTTTTTTTGCTGCTAAGGCCCTGAAGGCTGCTGACCATGTGACTGTCGATTCCAATAATATGGCAAAAAGGGTTGAGGCGCTGAGTTCACGTGAGTGCATCGTTCTTCAAAACGGGGTTGATACGCATGCAATACGAAATATGACAGATCCCCTTTGTCCAAGAACACGTGTGGTTTCTTTTAGAGGGCTCGCAGAGATCTACCGTTTAGATGAAATTCTTAAGGCTAGGGATATATCAAAGAAAAAGCCGATACTCGACTTTATATATCCGTTCTGGGAAGATTTTTATAAGAATAGAATACTAGACTTATCTTCAGAACAGGATCTCTTTAGAGGCAGGGTTGAAAGAGATGATATGTATAACCTTTTTAGCTCTACCCTTCTTGCTATATCCGTACCTGTAAGTGACTCATCGCCAAGAAGTGTTTACGAGGCAATCTTTTGTGGATGTTGTGTGGCTGTCACTTATAATAGCTGGATTGATGTGTTGCCGTCTTGCATGAAAAGCAGGATCGTTGTCATTGATCTTGCTGGGGGAGCTTGGCTAGATAAGGCGTTGGAGTCTGCCAAATTGATTGTTAAAGAACCATACAAGCCTACGGCTGAAGCTTTAGATTTATTTGATCAGAGTAGGTCTGTTGATAAGCTAGTCAAAAAGCTCTATGGGGCCGTTTAAGTAAATGTTTAATATGTACGCTATCGTGAGCGAGGTGGGCGAGGTGGATTTGAAAGTTTGTAGAAATTGTGTCATGGACACTACCGATAGTAAGATTGTATTTGATTCAACAGGTACGTGCGATCATTGCAATACTTTTTGGAAAGATATTGAGCCGAAATGGGACACTTCCGAGAAGGGGTGGGGTCAAATTTCCAAAATAGCAGATGACATTAAGCGCCAGAATAGCGATAAAGATTTCGATTGTATTATTGGAATGAGTGGAGGGATTGACAGCTCCTATCTAGTATATCTGGCTAAGGAAAAATTAGGTCTTAGGCCTCTTGTATTTCACGTGGATGCTGGCTGGAATTCACAGCAAGCCGTCAACAATATCGAGCAAATTGTCGATAGGCTTGATTTGGACCTGTACACAGAGGTTATCGATTGGGAAGAAATGAAAGACCTGCAATTAGCATATTTCAAATCAGGGGTCCCACATATAGATACACCACAAGATCATGCGTTTTTTGCTACGATGTATAAATTTGCAAATAAACACGGAATAAAACATATTTTGACAGGTGGAAACTACTCAACGGAATGTATTCGTAACCCTATAGAGTGGATGTACTATCAGTCTGATTCAATTCAGTTAAAGGATATTCATCGTAAACATGGGACTCGCCCACTAAAGAATTATAGGGTAACGAACATTCTTTGGCACAAAGTCTATCTACCCTATATTAAGGGTATTAAAGTATATAGGCCATTGGATTATATGGTGTACAACAAAGAGGAGGCAACCCAGTTCTTGGTTGATAATTATGGGTATCAGCGTTATGCCCAGAAACATTTTGAGTCTCGTTTTACTAAGTTCTACGAGGGTTACTGGCTTCCGAAAAAATTTGGTTTTGACACACGCAAAGTCCAGTTTTCGAGCCTCATTCTCACTGGGCAAATGTCGAGGTCTGAGGCCTTAGAATTGTTGGAAAAGAAATCCTACGATGAAGAATCGATAGCTCATGATTTTGAGTATATAGCAACCAAGCTAGATATTACTGTTGATGAATTGCAGGAGTATATGGATGCACCAAACAAGACATATCGAGACTATAAGTCACAACAGACGATTTACGAAGTGGGTGCGCTAATAATGAAGTTTCTGGGGTTGGAAAAAGGAGGGAAGCGTTGATAGTCGTGGTCGATTATGGACTTGGGAATGTGTTAGCATTCACGAATATTTATAAGCGTCTGAACATACCATTTAAGGTTGCTCAAACTGCAGATCAATTGAAAGGCGCAACTAAGATTATTTTTCCTGGTGTGGGTTCGTTTGACTATGCTATTACAAGGTTAAACGAGTCTGGAATGCGTGCTAGGTTGGATGATCTAGTGTTGGAGCAAGAAGTGCCTATTTTAGGTATTTGTGTGGGAATGCAAATGCTTGCATGTTCTTCAGAAGAAGGGGAGCTTTCAGGTTTGGGGTGGATTGATGGCGTTGTAAAGAAAATCGTTTTTTGTGATTCGGAAGCGCAAGAGTACTTACCACATATGGGGTGGAATAGTATTCAGCCGTTGAAAAGCAGCAAAATTTTGACAGGGTTTGACCACACTTCTCGTTTTTACTTTCTGCATTCTTATTATTTTGAATGCGAGTCAGAAGAAAGCACGCTTGCGAGTTCTCGTTATGGGCAAACCTTTAGCAGCATTGTGAATTCCAAGAATGTTTATGGTATTCAATGCCATCCCGAGAAAAGCCATGGAAATGGCATTAGATTACTTAAAAACTTCGCGGAACTTTGAGGCATGCTTAGATCTAGGGTGATACCGTGCTTACTTATTAGAAATAAGGGGTTGGTCAAAACAGTTAAATTTAAAGAGGGAAAGTACGTAGGTGACCCATTAAATGCTGTTAAGATTTTTAATGAAAAAGAAGTTGATGAGCTAATAGTGCTTGATATCGATGCTACCCGTGCGTCTGGTGAGCCAGACTTTCATATGATCGAGAAAATGGCTTCAGAGTGCCGAATGCCTTTTTGTTACGGTGGCGGTGTGACAACTAAAGAGCAAGCTAGAAAGATAATTAGTCTTGGTGTTGAAAAAGTAGCTTTAAGTGCATCGATAGTGCATAACCCTGAGTTAGTGAGAGAAATTGCCAGAGAGATTGGCGGGCAAAGTGTTGTGGCTATACTGGACGTTAAAAAGAAACTCATTGGGTCAAAGTATGAGATATGGACCCATAATGCTACTAAAAATACTGGTAAGTGTCCTGTCCAATTTGCAAGAGTTCTAGAAAGAATGGGGGTTGGGGAGATAGTCGTTAATTCGATCAATAATGATGGCGTAATGAAGGGTTATGATCTGAATATAGTTAGAAGAATAAGAGAGACAATTAAGGTTCCAATGACTGTACTTGGGGGGGCTGGCTCTGTTGATCATATAAAAGAGTTAGTGCATACCTATGATGTAATCGGCGCGGCAGCAGGTAGTTTGTTTGTGTTCAAAGGTAGTTATAAAGCAGTGTTGATTAATTACCTATCTGAAAATGATGCATCCCTAATTCATAGGCTAAAAGCGTAGTTGTTATGAGGATAATGAGTTGAGACAAGTGCTACAAAATATATCTAATGGTGAAACCCAACTGGTTGATATCCCGTGCCCACAACCGGTGGACAATCAATTACTAATTGCAACTTGTAAGACCTTGATCTCTCTTGGTACCGAGAAAATGTTAATTGATTTCGGTAAATCAGGGCTGATTGCAAAAGCTAGGTCCCAGCCCGACAAGGTTAAAATGGTTCTTGATAAGGTTAAGACGGATGGTGTTCTGACTACTCTGGAAACAGTTAAATCTAAGCTTAATCAACCCCTGCCTTTGGGTTATTGCAATGTAGGCATTGTTCAGCACGCTGGTAACACTGGGTTTCAGGTTGGAGATCGAGTTGTTTCTAATGGAGGGCACGCGGAGATCGTAAGGGTTTCGAAAAACTTATGTGCGAAGGTCCCAGACAATGTAGATAATAAAAGTGCCGCATTTACTGTGTTGGCTGCTATTGCTATGCAGGGGGTTAGGATCTCAAAAGCTGAGATTGGTGAAGTAGTAGTTGTTACTGGCCTGGGGTTGATTGGCTTGATAACAGTACAGTTGTTAAGGGCGAGTGGTTGTCGGGTGCTAGGTATCGACTTTGATTCAAACCGGTGTGCGTTGGCTAAATCGTTTGGTGCTGAGGTTGTGGATTTGTCAATTGCTGAAACCCCTGTTGATATAGCAAGTGATTTTTCAAGAGGGCGAGGGGTAGATGCGGTAATAATCACAGCATCGACCTCTAGTAGTGAACCTGTAAGCCAGGCAGCTAATATGTGTCGTAAACGTGGCCGGGTAGTTCTTGTGGGTGTGGTTGGGCTGGAGTTATCTCGTGCAGATTTTTATGAAAAAGAAATTACTTTTCAAGTGTCTTGTTCCTATGGTCCCGGCCGATATGATAAAGAATATGAAGAAAGTGGTATAGATTATCCAGTTGGATTTGTTCGCTGGACTGAGCAGAGGAACTTTGAGTCTGTACTCGATTTGATGAGTGCAGGGGCCATAAATATGGAGCCACTAATGAGCTTCGAGTTTGATATTGGTGACGCCGTGGAGGCATATTCTAAACTCGAAGAAACACACACATTAGGTGTCCTATTAGACTATAAGTCCGATCCAATAGAGTTAATAGCGGTAAAGTCTATATCGATAAGTTCGAGCCTTGCCAGTGGCACTGAGAATGAAGTATCTTGTGGATTTGTGGGAGCAGGAAATTACGCTTCTAGGGTGTTAATTCCTGCTTTTAGGGGAGCGGATGTTGAGCTTAATACACTACTAACAAGCGGAGGGGTTAGTGCTGTTCATCATGGTAAAAAAAATGGATTTCTCCAAGCTTCTACTGAGTATTCAAGCATATTAGAGAGTGATGACATTAATACTGTGGTTATTGCAACGCAGCATCATTTGCACAGCGAGCAAGTAGTTCAGGCCTTGGATGCAGGAAAGCACGTTTTTGTCGAAAAGCCTTTGGCTTTGACACAAGAGGGCTTGGATGAAATAGAGAAGGCCTATTTTCGCCAGGGTGAACGCTGTAAATTGATGGTTGGTTATAACCGAAGGTTTGCTCCGCATACCTTGGCTGTTAAAGAGAGGCTCTCTTTTGTTAAGGGAGCAAAGACGTTCATTTTTACTATGAATGCTGGTGATATACCCTTTGATCACTGGGTTCATGATCCTTCGGTTGGTGGTGGACGTATCCTGGGAGAGGCATGTCATTATATTGATCTTATGAGGTTTCTAGCTGGTTGTGAAATTGAGAGTTTTTTTGCTGCTTCAATGGGGAAGTCACCAAGCATGAAAATTACTGAGGATAAGTCTTGTATTACCTTGCAGTTTAGTGATGGTTCGGTGGGGGTTATTAATTATTTTGCGAATGGAGGGAAATCTTTTCCAAAAGAGAGGGTTGAAGTTTTTGCGAATGGAGGTGTTCTACAAATTGACAATTTTAGGCGTCTTGTAGGTTTTGATTGGCCTGGAATTAAGAAAAGCAAACTGGTTCGGCAGGACAAGGGGCAAAACTATTGTGTCAGGTCTTTTGTGGAATCGATTAGGGCTGGTACAGGTACACCAATTTCTTTTTCTGAAATCATGGAAGTATCCCGGCTTTCTATTGATATCGCATCCTCGTTACGATAAAGGGGGGAGCTCGTTGAGTTTTAGTATTTCTTCGGAGAGTGTGGAACCTTGAATTTACTAACCTATTTTCATACCGTTCGTTATTTGAAATTGAGCCAAGTTTACTATCGAATAAGAGGGAAGTTTGTTACGCCAAGAGTTAGTTCTATCAACTCAAGAGCTTCATCGCCAAACGCACGATGGGTTTCCCACGAGTTGTATAGTCAAAAATTGTATGAAGATAATGTAGTCCGTTTTCTTGGTGAGTCAGGTGTGATTGATTTACCTGGAGATTGGAATATGCCTTCAAAGGCAAAATTGTGGCTATATAATTTACACTATTTTGATGATCTACAGAGTCTAGGAAGGGATAGTCGCGTCGATTTGCAAATGAATTTTGTGAATCGTTGGATAGAGGAAAATCCTGCTCCTATAGGGAATGGCTGGGAGCCTTATCCAGCATCTCTTCGAATTGTAAATTGGATCAAATTTTTTCTTTCTGGCGCATCACCCAGTCCAAGTATACTCGATAGCTTAGCTCAACAAGCTGATTATTTGTTCCAGACGTTAGAGTATCATTTGTTGGGCAATCATTTGTTTGCAAATGCCAAGGCGTTAATTTTTTCTGGCCTTTATTGTGATTGTGTTGAGGCTCGGTCCTGGTATCTTAAAGGGCTGGAAATTTATAGAAAAGAGTTACGAGAGCAGGTGCTGTCTGATGGAGGTAATTTTGAGTTATCTCCCATGTATCATACAATTATGCTTGTTGATATATTGGATCTTATTAATGTGTTTCAGGCATACGAGTATACTGTTGATCCAGGAGTGGCTGTCGAATCAAGGGCTGTTGCTCATAAAATGTTACGCTGGTTGAGAGAGATGTCTCACCCGGATGAAGCATTTAGTTTTTTCAACGACGCTGCTTTTGGAATCGCACCTGATAATTCGGTGGTGTTTGGTTATGCGAGAAAGCTAGGAATAACACAAGTGCTAAATTTGCCGGATGCAGGGAAAATTGATGTTATTGATTTGGTTAGCTCAGGCTATTTGGTTGCCCGGACTAATGAGTGGTATCTTGTTGCCGATTTGGCGCCGATTGGGCCTGACTATATGCCAGGGCATGCTCATGCAGATTCATTGTCATTTGAGCTTTCAGTCAGAGGGCGAAGGGTGTTTGTAAATTCGGGCATTTCTGAATACGGTCTTGGTGAAGAAAGGACTAGGCAAAGAAAGACATTCTCGCATAATACCGTGTCTGTTAATGAAATGGATTCCTCGCATGTCTGGAGCGGATTTCGTGTGGCGAAGCGGGCTAGAATAACTAATCGTTCTATTGATCAATTTGGTTCTGCAGAGGTCGTTGTTAAAGGTGCGCATGACGGTTTCAAGAGGAAAAGAGGGATGGACTGTTTACACCATCGTGAATGGCATCTTGCGCCCAAGAAGTTGATAATTGTTGATCGATTGGAAGGGGGTTATTCCCATGCGGCGGGGTACTTGCATATACACCCAGATATGGAAGTGGAACTGAAAAGGGGTGTGGCGACAATTAAGGGTGTAGATTTCTGCGTTAGTCTCAGTGTTAGCGGAGCAGAATTAGCACTTGAGGGGGCTATGTGGCATCCATACTTTGGATCTTCTGTGGATTGCGTTAAACTTAGGTACGATTTTTTAGAGGCTCAAGTACAGACCCAGATTATTTTGAATTAGAGCTTGGGCGGGCTTTCATTGTTTTGCAGGAGCAACTAAAAGAAGTGAAAATTTTGGTACTAAGCTTTTATTACGAGCCAGATCTCAGTGCAGGCTCTTTTAGGTCGTCAGCGCTGGTAAAATCCCTGTTGTCACGGCTAGGTTCGGAAGATGAAATTGAAATCATAACTACGCTACCTAATCGGTATAGCAGTTATTCTAGTGAAGCGGCGGAATTTGAGAAAAAGGGAAGAGTATCTATTCATCGGGTGCGGCTACCCGCGCATCAAAATGGTATGTTAGATCAGAGCAGGTCGTTCTTGTCCTTTGCTAGGTATGTTTCGAAGCGGACTAAAAACCAACCCTACGATTTGGTTTATGCAACCTCCTCAAGGTTAATGACAGCTGTATTGGGGTGTTTCGTAGCCAAAAGGTCCTCCATTTGCCTGTATCTCGATATTCGAGATATTTTTGTGGACACAATGAAGGACGTTCTTAGCAAGAAGGTAGTTGCCGCTTGTTTGCCTTTTTTTGGCATTTTAGAGCGCTGGGCAATAGGTGGTGCACAACGAGTTAATCTGGTTTCGCGTGGGTTTCAAGATTATTTTGAAACTAGATACCCTTCCCAAACATTCGATTTTTATAGTAATGGAATTGATTCCATATTCCTTGAGAAAAAGGAGTCATACGAACCTTCATCAGATAGAGAAGGGAAGAAGGTAAGCATACTATATGCAGGTAATTTTGGTGAGGGGCAGGGGCTGCATAAAATAATTCCTCAGCTGGCGAGCCTGCTATCTGATCGGGTGAGCTTTCGTTTGCTCGGCGATGGTGGGCGAAAGAGCAAGTTGGAAGAAAAAGTAGCATCTCTGGAGTGTAAGAATGTGACAATATTGGGCCCGGTGACAAGAGATGAGCTTTTGGCAGAATACCAAGACGCTGATGTTTTGTTTATTCATTTGAATGATCATGATGCATTTAAAAAAGTGTTGCCCTCCAAGTTGTTTGAATATGCTGCGACTGGGAAGCCAATTTTGGCGGGAGTTTCAGGGTATGCCTCGAGTTTTTTGGAGGCTGAGGTCGTAAATGCTAAAGTGTTTCGGCCTTGCGATGCAGAGAGTGGTCTAGAGGCTTTTAACTCTTTAGCGTTGAGGCATACGCATAGGCAGTCTTTTATAGAGAAATATTCTCGGGTTAACATTATGTCTGAAATGACTGGTAGCCTTTTGGATCTCTTGCAGGAAGATGTAATGTGAAAATACTCGTAACAGGAGCGACAGGTTTCCTTGGGGCGCAATTGGTTCCTGCTTTGTCGTCGAGATCACACTCAGTTGTGTCTGGCACTAGAAGCCCTGAGCGGGTATTGGGTAATAGCATCCCGTTCCAGATAGATGACTTGAACGCAGAGACTGATTGGTCTGGTGGCTTAGTAGGGGTGGATGTGGTGGTACATTGCGCTGCTAGGGCGCACATACTTGAGGGCGTATCTGCTGATACGGAGAGAGAATTTGAGACGATTAATGTACAGGGAACTCTAAATCTAGCACGGCAGGCTATAGCCGCAGGGGTAAAGAGGTTTGTGTTTATAAGTTCTATTAAAGTAAATGGCGAGGAAACCTTACCTGGTGAAGCGTTTACTGAAATAGACAGGCCGCAACCAAGAGATGCTTACGGTCGCTCAAAACATGAGGCAGAAAAAGGTCTGTCCATGATGAGTGAATCCTCCAATTTTGACGTTGTAATCATAAGGCCCCCTCTTGTATATGGGCCTGGAGTAAAGGCGAATTTCTTGAAGCTGACCCAACTGGTATCGAGCGGTATCCCTTTGCCCTTGGGGGCGATACATAATCGAAGGTCGTTGATCGCAGTTGGGAATCTCGTGGATTTCATATGTGTTTGTACTGAGAGTCCGCAGGCAGCAAATGAAATATTCTTGATTAGTGATGGTGAAGATGTTTCGACGACGAAGTTGTTGGTTACGATGTATGGAGTCTTGGGGCAGTCAGTTCGGCTCATTCCTTTTCCGGCTAGGTTGTTACGAATTGTTTGCAGAGTGGTTGGCAAAGGTGATGTTGCAACTAGGCTTTGTGGCTCGTTGCAGGCGGATATATCCAAAGCTAGAAGGTTATTGAGCTGGAAGCCACCGATAACACTTTTAAAAGGGATTGGTTTGGTGGTGAAGGATTGTGAATAATGTCTTAGAGAATAAGTACTCTATAAAGTTAGTTTGTGATATATTTTTGGCGGTTGTGGCGAGTGTGCTACTTGCTGTTCCATTCATATTGGTGGCGACACTAGTTAAAGCAACGTCTAAAGGCCCTGTCCTATACTGGTCAGATAGAGTTGGAATTCATAATAATCTGTTTAGAATGCCTAAGTTTCGAAGTATGCGGGTTGATACGCCTGCGGTAGCGACTCATCTGCTGGAAAATGCTGAGTCGGCATTGACCCCTATAGGTGGGTTTATTCGTAAGTCGAGCTTGGATGAGATTCCTCAGCTATGGTGTATCCTAGGTGGGCATATGAGCTTTGTTGGTCCTAGGCCAGCCCTGTATAATCAGCATGATTTGATAAAACTTCGAACTAAATGCGGTGTGCATGAGTTGCTTCCTGGTCTAACGGGTTGGGCTCAGATTAATGGTAGGGATGAGCTTTCGATTTCTGAGAAAGTTAAATATGACGTGGAGTACCTTGGGCGAAGATCGTTTTCGCTGGACCTGAAAATTCTATTTTTGACGTTTTTAAAAGTGATTAGATTTCAGGGGGTTAGCCATTAGATGTTTTTTTGTAGGAGGAGGTGGATTATAATCTAGCCTCGAGCTAATTCTTATGTGCTCTTCGTTAGTTAGGAGGCACTTTAATTGTTTCCTGCTAGAATTAAACACTTAAGCAGCCGCGATAGCGTATAAGTCTATTGTTTTTTGTCTATTTAGTATAAGGATGTTGCTCAAGGAATGTTTCATCACAAATTGCTTAGTGCCCCGAGAAGTGTGAAGCGAACTGTAATGGTGTCTGCTGATCTATTATTATTGCCATGCTCAGTAGTCTTGTCTGTGCTAATGACGAGCTCAGGGGGTTATCATGTTTTGCTCCAAGTCAAGCTGCTAGCGGTGGTTTTGACGACCACTATTTTAACTATTGCTATGTTTGCTCGGCTTGGATTGTATCGAGCTGTGGTTCGATTTATGGGGAGGCAGGCACTTTTGGCTGTTATTCAGGGCAGTGTGCTATCTGCCTTGGTGTTCATTGGTTGTCTCCTGGCTTTTTCGGTCAATACTCCGGTCTCAGTTTCGGTAGTTTACTTGGTGGTTCTATTTTTTCTTGTCGGCGGTAGCCGGTTTCTAGTGAGGGAGTACCTCTTTGCTCAATCCAGAGTACGTAAGAAGAAAGTTATCATATATGGCGCTGGGAGCTCGGGGTTACAGTTGCTCACGTCTCTTAACAATAGTAGCGAATACGAGCCTGTAGCGTTGATTGATGATCTCTCGGATAGAGTTGGAGCAATCTATAGGGGTATTAGAGTGTACCCTTCATCAAAACTATCTTTGTTGATTGATAAATGGGCTGTAGAGCAGGTGCTATTGGCGATGCCCTCTGCGCCTATGTGGAGAAGGAAAGAGATTCTTGCCGATTTAGAGCCGATGCCTGTTAGGGTGATGACGGTACCTACGTTTGAGCAGCTAGTGAGCGGTGATGCTTCCATAGAAGAAACGCGTGATGTAGCTGTTGAAGACCTTCTGGGAAGAGATCCTGTGAAACCGATACCATCTCTTTTGGAAGGCTGTATAACGGGCAAAGTTGTATTGGTCACTGGTTCGGGTGGTTCTATTGGTTCGGAGTTGTGCCGACAGATATTGAAGGCGCGGCCTTCGAAGCTATTACTCTTCGAGCGTTGTGAGTTTGCTTTGTATCAAATAGATCGTGAGCTGCAGGAAATTGCGTCAATGGATGGCGGAGCGAGAGTTATACCGCTTCTGGGGTGTGTGCAAAAATTGGACCGGCTGCAGGCGGTGATGGGCGCATTTCATGTGGATACGGTCTATCATGCGGCGGCTTATAAACATGTTCCTATGGTTGAGCAGAATGTGATCGAGGGTGTGCAAAATAATGTGCTTGGTACTTATAATGCGGCCAAGGCTGCGAAAGATAATCGGGTTTCAACTTTTGTGCTGGTCTCTACAGATAAGGCTGTAAGGCCTACAAATGTGATGGGAGCGTCAAAGAGGTTGGCTGAGTTAGTGCTTCAGGGCTTGGCTCAAGAGGCTTGCTTGACAACATTTTGCATGGTGAGATTTGGTAATGTTCTGGGCTCTTCTGGCTCTGTTGTGCCTCTTTTTCGTAAGCAGATTAAGTCTGGTGGTCCTGTCACAGTCACTCATCCCGAGATTATCCGTTATTTTATGACTATTCCAGAAGCTGTGCAGCTGGTGGTTCAGGCTAGTTCAATGGCGAAAGGCGGAGATGTATTTGTCTTGGATATGGGGGAGCCGGTAAAGATTGCAGAGCTTGCCAAAGCAATGATTCGCCTGATGGGTTTGGAAGTGAAGGATGAGCATGTTCCTAGTGGTGATATTGAGGTTAAATATACAGGCTTGAGACCTGGCGAAAAACTTTTTGAAGAATTGCTAATTGGAGAAAATGTAAGTGGTACAGCGCACCCGCGCATCATGAAAGCTGATGAACTCTCATTATCATGGTCTGAGATGGAGCGGATATTGAATAAGCTGAGTAAGGCTTGTGCGGAGGGGGATTGCGAGGCCATTCGAGAGTTGCTACTTTGTACTGAAACTGGCTATGCACCTAATGACGGGCTTAATGATACTGTATGGCATCAGGAGTGTGAGGAGCCAGCTGCGAATAACGTTGTGCCTGTGGAGTTTAGAAGGGAGCAGGTTTAGTTTTTTTCGGTATCTTGAACTCTAGGATTGCGTCTACGATACGTTGAGCTGCATGCCCGTCCCCGTAAGGGTTGTGAGCTTCAGACATTGCTGCGTATCTTGTGTTGTTCGTAAGGATATCTACGGCTTGGTCGGCTATTGTGTTTGGGTTTGTACCAACCAGAATTACCGTGCCGGCGTCGACAGCTTCTGGTCGTTCGGTGACTGCTCGGGTAACTAGGACTGGTTTGCCTAGCGACGGGGCTTCCTCTTGGATCCCGCCGGAATCAGTAATAACAAGGTCGCAGCTGTCTAGTAGCCATGTGAATGGCAGGTATTCTTGTGGTGGGATGAGGTGGATATTGCGGGCGTTCTGTAGTAGATCGAATACTGGTTTTTGCACGTTTGGGTTTAGGTGTACGGGATAGACAAGTAACCACCTAGGGTTGTGCTCTGCTATTTTTATTAAGGCTGCGCAAAAGTCTATAAAGCCTTGGCCAAAATTTTCTCTTCGGTGCCCTGTTATGAGGATTAGCTTCTCAGGAATGTTTTCTATCGCCTTTACAGTTTTGTTGGGGAGGGTAAGCCAATCATAAGGGTTGTGGTCGTGTATTGTGTTTCGAACACTTAGCAGGGCGTCTATTACTGTGTTTCCAGTAACCCAAATTATTTTCTCGTTGATGTTTTCAGCAAGTAGGTTCTTTTTCGAGGTGTTTGTGGGGGCAAAGTGCATGCTGGCAATTCTACTTACTATGCTTCTATTTGCTTCTTCTGGGAAAGGTGCCCGTAGATCACCCGTTCTAAGCCCAGCTTCTACGTGTCCAATAGGTATTTCTTGGTAAAAAGCGGCTAAGGCAGCGGCGGTGCAGGTAGTGGTATCGCCGTGAACTAGCACTAGGTCGGGCTTGCTTCTTTCGAAAACACCCCGCAGTCCTAGTAATATCCCAGAGGTAATTTCAAACAAGTCTTGTCCTGGCTTCATGATGTTTAAATCAAAGTCAGGTTCAATTTTAAATAGGGTCAAAACTTGATCTAGCATTTCCCTGTGTTGCGCGGTTACGGCTACTAGGCTCTTGATGCCGGGAGTTTGTTCGAGCGCTCGAATTACTGGGGCCATTTTAATGGCTTCAGGTCTAGTGCCGAATATGGAGAGGATCTTTTTATCTGTGGGGGGCATTTGATGAGGTTTCACTTTAGCTATTTACTTGGTTATTCCGCAGGCGTCGATAACCATCTTTTCTATAAATATGGTTGGTCGAATTGTCTTAAATTCTTTATGGTCGACAAGAACAAGTATGATATCCGCTTTTTCAATCGCTTCGTTGTGATGCGTTAACTCGAAGTTGGGATGGGACTTGATATTCGGCTCACAGATGAGTAAATCTGCGATATTCTTTTCTATCAGCGTGCTTACAATTTCGTGTGCTGGCGATTCTCGTAAATCATCTACGTCGGCTTTAAATGCGAGGCCTAAGCAGGCAATTACTGGTCTGCGAAATTTTCGCGCTCTCTCAGTGATTTTGTCGATGACCCATTGCGGTTTGCTTTCATTTACTTCCCTTGCTGAGCGAATTAATTTTGCTTTGTCACCTGCTTTGTCGATGATAAACCAAGGGTCTACAGCGATGCAGTGCCCGCCGACACCGGGCCCTGGTTTAAGTACATCAACTCTTGGGTGTCTGTTTGCAAGGGATATTAGCTCCCAAACATCAATTTGTTCCTGGTCGCAGATCATGGATAGCTCATTAGCAAAAGCGATATTGACATCTCGGAAGGAATTTTCCGTTAGTTTCGACATCTCAGCAGTCTTGGCATTTGTGCGAAGTACTTCGCCATTGACAAACTCTTCGTAAAATGATGCGGCCATTGCTGTTGCAGCTTGAGATATGCCCCCAACTATGCGGTCGTTTTGGATTAGCTCAATCAATATGCGGCCGGGTAGTACTCGCTCTGGGCAGTGTGCAATATGTATATCGTTAATAATGTCGAACCCTTTATCCTGCAAGATATTGGCAACGACGTTTTCGGTTGTGCCTACGGGGCTTGTTGACTCGAGGATTACCAAATTACCAGGTTTGAGGTATGGTGCGATAGCGGTAGTGGCTGATTCAATGTATGTTAAATCGGGTTGATGATTGTCTTTGAATGGTGTTGGAACTGCAATTATGAATATATCTGCAGGAGAGGGTTGCGTTGATGCTTCAAGCTTACCACTGTTCACGGCGGATTTAACGAGCAAATCTAAATCTGGTTCGACAATGTGGATTTCTCCGCGATTGATTGTATCAACAACATCTTGAGATATATCTACGCCAATGACATTATATCCTTTTGTGCCAAGAAGTGAGGCTGTGGGCAGCCCAATGTAGCCAAGTCCTAGTACGCAAACTGAATTGAACTTCCTCATGCAGATCCTTATTGTTTCGTTGGCATTGCCATTTCGCCAGTGTCTTTCTGCGAACTTTATCATTATTTAAGCGGAATCACCTTAAGAATAATGCTGTAACAGCTATTTATACCTTAGATAGGCTTCCCTTAGTCTAGTTAGGTTTTTGTATAAGTAAGAGGGGGATAACCGGTCTCTGTTGAGGTAAGTGTTTTCTGTTTCAAACTGCATTTTCGGAATGACACCTGGTCCAAAAGCGAGGTCGTTAGAATCATTGTTAATCATGGTTTGAATGCCATATGTCCAGTCAGGCTTTCCCTTTATCTGCCCCCAGCGACTATTGAAATCTTTTCTTGGGGTCAGAGGGAGGTTCCAAGTGATAGCGATGAACTCTGCATCCGTATTTTTATAAACTAACGATATGGCATTGTCCTCGAACCAAAATTTGCTCTCAAGTCGAACTCCTTTGTCACCATTCCAAAATTTTCCTCCCGTAACTTCAGTAGAAGTATCGAACTGGCTGAAATAGAAGCGGTAGCTGTATAGGGCAATGTCTCTTGTGTCGCCGCTGTTAGTGTTGTGGTGGTAGTTACCAATACGGAAAGTAGCTTTGTGAGTGCCTGTGGGTGAATATAGTGTCGTTAAGTTCTGCACGCCTTCGTAATCATATTGTGTTTTTCCAAGGTATGTGGTGTTAAGTATCGAGTGATACCTGAGTGTTTGTTGTATTGTCATGTCTTGTACTTCGTTTCGTATTCTGTTTTCGTAGAAACTTTTGCCCTTTTTAAAATCATCACTCCTGCCTTTTTCATAGCTAAAGGTTAGGTTGGCGATGCCGCCTTTCCATAGTGAGAGAGCAAGATTTGACTCGATGCCCCAGGAATAGTCATACACGCCGTACTCGCTGGCAATGACGTTGCTTATTGCTGGTGACAATGTGACTCGAGGTTTGTAGTGTTCTTGTGCGGGTGAGTTGTATGTCCAGTTGACCTGATAGTGCTTGTCTGTTGGGAAAGAAGCTGTAATGTCGACATTATTAAATTGTTGGTCGTTGCTAAACGCAGCATAGCTGATGTTATTGGTGGTGATCTCGATAGTTTGGATGCCTTCGTTTGTGAGGAATAGCCGTGTTTTGTCAAATTCAAGTTTGCCTAGGTTTGCAGCGACGCCCAATGCTATGCCTATCGCGTCCAATTCATTGTGATTAAATATTGTGTTTTCAATGGATATGTACATCACACCTTTGTTGTCGCTGCCGACTTTTATGCGTTCAAATTCGTATGACTTTAATTTATCAAACACTGCCCTTAAGGCTTTTCGTTTTGTTGGTGTTTGTTTGTTTGTGCTATCGGTCGGGGGCAAGTGGTGGGGTATAAAGTCAATGGTAGTGGGGCGTTCATATTTTTTGCGGAATCGGTTTGCAGCGAAAATTAATGGGGAGATCTTTGGCGCCGCTAAGTCGCCTGCTATAGTATGGTGGGTGTTTTTGGTGCTGTTTGTCAGCGGGGTTCGTGTGATATTCTTGGTTGTTGTTGGTGACTGGCCGCTAAGGGGGAAGCGAAAGTTGAGTCCGAAATAGCTATTGTCTTCGTTTGGCATATTGTTTGATTGTGCCAAGACAGTTAGGTCTACCCGGAAACCGTTGGGCAGCCAAGAGTCTGGGGTGTTGAGTCTAAAGCCTGCATTTATGTCCTTAGCATCATATTCTGCAATAAGGCTAAGCCAGGGGAGCGTCTGAAGTTCAACCCCCCCAAACCCCCCATCTAGCCGTTGCCCTTCAGTGCTGTTGCCATAACCCATATCAACCCTCAATGGGCCGAATGACTTGCTGATCACTGCGTAGGTCGCATCGAAATAGCTTGCCTCCCCACCAATATCCTGCTCACCTATAGCTATAGAAAACCAATCTTCTGGTATAAAGGGAATTTTAATTTTTATATTTGCGGATAAATCACGAGGCTCCTTTTCGTCAGTATACAAATTCGTGTCTGCATGAAACCAGGCAATCCGACCTCCAACCTCTATATTGGGGAATATACCAAAAGATCCCTGTAGGTTTTTGTTGTGAACATATTCATCTTGATAAAACATCTGGTCCGAAAGCTGTATGAAGCCAGTGCCGTGGCTTGAAACGTGTGCGTTTGGGATGTTGAACAGACCTGAATACCCTTGTAGTGAGAGGCTGTCGTTTTTGGCGTGAGCATTCGATATTGAAAGTGCCAGTAGGCTTATGAGCGGTGTCAGTTTTTTTACTTGAGTGCGCATTTTGGTCTCTGGGATGTTTTTATTAGTGATTTCGTCTATTTGTTTTTAGTTGTTCTAGTACGAGCTGAAGATCGTCTTTCCAATTTGATTGCGAGATCCCTAGAGCGCTAAGAATTCGGTCGCAGTTTAGGGTTGAATTGGTGGGGCGATTGGTCTTAGTAGGGAATTGCTTGGTTGTAATGGGTGTTATTTTTATTTCCGTTGACACTAGCTCGGTTTTATATGCGATATCGACAATGTTGGCTGCAAAATCGTACCAAGTTGTTTGGGGGGTCCCGGTAAAATGGTAAGTGCCCCATGGTAATGTCTTGTTGTTGTTGTATCGGTGGCACAAGCTAATGATAGCTTGAGTAATGCTTTGGGCTGAAGTAGGGGCGCCTGTTTGGTCATGAACAATGTTTATGTTGTCGCGTTCGCAGAGAGATAATATCGTCTTAACGAAGTTGCTGCCATATTGGCTAAATATCCAGCTCGTTCGGATAATTATGTGCTCTCTTAGGGTGTTCCTTAGTTTTTCCTCTCCTTCCCATTTGCTTTTACCGTAGATAGTCGATGGGTTGGCTGTAGCTGATTCCTTGTATGGAGTTACTTGAAGGCCATCAAAAACATAGTCGGTAGAAATGTGGATTAAGGGGGAGTGTTCGTTCGCGCAGGCGATGGCTAGATTGTGGGTGCCATTGCGATTAGTAGAGTACGCTGCTTCTTGCTCATCTTCTGCTTTATCAACTGCTGTGTAAGCTGCTACGTTTACAACTATATCTGGTTGGAGGTTGCGGATAATGTCAATGCAGTCTTGCGCTTGAGTGATATCTAGTTGTGATCTAGCCAGTGGGGTTAACTCAAAGGGCTCTGTCTTGAAGGCTTGGATTATCTCTGCACCGAGCTGCCCGTTGGGTCCGCCTGTCAGAAGTACCTTCATAGGTTAAGCTTGGATAGTGGTAGGCCTTGTCGGTCTTTGGTTGAGAGTTTCGGGGTGGCTACTGGCCAGTTTATGTTTAGTTGCGGGTCATTCCATGCCAAGCAGCCTTCATCATTGGCGTCGTAGGCGCGAGTACATTTATATTCTATGTCTGCGGTTTGAGACAGGGTGATGAACCCGTGTGCGAACCCTGGTGGAATCCAGAGTTGGTTGCATTTTTCAGATGAGAGCAGCGTGCTAATCCACTGCCCGAAGGTGTTGGATGTTGGCTGGATATCTACAACGATATCAAGAACGGAGCCAGAGATGGCTCGGACTAACTTGCCTTGAGGGTTGTCTCTTTGGAAGTGTAGCCCCCTCAGTACATGGCGTATGGAGTGGGAGTGGTTATCTTGCACAAATGTGTGATCGATTTGAAGTAGGTCTTGGTAGCGTGAGGATTGGAATGTTTCTAGAAAGTACCCCCTTTCGTCTCTGTGTAGTTTTGGATAGATGACTTTTACCCCATCTAGTATTGTATTCTCGACTTTCATGGTTACTTAGAACCATCCAAAATTGACTGAATATATTGTCCATAGCCAGTGTGTCGCAACCGATCTGCATGCGTTTGCATTGTTACTTCATTTATCCAGCCTTTACGAAATGCAATTTCTTCCAGGCAGGCGATTTTTAACCCCTGGCGATGCTCAATGGTTTGAACGAATTGACCTGCGTCTAGTAGGGAGTTGTGTGTTCCAGTATCCAGCCAGGCAAAACCCCTTCCGAGTTCTTGGGTTCTTAATTGTTTTCGCGATAAATAAGTTCTAATTACGTCCGTAATTTCTAGTTCGCCGCGTGCAGATGGCTTGATGCTCTTAGCAATGTCAATGACTTGGTTGTCGAAGAAGTAAAGGCCTGTGATAGCTTTATTGGATTTTGGTGTGGTGGGTTTTTCTTCGATAGATATAACTTCACCAGATGGCGTTGTTTCGACAACCCCAAAGCGTTCTGGGTCATTTACGGGGTAAACAAATATAGTGGAGCCTTGCTGTGTATTGATTGCAGTTTTTAGTTTATCTGAAAAATGCTGCCCATAAAATATGTTGTCGCCTAGCACTAGGCAGACGTTATTGCTGCCAATAAAGGCTTCGCCAATGGTGAAAGCTTGTGCTAACCCGCCAGGTGTTGGTTGTTCTTTGTATGATAGTGATATGCCAATCTCTTCACCTGATCCAAGTAGAGCTTTGAAGTTTGGGAGGTCTTGGGGGGTTGATATGATAAGGATGTCTCGGATTCCTGCGAGCATTAATACCGATAGAGGGTAGTAAATCATCGGTTTGTCGTAAATAGGTAGCATTTGCTTGGAGACACCAAGAGTTATTGGGTGCAGCCTGGTGCCGGTGCCTCCTGCTAGAATGATTCCCTTATATTGCATTGATATTCCTTATGTTTATCTTAATACTAAGTGTAGTCTATTTATTCGGTTTGTGGGCGTGCAAGCCTGTATTTCCCAGATAGGATGTTATCCCACCATTGTTGATTCTGGAGGTACCACTGCACGGTTTTTGTTAGGCCGGATTTGAAGTTTTCTTGCGGCTTCCAGTGCAGGGTTTCTTCAATTTTATCGCTGTTGATGGCATAGCGGGTGTCATGGCCTGGGCGGTCAGTTACATGTGTTATCAAGTCGGCGTAATGGCCTGAAGAAGGTGCTTTTTCTGGTGCAAGTTCCATCAATAAATTGCAAATATCTTGAGCGACGACAATGTTCTGCTTTTCACTCCTGCCGCCGATGGCGTACGTTTCACCGACAATGCCGTTATGTAGTACGTCAAGTAACGCTCTTGCGTGGTCCTCAACATACAGCCAGTCCCTGATTTGCTCACCTTTGCCATAAATGGGTATTGGGTTACCTCGTAGTGCGTTTAGGATGGTAAAGGGAATGAGTTTTTCAGGGAATTGATAGGGCCCATAATTATTGGAGCAATTAGTGATTATTATGGGTAATTCATATGTCTTGTGCCATGAGCGTACAAGGTGGTCGGAAGCTGCTTTGCTTGCTGAATAAGGAGAGTTTGGTTGGTAGGGGCTTTCTTCATGGAACAACCCCTTCTCCGGCAAACTGCCAAACACTTCGTCAGTGGAAATGTGGTGGAAGCGAAAAGAGGCTTTTCTATCGGGGGGGAGGTTGGACCAGTAGTCTCTGCTCGTTTCCAGTAGGATGCCAGTCCCCATTACATTGGTGGTAAGAAATTCAAGGGGAGCGCTTATTGAGCGGTCGACATGGGATTCCGCTGCCAGGTGCATTATTGCGTCTGGCTGATAAGTGTCAAAGGCCTTTTGAATTAGATCTTGTTGGCAAATGTTGGCATGAATAAATGTGTGGTTTTGATTCTTTGGGTCTAACTCAAGAGATGCCAAATTGCCTGCATATGTTAAGGCGTCTATGTTAATTATTCTGAGGTGGGTGTGCTTTAGCGCGTGACGAATAACTGTGGAGCCGATAAAGCCGGCACCTCCTGTAATCAAAATGGTCTTGATGCTCATAATTGTTGTTCTTTTTTGTGTGCATAGATAAGTTGTGGGTAATCTTAGTCATAGCTTACAGTAGTGTCATCACAATGGTTAATAGTGAGATTCTGTTTTTGACGGCGCTGAGCTAGGAGCCCACTTTATGGTTTTCGGCTAATGCGCTCAAAATTATATCAATTCCAATTTAGCCGATGGCGCATCTTTTTATTCTTCTGCTATGCTGATTTTGTGGTGGGCGTCACTTTATGGGGCCGGTATGCTATTTGAACAGTTTAAAAGGAACGGATATGAAATGTAGAAAGGCATTGTTAGCACTATCGGTTTTGGGTGCTACTTCGGGGTTAGGTTTGTATGGTTGTGGCGGTAGTAGTAATAGTCATTCAACGACGTCTTCTGGAACAGCAATTGACGCGTATTTAAGTTCAGCGACTGCTTGTTATGATACTACAGGAGATAAAAGTTGTGATGATGAGTCGTCGTCTACAACAACAGATATCAATGGCGATTTTAGTTTGGTTGGTGCGACGAATGCAATCATTCTTATTGAGTCTATTGCTACTGTGACGAAAGAGCGAGCCACTCCTGGCGGGGCAGTTGTTCGTGATGCAGGGGCCTTTACTCTTACTGCGTTAAATGGGGCAACTATAGTGAGCCCATTTACAACGCTGCTTCAAGTGGGTGTCGAACACGGGACTTACGCATCTGCTGCGATTGGTGAAGCTGCGATCAAGGCTTCTCTGGGGCTGGGCGCCGGTATTACTTTAGGGGCTTATGACTTCATTGATGATGGTAATGTTGCTGTACAGGCTACTGCTGAAGTGATTACAGACATTATTGAAAGTAACATTGTGGAAGTAGAGCAAATTAGTGATGATGCGGGAGCTACTTATAGCGATGAGACTATCTTTGAGACAGCTATCCTTGAAATAATCGATACGGATGGCGTGGAGACTAGCTCTGACTTTGACGCAGTTGTTGCCGCAGTTGTTGCCGTGGTTGATGCGGCTGGTGAATCTGCTACTGTGGCTACTACATTGGCCGATACTTCTGTGACAGCGGCGGAGGCGACAGCAAGCGTTGACTCAACAGCTGATGCTACAGATGTTGGCGATTCTCTTGCTGATGTTAATGAAGATAATGCAGAGGAAGACGATAGCGGGGACGATAGCGGTACTGGTGGAACTGGCGGTACTAGTCAGTTTTAACTGTATATTCTAGATTCATAAAAAACCGGCACTTATGCCGGTTTTTTATGAGCGCCTAGCATGAAACCTAACTGTCACCCACAAAAAAACCCGCTAAAAAGCGGGTTTTTTAATATGGCTCCTCGAGCAGGGCTCGAACCTGCGACCAATAGATTAACAGTCTACTGCTCTACCAACTGAGCTATCGAGGAATTGTCTGTGTCTCTGTGGAATGCGCGTATATTATGTATATTCTAGCGCTTGGTCAACCACTTTTTTAATCTTTTTTAATCAATAGGTTAGCAGCCTCCAATGATGCAGGAGGCTGTCAATAATCCTAACCTTCGATGCCCTTCTTCAGTCTGCCTAATGCATCTTCCAATACGTCCATGCTAGTTGCAAAGCTGAGGCGTGCATGATCAGCGGTACCAAATGCGGAGCCAGGTACAATCGCAACACCCGCTTCGCCTAAAAGCTTCTCTGCAAGGTCAACATCGGTGTTGATGTCGTCTCGTGCGGCTATGGCTTCGCTTAGGCTTGGGAATGCGTAGAAGGTACCGTCACTTTCGATGCATTTTACACCCTCAATTTCATTTAGGGTCTTCACTACATAGTCGTGACGTTCTTTGAACGCTTTTACCATCATCTGGACACAATCTTGTGGGCCGTCAAGAGCTGCTTGGGCGGCGACTTGTGCAATGGATGTTGGGTTCGATGTGCTTTGCGATTGAATCTTCTTCATTGTGCCGATTAGCTTCGCAGGCCCAGCGGCGTAGCCGATGCGCCAACCGGTCATTGAATAGGCTTTTGATACGCCATTGAGCACAATTGTACGGTCATATAAATCAGGGCAGGCCATCACTATGTTGGCGAAAGGTTCTTCGGTCCATAGGATGTGTTCATACATGTCATCGGTGGCGACAAGTACATGTGGGTACTTGAGGAGTACGGCTCCCAAGGCACCTAGTTCTGCTTTTGAATAGGCTTTGCCTGACGGATTGGAGGGGCTGTTGATCACCACTAGTTTTGTTTTGGGGGTGATTGCAGCTTCAAGTTGCTCGGGTGTTATTTTATAGCTTTGATCTTGGCCTGCTTCGATAATAACAGGTACGCCATCAGCAACGGCAACCATGTCAGGGTAGGAGACCCAGTACGGCGCGGGAATGATGACTTCGTCGCCAGCATCTAAAAGAGCAAGACTGAGATTGAAGAAGCTTTGCTTGCCTCCACAGGACACTAACACTTGGTTAGGCTCGTAGCGCAACCCATTATCCCTTTCGAATTTATCAATGATGGCTGTTTTTAAGGTGGGAGTACCATCTACCGCGGTGTATTTAGTAAACCCATCGGCAATCGCTTTGGTAGCGGCTTCTTTGATGTGTTCTGGGGTGTCGAAGTCTGGCTCGCCAGCTCCGAGACCGATGATGTCTTTGCCGGCAGCACGTAATTCTGCAGCGCGGTTGGTAACAGCCAACGTAGGGGATGGCTTGATATTGTTAGAACGATTAGATAGCTTGATGTCCAAGTTTCTACTCCCGATAGATTTACAACGGAGGGATCAGAGAATGCCCTAGTCAGGCATCCTTACATGCGGTATTACAAAACCGTGCAATAATACAGGATTCATTCACCGGCTGGAATGTCTATGTCGTCGAAAACAACGCAAAAGTTTACTGTTCACTCCCAATATGCTCCTGCGGGAGATCAACCTGCAGCCATTAAGCAGCTAGTCGAAGGCCTGGAGGATGGGCTGGCTTACCAGACCTTGCTTGGGGTGACGGGCTCAGGCAAGACATTCACAATGGCGAATGTAATTGCTGCTGTGCAGCGACCGACCATTGTGATGGCTCATAATAAAACGCTGGCAGCTCAGCTATATGGCGAGTTTAAGGAGTTTTTTCCCGATAACTCAGTGGGCTATTTTGTCTCTTACTACGATTACTATCAGCCTGAAGCTTACGTAGCAGCTTCAGACACGTTTATTGAGAAAGACGCCTCAGTCAATGAGCATATTGAACAGATGCGCTTATCTGCCACTAAAGCGCTGCTGGAGCGCAATGACGCCATTATTGTCGCTACGGTATCTGCGATTTATGGGTTGGGTGACCCTGAGTCCTATTTGAAAATGATGCTGCATATTGAATGCGGTGAAGAAATAGGTCAGCGGGAGATACTGAGGCGCTTGACTGAGTTGCAGTACACTCGAAATGATCAGGATTTTCATCGTTCGACGTATCGTGTAAGGGGGGACGTGATTGACGTGTATCCCGCCGATTCAGATAGGGATGCGGTGAGAATTGAGTTGTTTGATGATGAGGTTGAGCGTATCAGTATGTTTGACCCATTAACGGGTGAGATTTTGCAGGTCTTGCCAAGGATAAGTATTTATCCAAAAACACATTATGTGACTCCACGAGAGAAAATCCTTAGTGCTATTGATTCCATTAAAGATGAGCTAGGGGGGCGGCTCGCACAGTTAACAGAGTCAAATAAGCTGGTGGAGCATCAGCGGTTGAGCGAGCGCACGCGATTCGATATCGAGATGATGCAGGAGTTGGGATATTGCAGCGGAGTGGAGAATTATTCACGCTACTTGTCTGGGAGGGAGCCTGGAGATCCACCACCAACATTGTTTGATTATTTACCTGATAATGCATTGCTTATCGTGGATGAGTCTCATGTAACTGTCCCTCAGATAGGAGCAATGTACAAGGGAGATAGGAGTAGGAAGGAAACACTTGTTGAGTATGGCTTTCGTTTACCTTCAGCGCTCGATAATCGGCCAATGAGGTTTGATGAATGGGAGCAGCTATCACCCCAGGCTATTTTTGTGTCAGCAACTCCTGGGGTTTATGAAGCTGAACATGCTGGGCAAGTAGTGGAGCAGGTGGTAAGGCCAACCGGGTTGATTGATCCTACAATAGAGATACGGCCGGCTACAACGCAGGTCGATGATCTGTTGAGCGAAATTCATCGCTGCGCAGCGTCAGGTAATCGCATATTGGTCACTACCCTGACTAAGCGAATGGCAGAAGACTTGACTGAGTACTTGGCTGAGCATGGAGTGAAAGTGCGGTATCTTCATTCTGATATTGATACTGTCGAGAGAATGGAGATAATTCGAGACTTGCGCTTGGGCGAGTTTGATGTGTTGGTGGGTATTAATTTGTTGAGAGAGGGTTTAGACATGCCAGAGGTATCGCTGGTTGCGATACTTGATGCAGATAAGGAGGGTTTTTTGCGATCAGAGAGGTCGTTAATCCAGACTATTGGTCGAGCAGCCCGTAATCTCGAGGGGCGAGCAATTCTCTATGCTGATCGTATTACGGGTTCGATGCAAAAGGCCATGGATGAAACGGAAAGGCGCCGTGAAAGGCAGCTTGCCCACAATAAGGCGGAAGGAATCGTGCCAAAAGGAGTCGTCAAAAGTGTGGAGGATATCTTGGAGTCGACCTATGCTCCTGGAGGTCAGGTCGGGATTAAGCGAAGGGTTGCTGAGTCTAAAGGTGAGTATCACCCGTCAAAGGCAGACTTATCGCCGAAAGCGATGGCTAAGCGGCTGAAGCGGCTTGAAGAGCAGATGATGAAGCATGCTAAAAATTTGGAATTTGAAGAAGCTGCAAAAGTGAGAGATGAAATGAAAGTGCTTAAAGAGCAAGCGTTGCTAAGCTAGAGGTTTTTGTTGGGGTGTGGTTCGGGTATCATGCGAGCGTAGCGTTGATGCTGAATAGAATAAGGAGATAGTGTGAAGATATTGGTAACTGGAGCTGCGGGCTTTATTGGAGCTGCGTTAACTCATCGTTTGTTGGCTCGAGGTGATCAGGTTATCGGTCTAGATAATCTTAACGATTATTATGACGTAAACCTTAAGATAGCGCGTCTAGATAGGCTAAAGGCCCATGAGAATTTTTCGTTCGTGCAGGCAAGTCTTGAAGACAGGGCTGCTGTTGAGGCGCTATTTGCAAAAGAAAAGCCGAACAAAGTGGTGAATTTGGCTGCCCAAGCGGGGGTGCGGTATTCGCTGGAGAACCCCCACGCTTATATTGATGCCAATATAGTGGGCTTTACGAATGTATTGGAAGGGTGTCGTCATCACGAGGTGGAGCACTTGGTGTATGCATCGAGTAGCTCTGTGTATGGCGCGAATACCAATATGCCATTTTCAGTCCACCATAATGTTGATCATCCGCTGAGTTTGTACGCAGCGACAAAGAAAGCCAATGAGCTGATGGCGCATACTTATAGTCATTTGTATCAAATACCTACGACGGGTTTGCGATTTTTTACTGTGTATGGTCCGTGGGGGCGTCCTGACATGGCGTTATTCTTGTTTACCAAGAGTATTTTGGAGGGCAAACCTATCAAAGTGTTTAACTATGGCAATCATCGCCGTGATTTCACCTATGTTGATGACATAGTTGAAGGTGTTATTCGTACATTGGATCAAAATGCGCCCCCTAACTCACTATGGTCTGGTGATAGTTCAGATCCAGCGACAAGTAAGTCGCCGTATCGAGTATATAATATTGGGAGTAATCGCCCGGTTGAGTTGTTGCGCTATATCGAGGTGCTAGAGGATGCGCTCGGTAAAAAGGCTGAGAAAGAGCTATTGCCACTTCAGCCTGGTGATGTGCCGGATACATACGCCGATGTGGATGCATTGGTTGAGGATGTGGATTATCGCCCTTCCACTTCAATTGAAGAGGGTATTGGTAATTTTGTGGCTTGGTATCGGGACTTTTATCAGGTTTGATTCGAAAAACTGGTTTAATTTCAAAAAATTAGACCAAGGACTTGCACTTAATTACATGTAGTGGTACTTTGCGCGCCTAGATATAGGCACGTAGCTCAGCTGGTTAGAGCACCACCTTGACATGGTGGGGGTCGTTGGTTCGAATCCAATCGTGCCTACCAAACTCTAAGGGTACCTCGAAGGAGGTGCCCTTTTGGTTTCAGTGACAGTACTCGATATTTTGATGTAGATGTCATTAATTTGCTTGAGAAATTCCAGATCCACGATTAGACTTCCCAAGGTCAACTTGGCAGGTTACCCCCTGCTAACAAACTTGAAGAAGAAGCGGTCATTCTGGAGCTTCTTAGCCTCATTTAAAATGATAAGTCCTTGTCTTTAATATTTAGGCAATAAGGGCGCGTTGGAGAAAAAGCTATTAAGCGAGATAAGCGCGGTGCGCAATCAAAAAAAAATCGAATTAACGATGATATCACTGCAACTGAAGTGAGGTTGATTGGTTCGGATGGTGAACAGGTTGGGATAGTAACGTTAGAGGAAGCTCTAAAAACATCTCAGGCGGAATCACTTGATTTGGTTGAAATTGCAGCAGACTCGGAACCGATTGTTTGTCGGATCATGGATTATGGCAAGCACATTTTTGATGAGAAGAAGAGTAGAGCTGAAGCCAAGAAGAAGCAGAAAAAGACTCAGGTTAAGGAAATAAAATTCCGTCCTGGGACTGAGGAAGGAGACTACCAGGTAAAACTTCGCAACCTGACGCGGTTCCTTTCAGATGGAGATAAAGCCAAAGTCACGATGCGCTTTCGGGGACGTGAGATGGCCCACCAAAATATCGGAATGGAACTGCTAAAGCGGGTCGAGGTCGATCTTGAGGAATTGGGCACTGTCGAAATGTATCCTAAAATGGAAGGTCGTCAAATGACAATGGTGATAGCTCCTCGCAAAAAGAAGTAGCACTCAACGTTTGATCAACACCGGGTGCTTTATTGTATTCACGCGTGATAATCACGCTCAACAATGCGGAGCATGAAAATGCCAAAGATCAAATCAAACAGCGGAGCTGCTAAGCGTTTTAAAAAAACGGCTAACGGCTTTAAGCGTAAGCAAGCTTTCAAAAACCATATCTTGACCAAGAAGAATTCTAAGCGAATTCGTCAGTTGAGACCCAAGCAACACGTTGCTGCATCTGATGTGGCGCTAGTGCGTCGTATGATGCCAGGCGTTTAATTGCTATTAATTTAGGTTTTTTGGAGATTACATTATGCCACGCGTAAAACGCGGTGTTACCGCTAGAGCAAGACACAAGAAAGTTCTTAAAGAAGCAAAAGGTTATTACGGAGCCCGTAGCCGTATTTATCGAGTTGCTAAGCAAGCTGTTATTAAAGCAGGCCAATACGCATATCGTGACAGACGCCAAAGAAAGCGTCAGTTCCGTCAGCTTTGGATTGCACGTATCAACGCAGCAGCACGTATAAACGGTTTGACTTATAGCCGTTTTATCAATGGACTAAAGAAAGCGTCTATTGAAATCGACCGTAAGGTATTGTCTGACATCGCGATTCATGATGCGGCAACTTTTACGGTATTAGTTGAAAAGGCAAAAGCGAGCCTTTCTGACTAATCGCGCTGTAACATGCTAGGTGATAGGCCTGGTAGCGGTTATAAAGAATAGGGGAAGGGCGTATCGCTCTTCCCCTATTTTGTTTTTAAAGACTACGTTTTGGACATCCGATGGAAGACCTACAGACACTCGTTGAGCAAGCACAGCAAGCCATAAACGCAGCAGAAGATGAGCAATCACTCGATCAGCTAAGGGTTCAGTACTTGGGCAAAAAAGGTGAGATTACCAGTTTACTGAAAGGCCTTGGTAAGCTATCCGCTGAAGAGCGCCCTGCTGCTGGAGCCACTATAAATAAGGCAAAAGTCGCGCTACAGGGCGTGATACAGGCCAAAAAAGATGCCTTGGCATCGGTTGCATTGAACGCTCAGTTAGAAAACGAACGTGTTGATGTGACATTGCCTGGCCGAAATGGGGCTGTTGGTGGTTTGCATCCAGTGACCAGAACGATGAAGCGAATTGAAGCTTTTTTTGCCAAAGCGGGATTCTCTGTCGTGGAAGGTCCAGAGATAGAAGACGATTACCACAATTTTGAAGCGCTAAATATACCATCCCATCATCCCGCTCGTGCTATGCATGATACGTTTTATTTTGACGCACATACCTTGCTGCGCACTCATACATCTCCGGTTCAAGTTAGAGTGATGGAGTCGGGTGAGGCGCCATTTAGAATCATTTGCCCTGGTCGAGTATATCGTTGTGACTCCGATTTAACTCATACACCGATGTTTCATCAGGTAGAAGGGCTACTGGTGGATGAGACGTCTACCTTTGCAGACCTCAAAGGGGTGATCGAATTATTCTTAAAGGAGTTTTTCGAGAAAGAGCTTCCCGTTCGTTTTAGGCCTTCTTATTTTCCTTTTACCGAACCTTCTGCTGAAGTCGATATTGAGTGCGTCATGTGTAGCGGTAAAGGTTGTCGTGTGTGTAGTCATACTGGGTGGTTAGAGGTGCTTGGTTGCGGAATGGTTCATCCTACAGTGTTTGAACATTCAGGGGTTGATACTGAGCGTTTTAAAGGTTTTGCTTTTGGGATGGGTGTGGAGCGTTTGGCGATGCTGCGTTATGGTGTCAATGATCTGCGTTTGTTCTTCGAGAATGACGTAAAATTCCTATCTCAATTTAATTAGCGTAGTCATAAACTTCGCTTTAAATTCAGATAAGGCGGCAGTTTTATATATCGCCACAACATAGTCTTCAATTGGTACGGTAAAGCACATGCAATTCAGTGAAAAATGGTTACGCGAATGGGTTAATCCATCAATTACAACTGAGCAGTTGGTTGAGCAGTTGACAATGGCTGGGCTAGAGGTCGACAGTGTTGAGGCAGTGGCGGGCGTGTTTAGCCACGTTGTTGTGGCTGAAATTGAATCGATAGAGCAGCATCCTGACGCAGATAAATTACGTGTTTGCCAGGTAAACGTAGGCGACGGAGAGCTTGTTGCCATTGTTTGTGGCGCACCCAACGCACGACAGGGGTTGCGAATTCCGTGCGCGAAAGTTGGGGCTGTACTACCTGGTGATTTTAAGATTAAGAAAGCCAAGCTGCGGGGTGTTCCTTCTTTTGGAATGTTGTGCGGGGCTTCTGAATTAGGGTTGGAAGAAGAGTCGCCAGGGTTAATGGAGTTGCCCTCGGATGCACCAATTGGTAGTGATATCAGGGATTACTTGAACCTAGATGACAAAGCAATTGAAGTAGATTTGACGCCGAATCGAGGTGATTGTTTAGGGATTGCTGGGTTATCCCGAGAAGTGGGGGTGCTCAATCGAATGGATGTTTCCTCCATTCATATCGAAGAGGTGGTTGGTACGATAACAGATACCGTGCAGGTAGACGTGAGTGCAAGGGCACAGTGCCCTCGGTATCTATGTCGAGTGGTGAAGGGGATTAATGGATCCGCGGGTACACCACTTTGGATGGTGGAGCGATTGCGTCGAAGCGGGGTTCGTAGCATTGACCCTGTGGTCGATGTTACCAACTACGTGTTGATTGAGCAGGGTCAGCCTATGCACGCGTTTGATCTTTCAACTATTAATGCTGGAATCCAAGTCCGATTGGCTGAGCAGGGTGAAAAGTTAACCCTGCTCGGTGAGCAAGAGGTTGAATTAACTGCCGGGACGTTGGTTATTGCGGATCGGGAGAAGGTCTTGGCAATAGCGGGTGTTATGGGAGGTTTAGATTCATCTGTGACTCCCAGCACTACAGATGTCGTGTTGGAAAGTGCCTTTTTTGAGCCTGTTTCGATCGCTGGTAAAGCACGAGACTATGGTTTGCATACGGACTCTTCGCACCGCTTTGAACGTGGCGTGGATTTTGAGCAGCAGCGTAAAGCGATGGATCGTGCCACGGAATTACTTCTAGAGATTGCTGGTGGCAATGCTGGGCCGATTGTTGAGGCACTTTCAATTGAAAACTTGCCGCATATTGACCCAATTCAGTTGCGTCGAGATCAGATAGAGAGAGTGCTAGGCTTTTCTATGCCAGACAGTGACGTTGACGACATCCTAAGTCGCTTGGGTATGGATGTTGTTGGTATTGAATCTGGTTGGCATATTGTGCCACCTGCCTATCGATTTGACGTTCGGATCGAAGTGGATTTGATTGAAGAGCTGGGACGGATTTGGGGGTATAACAATCTCCCTATCCGCTTGCCCGCAATGGGGTTTGCCGCCGAAGTAAGCCCAGAGAATACGTTGTCGATAGATACCCTAAAACAACGGTTGGTAGCAAGAGAGTATCAAGAAGCCATTACTTATAGCTTTGTAGACAAGGATATTCTTTCGCTTGTAGCGCCAGGACAAAAAGCCATTGAGCTGGCGAATCCAATATCAGCCGATATGTCTCAAATGAGGCTGACGTTATGGGCGGGGTTGTTGAAGGCTGCACAACATAACATAAATCGTCAGCAGACGAGGCTTCGTTTGTTTGAAAGTGGGCTCGTATTCAAACCTGTGCCAGGTGAGGGTAATGCGATAGATCAGACACCTATGTTGGCCGGGTTGATTTATGGCGGTGTGGCGAATGAGAGTTGGCACGGTAAAGTTGCTAGTGTAGATTTCTATGATATCAAAGGAGATGTTGAGGCCTTGTTGGAATCTGCGGGTGCTGGTGATGAGTATAGTTTTGTTGAGTCTAGCCATCCTGTCTTGCACCCTGGGCAATCTGCGGCAATTACTCGTAATGGAGAAGAGGTTGGTGTTGTTGGTGCGTTGCATCCGACGGTACAAAAGACTTTAGGTGTTTCTGGCCAAATCTACCTTTTTGAGGTTGAACTTGCCACTCTATTGAAGGGGCGAGCTCCGGGATTTACAGAATTGTCACGTTTTCCTGAGGTTAGGCGTGATTTGGCTGTAATTGTAGAGGAAAAGATCTCAGCAGAGTCTATACTGGAAAATGTGCGCAAAACTGCCGGCGAATGGTTAACTGACGTAGTATTATTTGATGTATATCAAGGCCCTAACTTAGATGCTGGTCACAAGAGCATCGCTTTTGGCTTGACCCTCCAGCATCCTTCGCGCACCCTTAAAGATGACGAAGTAAACGAGATAATCGATAACGTTGTAGCTTCGTTGAAAGACAAGCTAAATGTAATATTGAGGGAATAAACATGACTGCTTTGACGAAGGCTGATTTGGCGGAAAAGCTCTTTGAAGAATTGGGGCTAAATAAAAGGGAAGCCAAGGAAATGGTGGAGCTGTTTTTTGAGGAAATCCGAACCTCTTTGGCGGGCGATGAACACGTTAAATTGTCCGGTTTTGGGAATTTCGATTTACGCAAAAAAAGTGAGCGCCCTGGGCGGAACCCTAAAACGGGTGAAGAGATCCCAATATCTGCGCGTAAGGTTGTTACGTTTCGGCCTGGTCAAAAGTTAAAGCAGAGAGTGGAAGCATATGCTGGAACCCAGCAACAATAGTGAATTACCTGTAATCCCAGGTAAGCGTTATTTTACTATTGGAGAGGTAAGCGAGCTGTGTGATGTTAAGCCCCATGTTCTTCGGTATTGGGAGCAGGAATTCACGCAGTTGGCACCGGTAAAAAGGCGCGGGAATCGCCGTTATTATCAACGCCAAGATGTGCTAATGATTCGCCAGATACGGGCCTTGCTGTACGATCAGGGTTATACGATTGGGGGGGCCAGACAAAAAATGGAAGGCGCAGATGCTCAGGATGATGCAAATAAGTCATCACAACTGACGTACCAGATGATCAAAGAGTTAGAGGAGTTACTCGTAGTCCTAAAAAACTAATCGCAGGGTACAGAGCTTGGTTTGCTTTGGGGGTGATTTAGTGGGGGAGTAAAATCTTTCTAAATAAATGTTTTATAAGTCCCTGATTTCTAGTATTATCTCGCGACCTTGTTGAGGCAGGGTATCAAAAGTGTCGGGGCGTAGCGCAGCTTGGTAGCGCACCACAATGGGGTTGTGGGGGTCGAAGGTTCAAATCCTTTCGCCCCGACCAATTTTGATCATTTCCTAATATGTCCATTCGATTATTCTAAGTGTGCGGTTTTTTGCACATGTTCTTATATAAACCTTCATATTTTCGCCATTTCCTTGCGCCGACACTGTCTGCCTATAAAGTGACTCGCAAATAATTTAATCTTCTCCTGTGAAATGTGATCTTAAGTTTTCCCTGGATTTGTGACATTAGGTAGTGGTGCCGATGGAATTGGTTCTCAAAATAGTAAGTTCAGAGCAGCATTTGCTTGGAGATAGCGCATCTAAGAGCTTTTTCCCTGTAGGGGGTGTGATTGGGCGCTCTAAGCAGTGTGACTGGGTGATACCTGATCAAAGCAGGCACCTGTCGGGATGTCACGCTCAAATCAGTAGTGAGGGTGAAACCTTCTTCATTACTGATATTAGTACTAATGGTGTGTACTTAAACGGATCTTCAGAAGCTTTGGGGAAAAACAATCCCTCAGCGCTTAGTTCTGGCGATATGCTGTTAATGGGAGACATACAGATCTTGGCGGAGGTTCATGTAGACTCCACGCGAAATGGTTTTTCGCCGAGTGAATCTGCGGACCTGGGTTTTGCTAATGGGGAGGCTGTATTGGATCCTCGAGGAAGTGCTGGCCCAATTCTAGATCCCTTGGAAGTACTACGCCAAAAGATGCCCGGTTCGTCTCAAATTACCGCTAGCGGAGCAGGTACAGTGGAGACGTTGGCAGCCGGTTCAGAAAGCAATCAACTGGACTCATGGCATCGGGAGTCGATGTCAATGCCAGATGGCTTGTCTGCAATACAAGAAACCTTCAGTGCGCCAAGCATGTCGTCGGAAAAACTACCAGAGGATTGGAATGCTCTTGGGGGAGAAGAGGTTGAGCCTATGGCGGCGCCAGTTCTTCGTCCGGGGAATCGTGCTCGAAATAACGCTGTTGGCATCCCGAACCCCCCGGGCCCTGCAATAGACCCTTTTAGGTCCCCAGTGAGTTCGGCACCCCAGGTTGATGAGCCTGTGAAAGGTGCAGGGCTAGTAATCCCCAGTGTTGAGCCTCGCAGCCCCTCTGTAGCGCCACCTTCCGATGAGTATTTGGCCGCCTTCTGTCGAGGTTTAGGTATTGATCCGAGTGAGTTAGGGGTTGATGGCGTTGTACTGATGCAGAGTGCTGGGGAGGCGTTGAGAGAAACGTTTTCAGGTGTGGTTAATGTAATGAAAGGCCGGGCGAGTCTTAAAAATGAGTTTCGAATGGATATGACTCTGGTTCAAATGGATAAGAATAACCCGCTTAAATTTGCTATCGATGACAAGCAAGTGTTGAAACATTTTGTGAGTTCAGAAAAGGAAGGCTTTCTAAATATACCAATGGCTATAAAAGAGAGTTTTAGCGATATTCAAGAGCACCAAATTGGTGTTATGGCGGGTGCGCAGGCATCTTTGTCGCAATTACTCGATAAAGTTGCACCTACTCGGCTGGAAGAAAAATTCAACCGGACATCTGCAAAAGGGTTTTCTATTACGGGTAAAAAAGCGCGTTATTGGGATGCATATAAGGAATATCACTACGACATACAACAAGAGGATTCGACTTTCTCAGCAGTGTTTGGTGATACTTTTGCGGTGACCTATAAAGATCAGATAGATAGGCTAAAGGCTGCGAAGACCGGTGAATATAGTGATGATAACGTTGATTTGTTTTCATCCGTTGGCGCAGTCGAATCGTAGTATTTTTTACCAATGTTAATGGATTGAGTAGTTAGAGTGCGAGGCGGTATGAAAAGAAAAATTATGATGATTGGGTTTCTTTGCGGCAGTTTATTCATGTTGGCAGGTTGTCAATTTATGATGTCTGACTTGACCAAGGTGGACTTGCGTATTGTGGCAGGTGGGGACTTAAACCCTGACGATAACGGCAGGCCTTCTCCGCTAGTTGTGAGGTTATTAGAGCTAAAATCAATCGCGGGTTTTGAGAATGCAGAATTTTTTTCACTTTATCACCATGAGAAAGAAACGTTAGGAGGGGATTTGATATCAAGTGAAGAGCTTGAGCTCAAGCCGGGAGATGTTCAGGATATTAAGTTTGCGTTAAGCCCTGAGTCTAAATTTATTGCAGTGATGGGTGCTTATCGTCAGTTAGATAAAGTCTCATGGCGAATGGTACTGCCTTTAAGGTTAAAGTCAAAAAATGACCTTACCGTGTTATTTGGTAGCCAAGGAGTCGCCACTGCTAGTGGGCGATAACAGATCAGGGTAGTGCAAAAACTTGCACAGTATTTTTGCTAAAAGCGCCAGTTTTCTTACCATCGTTTTGTCTCTATTAAAAGCTCCTTTCTCAAAGGAGATTCAAATGGCGATAGGGTGAGAATGGTATGGCTTTCCAAGATAAAGTTATTTGGACTGAGGGTATGTTTTTACGCCCCCAGCATATGCAGCAACATGACCGGTATATAGATTCGCAGTTTAGAGAGCGAAATCGGTTGTTGCAGCGATATGGTTGGGGCGTCAAAACATTAAGTGTTGATGAAAACCTGTTAGGACAGGGGACATTCTCAATAACGAAATGCTCAGGAGTACTGGCTGATGGCACATTGTTTCATGTTGGCAGTGCCTTTGGTTATCCGCTAACGTTGAGCCTCAACGAGTCTATTCAAGATCAAAAAGTATACCTTTGTTTACCTGTCGTGCTTCCTGGTAGTGATGAAGCTGAATTAGATGAAAACCCAGAGTCTCTAACTCGTTATTTGAAAAAAGAAGTTGAGGTTAGGGATAGCAACCTTGGACAAGGAAAGTTGGCTCGATTAAACACTGGCGGCTTGCGATTCAAGTTATTGCTAGAAGATAATATTACTAGTGATTATAGTCGAATAGCGATGACTCACATTCAGGAAGTGGCCGGAGACGGTGCTATTGTTTTGGATGAGGCTTTCATCCCCCCTTGCATCGATATATCTGTTGCGGCGCCCATTACCCAAGCGTTGAGTGAAGCAATAGGTTTATTAAATCATCGAGCAGAGGCATTGGCTGGGCGGCTAAGTAAAAACTCCAGGACAAGTACGTCGGAGGTCGCGGACTTTCTATTGCTGCAATTGGTTAATCGGTATATCGCCTGCCTTCAGCATTGGCAGCATGCAGAGAATGTACATCCCGAGCTAGTTTTCGTCGATATGGTTTCAATGGCAAGTGAGATAGCGACTTTTACGCGTAAAGAAAAAAGGCTTATCGATCTGCCGGTTTATCAGCACGATGACTTAAGGGTGAGTTTTTCCCGTCTTATGGGTGATATTCGTCAATCCCTTAGTATGGTGTTCGAGCAGACAGCGGTAGCGTTGGAGCTACAGGAGCGAAATTATGGTGTCAAAGTTGCGCCCATTCACGATCGTAGGTTACTCGAAGATGCCACGTTTATTCTTGCTATAAAGGCAGATTGGCCAAAAGAAACGGTTGCTTCACGTATTCCTTCTGCGGTGAAAGCTGGTGGTGTTGAGCAACTTAGGGAACTGGTTAATTTACAACTGCCTGGAATTCGTCTTGTAGCAATGCCAATGGCTCCTCGCCAAATCCCTTACAACGCAGGGTATACCTATTTTCAAATGGAAAAAAGCGCTGAAAACTGGTCTCATTTGAGGAAGTCTGGTGGCTTTGCGTTCCATTTCTCAGGTGAAATACCGGGTTTACAATTGGAATTTTGGGCGATAAAGGAGTAATGCTAGATGTCTCATGATGACAAAACGATTATTACTTTTCGCCAGGATCGTCCTGACCCTAGCGGCTCAGCTGTTCAAAAACCAAGTCCTGGCGGAGGGTTTCAGCGACCGAAGCCAGGTGGGCGAAATGCTAAGGCTGCTGCACCTACACCTATGTCTCAAGCGCCGGCATTACAGCCCACCATGGGGGTTCCACCGCTAGATAGCTCACGACAGAGTACGCCGAGTGTTAAAAACGTAACGGCAACTACGAATCAGCAATCGGCCGGATTTCAATCGACGGTCTATATAAATCCAGTGGTTCATTGCGCAAATGATTTAATTGACCGAATGGCAGCGTTGCGTTCTGAGAGTCGTAGTCTTGGCGATGGTGCGATTCTGGATCCATCGTTATTAAAGGATGATATTGTTCGGCAAATACGGGATTTTGAGTACAGGTGTGGACAGGCGGGTGTTGATGAAGAGTCGGTTCTCTATAGTCGTTATGTGCTATGTACCGTAATAGATGAGTTTGCCACGAAGACACCTTGGGGTGGGAACGGTGTTTGGAGTAGTCAAAGTTTATTGAGTCAATTCCATGACGAAACCAGGGGGGGGGAAAAGTTTTTTCAAATATTAGATCACCTTCAAACGCAGCCTGCGACCTACCTAAACGTACTGGAGCTCATGTATGTCTCCCTTAGTTTCGGTTTTGAGGGAAAGTATTCATTACAAAATAGAGGTAATGTTGATATAGAGAATCTTAGAGATAATCTGTTTCACTTGATGCGTTTACAGCGAGGTGAGCCCGAGCGTGATTTATCCCCGCAATGGCAAGGTGTATCTGAAAAACGCCATACCTTAATGAAGCACGTCCCTGTTTGGGTTGTGTCAGCGCTTGCAGGTGTTGTACTTTTGGTGCTGTATTCTGGTTTTTCGTATCAATTAAATGGCTCCAAGGACGATGTGATTGCGTCGCTTAGTGCACCAATTCAACACTATTTGCCGATAAAAAAAGATAACGACGAGGTTGATGCGGTTATAGAAACGCCCGAGCCATCTGTTGATACTGAGAACGAGCTAGAAAAATGAAATCTACATTTAGTTTCCTAAAAGAAAGATGGTTTATTGGTTTGTTGGGAGTGATTGCACTGTCGATACTAGTGTGGTTTGTGGGCCCTCTGATCGCAATTGCGGATGTAAAAATACTCTCTAGCGAAGTTGTTCGGCTGATCATAATTATGGTGATGCTCCTGCTTTGGGGGCTCAACAACCTTCGCGTTACTCATGCAGCGAAGAAAAACAACGATAATTTGGAACAAGAGTTAAAAGAAAGCCAAGATGTTTCTGGGCCTTCGGCTTTGGGTGGGGCCAATGAGTCGGATATTGTGGCTTCTAAATTTAATGAGGCTTTAAGCGTATTGCGTAAGAGCCAGCCAGGTAAGACACGAGGTAAAAACTATCTCTATGAATTGCCTTGGTATATTTTGATTGGCCCCCCAGGGTCTGGAAAAACAACCGCGTTGGTTAATTCAGGATTAGAGTTTCCATTAGAAAATACGTTTGGTAAAGAATCGCTTCAAGGGATTGGTGGAACACGGCATTGTGATTGGTGGTTTACTGATCAAGCTGTGATAATTGATACTGCAGGTAGATATACTACGCAGGATAGTCATGCTCAGATTGATGCCGGGGCGTGGAAGAATTTTATTGACCTACTTAAAAAGTATCGTAAGCGCCGTCCTATTAATGGTGTGATCGTTGCGATTAGTTTACAGGAATTGATGTCTCAGACCGAGGCTGAGCTTGCGGCAAATGTGCGTGCAGTAAGAACTCGACTGCAAGAATTAACCGATCAGCTAGGGATCAAATTCCCCGTATATCTTAATTTTACAAAATGTGATTTGATCGAGGGTTTTCCTGCATATTTTGATTCACTTGGGAAAGAGGAGAGGGCCCAGGTGTGGGGGATGACTTTTCCCGATAACGGTGATAATGCATATGAATCACAATTTACTGAAGGCTTTGATAAATTGTTGTTACGATTGCATGAAAATCTTAATAGCAAACTTCACTACGAAAGGGATGTGGCGCGCCGATCTGATATTCTTTCTTTTCCTCGGTCGCTGGAGTCGTGTAAAAGTTCACTAACGCAATTCATAGGAAATACGTTTTCGGAATCACGCTTTCATGACCAGTACTTGCTAAGAGGGGTCTATTTTACGAGTGGTACGCAGAACTCCAATGCATTGGGACGAGTAATGAGTCAATTTGCGAATAGTATTGGGGTGGGGCAGGAAGCCCTGATCGCAAAACAGCAGCAAGGACGAAGTTATTTCATTCGAAACTTAATGCAGCAGGTTATTTTTCCTGAATCCCAAATGGTAGGTACCAATCGTAATCATGAAAGGCGAATACGTTGGCTGCAAAATGGCGGGATTGTTTGTGCAATAGTCAGTATTGTTACAGGAGCTCTTCTGTGGTCAACGAGTTTTGGAAATAATGACCTTCGACTAAGAGATGCTGCTGAAAAAATAAGTATCTATGAAGAAGAATTGGAGGCGGTGACGGATGCCGTTTTACCCGAAGATACTGTTTCCTTCATGTCTGCGGTGGAATCAATTCAGGCGGTTTATTCGGAGGAGAACGACGGTTGGTTGCTTGGTTTGGGGCTGTATCAAGGCGATGCGTTAATTGAGCAAGCGGCAGTCAATTATGATGCTCATATTCAATATCAATTCCCCAAGGCCCTTAAGAATCAATTGGCGAACCAGCTTGTGCGGGAGAAAGATAATCCAGATTTCTTACATCAAGGCCTTAAAGCTTATTTAATGCTAACGCTGGAAGAGCGATTTGACAGGGATTTCTTTTACACTTGGCTTACTATTGATTGGAATAATCGATTTCATACGAAGCCTGAGGTGAGAGATGCGCTAGTCAGTTATTTGGAATATTGGCTGGATCAGCCGTACCAAGCGCAAGAGATTGATGCTGAGCTGGTTGAAAATACACGGAAGGTATTGCGTAGGATTCCATTGCACGAACAGGTTTATGCATCGATAAAATTAGAGGCAATGGAGAAGTACGTCGATAACTATCGTTTTGATTCAGATTTAGGTAGGGATGTTGCTAAGGTGTTCCAGCGGGCGGATTATGAGATACCTCGGCTCTACACGTTTGATGGTTATGATACGATTTATCAACCGGCAAAAAAAGAATTTATAGAATCTCTAAGCGAAGACAATTGGGTTGTTGGAACGCGATCTGGTGAATTAACGGATCTTGATTTGGCTACAGTGCAGGCAAAGTTAGAAAAGCAGTACCTAGAAGATTATATACATCACTGGAGTGCAGCGGTTAATCAACTTCGCATTGTATCGATGGTATCGTTAGAAAGTAATCTTGAGTTAATGAATGCTCTATTGTCGGGTCAGTCGCCATTGCGGGAGATATTGGATGCGATCAGTGTAAATACTCAGTTAAGCGCAAATATGATTAATGCCGATGAGATAAAAGAGCAAGCGCAGAACGCAACAATGCTTGCAAGAATGGCGTCTCCGCAAACAGCAAAATTTACTCGACTTGCCAATATGGCTGCGCGTAAGAGGTTAGCCAATTTACCCGAAAATCCAACAAGTTTAGTTGATAAGCAATTCAAGCCATTACACAAAATGGTGGAAGTGTCACGTAGCCGGCCCACGCGGTTGGATGAGCTTACGGAGTCGCTCGTTGGGCTTCAGATATATCTTGAAGGTATTGCCGCTAGCGGTTCTACGCCTGAAAATGCATTTGAAGTGGCCACTACACGGATGAAACAAAGCTCGGGAGACCCTATTGGGAGATTGCTAATAGAATCACGTCAATATCCTCAGCCGGTAAAACGTTGGGTGACCTCTCTTTTAGATCAATCTTGGGGGTTGGTGTTGGGACAAGCGAAGCAACTTATCGTGAGTGAATATCAATTGAGTGTAAAACCTTTCTATGACACGAGTTTGAAATCTAGGTATCCACTGACAAAGAAGGCGGATGCGGAAGTTACATTGGATGATTTTAGTGAGTTTTTCAGAATTGGTGGCATTGAAGAGGCTTTTTTTGATCAGTATTTGGCACCATTTGTGGATACAAAGTACAAGCCTTGGCGATTAAAACGAGTCGGTAATAGAACGATAGGAATGAGTGTGAAATCGCTATCTCAGTTTGAACAAGCGGCGGAAATTAGGCGGGTATTCTTTTCGTCAGGAGATGAGCCTGCTCTTCAATTTTCACTCAGACCATTATATTTAGATGCAAATGTGAGTCGTTTTGAATTGGATATGCTTGGCCAACGAATGCAATATCGACATGGCCCTAGCCAGAAATCTAAGGTGAATTGGCCTGGGGATCAGTTGATGTCAGATATTCGTTTTGAGTTTGAAGATTATTATGGCGCACGAACTGGAGATAGATCAGAGGGGGTGTGGTCCTTGTTTCGTTTCTTGGATTTACATCCGTTAAGGCGCTCAGCGTATAGCGATAGCTATAAGCTTACAATGACCAAAGATGGGAAAAAGGCGATTTACGAGATATCAGCTAATAGTGCCGTCAATCCTTTTGCTAGGGATTATCTCGGTGCTTACAGGTTACCAACGAGGCTGTAGTTATGACTGGAACTTTGGCAACGCAAAGCGCGTCGGTGACTCATCCCGGTAATGTAAGAAAAGTGAATGAGGATTCAATACTAAGCCGTCGTTCGAATATGTGGGCTGTTGCTGATGGGATGGGAGGCTATGCAGCAGGTGATATAGCCAGTTGCATGGTTATCGATGCGCTCAGTAGTCTTGATGTTTCTGGATCAATTGAGGATGCTTCTAGTTTGATCGAAGCGGCTTTACAACGAGTGAATCTAAAACTGGCGTGTGAAATGACCGTAGGTATTGGTAGCGATATGATGGGAAGCACCATTGTTGTGGCGGCAACGAATGGATTGCAGTGTGCGTGTTTGTGGGCTGGAGATAGTCGATTGTATGTATTGCGACAAGAAGAGCTCTACCAGATTAGTAAGGATCATTCCGTTGTCCAAGATATGATCGATGATGGCATTCTCTCGCTTGAGCAAGCCCACAACCACCCGCAGAGTCATGTTATTACACGAGCAGTTGGAGTGCGTGATGAACTTGTGTTGTCAAAAGTTATCTTTGATTTGCAAATAGGGGATGTATTGTTATTGTGCTCCGATGGTCTGTACAACGAAGTGAGTGCAGCGGATATTAGAAACTTATTGGGCGATAACTCGTTGGACTGTGAACTTAAGGCGCAAGCATTGTTGGGTGCAGCCTTGAATACTGAGGCAAAAGACAATATTAGTATTTGTGTGGTGCAGATACCGGTATGAGTGATGTTAAGGAACCTCTTGCTGAAAATGAGTTAGATAGAACAATAGCAATAAACCCCATCGATAAAACGGTGGTTGTTCCAGCTACGGTGAGCAACGAAAGGACTGTAGCGCTTGCTGGTGATAGCACCGCTCAAGAAAGAACCTTAAATGCTCACGAAGAGTCAATAACTAAATGTACGAGCGTTGATTCTGTTATTGGTTTAGGGGCTACCTTAAAGGATCGTTTCTTTCTTGATTCTGTCTTGGGTGTAGGGGGGATGGGAACGGTATATCGAGCCAAAGATCTGCGCCAGGAGGAGGTGGGAGAAAAAGACCCTTGGTTAGCCATAAAAATACTAAATAGTAATATTAGCCAGCATGCTTTCTCGTGGGGAGCTTTGCAAAGGGAGTGTAAAAAAACACAACTGTTGTCACACCCAAATATCGTTAGCGTATTCGACTTTGATCGTGATGGTGATACATTGTTTATGTCGATGGAGCTACTTGACGGTGTGCCTTTGGATGAAGTCATTAATAAGCCCTCTTTTTCCGGTTGGCCTCAAGAGAAAATTGACAAACTTGTATCTCAAGTAGGGGGAGCGTTAACCTATGCTCACTCACAAGGTATTGTCCATTCCGATCTAAAACCGAGCAACATTTTCTTGACTAAGGGGGGAGACTTTAAAGTATATGATTTTGGAATTGCTAGGGCAGTACACGATGTGTCGGCAGGTGACGCAGGGGGTAAAGATGAACCTCTTGTCGCCCTAACGCCAGCTTATGCAAGCGTAGGTATGCTTCGGGATGAGAAAGCGACCCCGGCTGATGACCTTTATGCATTTGGTTGTGTTATCAATATAGCTGCGAGTGCTGAACACCCTTATCGGCGTAAAACCGCTCTCGAAGCGTTAGAGAGCAATATGAGGTTAGCGTCAGCTAAATTCTCAGATTTACATAAATCAGATGCATTGGATGCAATATTGTCGGTCTCTGAGCCTCTCGAGCTGAGTGCTCAGCAATTCATGGATCGCTTCCTAGTAAAACCTAAGCGTTCTCCTATATATGCAGCACTAGGAGGCGCGCTATTTCTGTTGTTGATAACGTTTGTTGGAATCTATCTATTAGGACATAGTGAGAGAGTTCTTCTTTCCGATTTACAGTCAGAAGATAGAGAATTATTCGCTAAAGCTATCGATGCCGTGGATACGATGGCTGAGGAGGAACGAGACCAATTCTTAGAAAGCTCCAGTGGTGAATTGATAGGTTATTTTGAGAGCCGAGCTAAACGCTTTTCTGCTGGAGCCGACTATTTTTCAGCGCTACGAGTTGTTCGTGAGGTTCAAGGGCTTTATCCGGATTCAATGCGTATATCAGCGTTGAGCCAGCAATTGACACTTAAACAGAATAGTATGAGGGAGCGGCTCATCGAGAGGGTGAGAAGCATAAAATCTTCTGCTTCTCAACAGCTTAATGATCGCTTGCAGGAATTACCAAATTTACTCGAATCTGCCAGAAAAATTGAAGGTGGAAAAGAACTTCTACAGCAGTGGGCACTAGATTTGTGGCTGGCCCGAAAGATGAGTGAGTCCATTTATGTGGGGGATGCAGAGTTAGTCTCCTCTTTGTTTCAACTTGCAGAAGAAATATTCCCCAGTGATGAGCGGTTTATGAGGATTTACCAGGAGTACCAATCATCTTCTGCGGGTGATACAGGCTCAGATAATACTGTCTCCAATTGGCATAATTTGGAAGAAATTGATCAGCTATGGGCTGCTCATGAGGTAGGAGTTCAATCTATTCGGTCGAATTCTTGGGCTGCCGCCGATAGTATGCAATTTCTTAACTCGCCTGCGGTGTCAACATCCGCCTGGGGAAGGGCGCTCAAAGGAGGCATGAGAGCTTTTGTTGAGCGGCAGTACGATCTGTATACTCAACCTGGTTCGACTAACGATAGGGTGGTGGCAAAAGCTTATAAGTCACTGGGTCATCAAATGTACCCTGATGAGGGGTTGTTCCAAACACAAAAAAGAATTGTTGATCCCTGTCAGTCTTGGTGGGCCGGAAAGGGGCGCCTAGATAGATATCAATGTCGTGATTCAATAACGTCTCGTTTGAAGGGGCCTTTATTGGTGGTGATTCCTAGGAAAATAGGGTTAAGAAGTTTTGCAATCATGCGCTACGAGGTAAGTAACAATCTCTACAAACGTTATTGCGAACTTTATAAACGTTGCAATCGTCGATTCATCGACAAAAGCTTGGTTCTTTCTGGCGTTGATATTCGAGAGGCTAAGCGGTTCGCTCAATGGGTAACAACAATGACAGGATTTGTGTATCGATTGCCAAGGTTGGAAGAGTGGCGTCATGCAGTATCAGCTAATGGCACGCAACAAATTAATGATCACAATTGTTTGCTTACCCATGGGAATAAAGTAATCCGAGGTATGGAGCTCCGCAAACCGACAAAAGGAAGCGCTAATGCTTGGGGAGTCAAGAATGGCTTGGGTAATGTGAGCGAATGGGTTGTGCTTGATCGAGGCGTGGGAGTGTCTGGGGGAAATGCGATGACTCCACTTGCGGATTGTCGTATTTCACATTTGGATGTGGGCGAAAAAATAGAGAGAGAAATGGCCGGCATTCGACTTGTTCGTGAATTAAGGTGAGTGTGATGATTTTCTTTTCAAAAAAACACTATGGAAAGTGTGCCCCGTCACGTTTTATTCCGCTTAAAATCTCAAATATCTTTATATTGCGTTAGAGCGTGGATTTTTTGTATTGTTTCAAGAAAGTTGTGCAATTTAATGCGCTGAAAAGGAAGTAATGTGGGTGTGTTTTAGAGTGTTTGCTGGAGCTAGGGGTGGCAACGTCTCTGTATCTCAGGCTACATCTGCCTTGGGGGGCATTCCAAAGAACCTGGCATAGACTATGCAATGAGAAGCTTAGTTCTTGCTATTATGCTGAGAACGAATCAGATCAGGTGCATCTCGCCAGGAAGGCGGGATTGCCCTTATATAATATTAAAGGAATTAACTAAGGAATTTTTAGTATGCCAACTCCAGCGTATATGAGTATTACCGGTGAAAAACAAGGTCTTATCACAGCAGGCACTTTTACTGAGCCTTCTGTAGGAAACATCTACCAAGAAGGTCACGAAGATCAAATCTTGGTTGAAGCATTTAAGCACGACATCGTTCTTCCACGTGACCCTCAAAGTGGACAGCCAACAGGTCAGCGTGTTCATCAGCCTATCGTGATTACCAAAGTATTCGATAAGGCATCACCTTTGCTTTTCTCTTCATTGACTTCGGGTGAGCGTTTGCCTGAGGCGACTATTGAATGGTACCGTACTTCAGCAACAGGTCTTCAAGAGCATTACTACACAATCCATATTGAAGACGCGATCATTGTAGACATTAAGTCTTACATGCATAACTGCCAGGATCCAGGTTTGGCTCACTTCACTCACCTTGAAGACGTGTCTTTTACTTACCGTAAAATCACCTGGACTCATGAAGTATCTGGTACTTCTGGCCACGATGATTGGCGTGTACTTAAAGCTTAGTTTTTTAAGCATTAAAAAGGCAGCCTTAGGCCACTGCTGTCCCACAGTGAGTGACTAAATAAGAAAGCCTGAATCTAAATAGATATAATGTGAGTGCGAACAAACGTTATAGCTATAAGGATTCAGGCTTTGTCACATAATAACAC